>ENA-ORXB01000121-ORXB01000121.1-sediment-metagenome-genome-assembly--contig:-NODE-121-length-197345-cov-7.910345_pt1 | contig 197345 bp, 178 predicted proteins | sample MGYA00237863_ERZ511475 | MGnify/ENA primary metagenome ERZ511475 (study PRJEB26305, sample SAMN06343858) | sediment metagenome | isolation source: hot spring sediment | place: Canada: British...
CGCCGGGGCTGGTGGCCTCATCAGCGCTTTACTACCCTATCCCCTCCCCCACCACCCCGTCAATACCCCCATACCCAGAATTTTTCGAAAGCAGAAGGAATCCAGATCCGCCGTTAGACTGTTGAAGTGAGCTTAGATTGGGTCAGACGGGTTTATGGGGATTGTGATTGGGGCTGCTGCTCCTGACTTTAGCTTGCCTGCGGTGGGGAAAGGGATCCAGAAGGGAGCCCGGATCTCGTTGGCGGCTTACCGGGGCAAGAGCAAGGTGTTGCTGGCTTTTTACCCGGCGGACTTTTCCCCGGTGTGCACGAGCGAGATGCGCTGTTTTCGGGAGGATTGGGAAGCTTTCCGGGCCGCGGGCTGCGAGATCTTGGGGATTAGCAGTGATCCCCTCTCGAAGCATCAAGCCTTTGCCGAGCAGCTTAAGCTGGAGTTTCCTCTGTTGAGCGATGTGGACAGAACCGTGAGCCAGCAGTACGGGGTGGACAGCCTGCTGGGGACGCGGCGGGCTTATTTTTTGGTGGATAGCCAAGGGATCCTGCGCTACCAGCACGTGGAGTGGCTGCCCCTGTTCAAGCGAGACAACCGGGAGCTGCTGGAGGCCGTGAGGGCGATTAGCTAGACGGGGGATCTGGGGTGGGCCAGAGAACCTGTTGCGGCTGTCCGGTGTCCGGTAGGGAGAGGGGAGTGTGGCCAAGGAGCTCTAGAAGCCAGCTACGCTCGGGCGGGATCCAGTTGCCCTGGCGGGCCCCAATTTCCAAAATGAGCTGGCCATCTTGCTGCTGCAAGCGGAAGAAGGTGGTGGCCCGGCTTCCCGCTTGATAGGCGAGGCTTTCCCCGTCGTCTTCGTAGAGGGTGAAGCTGCCGTTGCCGGGGTAGAGCTTGAGGCGCAGTTGGTCACGGCGCAGGTGGACGGTGGATGGGCAGGGGGGAGCCAGAGGCAGGATGGAGCCACCCCGCACAAACAACGGCAGTTGCTCAAGAGGGGCAGAAGCGAGAATGTAGCCAGGGCCGGTGTGGGCCTGACCTGTCCACCAGTCGAACCAAGTGCCCTGGGGCAGATAAACAGCGCGGCACCGCATGCCAGGCCGGACTACAGGGGCAGATAGGAGGGCGGATCCCAGCATGACTTGATCCGAGATCTCGTAGGTTTGCGGATCGTCGGGAAATTCATAGAGAAGGGAGCGCAAGATGGGAGATCCGGTTTGGCTGGACTCCCAGAAAAGGCTGTAGAGGTAGGGTAGCAGTTGGTAGCGCAACTGGATGGCCTGCCGGCAGATGGCTTCAATCTCCGGGCCAAAGCTCCAAGGCTCGTGAGGGCGGGTGCCCAGGGCGCTATGGCCACGCATTAGAGGGTAGAGGATCCCCATTTGCATCCAGCGGGCAAACAGTTCAGGACTGGCATTGCCCCCAAAGCCCCCGATGTCGGCACCCACGAAGCTTACCCCCGATAGGCCAAGGTTACAGAGCATGGGCAGGGACATCTCCAGGTGTTCCCAGGAGGATTGGTTGTCGCCCGTCCAGACGGCAGACCAGCGTTGGATCCCGGCAAAGCCGGAGCGAGTCAGCACGAAGGGGCGCCGGTTGGGGTTGAGCCGTTCCAAGCCTTCGCGGGAAGCGCGCGCCATCAGCAAGCCGTAGAGGTTGTGAACTTCGGCGTGCGTGGTACGTTCGCCGGGAGGGCCTTGGGGGGCGTCGAGGGGAATGTCCACAATCCGGCCGCCATCTCCAAAGGGGCGGTCGTTGAGGGCCGGTTCGTTCATGTCGTTCCAGATGCCGGCTACCCCCACTTGGGTGAGAACCCGCTGCCAATTTCCCCACCACTGCCGCACTTCCGGCTGCAAAAAGTCAGGAAAAAGAACTTTGCCGGGCCAAACATAGCCATGAAAGAGATGGCCATCAGCGCGGCGGATAAAGAAGTCTTGGGCCAAGCCTTCGTCAAAGACGGTATAGTCGGCTTCGGGATCGAACTTCACTCCTGGATCCACGATTGCCACCACTTGGAAATCGGCTTGATTCAGGTGGGCCACTAACTTGGCCGGCTCAGGGAAGCGACGGGGATCCCAGGTGAAGACCCGGTAGCCGCGCATGTAGTCGATGTCCAAATAGATGACGTCGCAGGGGATCTGACGTTGGCGAAATTGCTCGGCTATTGCCTGCACCTGAGCGGCACTGGCGTAGCTCCAGCGGCACTGTTGGTAGCCCAAGGCCCAGAGGGGGGGAAGAGGGATCCGCCCGGTAAGTTGGGTATAGGTATCGAGCACCAAGTCTGGAGTGGGGCCGTAAATGAGGTAGTAGTCCAGCTCTGGGGCATGCACTTCGATGGCCCACTGTTCGGGATCCGTCTCGCCCAGATCGAATCGGCTCCAGTGGGTACAGTGCAGGAATAAGCCGTAGCAGAGGCCAGGGCGAAGCAACAAGGCAAAGGGAATGGCCTGGTAGAGATTGTCGCTGTGGGCATCGTAGTTCCAGCAGTCGCGAGTCCAGTGGCTGTAGCGCCGGCCCCGTTTGTTGAGCAACCCTGCCCGTTCCCCCAGGCCGTAGATGTGCTCGGCAGGGTGGAGGTGTTTGCAGAGGCGGATCCCGTCGGATCCCCAGGTAAGGCCGGAAGGGACATCGGCGCAGAACTCTTGCCCTTGAGAATCTTGAAAACTAAACCGGATGGGATCCCGGTCGATGCGGACTTGCACCAGCGAGGTGGACAGGTGGACTTGGGCAGGGCTTTCCTGCAGTTGAAAGGAAGTCGGGGGCCACTCTTCGTCGGCTAGGGCAACATCCCAAGAACGGCGGGGCAAAAAGTCTCCGCTGGGGCCATTTGCGCTAGCGGGACGGAGTCCGAAGCGCAGCCGAAACAGGCGGGAAGTGAGGATCTGCACAGACCAGCAGCCCTGGGCACAGATGAGGTGGATCCCGCGAGAGTGAGCCTGGAGCTGTTGCAGGGATCCACAAGTTTGCCTTTGGGGTGGGCGGGCGGGGAATTGGCCATTCGCGTCAGCGGGACGGAGTCCCAAGATCTCGCCAGGTTCCAGCATGGTTTGGAGACAGATCGCCGCCCTCAAGGCTAACCTAAGGCCGGGAGGGAACAGCGGGTTGCCCACGCTTGTTCGTAGCGGGTTCTGCCCTCATCGGTACCCCTCTCCAGAAGAGCAGCGGCAATAATCGGTTAGCTCAGATCCCAAAATCCATCGCGAAAACGAGGCGGCAATGGCCATGAGGATCCCGGCGATCAAGCTTCTCTCCTCACTGCTGCTCTTTGGGGGGGTGTCCGTCCCCGCTGTCGTGGCGGCCTACCCGGTCAGCCCGGAGATGGTGATGACCCTGCAACGGGGAGAGCACGCCCAAGCCTTGCCCAGGGCTAGAACGGAGCAAGCATTTCGGGTGGTTACTTTGGCCCAGGGTTTGGAGCACCCCTGGGGGATGGCCTTTTTGCCGGATGGAACCCTCTTGGTGACCGAACGCCCAGGGCGGCTGCGCCGAGTTACCCCCCAGGGATTGGATCCCCAGCCAGTAGCGGGCGTGCCCGAGGTGTTTGCCCAGGGGCAGGGGGGCCTGCTGGACATCGCCTTGCACCCCAACCATGCAGAGAACGGCTGGATCTATCTGTCTTATGCAGCGCCAGGGCCGGGTGGGGGAGGCACGCGAGTGGCACGAGCCCGTCTGGGGGAAGGGGGCCTACAGGATCTGGAAGTGATTTTTGATATGGAGCGCAAGACCCCTGCCCGACAGCACTTTGGCTCCCGTTTGGTCTTTGACGAAGAAGGATTCCTCTACATCAGCACCGGAGACCGGGGAGAACGGGATCGAGCCCAAGATTTGGGGGATTCTGCTGGCAAGGTGCTGCGCATTACAGATACAGGCGGGATCCCGGCGGACAACCCGTTTGTCGGCCAAGCAGGGGCTTTACCGGAAATTTTTACCTATGGCCACCGCAACATTCAGGGAATGACCCGCCACCCTGAAACAGGAGCAATTTGGTTCCATGAACATGGGCCGCAAGGTGGGGACGAGATCAACATCTTGGCTCCCGGCGTCAATTACGGCTGGCCCCTGATCACCCACGGTCGAGAATATACGGGGGAACCCGTCGGCCAAGGACTAGCGGCAGCTCCCGGCTTGGCTTCCCCTCTGCTGCACTGGACACCCTCTATTGCTCCTTCTGGCATGACCTTCTACACGGGAGAGGCTTTCCCAGAGTGGCGGGGCAACCTGTTTGTGGGGGCGTTGGCTGGGCAACACTTGGCCCGTCTGGTACTGGATGGGGAGCGCGTGGTGGCAGAAGAGCGTCTCCTAGAGGGGGCGGTGGGCCGCATTCGCGATGTGCGACAGGGGCCAGATGGACTCCTTTACCTGTTGACGGACGCCCCCAATGGATCCCTGCTGCGCCTGGAGCCAGCATCCTAAAGGCATCGGCTTAGGAGATGATGGAAACTACCCTGCTCCCGCTTGGCAACCCTCTGGCAGGACAGGGATTTTCTCCAAAGTAGGGCGTGGGAATTTGTGGGAATTTAGAAGCTGAGGCTCTCCCAGGAGACGTTAATGTCTTCCAGAAGCAGCGACTTGTTATAGATCTGCAGGATGATCAACAGGAAGACGGCGAATAGGGCCATGAAGACCGCCATCAGGGGCGTGGTGCCCCAGCCGGGAGCTACTTTGCCGTATTCTGAGTTGAGGGGACGCAGCAGATCGCCCAGTTTGGTACGAATGGCCATAGGTTCTCGCAGTCAGTGAGTGTAGGAACAGAACACATTGATGAAGTCGAAGATGACCAGACTAGGCGGCGGATCCCTAGTGCTCGGCACCGCCCAGGCAGCCACCCTATTAAAATCACGCTATCAGAATCTGGCCGACCCCTTTTGCCTTGGGCGATGAATTGTAAACTTGTGTAATACTGTAGTCTGTAGTCGAATGCCCTCAGGATCGAAGACTTAGATATGGAACCCACCTTTTCCCTGATTGTGGCAATTGCGGCGGTCACCATCTGCATCACCGCATTTGCCATCTACACGGCCTTCGGCCCCCCTTCCAAGGACTTGCAGGATCCCTACGAGATGCACGAGGATTGAAGCCTGTCGTTGGGATATCTGGGTAAATGTCTGCTCGGCTGACCCCTCGCCTCTCCTTTCACAAGTACCAGGGGTTGGGGAATGATTTTATCTTGGTAGACAACCGCCAGCAGTCTCAGCCCTGCTTGAGCCCAGAAGAGGCCGTTGCCCTTTGCAATCGCCGCTTTGGGGTGGGAGCCGATGGAGTTATCTTCCTGCTGCCGGGACGGGAGGGGGCAGATTTTAGCATGCGCCTCTTCAACAGCGATGGTTCCGAGGCCGAGATGTGCGGCAATGGGATCCGCTGCCTAGCCCGCTTTCTGCAGGACTTGGGGATCCCAGGTCGGGGTGGAGCCTACCAGATCCATACCTTGGCGGGGCGGATTATCCCTCAAGTACGCCCCGATGGGCTGGTCACGGTGGACATGGGGATCCCTCGCCTTTTGGCCAAGCAAATCCCCACCACCTTGGCTGAGCCGGAGGAGAAGGTCATTCGGCAGCCGCTTGCAGTAGCTGGGCGGGAGTGGCGGGTGACGGCAGTAAGCATGGGCAACCCCCATTGTGTGGTCTTCCTGGAAGAAGAGGGATCCCTGGAAGAGCTGGATTTGGCGGCTGTGGGCCCCCTGTTTGAGCATCATCCGGCCTTTCCTGAGCGCACCAACACCGAATTTGTGCAGGTGCTCAGCCCGACTCGTCTGCGCCTGCGGGTTTGGGAGCGGGGAGCAGGGGCAACGCTGGCCTGTGGGACGGGTGCCTGTGCTGTTTTGGTGGCTGCTGTCTTGGAGGAGCGCGCAGAACCGCAAGCTACGGTGGAACTGCCGGGAGGAAATTTGGAAATTTGCTGGGATCTGAGTACACAGCACGTGTGGATGACTGGCCCTGCCCTGCACGTCTTCAGCGGCACCACCGCCGGTTGAGAACTAGGCTCCCAGACCCAACAGGAGGATGGCCAGCAGGCCGAGGATCCCATAGGCAACGCTCCAGCCCTGTTGCCAGATCAGCGCCAATGCCAGGCCCAACAAGACCAAGCCCAACCCCAGGCCAAGGCGCAGGAACAGGGGGTGAACCCAGCGGTTGAGGAATCGCTTAAGCCAAGGGAACACCACCCCTAAGACGAAAGCCACAGCAACTGGGATCCAATCTGCCCGGTTCCGCTCCCCCAACAGGTAAAAGCCGCCCAGACAGATGCCCAAGCAGAAAAACAGCACCCGCATACCGGGATAGTCTTGTCGGTAGCTGGAAGCCAGATTCCGGGGCTCTCTGGGGTGGGCCAAGACCAATGGCTCTACGGCAAAACTTTCGCTCCACTCCGGCGCTTCTTCAGTTTGTCCGCGGCACCAAAGGTAAACGTTGACCTTGCGCAACCCCTGCAGCAGAGAGGCTTCCACCGCATTGCGCACCACCTCCATCACCTGCAGGGTATCCACCACATCGCCCGGCAGCCGTTCCAGCAGCACATTGAGAACAGGCCCCTTCAGCTCGGCTCGGCCAAACAGCCGCAAATCGGCAAGCTTGTAGTCGAGGATTTGGTTCAAGGTTTTGAGCTGGCGGCGCATGGGATCCCGCGAACAGAGAGCCGTCGTTCGACCGGTTGACTCAAAGCTTCAACATGACCGGTATGACCAGTTTAACGGTTGGGCCAGAGCGGCAGAAAAGAGACGTTCCCGGTGTGAAAAGGAAGTGGGACTATCCGATGAGGGTGCGAATGCACCGGCGAATGCTGAGGTTGGATCGCTCCAAGTCGGCAAATCCGCTCAGAAGAGTTCCCTGGCCGTCCAAAAGCAGCAAAGCGGCCTGTTGGCGAAAATTGATCCCAGGCAAGGTTGCAGCGGCTATTTCTTGCAGCTTCTGGATGGTTTCTCCCTCAAAATCGACAGAGACATACACAAACGGAGAAACCAAGCGGGGATCCGTTGGCACGCTCTCTCGGATGACCTGCAAAACCAAATTTCGCACCAACAGCAGCCCCCTACCATCTATCAGCACAATCTGTCGCAGTCGGGGGTTTCGCCCGAACTCCAGGGCCAAACTTTTGGAGAGGGCTTCCGATTGCGAGCGGGTTTGGCTGTTGGTCAAGATCAGGGCTTGAATGCCGTCGTACCGACTTAAGTCAAGCCGATCCCCGGAAACGCTTTCCACCTTGAGGTCAAGAGATGCTTTGGGATCGCCGTTGCTGGGGCAGTTGCCGGCTTGAACGGGATCGAACGCGCCCGCCAAAAGCAGGGCAAGGGTGGCAAACCCCAAAGCAACAAGTCCCTTTGGCAAGTGAAGCCAGCAGCGATTAGCCGGAGCACAGCAGCAGGACAGCACTCGGTTCATGGCGGGGAGTTCTGGAGCGGGCCGGCCAAATCTTAACCGATCTTCATGTTTAGCGCTCCAGAGTGCCCTCTAGGCTTCTCATCCCCATTGGGTTGGTGCCCATAATGGAAGGCAGTTTCTGGTTTGCTGGCCATGACTCACGCCTCTTTGTTGGATGCCCTCAACCCTTCTCAGCGCCAAGCGGTGCAACATTTTTGTGGCCCGTTGCTGGTGGTTGCCGGGGCAGGTTCCGGCAAGACACGCGCCCTCACCCACCGCATTGCCTACCTGGTTCGCCACTATCGGGTGGATCCAGGAGAAATTTTGGCCGTGACCTTCACCAACAAGGCTGCCCGTGAGATGAAAGAGCGCATTGAGCAGCTCTTTGCCGAGCAAGAAGCTCAAGAACAATTTGGGATCCCGCTGGAGCAATTGGAGCCAGCCCAAGTCACCCGGCTGAAATCCAGCGTTTACCATCGGCTAATTAAACCCCTTTGGATCGGCACTTTCCACAGCTTATTTGCCCAGATCCTGCGCATAGATATTGAAAAATATCAAGATCCCAAGGGGCGAAAGTGGACTCGCAACTTCTCGATTTTCGATGAATCAGATGCCCAATCCCTGGTGAAGGAGATCGTAACCAAGCAACTGAACTTAGATGAGCGCAAGTTTGACCCAAGGTCGGTACGCTACGCCATTAGCAATGCTAAGAACCAAGGCTGGACTCCTGCCGACCTGGAGCGCAATCAACCCAACTTCCGTGGCCGCACCATCGCCCAAGTTTACGAAATCTATGAAGACCAACTAGCAGCCAACAATGCTCTGGACTTTGATAACTTGATTTGGATACCGGTGCAGCTCTTTCGACAAAATGAGCAGGTATTGGCTTACTGGCATCAACGATTTCGACATATTTTGGTGGATGAATACCAAGACACCAACCGTACCCAGTATGAGCTAATCCGCCTGCTGGCCACCAACGGCGAGACCCGCAGATCTCAGTTGGATTGGAGGAATCGATCGATCTTTGTGGTGGGAGATGCCGATCAAAGCATCTATCGGTTTCGCGGGGCAGATTTTACCATCTTGCTGGAGTTTCAAGAAACCTTTGGAGATGGTCTTCCGGACGATGATACCCGCACCCTGATCAAGCTGGAGGAGAACTACCGCTCTACAGCTACCATTCTGCAGGCGGCCAATGCTCTCATCGAGAAAAATACAGAGCGCATTGATAAAGTTCTCAGGCCAACCCGTCAGCAAGGAAATCCGATTTTCCTTCATCAGGCAGATGACGAGATCGCAGAGGCTGAGTTTGTCGTCAATACCATCCGGCGGTTACACAGCCAGAATGCCAATGCTTTTTCCTGGGGAGATTTTGCCATTCTCTATCGCACCAATGCTCAATCCCGTCCTTTTGAAGAGGTTTTGCTGCGGTGGAGGATCCCTTACACGGTGGTAGGCGGACTGCGATTTTACGATCGCAAAGAAATTAAGGATATCCTGGCCTATTTGCGGGTCGTGGCCAACCCTGCTGACTCCTTTAGCCTGCTGCGAATTATTAACGCGCCGCGCCGTGGCATCGGCAAATCCACCCTGGACAAGTTGACCGAAGCGGCGGCTGCTCTCAACGTGCCTTTGTGGGAAATTATTAGCGATGAAACCTCTGTAAACAGCTTGGTGGGCCGTTCGGCTAAGCCTGTCATTCAGTTTGCTCAGTTGATTCAGCATTGGCATCGACAGGCTTCTCAAACCTCAGCCGCCACCCTTATCGAAGGGTTGCTAAGGGATTCCGGTTATTTGGAGGATCTCAAGGCGCAGGGTACAGACGAGGCCGAAGAAAGAGCAGCCAACGTGATGGAACTTTACAATGCCGCCCGCCAATTCGAAGAAGAACAGGAGGATCCCAGCCTTGAGGCTTTTTTGAGCAATGTGTCTTTGGCTTCCGACTTGGATAACCTTCAGGAGGGGGCTGAGAAGGTTTCATTGATGACGTTGCACTCTTCCAAAGGTTTGGAGTTTCCTGTTGTGTTCTTGGTGGGGGTAGAGCAGGGTCTATTTCCCAATTTCCGGGCTTTGGAGGATCCCGCTGCTTTGGAAGAAGAACGACGCCTTTGCTATGTGGGCATTACCCGTGCCCGTGAGCAGTTGTTCATCAGCCATGCCAAAGAAAGGATGCTCTACGGCAACCGCGAACCGGCCATTCCTTCGGTGTTTCTAAGTGAGCTGCCCCAAGAGTTGATCGAATTCGATAGACGCGGAGCCGCTTCTCGACACCTCTCCTGCGGCAGTGGGCTGCCCCTTGCAACGGCACCCAAGACCAAGCCCAATCCCGGCCAAGGTCGTTCAGAACAGTGGGCGATTGGCGATCGTTTGCAACATCCCCAATTTGGACAAGGCCAGATTACCCACGTGTTCGGCAGCGGCGAACGGGTCACGATTGCAGTGAAGTTTCCCGGTATTGGTCAACAGAAAATTTTGGATCCCCGTATCGCTCCCATTCAAAAGCTCAGCTAGGCGGCTGAACTCGGAAGGAACCCAGTGATGAAGAGAGATAAGGGGAAGTGGTGTAGAAGTCTGTAGCTCATTCGAGATTGCCTTTGCAGGAACCTCTTGTGCTGGTGAAAGGCTCTCTGGAGAATGGGTTGGCAGGGATCCCTTTTATCGTGTAGAACTGTGAGGGTCTGCCAGAGTAAAGCCCCTGAAAGGTTCACAAGTTCACCGTCTGGGTTTGAACCATTTCGCTAGGTGGGCAGTCCAAACTGACAAGTCGTTCTCTTGTGCCTGTGAGCCGGGTTTACTCTCCCCAATGGCAGCTTCCTCACGCCTGCACACTCAGCCTAGTGCTGTTTTGGGGTGTTCCTAGCTCTGTCGTCTATGCCCAGATGTTTTGGGCCCAGCGTCCAGCAGGGATGGGAGCACCGCGTCCTGTCTCGGTAGATGTGACCAGAGCCCAGGTGGGATCCCTGGGGGCCGACTTGCGTTACACCGGCACTACCCAGCCCCTGCGGCAAGCCACGCTGCGAACCCGTACCGAAGGATTGCTCTTGGAGTTATCGGTAGAGGTCGGGGATCCCGTCCAAGAGGGGCAACTGCTGGGCCAACTGGATCCCACGCTGCTGCAGGCTGCTCTTCTCCAGGCCCAGGCCCAACTGGCGGCGCAAGAATCTCAGGTGGCACAGGCACAAGCGCAGCTCAGCAATGCCCGCACCCAAGTGGAGCAGGCCCGTCTGAATCTTTTACAACAGGAAGCCGATGCCGAGCGCCTAGGACGGTTGGCACAGGAGGGAGCTGTTTCTGCTCAACAGGCGGAGCAAGCTCGTACTGCGGCCCGCACCGCCGCCCAGGCTTTGCGCTCTGCGGAAGACCAGGTTCGCGTCCAAGAACAAGCCGTGATCGCCGCCCAACGCCAGGTGGAAGCGCAGAGATCTTTGGTGGCTCAGGCCCAAGAGCGCCTTTCCTACACACAGTTGCGGGCACCTCTGAGTGGGGTGGTGCTCTCCCGGCAGGCGGATCCGGGCAGCTTTTTGAACTCAGGGGCAGATGTACTGACGGTGGCCGATTTCAGCCAGGTAAGGGTGGAGTTTCCCCTCTCCGAGTTGGAGTTGTCGCGCGTACAGGTGGGCCAAGCCGTTCGGGTGGAATTGGACGCTTTTCCCGGCCAGAGCTTCGCCGGACAAATTGTCCGCATCTCGCCAGCTGCGGATCCCCAGGCCCGTCTGATCCCGGTTGAAGTGGTGATCGCCAATCCCAACGGACGCATCGGCAGTGGGCTGCTGGCGCGGGTGGCATTGACAGGGCCGGCGGCTCAACGGGTGATCGTTCCCGCAACAGCGATTCAGCAGGATGGGCCGGGTTCTGCTACGGTCTTTGTGGTGGAGCGGCAGGGAGAAGTAACGCGGGTGTTGGCCCGCCCGGTGCAATTGGGAGAACAGCGGGATGGACGGGTGGAAATTGTGTCGGGATTGGAGGCTGGCGAACCGTTTGTGGTGCGCAGCTCTGCTCCTCTCCAAGATGGGCAGGAAGTGCAGTTGAGTGTCATCTCCGAACGATTTTGATCTGAATACTCTGGATAGCCAGTTTGAATAGCAAGGAAGCCAAACCCATGACCCCAGCCAACAGTGGACTCAGCCTCAGCGGCCTGGCCATCCGCCGCCACATCGGCACCCTGATGCTGGCCTTGGCAGTGATCGTCATGGGCCTCTATTTCCTCACCCGCCTGCCGGTGGACTTGCTGCCCTCGATTGTCTATCCCCGTATTGGCGTGCGGGTGGAGCTGGCGGGAGTAACCCCAGAGGTGGCCGTTGAGGAGATCACCCGCCCTTTGGAAGACTCTCTTTCCACAGTGGAAGGGGTGGAACAGCTCTATTCCACCACCCGCGAAGGGCAGGTTCGGGTGGATCTCTTCTTTGCGCCAGGGGGGAACATCGACCAAGCCCTGAACGACACCACGGCAGCGGTGAACCGGGCCAGAGGGCGGCTGCCGGATGGGGTTTCGGCTCCCACGGTGTTCAAGTTTGACCCCTCCCAGTTGCCCGTTTACGAGTTTGCCCTGAGCGCGCCTGGGCTGACGAGCGTGGAGCTGCGCCGCTTTGCTGAAGCAGAGTTGGCCCGCGAGCTGGGAGTGGTGCCGGGGGTGGCTACGGTGGATGTGGCCGGGGGCACCCTTGAAGAGGTGCAGGTGGATCTGGACTTGGAGCGGCTGCAGGCCCTGGGGCTGGGCCTAGCGGATGTGCTCGGCCAACTGCAAGCCCGCAACCAGGATCTTGCCGGCGGTCGGATCCGCGGCGAGCTGTTGGAGCCTTTGACGCGCACAATGGGCCGGTTCCGCAGCCTAGAAGACATTCAAGCGTTGCGCTTCAACACCCCCAGCGGAGGAACGGTGCACCTGCGCGATTTTGCCACGGTGGCTGTTCGCCCTGCCGCCGAAGGGGTGCGGGTAACCTTGAATGGAAAGCCGGCGGTGCGCCTGAGCATTCAAAAGCAGCCGGATGCCAATACCATCCGTGTGGTGGACGGGATCCGTCGCCGCCTGGAGCAACTGCGGGCCGCTGGCCTCATCCCGCCGGAGGTGACCCTGATCCCCACCAGCGACGAGTCCCGCTTCATCCGCAGCTCGATTCAAAGTGTGGCTCTTGCCGGCGTGAGTGGGGGGGTGCTGGCCGGGCTGGCGGTGCTGCTGTTTTTGGGATCCCTGCGCCAGACCCTGATCGTGGTGGCGGCCATTCCTCTGGCCACCCTGATGGCGGTGTTGCTGATGGGCCTGTTCGGCCTTTCCATCAACATCATCAGCCTGGGGGGCCTGGCCCTGGGGGTGGGGATCGTGGTGGACAACGCCATCGTGATGTTGGAAGCCATCGCTAAAGGAACAGAAGGGATCCCGCGGCAGGATGCCCGTTGGTTTGGGCAGCGGGTGCTCGAGCAGGCGGAGCGCAGCAGCCGCCAATTGGAATCGGCTCTGGTGGCCTCAACGGCCACCAACTTGGTGTCGGTGTTGCCCTTTTTGCTGGTGGGAGGGTTTGTTTCGCTGATTTTCAACGAGCTGATTTTGACCATCAGCTTTGCTGTGGCCGGATCCCTGGTGGTGGGCCTGACGGTGGTGCCCATGCTCGCCTCACGCCTGTTGACGATTCGCCGCAGCAGTGGATTGGGGCAGTGGGGCCCGATCCGCAGCTTTGCGCGGGCGATGCTGGGCGGCACCTACGCCTACCAACGGTTGCTGAGCCGTCTGTTGGAACGACCTGCCTTACCGATCCTGCTGGCGTTTCTTCTCCTGGGCGGAGGGAGCTACTGGATGGCTGGGCAACTGAGCCAGGAGCTGCTGCCCCGCATCAGCACCGGGCAGGTGAACCTGTCTGCCCACTTTGCCCCCGGCACCACCCTGGATACCAACCACCGCATTATGCAGGAGGTGGATCGCCTTCTGCTGCAACAGCCTGAGGTGGAATATGTGTTCACCACCGCAGGCGGATCTGCCTTCGGGGGCAGCACCTTTGAAAACCCCCTGCGGGGCACCAGCACCATCACCCTTAAGCCCGGCACAGCAGTGCGGCCCTTTGTGGATCGGATGAATGAGCTGGTCAGCCAACTCAACCTGGTGGGATCCCGCATCCGCCTGTCTCCGGGCAGTGTGCGCGGCCTTTCCGCCCGTAACTCTGCCATCAATGCCGAAGTGGATGTGGTGCTTCAAGGGGAAGGCACTCAGGCGCTTCAAGAGGCCAGCCGCACAGTGTTGCGGGCCTTGGACGAACAGGCCACCCTCTCCACCTTCCGCCCCGAGGCGGATGACAGCCAACCGGAGCTCCAGATTTGGCCCGATTGGGAGCGGGCCGCCCCCTTGCGCCTCAGCCTTCAGGACATAGGCCAGGTGGTACAGACGGCAGTGCAGGGATCCGTGCCCGCCCAACTGCAGCAGGGAGACCGCCTCCTGGATGTGCGGGTTCGCCCGGCCACGCCCATCACCCAGCCTTCGCAACTGGAGCGCCTGCCCTTGGTTGTGCAGAATGGGCAGCCCCTGCGCTTGGGGGGTGTGGCCAGGTTGCAGATGGGGGAGGCCCCCGGGGAAATTCGCCGCCTCAACCAACGGCAGGTAGTCATTTTGAACGGCAGTCTCAGGGCCGGGGCCAGCCAAAGTGCCGCCATCGCCGAGGTGGATGGGATCTTATCCGGCTTGGAGTTGCCCCCCGGCGTGACCCGCCTGCCCAGCATGGCCTTAGAAAACAACCGGGAGCTGCGCAACAACCTGCTGCTGCTGGGATCCCTGGCAGCTTTTTTGGTGTTTGTGGTGATGGCGGTGCAGTATAACTCCCTCCTCGACCCGCTGGTGATCATGCTGACGGTGCCCTTGGCTCTCTCCGGCGGGATCCTGGGCTTGTTCCTCACCCGCACGGCTGTGGGCGCTACGGTGCTGGTGGGGGCGGTGCTGCTGGTGGGCATTGTGGTCAACAACGCCATTTTGATGGTGGAGCTGGCCAACCAAATCCGGGAGGAACAGGGCTTAGATTATCGCAGCGCCATGCTGGAGGCTGCCCCGCAGCGGCTGCGCCCGATCCTAATGACCGCCGTGACGACGGTGCTGGGCCTGTTTCCCCTGGCCCTGGGCTGGGGAGAGGGATCCGAACTGCTACAGCCGCTGGGGGTTGTAGTCTTTTCCGGCCTTTCCCTGGCGACGCTGCTGACGTTGTTGGTGATCCCTTGCTTTTATGTGCTGCTGCATGGAGGAGAAAGCAAAACCTCAACTCCCTCTTTTCCCCAGCTAGCGGTTGCCCCACCCCCAGCCTTGTCCGAGACTTCCGGTCAGTAGCTGTGGTTGGCGTTGCTAATGGATTGGCGTTGTTAACCTCGGTTAGCTGACCTTGGGGTTAGGCTTAGGCACCAGCTTCAGCCCAGAAGGTTGGGGCTCTGCGTCCTCGACTCTATCCGGTACCAGGCGCAGGGGCGGGCCAAAGCGGCCAACCGCTATGGTGTTGTTCAGGGCCGGGATCTGGCGGATGGATCCCTGGCGTAGACAGCGGTGCAGACGGCGCAGCAGGAAGAGGTCGGCTTCGGAGCACTCGTCTCGGAATAGCCTCACGTTGAGCTCGTGTTCCTGAGCAGCAGTGAGCAGACCGGTCATCATGGCGGTTTGAATGATCTGCTGCACGGTCATGGTTGTTGCTTCATCCATAGGTTTATGCGGTTGGATTGAGACCTCCTGCTGCTCTTATTCTCGATAAATCCCCCTGATATTTACTCCGCCAAATAGCGGATTCGATATGCGCACTTTGTCGTCTTTCCCAATGTTCAGGAAATAGGGCTTTCCAGGTATCCATTGACTTTCTGATCCATCCAGATCCCATTCAAGCAAAAAGCCTGAAATCCTTGTCTTGCAAGCCTTTCCAATCGAAGCGGGAGCAGAGCCAACAATTGGATATGTAGGGATCCTATCCTCACCGCAGTACAAAATTAGACTCAACAATGAGTTGCTTGAACTGGCCAAAGAGGTGCTGATCCCATGATTTTCCGAGCTGTTGTTTGAGGTCGTGAACAGATATCTGTGACAATACGGAACTGAGAAGCGATGTTCGTCACCGACAAGTGGCGTAGGGTTGCTCGGCTTTTTGTCTGTACCTTGTCGGCAACGCAGGCATAGAGGGCGAGCACCAGCTTTGTGTTAGTGTGGGGGCATTCTGTGGTGGCGATTGGCTGTGTCGGAAACTCCACAAACAGTCGGCTGTGCTGCCCCTCTGGGCTGCTGTGGCTGCGGTTGTCTGGGCCTACTGGCGGTGCTGGGCTTGGGGCTGGCGGGGGCAGGGATCCTAGTCTGGAATGGGATCCGTGCCTCAGGAGCCTATCGCACCTACCAATTGGCGGTGGAGCAGCTCAAACAAAATGCTGTGGTGGTGGAACGTCTGGGGGAACCCTTGAGGCCGGGATGGCTCTCGCGGCTGCGTTTTCAGGAAAATGAGGAAGCCGGCTGGGTGTGTCTGTCTTTTTTGATTACAGGGGCCCAGCGCACCGGCGATGTGGTTGTGGAATCGGAGCGGGGCATGGCGGGCTCGGCGTGGCAGTTGCGCCATCTGCAGGTGAACGTTGACGGGGATCCGCAGGCCATTCCGGTCATCGAGGGGGGATCCCGGTGTATGGAGGAAGAGCCGGATAGCGAAGCCCTGCCCCTGCAGCCAGAGGGCGGCATCTAGGTAGCTGAATAGGCTCAGCCGCGGGTAGAGTCAAAAGGACTCCGTCCCGCTGACGCGAACGGTTGTGGCCTTGGATCCCTATGCGGTCGCTCCCTTACCTGCGCTTGCTGCTGTTGTTGGCGCTGTTGGCCTCGTTCACTGGCCTGATCGTTTGGTTGATCCAATCGTTTCTCGATCTGTACTACGCCACCCGTTACCACCCGATTTTGGGGGGGCTGTTGATCGGGGTGCTGCTGCTGCTGCTGCTGGTGTTTTTGGCTGCTGCCCTCTACTACTTGTTTCTGTTTCGCCAACCCGCCAGGAGAGAAATCGCCCAACCCCTTGCCTTGCCGGAGACGGCCTTGGACAAGCGGAAAGCGGCGCAACAGAACTTGGCCCAACTGGAGGCGCAGCTGGCGCAGATTCAGGATCAGGTGGCGCGGGCAGCGCTGGCAGAACGGTCGGCCCTACTGGCCAAACAATTGGCCCAGCCCCAACTGAAGGTGGTGGTCTTCGGCACCGGGTCGGCGGGTAAGACCTCTCTGGTGAACGCGCTGTTGGGGCGGCGGGCGGGGGCGGTGGGGGCCACTCTGGGCACCACCCAGGCGGTAGCTTGTTACGACTGGAACTTACCCGGGATCCCACAGCCGGTGCAGATCGTAGATTGCCCTGGCATTTTGGAGATTGGCCCGGCAGGGGTGATGCGGGAACAGGAGGCGCAAGCCCAAGCCCAGGCAGCCGATCTGCTGCTGGTGGTGGTGGATGGGGATCTGCGCCAGTCAGAGGTGGATCCCTTGCGCCGCTTGATTGCCCTGGGCAAGCGGGCCTTGCTGATCCTAAACAAAGCGGATCGCTACACCTCAGAAGAACAGCAGCTCCTCTTGCAACGCCTGCGGGAGCGGGTCTACCCCTTGGTTCCACCTCAGGATGTGTTGATGGCCGCCGCGGCTCCAGCCCCTGTGCAGGTGGGATCCCAAACCTGGCGACCGGAGCCGGATGTGGCCACCGTGCGGGATCGGGTGCAGGCAGTGCTCTATGCCGAAGGCGGATCCCTGGCTTTAGATAATGCTCTGCTGCAATCGCAACAGTTGGGGGAAGAGGCCAAACGGATTCTCCAAGCCCAACTGCGCCGCCAAGCCGAGGAAGTGATCGATCGCTTTCAGTGGATTGTTACCGGGGTGGTGTTTGCCAACCCCATCCCGGCGGTGGATCTGCTGGCCATTGCCGCCATCAACGCCCAGATGGTGGTGGAACTGGGATCCCTTTACGGCTGCAAAATGAACCTGCAGCAGGGGCGGGAGCTGGCCTTGTCTCTGGCCAAAACCTTAGCCGGCTTGGGCTTGGTGGAAGGGGCGATCCAACTGACCACGGGGATCTTGGCCACCGTTGCTGAGGTGAGCGTTGTCGGTTTTTTGGCGACAGCCCCTATTCAAGCAGCCAGTGCCGGCTATCTCACCCGCATTGCCGGCAAGAGCTTCATTGAGTATTTTCAGCACAACCAAAGCTGGGGCGAAGGGGGGATGCAGGCGGTGGTTAAGGCCCAGGTGCAAAATACCCAAAAATCCGGTTGGCTCCAAGAGTTTGTCCGCGAGGCTTCCCGGCGCCTTTTCCGAAGTGGAATGGCCAAGCCCAGGGATCCCTAATGGCCGCTCAGGGCAATATCGGTCGGCAGGAAAGCCAGCTTCATTTGCGCCACATAATCGGCGTAGCTCAGTGCTGGCACGCTATCCCAATCCGCCAAGCCATGCATGCACTTCGACCATTGAATGAAGGTGGCAGGGTAGATATAGGCCAAACTGGGATCCAGCAAAACCGCTTTGGGCAGCGGAGGAGCGGACTTGAGCACCGCCAACAGAGCCGGGGGCTTATGGAGAATTGCGCGCGTGGCTTCAATGTGCTCTGGGGAAACCCTAAACTTGGCGGCAATAAACGAGATCACTTTGGAAATGGCCATCATCCAACACCAACCTCGCCTATAGAAGTAGATTGCCCCGAAGCCGAAGGGCTAGCCTCAGGGATCCTACGGAGATCGGAAAAACATCGGTGAGGATGGCTGTGGGCAGGTCGGGGATCCCCTTGCTTGGGGCCGTTGCTCCCCGTTATCCTAGTAAGGCTGAAAAATCTGGGGAAACAGGTGAGCCGTGGCTAAAAAGAGCATGATCGAGCGGGAGAAGAAGCGCCAACGCTTGGTCGAGAAGTATCGGGAGAAGCGCCAGCAACTGAAAGCGGCAATGGCCAATCCAGAGATCGATCAGGTCACCCGCATGAAGCTACACGCCCAACTGCAAAAACTCCCTCGGGCCAGCTCGCCCACACGTTTGCGCAACCGCTGCTGGAAAACCGGGCGTCCCCGTGGCTATTTCCGCGATTTCGGCCTGTGTCGCAACAGCCTGCGGGAAATGGCCCACCGAGGCTTACTGCCAGGCGTAGTTAAGTCTAGCTGGTAGCTACCCGACCTTCGCCGCTTGGTTAAACGGCCAAAACATCCTTTTGAGAGATCCTGAGTGGGCCTGCAAACTTTCCAGCTCTGCGACGAAGATCTCACCCCTGCAATGGCAGAGGCCCTGGCCGGGGAACCCCACTTGGCCGTGGATACGGAGACGATGGGGTTGATCCCGCAGCGGGACAGGCTCTGCGTGGTGCAAATTGCCAACCCTGCCGGTGAGGTGGTGCTGTTGCGGTTGAGCCGTGGGGTAAAGCAGGCCCCCCTTTTGGCGCGGCTGCTGACGGATCCCAATATAGAAAAGATCTTCCACTACGCCCGCTTTGACCTGGCAATGCTGCGCTACCACCTGGGGATCCGGGTGTGGCCCGTCTTTTGCACCAAAATTGCCAGCAAACTGGCCCGCACCTACACCAGCAAGCACAGTCTCAAGGATGTGGTGAGCGAGCTGTGCGGGGTCGAACTCAACAAAGCCGCCCAAAGCTCCGATTGGGGAGCCGTCCACGCGCTATCCGCCGAACAACTGGAATATGCCGCCAACGATGTTCGCTACTTGATCCCGGTTCGCCACAAGCTGGCGGAGATGTTACGGCGGGAAGAACGCTGGGAGTTGGCACAGCGCTGTTTCCAACATTTGCCCACCTTGGTCGAGCTGGATCTGTTGGGCTTCAGTAACGTCTTTGAACATCAGTAGTCGGAGTCTTATCTGAATAGATAGTTATAGTCGTTGCGCTATAGTGCTGGTTGAACTCCGCCAACTTGAATATGGCGCAGTGTCAACAGGAAAAGTATCTGGGAGTTTGTCCCAGTAGTTGGGGCGATGGCATCCCCCACCACTGTTGCTACGCAACGCTGATGCGAACGCAAGGGTGGTGTAGCCCAGGAAGTGGGAATCATCCTGCGACCTGGGAAAGAATCTCTGCCTTCTAGGGCAGGGAGAATGTCAACGGATTCTCAGGGATCCCCCCTCTCCCGAAGCTGAAAATGGGGATACGTCACCGGCGCATAAAGTATCTGCCAACACAGTTGGCCGCCCTTCTCTTTGATGTAGTGAGGATGGGACTGGTCGTACCAATGGGCTTCTTGAGATAGACCGGCTTGCAGCCCCCATCGCTCCGGCCATCATCTGTCCAGATCAAGGGGAGTAGCCCTCACTTGGGCCGCTGTGAAAACCATTGGAGCTGAGTTGATGTTGGAGTCGCAAAGGGTGGTTCAAAGTGGGTCATCTTCCCCCAGTATCCCAGGCAAGCCCGTTCTGGAGTTGCGCCACGTCTCGCTGCAGTACCCCGGCAAGGGATCCCCGGTCACGATCATCCGCGACCTCAGCTTTTCCGTGGAGCACTCGGAGTTTGTCTCCATCGTGGGGCCGAGCGGCTGTGGCAAAACCTCGCTGCTGAGGATGGTTTCCGGCCTAAACACCAACTACGACGGCACCCTTTACTTTCAGTCGCAGCCCATCACCGGCCCCCTGAAAAGTGTGGGCATGGCTTTCCAAAACCCGGTGCTGCTGCCCTGGCGCACGACCTTGCAGAACGTGTTGCTGCCGTTGGAAGTGGTAGAACCCTACAAGCGTACCTTCAAGCAAAACCTGGCCCAGCATGAAAAGTCGGCGCTGGAGCTGCTGGCCACCGTGGGCTTGGAGGGCTTTCAGAAAGCCTATCCTTGGCAGCTTTCCGGGGGAATGCGGCAGCGGGCTTCCTTGTGCCGCGCTTTGATCCATCAGCCGGAGCTGTTGTTGTTGGACGAACCTTTTGCCGCTTTGGATGCCTTTACCCGCGAGGATATGTGGGAAATGTTGCAGCGGCTGTGGATGCGTACCGGCTGCACTGCCATTTTGATCACCCATGATTTGCGGGAAGCGGTTTTCCTCTCCGATACCATTTATGTGATGGGGCCACGACCGAGCGAGATCATCTTTTCCCTCAAAGTGGATCTGCCCCGTCCACGCCCGCTGGAGATTTGCCTGACGGACGAGTTTCATCACTTGGTCTCGGAAGTGCGCAAGCACATTCGGCGCAGCTATTAGGGTGACATGCTCCCGCTCTTATACTGATGCATAGAGAGCGGGCTTCTCGCTTCAACGGGTAGCCAGTGCAAGAACCCTCCACAAGCAGACACGGGATGTCCCACCGCGTAGCTGCACCAGATTCCGGCAACGCCGTTTTGTACAGCCATGTTGATTGTAGCACAAACCGCCTTTCATCCCGACCCTCCTGCTGTTATCGCTACGCGACGCTTCCGCGTTCGCTTTAGCGGTGCGTAGCACCAACGCGAAAGCGGGACGTAGTCCTTTGCAGAGAGGGCGGGGCTTCTCGGCGGTCTAGCTAAACGGCCATTGGCCTCAGAATTGGCCCAACAAAGTCTAGATAGATTACCGCGCATCTGATACATTCACGCTGAACTTTTCTGCACATTCCTGCACGGAAAAGCAGCGACGGCATCCTGCTCGGTAAGCAGGAAGGCGGTATCCCGCAAAGCTCTGAGAAAAACTCCCAGAGCGCCTTGCCAATCTCGTGGCAGCCTGTGGCCGCACTTCGGACAGACAAACACCTTCGCACCCCCTAACTTCGTGTGGATATGCCCACACCTCGTACAGGTTCTGCTGGTGTACGCCTCCGAGACATCCACCACGACCACGTTCTTTTTCTTGGCTTGAAACTTCAGGAACTGCTTGAACCGATAGTGCGCCCAGCTCAGCATCGCCCTTGCCGTTTTGCTACCGAACTTCCTTCCCGCCTTGGCAACCATCTGGGCTGACTCAAAGGTGGGCAGAAAAATCAAACGGTAGTTATCGGTAAGGAACGCCGCTACCTTTCGATGGCACTCGTCCACCAGGTTCCTGATGCGTTGACGCAGACGAAACGCCGCTTGCCGCATCCGCCTGCGTTTTTGCCTCGGCGCTTTGCTCAGCCTCGATTGCAAGTCATCGAGGTAGTAGCAAAGCCGAGTGATTCTGCCAAAGTCGCCCTTGGCAATATCTACAAATCCGTCCCCGTCAAACCCTGTGAGGAAACTCCTCACCCCAGGGTCAAGGGCTATAACCCCCGTTGCCAGCGAGCACTGCTCATTCACAGGTTCAGGGAAGATGGCATACCACCTGTCTTTAACCCGCATCAGTTCCGTGCCGTATGCGCATTCCCTGGGCACCTTCTCCGAAGCCCGAAACGACAACCCCTTGGTAAGTTTCGGATACCACGTTCCGTTGCGGAAGTTGCCAGCGTTGAATTGCAGCGTATGCGATTTGTCCCGCACACTGCGAAATTTGGCCGATTTGCTCTTCTGAAAGGCTTGCCACGCCTCAACAACCGCGTTCTGCTTGATGTGGCAGGGCACGTCCTTCACCCACTGGGGCAGGTCAGAGTGCAGGATGATATCTCGCAGCTTTCTGGCTGTTTTGGGAGTGCTGTGCTGTCGCTGATAGGCAACGGCTTGGTTGTAGCAATACCGGCACGCCGCCTACCAATGCTTCCACTTCTTAGCCAGAGCTGGCTCCGGATAAATCCTGATCTTCCTGGATTGCAGTTCGGTACTTTCTAAGCCCGTGGAGTCGGCTGCTGAAACAGTGGAGAATGGCAAGGATATCCTCAACCAGCTCTTGTTGGGGAGAGAGGTCTTGGTCATCGAGAACCACGATTTCGCACCCGTGTTGACGGCAGTACCACGCAACGAGGTCAAATCCAAAGCGGCAGAGGCGGTCTTTGTGAGCGACCACAATTGTGCCGACATCTCCTGCACCCACTCGTTCCAGTAGGGCAAGGAAGCGTGGTCTTTGGAAGTTGAGACCGCCGCCAATTTCTCCGACCACTTCGGCTCCAGGATAGAGACTAACCAGCTTAGCAATTTGTCGCTCCAAGTCGGGTTTTTGCGCCCGGCTACTAACTCTGGCGTAGAGGACGACACGCTTCTGTTTTCTAGGTAGCTTGACATAGCTGTCGAGGTCATACCGCCTTGCCCGTCCTGAGGGTGTGCGTACTGCATGGATCCAGCCTTGCTTTTCCCACCGCCGTAATGTATGCAGACATACCCCAAAGTACTTTGCGGCTTCCTTGGGTGTTACATACCTTGCCATACTGAATATATTATACACTATATTCAGTATAGTTCAGCGTTCCTAAGACTAGAGGCTGCTCTGCCGAGGGATCCCGATGAAAAAATCATTTGACCGATTTTTGCAGACCCAAACGGCTTCTGTTGTCTTACCTGCTGTCACCATTGTTTTGACCATTGTCATCTGGCAGGTGGGGGTGCGGCTGTTCAACGTTCCTCGCTTCATTCTGCCGGCACCCACCGAGATCCTGGCGGCCATGAACCAATGGAGCTCGGTGATTATGCGCCACTCCCTAACCACCCTCACCTCAACGCTGCTGGCCTTTGCGCTGGCTTTGGTGGGGGGAATATTGCTTGGATCGATCATCGGCAGCTCTCGCCTGGCCCATCTGTGTTTGTACCCGCTGCTGGTGGGGTTTAACACCATCCCGAAGGTGGCTTTGGTGCCACTGCTGGCGATTTGGTTTGGCTTGGGCATGATCCCGGCGGTGATCACGGCCTTTTTGCTGGCCTTTTTCCCCATTGCGGTCAATGTGGCGGTGGGGCTGGAGACGGTGGAAGCCGAAATGCGGGATGTGTTGCGCTCGCTGGGGGCCAGCTCTTGGGAGATCTTCACCAAGGTGGGGCTTCCCCACAGCATGCCCTACCTGTTTGCCTCGTTGAAGGTGGCCATCTCCTTTGCTTTTGTCGGCTCGGTGATCTCGGAGACGGTGGCTTCCAACCAGGGGCTGGGCTACCTGATCGTGTCGGCCAGCTCTTCTTTTGATGTGCCTTTGGCCTTTGCGGGTTTGGTTGCCCTCGGCATCATGGGCATTTTGCTCTACACCTTCTTTGCGGTTCTGGAGCGCTATGTCTTGTCCTGGCGACAGTAGCATCTCTCCCCAGGGATCCCACCGATGCCTGAATGAGCTAGCCCAGATCTGGGAAGGTAGCCCGCACTGCCGGGTGGATGAGCTTTCCTGCCCTGACGTTTAGCCCTTTGGCCAAGGCTGGGTCTTGTTCCAAAGCAGCGGGCAAGCCAAGGTTGGCCAGCTTGAGGATGTAGGGGAGAGTGGCGTTGACCAGCGCTTGGGTCGAAGTCCAAGGAACGGCTCCGGGCATGTTGGGAACGCCGTAGTGCAGCACCCCGTAGGCTTCGTAAACCGGCTGGGCATGGGTGGTAACCCGCGTGGTAGCAATGCACCCCCCCTGATCCACCGCTACATCCACAATGAGGGAGCGGGGACGCATCTGGGCCACCAGCTCTTCTCCCACCAAAACCGGGGCCCGCCTTCCCGGCACCAACACTGCCCCCACCAGCAGGTCGGCCTCGCGAACACACTCTTCCACGCTTTGGGCGGTGCTGTAGAGCAGCTCTACCCGCGATCCAAAGATCAGCTCCAGCTCGTTCAGCCGCTGCAGGTTGATGTCTAAAATCTGCACCCGCGCCCCCAAGCCTACGGCCATTTTGGCCGCCTCGGTGCCCACCGTGCCTCCGCCCAAGATCACCACCCGTCCCGGCGATACCCCTGGGATCCCACCCAGCAACACCCCTCGCCCCCCCTGTTGTCGGGTGAGGTAGTGGGCACCAAACTGTACCGAGAGCCGCCCGGCAATCATGCTCATGGGCATCAACAAAGGCAGGGATCCATCTGCCAATTCCACCGTCTCATAGGCAAGGCAGGTGGCCCCCGATTGCAGCAGGGCCTGGGTCAACTCGCGGCTGGCGGCCAAGTGCAAATAGGTAAACAGGATGAGGTCAGGATGGAGCAGAGGATACTCGGCAGGCAAAGGCTCCTTTACCTTTACCACCAGCTCCTGCCGGTAGATCTCCTCAGGGGTGACGGCCAGCTTAGCCCCCGCTTTTTGGTAGTCCTCATCCGTGAAGCCCGCCCCCTGGCCCGCTTGGGTTTCCACCCACACCTGATGCCCCTGTTCGGTTAAGGCCCGCACCGCCGCCGGTGTTAGCCCGACACGAAACTCTTGCTCTTTGATCTCTTTGGGCACGCCAATTCGCATAGGGATCCCATATGGGCTGCTTTCCAGTCTAGACAGACTTTACAAGTCCAGGTGAAGAGCGGACGGCTAGGCCTCGGCGCCCGAGAAAATGGATATAGATCTTGGTCGTTTTCACCTCCCTGTAGCCAAGGAACTTTCAGACGGTACGAGTGTCGTCGTAAACCACATCGCACTCGACTGCCAGTCAGGCTGGAGAATACAGAGGCAAAAGCGCCATCATGTGCGAGGAAACCATCTCTGTAGCACTTCCCGGAATCGCTGAAACGCCCTGTCCTGGCATCCCGAAAGACTGACCTTCTGGGCTAAGCGTAGGTAGAGGGAAGATGATCTGGGAATATGGTTTCTCCTAAGAAGTTCTTACCTGTTTTGGAGCACGGGGCTTTCCGTTGGGTAAGCAATCAAACCGTTCTAACATTTCATGATACAACTGGCGATTACCTTTCGCAACTACTTCAACTACATGGGTAGAATTTGCGAATACCCAAATTTCTAGTTCCGGATCCAGAACCACGGCAGCACAGCAGTTCCTCCAACCTTCATCCCTTAACCTACTCTCAACATCAGCTTCTAATTCCTCGGCAGGTTTACTTTCTTGTTCACAACCTTCTCTGTCAAACATTACGAGAGAATAACAATAGTCTTTTCGAAAGTTCCTTAGAAATTCGTGTGATCGTCTCAAGACTCCGGGATCTCGATCAGGGTGCTTGAAAATATCAAAGGTGATTTCCCCGCGTATAGTCAGAGCTTCTTTACGTTCCATAAGACCACGTATAGCATGCTCCATGTTTGCGTCTGGGACTAGAAAAATCAGGTCTTTCTGCTGTCCATTATTCATCCCAAGATCCCACTAGCAAGCAAACTTCCCAACGCTACTTCGGCTCGCCATTCTTTAAGTCGTGGGTGCCAGTTCCCAGGTACGATATCGGTTGCACCGCCTTCAGTTAGAGCAAAGCAAAGCATTTCATCTGGCTTAGCAAGATTGAGAAAGATTGGCGAGTGAGTTGCACAGAAAACCTGTCCCTCATAAACAGAAGAAAGAGACTGGTAAACTGCTTCCAGAGCTCGAGGATGGATACCGTTTTCTGGTTCCTCAATGATGTAGATGCCCTTGTCTTCTGGGAGATACGCTAAAAGTGTCATCGCAAAGAGCCTCAGTGTTCCATCTGATAGGAGCCATGAGGGCAGTTGCTTGCCATCCTTGGTTGTGACAACGAGATATCGGTAACGATCCTCTTCTCTCTCTTTCACTGTTACAGTTTCAATTTGGGGTAAAGCCGTGCGCAAGTGATCCACCCACATCTCCAATTGGGAGGGCTGCTCCCGCAGACTTTCCACAACAATGGGCAAATTGGATCCATTTGGCTGGAAAGTTCTGGGCGCATCTGGACTACAAGGCCAGCGCATCTCTTGGCTATCGAGCATGATGAAGTGAAGTCGTTCTGTCAGCACCTTTCGCAGCCATACGCTTGCCGGAAAACGCTCCTCTTCTTCAGGAATGAGCGTGAGACCCACCCGATCCTTTCTTGCATGTAAGGGAAAGTTCCATTTGGAAGTCTCAGACCTCACATACATACGTCCGTCAGCCGTGCGAGACATGACTTTCCGATACCCGGATGGTGCTCGCTTTCTTGGCTCTTTCACAATGGACACTGTGGGTAAAGTTTCCTCGGGAAACAAAATCCTTTGAGTATTGCGGACAAAACGATCGGCACATTCATTTTCCCTAATCAACCAAAGATTTTCCGCCAGCAATGCTAAACTTCCCTCTTCATCTATTCCGATCTGGATTTCGTAGCGTATGTGAGTATCTTCTTTCAAGCCACTGCGGAGACTGTCGGGAATCTGAAATTCTACCCCGATTTCAAACTTATCAGATTCCATTTGCCAAACAAGTTCTCTTACTGAGCGGGAACGTTTCTGCACAGCTTTCTGCAGTCCATCGCGAAGGAGATCCTGTAGAAACACCAGCACGTCTAGGAAGGTGCTCTTTCTGCTGGCATTAGGTCCCACCAGAATCTGGAAGGGTTGCAGATCTTGTCGAATGTGGCGAAGGCATTTGTAGTTTAGAACCTCTATCGTGTGCAGTATCATGCCTCACATGCTCCATGCCTTCCCCAACCTTGCCTGCCCCAACTTCACTACTGCCTCATAGACCGTCTCGCGTTCGCCTGTCGTGAGACCCGGCGCGTCGAACACGACAGAGGTTGTTATTTCAACGACTCCTCCACAATCCTAATTTCCTCCGGCGTCAGTCCGTAAAGATGATAGATGCGCTCGTCAATCTCGCGCTCCAGGTCCGTCACGTCTGCCTGTGGATCGGCTTGTTTTGCCGCCAGAATCCTGTCCACCAATGCCTCCAACGCCGCCTGCTCCGACGCCGGGGCGGAGGGGATGGGGATTTGGGTCATGTAGATTGATTTGAACCGCATGAAGCCCCCGCGAATCTGGGGGCAGATTTGCGGGAAGAAGAACCGCACAATTTGCGAATTCAGAAGCGCCAACAACCACTTACCAGCGCCGGGGATTAAGAACAATGTGCAGTCTGGGTATAGCCCCATGCTGTCGAAGGCGAAGGCGCAAGCTGGCGCAATGTCGGGATACACAATCTTCGGCTGCTCGAACTCCCGCCAGTATTCAGCACCCCACCGTTGCAACGCATACCACTCATAGCGGACGCCTGTCTCCGCAACATTACGGGCAGACAACTCGGTTTTGAACTGCCAGAGGTGCTTGTATATTGCGGGGTAACGTTCGCGAAACGCATGTTCCGCCTTTGCTGATGCGCCTGTAATTGTCGGATCATTGTGAAGTGGAAAATGCCAGGGGATAAAAAGGAGCCACAAATCCTGCGGCTCCACCTGCCAGCGTTTGATGTCGCGACCACGGAGGAAGGGCTTGAGCACGTCGGCGGATGAAGGATGTTCGGCGATGAGACGGTCGCGGGTGGCGCGGTTTACCACAAAGGCTTCGTTAAGGCCAGTCAAGATTCCACGATAGAGCCGTCCATTGACATATTCGCCCAGCGGTATGCCGGCAGCGCGGAGTTTGTCCAGCAGCCGGAGGGCGACAGGCGATTCCAGTCGCCAGCCGTCAGGGCGAAGTTCGCGTTGGGGGAGCGAGAAGCTGTGGGCGCGAAAAACCTGGGGAAATGCTTCCACCGGTGGTCCGGGTTGCCAGTTCAAAGCGCGGAGTTGGGAATCAGCGGACGGCGCTTTGCTCAGAACAAGAATGGTCGGGTAAGCGATGGCAGTGAAGACCGGCGCGTCGCCGAAATCAATAATGCAGTGGATGGTCTGGCGGGAGAGGAGTTCGCGCAGCTTTTGACCGTAGGCGGAGCGGAAGAACTTGTTGCTGGAGATAAAGGACAGAATACCGTGGCTGCGAAGAAGCTGAAGGGCGCGTTCGTAGAAATACACGTAGAGGTCTGCCGTGCCGGTATAGCAGTGATACCCCTGGGCGTGCAGCAACGGCTTCAACTCCTTGATCTCCTCCTGCCGTACATACGGCGGGTTGCCGATGACGATGTCAAAGCCGTCGCGGATGCCAAACATCCACTCCGAATCGAAAAAGGGCGCCGAGGCGTTCTGGTCGTAGGGATCCCACGCGGCGAGCATGCGGGCCGTTTTGTCGTCCCAGCCGTCGGTCTTCAGTATTTCGGCAATCTCAGCACGCAATGCGGCGTCGCGTTCGCGGTATTTGCGCTTGGTGGCAGGGGTTTTGGCGGTGAAGTGAGCTTCGCGCACCCGCGCAAGTTCGCGCTCCAGTTCGTCGATCCTGGGATTGCGGAACGCGAGTTGCTGCGGTCGCTCGATGCCGATCAATGTGTTGGCCGCCACGAAGCGGGTCTCCAGATTGGGCAGCGCCAGGATGCCGAGGTTTTCTGCGTTCGGATTGACCCGCTGATCCACCACCAGCGAGATGAAGAAGCGCAGTTTGGCGATCTGCACCGCGATGGGCTGAATGTCCACGCCATAGATGCAGTTCTCGATCAGGTAGAGCTTGCGTCCGTAGTCGAGTTCGTTGGCTGTGAAGGCTTGATCGATGTCGGCAAGCACCTTCTCGCGCACCATGAAATCGGGAATTTCACGGGCTTTGGCAATTTGCCGCTCTTTCCAGCGTGCGTTGCCGGGATCGAGCCTGCCGAGAACGAACACCAGCCGGTGCAGGATGCCCATCGGAAATGCCCCCGATCCGCACGCCGGATCGAGTATCTTCAGGTGGTCAATGGCGTGGATGAGCGCCTCAACTTCGGCATCCGTGAACCGGTGCGGTTCGTCGTTGTACGCGAAAAGGTGGCGGAGACGCGCTTCGACATCCTGGATGCCGGGCAGCGCGGTTTCCAGTTTGCGTTGCAAGCACGCAATGAGCGCTTCCTCTACCATGTAGTCCACAATCTCGCGCGGGGTGTAGTAGGAGCCGGTGGCTTTGCGCGCGGTGGTGCGGGTTTCCGGGTTGTAGGCAGCCAGCAGGTTCTCGAAGACCTGGCCCAACAGCTCCGGATCAAGCGCAACGTCCTGATCGAAAGGTGTATTCTCCGTAAGCGTGAAGTTGTAGGAAGCAAGCGTGTGCATCAGACCACGCACGCGGGCGCGGCGGTAGCGCGCTTCGCCGTAGGCTTTGCTCAGATCGACTTCCTGTTCCTCGCCAAAGAAGAGAACATCCGGCACAACCGGCTGGCTGTCTGGGCGACGGGAGAAACCATCAATCCGAATGTAGCGCGGTTGATCCTTCGTGCTTTCAATACGGTCGAGGCACTCGAACAAACCGCCGTTGAGAAAGGGGATGTCCTTGAACAGTGCCAGGGCCGTGTCGGATCGCGGAACAGTTCCTTGTGTCGGTAGAGGTTGTGCGCCATAAAGTGCTGCCCGTCCTTCGCCCAATCGCGCCTGCCCATCTCCGTGTTCAGCGTGGCAAAGAAGAGGTTCTGCAGAATAGCTTTGTAGAAGACGGAGGAGGCGTCGTGCATCGCATGCGGCGCGAAACCGTTGAGCATTGCAGTTAACGATTTCGGATCGAAGAGAGTTGCCGGAATGAGACCCTTTTCTTTCAGAAACCAGCAAAAGATAAGACGGGTGATCAGGCGGATGAGGCGCACGTGATCCAGCGCCCAGAAGTACCAGTTGGCAATCTCCTGGTAGAACTGCTTCGTCACCGCCTCCACGCTGAACGCCGCATTGAGTTTATCGGTCACGCGGGTAATCGGCGGTTCGCCTGAGCTGAGTTCATCGAGGCTGAACGCCAGTTCCGCCAGCCGCTCGACGGTGGTGCGGGCCGGCGAGCCGATTTCATACGGCAGGGTGCGCAGTTCAATCTTTCCGTCTGAGCGTTTGCGCGCCCGGGTGAAGGCAAGCTGGCGCCGGTTCCGGGCAACATACACCAGCACATGTTCGGCATGGGTTGGATCGAGCGCCCGCTGCACGGCGCGACGGGCCGTAGTTCCGGGAAGTCTATCATCGGGCCAGTCAACCAGGTACACCGGCAGGCCGCACATCTGCGCTACGGGCACAGCCATCACCTGGCGTGAGACAGGAGCGCTCGGTTGCAGGGTGTGTGGCATCAGACCACGCGGGTGGCCCCACCCGAGTTCCTCACAAAAGAGTGACGTTATCAGCGCAGGGATGTTCCCCTGATTTTGCCCGCAGGATTCCAGTGTTTGACGGATGCGTTCCAGCGTGGTCATTGATTTGCTCCTGCTGCAACCAATCCCAACGAGCAGATGATGTGCGGCTCGGCGGATTCGCCCGCTTCCTGATCCTGGATTTCACAGAGGACGCCCTCCTCGGCGCGTCGGGCAACCAGATCGAGGAGATCGGGATCAGAAATACCCAGTCGCATTTGTCGGTTGATGGACTCCTGGGCAGCGCTCTTGAGCGGATACCGCCAGATCAGGTCGAGAACCATATCGAGCTGCTGAAGCCGGTCGGACGAGACAGTGGTCAGGGAAGCGCGGTATTTGTTCAACCGCTCCCACAGTTTGCGCCGAACGCTGCGCAGGCTGCCGAGGTGACCGCCTGTGACCTGATCTTCCGTCGCAATCTCGACACAGCGCGCCACCAGTTTGTGATGATATTCCGTGCGCTCAAGCGCAGGCGTTTCCGGCGGGCAGGCAATATCGCGGAAGATAGTTGAGAGCGACTGTGAAACCAGGTTACCCTGTTCGTCCACGCGGATGAGGGCGTCGGCGCCGTTGGGGTAGCGCAGATAGGCGACGACGCCGGGAGTAGGGGCATGGCATGCCGTGCCTGCTGTGCCTGACGTCAGCATGCGTGTAGCTGAGACAATCGGCGGCAGAGCAAGGGAAGCCTTCTGGTCGTCCGCAGAGGCGCTGTTCCATACCTGCAAGGCCAGGCTTGCCAGGTCGATATCCTCGTCGGCGCCTTCGTCGTCGAGCGTACCGGCTTTTTCCGTATACAGGTCGCGCAGGCGCTGAGCAGCTTCTTCGCCGAAGAAGGACTCGTCGGCGCCGATGACTTCCTGATTCTGCTGGAGTCGCGAAACAAGCCGCTGGCGCAGCCGGATGATTCGCTCGATCCCTTCGGCGGGCCAGAACGAGTAGATGAGAATCGTATCGTGCTGTTGGCCAATGCGATCAACGCGCCCGGCGCGCTGGATGAGGCGCACAATCGCCCAGGGCAGGTCGTAGTTGACCAGAATGTGGGCATCTTGCAGGTTCTGACCTTCAGCCAGCACATCGGTGGCGATGAGCACCCGCACCTCAGTTTCACCTTCAGCCAGTCCACCGTTCGTAGATGGACTGAAGCGACGGGTGAGGGTTACCGGGTCACCTTCCTGATTGGTCAGCACGGCGACGTCTTCGATGCCCCTGGCGCGAAGCTGCTCGTAGAGGTACAGTGCAGTGTCGGCAAATTGCGTGAAGATAAGGATCTTGTCATTGGGATGATCGTTCGTCACCAGGCTGGCGAGCGCTTGTAGCTTGGCATCTGCGCCGGGACTCCAATCGCCTGCCTGCTCCAGGATGCCTGAGAGCGCCTCAGCATCGGTGCGGAGCGAGGTTGCCAGTTCGGGCCGGAAAAACCTGGGGTCTAACCAATCGAACCGATCACAGTACTCACTGCGGTACATTGCGTAGAGTTTTGCAGCGCGCTCGTTGCAGGCATCCAATCCGCGCATCCTCGCGCCGATCATTCCTGTGTCTTCAACAGACTCACCAGCATCAGGAATGTCGGCAAACGCTTCATCAGCATCGCTAACGGTTGGGTCAAGCATGGCGACATCCTGCGCGCCGATGGGGACGGGCAGGCCGTTTTCGAGCGCGTAGAGCGTGGTGAGGTTGCGCACAATGTGGCGTTGGATAGAGAGCAAAAAGCTCTGGCCGCTCGATTCGAGGCGCTTGAAAAGGTTCGTGCGGCAAAAGCCGATCAGCCGCCTGCCAGCGCGGTTGAGATTGTTGAGGATGCGTTTTTCTTCGTCAGAAGCGCCTTTCTCAGCATTGGGTTTGAGGTAGTTTGCCAGCCCGTAGCGTGGGAGAGCCAAGTTTTCGATCACTGCTACAACCTCATCGCGAAAGAGCCGGGCATACTGGTCGTTTGGATCTGATTCGTCAATCGTGAAGTTAACCCGTTTGGGTTGGCGCAATGGGAAATAGTGAGGTTGACCATTGAGCCAGACGTAATAGCGCCCTTTCTTCTCGTCGAATCTGGCGTAGTGCCTGATAATGAACTGGCGTGTGCGTCTGACCAAAAACAGTCGCATGAGATCCTGCCAGTCTTCAGGGAAGAGGCTTTGTTCAAACGCGCGCAGGCTGTGCGGCGAGGTCTGGAAACGGGCGATAAAATCGACTTCTGTCTCGCCCCGCTCCTGTGCCAGCCACCGGAAGTAGCGTTCCGGTCGCACATGCAGATCCCGGTCTTCATCGAGAAACAGGCGAAGCTGATTGCTGATGTCGGTGTAGTGCTTGTTGTAGGGAGTTGCGGTGAGCAGCAGCACACGGGATTCATGCGCTCGATGTACTCACGGATGGCGCGGTAGCGTTTCCCTTCGCGGTTGCGCAGGTTGTGGCTTTCGTCAACGATAACCAACCGATAGCGCGGAAGGTTCCGCAGTTCTTCGATGACGCGCCCGAGCGAAAGCACCCGCCCGACGATCTGGTACGCTTGCAGGTGGCGGTCCCACATGGGCACAAGTTTCGGCGGGCAAATGACCAGCGTATTGTCGCCGCTATCTTCCTGCATGAGACGGGCAATGGCAGTCGCCATCAGTGTTTTTCCGAGGCCCACCACATCGCCAAGCAACACACCGCCATGACGATGGAGCTTCTTCGCCGCAAGGGACACGGCAGCTTTTTGAAAATCGAGCAGCACATCGCGAAACATGGATGGCATCTTGAACTCGCGTTCGCCCTGGCGGGCGTCCTCCGAGAGGTGATAGGCAATCTTGAGGTACATCAGGTAGGGGCGGACGAGTTCTCTGCGCGCCCAGCTCTGCTCGATCAGATCGGCAAGTTCGTTGGAGAGATCAACCGCCCAGTGATCGTTCCATCGTTCATCAAACCAGCGCTGAAGTTTGCGCACGGCATCCTGCTCGACCACATCTACGTTCAGTTCGCCTTGCTGGGAAAGACCCGCCAGGGTAAGATTGCTGCTCCCGACAAAGCCAATCAGCGGTGTGATTGGGTCTTTGCGCTCGACCAGATACAGCTTCGCGTGCAGCGGATAGCGCAGAAATGCTTTGATAATGACTTTCCTTTCCCGCAGCTGCCGGGCCAACCGTTGCAGCGCGCGTTCCGCCTGATTCGAGGGCACGCCGAACTCAAGCTGATCTTTGAAGCTCTCGGTGATGCGGCGCTTGAGGAGCGCTGCCGTAGGACCGTCAATACCTGCCTCGCTGCGATGGACACGTTGCAGACTCTTCATCTCCTCTTCAGGCGGGCGATGCATCCCCACCAGGACGCGACAGGCGTGACGTTCATCCGCTCCGCTCAGATGCTCGATAGCATCGGCAACCTGATCCCAGCCGCGCAGGTTCAGGTAGCCAACGCAGAACGAGCACGAGAACATTTTTACAAGGACATCCCGAAGTCCTTCCACTAACTTTGACTCAATGTTGTCGTAGATGGTGGGCATAGCTGTTTCCCAGTTGACCGGTTACCTGGGCGTTCTCACGTTTCTACACTCTTATCCTCTCGCAGGTGTATCCTGATCCCCATTTTTCCACTTACCATGAGCCTGATCCTCCAGTAGCTTTAGAAGCTCAAGTCAAAGCCAGGCATGGTCGAGCAGAGTATGACCCATCTCCAAGTCAACAATCAGAGTGATACCACCCTGCAGGTCAGCTTTCCTGCGGGCGACAGAGCCTAAAGATCTGTACCTCCTCAGATTGAGAAAGTCTAAGAATGCCCCGCTGTGAGTGCGGCCAGTGTCGCAGATTTGCATCCTACCTTTTTCTCGAAAGGGAACAGAAGCCACTTTTCTTTTGCTTTTCCTAAGATTTGCTTTCTGATGTTTCTCCCAAAGTGGATCCCTAGCGCAAGAAACGGGCCAGCAGCAGCAGTCCAATGCCGCCGAACAAGATGTTGAAGCTCCAGGCTGCCGCCCAAGGGGGAAGGGCTCCCACTTCTCCCAAGCTGCGAGATACGCTCAGAACCACGTAGTAGCCAAACACCAACAGGATCCCGAAAACAACGCCCCCGTAGCGTCCCACCCGCCGGGCAGTGCTGGATCCCAGGGGTAGCGAAATCAGCACGGCAAAAAAGCTAGCCAAGGGTAGGGAAAAGCGCATGTGGAACTCAGTGCGTAGAGCGTGAGTATTGAGATTGGAGCGGGCCAAACGGGAAATCCGCTCCGCCAGCTCTGGCAAGCTCAACTCACTGGGGGGAACCGGCGGCTGCATCAGGGCAGCCAGATCCTGAGAAACTTGCAAGGGCTTGCGATGAAACGTTTGCTCAGCAATGCTGAGGCCCGTGGGGCCGTAAAGGTGGGTCGTCCCTTCGCTGAGGCTCCACTCTAGTCCATTCCACACTGCCTGAGCAGCCAAGGTCACTTCCGCCAACTGGTACTTGCCTCCCGGCAAGGGATCCACCCGCAAGATTGTGACATCTTGCATGGTATTTAACCGGGGATCCACTTGGCGGATGAAGAACCAGAGGTTGTCTTCGGTTTTGAAGAAGACATCGTATTGCACTGGGGTGGTGGTTTGGGCCAGCAAAGCCTGCTGATCGATCTGGCGGATTTGCTGTTTGCTGGCCGGCAGCAGCACGTTGCTGATGAAAAAAGCGCTCAAGCTCATGGCCAACCCCACCAGCAGCAGGGGCCGGAAAATCCGGCTAAAAGGGATCCCGGCTGCCCGCATAGCGGTGATCTCGCTGTTGCCGCTCAGCTTGCCTAAGGTGAGCATGGTGGCAAAAAAGGCGGCAATGGGCATGCCCAGCACCACCATCTCCGGCAGATCCAAAACCAAGAGGCGCAACACCGTCAGGGGTGGGACGGATCCCTCGACCAGCCGCTCCGCCAGGGTAAACAGCCGACCCACCAGCAGCAGCAGGGTTCCCCCGGCAACACCGGCCAGCACCGGGGTGAGCATCTCCCCAAATAGATAGCGCTCCAGCAGCCAGAACTTGGTGAGCAACCGTGCCATGTCTTAAGAATCGAAAGGATTGCTTTAGCCCCAGACTCTCCCAGGAGACTGTAATGGCCGAAAAATCGGCAGCAAAAGCCCTGAACCAGACTTAATCGATTTATTCTCGCTCAAAGGCTTGGGGAAGCGGGGGGAGAAAATGACTCTGTTTTGTCGGCAGGATCCGAACACGGCTTAGGGGAGTTGGGGAGAGGTTCCGGCTCAGGATCCAGCTTGGCTCCCCAGGTGGCAAGATAGGCCCGTTGTTGGGGGGAAAGGCGGCGAGCCTGGCGGAAATCTGCTCCTGCCACGATAGCTCCGGTGTAGGCTCCAGTCTTAAAATCGGGCTTTTGCCCCGGCTGAGCGGGGGAAGCTGTCTGAGGGGATCCCACAAACAGCAAAGCGCGGTAAAGGTCTGCTCCCCGCAAATCGGCATCCCGCAAGTTGGCTCCGCACAGGTTGGTGTGGCTGAGATCGCAGCCGCTCAGGTTGGCCCGCTCCAGGCTGGCTTCGCTGAAATCCACCGCCCGCAACAGGGTGCCATGCAGGTCGGCTCCCTCCAACATCGTGCCCAGGCTGACCACCCGGATCCCGTGCAGGCGATCCCGCTGGTAGCCCCCCTTGCCATCCAGGATAGGTCGGCCCAGGTGTTCATCCCGCCGCAGAGGGCTGAGCAGGTTGGCGGTGGAGAGAAAGCGCAGGATCTTGGCTTTGCCGAAGCGATCCACCCCGTTCAACAAAGCAGCCGTGCGCCCGGCAGCAATGGCCCGCTCCAACGGCCAATCGTCCAACTGCCCATCGGGAGACAAGACCAAGTTGGAAATGCCCTCAAAGTAGGCGTCGATGGTTTGCTGCTGGGTAATGATGTTCTGCTGAATGGTGAGATCGCGGGAGATGATGTACTGCCGCCAGGCGATGTAGGCAGCCAGGATGGCAATCAAGATCTGGCCTGTGGCCCCAAACACTTCTCCCAAGGCCCCAATCGCTTCCCAACTCAGGGATCCCAAGGCAGAAAACACCCCGCTCCCAGCAACCCCTCCAACCACGGCCAAGCTGAAGGCCACTCCCGCCCAAACCAATTGAGGCCAAGTGATCAGCCACTGCCAAAGGCGGCGTCCCATCTGAGCCCAAAGCGGTTGCCCCCACCAACCCGCCAGGCCCAGCCAAGCCAGCACTGCCCCCCAGCTCAAGACGGGCTGAGCCATCAGCTTTCCCAAAATCAGCAGAAGGGCCGGGATCCCCAACAGCAGCAGATGGATCAGGGGAGGCCACGGCGAGACCGGAGACAGCAGGATCCCGGATTCGACCGGCGGTGGCTCTTGGGGCAGAGGTTCGGGGGCAAGGGTTCTGTGGGTCATGGTGCAAGAAGGGATGATACTCTAGGGCTAGTGTTAGACTTCCAAAAAAAGCCTGCGTTAGTCCGTATTTGGAGTTGGAGAACAGGGCAGGATCCCGCCTGCTTGGTTTGGTAGGATAACCTTGGCCTTCTTTCTCTAGCCCAGCCTGGTGTGAGGATAACCCCTATGATCTCTTCCTTATTGTCCTTACTGCCTATTGGTCTGCAGAAATCCGGCGAACACCAATCTACAGCAGTCCTGCCCGGCTTGTGGGTGCAGCGTTATCGCTCTGCAATGCTGACGCGGCTGGCAACCTCTCTGCTACTCGGTGCCACCCTACTGCTGACAGCAAAGTTGGATCCCGGCTGGGCGCAAGCTTCCCTGGACACCGGCATTACCGGCGAGCAGACCTTGCCTCAAGCTGCCCCTCTCCCGGACAATCGCCCGGCTATTTTTGTGGATGCGGCCAACGGCAGCGATACCCGTGGGGATGGATCCCGCAATAACCCCTTCAAGACGATTACTTATGCCCTCCAGCGGGCTGAGGCCGGTAGCGTCATTCAGCTTTTTCCCGGGGTGTATAGCGAGGAGAGCGGCGAAACCTTCCCCATCCGTCTGAAAGCCGGCCTCACCTTGCGGGGGGACGAGTCCACCTTGGGAGAGGGCTACCTCATTACCGGCGGGGGTACCTACATGAGCCCGACCCTAGGCCGACAAAATGTTGCTCTGCTGGCGGAAACCGGTGCAGAAGTGCGAGGAGTTACCCTGCGCAATCAGGGGCGGCGCGGCTATGCCCTCTGGGTAGAATCTGCCTCCCCACGCATTCTCAACAACAGCTTTGTGGGCAGCATCCACGATGGGATCTTCATTGCCGGTGCTGCCAATCCCTGGGTAGAGGGCAACCGCTTCTACAAAAACGGGGCCAACGGCATTTCCGTGTTGGGCACCTCCCAGCCCACCATCGTCAATAACCTGTTCCAGGAAACCGGCTTTGGCATCACCATTGACCAACGCTCGGCCCCCATTGTGCGCAACAACCGCATCCTGCAGAACCGTACTGGTGTGATCGTCGGGGGCAGCTCCAGGCCCATCCTGCGCAACAATCTCATCGCCCAGAACTTGGAGACTGGCCTTACCGCCATCACCACCGCCCAGCCGGATTTGGGCACGGTCACGGATCCCGGCAACAACATCTTTGAGGGCAACGGCCAATACGATATCAACAATGCCACCCGCGGCCTGCGCCTCAATGCCAGCGGCAATCAACTGCGGGGCCAGGTCAAAGGAGATCTGGATCTGTCCGGTCAAACCACCGTCGCCACCCTTCCCGACAGCGCTCCCCGCCCCATTGCTCCTGGCACTTTGGCTCTGCCCAGCGCCCCGGCCCAGCCGGCTACTCTCAGGGATCCCCAGGCCCCTTCCCCGCTGCCAGTTTTGACGGTGCCACAATCCACCGCTCCGGTTCCCCCCTCTCCGCCCCAAGGATCCGGAGGGCGCATCTTGACGGATCCCTCCAGCCCTCAGGCAACTCCCCAGCCCCAACCTCCGGGGGAGCAGTTTGTGGCTGTCCCCTTCACCCCCGATGGCTCTACCACACCTGCCCAGCCGGTTGACCCTACCCCCGCAGCTCCTGTTCCCAGGCCACCGTCGGCTCCCCTCACGGATATCACCACCCTCTTGCCTCCGCCGGCCCGTCGCCCATCTACAGGGATCCCAACCACCCCCTCTGCTCCCACTACAACTCCAGTTGCCCCCCCTGTGGCTGCTGTGGGTAGTCCGCCAACGCAAACGGCGACTCAGTTTCGCGTGTTGGTGACCCCCAAGAGCAGCGATGACTTGAACCGATTGCGGCAGCTCATCCCCGAGGCGGTGGAAACGGTTTTCAACGGCAGAACGGTGTTGCAAGCTGGTCTCTACGACAACCGCAGCCAGGCTCAGTCGGTGTTGGATCGGCTGCTGGATGCTGGCTTTGAGGCGGTTGCCGAGATGATTTTCCGCTAAGCGACCCCCCACGCTGCTGGCTTGCTCCTCCATAGCGGTATGAGGGGGCTTTGATCCCAGTTCTCTGGTGAGGTGGCAGCAGGTGCTGCGCACCGCTAACGGGAATAGGGATCTAGGAGTTATCCGGCAACTGGGTCACCCCCGGTGGCGCAAAGCGTTTGAGAGAATCCTTGCCCTTTAGGGCAAGGAGAATGGTAAAGCTCAAACACCCCCTCTCTAGTCCAGCGGATCCAGTCGGTAGCGGCTGAGCCAGTGATCCAAGTGCGCTTCCTCCTCATCCAGCAGTTGGGCGTTGATCAACCCCCGTTTGAAAGCAAGGCGGATGGCTCTAGCCCGCAAGCTGAAGGTGGTTCCCCACTCGTCGCTCTCAATTTGGTCGTTGCTGACTTCTAACTTGTCGTAGAGGTTACGCAGACGGTTGGTTACCCCTCGGCGGGACAAAAAGCGCCGTGCAGCAATGGCTTGGTCGGTGAGGCCAAGGGCAATGTCGATCAACACCTCGTACTCAGCATCGCTGAGACCGGTGATTTTGTTTTGTGAGCGGGAATCGACTCCGCGCACTTCCCGGTCAATCACGCATTGCTCATCCTGCACCACCGCTTGGATGGCGCTGACCAATTTTTCATCGGTGCAATTTTTCAAGAGATAGCCATAGACGGTTTGCGGAGGCACGATCTTGTGCAGCTCCCGCACATAAACTTCATCGGCAAAATGCGACCAAAAAATGATGCGCGTGCTGGGGCACTCTGACCAAACCTGTCGTGCTACCTCGATCCCGGTCATTTCGGGCATGCGAATATCCATCAGCACAAAGCTGGGGTGGTGCTGACGGTAGAGTTCCAACGCCTCTCGGCCATTCGAGGCTATGTATACTGGGCCGAACTCGGGCAAATGTTGCGTCAGTAGGCTATGAACATGCTGACGGTAAAGGGCGTCATCTTCAGCAAGGAGGGTACTCACGGGCCTTTATCAGAGTTGCCGAATACTTTCTTTCCACTTCCTAACCTTATAAACACCCCTAAGGGAAGACAAGGCGCTATTGAGCAGTACTCAAAGGAAGCAAGGGATCCCCTCCACCGGCGATGAGTAGCGGCTCAGGAAAAGGATTTCCTCTCCCGCTCTCGTCCTGTGGAGGTGCAGTTTCCCCCTAGCACCCACGCCGACGGCTCATGAACTTCTCCACCGCAGACGCTAAAAACTTTTGACAAACGGCAGTCTAAGCTGTTTCTGCGGCAGAGGCCAAAAACGCCTCGATCTCAGAGCGCTGGGGCAAGCTGGGTTGGGCTCCTGCACGGGTTACGGTCAAAGCAGCGGCGGCATTGGCAAAACGCAGGGCTTCCCTTAGGGATCCTCCAGCAGCCAAACCAGCAGCCAAGGCTCCACAAAACCCATCTCCGGCAGCGGTGGTATCCACCACCTCCACAGGATAAGCCGGCCAATGGCCACTTTCTTCCCCATCTGCCCAGACTAACCCTGCCCCTCCCAAGGTGAGGATAACGGTTGGGATCCCGTGCTTCTGGAGTTCCTGAGCCACCTTTTGGGCTTGTTCCGGCGTTTCCACAGGAGATTGGGCAAGGGCAGCCGCTTCGCTTTCGTTGAGCACCAAGTAGCGAACCTGGCGCAACAGGGATCCCGGCAATGGCGCGATGGGGGCAGGATTGAGCAAAATCGGGATCCCTTGGGCAAAGGCTTGTTCTGCTGCAGCCTGTACGGTGGGCAGAGGGATTTCCAGTTGCAGCAGGAGCAGGGCCGCCGGGGTAAAGGGGGGCAGATGCTCTGGCATGTAGCGACCATTGGCCCCAGGGCTAACCACAATTCTGTTTTGCCCGCCGGCATCCACTGTGATCAAAGCCAGACCGCTGGGCCCCTGCAACTGCCTCAGGTGGCGGGTATCCACGCCGTTGTGCTCCAGGTTTTCTTGGAGCAGACGCCCAAACTCATCGGATCCCACTGCTCCCCACATCTCTACGTGGGCTCCCGCCCGCGCCGCTGCCACCGCTTGATTGGCTCCTTTGCCGCCAGGGTAGGTGGCGTAGTCGGATCCCAGCACTGTTTCGCCAGGGCTGGGGTGATGGGGCACCTGCACCACCAAATCCATGTTCAAGCTACCCACCACTCGGATCGGGCCTGCCATCGGGCTTGTGGGGAAATCCTGTTGGAAAAGCAGGGATCTTTAGGATCCCTGGGCGTCCATTGTATCAGCCGCCGGTCTTGGCCAGGGATCCCGTTGAACGCCCCACCACGCAACAGGAGCCGTCTGGAGGGATCCTTCGGCATACTGCCACTCCCCAAGAACACAGGGCAAGAACCCGATTCCCAAGGATGAGGATCCCGACTATCTTGGTGGGCGTTGACTCAGGAGGCAGGCTGATGTTGTTGACAACTACAGATGTGCTGCAGGGTGTGGAGATCGAGAGCTACCTGGGCATCGTAACAGCCGAGGTGGTTTACGGCAGCAACGCTCTGCGGGACTTTTTTGCCGGCATCCGCGACATCATCGGCGGGCGCACAGGGGCCTACGAGCGGGTTTTCGAGCAAGGCCAAAAAGAAGCCCTGGAAGAGCTGGGGCGGCGGGCCAAACGCTTGGGGGCAAACGGCATCATTGGTGTTGCCATCAACACCGGCACCATCAACATCGACCAAACCGGAGTGCTGCTGCTCATCACCGCCACCGGCACCGCCGTTAAGCTCCGCTGAAGGACACAGCTTAATGCTCGATGAAAGTTCTACAGACCAGATGAGGATCCGTTCAGAAGGCAGTAGCAGGCTGCTCTCAGGCCAAGCTTTCCATCACCGCCTCGTCGATCTCGAAATTGGCATAGACATTCTGCACATCGTCTAGGTTGTCGAGACGCTCCATCAGGGCAAGCACCAACTTGGCTGTATCGGGATCCTCCACGTGAACTTCATTGAATGGGATCCAGCGGATGGCCGCATCTTGCACTGGGTAGCCCTCTTTTTTCAGGTAGGTGGCCACCTGCTCGAGTAAGGAATAGTCGCAGTACACCTCCGCTCCTGTGCCTTCCACCTTGAGATCGTCTCCCCCTGCTTCCGCCACCGCCAGTAACAGGGCTTCCGGATCTTGCACAGCCTCCAGGCTGATCACCCCCTTTTGCCGGAACATCCAGCTCACGCAGCCGGCTTCTCCCAAGCTGCCGCCGGTTTTGCTGAAGGCTTCTCGCACCTCGGCAGCCGTGCGGTTGCGGTTGTCGGTCATGGCCTCAATCAACACAGCCACCCCACCAGGGCCGTAGCCCTCGTAGCGAACTTCTTCCAGGGGGCTGTCGTCGCTCCAGTTGCCAGCTCCCTTGGCAATGGCTCGTTCAATGTTTTCGCTGGGCATCCCCGCTGCTTTGGCTTTCTCCACCGCCGCCCGCAACTGAAAATTCCCATCCGGATCTGGCAAGCCATTACGAGCTGCCACGATGATGGCCCGCGAGAGTTTGGTAAATAGGCTGCCCTTTTTGGCATCTACACGGGCCTTTTGCCGTTTAATGTTGGCCCACTTGCTGTGTCCTGCCATGCCGCCACACACCAGTCAAGCAATGATTGGAGGGATCCCTCCAATCTTGAAGCCTAGATCACCTCAGCTCAGGACTCAACCCCACGACAACTGGGAGGGTACCGGCCTGGTCACAAAAACAAGGGATCCAGAGGATTCTTGACAGCACAGACTCAGCTACCCAACAACCCCCTCAGGGCTGAATCGGCTGCCGCTGGATCACATCCCCTGGCGGCGGAGGTGGAGGGGCTGGGGTTTCTTGAGGGGTAGGCGTTGCCTCTATGGGAGGAGTTTCCCCAGGAGGCGGGGGCAGAGGGGGCACAGCTTCTCCAGGCACAGGCCCAGGTGGAGGCGTGGGAGTTGGGGATGGAGTGAGAAAGGGCGTTACCTGTCTCAACAGCTCGGTATAGAAAATTGCATCTTGCTCCGGCCCAAAGCGACCCACTTCCCAACGGTGACGGGGCACGAACATCGTTTGCAGCAGCACTTCCCGGCTGACAAAAGCGGGAGTACCCGAAAAGACATAGCCATCGACAATGACTCGATTCAAATCGGGCCGCGTTTGAAACACCCGATCCACCTCCCGCAGCATCTCCGTATCCAGTCGCCCCAGCAGCGTTTCCAGAGTGTCTTCAGGCCTGATCAGTACCCGTACCGAAAAGCGGTAATCTTCGCAACGATAGTCCCCACAGATCTTGACCAGCTCGTTACGCACCCGGATTTGCGCCCCAGGATCCAGATTGCGCCCCGGCACAAGGACTTCCTCCTGGGGTTGCTGTTCGACCGGCTGGGCCCATATTTGAAGTTGACTTGCCCATCCTGCCCAAACCAGGGATCCGAAAAACAAGCCAAATCCCAAGCCTTTCAGGGGAAGGCTCCAACCCGGACTACCCTGCTTAGAGGGGGGTGAAACGGGGGGCTCGCGATCCTGGATCGGGCTGTTCATAAAGCGTTGACCGATTCTGCAGCGATGGCTATCGCCAAATCTACCCGACATCGGCCCGAGAGGCACTAGGCAGGGAGAAAAATAGGGTATTGGCATCACATCAGCTTCAAACTAGGGGCAGATAAATAGGGAAGCTTTGACGGGCTCCCTGTCTTGGTTAGCGACGAATGTGCTGTAGCAGCGTAGGGGCAGCTTTGGATTCCCGCTCTGTGGACAGGCCAGTGCTGTGATGGGTGGGCAATTGATTCAGGGATTGTTATTAGTGTTGAGATTGCAAACCCAATTCTCTTCTTCCCATGACCGCAGTTGTTCCTTCCCCTTTGCGCTACGCCTACTACCCTGGCTGTGTGGCCCAGGGGGCCTGCCGTGAACTGTACGACTCCACCGACCAGATTGCGCGGCATCTGGGCATTGAACTGGTAGAGCTGGAGGCTGCTTCCTGCTGTGGTTCTGGCACCTTCAAAGAAGAATCGGAGCTGCTGGAAGATACGGTGAATGCCCGCAACCTGGCTTTGGCCGAGGCGCTGGGGTTGCCGATGCTCACCCACTGCAGCACCTGTCAGGGGGTGTTAGGCCGCGTGAATGAAAAGTTAAAAGCTGCGAAAACTGCGAATCCAGAGTATTTTCACCAGGTGCAAACCCTGTGCCAGAAAGGCGGCTGTGAGAGCCGTTACCAGGGCACAGGCGATGTGCGCCATTTGCTGTGGGTGCTGGTTCATGACTACGGCCTGGAGCGATTGGCCCAACAGGTCAAACGGCCTCTCTTGGGGCTGCGCTGCGCTGCCTTCTACGGGTGTTATCTGTTGCGGGCCTACGACATCTCCCGCTTCGATGTGGCACGGGATCCCCGTTTGATGGAGGATCTCTTCGAGCGTTTGGGGGCCACCCCTATTTGGTATCGCGGGCGCACCCAGTGTTGTGGTTGGCCCATTTCCAGCTATGCCCCGCAGCAGTCTTTCTCGATGGCAGGCCGGCATCTCCTGGAGGCCATAGAGGCGGGAGCCGATTGTGTGGTCACCCCCTGTCCTCTATGTCACCTCAACCTGGACTCTCGGCAGCCGGAGGTGGAAGAGGTGATCGGGCGCAAGTTGGGGATCCCAATCCTGCATTTGCCGCAATTGGTGGGCCTGGCCTTGGGGATCCCGGCGAAAAACTTGGGACTGAACCGTCATGTGGTGCAGGTGGAAAAAGCCCTGCAGAAAATAGGCCGCTGATCTTCCAACCTCTTTGCCTTTTTCCGGCAACACCGACTGCAGCCAACACAGACCTATCTTTTGGGTGAAGGCGAGCCCACTTAATTCTTCAATCCGGATCAAGAAAGGCGCAAAATCCGCCAAATCCCACTTGATGGCTGGGGGATCCCTGGGCAAACATCAGGTCTGGGAAGGATGGGCTACTCTGCCCAGCAAGGTACCCGGCCCTGTTCAAAAACCGCAAAGATCTTCGTAAGCTTAGATTCACCTACTCCTGCTCGGCAGCTCCTTATGGTAGTCTCGGATCCTTTAGGCCTTGTTGTGCAAGAAGTGCAGCAGGGCGGGTACGCAGACCGAGTGAAAAAGCTGGTTTACTTTGCCTGCACCAGCACCTGGGAAAGCGATGTCAGCAAGTTGAGTCAAGTAGACCTGAAAGCTCTGCTGGAGCAGCTCTGCCGCGAGCACGCTACCCTTGATGCTTTGGGCCAACGCTTTCGAGAGGCCATCAGCCGCATCAACAAAAAAGCCGAGTACGCCCGCATCGCCAAGATGCTGCTGAGCAAGCTACAGCCCCTGTATCAACAGCCCCAAAGGGATCCCTTTAGCCCACTCATGCCCTCGCCTGTCTTGTCCTTGGAATATGGGAGCCCACGACTGAAAAAGCAAGACTACGATCCCTTCGAGCTACGGGCAGGGGTGATGCGGCAAACCAGCCCTTTGCGGGCCAAGCTGGTTCTGTTCACGGCTGTGTACCACAAAATAGAGCCCACCCTGCAAGGGTTAGCAGCCCTGCGGCGCTACAGCCTGGATGAGCTGCTCAGAGCCCTTTACGATGCCTGCCACTCCCCCCAAGAACTGGAAACCCGGCTGAAGGAGGCGGTGCAGCAGTTGCAGGAGCCGGATCAGGATGGCCAAGCCGCCAATGCCGTGCTGCAGATGCTGAAGCCTCTTTACATCGACGTGCCCCCAGAAACGGTCGCTGCTGGGGGGTTGGCTGCCGAGCTTCTCTCTGCCGATCTGGATTGGCTGAGTACGGAAGATGCCGTTCGCGCCGGCGGGGCAGAGTCCTTATCCGGCTCCATGACTTGGATTGACGCTGGGATCCCAGAGGATGGGGAAGAACCCGTAGAGCTTTCGGCTTTTGCGGCCCCGGCAACACCACCCGCCCCCTCTTTTGACCTTCGACAGGAGCTCCCAGAGTCCTGCCGCCAACTGCTCCATCGCAGCGCCGGATCCCTGATGGTTGCCATCGAGAACACCCTGAGCGAGTTGAGCAATGCCCTGGATGAAGGTCTGCAGGATGAGGATCCCACCCAATATCTAACCCTTAAACACCAGGTGCTGCGCGGCTTCTTGAGGGATGTCGAGGGATCCGCCGCGATGTTCAGGGGGATCTTGAAAAAGCTGGAACAATCGGAGTGGCGCCTGGTGCAGCCCCTTCGCGTCAGCGATGGAGAGCATGCCCTGCCAGAGGCAGTCGCTGAAGTGCCCACTGAGCTTGCCGATCCCTATGCTTCCCTGAGGCAAGTCTTGGCCAGCAGCGAGCTGGCCCAGCAAAAGCCGCAGTTGGAGCAGGAGGTGATGCGCTTGGTACGGCGCAGCGTCGCCTCTGTTAAAACTGCTATCGAACAGGCCCTGAGCGAGTTGGGCAAGGCGTTGGACGAGCAGTTCCAAACCTGCACCCTAGAGGAAGCCTTGGTTCTCAAGTACCAGACATTACGCGCCTTTTTGCAAGAAGTGGAGAAGATCTCCACCCAATTTGCCGCTTTCTTAGATCGCATGGAGGAGGCAGAGCGCCGTCTGTTCGGACTGGTTTGAGAGCCAAGCCCGCTGTTCGGGGATCCCGTTCAACACTCACGATCAGCCGTGCCGAGTGCTGGGGAAACGCCTTGATTTTCTTCTAGAATGACCACCAGTTTGCATCCCCTCTCACTTCTCTAAGCTCTCCCCTCTCTTCTATGGATGCCAAGGATCTGCTCCGGCTTTACCGGGCAGGACGGATCAACTTTGCCGGCGAAAACCTGGCCGCCCTTGACCTGAGCCGAGCCGATTTGATCGGGGTGGATCTCTCCCAAGCAGACCTGCACGGTGCCAATTTGATCTTTGCCTTCTTGGGGCGGGCCAAGCTGCAGAAGGCCAACCTTGTTGGGGCTAACCTTGGCGGGGCCAACCTCAGCCAGGCGGACTTGAGCGAGGCGGATCTCAGGGATGCCCAGTTGCACGGCACCACCCTACAAGGGGCAGATTTGCACGGGGCCAACCTGACGCTAGCTCTGTTAATCGATGCCAACCTCCTGGATGCGGATCTGCGCTGGGCCAACCTCACCAGTGCCAACTTGGGGGGAGCTTGTCTGCGGGGGGCCAATCTCCGTTTCGATAGCCGCCGGGGAGCGGTACTGCGCAATGCCAACCTCAGCCGCGCCGATCTCAGCGGAGCCAACCTGTCGGGAGCGGATTTGACGCGGGCCGACCTAAGCGGAGCCAACCTAAAAGAGGCCAGTCTGCTCAAAGCCAACTTACAGGGGGCCAATCTGCAGCAAGCCTGTTTGCAGGGGGCCATCCTGAGCGAGACCGACCTGAGGGGGGTTTCTTTCTTGGGGGCAGACCTGCAAGGAGCGCAGATGGCGCGGGCTAACTTGAAGGAGGCGATACTTCGCCAAGTAAATTTGACAGAGGCCAACTTGAGCGAGGCGGATCTAGCTGGAGCCGATCTTTCCGCCAGTTGCCTGCGCTCGGCCAAACTGGCGCGGACGGATCTCAGTCGGGCCAATCTGGCCGGGGCCGATTTGAGGTGGGCCAACCTGGTGGACGCCTATTTGGGCCGCACCAACCTGGAAAATGCCGATCTCGGCGAGGCGATCCTCACCCGAGCTGATCTGAGCACAGCCAACCTCAGCGGGGCCAATTTGCGCGGGGCAACCCTGCCGGATGGACGGATAGGCTGAGTTGACCGACCCACTGCCCCAAAAGGCGAGGATTCTTATCGCTGGGTAAGGCGGGGATCCGCCCTGGAAAAGGTGAGGTTTTCCCCTGCCGCAGAGGGGCCACAACCGCTACCTTACAAGGGAAGGATGGGTCAAGAAGCTCCGTGAACAGCCGCCGATTTCTATCCCTGATGGAAGCTTTGTGGGCCGATCTGCCCTTGCCGGAATGGTTGCCGGGGGCAGGAGAGCGCTCCTGGCAGCAGACGGTGACAGCCCTGCTCCAGCTCTGGCAAGAAGTAGGACAGTTTGGGGTGGTGATCGGTGGGCCGGTGTCTTGGTGGCCCCCCTGGGTGGTTCGGGATCCCCTGCCTCAACTGCCGTCGCCCATCGACGCTCCAGAACCCAACCTGAAGCTGCGGGAGCCAGCCCGTGAAGCCCCCTGGCTGTTTACCCCCGATTTTTCCCCTGAGTCAATCCTGACCCCTGGCCAGACAGTGATCCCTCTCCTGCCGCGGGATCCCCTGGTGGAGGAGCCTTTTTTGCTGGTGCTCACCCCTGTTTTTTCGGTGGTGGCCGCCCAAGGGCATCACCCCCACACGCGACAAAGGGGCATGATGGTGTCTTTTGAGCCGGAGGTGGTGCATCGGGCTTGGCAGATCCTAGAGCAGCGGGTTCAACAGGGTAGGCCGGATCGCTTGCCCTTCTGGCAACAGTTGATCAAGCACCATCCCCTGATGGAGCCCCACGTGCGGGTGCTGGCCCGCTTCAGCAGCCTTCTTCTGCTGGGAAGCTTGGCCGAGTCGGGATCCCCGCCCGCTCGCCTACCCCCCGCCAGGGCCGAGAGCTCCTCTGCGCCCACAACCCGGCCAGAAGATCAGCAAAAGCGGCGGATCCCGGCAGCTTCCTCTCCTCCTTCCCATGGCCAGTCTGCCGGTCAAGGCCAACAGAACAGCCTTTCGGAAGCAGAACTGCTGCGGGCTCTCATCCACGAGATCCAGACGCCCCTCAGCACCATCCGCACCTTGGTGAGTCTCATCCTGAAGCGGTGCGATCTGCCGCCGCGGGTACGGGAATACGTGGAGAAAATCGACCGCGAATGTACTGAGCAAATCAACCGCTTTGGGCTGTTCTTCCAGGCCACAGAAACGGTGATGCCCACTGCCACCCCACGGGAGGGGCGTCGGCTCCAGCTAGAGCCCATTGCGTTGGTGGACTTGGTGCGGCAGAATCTGCCTCGCTGGCAGGAGCAGGTGGGACGGCGGGGATCCCAACTGGAGCTGGAGATTCCCGATGAGCTGCCGGATGTGGTCAGCGATCCCAAAGCGCTGGAAGCAGTGCTGTTCGGCATGGTTGACCGCATTGCCCGCAGTACCCCGGCTGGCAGCCACATTCGCGCCCAGTTGGTTAGCGCGGGCGAGTTGGTCAAACTCCAGTTTCAGGTCAACACACCTGAGGGCAGCGACGCCGCTGTTGCCGCAGAGCCCAAATCCCCTCAGGCCATTGGGCAGTTGTTGGTCGTGCAGCCGGATACCGGTGCAGTGAGCCTCAGCCTTCCTGTCACCCAAACCTTGTTCCGCGCCTTGGGGGGCTACCTCACTGTGCGCCACCGCGCCCGTCGGGGGGAAATTCTCAACATCTACCTGCCCCGCCAGCTATAGGCCAGCCGGTTGGGATCCCGATACCGTCTCAACACGGATGTGGCGGAATCCAGGGGAGATGGGGCTAGGATCGATCTGCCAGCGCCGGGAGAGTCTAGGGATTGGATCCATGCCGAGAGCCAGAAAAGTTGCTGAACACCATCCAGAGCCTGAGCCCGTCTGCGGAGCTGGAGAACCGAAGGTCAAGGGGGTCACCCTCTCTGCTCAGCAGCTTTCCACTTTGCTTCACGAAATGCGCAATCCTCTCACCGCCCTGAGCACGCTGGCTAAGTTACTGCAAAAACGCTTGCCCCCTGAGGATCGCAATCACTGGATTGGCCTGAGCATTGAACAGGAGTGTAAGCATCTGCAAGAGCTGCTGGCGGAGTTCGAGCGTTTGGATGGGATCCCGGCCCCTCTCCAGCTTCAGCCCCTCTCCTTGGCCGACCTGCTGCGGGAGTGGATCCCCATTTATCAAGCCTTGGCCGAAACGCAGGGACACCACTTTCAAGCTGTCCTACCCCCCTCCCTACCCCCTGTCCAAGCCGATCCGCGCGCCCTGCGGCAGGTGCTTGATAACTTGATCGACAACGCCTGCAAGTACACCCCACCCCCGGGTGAAATCCGGCTGAGGGTGGAGTTGGGTGGAGATCCCTCAACTGCTTTGCAACGGGAAGTGTTCGTTGCCGTCTGTGACAATGGTTCCGGTATTCATCCAGAGAATCTGGAGCGGATCTTCGATCCCTTCTTTCGAGCAGATCTTTCCAAGCCGGGGCAGGGGCTGGGGTTGGCCATCAGCCGCGACTTGGCCACCCGGATGGGCGGAGATCTCCAGGTGGAAAGCTCCCCCCAAGGCTCCTGTTTTCGCCTGAGATTGCCCACAGCTCAGTAGGAAGATGGCAGGTGCCCCCAAACGCTTGAACGCTACCCAGGAGCTGCAGATGGCCTCTTCTCCCCAAGGCAAACCCGAAACGGCTGCCGCCGCTGCGCCGGCCCGCATCTTGTTGGTGGATGATGAACCGGGCTTACGGGAGGCAGTGCAAGCCTACCTAGAAGACAGCGGCTTTGAGGTGATCCCTGCTGCCAACGCTCAGCAGGCCCTGCAACTGCTCAGCACGACGCAGCCTCAGTTGATCATTTCCGACATCATGATGCCCGGCATGGACGGCTACCAATTCCTGGCGCAACTGCGGCAACTGGAGCCCTACAGCCATCTGCCGGTGGTGTTCCTCACCGCCAAAGGGATGACCGCCGACCGCATCCAGGGCTACCGCGCCGGCGTCGATGCCTACCTGCCCAAGCCCTTCGATCCGGAGGAGCTGGTGGCCATTGTCTCCAATCTCCTTGAGCGCTCCCGAGCAGCCAGTCCTTCTGAAGTGGTCGCCCGCGAGCTGGCCTCTATTCGGGCGCTTCTGGCAGAGCGAACTCTTCCCCCAACCAATCCCTCTCAGCCCCCCACCCCAACTCCCTTGCCCCCACCCATCAAGGTGGAGTTCACGCCGCGCGAACGGCAGGTGCTGGAAAAAGTGGCAGAAGGGCTGATGAACAAGGAGATCGCCAAGCAACTGCAGACCAGTGTGCGCAACGTGGAAAAGTACGTAACCCGCCTGCTGAACAAGACAGGCACCAGCAGCCGCACCGAGCTGGTTCGCTATGCCCTCACCTATGGCCTGATTCGGCTGTAGTCCTCACCCCCAGCCCTTGGGAAGAGGAGAAGAGGCACAGTTTTATCGCTGGGGCTTTGGCGGCACGGTGACCAGCAGCTCCAGCCCAAAGGCATGATCTCCCGCAGGGTAGCTGGTGATGCCCAGCCCATCGACACGGGTCAGCAGCTCGCGGGCCTCCGGCTCTAAGCTTGCCAAACCGCCCGGCAGTGTGGCCTCCAGCACTGTGCGGATCCCTTGCCAATTCAGCAAAAAGTAGCCGTAGTTGGGCTTGGGCAATTGATCGTAGAGGGTCTTCAGCGGCTCAGTTTGCGGGAGCAAATTGCCCTGGCGTTGGGCAAGCGTCTGCAGCGCTGCCGTGCTGGTGGTAACGATCAGGTAGTTGCCTTCCCAAGCCCGCACCAGAAGCGGTCGGTTGAACAAGGGATCCGCCCACGTCACCTGTCCACCGGCTTCTGTTACCCGTGTTCCGGATTCTTGAGCCAGCCGATCCAACTGAGTTAGGGCCGCGTTGGCCTTGTCTTTTTGACTGGTCTCAATTACCAGGGCTGCTCCCATGCCCTGCAACAGCGGATGGGCCTGGGCATCGGGGGCCACCAGCAAGGCCATCTCCCCATCCATCCAAGCCAGCAGATCTTTTTCCAAGTCCAAGCGGGTATCGGCACGAAACTCAGCCCGCAACTCCTCTAACGACTCTTTGACTGACGGATCTTTTTCCAGCTCAGGCACAACAGCTTGCCAGCGCTGGGCAATCTGCTGGGTGGTCAGCACCGCCAAGGCATTGCCGGGCAGCCGCTGAATGAGGTCGCCCCGAGCTGGTTGCCACCCTCCCTGCGCCTGGGTCTTCGGATCGGTCTGGGTCAACATGCGCAGCCGCAGGCCCTGCTCCTGCCAGTGGGCAGCCATGGCCAAAGAGCGCAGGGGCTGCAGGGATCCCAGCGTCGCCGGATCCAGATCCTGCATCCAGTCTTTGAAAGATTCGGGATCCTCTTGCAAAGCCTGGAAGTTGAAGTAGGCAAAGGCCAGCGTGCCGCTCTTCTTATACAGATCGCCAACAGCAGTGCGGAAACTTTCAGCGCGGCCAATCGGCTCTGCTTCGCCGCGATAAACAGCGATCGCCTGCTGCATCACCCTTGGGTCGTTGGCTACTGCCACAAAGCGGTTGCCAAACTCAGCAGTTACCCACCGCTCACCTGGCTCTCCGTTGGTTTGCACATACAGAGTGATCCCTTGCTCCTGGCGCTGCTCGAAGTTCGCCCCTTCTGCTGCTGCCTGTTGCCGCACCTGGGCCAAGAATTGCCCGGACAAATCGGCGTTGCGGGTGCTGGCTCCAAACAGGATCCCGGGCACTGGCTCGGCAGCTCCAGGCACCAGATTGGGGATCACCACTGCCATCGTGAATTGCTCGCCGGCCCAAGCTTGCATCTCTTCCCGAGAAAACTCCTTGCCGGTTTCAGCCAAAGCTTCTGCCGCCCAGCTCTCCCACTGAGCCAAAAGGTCAGGGTGAGTGCGGAATGATTCTTCAGGTTGGGTAGAGAAGGTCAGCACCAAGGGTGCCGACTGAGGAACCAGCACGGTTTCCGGCAGAACATCGCCGGGCAACTGCGCTTGTGGCCCTCTGAGCTGGCAGGATCCCAGAAGCCAAGAGCCCCCCACCACCATCAACGTAAGGGAGAGAGGACGAAACCGGCACTGAAGTTGGGTCTTCATATCACACCTGCGACGAGCCGTCCTCTTGAGGATAGGCGATGGACTTAGAGCCTGTCTGTGATCGCAGCCTCATACATCGGAATATGTAGAAATTGTTACTTTGGCCGGGCGCGAGCGACCAACTCATCCACGTACTCGTTCCAGCGCAACCCTTTGTGAGCCTGGATCCAAACCACCCGCACCTGGGGGCACTCCTGCTTTAGCCGATACAGCTCCTGGATCAAATCCAAGTTTTCCACTGGGCCTGTGCGCCGTCGCCATCCCTGAGCTGCCCAGCGCTCCATCCAGTCGTTGTAGGTTTGCACGCAGAGGTGGGAATCGCTGTAGACGGTGTCCACGCTATTGCCCTGGGTGTCACGGCAATATTGCAAAGCCCGAATCAAGCCAGTCAGTTCCATGCGGTTGCTGGTGCTATTGAGATCCCCTCCCCAAAACTCTTCCACAATTTGATCATCTTGAACCACCACCACGGCCCATCCCCCTGGCCCCGGATTGGGAGAACATCCCCCGTCAGTGAAAATGCCGCTCTGGGGGCAGGCAACCAGACGGCTGGGACGCGCTCCTTTGCGGCTGCGCATCCGTGAAACCTTGGTTATAGTGCTCATCCGACGCTAGTGGGAGGATTTGGGATCTCGGCTGGGCAACAGACACTGCATCTTTCTTATCACATAAGGGCATGTCAGCCCTATTACTTCATTTAGTGTACTCAACTCCAGCAAAGCTTTGCCTCACACTACTGACAGTATAAACCTCGTCAACATCAGCTTACGTGACGCTGACGCGTAAAGTCAGAGAAAGAGGAGAATCTCGCCAAAATGGCACGAACAAAAACCCCCAGAAAATCTGGGGGAGGAGTGGTGTGTTGAGGTGATGAATACTCGCATGATATCTCTCGAACTCGGTGAGTAGGCCAAACCGACAAGAGATCCCTGCGTTTTTTTGCAGAAATCATTGCAGATACTGGAAAGCATCAGACACTAGAAGCCAGTGCGTCAGAACTGGACTCATTTTATTTTGATCAGTTATAGTGCCCGTTCTCGGAGAACTATCTACTTAGACACTAAATATGGAGAAGTCTGCAATAACTTTTCTTATGCACCTGCTGCTGACACTAGGGGTTGTGTCAAGCCCAAATGGGCATAGAGACGGGAAAAGTCAAAGTTTGCTGACATTAGCTCCTGGATGCAGCGGACTTTCACCTCCTCGTGTAGGCGAATCTGCCCAAAAACCCGTTCGATGCGGTTGATGGTGGTGAAGGTGTCCAGATCCACCGAGAGGATCGGCACTTCCAGCTCTTCTGCTCGAGACCGAATGCGGGGATCCAGAGGGAGCTTGCCGGTCAAGATTAGGCAGAGGGTGGAAGTTTCCAGGGCGGCCAGTTGAATATCGGTGCGGTCTCCGCCGGTGATCACCGCCTTGTGATCCAGCTTCCGGAAATACTTTAAGGCCGAGTTGACGTTCATCGCCCCCACCGCAATGTCTTCGACCATCAAGTCCATCCGATCCGGGCAGCAGAGCACTTCGGCATCCAGTTGCCGCGCCAACTCCCCAACGCTAATGCTGCGCAAAATGCGATGGGAAGGCAAAATGCCTAAGACCGGGATCCCTTGTCCCTCCAAAAAAGGCCGAATGATCGTTTTTGCCGGTTGCATCTGGTCGGGCGGCACATCGTTCAGCAGCACGCCTGCCAACTGGGATCCCAGTTGGTGATGGACATAGAGAAGAGAATCGACAGCCAAGGGGGAATGATAGCGATTGATTAGCAGTACTGGAGCATTGAGGGCTTGGGCCATCTTGGCCAGCGACAAGCCAAACAATTCCCCCTCACAAAGATCGGCTGGGCCTTCCAACAACACCAAATCGGCAGGGGATTGCTGGACAAACTCCAACAGAGGGGCAGCCGGGCACTCTGGAGCTGGATCCCCCGGAGCTCGCTTCATTTGGGCTAGCAAAGCCTCTTCATTGAGCCGGAGCAGCATCGGTGGCATTTGGTCAATCGTCAGCCGTAGAGACTCCGCCACAAAGCGCATATCTGGATCGCCCCCTTCCAGCGAGCAATCCTCCCGCTCGCAAGAACCGATGGGCTTCCCATAGGTGACTTTCATCCCTTGCTGCTGCAGGTGTTTGGCCAAACCCAAGATGGCAGCCGACTTACCACTGAAAGGCTCGGTAGAACCAATTAAAAGGAACTTGGACACGGATAGCTCCCCGTAACGCGAGGGACGAAGGGATCCCTTACTCAGTCTAACGAAGGCTGCTCTCTTCTCAGTTCTGGGCTAACCGATTAAGATTGGCTCTTCCGGGTAGGTCACCAACGGACGGGGCTGTTGCTGAGCCAAGGCCAAGACAATAGTCAGTGCCCCCAACCGGCCCCAGAACATCACCAACACGATAATCAGTTGACCAAACAAGCTTAACTCCCCAGTGAAGCCTGTCGAGAGGCCACAGGTGGCGAAGGCGGAGATCACTTCAAACAACACCGGATCTAACCTACTGTTACTGTGGGTTATCAAAATCAACCAAGCCGCCAACAGCACCACAAACAGAGAAACCGTCAACACCGCTGCCGCCTTGCGCACCATGGAGGGATCCAAACTGCGCCCGGCAATTTGAGCGCTGGGCAAACCGCGAGCATAGCCCCACAAGGCCAACACCAACACGGCAAAGGTTCCGGTGGTTATGCCACCCCCCATGGAAGCCGGGGCTGCTCCGATAAACATGAGAGCCATCAACAGCAACTGGCTGGCGGGGGTCAAATCCTCAATGGGGATCCCGGCAAACCCAGCCGTTCGAGCAGAAACCGATTGAAAAAACGTCAGGCCCAAGCGGCGGGGCCAGCTCACTTCCAGCAGGGATCCACCAGGCAAGCTCTCTCCCAAGAACAAACCCATGCCGCCCGTGCAGAGCAAAACCACCACTACGCCTAGGGTAATGCGGGTGTGCAGAGAGGGGCGGTGGCCCCGCGGCCAGGTTAACAAATCCGACAAAACCGGGATGCCCAAACCGCCGATAAAAATCAGACCAGCCAAAATCGCCAGCGATAGACCGTCTGTAGGGATCCCTTCTCGGCCAAACAGGTCAAATCCCGCATTACAAAAGGCCGACACCGCATGAAAAATAGCCAGAAAAACCGCCCGCTCCGGCCCGTACAGATCCCGCCAATGCACCCAGAGCAGCAAGGCCCCCCCCAACTCAATGAGAGTGACCCCCAGCAGTACGCGCCGAGTCAATTCCAGGATCGCCCCCGGATCGATGAGCCCCAGCGAATTGCACAGCGCCAAGCGATTGAGCAGGGAAATGCGCCGCCCGATCAGTTGAAACACCACCACCGCCAACACCATGAAGCCCACCCCGCCAATCTGAATCAGGATCAGCAGCACAATCTGGCCCAGCAGGGTGAGATCCTCCGCCGCCACAATCGTCGAGAGCCCCGTCACGCTCAAGGCCGACATGGCCGTAAACAGCGCCTCATTCCAGCTCAAGGGATCCCCGCGTCCGATCCCCGGCAACATGAGCACTAAAGTTCCCACCACTGCCAAGAGCCCCAACCCTGTGACCAGGCGCAATGGCGGTGGCAGCGGGCGACGCCTATCCCCTCCCAAAAACCACTGCAGACGATCCCCAAAGGCCCTAGAGGACTGAGACAGGGCCGTTCGCGGAAGCGGGACGGAGTCCTCTTTCATCGGATCCCTCCCTACATCTCATTCAGCCGCGAGATGTTGGTATTGGCCCCCAGCACCACCAGCAGATCCCCCTTTTCCAGCAAGTAGTCCGCAGGGGGAGAGACCACCAGGGATTGCTTTCGCTTCACCACCAGCACCGTAATGCCGAAGCGGCGGCGCAGATCCGACTCGGCTAGCGTATGGCCCACCAACGCCTCCGGCACCTGTAATTCCGTAATGCTGTAGCCTGGCTCCAGCTCTAGCTGATCCAGGATCCCCGGTGCTGTCAACACCTGAGCCAAACGGCGTCCCGCCTCTTGTTCCGGCAACACCACCCGATCTGCCCCTACTCGCAGGAGAATGGAGCGTTGCCGCTCGGTCGACGCCTTACAGACTACATTGCGCACCCCCAGACTTTTCAGGGCCACCGTCGTCAGCAAATTGCTCTCGAAATCGCTGCCAATGGCCACCACCACCGTGTCGAAGGAGAGGATATCTACCGCTCGCAGCGCATCTTCATCGCTGGAATCGAGGGCCACCACCTGCGTCAACTGATCCGCCAAGCGCTGCACGATCTCACGGCTGCGGTCGATCCCCAAAACGTTGTGCCCTCGCTCCATCAAGGTGAGAGCCAAGCTAGAACCAAAGCGCCCCAGCCCAATCACCGCATATTCACGATCCACCCGCTGCCGTTCGCGCCAGCGGAACGTAGTCCCTGCCATGTGCTCTCCTGCCCCCTCTTTCAAGAACAGATCTTGACATACCCCCCTGCCTAGTCGCGGCAGCGTTGCGTAGCAACAAGGCAGGGGATTCTTGACGCTTCATCGACCGCTGCTGACAAGCCAGGCTTACACAGTCTCCACGTCCGTTTTAAAGTCGGGCGACGCCCCATCCCGACTTGCTCTACGTTTCTGGAAGCGTTTTCATCTCTGTCGTGGACAGCACCACAACCGTCACAGACCACCACCCGAGTTGCCAAGTCCAGTTTGCCCCAGTGCCAACCACATTGGGAACAGTACTGACTGGTAGCTTCCCAGCGGTTAATGACCCTTACTTCCCTGCCATGCTTGTCCCCCTTTGCCTCGCACAGAGAGCGAAACATCCCCCACCCTTGCCGACTTATTGCCTTGGACAACTTACGGTTCTTCAACATCCCGCTGACATTCAGGTCTTCCAAACAAACCACTTGGTTTTCGCAGGTTAGTTTGGTAGACAGCTTGTGCAGGAAGTCCAAGCGTCGGTCGGCAATACGAGCGTGCAACTTGGCAATCCGCAGCCTTGTTCGCTCCCACCGCTTTGACCCTTTGACCCGCCTGGCCAATTGCTTTTGCAACTGAGTGATGCGCCGGTACAAAGGCCCAGAGTTGGGGCTGTGGTACTGAGCTCCGTCACTGGTCGTGGCAAAGGTTTTGACCCCCAAATCCACCCCGATACTCGGAGATTGAGCAGGGAGTTTGCTGGGGCTGACCTCGACCACAAAGCTGACGAAGTACCGCCCCGCACAGTCTTTAATGACGGTTACGGAACTGGGCTGGCTTGGCAACGCACGGCTCCAGATAGGTTTGATATTTCCTATCTTGGCTAGGTACACGCACTTTCCTTCGACAGAAAACGCATCACTCTGCTTTGATTGTTTCTTCTTGAATTGTGGGAAACCTCCTTTCTTCTCAAAGAAACGCCGGTAGGCTTGGTCTAACTGCCTCAAGGACTGCTGTAAGGCAACACTGGACACCTCCTTAAGCCATTCCAATGACTGCTTTAACCCTGTTAGCCGCTTAGACAAGGCGTTGTATCCTACATACTTCCCTACCGCTTGACAGTGCGCTAAAGCCTCGTTCCACACATACCTAGTGCAACCAAATGTCTTAGCTAAGGCTTGCTTCTGTTGGTCTGTGGGGTAGAACCGATACCTGTATCGGGCTTGCATGGGTTAAAACTAAGTTGGTATGTTCATACTAGCACATGAAATTTAGGAAAGACCGCAACCGTGTTTCGAGTTTGCAGGCGCATTTGGTGTTTGTAACGAAGTACAGGCGCAAAATACTAACGCAGGAGAGTTTGAGTTTAATAGAAGGGGCTTTCAAGTCTGTCGCTAAGTGTATGGACTTTGAGGTTTTGGAGTTTAACGGGGAAGCAGACCACATCCATCTTTTGCTTGCCTATTCGCCCAAATGGTCTATTTCCCAGATGGTTAATGGCCTCAAGGGGGTCTCCAGTCGTAGGTACGGACAGGCTAAGTTTCCCAAGCCCTAGGGTAAAACTGCTTTGTGGAGTCCTAGCTACTATGCATCGAGCGTGGGTGGTGCTTCCCTGCAAGTCTTAGCGACCTACATCCAAAACCAAGAAAAGCTGTCCTAGTCGCGTCAGCAGGCCGTAGGTCTTAGCGCAATGCCTACGGCACCCCGACGAGAACCGCACCGAAGATCGCGGTCGCGCCGCGTTGCGTAGCAATAAAGGGCGGGGTTTTAGACCCAAGTTTTCTGATAAGTTCATCCAGCAGGGATCGGAAAGGCGATGACTCTAGGCCGACTCGGGCTTGGGCAGCGTAGAGGGGTGAGGAATGAGCTCGCGGGTGGAACGACGCTCCACCATCTCGGCAGTGATGCGGATGTATTTTAGGTCGCGGCGGGAGGGCGCCTCGTACATCACATCCAGCATTAGCTCTTCCACAATGGCCCGCAGGGCGCGAGCCCCGGTCTTGCGGCGGTAAGCTTCTTTGGCAATGGCAGCAATGGCGGCAGGTTCGAACTCCAGTTCCACCCCGTCCATGCGCAGCAGCTTTTGCGCTTGCTTGAGAATGGCATTTTTGGGCTGGGTCAAGATCGCTTCCAGCGCCTTCTCATCCAGCGGATCCAAAGTCGCCACCACCGGAACCCGCCCCGTGAATTCGGGAATCATGCCGTACTTAATCAAATCTTCAGGCTCCAAAGCCTTGAGGGCATTCGCCATGCGTTGCTCGCGGGTAACCGACAATTGTTCCCCTGGCTTGATAAAGCCCATCGATTTCTTGCCAATGCGCTGCTCGATCACTTTTTCCAGGCCAACAAAAGCCCCCCCGCAAATGAAGAGGATGTTGGAAGTGTCAATTTGAATGCAGTCTTGGTAGGGGTGCTTGCGCCCTCCCTGGGGAGGCACATTGGCTATTGTCCCTTCCAGCATTTTCAGTAGAGCCTGCTGCACTCCCTCGCCGGAGACATCGCGGGTAATGGAGGGATTCTCGCTTTTGCGGGCAATTTTGTCAATTTCGTCGATGTAGATGATGCCGCGCTGGGCCTCTTCCACGTCCATGTCGGCCACCTGCAGCAGGCGCAACAGGATGTTTTCCACATCCTCGCCCACATAACCGGCTTCCGTGAGGGTGGTAGCATCGGCAACCGCAAAAGGCACATCCAACATGCGGGCCAGGGTTTCTGCCAGCAGGGTTTTGCCGGAGCCAGTGGGGCCAATGATCAAGATGTTGGACTTCTGTAGCTCCACCTCATCCAGTTCCGAAACTCCGACGCTACCGGGGTTGGCCTTGGCAGCCAGGCGCTTGTAGTGGTTGTAAACCGCTACCGACAAGACCTTCTTGGCTTTTTCCTGGCCGATTACATATTGGTCGAGATAGCGCATGATCTCATGCGGCTTGGGCAACTGCGCCAAAGAAGGCAGGCTGCGGGAGGGTTTTTTGGGGGGTTCGCGACGACTGGCAGCAGGGGCGGCAGCAGGAGGAGTGTTGCCGTCGTAGAGTTCCTCATCCAAAATCTCGTTGCAGAGCTCCACGCACTCGTCACAGATGTAGACCCCCGGCCCCGCAATCAACTTACGCACTTGATCCTGTGACTTGTTGCAGAAGGAGCACTTTAGATGGGAGTCATATTTGGCCATGGGATCCTCGTTGCTGCTTGCTCTTGGCTATCCTATCCGGCAAAGGCCAGAAGAAAACTAAACCTTCCAATCAAAACGTGTCGCAAATCGGCTGCGAAAGCGTAGGGAGGCCGAAGTGGGTGAAATCTCACTGACCTATTAGTCTAGCATCTCTACTGGGCTCGTAGGGTTTATTCCTGGAGCTCCCAGGGGACGGGGCACCAAGAGATTCGCCTGGGGATCAACCGGAAAGACTGGAGACAAGCTTCTCCGGCGCTCTGTGCTACTTGCGCCCCCCCTCACTTCTCCCTGAGTGTCTGGGAAGAGAACTGGGAATGGCAAGGAATAAGCCGTTTCGCTGCTATTGAGAATGGCTATACCTCTCTTCGCACTGAATTCATAGAAAAACCGCCCGACTTGACGCCGAGCGGAAGATGGTGTGAGGAGTGAACGGAAACATGCGTCTCCGCTGATCCCATCATAGTTGAACTGACCTGGCACTGGCAAAGGCAGCCATCAGAGGCAGAGGAATCTTTCAGCTAAGTTGGATACTTGTACTTGTTGGAGGGTGTGGCCGCGTCCTTTCCTAACCAAAAAGGGGAAGGAACTGTCCGTGTTGCGTTCGCTTCCCCCTATTGGCGTCCACTCCTCACTAGAGTTGAATCATAAATCATCCCTGCCGCTAGAACAACCCACCCTGCCCAAGTTTTTCCGGGATCCACCCTGGTCAAGGATGCAGATCACCGGATTCGCCGGTGGGATCCAGCGCCAACAGCTCAGCTTCGGTCAGCAGGGGGATCCCCAGTTGTTGGGCTTGCTCCAGCTTAGAGCCGGGGTCAGAGCCCACCACCACGTAGTTGGTTTGGCGGCTGACGCTGGCGGTGACTTTGCCCCCTCGACTCTCAATCCAAGCCTTGGCCTGCTGGCGGGAGAGGGTGGGCAAGGTGCCGGTGATTACGAATTTTTTCCCGGCCAGGATCTGGGAAACGGCAGGGTTCTCCTGCTGAGGAAGAGCGGGGATCCCCAGCGCCTGCAATTCCTGCAACAGCCGACGGTGGGCGGGATCGGCAAACCAGGCCACCACTGCTTCGGCCACTTCCGCGCCTATCCCGTAGATCTGAGCGATGGTTTCTGCACTGGCCTGGGCCAGAAGCTCAGGGGTGGGAAAATGACCGGCCAAAATCTGGGCGGTAACCACCCCCACATGAGGGATCCCCAGCCCATAGAGCACCCGTTCCCAGGTCTGCTGGCGAGAGTGCTGAATGGCTTGCACCAGCTTTTGACTGGAGCGGGATCCCATTCCCTCCAAACCCTGCAACTGCTCTGGGGTGAGGCGGTAGAGGTCGGCTACGGTGCGCACTCCCAAGTTCTCCACCAATTGGGCTGCCCGCTTTTCCCCCAAGCCTTCGATATCCAAAGCATCGCGGCTGGCCCAGTGCTGCAATTGGCCACGCAGTTTGGCCGGGCACTCGGGGTTGGGGCAGCGGGTCACGGCTTCGCCGGGGGGACGAACCAAGGGGGTGTGGCATTCCGGGCACTGGCTGGGCAGACTGTAGGGAACGGCGTCAGCAGGGCGCAATTCTTTTAGGATCCCGACCACCTCCGGGATGATCTCCCCGGCTTTGCGCACGATGGCAGTATCGCCGATGTGCACGTCCAGCTCCCGCAGGCGATCGGCATTGTGCAGGCTGGCGCGGCTGACAAGGGTGCCGGCCAAAGGAACCGGCTCCAGCTCTGCCACTGGGGTAACGGCGCCGGTACGGCCTACGCTGGCGAGGATGGCGCGGATGCGGGTGGGAACCTCTTGAGCGGGGTATTTGAGGGCAATGGCCCAGCGGGGAAATTTTTGCGTAAAGCCGGCCTCCTCCTGCAGCCGCAAGGAGTTCAATTTCACCACCACCCCGTCGCTGGCGTAGGGAAGCTGGGCACCCCGCCATCGCTCATAAAATTGGATCACTTCTCTCAAGCCCCGGCACACCTGGGAGAGGGGGTTGACCGGAAATCCCAGTTCCTTGAGCTGCTGCAGACACTGCCACTGGGTTTGCGGGGGATCCCCAGCAGGCCATCCCTCCGGCCAGTGGAGGGCGTAGGCGAAGAAGCTGAGCTTGCGGGCAGCCACAACGCGGCTATCCAACTGTCGCAAGGTGCCGGCAGCACAGTTGCGCGGGTTGGCAAAGGGGGGATCCCCGGCGGAGCGACGCTCCCGGTTAATCCGCTCGAACTCGGCCAAGGCCAGATAGACTTCCCCCCGCACCTCCAAAACGGGAGGCGGATCGGCTGTCGCCAGCCGCAGAGGAATGGAACGAATGGCACGCACGTTGGGGGTGATGTCCTCTCCGGCCTGCCCATCCCCCCGAGTAGCACCCCGCTCCAAAAGACCATTGATGTAGGTTAGGGCCAAAGCGGCACCATCGATCTTCAGCTCACAGACATATTCCAGCTCTCCCTCTGTCCCGCTGTCGCGCACAGGGGCACGGCCCAAAACTCGCAGCAGGCGTTCTTGCCACTCCTCTAGCTCTTCTGGGTTGAAAGCATTTTCCAAACTGTAGAGGGGGATGCGGTGGAAGACGGTGGGAAAATGCTCTGCAGGTTTTTCTCCCACCCGCTGGGTAGGGCTATCGGGGGTGACCAGTTCAGGGTAAGCCCGCTCCAGCTCTTGCAGCTCGCGGTAGAGGCGGTCGTAAACGCTGTCTTCCAGGATGGGAGCATCGTGGACATAGTAGGCAATGCTGGCCTTCTGCAGCAGAGTGCGCAGCTCGCGGGCACGTTCTTCCAGCTTAGGATCCATAACCCTTTGGGTGAGCAAGGTCTACCCCTAGGTTAGGGCTCCCAAGGAGCAAACAAGTAGGAGCCGACATTCTCCAAGCTGGGAGGATGCAGGAAGGGGATGGCCAAGATGGCTTGCTGGGAGAAGGACTGGGGGAGCTGGGCCAGAAGAGCCTGGTGACGACGGCGGAGAGCCTCTCCAAAGGGGGTAGAATCCTCCAACCACACCCGATTGAGAACAGCGTAGGGATGAGGGATCCCCAAAGCCTCCAATTCTGCCAAAAGACGCTCGGTTTCTGCCAGAACCGCCTGCTCGGGGTTGAAGACGGGGATAAAGGTGACAAACCGGGGATCCTGGAGCTGCTGCCGAAGCTGGCGCACCTCGGCCAAGAGCTCCCGCATCCGCTGCGCCCATTCCGGCCTGCCCACCACATCCCGATATTTCAGCCACAGCTTCAGGGCCAAGCTTACCCAGCCCTCCAGAGCCTGGGGCATCTGCAGAAACCGCAAGAGATGGCCTGTGGGGGCTGTGTCCAGCACCACCAGGTCAAACTGTCCGCTTGTCTCTTGTCGGAGAACACTCAACAGAGCCATCACCTCATCCAAACCGGGTGGGGGTATCTGCAACAGTTGCCGCCACGCCTGCGGGTCGTATTGAACCTCCACCCCTGTCGTCCCCTCCCCCGCCAAGATGGCCGCCACCTCCTCCAGATAATCCTGCCGGAATTGCTCCAGCACCGCCGCTGCATCGATCTCCTGCCCCAGCAGGTTGGGCAGCAGGGGGATGGGATCCTGACCCAGTTTCCTCTGAAACAGATCCCCCAGCGAGTGGGCCGGATCGATGGAGACCAGTAATAGCTGCTTGTCGGGATGGCGTCTGGCCAAGTTCCAAGCCAGGGCCCCGGCTACGGTCGTCTTGCCTACACCCCCTTTGCCCCCCACCAGCACCAGTCGGATCGCTTGGGCCAAAAAGTCCGGTAGGGCCGGGATCCCCCTGAAGGAAGGGAGAAGTGAGGAGGGAGAAGTGAGAATACTCACCGCTCTTTTCTCTTTTCTCTCTCCTCTTGAATCGAGGATCCCTTCCAACTCCAGCAGCACCTCTGGCAAGGGGCGAAGCTGCTGTACCAGCCCATCCAGGGCCGCTAGCCCAATTGGCTCCTGCAGTTGATAAGGACAAACCCAGATAGGATATCCGGGCAGCTCCTCCTGTAGAGCATTGAGCACGCGCCGCTGTTCCTGTTGCCGCGCCAAGTAGAGGGGAGAGAGGAAAGCGGTGGGCAGTGAAGATTGGCTGTTACTCTCTCCTCTTTCCTCTTCACTCTTTCCTACAAACAGCACCTGATTGACCAGAAGGCCACCAACGGACACGCGGCGGTTTTGCAGTTGCTGACAAAAGCGGCGGGTTTCCGCCACGCTCAACTGCTCCGGGATCATCACCAGCCAAGCAGAGGTGCTCTCTGGAGTAGTCAAGCGGGCCTTGCCCCCCTCAAGTTCCCTCTGCAACTGAGCCAAAAACGCATCCGCCTCATCCGGTCGATAGGTGCCCGTCAGGGCTTGGGCGATTTCCCGGTGCTTGGCCTGAAAGGTGGCAAACACGGCCAGCAGATTATCCAAAAAGTCGGGCAGCTCCAACAGCCGCAGGGTGTGCCCGGTGGGGGCCGTGTCCAAGATGACGGTATCCACCTCCTCCCCGGCCAGCAGCCGGTTGACCTCCAGAATCGCCATCAGCTCATCCACCCCCGGCCAGGCTAAATCCCAGATCGGCAGCAGATCCTCTCGGCCAAACCAACTGCCCCGCTCGGCAATTAGCTCCAGGGCCGGCCCATAGGTTTGCCGAAAAGATTGCAACAAAATCTCCGCTTGCAAAGCCCGCACCTGCAAATTGGGGCGATCCGGCAGGGGTTGGGCCGCATCCGTAACCGAGATTTGTAGCACGTCCCCCAGCGAGTGGGCGGGATCTGTGGACATCAAGAGCAGACGGCGCTGAGGATCCACCTGGGCCAGTTGGCGGGCCAGCGCGCAGGTCAGGGTCGTTTTCCCCACTCCCCCCTTGCCGCTGAACAGCAGGAGACGTTGGGAAGGAGAGAGCAGAGAAGGACGGTAGGCACTCCCGCCACTGTTGAGATGAGAAAGCTGCAAAGGGATCCCCTCCCACACAGGTCGCCCCTATTTTGGCCCGGATCCCTCTTGGAGATGTTCCAGATCACTGCAAAAGTGCTCCGCACCGCTGACGGGATGGGAAGGGCTTGTACGGGAGCGGCTCACCGAAGTTTTTCCTCTCCCAGCCACTCCCCTCGGCGTCCCCTATCCCCCACCAGCAGGGTGTGGATCCCAATCCAAAGTCCTGTCCACAGCCAGTTGTGCAGCCAGATTTTGCCCAGGATGGGCAAGGTCAAGCCCTCCGTTCCCCCCAAGACCAAGCCGGCGGCCAAAATCAGTCCTTCAAAAGCCAAAAACCCCAAGATAAGCATGGCCGGGATCCAGAGATAGTTCAGCAGCAATTGCCTTGGTCGAAGGGTCTTGGACTGGAAAAACAAAGGGCGATGATTGGCAGCAAGAGCAACCCCCACTGTGCCGATCCCCAGCACCAACCCCCAGGCAAAAGAATCGGGAGTGCGGGGATAGTTGTGCCAGGTGTAGCCAAAGATTTGGTTTGCCAGCCAAATCATCAAAGCACTAATAATTGCCCTTTGACGGGTTAAAGTTGTACCCGCAACAATGCCAACAGTTACAAAAGGGAGGGTACATGTATAGGCGATATTGCTCAGGCAGCCAACGGTAGTAAACAAGCTGGGCCAGAACCAGCCTCGGGCTAAATCTTGAGCAGCTTGTATCCAAAGTGGGGCTGGGATCAAGCGGCGAGAGCTGGAGACAGGGATAGGTTGAGCACTCGATTGCAGGCCAATCATGCTTTAATCTCCTGGGAAAAGATGGGCTTTTAGGGGGCAATGGTTGAGCAGATGATCCTGGACAATTTGCCGAGCTACTTGGGGAGTAACCCGCTTGTACCAGGTGCAATCTCCGGAGTAAAAAACCACCGGCCCCTGTTGGCAAACTTCCAAGCAGCCTGAGGTGATAACCTGTACATCCAGGTTGGCTTCTCGAAGGGCCGATTCCAGAGCTTCCACAACCGGTTGGTAGTTGCGGGAAGGATAACAACGGCTGGAACGACAAACAGCAAGGTAGGGACGTTTAAGAGGGTTATCCTCATAGGGGATCCGCTCTTTCCCCTCCACATAGATGGTGCGGATGCGCTCGTAAAGAGAAAGCTTTTGGTAGTCCGCTTTGCCTTCCGGCAGGTAGTCTTCCTCTGGCCCCAAAAAAGGGCTGGGCAGGAAAATCTGCAGCAAAGATTCTTCCGCTCCATTCCAGAATTGGATCCCCCACATGCGGGGCTGACCTTGGGGATTGAGGCGCCGGTAGAGAGCAGCACGGCTCACCAATCTTTTGCGGCGCAGCTCGGGTGGGGTCTTGCGATGGGGGCCGCCTTGGTGCTCCTCCAGGCACAAATGCAGGTGCCAGGTTTCAGTGGCAACCGTCAGATAGCCGTCGTAGAGCACGCACAAAGCTGGAGGTTTCTTAAAAGCCAGCTCCAGCACCCCGCCTTCCGCCACATGGCCCACCTGGATCTCGGCCCAGTGCTCTTGAAACAGTTCGTAGAGCAACGGCCCCAAGCAGTCAATGTGGGCAGGGATCCCTTCATAAAGGGTTGTCCAACCCGTTAAAGAAACTTCCTGCCAAGTTTGATGGAGAGGGGTTATCCAGGGGGCGAAAGCGGCCATGAGAAAGCTCCTCAAGGCAGTGGTGGAATACGAGCAATCACCTCTTTTTTCAGGGGACGCTCGGCCCAGGGTAGGATCCCATCCAACTTGGTTAGGTAGAGCTCTGCTGTCTGCAGAATGAGATCCACATCTTTTGGATCGAGATCTCCAAAAACATAGGTCATCTTCTGAGGTGCTGCCAATGCAACAACGCAAGCATGGCTGCAGCCACTCATGCAAGCAACCGGCTTTAGGGTCAGTTGAGGATTGAGGGTTTGAGATTGCAGGGCAGATAGCAGCATTTCTCCCTTGCTAGTCCCTTCTTTTTGGCCGTTAACCCACCGGGATCCGCAGGTGATGCAAACCCAGAGATAATGACCGCTGGGTTGCTGAGCAGTGCTGCCAGCTTGAACTGGCAGCTGGGAAGCTGATTGAGACACAGGGCTGCTTGATACCGTCATAACTTTCAATCCAGGTTTGACTGTAGAGGGTGCGATGAAGAAGAAGAAATGATCTCAATACCTAAGCGAGTGGTCAAGCAGTGAGCGAAATGGCCAAGCCTTAGGATGCTCTAAAACTGGCCTCTCATGTTGAGCCGAAGGGTGCGACCCACTCCGGGGTAGCCGGGGAAAACCTCATATTGCTCATCCAGCAGGTTATCAACCCCCACCTCTAGAGCGAGATTTTCTGCAACCGGGATCCCTCCCCGCAGAGCTAGGGTGGTGTAGCCGGGCAGAGATTGGGTGTTGGCGTTGTTGGTAAAGAAAGTGCCAATGTGATGCAGGAAAACTGAAGCATACCGACCCTCTACATCGCGGTAGCTCAGGCCCAGGTTCAAGCTGTCTGCTCCCACAAAGGCTAGCTGTTTGCCAACCGCTTTGGGATCCAGCGCCGAGCGGATGATGGGATCGTTTAGGGTGTAGTTGGCAAAAAGAGTCCAGTTTTCCCCCAATCGCAAATCCAGGGCTGCTTCCAAGCCCGTGTATTCTACAAGCTCAATGTTTTCATAGGTTCCCCTGCGCGGGCCAGTGCTGACAAAGGTAATGCCATCGCGGATGCGGTTATGAGCAAAGGTCAAGCGCAGGAGGCCAAAATCTCCCAAAGCCTGATCCAGGCCAATGTCAAAACTCTCTCCCCGCTCCGGTCGCAGATTGGGATTTCCATCTACCTCAAAAAAACCCCGCAAGCGGAAGAATAGGTTTGAGATCAGGGGGGTGCGAAAGCTGCTGGCATAATTGGCCCTCAGGGTTGTGCCTTCCGCCAAAACCCAGCGGATCCCTGCTGCCGGCGAGGTGGCCGAACCATTGACCAAGTTGCTCGAATCTTGGCGAACGCCTAAGTTGAGATAAAAGTTGGGCTGTGGCTTGTAATCCAGGCGGGCAAAGAGTGCGCCTTGGTTCACGGTGTTGTCGTAGTTGACGTTGGTGGATCCCCTGGCAAAGGAGAAGGTGGTGTTGCGAGCTGAAATGGATCGGTAGTCTGCTCCTAGAGTAAGCTCCAGGTTTTCATCGGCCTTCCAGGTGTATTGCAGTTGGGATCCCCACCCCGTTCGCAGGATCTCATCCCGGGATCTCTGGCTTTGTGGGGCGCTGAAGCGATAGTTGAGGTCGTCAAAAAATACCCTAGCTTGCAGGGATCCCTTCTCTTGATCCCACAGCCAACTGAGATCCAACAGCAGGTCGTTGGTGTTTTGCACTGCATCGGGGGAGGGAAACTCAGTGCTGCCGGGCACCTGAAACGCTTTATTGAGGTAAAGGGCATTTCCTGTTAGGACTTGGCCTTCTGCCAGTTGCCAGGTGAGCTTGGCTTGTAGGTTGTGGTACTCCACTGCCGAGTTCTCCCGCCTGCTGGCTTTGCCCAGACGCCTAATTTCAAAGGGAAAGTCGTTGTTGCTCTGCAGACGGCGATAGCTGACCACCCAGCCCAGATCCTGTACCTGGCCGCGGTTTTGGATCCCTTGCTCATTGAGGCCGTAGCTGCCGATAGCCGCCTCCAGCACGGTCTCGGATCCCGGCTTTGGATCCAGCGTCACGATGTTGATGATCCCGCCAACGGCATCGGATCCGTACAAAGTGGAGCCCCCACCTGGAGAGACCTCGATGCGCTCGACCACATCTGTAGTGATCTGGGACAGATCGAACCCGCCAAAAAAGCCCAGGTCGTTAATGGGGCGGCCATCCAACAGCACCAACACCTGGGCTGTTCGTCCTCCCCGCATGAACTGGGAGCTGAGGGCTCCCAACTGGGTTCCCGCCGTGCCGTCGCTGAGGATCCCGGGCAGGTAGCGCAGGGCCTCCTGAACCGTTCTTGCCCCTTGCTCTCGAATTTGCTGGCGGGTGATGACGTAAACCGGGCGGGAAGAATCCCGCAGCAAACCAGGACGGCGAAAAGGTGTGGTGACGGGTTGATTTAAGATCTCGGCGCTAACACCGGTTTCCAGCACCTCTTGAGCTGAGGGTGAAGAGGCCGCCGGCTGCGCCCACGCTGGGAGCTGCAAAACAAAACTCCCCAGCGCCAGGCTGAGACCAAGAATGGGATTCATTATTTTTTTATGCTCCTGATTCCGTGCGACGCGGAAGATAGACGAGCCAAAGCCGCAGGCGGGCATCCTGACTGAGGACGTGAGTCTAGCCCACACCCATCACAGTTGCGGCACAGCGCCGGATTTGCACCGGACTTTCCCCTTTACATGTCCTGGCTGATCCCCAGGACAACCTGTCGGCACGGCTTCCTCTGCAATGGCTCCGAAAAAGCCGTGCTAGGCATCATACACCCCCTGCTCCAGAGTTCCCATCCTGCCAGGGGGGATCCCAACTGCAATCCCAGGGCTTCGGATGTGCAACATCCCATTCATTTATCCCATTCATTTATTAAAAAACTTAGGCCAGATTTCTTCTCTGCTCTGTAAGCAGTTAAAGAATGGCCCGCTGCTACTCCAGATCGCGAGGCCCAGGGATCCCTTGGCTTTTTAGCTAGACCGCCGTTCGCACTAGCGGGACGGAGTCCTTGAAGCCCCGCCCTCTGTCCGTAGGAAGAGAGTCGGGATGAAAGGCGGACATCTCCTGTTCTTTCGCTTTAGCGGCGCGGTTCCCGTCAGGGTGCCGTAGGCATAGCGCTTTGCGTCAGCATGAGTGTGGGAGTATGTCACAGAACAGAGATATGCTGAGACTTCACAAGACCCACAGCTTTTGGGAAAGCAAGATGGGGACGCTGGCCTAGCCGCCATCCCCTGGATCCGTATGAACTAGTACCCAACCGGATAGAAAAAAGGGGCTTTTTCGATTTCTGGCAAAGCCGTTGCCTGGTGGGCTGGATCCGGTTCAACTTGGCTGGGAGAAGCAATCGGCACCTCGATCATCCGATCCGGCACCAGCGGCACCATCTCAGAGCGGTCGGCAATTTCCCGCAGAGAATTGGCGATGGATTCTTGAGTCAGCAGAAACTGTCGTTCGTTGCGCTGCATCTGTTGCCACACCTGGTAGCGCTGGCTCCACCGGCTTTGGGTGTGCACAGTCCAACTGTAGAGGCTCAACACTGAAACCCCAGAGAGGATAGCCATCCCTGTGGAGACCTGCTTCCACCAGGCTAGGTGTTCTGCCCAAGTGGGATGCTGGCTGGAAGGATGGGCTGATTTCAACTCCAAATTCAAAGGCTGAGTACGGCTGGCCTGAACTGTACTGGAGAGGGGGCGGCTCGGAGCAGAAGGCCGTCTGTGGCGACGAGGGCTTTTGGGACGATCAAGCCCCCTGTTTAAAGGCTGGCTAACCATAGGGCTTAACCTCACACACACCAAGGGATCCGGCGGTGCAGGACTGCCGGTTCCGCTTCACCCTAGTTCCCCGCGCCCCCCAACAGCAACCCCCTTCTCCCGATTCCTGGTCTCGGCGGGCTAGCTGTCTGCTTCACAGTAGCCGATCTCTTGAGATCGGGAGAACTGACCCAAACCTACATCTAACTGCTGCGGGCAGCCACTCGCAGTTTGGCAGAGCGGGCCCGTGGATTGCGTTGCCGTTCCAGTTCAGAAGGGGACAAGGGCTTGGGGGTGAGCACCTGCCAACGGGGATCCCTGCGGAAGGCCCATTTCACCAGGCGATCTTCAAGGCTATGGAAGCTGATCACGGCCAACCTGCCGCCGGGTTTCAACCAGGTGGGGGCTTGGGCCAACAAGGTTTCTAAAGCCTCCAGTTCTCGGTTCACGGCAATGCGCAACGCCTGAAAGACGCGGGTGGCCGGGTGGAGGCGACCGCGCCGAGCCGCCGGGGGTACCGCCTGCCAAACCACCTGGGCCAACTGAGTGGTTGTGGTGAGGGGACGGGCCCGCTCGATGTGATGGGCGATGCGATGGGCAAATCGCTCTTCGCCGTAACGGGTGAAAATCTCGATCAACTCTTCGACCGGGCGATGATTGACCCAATCGGCGGCAGTTTCCTCATCTGCACTGGGATCCATGCGCATATCCAGCGGCCCCTCCCCACGAAAGCTAAATCCCCGCTCAGGGCAGTCCAGTTGCGGAGAACTCACCCCCAAGTCGGCCACAATGCCATCGAAAGGGATCCCCTGCCCCTGCTCATCCCGAAAGCCGTGCTGCTGCAGATCGAAATCGGCAAAATTGAGGTGCCACAGTTGGATGCGGCTGCCGGGGATCCCTTCTGCTGCGAAACGCGCCTGCGCCGCCTGCAGAGCCGCCGGATCCCGATCCAGCCCCACCACTCGAGCAGCTCCCCCCCGCAGCAGTGCCAAGCTGTGCCCACCCCATCCCAACGTCACATCCAGAAAGATGCCGCCCCTCTGAGGTTGTAGGTAAGTCATCACCTCCTCAGTCAAAACAGAGTTGTGTTGATACACCTTGCCAAGCACGGTCTGCGGGGGTTCTGGTTCTGCTGCTACCAAGCTCAGTATCTGCAAAAAAAAGGCCGAGGCCAGGCCCCGACCGAGGAATCCATGTTGTTAAGGTGATCCTCTGGGAAAAGAGGGGTGGCCGTCAAAAGACAGACTGTCTCGGGATCCCCGGCAAAATCTCTGGGGCGCGAGTCCCGCTCTGAGTATGATGAGACTGCTCCCGCTTTTGCCAAGTCTGCCGTCAGGGTTGCTGTGTTGACTCACTCTTCTGCTACTGATATCCTGACCCTCTCGCCGGCCAAGGGCCTGCGCGGCCAAGTGAGCATCCCCGGCGACAAATCCATTTCCCACCGCGCCCTGATGCTGGGATCCCTGGCCGAAGGAGAAACCACCATCCAAGGGCTGTTGCTGGGAGAGGATCCCCGCAGTACGGCAGCCTGCTTTCGGGCGCTGGGGGCGGATATTGCGGAGCTTAACAGCGAGTGTGTCCGCATTCAGGGGGTTGGCCTGGGTCGGCTGCAAGAACCAGCGGACGTGTTGGATGCCGGTAACTCTGGCACCACCTTGCGCCTGATGCTGGGGATCCTGGCTGGCCAGGCTGGGCGCTTTTTTGCCGTCACCGGCGATCGATCCCTGCGCTCGCGGCCTATGGGACGGGTGGTAGAACCGCTGCGGCAAATGGGGGCCAGCATTTGGGGACGGGCCGGTGGCACGTTGGCACCCTTGGCCGTGCAAGGGGGATCCCTGAAGGGCATTCACTATTGCTCCCCGGTGGCCTCAGCGCAGGTAAAATCCTGCCTCTTGCTAGCGGGCCTGCTGGCGGAAGGCACCACCCAAGTCACCGAGCCAGCTCTCTCTCGGGATCACTCGGAACGGATGTTGCGGGCCTTCGGGGCCAACATTCAGGTGGATCCAGAGGCGAAAACCGTGGCTGTGGTGGGGGGATCCCGTCTGGTGGGCCAAAAAGTTCAGGTGCCGGGAGATATCAGCTCAGCAGCCTTTTGGCTGGTGGCCGCCTCCATTGTGCCCGAGAGCGAATTGCTGCTCCGGAATGTGGGCCTTAACCCCACCCGTACCGGCGTGCTGCAGGTGTTACAGGAGATGGGGGCTGACATTCAAATTGAAAACTGTCGGGAAATGGCCGGTGAGCCGTTGGGGGATCTGTGGGTGCGTTCGGCCCGCTTGCGTGGCTGCACCATCGCCGGCGATCTCATCCCCACCCTGATCGATGAGATCCCGGTTTTGGCGGTGGCAGCGGCCTTTGCCGAAGGGATCACGGTGATTCGCGATGCCGCAGAGCTGCGGGTGAAAGAAAGCGACCGTCTGTCTGCCATGGCCCAAGAGTTGAGTCGCATGGGAGCCCAGGTCAGCGAACATCCTGATGGCCTGGAAATCAAGGGAGGGATCCCTCTTCATGGGGCCGAGGTAGACAGCCACGAGGATCACCGCATCGCCATGAGCCTGATGGTGGCAGCTTTGGGAGCGCAGGGATCCACCCTCCTCAGGGGAGCCGACTGTGCCCGTATCTCCTACCCCGACTTCATTCCCACCCTGCAACGATTGACAGCTTCTTCCCTCGAGTCTTGAGAGGATCTTGCAGGGAGCGAAGCTCTCCAGTTAATTCAGTTCATGGTGAGACGGTTTCAAGGTAAGATGACATTGACATGGAGGTAAACCTCAAGAGGAAGCTCCATGAGCTACAGCTTAGACCTGAGGGAGAGAGTCGTAGGGTATGTCCAGGAAGGGGGCAGCCCTACTGCAGCCGCACGGATGTACAAAGTCAGTCGTGCAACAGTTTATCGCTGGCTGAATCGAGAAGACCTCAGGCCGACAAAAGTCAAGACCCGGAAGCGAAAGATAGACTTGGCCGCCCTCCAGCAAGATGTGGATCAGTACCCAGAAGCTCGATTGAAGGATAGAGCCCAGAGGTTTGGTGTCCAACCCAGTGCCATTTACTATGCTCTCAGGAAGCTGAAAATAACACGAAAAAAAGAGTTAGGGTACCGACAGCAGGATTGAGAAGGGAGAGTTCAATGCTCCAGAGTTTTGAGGGAATTGGTTCAGAAGTACCGGAGTGAGAGCCTGGTTCTGGTGGTGAAAGGATAAGGCCTACGGCCCGTTTTGCGAACAGAGCTATTGCACTGGCTCGTGTCTTGTTTCTGTTTGAATTGACTACATCTCCATCTCTAACTTTGCCGCCCTTGCTCTTGTGTCCACCCACCCAAGCCCGTCTGGCCCTATCGCCATCGAACATCTCTGCTTCCGGGTTCCTCCCGGTGGACAAGCAGCCTTTCTCGAGCAAGACGAGCGGGTTTGGGGATCCGCCCTTCGCCGGCATCCGGGTTTTCTGGGCAAAGAAGTTTGGCTAGATCAGGAGGATCCTGAACTTATCCACCTCATTCTCCGCTGGGCCAGCCGCGCTGACTGGAAAGCCTTTCCCTCCGAGCAAGTGGAGGCATTGGATCAACAGATGCGGCCCTTTTATGTGCACCTGGAACAGGCCAAAGAATATCAGCTCTGGCAGCCTGGCCCATCTGCAAGTACAGAAAAGCAGGGTTAAGGGATCCCTTCAGTCTCAAAGCCTACCTCGGATCCCACCGAGTCGGCCCTGGGGGATCCTGCCACCCGCTCCTGCTCCACCAGCTCCCGCAAACTGGGCATGGTCACAGCCAAAGCTCCTTCTCGCCGCTGCAGTCCCGCTTCAAAGCTCTCAGGGGTGACAATGCCGCCGGAAATGAGCATCTTAAAGGCGTCTTCCACCGGCATGAACACCTCCACCACTTGGTCTTCCGGCACGATGGCATACCAGCCCGTCGTTGGGTTGGGGGTGGTGGGCACAAACAGGCTCAGGGAGCGCTGCGGCCCACCGGGCCGAATGGGAGTTTGAATGGTGCCCGTTACAAAGGCCAGCGCCCAAGCCCCTGGGCGGGGATATTCCACCAGCACTACCCGCCGAAAGCCCTGATTGTTGGGGGCAAACAAAACACTGAGCAATTGCTTCAAGGTCTTGTACACCAGCCCTGCCACCGGAATCGCATGGAGCAACTGTTCGCTCAGATTGAGCAACCACTGGCCGACAATGTTGCGGGCCATGAAGCCAATCAGCAGGATAAGCAGAACCGGCGTCAACAAGCCCACCGCCAGATCAATGAGGTTGATCAAGATCGGGTGCAAACCTTGGATGGGATTAAACTGCTTGGGAATGCTGGTTAAAATGCCAACGCTCCAGGCGGCTACCTCCACCGTCAGCCAAATGGTGGTTGCCAGAGGGATCACCACCAGCAACCCTGCCACGAAGTAGTTCTTAAGATGCTGTTTCCATTGCGAAACCATGGTGAGGTCGTTCCGTCGAGTCAACCGAGCAGATGCACTAAACCCTTGCAAGTGAAGCTTGCAGATGGCAATCATGATACCTGCCTTCTGCAGTGCCCTTGTGGGGGGCAGCCGCAACTTGCTCGAAAAAGAAACTGGGCTGCCAAAAAGCGCAAAGCCCCAAATTCTCATGAGGCTGATAATGCTATCTTAGGTCGATATAAAATTTTGTAAAGGCAGGGATCCCGTTCCGAGGGTCAAGCCCTTGGACAGTTTGCGTTTCTGCCGGGTGTTGTGTGGGAGGCCCTATGTCGGAGTCGGATTGGCTGGAGCATACCTGTCAGGTGGAGGTGCCTGTTCCCGTCGAGCAAGTATGGGATTTGTGGGCCAGCCTCACCCTCATGCCCCGCTGGATGAAGTGGATCCGCTCGGTGGAACTGCTGGATCAGGAGTTATCCCGGTGGACTCTGGATACCCGCGGCCTTACCTTCAGTTGGATCTCCCGCACCCATACGGTGGTGAAACACCAACACATCGGCTGGAGTTCGGTGGAAGGGCTGCCCAACCGGGGCGCGCTGCGCTTTTACGACCGCAAAGGCAGTACCATTGTTAAGCTGTCGGTTGCCTACAAGATCCCAGGGATCCTTGGCAAAATCTTGGATGGCCTGTTTGTGGGCAAAGTGGTGGAAAGCACCATCCAGGCGGATCTGGAGCGCTTCAAAGCCTATGCCCTAGAGCATGCGGGGCCAGCCACCGAAAATGCCTCGGCCAGCTAGCCTTAGATTGACAGGCCCAAGTGTTTTGTTGAACTCCCCCTTGCCAACCCTTACTGCTGCAAAGGTTTTCTTCATGCCCAATCCCTCTCCTGAGCCTGTCATCGCCCTCTCTCATCAGCCGGTGGACAACCGCAACATTCGCTTCTCTCTGGAGCGGGGCGAGCTGGATCTGGATCAACTTCTCTTGCTGTTGAACCGCAACGCCTTTTGGGCACAGAATCGCCGCCGGGAGGAGATGGAGCGGGCCGTAGCCCACAGCCATCCGGTGGTCAGCGTGTGGGATGGGGAGCGCCTGATTGGCTTTGGCCGCGCCACTTCCGATGGGGTTTACCGAGCCGTCCTCTGGGATATCGTGGTTGATCACGATTACCGACGTCAGGGCATTGGGCGCAAGTTGGTGGAAACCCTGATCAGCCATCCCCACCTGCAGTCAGTAGAGCGCATCTACCTGTTCACGACCCATCAGCGCGGCTTTTACGAGCGGATCGGCTTTGTGGAAAATCCCAGCACCACCTTGGTTTTACATGGACGCCCTCTGGAGTTTTTGATCCCGGCTGCCGAGCAGGAGCAGGCTTGACCGCCAGGGATCCCAGGCCAGTGTATCTTGAACAACAGTGGGTTGGTTCGGCCTCGGCAGGAGAACGCGCTAGCCTGAAAAGCAACAAGGGTGAGAGGGTGTACCTATGGCCAATCGCCTCGCCACAAGTTCCAGCCTTTACTTGCGCAAGCACGCCGAGAATCCGGTGGATTGGTGGCCTTGGATCCCAGAGGCTCTGGAGAAAGCGCGGGCCGAGGACAGGCCGATTTTTCTGTCCATCGGCTATTCCAGTTGCCACTGGTGTACGGTTATGGAGGGTGAGGCTTTTTCCAACCCGGAGATCGCCGCTTTCCTCAATGCCCATTTTTTGCCCATCAAAGTGGATCGCGAGGAGCGGCCCGATCTCGACAGCATCTACATGCAGGCGTTGCAGCTCATGAGCGGGCAGGGGGGGTGGCCCCTCAATGTTTTCCTCACGCCCGATGACTTGGTGCCCTTTTACGCCGGCACCTATTTCCCTGTGGAGCCCCGCTTTGGCCGCCCGGGGTTTCTGGCCTTGCTGCAGCGCATCCTGCAGTTTTACCGGCAGGAAAAGGCAAAAATAGAGGAGATGAAAGGCCAGATTTTGACGGCCCTGACCACCCTCAGTGACCTGGTGCCGGAAGACCACATTCCCGCCGACCTGCTACGCTCTGGGATCCCCAAGATCCAGCCTTTGCTCTCCAATGCCGGGGCAGTGCAGCAATTCCCCATGATGCCCTACGCCCAGTTGGTGTTGCGTTCGGCCCGCTTCGACCCACCGGAAGGGATCCCCGGCTCGATGAGCGCTCTGGAACGGGCCAAAGAGCGAGGCATGGCCTTGGTGCTGGGAGGGATCTTTGACCATGTGGCCGGCGGATTTCACCGCTATACCGTGGATCCCACCTGGACGGTGCCCCACTTTGAAAAGATGCTCTACGACAACGGGCAGATCCTGGAGTTCCTCTCCGATCTCTGGGCCCATGGGATCCAAGATCCTGCCATCGAGCGGGCGGTGCGGCTGACGGTGGAGTGGGTGGCACGGGAGATGACCGCCCCTGCGGGGTATTTCTACGCCGCTCAAGATGCCGACAGCTTTGCCCGAGCAGAGGATCGGGAGCCGGAGGAGGGAGAGTTCTACGTCTGGCGCTGGCAGGAGCTGCAGGCTCTCTTGGGGGAGGAAACCTTCCGCGCCTTGCAGCAGGCGTTTGACCTGTCTCCAGGGGGCAACTTTCCCGATCGGCCCGGCTGCATCGTCTTGCAGCGCAAACAGGGGGGAGCGTTGCCGCCAGGAGTTGAAACCGCCTTGACCACCCATCTTTTTCAGGCACGCTATGGCTCTGCGGAGCGACGAGTTCCCTTCCCTCCGGCAGTGGATGCCCAATCAGCCCGCCTGCAATCTTGGCCGGGGCGGATCCCACCCGTCACCGACACCAAGATGATCGTCTCTTGGAACGCCTTGATGATTTCCGGCCTGGCGCGGGCTTATCAAGTGTTCGGCAACGCAGACTATCTGCAATTGGCTCTGCGGGCAGCCCAATTCATCCTCAGCCGGCAGCGCCACCCCGAGACCGGATCCCTGTTGCGCTTGAACTACGATGGCACAGCCCAGGTGCCCGCCAAATCGGAAGATTACGCCCTGCTGATCAAGGCCCTGTTGGATTTGCAGCAAGCCTGCCTGCCCCTGCTGGGGGATCCCACCCCTCAAGACTGGTTACAAGCTGCCCTCCAGCTCCAGCAGGAGATGGATACGCAACTGTGGGATCCGGTTCGGGGAGGCTACTTTGTCAGCGATGCCCAGAGTGCTCCAGAGCTCCTGGTGCGGGAGAAAGAATTTCAAGACAACGCTACCCCTGCAGCCAATGGGGTGGCCATCGCCAACCTGGTGCGCCTGGCTGCCCTCACCGGAGATCTGGACTATCTGGAACGGGCGGAACAGGCCCTAAAAACCTTTGTCCATACCATGAGCACCCAGCCGCGCACCTGCCCCAGCCTTTTTGCCGGACTGGATTGGTACAGCAATTGGGTGAAAGTCACCCTGGAGGCCGATTCCATTCCGGCCTTCCAGCAACGATCTTGGCCCACCACCGTCTTTGCCCTCCCCACCGAGGCCGAACCCCTGCCGGAAGGAGCTCTGGGGCTGGTGTGCTGGGGCAACAAATGTCTGGCTCCTGCCAGTTCTCTCGAGCAAATCCAATCGCAAATCACCAAAGGCCAAAACCGAGCTTACTGACCTTTGCCCAACTTTTCCTCAGGACAGCAGGGATCCTTTTTAGAGGTTACGGTTGGGGCTCCGCCGACTTTTCTACCCCAAAAAACTCGATGCGGTAGCTCTGGATGCGGGTGCCCGTTTGTTGCTCCACCTGGGCCAGCAGTTCAGGCGGCAGCTCCACATCCACATCCAAAATGCGGTTGCTATCCAAGCAGTTGACATGGCTGTGGGGATGGGTGCGGTTGCCGTAGCGACGCCCATCGGCACGATCCAAACACTCGACAATGTTGTGGCTGGCCAGAGCTTCCAGGTTTTGATAGACGGAGGTGTGGCCAATTGGTTTGCCCTGTTGATTGAGGCGATCGTAAATCTCGCGGGCGGAGAGGTGCTCGCCACACTGCCACAACAGCTCCAGGATGTAACGGCGCTGTCGGCTCAAACGCAGATTGCACTCCCGGCACCGCTCCAAAGCAGCTTCCAAAGAATCCAAAGGGCGAGGCATGGAAAACCTCAAGTCATACGAGGTCTGAGATAGGCAGTTGCTTATTGCTACTAGGGTAGCATTTGTGCATCAACAGTTGTTCAAAAAGCACCCCGAACCCTACAAGAGCTACCGCCCATAGCCATCTTCGAGCCGAGTCCAGGCTGTGCGCAGATGGAAAAGACCAACACTGGCCTTTGATTTTCTAGAATACCCCTGGGGTGTTGGGGAAAAGATCATGCAGCGGCGCAAGATGATTCTGGGGTTGTTGGGGTTGGCCAGCAGCAGTGGACTGGCAGGAGCCTATTGGGCCAGTCGGCAGCAGTCCTCTCATCTAGCCCCGGCAATGGGATCCCCTGGCGCCCCTCTCCCCTCTCCTACCCCCCAGCCCACCCCCACCGTCGTTCCCCATCCAGATGCCCCTCATGGCCTCTACATCCCTCCCCGCCGAGATCTGCGCCTCTTGGTCATCAGTGACATGAACGGCATCTATGGCTCGGTGGAATATGACCCAGAGGTGGATCGGAGCATCGGCCTCATCCCCTACTTTCAGCCGGATCTTGTTTTGGGAGGAGGAGATATGGTGGCCGGGCAGGATCCCCGCTTGTCGGAGGAGCGCATCCGGGCCATGTGGGCAGCCTTCGACCGGCATGTGGCCGGCCCCCTTCGAGCGGCCAAACTCCCATATGGCTTCACGCTGGGCAACCACGATGCTTCCTGTGCCCGCACCACGCGGGGCGGCTTTCTCTTTCAAAAAGAACGGGATCTGGCCCGCGAGTTTTGGAACGATCCGGCCCACGATCCAGGCTTGAACTTTGTAGATCGAGGGGACTTTCCCTTTTATTACACCTTTGAAAAAGACAATGTGTTTTACCTAGCCTGGGATGCCACCTGCAACTACATCCCACCGGAACAAATGGCTTGGGCGGAAGCGGCTCTGGCCAGCGAACGGGCTCAGAAGGCCAAGTTGCGCATCGTCATCGGCCACCTGCCCCTCTATGCCATTACCGTTGGGCGCGACGATCCGGGAGAAGTATTGCTGGATGCCGATGCCAAGCGAGCCCTGCTGGAGAAGTACCGCGTCCACACCTACATCAGCGGCCACCATCACGGCTACTACCCCGGCCACAAAGGGCAACTGCAACTGCTTCATTGCGGCATTCTCGGCTCCGGCCCCCGCCCCCTCTTGGGCAGCCCTCTGCCCCCCCGCAAGACGATTACCCTCATCGACGTGGACTTCGAGAGTCCAGATGTTACTTATTACACTACCTATCACATGCGGGATCTAAGTGTGATTGACCAAGCAGAGCTGCCCCGTTTCATCACTGGGCACAATGGCTTGGTGCTGCGCCGCGACGTCAATTGGGACAACCTCACCCCCGAAGAAATCGCCACCTGCCAAGCTCGCATTGGATCCCTGTGTCGGGATTAACTCTCACCAGTCCAGGCGTATCTCTTGCATAAGCGATCCCGGTAATTTCAAGTAGGATATGGAGCTCTAACCAGAAATGTTAAAGAGAAGACAGAGTTGGTAACGCAATGTTGGCAGTATTATCCTCAAGCCGAGATAATCAGAGTGCACCTCGGCTTTAACTCTATGCATCCCTTGGCAACCCTACAGACTGCAAGACAGTCCCTGTTCGCCCTAGGCAATGTTATCAGCGAGATCCTGAACGAATATCAGGATGTGATTGGCAACCCCCAAATCCTGGAAAAATTGCAAGCCTTTCGGGTTACTTACGAAGAGGCTGTTGCCCGCTTGGAGAACCCTTCGTTTCGGATTACCACCATCGGCACCACCTCCTCCGGCAAGTCCACCATTGTTAACGCCCTCATTGGCAGGAGGATTGCCCCCATCGAGGCCCAGGAGATGAGCGCCGGGATTCTACGTATCAAACACAACGAGCGTAGCAAGCTAGTTATCTAGGCTACAGAAGGAGCCACTTGGGAATGCGGCACCTGGGAAGACCTAAGCGACGAAGAGATCTACAGCAGGTTGAAGCGCACGATGGAGGCATACCATCAAAAGCGCAAAAACAAGAGGAACAAAGACAACGTACCGATGCCGCAAATGGATGTCGAGTGTCCTCTACTCCCTGTCAGAGCACCTCTACTGCTAAATCTGCCCAAGGGCCTGCAGATTGAGATTTATGATCTGCCCGGATTAAACTCAATTCAAGATAGAGCCAACCTCAGGGTTATTCAAGATCACGTCAAGACATGTTTTAGCATTGTTCCCCTGGATTATTCCCAAACAGATCAATCCAAACGAGAAACCCTGCTGAAGGAGCTAAAGGATGTTGTGGAGTTTCTCAATGGCCAGACCAGCATGATGATCTTTTTGCTAAATAGGGTCGATTTGCGGAATTAAACCGATGACCCTCTTGAGCAAAGAATTGATGATCTGAGGAATGAAATTAAAGAGACATTGGAACTCCCAGAACTTCCTTTCATTGTTCCACTTTCTGCTATAGCGCTCTTTTACACTCAATGCGCCTGGGGAGCCAATTCTTCGGAATCATCTGACGTGGATTCCAATACCAGAAGGCAGATGCTCAGCGCTTTCTTTCAAGACTGCGCCGGCCTCATCAAAGCTTCCGCGAGGGGGAATAGGGAGCTGAGGGATTGGCTAAGGGATTTGGAAGAGGGTGTTGAGGAAGGCTTAGCGATATCTGACGGAGACACGAGAGCATTGCTGGGATACGCCAGGGAGTGGAGCGGTGGTAATCTGCTGTGGAAGGTCTTGCGGGAGAGGCTGGCGGCAGAATTTGCAAAGGTTACCATTCTGCCAGCCGTGCTTGGAGTCATCAACTCGGCCAAAGATATTGGCGATACACTGAGCATCTTCATCGAAGCAAGACGGATAGAGACTCTGGAAGAAGTGGATAGGCAAAGAAAATATGTTCAAGAAAGACAAGAGCAATGTAGAAAAGAAATGAATACAGTTATCAACCGCTTCATCAGCGATGTTGCAGAGATAATCAACCAAGTTGCCAACAGTGACGGCAGCCCTGAGTCTATATCTAAGATCGAATGCAAAGCCAGAGAAAAGGGGTGGCAGGATTTTCCGGAATTTATTGACTTTGTTGACGAGCAAGCTAGGGATCTCATCAATAAGATTATTGCCCCGATTCGAGACACTCTCAAGCAAGAAATTGGTGTTTATGACCTTGAAGATTCTCTAGTGAAGCTCATCCCCCCATACTTGGCAAATTATGTTTCCCGAGCCTGTGAGCTAGCAATCAGAGCCCTAAGAGACTGCGAGCATCATGGAAACGCCCTAGTGCTTAAGGTAGAAGTTAAAGAGGGGGGTGGGAAGCGACATCAGAAAATAGAAAGAGCTGAGGGTTCAGTCCTAGCTTTATATCAATCGGTCAGGGAGGCCCTTGAGCATAGGTCGGAGTTTCTGCTTCAAGCGAAGGCGCAAACCTTTGAGGGTTTTAGTGGTCACTTAGTCTCACAACTGACTGATTAGATTACTGAAATTCTAAGTAGCATTCACACTAACTCTGCCGATGCGCTAGGAGTCAGAGAGCTGATTCTAAACAAGATGAGAAACTATGCAGAGACTAGGACGCCCTCCGTTCGAGAAGTCATTATATTTGAAGATCCAATAAAAGTATCGGATCAAAAGGAACTCATCACACAAACTGTGGAGAAGCGTCGGTCTTGCTTTGGAGGAACTTATGACGAAAAGATTGTTGGAAAAAAGTTATATCAATGCCTGACTGTGCCTAACTTTGACGAAATGGCAAAGCAGTAGTCAGAAGGAGTTAGGTCTGGGAAGCAAAGGCTGTGGAATGTTTTGAAAAATTGGATTACGAGCTACATGTCTGACCTTAAAGATGTCGTCCAAAAGTCGGCTGAGCAAGCAAGCAGGCTAGCTGAGGATGAGCTGGATAGGCAGAGAGGGCTGATTGAAAAGGGTCTTGAGGAAACAATGACTTTAGTTAACAATCTAGAGGATAGAAAGAGAAAAATCACGTGCCTGGTTCAGGATTTGTTTTGCTTAGTAGGGAGTAAACAAGGATGAACGGAAACAATATGGATCAGAGCCAGAGAGAGCAGTTTGCCAGAGCTGCAGCCTTAGGGATCGGAGCTGCGGTTGGTAGCGCCGCTTTGGGGCCAGTGGGAGCTCTTTTTGGTGCAGTGAGTGCATTTTTTGTTGCTGATGCTCTACTCAAGCCTGGCATTGGCCCTAGCTTGGTACCTCTAGCCAAAAAATTTCCATACTTTGTTATATTAGCGTTGAGAACTGGCTCATCCCACAAGTTTTCCTCTGTCGACTTTCCTGACCCAGAAAAAGGTATTTATCTTGAAAGAGATATATGCGAACTCTTGTATGAGAAATCCAAATATATTTGGAGAGGAACACAAGCAGAGCTAGAAGCCAACAAGTTTGTCGACATCTTGCAAGGCAAGGGCGTTCCAGTAGCAAAGCCAGGTGATGAAAGTGCTTTTCGCTTGGTTGCTCTCCAGCTCGATGAAGACATTCCCGGATTGGCTAGGGGTGTAAGTTCCCTCGATCGACGAGATGCATTTCTGAAACTGGCAGGCAAGGCAAAGGTTGTGGGAGTCTCTCCCCTGGTGTATCTGGAGTCTCTTACGAAGAAAGGTTTCTACCCTGTTTAACCTAAGGGGACTACAAGCCATGCTAATTCCAACTCTTCTTTTTGCTTCGGCTCCAATTGTTAGCGGGCTCCTGGATGGATCCCTGGTTCGCTATGGGGGCGTGATTCGAGAGGCCGGCACAGGTCGCATTGTCAAGCACCTAGCGGAATCTCCTGGACTGACGAGCTTGCTGACGAATGCTCCTGTTCCTCCGATTGTTAGTGTTTTAGATCCGGTGATCAATACCCTTGGTCACCAAGCTACCCATCGAAAGCTTGAGGTTCTGCAACGCACTGCCACCAGCCTTTTGGGCCTTTCCCAAGTGACCGCCGGGGCCAGCGCTTTGAATCTAGGGGTCAGCGCCATTGGTTTCACCTACATGCACTTTCGGCTAAACCAATTGCAGGACTCCATTATCAATCTTGAAAACTTTGTTAGGAGTGGGATTGAAGATATTGGCTCGAAGCTTGAGACGCTTGCTGGACAACTTGCTTACCTACAAATCCTCGCTATACGAAGTAGGGCTGAGATTCCGGAGGCTATTTCCAACTTACATCGCGCCATCTTTATCCAAAGCCTTGCCAAGCTCCAAGCAGAACTGGCCAGCCTAAAAAGATTTCCCGACGCTTCTCCTCGTGATGCCCTTAAGGTTTTAGCAGAAACCCGCGCTTTTTTCTTCGATCAGGCTCATCAGATTCCCGTTGAGCGCCAAGCCCACCATTTGCTGCTCAGCGATGTTGCCCTCAAGGGTTGGGCGGTCTCTTTGGCAACCGAGTCCCAGCTTTTGATTAAGCATGGGTACCTTCGAGATGCGGTGGATAGTCTCAACTCTGAGGTTCCCCGTTTCCGTCAGCTCAGTGAAAGGTGGTGTGCTGCTCTCTTGCCGGCAGATCGGCCTCAACTGCAAACAGCATACACCTACATGGCCCCCCGCTTTGCCCCCTACATCCCCAGCCAGCGGATCCAGCGCATTGCCCGTCTTTCTCCCTTTGACCGATCCCTAACTCCGCAGGAGCGCTTTCTCAGAGAGAAGAATCTCTCGGTGGAGTTTCAGATGACCTATTTTCGGGAGCTGGACAAATCTTGGTACCTGACTCAAGCGGGCTTGGCGGAGTATCTCGACACCCTCAGCGAACTCGCAGAACGCTTGGAAGGTTTGCAGTCTTTTGCCAATCTTTGTGAACAGGCCAATCAGAAGGATCCGTATCGACTGATCCCTTCTGAACCGGAAGGTCTGTATTTGCTGGCCGTCGAGTGAGATGCTGCCGAGCCGGTTAATTGTCGCGCCTTTCCCCCGCCCCTCAATCAACCGACAACTAAAGCGCAAAACTCCTGCTACCCTGGTTGAATGATGGTTTCGCTGCTGGTCGAGGTAGAAGGGGATTGGATGGATGAGCAGGTGCGGGCGGGGTTCCACGCTCTCTCCGACCCGATTCGCCTGCGTGTGCTGCAACTGCTGCAGGGGCGCGAGCTGTGCGTTTGTGATCTCTGCGAGGAGCTGAAGGTGAGCCAATCCAAGCTCTCGTTTCACCTGAAAACCCTGCGCGATGCGAAATTGGTCAATGCTCGCCAGCAGGGCCGCTGGATTTACTACAGCCTTAACCCACCCAGTTTTCAGCTCTTGCAGCATTTTTTGGATAGGTTAGGGCAAGCTGGCCCCCTCAAAGCTGCAGTTCTCTGTGCAGAAGACCTCTAAAGCGAGCAGGGATCCCGAAATATCCTCAGAAAAACTGTCGGATCCCGCCCTTGTGCATTCCGAAGACGGGCTTGCTGCAACACAGAGGTGAACGTTGTTCCCTGCTGGCAACCCCAGGGAGACGGGTCAACTCGGAGAAAATCAGGATCCCATCCCCTAAAATCCATCAAAGTTCCCTGACACCAGCTCCCCCATTGCTTAGTTAGGATTGATACAGGAGAGGTGGGAACAGCATGATACGTGGACAGAGAGAAGAGTTGGAACGCATCCACCGAGCACACCTGTGGAATCGTCTCAAAGAGCGGGTGAAACGCGCCCAGTCGAATCCATCTCTGCTGGCTTTGCTGGCACGAGAGGCTTTTGAGTTGGGCTTTCCCCTTCCCTCTTTATCCGACCAACCCAAAGCCGATTCCCCTGCTGAGCAGCCCCAAGATGGAAGTAATCATCGCCGCATTTGGTGAGTCCACCCTCTCGTCTGGCCGAGAAAACGGGCAGCCACGATCATCGCAGAATTTCTCTCCAGGGACTCTCAGAACAGCTAGTCTAGGCAATGATTTTGAATGAATCAGAGCCTATGATGAGCACCACCGAAGCCCTTCAGATTCTCAACCTTCCGCCGGATGCAACCGAGCGGCAGATCCGGGGGCGATTGTTTCAGGAATACCAAACCCTCAGTACTGCCCTCGCGGAACTGGAGGACGAGCGACAAAGACCCTTGCTAGAGGCGCAACTGGCGCGGTTGAAGGAAGCGCGGGATGTATTGCTCAGCGGGGGATCCCAGGCTGAGAAGGGGTTGTCTTGGGTTAGCCCAGAAGACTTGCCCCCCCAGGTGATCGTGCTGCTCTACCAAGCCAATGGGCAAGAGGGGATCTGTACGCGCCAGGTTGGGGGTCAAGATATTGTCATTGCTTTTGAGAGCTCGTTTGCGGCAAGAAAATATGCGCAGAGGCTGGCTCAACAGGGACTGCCCAAGCCCGTGGCAGAGCGTTTTGACACACAGGAGATCGTCGATTTTTGTCGCGGGGGAGGATATGGGTTGATGGTGGTTCCGGCCAGCGAAACCCTAGAGCCTCTACAAGAAAGTACAGAAGCTGCCCGTGATTGGCAGGGCAGATCTTGATGCCGTTCGGCGTCGATCCACTTGCGTTAAGGGTGCCCTCGATGATGAATGTGGAACCGATCTCCGCGGACGAGTTTCGCCAGCTCATGGCCGCCGATCTGGATGCTTGCTGCGAGGCCTTTGATCTGCGGGCAGAGTACCTGCGTTTGCAGCAACAGCGGCTACGTTTCTGGGGCATGCTGGCCTTTGGCTTGGTGGCGATGGCTTTGATCATCTTCTTGGGAATGCGGGATCCCGGCTCTTGGGTGCCCTATGCCGCCGCTACCGGGATCCTACTGCTGCTCCTGTTGGGGATCCTGAGAGCCAACTTGCGCTTGGGAAACAGCCTGCATCGCATCCGGCAGCGTTGGCAGGAAGCCCATCTGCTCAACAGCACCCCTGAAGTGATGAAGTTTGCCACCGATCTGGCCCGCAAAGTAAAAGACTACAACCACTGGGTAAACGAACTTCAACAATCTCTGCAGGGGGGGCAGCATTGGCGGGATTTTCGGCAACTCAGCGAGGCCGAGCAAAAGTACATCCAGTCGCTGTTTTTGCAGGTGCGGGCCCAACTGGTGATGGCCCTGCAGGTGTGCCGAGCTTTAATCGAGGATCCAAAAGCCTCTGTGGCTCAGTATCTCAACCAAATGGTTGCCCGGGATCAGCAACTGTTAGAGCAATTTACCGCCAAAAACTTGACTGGCAACCGCTACGCAACCCTGGCTCGCCAGCTATCCGGCCTAGCGGAAGATTTACAAGCCCAGCTCGGAACCTTGGGATCCCGATGATACCCCGTTAGAGATGTCCAGCAGTGTATTCATGGGCGGTAGAGGTACCCAAAAGCTGTACGGCCTGTTGCTTGCCGGCGGACTGGGCTTGCTGGGATGCGGGGATCCGAATGTACCTCTGACCCAACCGCCCCCCGATGCTTTTCGGGTCAGTACCCCACGGCCACCGCGCCTAGATCTCTATCCCACCCCACCACCCACGCCAACTCCTACCCCGACACCACCCCCCAGCTTGCTGGAGCTCACAGCCCGTTGGTTGGGGATCCCTTGGCCGCCCCAAGAGACCAGCCTGGTAAGATTAAGCGCCCGTTTCCTGGATATCCCCCTACCTCCCAAGCCCCGCCGCTCCGCCAGCCCCTCACCCCAATCTTCCCTCAGTCCAGAACGAGAGGAAAGAAAGCAGCAAAGCCGGGAAACCTAGTCCGCACTGCTGGCCTCTGGAGATCTAGGCACCCACAGTCACCGGCTCCGTTTCTCGAACGCGCAGCTTTTCACAGGGGATGGTATCCGCCAGAATGGAACTGGCCATCATGCCTGTGTGAATCTCCAGCTTGGCTCCAGGCACCGCCTCAAACAGCAGCCGCTGGCCTGGAAAGACCACCCGCTCAAAGTACCAGTTTTCGATATTCGTGATGCGAATCACCTGAATAGAGCTGGTCGCATTGATGTAGCTACAGGTTATTCGCTCTGCTCGTTTTTTATCGGGGATTGCATCGAGTGTTTGCATTGTTCAGATCACCAGCCCACTTTGCTCAGCCTATTATCTACCCTAGCACCGCCTGGGGATCACTGCTGTAGTCTGCGATACGGCGATCCCAACTGGCAGAAATCAATCCTAGAAAAAATAACTTCTGTATTTTATCTTACTGTTTCGATTTCCAGGAGGGTTCTGCAATTCCAGGAAGATTTGAATTAGGGTTTTGCCCCAGTTCTGAGCAGTTTCTCATAGAAAATCTCCGCAGAGTAGTAGTCAAGATTACATTTTTAGGCTTCCTTGGAGTTTGGGGATCAAGGCTCGTGGATCCGCGATCCGGTCGTCATCTGCGGCGAGGACTGGCCGGGATCCCAGTTCAGGCCCTCCACCCGCAGCTCCAGAGCCCCCGACTGGCGCACTGGATTGTATTGCAGGCTGAAGCCATAGGTGCGGCGGTCATAGCCCAGGCGATAGACGACATCCACCTGCTGGCCTGACTGCAAATCTACCGTCGTCTCTGCCCCTACCCGCAGCGGGCCGTACAGTTGTTGCAAAAAGCCCAAAACGAGCTGTTCCCGCGTGGTGATGCGGTCGAACAAAAACGGTGAGGCTCCGGCCAGAAAACCGTTGGAGTAGGTCACCCTCAGGTTGGTGTAGTCAAAGGTATCGGCCACAAAAGCCCCAATCACCGCATCGATGCCAATGCTACCGGCAGTGTAGCTCTGGGCCCGACCATTGGAGTAAAAAGACTGGCTGCTGCTCACGCCGGTGTTCAGCCAGATCCCTTGCTCGATGGGCAAAGCGGAAAAGCGGGGTGGGGGATCCGCTGCCGTCTTGGGAGGACTCCAAAGGGGGAAGGAGCGATTCAAGGTTGCCCCCAGTTGCAGGCGGGAGAGCTGAAGGCGGTCGGTGGTATTGGCCAAGGCCAACTCCGGATCCAGGTCGATTTCATCCGGCTGTCCCAAGGCATCAATGTAGTCGACGGCTATGCGGTAGCTGAGATCCAAGCCGGTGTTGCCCAGGCGCAGAGTAGGGGAGCGATAGCTGGCACCGAGGCGGTTTTCCACAATTTGAAACCCCAGGCGACCGCTAAAGAAGCGCTCCCGATAGGCGTAGGTGTAGGTAACTTCTCCGCCATCGCCGGTGGTGATGCGGTGTTCAACCTGAGCTCGTAAGCGCTGAGCAAACTCCTGGAAGACGATCCCTCGCAGCTCGGCAAACAGCGAGGTTTGGGCATTGGCTTCCGGTTGTCGCCAACGAAAATCGGCCCGCAGCCCGATCCCATCCAAAACTCCCCGGTCGCTGCCCCAAAGGCGTTGTGGATACAGTTGCGGGGAGAGCACCAAGCTCACGTTGGGATCCCGCAGCAGCTCGAAGTTGGGTTGCAGGATCAAGCCCCGCCGCAATTCTTCCCTGTCGAAATCATCGTAGAAGATACTGACCGGAGGCTGACGGTTCAATGAGTCGAAGCGCAACCGAATGGGCAGAGGCAGAAACAAGACTTGGTCAAAAACCAATTGCCCCGCCTCGGCAATCAGCAGGCTGGAACCATCTGCCTGCAAGGTGGAGGTCACCCTTGGGCTGCGAATCTCCAACTCCGGCGGATCCAGCGGGTCGTTGGTCAGCCGCACCTGTTCTCCTTCCCAGGTGTTGGCATCAAAGCGGATGCGGACGGCACGAAAGCGCACCAACCGCTCTGGAGCCAAAGCGGCTGCCGGGGATCCACTGGCCTGCAACTGGCCAATGTCCACCTGCCCGAAGGCCTCTTCCACAAATCCCCGCTCCTGCTCAAAGTCGTATTCCAGGCGGGATCCCTGAATGCGCTGCCGATCCAGTTGGATAGAGACATTGCCCTCGGCCACAGCCCGCCGCTGTCGCAGCTCAATGCGCAGGCGATCCGCCCGCAACACAGAGCGACCCAGCCGCATCTCCACATTGCCTTCCGCCTGGAAAACTTCCGCCCGTTGGTCGAAGGTTTGCCGATCAGAACGCAGCCGTAACGTTCGGTCGGCAAGGGCGCCGAGGTCGGTCGTACTTATGGGCTGGGCGACCCCCTTCTTCTGTGGTTCCACCTGAGCCGCAGCAGGGCCGGCAACTGCCAACCCCAGTACTCCTAGGCAGAGCCAGAGCAACCGCAACCCTCTCATACCTCCCCATCACCCGGCGCGAAACTTCAACACACATCCCCTACGGCTTCCCCAGTCTATTGGCTCGTGGCCAACTGGGAAGGGTTGAGGACTCGGTTGAGCTTGCCGCTGCGGTAGCCCTCCAGATCAAGACTGACATAGAGATAGCCCACCGCCTGCAAGGCTGCGACCAAGGCTGAGAGATCCGTTTTCTGCACAAACTCCAGGATCTGATCGGGGGGAAGTTCGATGCGGGCAGTATCCTTTTCCGAGCGCACCCTAACCTGCCGCCAACCCAAGCTGCGCAAATAGCGCTCTGCCGCTCCCACCCGACGTAGCTTCTCGGCGGTGATCGCCTCTCCATACGGAAAGCGGGAGCTGAGACAGGGCTGGGCCGGTTTATCCCACCAAGACAGCCCCAGGTGGCGAGACAATTGCCGCACCTCCAGCTTGCTCATCCCCACCTCCGCCAAGGGGGAACGCACGCCGCGCTCCCGAGCTGCCTGTGTCCCCGGTCGGTAATCGGCAAGATCGTCGGCATTGAGGCCATCCACCACATGGTCATATCCCTGGGCTTGGGCCAACAGGCGCAAGGTATCGTGCAAGTGGCTTTTGCAGAAGTAACACCGGTTAACGGGGTTGGCGGCGTAGCTCGGATCCTCCAGCTCATGGGTTTCGACGATCTGATGGGGAATCCCAATTTGCCGAGCCTGCTGAATTGCCTCCTCCAGATCTTCGGGCAGCAGCGAAGGAGAAGCAGCGGTGACGGCCAGAGCCCGCTCCCCCAACTGATCCCAGGCCAACTTGGCCACCAAGCTGCTATCTATTCCCCCAGAGTAGGCCACCAAGACCCGCTCCATCTCGGCGAAGATCTGGACAAGCTGCTGGAACTTGTGCTGCAGGACGGGATCCCACTCCAGCAGGGGGTTGGCCGCTATTCCTCCCTCTCCTGGGGGGAGAGGGTCGAGGCGAGAGGCGGTTGGGCCTTGGGCTGTGCTCATGAAGTCAAGAGATACCAAACGTTTAGATAACCAGGCAAGGATGCCATCTCGCTATTGCCGGCAGGAGAAGAGCCGGTTGCGAGCAGGGGCAGGGATCCCTCCTTTTTTATTCTTTCCTAGAGATCCCCGACTTTCCAACGCTTCTCTCCAGCATGGGATGCGGGATCCCTCAAGGAAAAGTAGACAATTGGGCAATCTATCCGTAGTCCGCTCACCCGCTGTCGCGATTGTGCTCCGCACCGCTAACGCGATAGGCTGGATGGGGTAGGTTGCGATGGCCCCTGAGATTCTCTCTGGGTTCTCTCCTGCCATTGACCTCACAACTTTATTCCGGCGACACTTGCTACAGCCAACGCAGAGATCTCTCTCGGCTACAGGGATCCCACCTATCTTGCAGAACTTCATGAAATTAGAAAAAGCGGTACCCCTCTCCTAGCGCACCATGGCTTTGCAACTTGAACCCGCCAGCCCGCCAGAAGTGGCCGTTTATCAGCCCTATTACGCCGTTGCCCGCCGACAGTACCTAGCCCTCGCGGTGGGCCTCTACAAAAAAGGCAGCCTGGAAGGGCAGAGGGCCATTGAGGGAGAGGAGCCTGTCCGCTTCTTGGCCAGTTGGCACATGTCGCCGTTGCCTTCGGATCTGACGGTGGTTCAGGTGATCTTTGCTCAGGATGCGGATCTCACCTATCAGCTCTCCATTGCCAACTACGAGTTTGTGGACTACCTGATTGATGTGGTCTCTCTGGTGCAGCGCGGACAACCGCCGGATTTCTCCACTGCCTTTTACAAGAAACTGATGCGATATGAAGATTGACCTGGGTTGCTCAGCCACCATCACCCTCTACGACACCACACTGCGGGATGGGGCCCAGCGAGAGGGGCTATCGCTGTCGGTGCAAGACAAGTTACAGATTGCTAAGCTGCTGGATCGCCTGGGGATCCCGTTCATTGAAGGGGGCTGGCCGGGAGCCAATCCCAAAGATGTGCAGTTTTTCTGGCAGATGCGGGAGGAGCCTCTGACCCAGGCAGAGCTGGTAGCCTTTTGTTCCACCCGCAAACCGGGGCGCAGTGCGGCTGAAGATCCAATGTTGCAGGCCATCTTGGCGGCGGGCACCCGCTACGTGACGGTGTTCGGCAAGTCTTGGGATCTGCATGTTACCGAAGGTCTGGGCACCACGCTGGCCGAAAACCTGGCCATGATCCGGGATACCATTGCCTACTTGGGATCCCAGCAGCGGCGGGTCATCTACGATGCCGAGCACTGGTTCGATGCCTATCGCCACAACCCCGACTATGCCCTGCAAACCCTGGTGGTGGCTGCCGAGGCAGGGGCAGAGTGGCTGGTTCTCTGCGATACCAATGGCGGATCCCTGCCCCACGAGATTGCCCAGATGACCGCAGCCGTCTTGGCAGAATCCCATCACCTGCGGCATTTGCCTCTAGGCATTCACACCCACAACGACTCCGGCACTGCTGTGGCCAACGCCTTGGCTGCCGTCCAGGCAGGGGCGCGCATGGTTCAGGGCACCATCAACGGCTATGGGGAACGCTGCGGCAATGCCGACCTGTGCAGCGTCATCCCCAACCTGCAATTGAAGCTGGGCTATCGCTGCCTGCCGGAAGAGAAGTTGAAATACCTGACGGAGATCTCCCGCTCCATCAGCGAGGTGGTCAATTTGGCCCCGGATGACCATGCTCCGTTTGTGGGCCTATCGGCCTTTGCCCACAAGGGCGGGATCCACGTCAGCGCCGTTCAGAAAAACCCCCTCACCTACGAGCACATTGCCCCGGAGCAAGTGGGCAACTGTCGCCGCATCGTGGTCTCAGAACAGGCGGGGCTGAGCAACATCCTCCACAAAATGGCCGGATTCGGGATCCGGCTGGACAAGTCGGATCCGCAGGCGCGCTTGATTTTGGAGCGGCTGAAAACCCTGGAGCTGCAGGGCTATCAGTTTGAGGCTGCTGAGGCCAGCTTTGAGCTGTTGGTGCGGGGGTTGTTGGGACAGCGCTCCCATCCTTTTGAGGTGCTCAGCTTCAACGTGACAACCACCACACGCTCGGATTGGAACAGCAAAGACTGGGATCCCAGCAGGGAAGGGGCAGATGTGCAATCCCTGGCGGCGGTGAAGATCGCGGTGCAGGGGCAGACTCGGGTGACGGCAGCGGAAGGCAATGGGCCGGTGGCCGCTCTGGATGGAGCGCTGCGCAAGGCGCTGCTGGAGTTCTATCCCCAACTGGAAGCGATTCACCTGTCCGATTACAAGGTGCGCATTTTGGATGGGCAGGCCGGCACCTCGGCCAAAACGCGCGTACTGGTGGAGTTCAGCGACGGCCACCGCCGTTGGACAACGGTGGGGGTTTCCACCAACATCATCGAGGCCTCCTGTCGGGCTTTGGTGGAGGGCTTTGAGTATAGCCTGCTGCCGCCCAGCTCTCCTTTGCCGGCTGCGGCAGAGCACCGTTCTTCTCCGCTGGCTGCAAAAACGGCCTCCCCTTGAAGAAAAACCTTCAACTGGCTTTACCCTGGCAGCGCCCCTCTACCCCAGCAAGCTAAACCGTAACCACGACAGCTATGCGAATCATCGGCCTAACGGGCGGAGTGGGCACGGGCAAATCCACGGTTGCCCGCATCTTGGAGCAGCACGGGATCCCGGTGGCCGATGCCGATCAAATGGCCCGGCAGGCTTTGGCATTGGGATCCCCCATTCGAGACAGGGTGCTGGAACGCTATGGAAAGGCCATCCAAACGCCCTCTGGAGATCTGGATCGTCGGCGGCTGGGCCAAATCGTATTTGCCGATGCCGCTGAGCGGGCTTGGCTAGAAGCTCAAATCCACCCTTTCGTTAAAGCTCAGTTGCAAGATTTTCTGTTCGGGTTAGCAGAGCGGAGCTCCAAAGTCCATGGCGTGCCGCTTGAGGAAGAGCCTGGCTCCCAAAAGAACAGTGGGGTAGGCCAGGGATCCCAAACCGTTTGTCTGATGATCCCGTTGCTGTTTGAAGCCCACATGGAAGGGTGGGTGAACGAAATTTGGGTGGTAACTTGCACCCCAGAGCAGCAGCGGCAACGCCTTGCCCGCCGGGATCCCCTGACGCCGGAAGAAATCGAAGCTCGCATTGCCAGCCAGTGGCCTTTGGCGGAAAAAGTGCGCCGTGCCGACATGGTGCTGGACAACTCCGGATCCCTGGCCGAGCTGGAAGCCCAGGTGAAGCAGGCTTTGGCCTCAGTGGGCCAGAACCCCCGCGCTCCGGATACAGTGACAGGTAGGGGATCCCTTGCGTTCGGATAGGGCGGATCCCTGGGTAGCCATGTACAGGTGGGTTGAGGGAAAAACGATGCAGGAAGCAGGTTGCGTCGGCGAGACGGAGTTTGCCCAAGCTCTGGCTGCGCGGGAGCGGGAAATCCAGCTTTTGCGGGAGCGTAATCGCATCTTGCAGGGCCAGGTAGACCTTCTGGAGCTGCGCCAAGAAAAGCAACACCGGCAAATTCGCAGCTACGAGGCGGAGATCGAGCAGCTCTACCAAGAGAAGCAGTTGCTGGAGCAGATGATCCAAGAGTTGCCAGAACTCTACCGGCGCAAGCTGCAAGCCCGCCTTCAGCCCATCCGCGAGCGCATCGCCGCCATCCAGGCTGAGAATCGCCAGCTCAGGAAGGAGCTATGCCAGCTCAGCTACCGCCTGCAGCACATGGATCAGCTCGACTCGCCTGGCTGGAGAGTACAACTGCCCCAGCTTCCTTCTCTGCGTCGCCAGGATCCCAAGTCCTCCGGCCCGCCGCCCGTCGGGTCAGCGGAAGGGAGCACAAAAGCTCTGCCTGCCCACTAGTGCTCAGCCCCACCCTTGGTGGACAGGGAGGGAGCTCTTTATCGAGGAGCCAGAATGAGAAGTGAGGCTCTCTCCTCTTTGCTCTTTTCTCTCTGCTCTCTCCTCTTCCGGTTGGGGCGCTGCTTGCAAGGACTCCGTCCCACCATCGCGACTGCAGATCTCGAACATGGCCACCGCTGGCAAGTACGAACCCCTTCATCTGAAATATCGTCCGCAGCGCTTTGCTGATGTGGTCGGCCAAGGGGCGGTGGTGCAGACTTTGGCCAACGCCATCCGGCTGGGGCGGGTTGCACCTGCCTATTTGTTCTGCGGGCCGAGGGGCACGGGAAAAACTTCCAGCGCCCGTATCTTGGCCAAGTCTTTGAACTGTGAGCAGGGGCCGACACCGGATCCCTGTCAGGTGTGCAGCCAATGCCGCTCCATCACTGCCGGATCCTCTTTAGATGTCATCGAGATCGATGCTGCCAGCAATACCGGCGTAGACAACATCCGCGAGCTAATCGAGCGGGCCCAGTTTGCCCCAGTGAACAGCCGCTATAAGGTCTACGTCATCGACGAGTGCCACATGCTCAGCAATGCCGCCTTTAACGCCTTGCTGAAAACTCTTGAAGAGCCGCCCCCCCGCGTGGTGTTTGTGCTGGCCACCACCGACCCGCAGCGGGTTTTGCCCACGATTGTTTCTCGCTGTCAGCGCTTCGATTTCCGCCGCATTCCCCTCGGCGACATGGTGGCCCACCTGGGCAAGATTGCTGCCCAAGAAGGGATCCCTATCGCCCCCGAAGCTGTGCAACTGGTGGCCCAACTTTCCCAAGGAGGGCTGAGGGACGCCGAACGCCTGCTGGATCAGCTCAGCCTCCTGGAGGGATCCATCACCCCTGAAGCTGTGTGGGACTTGGTGGGAGGGATCCCGGAGCAACAACTGCTGGCTCTGATGGATGCGCTGCTGGCTCAGGATGTGCAGGCAGTACTCGGCCAAACTCGGCAATTGTTGGAGCGGGGCAAAGAGCCCTTAGCCCTGTTGCAGAACCTGGTGGCCTTCTATCGGGATCTGCTGCTGGTCAAGACGGCCCCCCAGCAACGGGAGTTGGTGGCTGTGACGGATTCCACCTGGGAAGCCCTGCAGCAACGGGCCCCTCGCTATTCGGTGGAGATGCTGCTGGCAGCCCAGAGCCATCTGCGCCAGTGTGAGCCGCAAATTCGCCAGAGCGGACAGCCTCAACTGTGGTTGGAAATTGCCCTGGTGGATCTGCTGGGCCAGCTTCGCCCGAGCAGGGTGGCTGAGGATCGAGAACCGTTCATGTCAGCGGAACGGAGCCCTTTCCCAGCCTTTGACTTGTCTCCTGCACCCCAGATGCCCCCCCCAGCCGGGACAGAGTCTCTCCCCCCCACCCCCCCGGCTCCTGCTGCGACTGTCTCTCCATTGCCTGGTGATGAGCCAGATAAGCCAACTGTTGACACGGCAACTGCCAAGTCTGCTGCGCCAGCATCCCCTGCTGTTGTGTCGAGCCAGAAGGCAGATTGCGCTACTCGGACGGAGTCCCCAGAGCAGCCCAGAGAACAGGCAGGGGACACCGCCAAAGTCAAGCTGCTGCGCCCCCACTGGGAAGAGTTCCTCAAACGCCTCTCTCCCCTCACTAAGGCTCTGATGGGATCCGGTCATCTGCACCAAGAGACTCCCGAAGCGATTACCCTCGCCTTTCCCAGTAAGGGTTTGGTGGAAAAAGTGCGCAGCAAAGAAGCCGAACTGCGGTCGGTGCTCCACAACCTACTCCAGCGCCCTGTGCAACTCAACTTGATTGCGCAGCGGGGGCTGGACGTTTCCATTCGCGTCAGCGGTGCGGGATCCTCAGCATTGCCCAGCCGAGAAAAAGACCTGCCCCCCACCCCCCCGGATCCTGTCACTCCGCCGGGATTGCAGAGCAATAGCACCAACAGTCGTGCTTCCTCAAGGAAGCCTGGAGCAGAACCGCAGAGCCATGGGGGGCGACAGCAACCTGCCCCTTCTGACTCCGGCTCATCTTCCCCAAAGCCTGAGGGGGACAACTCTACAGGTGGCATCAAGGTGGCCGGCTTGGCAACCCAAGGATTTTCTCCCGCCGGTACGAACAAAGTGCTCCGCACTGCTGTCGCGACCGATTCTCCAAGTCGTGCAGAGCACCGTGGGCAGTCCTTTGAGCTAGCCCATGAGCTGGCGGAGATTGCCCGCCGTTTTGCCGACCATTTCAACGGCAGCTTGGTGGATTTGGAGGGGGTGTTGGGGGCTGACGCGGCGGAATCTACGGAAGAGCTGTCCCCAGTGGAGACTCTGGAAGCTGATCGCGATAGCGGGACGGAGTCCTTTATCGCTACGCGACGCTTCTGCGAACGCGATAGCGGGCCCTTGGGGGAGGAGTTGCCTTTTTAAGCGCTATCTTAAGGTTGATAAAGCCAGCCTCATCTTGCCGACGATGACCTTCCCCATCTCCCCCTTGATCCGCTACGCTGTGCAGGCTCTGTACTGGGGACTGGTTTTACCCCTGCCAATTTTGCTAGCCCGGCAACAGGCAACGCCTCTTGAGCTGGGATCCCTTTGGGTCGTTCTGCTGCTGGGGTGGGGGGTAGTCCTGGGATCCCTAAGCCAGCAGATCCAGTTGGACGAAGAGGGCATGAGGGCCACCTACCCAAATTGGGTGCCGCCTTTTGTGCGGCAGGAGTGGCAGATCCGGTGGGCTGACATCGAGCACATTGAGCCCCGCTCCACCAGCCAGGGTGGTATGGTGTATTACTTGGTCAGCCAAGCTGGAGATCGCGTGCTTTTGCCCATGCGGGTAGCTGGGTTCAAGCGCCTGTTGGCTGAGATTCAACGTCACACTCAACTGGAGATTGACGGGCTGCGCCCCTACGTTCAGCCTTGGATGTACGGGCTTCTCGGATGTTTTGCTCTGCTTCTGTTGCTCTGGGATGGGATGGTCGCTGTCTGGGCCTGGGCAAGTCCGGTGGGAACCTAGCGCAACCTCCAGCGGTTCCGGGTTTAGCAACCCAGGCAGGGATCCCAGTTCCAGGGGACGGTTGCAGTCTGGATCGCGCCCAGGCCCCCTGCCGGAAAAGAAGCAGGTTGGCCTCGTTGTTGCAGGGGCAAATGACGCGGGGACTCCCTTCCGCTGGCCCAAACAAGGGGGCCAGTGAGCCTGTGGAAAACCGTCTTATCTTTGTCCTTCGTTTTGCGATACTGCTAGGGGTGATGTTGAGAATGACAACACGATGGCGATGCAAAATGGAGCCAGGGATCCGCTTCAACTTCCCCAACAGCAGACAAGCTCGCTGGGATCCCGGTTGCACCTTGCCTGTTCTGTCCCCTGTGGCCTACTGTTGAGCCTGCTCTGGGTTGTCCCCGCTCTTGCCCAGCCGGAAGCTCCCAGCTCCGCTGCCTTTGCTCTACCCAACAGCCGCGAAATCCTCACCCCCCCACCCCCCCCCACCCTATCCATTCCCCCCAACCCTGCTGACCCTACCCCTGCGGCTGACCTGGTTCTGCAGGGGGCTTCCAAGGCTGAAGAATTGGTGGTGCCTCAATCCCCCTTGCAGGTGCGCATCGAGCGAAGAGAGGGCCTGTCTTTGGAAGAAGCTCTGGAGATTGCCGTTGCCCAGAACCCGACTGTGCAGCAGGCCAGACTGGCCGTCGAGCGAGCTGAAGCTGGGGTAGCCCTAGCTCAAGCTGCCTTTGCTCCCACCCTCTCCAGCCGTGCCAACTACCAGTACAGTGAGGCTCCCTCTCCGGGTGGTGGGCCAAGGCGCGAATCCCACACCCTCTCGGCCAGTGTGGTGCGGGTAGAGTATACCGCCTTCGACAGTGGCCTCAGGGAGCAGAACCTGAAGCTGGCCCAGGAAGCTCTGCGCATCGCCCAACTGCAACTGGAGCAAACGCTGCAGACAGTCAAACAAGCTGTGGCCAATGCCTACTACGATCTGCAAAGTGCAGACGCCAGGGTTGCCATCAGCCAAGCTGCTGTCGAAAGTTCCGAAGCCACCCTGCGAGATGCTCAAGCTCGAGAACGGGCCGGGCTGGGTACCCGCTTTGAGATTCTCCAGGCAGAGACGGAATTGGCCAACAATCGACAAACCTTGCTGGTGGCCCAGAACACCCAACAACTGAATCGTCGTCGCCTGGCCGAGCTGCTGAATTTTCCTAGCCCCACCGACGTGTTGGCCAGCGACCGCATTGAGCCGATGGGGGAGTGGGATCTCAGCCTGGAAGAGACCATCATTGCTGCCTTTGCCCAACGACAGGAATTGGAGCGCCAGCGCCGAGAATTGGAGCAGGCCCAAAGCCGTGTGCGCCTAGCACAAGCCCGCAATGGCCCCCGAATTGGTTTGTTCGCCAGCCTCGATGCCGTTAACGATTTCAACGCCAGCCGCGATAGCTTTGATGTTGGCTATTCGGTTGGAGCCAATTTCAGCTTGACTTGGTTCGATGGGGGAGAAGCGGCTGCCCAAGCCCGCCAAGCTCAGATCGACGGGCAAGTGGCCGTGAGCAACTTCGTCGGCACCCGCAATGAAATCCAGCGGGGGGTGGAAGAAGCCTTCCTGACCCTCAGCTCCAGCCGCGAACAGATCGACTCGGCCAAAGTGGCAATTGCCTCGGCAGAAGAGAGCCTGCGCTTGGCCCGGCTGCGCCTGCAAGCGGGGGTGGGCACCCAAACCGAGGTGATCAATGCTGAAGCTGCCCTCACCACTGCCCGTGGCAACCTTTCCAATGCTGTAATTGCCTACAATCGCGCCCTGATACAACTGAAACGGGCCATTGGCAGCCTTTGACTTGAGCCTTTCTCCCTCACTTCCAGCCCTTCTTCCAAAGAGAGAAGGGTGCTATGGATACCGCAAAGATCCCCTGACTTCGGACAAGGGGGAGAACATCGAATCGCCCCCCTGCAATTTGCAATGGCCGCAAAAGGGGATCCCTAGAGCTTGCGGGAATAGAACTCGACCACCAAAAGCTCATTGACCGGGGCGCAAATTTGCTCGCGGGGGGGCAATTCCTTGATGCGTCCGCGCAGCTTTTCTTTGTCAAACTCCAGGTAGTCCGGCAAAAACAACCCCGGATACTCCGCGTAGGCAGCCACCAGCTTGCGGGAAGATTCCTTGTTCTTCACCGTAATCACATCCCCCACTTTGCAGCCATAGCTGGGAATGGTTACCTTCTGGCCGTTAACCTCTATGTGGCCGTGGCTCACAAGCTGTCGAGCTGCCGGAATGGTTGGAGCCATGCCAAGACGAAATACGATGCAATCCAACCGCATTTCCAGCATTTGCAGCAAGGCCAAACCGGTGGATCCCTTGGAGCGCCGTGCCTTGCGCATGTAGCGGATCATCTGCCGCTCGCTCAGCCCGTAGTTGAAGCGCACCTTCTGCTTTTCTTCCAGGCGAATGGCATATTCGGATTTTTTCTTGCGCTCGGCCCCGTGCATACCGGGTGGATTGGTATTTTTGGGGCGCTTGCGCGTCAGGCCGGGCAGATCAAGTCCCCCGAAGCGACGAATGATTTTTAGGCGGGGACCTGTGTAGCGGGACATGCGGGCATTTCTCCAAAATCAGCAAACAAACTCTGCAAGAGACGGTCAGCTAGGGAGCAAGAGTACAAACCACCAAAAGAATCGGCGATCTACTATATTAAGCGTTTGATCCCTGCTTTGGGCAAGGGGGTAGGGCTGTTTTTGGGATCCCGTCTCCACCGTTCTAACTGTCTTGTCAGTCGTAGTGAACCCCCATTTGGGTGCGGATGAAGGCGCGATCTTCGCTGAGTAGGCCGTTGAGGGTGCGCCGTTCCCCCAAGATGGGATCTGGATCCAGGCCAATGGCTTCCAAGTCGGCCAGCACCATCAGCTCCACCAATTGCGGGAAGCTCACCTTGGGCTCCCATCCCAGAACCCGCTTGGCTTTTGAAGCATCCCCCAACAGCAGATCCACCTCGGTTGGGCGGTAGTAGCGGGGGTCGATCTCGATCAACACCTGGTCTTTGTACAACCCCTGTTCAGCTTGGCCGGAGCCTTTCCAGGTAATCGGCAGGCCCACCAGCGCGAAGGCCCGTTCCACAAACTCGCGCACAGTGTGGGTTTCCCCGGTAGCCAGCACATAGTCATCCGGCTGGGGTTGTTGGAGCATCATCCACATCCCCTCGACGTAGTCTTTGGCGTAGCCCCAGTCCCGCTTGGCATCCAGATTGCCCAGGTACAGCTTGCTTTGTTTGCCGGCAACGATGCGGCTGACGGCGCGGGTGATCTTGCGGGTTACAAAGGTTTCCCCTCGCCGTGGGCTCTCGTGGTTGAACAAGATACCGTTGCAGGCAAAGAGGTTGTAGGCTTCGCGGTAGTTGACCGTCTGCCAGTAGCTGTACACCTTGGCACAGGCATAGGGGCTGCGCGGGTAGAAGGGAGTGGTCTCCTTTTGCGGGATCTCCTGCACCAGGCCAAACATTTCCGAGGATCCCGCCTGGTAAAACTTCACCGGGATCCCGGTGCGCTGCTGGTAGTCGCGGATGGCCTCTAGAAGACGCAGCGTGCCCATGGCCACTGCATCAACAGTGTATTCCGGCGCATCAAAGCTCACCCGCACGTGGGATTGGGCCCCCAGGTTGTACACTTCCGTCGGCTGCACCTGTTCCAGGATCCTACGCAGGGTGGTGGCATCTGTGAGATCCCCGTAGTGGAGAAACAGCCTGGCCTGAGGGTCGTGGGCATCCACGTAGATGTGGTCGATGCGGTCGGTGTTGAAGGTGCTGGCGCGGCGGATGATGCCGTGGACTTCGTAGTTTTTCTGCAACAACAGCTCGGCCAGATAAGAGCCATCCTGTCCGGTGATGCCGGTGATTAGGGCACGTTGGGTCATAGGGTTGGGGGCAAAGATTGAGAAAATGAAGAACCAAGTGGCTCAAGGCTCAAGTCCAATGGCAAACCTCAAAGCAGAGACCTTGAAGCGAGAACATTATAGTGCAGCAGAACTCTTTCTCCTCAGGCAGTGCCCGTCGAGGCATATTCCTGACCGAGGGTGTGGTCTTTCAACCGTTGCAAAGTTGCAGTCAGGGCCATGGGCCGGGGATCCGGCTGGCGCAGTTGTCGCACCCCTTGGGGCAGGTGCAGCACAGAAGCACGGCTGCTGCGGGCAATGGCTTCTAGATCCGGCAAGGGATCCAGCAGCAGCCCTTTCTCCATGACTTTGCGCAAGAGCGGTTCGTAGCCAGGGGGCGGGGGCTCGTCGGCATGGCCCAGCAAATCTCCCTCAGGCCCGCGAAAGATCTGCTTGCGACCGGGAAGGGTGGCTTTGGCAAAGGAAGCTTTGGCCACTGGGATCCCGTTGATTTCCACCAATTTGTACACCCCGTTTACGCCTTCTCCGGTCACCAGGCGAGTGCCCACCCCGTAACCGCTGATGGGGGCTTGGGAGCGCTGCAGGCGCTCGATCTCGTATTCATCCAAATCCCCGCTGACGAACACCGGGGCTCCTTGAGGCAAAATCTGTTTCACCCGGCGGGAGAGATCTTCCAAATCTCCGGAGTCGATGCGCACCCCGCCGATTTCCCCCTGGGATCCCAGTTGATCCGGGCTTCTGGCCGCAAAGAGCTGGGCTGCCGTGCGCGCCCCCTGGATGGGGTCGTAGGTATCGATCAGCAGCGCAGCTTGGGGAAAGTAGCGCCGAAAGGATTGAAAGGCGCGGGTCTCATCTCCCGAAAGAGCGGCAATGGCCATCACCAGAGAATGGGCCATGGTTCCTGCCGGCTTGCGCCCCAATTTCAGGGCTGCCAAAACATTGGAGGTGGCATTGAACCCTGCCGCCAGAGCCGCCCGGGCCGCCCATAGCCCCGCCTGGGGCCCAAAAGCTCGCCGGGTGCCGAACTCCAGCAAGATGGCCTCATCCCCTGCTGCATCTCGCATACGGGCTGCCTTGGTGGCAATTAGGGTCTGGTAGTTAAAGGTGGACAGCAGATAGGTCTCCACCAGTTGGGCTTGCCAGAGGGGGGCTTCCACCCGCAACAGGGGCTGGTTGGGGAAAATGGCCGTTCCTTCCGGCACCGCCCACACATCTCCCTCAAACCGGCAGCGGGCCAGCAGCTCCCAAAAGCGCTCCGGCGCATCGGCGAAAATGCCCGTTTCCCGCAGCGCTCGCAAAGCCTCTGGGGTGAAGCTGAGCTGCTGCAGGTATTCCACCGCCTGGGTGAGCCCCATGGCAATCAGATAGCCATAGTCGGTGGGCAGCCGCCGCACGAACAGCTCAAAGGCAGCGGGCTGAGCCTCTAGCCCTTCCCCCACATAGCAAGCAGCCATGGTGAACTGGTACAGATCGGTTAGCAAGCCATAGTCTTGGGGCTGCAACGACGAGAAATCAGGGCTCAACATGAAAAACCTCTGGGCAGAAGCCGATGGGGAGCGATGGGATCGAGCAGAGGGCTGTTGCCAAGGTTATAGTGAAACTTACCATAAGTAAGCCTGCCTGTCCGGGATCCACAAGAAGCACCGCAACCCCCGAAAAACCCGAAAAATCGGTCTCAACAAGACACTAAACCCAAACTCAGCCGAGAACACAGGCGGTCATCTGGACAAAACCTCGTCCCCAACTTATAGTGAAACCAACCATAAGTATCAGCCTGACCCCCTTCAACCTTCTTGATCAAGCTTGTGCAAGCCTGGTCAATCCAGCCCCCACCGGGAGAACGCCATGAATACCACTCTACAGGAGCTAACGGTTGCGGCTCCAGCGGGCCTTCCTCCCCACTTTGATCCGGGGCGGGTGGGAGAGATTTGGCGTGTGCCCTACCAACAGCGGGCAGCGGAAGCCGAGCGCTGGGCCAAGGAGCAAGGGATCCCGCCGGCAGAGGCCGATCGGGTGCGGGTGGGCTTGTTGCTCATTGATGTGCAGAATACCTTTTGCATTCCCGGCTTTGAGTTGTTTGTGGCCGGTTCTAGCGGGTTGGGAGCGGTGGAAGACAACCGTCGCCTTTGTCAGTTCATCTACCGCAATTTGGCCTGCATCACCCAGATCATCGCCACTCTAGACACCCACACGGCCATGCAGATCTTCCACCCCGTCTTTTGGGTGGATGCGCAGGGATCCCATCCTGAGCCGGCCACGGCCATTTCAGCAGCCGATATCCGCTGCGGGCGGTGGCGGGTGAACCCGGCTGTAGCCGCCAGCCTAACCCAAGGGGATCTGACCCGGTTGCAGGTCTATGCTCTGCACTACGCCGAGCAGTTGGAGCAGGGGGGGAAATATCCCCTCATCGTCTGGCCCTACCACTCCATGCTGGGGGGGATCGGCCATGCCCTGGTGCCGGCGGTGGAAGAGGCGATTTTCTTTCACGGCATGGCCCGCCTCAGCCAGCCCAGTCTGCAGCTCAAGGGAGCCAACCCCTTGACGGAAAATTATTCTGTGCTCAGCCCGGAGGTCTTGACTGGGCCGGAAGGGGATCCCATCGACGAGAAAAATGAGTCCCTTATCCGCCATCTGTTGCAGTTTGATGCGCTAATTGTGGCTGGCCAAGCCAAAAGCCATTGCGTGGCCTGGACGGTGAGCGACCTGCTGCAAGAAATCCAAGCCACGGATCCCAGCTTGGCCAAGAAAGTCTATCTTCTGGAGGACTGCACCTCGGCGGTGGTGATCCCCGGCGTTGCGGATTTCAGCCAACAGGCAGAGGCTGCCTTCGCCCGCTTTGCAGAAGCAGGAATGCACCGGGTGCGCTCCACGGATCCCATCTGGGAGTGGCCTGAGTTTCCCAGGGATCCCGGCTGACCTCGAACATCCGGTATGATGCGGCAGGACAGCCTGTCGGAGTTGCCCTGTGTACAATCGCGTTAGCGGTGCGGAGCACTCTCGCGTTAGCGGTGCGGAGCGCCCTGAACCCAGTTCCACCGTCTCCAGCAGCCTACGCCCCCCCAGCGGTGTCCGGGATCTCCTGCCGCGGGAGGTACAGCGGCGGGAGAAGCTGGAGGCTCAGCTGACCCAAGTTTTCCGGCGCTATGGCTACCAGCGCATCATCACTCCCACCCTGGAGCGGCTGGAAACGCTGCTGGCGGGGGGATCCATCCGCGCCGAGTCGGTGCTGCAACTGCGGGATGGCGAAGGGACGATGCTGGGGCTGCGCCCCGAGTTGACCGCTTCCATTGTGCGGGCGGCAGCCACCCGTCTGGCCGGTGGGCCCTTGCCGTTGCGGCTCTACTACCACGGCAGCGTTTTTCGCAACAGCCGCCGGGAGGAGGGATCCTACAGTGGCCAGGAGTTTTTCCAGTCGGGGGTGGAGCTGATCGGGGCAGGGGGATGGCTGGCAGATGCCGAGATTCTGCTGCTGTTGGCCGATTGCATTCGCTCGGTCGGAATCTCTTCTCCTGTCGGCGAAACGGAGTCCTCCTGGACACTGCTGCTGGGAGATGTCAGCCTTACCGAGAGTTTGCTCAGCACTGTTGCCCCCACAGCTCAAGCGGCAGTGCGCCGTGCCATTGCCCAGCTTGACTATGTTTACCTGGAATCAGCCCCTCTGCCGGAAGCCGCCCGCCAGATTGGCTTGCAGATTCTGGAGCTGCGGGGCCAGCCCGGCCAAGTTCTTTCTGACCTGGCCCGGTTGCCGCTGCCGCCTGAGCGGCTGCGGGATCTGCGGCAGCTCTGTCAGGTGCTGGAGGAACATGGAGTGCAGGTGGTGCTGGATCTAAGCTTGCTGCAAACTCTGGCTTATTACACCGGCATCGTTTTTCAGGCAGTGGCGGGCGGGGAGGTCATTGCGTTGGGGGGACGCTACGACCGGTTGCATGCCCTCTACAGCCCTCAGCAGGCTGAACAGCCGGGGATCGGCTTTACCCTCCTGCCGGATACGCTGCTCCGGCTCTTGCCCCCTGACCCCAAAACCGAGGAGATGGGCTGTAAACGGTTGGTGGTGCCCTTGGTGCCAGCAGGGATCCCGGCGGCACTGGCTTTGGCCGCCCGCTGGCGAGAAGAGTGCCATGCCTACGGCACCCTAACAGGAACCGCATCGCTGACGGGAATGGAGGCGGTGGAGCTGGAATTGCTGGATCGGGCCCCTGAAGAGATAGAAGCCTATGCCCGCCAATGCCGCATTCCGGAGATCGCCTGGGTACAGGCCGATGGCAGCTACCACATCACTCACCCAGGCTGTTCGTGCTAGCGGGACAGAGTCCTCTGTGGGCAAGGTTGACTTCCCAACAGAGGCGTGGCTGCACCGATTGCAACAGTTGTTGGCGAATGCGTTCCAATTGCTGGATGGCGCTCCGCACCCCTGACGGGAATGGCTGACGGGATCCCTGCAGCCAGAAATGCTGCTGCAAATAATCGATCAGCCACAGTTGGGCCGGCAGCTCCAAGCCAGCCACCGCTCTGCCCAATTCCAATGCCTGCTGGAGAGAAGAGTGCCAAGGCCAACGTTTGAGTTCCTCAAGGAGCGACGGCGGGATTTGCTGCAGGTGCTGGTGGGCCAGCAACGCCAAGCCGGGGCTGCCCTGGGCTAAGGCAATCAGCTCGGAGCGAGGGATCCCTGCCAGATCTGGGCAACCCAACCCACTCAACACCCGGTCGACCTCTTCTGGGCTGAGGCGGCGAAAAGGCACCATCTGGCAGCGGGACAACAGCGTCGGCAACAGGGAGGCTGCCTGGGGGGCGATGAGTAGAATGTGGGCCGGGCCAGGCTCTTCCAGGGTTTTCAACAAAGCATTGGCAGCGCTCTCCGCCAAAGTTTCGGCTCCCTCCAGCACCACCACTGCTCGAGATAGCGGGGTAGAGCCCTTTCGCTGGGCGCAAATCGGCTTGCGGGCACAGAAGCGGGATACCCTCTGCACCTGCTCCAGGCGAATTTGGGGCGGCAAGCGCCGCTGCAGGGTTTGCGCCTCCGGGGAGTCTGCCGCGATGAGGCGACCTTGGTGCAGGTAGGTGGGACTGACCCAATGGAGATCGGGATGGTTGCCCGCCAGCAGCCAATGGCAGTTGGAGCACTTGCCGCAAGGGATCCCGGAGCTGGCTTCGCACAAGAGGGCCTGGGCAAACCAACGGGCCATCAGCTTCCGCCCCACCCCTTGGGGACCCAAGAAGCAGTAGCTGGAAGTCACCCGCTCCTTCTCCAGGGCCGCCACGAGCAGCCGTACCGCCATCTCTTGCCCGACAATGTGCTGCGGAGGCAAGACCTTCACCCGGTCAACAGTCTCGGCGGCTGCAACTCCATTCGCGCTACTCGGACGGAGTCCTTGCATCATCTCAGCGGGAAAGGACAAGTTCATCCGTTGGCAGAAGCCGGCAGAAAATGTTTGCGAAAATACTGCAGTGTCTCCGATCGCAACAACCCCCGCTCCACCAAGGGATCCCCCCAGTGGGGCGAAGATTCATCCATTGGTGGCAAGGACTCCAGCGCATCAGCAGCCAATAAGTCGGCAGCCTTGAGGAACTCTCCCACCGTACGGCACCCCGACAAACGGGCAGAATATCCCCCATCAGCAAAGAACTTGATCGTGGTTGCCTTCAGGCCGGTGCGCTCGCTGATGACCGCAGTCAGCTTGCCCCCTGATTGTTGCCAGCGGCTGAGAATATCTTGGATCTGGGGCCGATCCAGCAGGCCCGCCGCCTGCAAGTTTTGGAACAAATGCCTGGCCCACGGGGTAAGCTCCGCCAACAAGGGATCCGTCGGCGTGTCCTCAGGATTGGTGGGAAGCTCCCTGGCTTCGGCCTCGAGCTCCTCCGGTCTCCCCGTAAGGACTGCGTTTCGCTCACGCAAGCGTGCTGGCCCATCTTCGGCGGTTGAGCCAGAGAAGTTGGCTGCTCTCAACTGAGCCTGCGCCGCCTCGGCGATCAGCTTTTGCTGTTCGTAACTCACCTGCAGCAGACGGTTGCGATTCTGCTCAATCTTGAGGTTCTCCTGCAAGGACTCCAGGCTCTGCCGATAAGCTGCCAGCAGCTCTCGCGCGTCTCGCAGCTCCACCGTCAAGCTGGCCTGCTGCTGTTGAAGGGCGCTGAGGCGGGATCCCATGGTTTTCAGTTGTTGTTGAGCTTGCTCCAAGGCTTCTTGGCGGGTTTGCAGGGATCCCTCCAGTTGGACAATGCGCTGGTCGGCTTCAGCCTGTTCTGTCCTGAGCTGAAGGATCAGGGCTTGGCTCTGCTGCAGTTGCTCTTCCAATTGAGCAATGTGCGCTTCGTAGTCACGGTTGGTTGCCATTAGCCGCGCCATTTCCGCTTGCAGTTGTTGTAGCTGCACCTGTAAGCTTTCCACCTGCTCTGGGGGAACATAGCCGGAAAGCCGCGCCATTTGGGCCTCGTGCTCTTGCTGTAACTGGGCGTAGCGCTCTTGCCACATCTGCAAAGCGGCCCTCAGCTCCGCAATCTGCTGCTCCAAGGCGGCAACCTGCTCTGGCCAGAGGGAGTCCCGCTGTTGGGATAGGGCAGCCTCTGACTCTGCAGCTTGCTGAGCAAGTTGGGCCTGCAACTGATCCCGCTCCGACCGGAGCTGCTGGATTTGAAGAAGCGCTGCCTGCAATTGGGCCCGTAGGTCGGCCACAACGCTGCTGGGCACCGAGTCCAACTGGCGTTTTTGCAGAATCTGGATTTGCTCTTGCAACTGCTCCAATTCCGACTGATAGCAATCTCGCTGGGTTTGCAACTGCCGCTGCGCCTTTTGCTCGGCAGCGCGGGCAAGAGCCAGCTCCGTTTCCAGCCGTTGCAGTTGTTCCCGCCAAACCCGCAAATCCTGCTGCAGCGTAGCCTGGTGCTGGAGCTCCGCCTGCTGGAGGCGGATGGTGGCTTCCAGTTTCTGAATGCGCTGCTGATACTGGCTTTGAAAATCGGCAATCTGCTGGTTCATGCTGGCCAGGATCCGATCCCATTCCTGTTCCTGGAGCTCGATTTGTAGCCGCAAGGCTTCCACTTGCTTGCGGTAGTCAGCTAAGGTGGCCGGTTGAGGTTCATCGGCAAAGGGATCTGAGGCCGCCGCGGCTACCGCAGATTCGAGGCTCGATGGCTGAATTGTTCCCTCCCAAGGGATCCTGGCCTCTCCGGGTACCGGCAAATTCCGTCCTGGATCTTCTTGGCCAGGAGTTGCCGATTCCATCTGGATTGCCCGGCGAGGATCCTCAGTTGCCGACCTTTGGGGAGTAGACGCCATAGGTTTGGGATTCCTGGCCACAAAAGGCTGCAGTGCTTCCCACGCATTGGGGGAAGCCATCCGTTGCAGCTGCACCTGGATATCTAAAGCGCGATCCAAAATGGCCGGCTGCACCCAACCTTTCCAGGTGAGAATCTCCCCCAATTTCCGCCCGTAACGGCGCTGCTGGGCCAAAGCAACCCGCAACTGCTCGAAGTCTAGATGGCCCAGCGCCACCAAAATCTCGCCCAGCGAAAGAGACTGGCTGGGCAGGAAGCGGTAGAGATCAGCCAGAGTGAGCCAGCCGCGCTCGAGGCACACTTCTCCCAACTTGAGGTGGTTTTGCTGTTGCTCTCGCAGGGCCTGAGCCAGCTGGGATTGGGAGATCAGACCCGCCCGCAGCAAACGCTGTCCCAGCGGTAAGCTCGACTCAACCCCGTCGGCAGCAGCACCCTTCCCTTCCAGAAAGGGGAATGGGGTAGAACCGCTCTGGGAGAAAGAGGAGCGCGGAGGCATCAGGAAGGTTCCCAGTTTAGGACTATATTGTTGCGGTGCTTTATCTTATTGCTCCCCAGGATAGAACACAAAGAGATGACGACGCCACATTGGCATCATAGTCGTTTCAGGTTAGGGTGAGATGCCTGGGCCATTGAGAAAAGCCTTTGGCCTTATTGCTCCGCAACGCTATTGCTATGCCTACGGCACCCTGACGGGAACCGCAACGCTGACGCGACGACGCGACCGACGTTTTGGGTGTGGGCGCAGTGTCCTGGTTTGAAAGGAGATTGGGTCGCCAAAATCAGGCTTCTCCCTCAGCCATTAACCTGTGGGATCCAACCGCATTAATACCTGCCCAAACTCCACCGATTGCCCATTGCTCACCAAAATTTCCGTCACTACGCCTGCCGTTTCAGCCTCAATCTCGTTCATCAGCTTCATGGCTTCGATGATGCACAGGGTTTGGCCCTTGTTCACCCGTTGGCCAACCCGCACAAAGTCAGGTTCACCTGGAGCGGGGGCACTGTAGAAGGTGCCTACCATCGGTGCGGTCACGTTTATCCAATGGCTAGGGGTGGATTTGGGAGCAGCGGGAGGAGGGGGGGCTTCTACAGGAGCAGGAGGGGGAGGTGCGGGAGAGACAGCAGCCGGACTGGTGGGGGTGGGGGAAAGCTCAGCCGGGATCCCTTTGCGCAAGGTGAGGCGAAAATCTTTGAACTCCAGGGTTAGCTCGGTAACATCGCTCTCTTGCAGAGCGGCCAGGAGAAGACGAATTTCCTGCCAATTGACGACATCCAAGGGAAGGTTCACTCCTGATGCATCACCTGTCCACAACGGAAATCCATAGCCAGATAGGGATTAGGAGAACTCACTCCCGGCCCAGATAGGTGTCGGTACGGGTATCGACCCGAATTCGTTCCCCAACCTTGATGAACAAAGGCACCTGGATCTCGGCACCAGTCTCCAACTTGGCCGGCTTGGTTCCCCCGGTTGCGGTATCTCCCTTCACCCCTGGATCTGTTTCCACCACTTCCAGAACAACGGTGTTGGGCAACTCCACATCAATCACCTGCCCATTCCAGCGCAGGATTGACACTTGCATGTTTTCTTTCAGATATTTCACGGCGGAGCCAATTTGGGCAGCGGTAATTGGAGCCTGCTCATAGGTCTCCATGTCCATGAATACCAGGTTATCCCCCTCCGCGTAGAGATACTGCATCTCGACTTTTTCAATGGTGGCTGCGGGCAGGGTCTCACCGGCGCGGAAGGTTTTCTCCACAACGTTGCCGGTCTGCATGTTTTTGAGCTTAGTGCGCACAAAGGCTGCCCCTTTGCCAGGTTTCACGTGTAGGAATTCAATGACCTTGTAGGGAGCTCCGTCAATTTCCACAGAAACGCCAGGGCGCAAATCGTTGCTTGAGATCATGTCAGCAGAGGGATCCGTTGCTTAGACTTCCCAATCTTACCGTGACAATGGGACACTCGGTTCCCGCCAGGGAGACGGAGTTCAATTCAGCCCGCGGAGATCAATCGGGGGCTGGCGACCGTAGAGGGGCAGCACCTCCTGCCACTGAGGACGCAACCCGGCCTGGAAATCGGCGCAGGCCAATTCCGCCAACGCCACCACAGGTGCAGGATCCACAAAATCGGCGGCATCCACGGATAAAGCTGGCGACCACGCTCGGAGAGTCGCCTGCCAAGCCTCTTCCTCCCAAAGCTGATCGGCCACTGCCGCAACCAGATGTTCTGGGCCCACCTGATACACACCGCCGTACCACTCTCCCCGTTTGGCATCCATTTGCACTGCCACCGTCAAGGGCTGCGTCGGGGATCCCTGCCAGATCCACACATGGCGGGCTAGGACGGCCAAAGCCGAGTAGCCGAACACAGGGAGGCGCAGTTGCTGGCCCAGCAGGCGGGCTACGCTCACCCCCAAACGGCTGCCCGTAAAGCTGCCCGGCCCCAAAGCCACGGCGATCCCGGCTATCTGCGACCAGGCCTGACCAGCCAAGAAGTCTTTCAAGCAGGGGTGCAACTGCGCTGCCATCTCTCGATCCAGCCACCAGCTCTGACTGCGGGTTTCTCCTAGCCCCGGCTCCAAGGGCAGCAGGGCCAGGCCCAAAACGGGTGTGGTGGTGTGGATCCCTAAAATCCACTGGGGAGTTGGCATGATCTTCTTTGCTTCTTTGTGTCAGGTAGTTGACGAAAGTTAACGGATGTTTTAAGGTTAGGTTGTCAACTTCGCACTTCCTCAGGGAAGTTTGTCCTCATGACTACTGTTATCCAACGTCGCTCAACCAGCAACGTGTGGGAGCAGTTTTGTGAGTGGGTCACCTCCACCGACAACCGCCTCTACATTGGCTGGTTCGGGGTGCTGATGATTCCCACCCTTCTGACTGCCACCACCTGCTTCATCATCGCCTTCATTGGGGCTCCGCCCGTGGACATCGACGGGATTCGCGAGCCTGTTTCCGGTTCTCTGCTGTACGGCAACAACATCATTTCTGGGGCTGTAGTGCCCTCCTCGGCAGCCATTGGCCTGCACTTTTACCCGATTTGGGAAGCCGCCTCACTGGACGAGTGGCTGTACAACGGCGGCCCCTACCAACTGATTGTGCTGCACTTTTTGATTGGGGTGTTCTGCTACATGGGCCGCGAGTGGGAGCTGAGCTACCGCTTGGGGATGCGTCCCTGGATTGCGGTGGCCTACTCGGCGCCGGTGGCCGCTGCGACAGCCGTGTTTTTGATTTACCCGATTGGGCAGGGGTCGTTCTCCGATGGGATGCCCCTGGGGATTTCGGGGACGTTCAACTTCATGCTGGTGTTTCAAGCGGAGCACAACATTCTAATGCACCCGTTCCACCAGTTGGGGGTAGCCGGCGTGTTTGGAGGGGCGTTGTTTAGCGCCATGCACGGGTCGCTGGTGACCTCGAGCCTGATTCGGGAGACTTCGGAAGAGGAGTCGCAGAACCTGGGGTACAAGTTTGGGCAAGAGGAAGAGACCTACAACATCGTGGCAGCGCACGGGTACTTTGGGCGGTTGATCTTCCAGTATGCGTCGTTCAACAACAGCCGGAGCCTGCACTTTTTCCTGGCGGCATGGCCGGTGGTGGGGATTTGGTTTACGGCGCTGGGGATCAGCATCATGGCGTTCAATCTGAACGGGTTTAACTTCAACCAATCGATTGTGGACAGCAACGGTCGCGTGGTGGGGACCTGGGCAGACGTGTTGAACCGAGCCAACTTGGGGATGGAAGTGATGCACGAGCGGAATGCGCACAATTTCCCGCTGGACTTGGCGGCGGTGGAAGTGGCGCCTGCGGTGCGGGGCTGAGGGTTTAACCTGACAGTTCCACAACCCCACAAGATCCCTCAGTGCAAGCTGGGGGGTCTTTTTCTGTCCTCTCTGCTGCGGGGATCTTTCCCGGAGCTTTTCTAGAGTTAAATTGGGGCCATTGCCTCTGTGACTTAGGGACATGGCAATCATTTCTTCTCGAGATGCAGGCCAGAACGCTGAGAGCCCCAAGCGGCGGCAGCAAAAGTCTTCAGCCTGGAGAAAAGAAAGCGGGGAGTTGAGCCTTGCTGGGGAAAGGGGAGCGGATCCCTCTGCCCTGTTGCAGCCGCAAGCCCACCCTGGTGAAGCTCAGGAAGAATCCCTTCGCCCGCGTACTCTGGCGGAATACATCGGCCAGACGGAACTTAAGGAAGTGCTTTCCATTGCCATTGCCGCGGCCCGCGCTCGCCAAGAGCCTTTGGATCACCTGCTGTTCTACGGCCCGCCCGGCCTAGGCAAAACCACGGTGGCAGCAGTGCTGGCGGCAGAAGTGGGATCCCAGTTCTACATGACCACTGCACCGGCTTTGGAAAGCCCCCGCGATATTGCGGGGTATCTGGTGCGCTTGAAACGGGGGGATGTGCTGTTTATTGACGAGATCCACCGCCTGCCCAAGGTTACGGAAGAATTGCTTTACCCGGCAATGGAGGATTTTCGCCTCGACATCACCATCGGCAAAGGTCGCTCTGCCCGCATCACCTCTCTGCCCTTGGAACGCTTTACCCTCATCGGAGCCACAACCCGCATTGGCGCCCTTACTTCTCCGCTGCGGGATCGCTTTGGCCATGTGCAACGGCTGCGCTTTTACGAGCCTCAGGAGCTGGTGCAGATCGTGCTGCGCACGGCTCGCCTCTTGGATGTCTCCACCGATCCAGAAGGGGCTGCAGAGATCGCCCGCCGCTCTCGGGGCACGCCCCGCATTGCCAACCGCCTGTTCAAGCGGGTGCGAGATTACGCTCAGGTACGAGGGGATGGCCACATCAGTCGAGAAGTGGCAGCAGCCGCTCTGGAGCTGTTCCAGGTGGATCCCATGGGTCTGGATTGGACAGATCGCAAGCTTCTGACGGTACTGGTGGAGCAGTTCGGTGGAGGGCCAGTAGGCCTGGAGACAATGGCTGCCGTGACGGGTGAGGATCCCCAAACCATCGAAGAAGTGTATGAGCCTTACCTGCTGCAGATTGGCTACCTACAGCGTACACCCCGTGGCCGAGTGGTCACTCCTGCTGCGCTACGACACTTGGGTTATAAAGCCGAACCTCCCCTGCCCCTGTGGAGCTAATTTGTCTTTCCCCTCATCCGCAGCTCCTCTCTGAACCAGAAAGAGGGGGTCGAGAACTCCATCTAGCTGCGGTCATTGCCCACAGGGCTGAAGCTGGGCACTACCAGCTCGCGGTTTTGCTTGGTGAGACGACCGTATAGCTCTTGGGTGTTGGGGAAGTTGGCCGCTGGCAAGGTGGGGAAGCGGCGATAGGGCACCGTGTCCTCGCCGAAGAGATCCCGATATTCCTGGGTGTTCAGCAAGGCACGCACAAAAGCTTTCACCCCCTGGGTGGCCAAGATCTGGTTGTACTTGCGGATCTCCTGCTGGTTGAGAGGCGCACGGCCCAGGAAGTGCTTGGTGCCCAGCTCGATTACCTTGGTATTGGGATAGGGGGCATAGAACTCGGAGCGGTACAGCTCTGAACACCCTAGGGCCTCGATGAACTCCTTGACGGTGATCTCGCCGTTGCGCAGCTTGGACTCGGCAGAGCTGAGCTCGGCACTGATGTTGTAGATGTCCATATCCCGCTCGAAGACCTGCCGGTAGGCAGCGCGGATGAGGTTGTTCACTTCCGCTTTGTTGGCCAGGCTGGTGAGCTTGAAGATGGGGATCTCTTGACGTACCTTGGGCACCCCCTGCTGGGCCCGCCGCTGAATTTCCAGCTCGCCGGAAGGCATATCCTGGGGCTGACCCAACTTGATAAACAGTGGAATGTCCTCGTCGGTGCGAATGGGCTTGGTCACCGCCATATCGGTGGAGCCGGGGCGCATCCGCCGCAGCGCCAGACCGCCAGGAGTGAGGTAGCGCTCGTAGGGCACGATATCTTCCCCGAAAACCCGCTGGTACTCCTCGCCGTCCAAGATGGCATCCACCACCGCGTAGAACCCCTGCTTGGAGGCAATGTCAAACAGGCGGTTCATCTCTTGTCGCCCATAGGTGGGTCGGCCCAGCAGCTTGCGGTGGATAAACTCGATGGCTTTGCAGACATACAAGCTGAACCAGTACTTGTTGCGGAAGAGATCCGACTTAGCCAGTTGGCGCACAAACTCTTTAACGGGAATTTCCCCCGACTCCAGCTTGATCTCCCAGCGGGTCAGCCGTTGACCCTCATAGGGCACATAGCCGTACACCTGTTGATAGCAGGCGCGGATCACCGCCTGGGTGGATCCCTCACTGCCGACAATGCCGGCCCGCACCCCCAGCCGTCGGCTGCGATCTCCTGGGGTTTGGGTGAGCTTGAAAACCTTCGGGCCAAGGCTGCTGGGATCCCCTGCTGCTCTGGGGTTGGTGCGCTCGTTGGTCAGGGCAAAGCCGCGCCGGATGAGGATGCGCTTGACGTCTTTGTTGAAGGGAGCAGGGCGGGCGCTGAGGGAACGGGTTTCTTTGGGGAAGATGGCCCCAAATTGAATCTCCAGAGGGTCGTTGCCGGAGCCATAGGCATGCTGATCTGGCAGGGGCCGGTTGTAGCGGGCAAAGAGGGTAATGAACTGGGGCACCTTACGGCGCGGGGCAGCGTAGTTGTAGAGGTCGAATTTGGCCCCCCAGTTGGCGCTGGTTTGTGCTTCTACCCCCAGCTTGCGCAGGTAGGGCACCGTCTCTTCGCCGAAGTAGTCCCCGTACTCGCGGCTGTCCACCAGCGCGTCCACCAGGCCAGCCAGGCCCTTGCTGGAGATGATGGAGAAGTAGGTCTGCACTTCCTCACGGGTTTCGGGGGCTCTCCCCAGGAAGTGGCGGAAGGCCAGCTCCACGACGCGGCTGTTGATGTAAGGCTCGTAAAACTGCTTGCGATACAGCTCCGATTTGCCCAGGCGGCGAATGAACTCCTTCATGGAGATCTCGCCGTTTTTCACCTTCGACTCCAGGTCGGAAAGCTTGAGGCCATAGGCGCGGCGGATATCCCGTTCAAACACCTGCCGATAGGCGGCCTTGATGACTTCTTCTTTTTCGGCATTGGACAGCCCCGGCTTCATGGCAAAAACGGGAACTTTTTCGGCAGCCAAGTTGTAGATCTGGGGTAGCTGCAGCCCTTGCAGAGGGATCCCGTCGGCAGTGCTGGCATTGCGCTGCCGCAGCTTGTCGGAAGGGGCGGGGGCGATGAACTCGCTCAGCAAGACATCGAAATATTGGTTGATGATGGCAACGGCTTCAGTATCTTTGCGGAAGTAGCCAGCCGCCGCCCGTTTCATCTCTTGAATGGCGACAATGGTGGCCTCGGCGGAGCAGGCATTTTCGATGATCTCCCGCAGGCCGCGCGTGTTGACGGCGATGATACTGGGATCCCCGGCCACCAAAGCGTAGGTGACGTAGCGCAAAAACCAGCTTAGATCCCGCAGGGATTTGCGCATGTTGGCAGCCCCGTAGCGGGAGATGTTGATGGGGCGGAAGTTGGGGGGAATCTCCACGCCGCTGGCGCTGAAGATGTTGCGGATGGCCTCGATGAATCCGCCGGTGGATTCCACGTAGAAGGCAGTGCCCAGCTTGAAGGCTTCCTTCTCGTCCTGAGTGACCTCGGGCCGCTCCAGATAGGCCATGGGCGAGCCGCCCGTAAAGATGCGGTTGGCGGCGCGACTGACAATGATTTCGGAGTTGGCTGCAATCACCTGGGCAATCTCCAGCCGTTTCAGGCCGCTGGAGAAAAAATCCTCAAGGCGATCCAACTCGGTGCGTCCCAGATAGCGATCCTGCTGTTCCGCCTGGGAGATGGTTGATACGGGCACGGTTTGGTACAAGCGGGGGCTGGAAACGACTGCGCCAGCGGATACGTTGATACCCATCGATCTCTTAAACTCCGTTTTGATCGAAAAAACTGCCAACAAAGGCCGAGGACACTGTCATCGAAGGGGGTGAAGAGGCTGACCCACAACCGAACGAGCATCCCTCTTTGAACTAAGAAGGGTCGCTGTCCATCCCTGAGGGGGAAGCCAAGCCTAGAATACTAGGGGCATGGGCCCAGAGGGGGGAGGTTGTTGCAGTTTTTGACATACTCCCCACCCTAGAGGGTGAGGATTCTGGTTCCTGGTTCTGCGACAGCACTTACTCTGTCCGGTTACCCTTCCAAAGCAGTGGTGCCTGTCTCCCCAGGCGTTCCCCCGAGCACTACACGCCGCTGACGCGAGTGCGGGGCGGTTCCCTAATGCCCTTAGGTACCGTTGCCGACAACCACAAAACCTATCTAGCTAGTAGGTTGGGTTCAGTCGTTAGACTGTTAGGTTCAGAGCCTACGGCTCGCTTGCGCGAATACAGCGGTTGACTACCCCACCGCTGCTAACAAAGTAGCACAAAGCCGCTCTGGAAAGGCGGGGCTTTAAGCCCAGTTTTCTTGGTAACACTGTTTCTCATCCACGAAGACATGGCTCTTAACCCAACTCTACCCCCCCATCTGTTGTCTTCTGCTTTTCTCCTCGAGGATTGGGAGCAGGGGCATTACGAGCGGGTTATCCAGGCCTTGCAGCAGCAGCTTGAGCAGGGATCCCCGTCTCCAGAGCTGTATTGGGATCTGGGAGCTGCCTATCTCCTGCTGGGTCGGGAACTGGAGGCACAGCTTGCCTGGCAAGAGGGGTTGGCGATGCTGCAAGCAGAGGAGGTGGCCGAATCCGAGGCCGTCTACCACCTGCTGAGGGGCCTGCAGGCTTTGGCGGAAAGGCTGTGGGAGAAGGGCCATTGGCCACAGGCAGCAGCTCTGTACCGGCAGCTGCTGGAGGTGGGGGATGGGCGGCTGGAGCTGTCTTCTGACCAGGCCTTGGCTGCCCACCGCATTGGCCTGACCCAAGAGCGGAGTCGGCTGTGGAGCTCGGCAGCGGAGTGGTTTGAGCAGGCTTGCCAACGGGATCCAACAGCGGCAGAGAGTTTTTGGCGCTGGGGCCTGGCTCTGATGAAGCTGGGTCGGCTGCGAGAGGCGATTTCCCCTCTGCAGGAGGCTGCGCGGCTGCGCCCTGAGTGGGGGGATCCCTGGGTACAGATGGGCTTGGCGTGGTTGGATCTGCAGGATCCAGTTCAGGCTGTGCGGTGCTTTCAGACGGCTGAAGCGCGGGGCACTGGGACGGCGCAGCTCTACAGCTACTGGGCGGAAGCGGAAGTGCGGTTGGCTCACCCTGAGGCCGCTTGGGAGAAGGTTTGCCGAGCGGTGGCGGCGGAACGGAGTTGGGTGCAGGCGTGGTGCCAGGGCAGTGGGAGAGAAAGCCCTCTGCGGTCGGGATTGGAGCAGGCGTGCAGGGGAGAGGGATCCCTGGGGATCCCCGATTTCCTGTATTCGGCTTGGCGGCAGCGTTGGGCTCCAGAAGGCGTTGCCCTTCAGGCAGACTCTTTTTCCCAGAACACTCCTTCTACGACCGACTTCTGGCCGGTGCCAACCCAAGGCTACCTCACCACCCGACAGTGGCATCAGGCTACGGGCGAAGGGGACTACCAACCCCTGGATCCAGGGGGGGTTCTCTGTCTAAAAGCGCCCCCTGCGGCTGATCCCGCCATTTTGCAAAAGCTGCGCCCGCAGCGGATCCCCTTGGCAGAGACCTTTGTGGCCCAGATCCCCAGAGGATCCGTGCAGGTGGGCCATTATCCCCGCCATCTTTACGCCAGCTTTGCCAGTGGGGTGCTCACCCGCCGGGGAGAATTGCTCGCCGATCTGTCGCTGAGCTTGCCACCACCGGAGTTCCTCGACTGGGACTACAAGCCGGATCACCTGCAGCACCACCCTCTACTGGGCTTGCCCCATCTCCCCCCACCGATCCCGCTGCATGGCCCCGTTGCCCTCTTGCCCTTGGGAGCAGTTAATTACTTTCACTGGATGGTGGATATTTTGCCTGCCCTCGATATTCTGCGGCGGTCGGGTGCCCTGGAAAAGGACATTCCCATCTTGATCCACGGGTATCAAAGAAAACCCTTTCAGGTGCAGAGCTTGGCTGCTTTGGGGATCCCAGCCGAGCGTATCCTCAGCTTTGAGCAGTTGGGGGGATCCCATCTGCAAGCCCAAAACCTGATCGTGCCCTCAGCAGGGGCACCGGTGGGGTGCTTGACGCCTAGGGGATTGGCAGTGCTGCGGCAACTGGCCCAGCCGAGTTTGTCCATTGACCCCTTGCAGCCGCGGCGGATTTACATCAGCCGTCGCTCTGCCCGCTGGCGGCGGGTGATCAACGAAGCGGAGGTGCTGGCCTGTTTGCGCCCTTGGGGATTTGTATCGGTGCAAATGGAAACCCTCTCTCTCCCCGAGCAAATAGCCCTGATGCAAGGGGCAGAGGCGGTGATCGGGATCCACGGGGCGGGCCTGACCAACCTCGCCTTTTGTCCACCCGGCACCACCGTCATCGAGATCTTGCCCAGCAATGCGGTGCTCCCCTATTTTTGGAGCATTGCTCAGGTGACAGGGTTAAGGTATTTCCCCTTGGTGGCGCCTGTTTGTGATCCGGCTTTGGTGGCTCTTCTTTCCAGCCCCGATTTGGATCGAGAAGATGCCTGGGTTCGGATCCCGGACTTGCTGGATGTGTTGGAACGGACAGGGATCAGGGGATGATGGGATCGGAGGGACTCGAACCCTCACGTTCTTTAGGAACAACGGATTTTAAGTCCGTAGCGTCTACCATTCCGCCACGATCCCATCTGTCGGCAACAGCCGTACTACTCTATCAAACTGCTCGCCTTGGGGGGGCATGTCTTTAAGTTGGTTCACCCAGCCCTGCAGGGTATGAAGTTGCTGCTTGCGCCAGGTTGCTGCTTTTGCTGATGGGATCCCTATCGTGCCTACTGCTTTGAAGCTCCTACAGCTTCTCCTTCAAAAAAACGTTGGCCACCCAGATCCCTACCACCGCCAAGGCGGCCATCCCATAAAAGGTGTAGCTATAGCTGCCCAGCCTATCGCGGATTTGGCCTGTGATCATCGTTCCTGTCAGGGCGCCAACTCCATAGGCGGTAAACACAATGCCGTAGTTCTGGGCGTAGCGTTCGGGATCAAACAGGCGTAAGTCAGGGTAGGAGCCATGGCCAGCCACCCCCCCAGGCAAAACCAAAGCAAGGAAAAGGCTATCCAGTAGGCCAGAAGGGATCCCTGGGGAGGCAGGAGCATCAGCCCACAGGCCAGCAGGATGAGCCCGTAGGAGCCCGTAGTTACCTGATGGGGATGTAAGCGGTCGGCCAGCCAGCCCACCAGAGGACGGCTGATCCCGTTGAAAAGAGCGAAGAGAGCCACGCTGTTGGCAGCCGCAGTGGGATCCAGGCCGATCAGCTCTTCCCCCACAGGACCGGAAATCCCAATGGTGCTTAAACCAATCAAGGTGCCAATGGCATAGCAGATCCACAAGCCATAGAAGGAGGGGTTTTTCAGGAGAGGGAGAGCGCGCCGAGAAGTCAACAGAGCGTGATCTGGGCTATCCGTGGCTCTTCCTAGAAGAGGGGGGGAAGGGATCCAATCGGGGGGAGGAAATCTCAGTTGGGTTGCGATCCCCAGGATCACTGCCGCAAAGAGGATCCCCAAAATCAGCAACGTAGGTCGAACCCCCAGTGCCTCGATCAAGCGGTTGACCAAGGGAGCGGTGAGCAGAGGGGAGAGGCCAAAGCCAACAATGGTGGATCCCACGGCCAGTCCCTTGCGATCCGGAAACCAACGGGCTGCCACGACCATTGGCACCCCATAGGCTATTCCCACACCGCTGCCGGCAATGACTCCGTAGCAGAGGGCAATCCACCCAATAGAGGGGGCAAAGCTGGCCAACCCATAGCCCAGGCCCACCAAGCTGCCCCCCAGAGCCAGTACTCGGCGGGATCCCCAGCGGGGGATGACAAACCCCGTAATGGGCATGAGGGTGGCGTAGAACACGAGGGCAACGGTGTAGGGCAGCAGGCTCTCACCGGCCCCGATCCCCAGCTCTGTTTCCAGGGGCTTGCGGAAAATGCTCCAGGAATAGACGGTTCCCCGGCAAAGAAGAACCAGGAGCCCCAGGAGGATGAAAAGCCATCTCCCTCTGTGGGCCGGTTGTTCAAACAAAATGACGGGGGATCCAACCCTTTTCATGGGTATTTGGAGCTTGTTAGAGCTGAATTCAACCGATTCTCTCAGCCCTTTCGAGGATGGGCCAACAGAATTGTCTAGCCAACCGTTGGCTAGAGGCGTTTGGCCTCTACCGTCTTGGGCAAAGACAAAGGCTCTGGCAGCTCTGGGACGGACAATTCCCAACCGTTGCTCAGGGTGAAAATGGTTTCTCCGGCCTCTGAACGGGTGGCGACAACCGATTCTTCCAGATCTTTTTTGGGAACGTAGACCATCAAATGCCCATAGGCACTTTCGTGCAGGATAACTTTCATTGCCCTTTCTCCACAAGTTCCAGCTCTTGGGTGCGGCACCCCACCACCAAGCCTTTGGCCAAGCAGTGGACGGCGTAGACGTAAAACCGTTGTAGAAAGGTGCCAATGGAAATGACGTAGCCTTCGTCGCCGGGAACGGCCAAGATTTTCCCCACCGGCTGGCCGAAAAAGGTGCCATCGTTGCGGATGACCTTACGGATGCGAACTTTGTCGCCCAGCTCAAATTGGGGGGGGCGATCCAGCTCCAATTCGTTGCTCATGGGTTACCTCCTGTGATCTCCGCCAACACCTGACAAACCTCTTGGCGGGTTAGGCTGCGGCCCACTTGGCGTGCCCGTCGGGACACGGCTGCCAAAATGGCCTGAGATTTGGAAGATTCCTTTCCAGACAAGCGGTTAGACAACATCGGGATGGCTCTCCTCTGGGATGGGTTCTAGAGACTGTTGTGCCCATTGCGTCAGCGTTGCGCGGCAATAGCGGGCCAGTTCCGCCGGTGGGATCGGATGTTTGCAGTGGGTGACGTGCTGCCGCACCTGTTCTAGGAGCTTTTCCAGTTGGCCAGGCGGGATCTGCTCGACAGGGATCCCCTGTTCCTTCAGAACCTGGAGCAGCAAACGCCTACCGGAGTGTTTGCCCAACACCAGCCGCCGCTGGCTGCCCACGGCTTCCGGTGGGAAAGGCTCGTAGGTCTGGGGATCCCGCAACACCCCTGCCGCGTGAATGCCCGACTCATGGGCAAAGGCGTTATCGCCAACAATGGCCTTCCAGGGGGGCAGGGGAGCGCCGCTGGCCCGCGCCACCTGTTGAGACAGCTCCCGCAGGCGGCGGGTATCCACCCCAACGTCAATCCCCAAGGTGTAGCGCAGAGCCATCACCACCTCTTCTAGGGGGGCGTTGCCGGCCCGTTCCCCCAAGCCGTTGACGGTGGTGTTCACCGACTGGGCGCCGGCGCGGATCCCAGCTAGGGCATTGGCGGTGGCCATACCCAGGTCGTCGTGGGTATGCATCTCCACGGGGATGTCGATGGCCCGCACCAGACGGCGAATCTGCTTGTAGGTGCTAAAAGGATCCAAAATGCCCACCGTATCGCAGTAGCGGAAGCGCCGACAGCCCCAGCTCTGGGCCATTTGGGCCAGCTCAATAACCTGCTCCAGAGGGGTGCGGCTGGCATCTTCTGCCCCCACCGAGACCCACAGCCCTTGTTCTAAGGCCATCTCCACGCATTGGCGCAACTGTCGTAGCAGCCGAGGCCGATCCCCTTGGAACTTGGCAGCGATTTGCCGATTCGAGACCGGCACGGAGATGTGGATCCGTTTGAGGCCACAGCGGATGGAGGCGAGGATATCGCTGGGCACAGCCCGGTTCCACCCCAGCATCTGAGCCCGCAGCCCCAAGCCCAGCATGGCGCGGATGGCCTCCGTTTCCACGGCGCCCATGGCCGGGATCCCCACTTCAATCTCGGGCACGCCAATGGCATCCAAGAGGGCGGCAATGGAGATCTTCTCGGGGATTTGGAAGGCTACCCCTGCCGCCTGCTCCCCATCGCGCAGGGTGGTGTCGTTGATGGTGAGAGAAGAATTCATGGGATCCATCCTCCAAGGCCTACGGCCCGCCGAGGCAACCGGGTGGCCGTCAATATGCTGTGCACCGCTAGCGCGACCCTGGTTGCGTCAGGGGAATAACGTCCAGGATAGGAAGCTCAGCCGCAGCTCTGGCAAAATTCATCAGATTCCGTAAGGCTTGGCTGTTCCTCCTAGCGGCTTTGGAGCAGGGGATCCTTAGACAAGATCCATCCAGCCTCTGGGATCCCCCTACTCCGGAAGCTAACGAATTAGGTCGAAGGAAAAATCGGTTTTGCTGGGAGTGATGCTGCGCCGATCGGCCTCATCTAGAAGGGTGTTGACCAGCCAGTTAAGGAGGTTGAGGGCCCCCACGTAGCCGTAGGTGGGGTAGCGATGCAGGTGGTGGCGGTCGAAGATGGGGTAGCCGATGCGCACCAAAGGCGTGCCTGTATCCCGCCATAGGTATTTGCCGTAGGAATTGCCAATCAGCAGATCCACTGGCTCGGTGAACATCAGGGAGCGCAGATGCCAGAGATCCTTGCCTCCCCAGACGGTTGCCCCCTGCCCATAGGGGCTAGAGGCCAGCAGCGCCCGCGCCTCAGTCTCAAACTCCTCGTTGCTGTTGGTTACCACCACATGCACCGGCTCGGCCCCCAGCTCCAGCAATAGGCTGAGCAAGCCCATCGCCAGATCCGGATCCCCATACAGGGCTACCCGCTTGCCGTGGATCCAGGCTTGGGAGTCGGTGAAAGCATCCACCGCCCGGCCCCGCTCGATCTCCAGCTCCGGGGGAATGGGCCTGCCGGTTAGCCGAGATAGCTGCATCAAAAACTCATCCGTGCCCCGAATGCCCACTGGCCGCGCCGTCAGGGTGGGCCGACCAGAAGCTTCTGCCAGAAACTCCAGGGTCTTGGGCGTGGTGTAGCGCTGGAAGGAAAAAGTGGCCTCGGCGTTCAAGCATTGGGCGGCCACCTCCAGAGGGGTTCCGCCGGGATACATGCGGAAGGTGCCGTCGTTGGGCGAATCCAAATAGTCGGAGTTGTCGGCTAGCAGGGTCAGTGGGATCCCAAATAAGCCAAAAATGCGCTTGATCTCCCGCAAATTGCCCATGTAGGTATCGAAGCCAGGGATGACGTTGATGTGGCCATTGCTGCCTGTGCGGCCCACCGGCTCGGTGAGGGTGCTGAGAATGGCCTTGAGCATGTTGTCATAGCCGGTGATGTGGGATCCCACAAAGCTTGGCGTGTGGGCGTAGGGCACCGGGAAGTCGCGGGGAATGGCCCCCTCGTTTCTGGCCGTGGTGATAAAGGCCCCCAGGTCATCCCCGATCACCTCTGCCATGCAGGTGGTGCACACGGCGATCATCTTGGGCTTGTAGAGGGTGTAGGCGTTTTCCAGTCCCTCAATCAGGTTTTTGAGGCCGCCAAACACCGCCGCATCTTCCGTCATCGAGGTGGAGACCGCTGAAAACGGCTCCTTGAAGTGGCGGGTGAGATGGGTGCGAAAATAGGCCACACACCCCTGGGATCCATGGACAAAGGGCAGAGTTCCCTCAAAGCCGGCAGCGGCAAAGATGGCCCCTAAGGGCTGGCAAGCCTTGGCAGGGTTTATCGTCAAAGCTTCCCGCTGAAAGTTCTTTTCCCGGTATTCCCAAGATTTTGTCCATTCGGCCACCCGGGCCACTTCTTCCAGGGGAGGGCGATCTTCAAAGGTTTGTTTGCACTGCAGAAGTGCCTGATATTCCGGATCTTGAAACAGGCGAGCGTGGTCTTTGATGCCTTGGATATCTTGCGGCATGGTCGGTCTCCTAATGAGGGGCAGGGGAAGGAAGGGCCGTTGGCGTCTGGGATCCCAGCGGCAAGCTAGGATTTCCAGGGGGCTTTGACCAAAGTCCAGGTGGGGCTATTCAAAGCCAAATCCATATCGCGGGCGAACACGGCAAAGCCGTCGTAGCCGTGGTAGGGGCCGGAGTAGTCCCAAGAGTGCATCTGGCGGAAGGGCAAAGCCATCTTTTGAAAGACGTACTTCTCCTTGATGCCGGAGGCGATGAGATCTGGCTTCAACCTCTTGGCAAATTCTTCAAACTCGTAGCCGGACACGTCATCGTAGATGAGGGTGCCATCGTCGATGTACTGGGTGGTGCGCTTGTAGTCGTCGCCGTGGCCGAATTCGTAGCCGGTGGCAATCACCTCCATGCCCAGCTCCCGGAAGGCCGGGATGACGTGGCGGGGCCGCAGTCCGCCCACCATCAGCATTACCCGTTTGCCCTCCAGACGGGGGCGATACTTGGCAATGACAGCCTCGCTCTGGGGCTGGTACTTGGCGATCACCTGCTCCGCTTTGGCCTGGATGGTCTCGTCAAACCGCTGGGCAATGGCCCGCAGGGATTTGGCAATTTGGGTGGGGCCAAAGAAATTGAACTCCAGCCAGGGGATCCCGTAGGCTTCCTCCATGTGGCGGCAGATGTAGTTCATGGATCGGTAGCAGTGGATGAGATTCAGCTTCACCCGGGGGGCAAGCAGCATCTCGTTCCAGGTGCCATCCCCAGAGAACTGGGTCACTACCCGCAGGCCCATCTCCTCCAGCAAAATCCGGGAAGACCAAGCGTCGCCGCCGATGTTGTAGTCTCCAATCAGGGCCACATCATAAGGGCCGGGCTCAAAGTTGAGGGATCCCTCCTTCGCTCTCTTGTCGGCAATGGGCAAAACCCAGTCCCGCACCGTATCGTTGGCGATGTGGTGGCCTAGGGACTGGGAAACCCCCCGAAAGCCCTCGCAGCGCACCGGCACCACCGCTTTGCCAATCTCTTTGGTGGCTTTTTTGGCCACTGCCTCGATGTCATCTCCAATTAGACCAATGGGGCATTCGGACTGGATGGTAATGCCTTTAGCCAAGGGGAAGAGTTCGCTGGCTTCCACCAAGAGTTTGGCCAGTTTTTTATCCCCCCCAAACACCACATCCCGCTCCTGAAAATCGGAGGTGAACTGCATGGTAACGAAGGTATCTACCCCGGTTGTGCCCACGTAGTAATTGCGCCTTCCGGACCAGGAGTAGTAGCCGCAGCCCACGGGGCCATGGCTGAGGTGAATCATGTCCTTGACCGGCCCCCACACCACCCCCTTAGAGCCAGCATAGGCACAGCCACGGGTGGTCATAACGCCGGGAATGGATTTGATGTTGGATTTTACTCCGCAATCTGTTTTGCCCTCGTCATAAACGTTGAGGTGCTTGGCTCTCTTCTGCCGGGCTTTTTCGGGGTAGGTTTCTAGAACCTCTGCAACAACTTTTCGAGTTTCCTCTTTGAGAGCACTTTTGGGAGTAGTCATGGGAAGAGCCTCATCTCTGGAGTTTCTTGGACGCTTCTTGAGCAAAAAGGAGAGGTAAGGGCTGGGGGTGACTTGCCCCCTCCCCCAGCCCATCTTTGAGTTCACACTGGGGCCAGCTCTTTTTCGGTTTTGCCGATGAGGTGGGCGATTTTCTGGTCGTCGTCCAAAACGCCGAACTCTATCAACAACTGTTCCAGCTCATCCATAGAGATGGGGGTGGGGATCCTCAGATCCGTGTTGTTGATGATTTTTTTGGCCAAGGCCCGATACTCGTCAGCTTGGTTGCAGTCGGGGGAGTACTCGATCACCGTCATGCGGCGCAATTCTGCATGCTGAACCACGTTGTCGCGGGGGATGAAATGCAGCATTTTGGTATTGAGCTTTTCGGCCAGAGCTTCGATCAGCTCGATCTCGCGATCCACCTTGCGACTGTTGCAGATCAGGCCACCCAAGCGCACGCCGCCGGAGTAGGCGTATTTCAGCACGCCGCGGGCGATGTTGTTGGCCGCATACATGGCCATCATTTCGCCGGAGCAAACAATGTAGATCTCTTGGGCCTTGCCCTCCCGAATGGGCATGGCAAAACCGCCGCAGACCACGTCTCCCAGCACGTCGTAGCAGACAAAGTCCAGATCCTCGTAGGCACCGTTTTCTTCCAAGAAATTGATGGCGGTGATGATGCCTCGTCCGGCACAGCCAACGCCAGGCTCAGGGCCACCGGATTCCACGCAGCGCACCCCTCGATAGCCGGTGAGAACCACTTCTTCCAGCTCCACGTCCTCTACGGATCCCCGCTCAGCAGCCAGGTGAAGGACGGTGGTCTGGGCTTTGCAGTGCAACATGAGGCGGGTGGAATCGGCCTTCGGGTCGCAGCCGACGATCATGATCCGCTGCCCCAATTCGGCCATACCGGCAACGGTATTCTGACAGGTGGTGGATTTGCCGATACCGCCTTTGCCGTAGAATGCAATTTGTCTCATGGTTCAGTTCTCCTAATGAAGACTTGAGGAAAGACTTGAGGACGACTCAAGGATTAGAAATCTCTTGCCAATGGGCGCAACTGGTCGCGTCAGCGGGGCGGGGTTCTTACTGCAAAGGGTTTCAGCTCAGGGGAAAGCAGCCTCGAACCCTTGGCAGGATCTGGAAGCAAACCGTCGAGCGGTGGGGCCCTCCCGAATCGAGGCAGGAGATGGGGGAAGCGACGGGGGGTAGGATCAGGGCGGATCATGGAAATCCTGGGTTTGTCGAGAAGGAACAAAGGGAGGGGAACTAGAGGGCATGCACAGTTAACGTGGGCCACACCTGTTCTTGCAGGCGGGTTTCGATGAGCAACCGCAGGGTGTTTTGCTGGCTGGGGCAGGTGGCGCAGGATCCCTTGAGGCGTACCCACACCTGATCCCCTTCCAGGTCGTACAGCTCCACATCGCCGCCATCGGCCAACAGCAGCGGGCGAACTTCCTCCTCCAGGACGGCCTGAATGCGGGCAATCTTCTGCAAGGTGGTGAGGGGAGAGGGTGTCGCTGTTGCCGAGCCAGCAGGGGAAGCAGCAGGAGAGGGCTTTGTCTGGGTTTTCGCATCCTCTTTTGAATTTCTTGAATCTTCTGAAGGGATCGCGTCAGTCTCAGCCAGAACGGCGGCAATCAAGTCTTCAATCTGGGCCAGGCAAGAGCCACAACCGCCGCCTGCTTTGCTGTAGGCTGTTACTTCTTCAACAGAAGTGAGGTGGTTTTCCCGGATCAGACGGCGGATCTTCTGCTCGCTGACGCCAAAGCAGGAGCAGACCAAGGTGCTGTCATCCTCCGTGTGGTCAGGCAAGGGAAGGCCGCGATAGCTGTAGATGGCTGCCTCCAGAGCCTCTTGCCCCATCACCGAGCAGTGCATCTTGGCGGGGGGCAGGCCGCCCAGGTAATCGGCAATCTGGCGGTTGTCGATCTGCAGGGCTTCATCCAGGGTGAGGCCGGTGATCAGCTCCGTTAGGGCCGAGGAAGAGGCAATGGCGCTGGTGCAACCAAAGGTTTGGAAGCTGGCAGCCAAGATGCGCTCGCTGGCCTCGTCCACCTTTAAGTAGAGCCGCAGGGCATCGCCACAGGTGATGCTGCCCACTTCTCCAACCACCACCCGAACACCGGGCTCGGAGCTGGGATCCATTGCCCCTTGGTTTTTGGGGTGGTAGAAGAGTTCCAAGACTTTTTCGCTGTAGTCCCACATGGCTGGATCCTGAGTTGAGGATGCTAACGGTCGAGCGAAGATGAGTTTGAGGAGGGGTCAGCGGCGAGCCAGTTCCCGTTCCTGCTGTTGCAGCCAGTCTTCCGCCTCGTGGCTGAAGGGGGAGATGGCCCGCAAATGCTCGATGATCCCCGGCAAAACCTCCAGCACCTGCTCCACCTCTGCCGGCTGGGTAAAGCGGGAGAGGCTGAAGCGGATCGAGCCGTGCAAAACGGTGTAGGGCAAGCGCATGGCCCGCAGCACATGGGAGGGTTCCAGGGATCCGGAAGTGCAGGCGGAACCGGAGGAGGCGCAGATGCCGTATTTGTTCAGCCAGAAGAGGATCGCCTCCCCTTCCACGAACTTGAAGCCCAGGTTGGTGGTGTTGGGCAGCCGCCGGGTGGGGTGGCCGTTAACCTGGATGTCCGGGATCCGCTGCAGCAAACCCTGCTCCAGGCGATCCCGCAGCAGCCGCTCGTGGGGATCCCCGAGGTGGGCTTGGGCCAGCTCCGCTGCCTTGCCCAGGCCAACAATTCCCGGCACATTTTCCGTCCCGGCGCGACGGCCCCGCTCTTGATGCCCTCCCAGCAGCAACGGACGGAAGCGAAAGCCCCGCCGCACATACAAGGCGCCGATCCCCTTGGGGGCATGCAGTTTGTGTCCAGAAAGGGTGAGGAGATCCACCGGCAGGCGCTGCAGATCGAGGGGGATCTTGCCCACCGCCTGTACTGCGTCCACATGGACAACAGCCCCATAGCCGCGGGCCAGGGATCCCACTGCCTCGATGGGGAAAAGTACCCCTGTCTCGTTGTTGGCGGCCATGCAACTCACTAGGGCAGTATCACCGGTCAGGGCTGCTTCCAACTCCAGCAAGTCCAGGCAGCCTTGCTCATCCACCGAGAGGTAGGTGACGCGGTAGCCCTGTTTTTCCAAGTGCTTGCAGACGTTGAGCACCGAGGCGTGCTCCACCTGGGTGGTGATGATGTGGCGCTTCTGAGGTTGGGCTGCCAAGGCTGCATAAATAGCCGTGGTATTGCCTTCGGTGCCGCCACTGGTGAAGATGATCTCGGTCGGATCCGCTCCCAGAAGGGCTGCCACCTGTTCGCGGGCTTGGTTGAGGGCGCGCCCCACCTGGCCGCCAAAACTGTGCATGGAGGAGGGGTTGCCGTAGAAGGTCTGCAAATAGGGCAGCATCGCCTCCAGAACCAGGGGATCCACGGCGGTGGTGGCGTTGTTGTCCAGGTAGATCACAGGGTTCATACAGGCTCCGGTACAAGATAGGGGTTGGGCAAAGTTAAACGGCTTGCGGAGCGTGGGAATGGCACTGCTTTGGGCAAATGCGGGCGCAAGCCTGACAGCCGATGCAGAGGGCGGCATTGAGGATGGTCATTACCTTGCGCTCACTTTCTTCTTCCTCTTCGTTGTCGACAAACTCGCCGTCTTCGTTGAGGGCTCTGAGGGCAAACACACCACGGCCACAGACTTTGAGGCAACGGCTACAGCCGAGGCAGCGGGTGATATCCAGGCTTTCGATAAACTGTGGGATCCAGGGCAGTCCGCCTTTGGTGAGAGCAGTTACAGTAGCCATAGCCGCGTCTCCAAAAGATGAGGTCTCAAGATCGGGGAGATTTGCTGTCCAGGGCCTGGTTGACCAACCAGGTGCGGTAAAACTTGAGGGCCACCGTTTCGATGAGGTCGTAGTCTTCCACCACTTCGATGCCGGCCTCGCGAATGCGCTTCATGGGGCAATCGCCAATCTTGGAGACCAGCACGGCTCGGCAATCCCTGATGAGATCCAGAATTTGCTCCAGGTTGTTGTCCTCGCCGGATCCTCCGTGGCAGTACTGCGGAACCTTGCGGTGGCCGACAAACTGAGCCCCGCGGGCGTTGACCTCGTAGATTAAAAATTCCCGTGCATGGCCGAAGTGGCGATTGACCAAGCCGCCTCCTTTGCTGGCCACGGCCACCAGGATGGAGGGGCTGTCGGGAGGTAGGTCGGCTGTCCAGTGGGTCGGGGTTGACTGCTGCTGAGCTTGCAGTTGGGCAATGCTCGCCTGGATCTGGCGGCGTTTTTCGGGGTCGTATTCGGGGGTCATCTGCATAAAGCGCTCCTTGGTAAACTCTTGGCTGCGGTCTTCCCCCAGCAGGCCCACCGCGTCCGCCCGACACTGGCGACAGTGGCGCATCATCCGCATGTTGCCGGAGCACCGATCTTGCAGGGCTTTCAACTCCTGAGGGGTGGGGCCCCGCTGGCCGATAAGGCCGAAGTAGGTGCCGTGTTCAGGCGCTGAGATGAGGGGCATGATGTTGTGCAAGAAGGCCCCTTTGGCCTGGATCACCCGGTTCACTTCCAGGAGGTGGGTGTCGTTGATGCCGGGAATGAGGACGGAGTTGACTTTGCAGAGGATGTCTGCCTCCCGCAACAGATCCAGACTTTCCATCTGCCGCTCGTGCAAGATGCGGGCTGCCTCCACCCCCCGAATGCGCTTGCGCCGCCAGCGGATCCAGGGGTAGATCTTGGCCCCGATCTCTGGATCCACCATGTTGATGGTCAGGGTGACGTGGTCGATGTTCAGCCGTTTGATCTCGTCGATGTAGTCCGGCAACATCAGGCCGTTGGTGGAAAGGCAGAGCTTGAGATCCGGGGCTTTCTCGGCAATGCGGGCAAAGGTCTCGAAGGTTTGCTTGGGGTTGGCCAAGGGATCCCCAGGCCCAGCAATGCCCACCACCGTCAGTTGCGGGATCTTGCCGGCAATCACCAACACTTTGTGGGCGGCTTCTGCTGGAGTCAGCAGCTCACTGACCACACCGGGCCGGCTCTCGTTGGCACAGTCGAACTTGCGGTTGCAGTAGTTGCACTGGATGTTACAAGCAGGGGCTACCGCCACGTGCATGCGGGCGTAGTGATGGTGAGCTGCTTCGCTGTAGCAGGGATGGGTGGCGATGCGCTGCTGCAGATGAGGGGGGAGGGCCTGGCGGGGGCTGCTGCTGCAAGCGCAGGCCGATGGGGAAGGGGATCCCTGGCGGGGCGGAGTTGAAAGGGGCGGCATAGTGGGGTCAACCAGGGGATAGAACGTTACTGGCGGTTATATCAACCGCCCTCTGCCCGCTCCGTTGCACTCAGCCCGGTAGAACTGATCGAGTTTATTGGCTTTGTACTCAAGACCTGCAAAGCCCGATGGCAGGCCAAATCCAACTTTTTTAGGGGTCAGGGGTCTGGCTTTTCAAGGCCGGGGATGCCGTATTTTGACCCAGAGGGGCGGGGGATCCGGCTGGGGGAAGGATCCCGGAATCCCTTATTCGACAAGGGCTTGGGGCAATGCTTAAGAAATACTAAAAATCTGCGCAGATGCACTCAAGCACCGCAGCCTCGGCTGCGTTTTGCATCAATCGCTACGATTTAATATCGTATCAGCCCAAAAGTGTATTGAAAATAGCCATTTGAGTTTGAGGAAAGATCCCCCTGGGGCAAAGTCCTCGCCGAGGAAGTGAAGACTATTGCGGCGGCAGGCCGTCGGACTTTCTTGTTGTGACAGGGGGGATGTACTCGCTCAAATACCCATACCCTTCCCCAAAAATACCGGATCCCTGTGGGCAAAAGACTCAACCCCCTACCCTCGGAAAAACTTTTTTTGCCCTCTGGGCCAAGCTTCCAGGGTTTGAGTACATCGGCAATAACTCAATCAATCCTGATCGCCCACTGCCAAGCCTGAGCCTCTGCAGCCGCTTGCTATAAGCGGGGGAACAGAAACCCAACGGTTCTGCCCTCTGCTGAGACTCCCCCCTGCTTCCCAACCGGTGAGCTTATGTCCCCCCTTGTTTCTCCCCCACCGAAAACGGCTGAAGTGCTGCAGGTGCCCCGTTGCGATCGCTGGCGGATTCTCTACCGTCTGCAGGAGCTGGATTTGACCTGTGGCTGTACCCCGACCGACCAACTGTGGGTGATGATTCACACTCCCACCGAAGCCCTCCTCGTCCACAGTGTGCTCCGCCTTTTCACCCTTAACCGCTCTGGCTGGCTGAGTTGGTTGGATCGCTGCTGGTCTCTCCAGACCCCCCCTTGAGAGACATTCGGGATGGGATGACCGCCCCTAAACCTCTGCCGTTTGCTTTCTTGCTTCTCCTGTTCACCTCGTTTTGGTAGCACCAATGACCACTCCATCCCCCTCAACTCGCTCCTTCCAACAAGTCCAAGACAACCCCGTTCATCTGGGACGGGAGATCACGGTTCCCATTTGCGAGGGCCTCAACCTGGCTTGGGCCAGTCTTCAGGGGCTGTATTTGCAGTATCTGAAGCACCATCTGGTTGTCGAAGGAGCAGAGTTCTACTCAATTCATCAATTTTTCAACGAAAGTTTACAGGAAGTTCAGAACCACGCCCATGAGGTGGGGGAGCGCCTGAACGGCCTAGGTGGGATCCCGGCCTCTAGCTTTGCCAAGCTGGCGGAGCTGTGCTGCTTCAGCCCAGAAGGGGACGATGCATTGGCCGTGCGGCCCATGCTGGAAGCGGATTTGCGGGCTGAGCAAAGCCTGATCGATCTGCTGCGTCGCCAGGCGGCTCTGGCGGAAAGTGTTGGGGATCGCGCCACCCGTCACCTCTACGAGCAGATTTTGCTGCGGACAGAGGAACGGGCCTTTCACCTGGCCCACTTTCTCGCTGCCGACAGCTTGGTTTTGGGTTTGTCCCCACCCTAGCTTGCCCCTCCACGCTCACCCCTCGTTTTGGGAGACTCTGCCATGCTTACCCCCGATCGGTCACCGCTGCTCCAGTTTTTGCAAGCGGAGCTTGGGATCCCAGAATCCGCCCTCACCTTCGCCCTGAAACGACATGGGTGTGAACAGGGGCCCCTGCCCATGATTCTCTGGCATTACGGGCTGATTTCTTTGGAGCAACTGGAGCAGATTTTTGAATGGTGCGCTCTACGTTCCCTTGTTACAAGTCCTACCCATTCGGAGGTTTAAGCCATGACTTACCCCTACCCTTCTCTTCCCTATCCCAGAGTCGGCAACCTTTTCGGATGGCTCGGCCTGGTTTTTAACTCAGTTTTCAGATCTGCCCTGCAGTGGCCGCGCCGCTGGCTCAACAGCATTGAAATTCGGGGATCCCGGCAGGCCCGTTGGATTTGTCGTTTGATCCCGGCTTCCTGTCCCTTTGAGCGGGATATCCGACTGGGATCCCGCACCGTCCACATTCCGGCCCTCTGTCGCATCAACCCCCTCTACGAAGAGCTCATCGCCCTGCGGCTACGGGCGGCGGCTTATCTGGCCCAAACTGCGGCTCAACCCCAGCCCCTCTCTTCTCAGGAGATCCCATCATGCCCTTGATTAGCCGAACCAAAGTGGCGGAGCTGCTCAACGAGACCGCCTGCGAGCACAACCACAAGAAAGACGGCAAAGGCAAAAACAAAGTCTGTGCCGAGCAAGCCAAGCCAGGAGGAGCGCAGGGAGGCTGTGCCTTTGATGGGGCCTCCATTGCGCTGGTGCCGATTACCGATGCTGCCCATCTGGTGCATGGGCCCATTGCCTGCAGCGGCAACTCTTGGGGGACACGGGGCAGCCTCTCTTCTGGATCCCGGCTCTATCAGGTGGGCTTCACCACCGATCTGAGCGAGAACGAGATCATCTTTGGGGGGGAAGAAAAGCTGTTTCAGGCCATCCTCAACTTGCAGGCCAAATACCAACCTGCCGCCATTTTCGTCTATCTCACCTGTGTAACTGCCCTCATTGGCGACGATGTAGAGGCGGTGTGTCAGCGGGCCAGCCGCCAGCTTGGCATCCCGGTCATTCCGGTAAATGCGCCCGGCTTTGTGGGCAGCAAAAACCTGGGCAACCGTCTGGCCGGAGAAGCCCTGCTGGACTACGTCATTGGCACGGCCTCCCCGGAGTACACCACTCCCCGCGACATTAACCTCATCGGCGAGTACAACATTGCCGGCGAGCTGTGGGATGTCTTGCCTCTGTTTGACGAGCTGGGGATCCGCATCTTGGCCAAGATCACCGGCGATGGCTGCTACCACGAGATCTGTACCGCCCACCGGGCCAAGCTGAACGTCCTCATCTGCGCCAAAGCCCTGCTCAATGTGGGCCGCAAGATGCAGGAGCGCTACGGGATCCCCTACATCGAGGCTTCCTTTTACGGGCTGCAGGAGATGAACCACTGCCTAAGGGCCATTGCCCAACGGCTGAAAGATCCCGAACTGCAGGAGCGCACTGAGGCCCTCATCGAGCGGGAAACTCGCGCCACCGAGGCGGCCTTGGCCCCCTACCGACAGCGGCTGGCAGGCAAGCGGGTTGTGCTCTATACCGGCGGAGTGAAGAGCTGGTCGATCATCTCAGCGGCCCGAGATCTGGGGATGCAGGTAACGGCCACCAGCACCCGCAAAAGCACCGAAGAAGACAAGGCCCGCATTCGCGAACTGCTTGGCCAAGAGGGCATTCTCCTGGACAAGGGCAGCCCCCAAGAGCTGCTCCAAGTGGTGAAGCGCACGAAGGCAGACTTGCTCATCGCCGGCGGACGCAACCAGTACACCGCCCTCAAGGCCCGCATCCCCTTCCTGGACATCAACCAGGAGCGGCACCACGCCTATGCCGGCTATCGCGGCCTGGTGAACTTGGCGCGGGAGATCGACGCCGCTCTCTACAGCCCTATCTGGGAGCAGTTGCGGCAGCCTGCCCCCTGGGAGACCCCAGCAGAAAAGGAGGTGAGATGATGGCTCAGCTCATCCAAGAACGCAAGCCCTTGACCGTCAACCCCCTCAAACTCAGCGCTCCGCTGGGGGCGGCTCTGGCCTTTCTGGGGATCAAGGGCTGTCTGCCCCTCTTCCACGGTTCCCAGGGCTGTACGGCCTTTGCCAAAGCGCTGCTGGTACGCCACTTCCGCGAGGCCATTCCCATGTCCACCACTGCCATGTCCGAGGTGGACACCATCTTGGGGGGGGAGGAGAATGTCGAAGCTGCCATCCTCACCCTGGTGGAAAAGGCCCAGCCGGAGCTCATTGGCCTTCTCACCACCGGCCTCACGGAAACCCGCGGGGACGATATGCCGCGCATCCTGCGGGAGCTGCGCCGACGTCAGCCGCAATTGCAGGATCTGCCCATTGTGTTGGCCTCTACGCCTGACTTTAAGGGATCCCTGCAAGACGGCTATGCCATCGCTGTCCACAGCTTGGTCAGTACCTTGCCGGAATCACCGTCGGGATCCGTCCACCCTGCCCAGGTAACGGTGCTGTGCGGGCCTGCCCTCACTCCCGCCGACGCCCAAGAGATTAAGGAAACGGTGGAAGCCTTTGGCCTGGAGCCGATCTTGGTGCCGGATCCCTCGGGCTCCCTGGATGGCCACTTGGGTACTGGCTTCAGGGCAACCCCAGACGGCGGCACTCCCCTTGAGCAACTGCGCCAGCTAGGACGCTCCAGCCTCACCTTGGCCATCGGCGAGAGCATGCGTCCGGCAGCCCAGATCCTGGCCCAGCGCTTTGGCACCCCCTATCGGGTTTTTCCCCACCTAACCGGCCTCAAGGCTGTGGATCCCTTTTTGGCAACCCTGGCTGAGCACAGCCAACAGTCGGTGCCCTCGCGCTACCGCCGCCAGCGTAGCCAAGTTCAAGATGCTCTGCTGGATTGTCACTTTTTCTTCGGCAACCAGCGGATTGCCTTGGCCCTAGAAGCCGATCTGCTCTGGGGGTGGGTGGACTGGCTGCTGGATATGGGCTGTCAGATCCAGGCGGCCATCAGTCCCACACCGGATCCCCACTTGACCACCCTTCCCATTGAGGCAGTGCGGGTGGGGGATCTGGGGGATCTGGAGGAGCTAGCGTCCGGGGCCGACCTGCTGGTGGGCAACTCCCACGTGGCGCGGCTGGGCAAGCGGTTGGGGATCCCGGTGCATCGGATAGGGATCCCTATCTTCGACCGGCTGGGGGCCAACCACCTCTGTCAGGTGGGCTATCGCGGCACCTTATCCCAACTGTTTGCTGTTGGCAACCTGCTGATGGAGCAGGAGGAGGAGCGGCATCCCAGCCCATCCCAGGTTTCTGGGCATGGATTCTAAGGGATCCAGAGCTTCGAGCTAGATCTCCCTAGCTCCCCTAAACCCTCAAGTTCACGGTTCTAAGGAGAACGCCTATGCAAGTGGCCTTTACAACCCGCGACGGCAAGCACGTCAATGCCCACTTTGGTTGGGCCAACCAGATTGACCTCTACGAAGTCACCCCCGAAGGCTACCGATTCTGTAAGACCCTCACCTTTGGGGGCAACTTAGAGGCAGATGGCAACGAGGACAAGCTGGTGCCCAAGCTGCAGGCTTTGGCCGATGTCACCCTCATCTACGTTGCCGCCATCGGCAGCAGCGCCGCCGCCCGCCTGATCAACCGCCGCATTACCCCCATCAAAGTGCAGTCGGAAGAAGAATCCATCGAGAGCTTGCTGCAGCGCCTGGTAACCACCCTGCACAATCCTCCCCCCTGGCTGCGCAAAGTGCTCTTGGCCGAACGCGCCCGCAAGCCTGAGGCCGCGAATCCCTCTTCTTCTGGTGCGGAGGTTTAGCCATGGCGGTTACCCCTCTTTCTCCCTCGACCAGCCCCATCTTGCAGGAGATCGTTCGCCAGATGCGGGCGGCGGATCCCTACGGCACCTACCGCACCTGGAGTGATGAGTTGCTGCTCAAGCCCTTTGTTCTCACCAAAGCCCAGAAGCGCCAAATATCCCTGGAAGGGGAGGTGGATCCAGCAGTGCGGAGCCGCATTCTCATCTACTACCGCGCCATTGCCGCTCTGATTGAAAAGGAAACGGGTCTCCTGGCGCAGGTGGTGCTGGATCTCAACAGCGAAGGCTTTGGCTGGGTGCTGGTCTTTGCAGGTCGGCTGTTGTTGGTAGTCAACACCCTGCGGAATGCCCATCGCTTTGGTTTCGAGTCTCTCGAACAGCTCAGCGAAAAAGCCACTGCCCTTATCGACAAAGGGATCCAACTGGCCCGAACCTACCCTGAGGTCGGCCAACTGTAGCTGCTCGGCTTTATCCTTGGCAACCCTTTTTCCTTCAGCAATCAGGAGTGTCCTGCCCATGTTGAATGAGAGTGACATTGAGAATGTTGTGAGCAACTTGGATTTTGAGCCCTTTGAACACCTCTCTGCCGACCAGCTCCGCAATGAGATTAAACGGCTGAATAGCAAAGCAGGCCAACTGAAAATGGATCTGCACGATCTGGCCGAGGGGCTACCTGACGGGTTCGAGCGACTCCCCGACTTGGCAGCCCGCACCTATGCCCTGTTTGCCCGGCTGCACGCCCTCAGACAACACTTGAAAACCCTGGAGACCTGCCGATGAGTTGGAACCGCAACCGCTCTTGGAAAGACTTCCAAGCCCTGATCAATGCCGAAGACTATTTCGCTTTTTTCGAGCTCCCCTACGATCCGCGGGTGGTCAACGTGAATCGTCTGCATATCTTACGCAAATTTGCTCAGTATCTGGGCCCTCTGGAGTACTTCCAGGGCAGCGAAGAAGAGCGATTGGAGCAAGCCCGGCAAGCGCTGGAAAAAGCGTATCAAACCTTTCTTACCTCTACTCCGCAGCAGCAGAAGCTGTTCCGAGTCTTTCAAGACTATGGTTGTCCAGATGCTGTCAGCGGCTGCACTGGCTGCAGCTCTTTGGGAGAGCGGGGCGAATGCAGCCCTGGGATCCCTGCCTAGGCTCCCTTGTTGACTCCTCGTTAACTCTCTGGAGACTCCATCATGGCTACCTACACAGTTCACTTGGTTAACCCAAAACGACAGCTTGATACCTATATCTCAGTAGATGAAGATTCAACCATCCTAGCAGCGGCTGAGGATCAAGATGTGGACTTGCCCTCTTCCTGCCGCTCCGGTAGTTGTTCCTCTTGCGTGGCCAAAGTGGTAGAAGGAGAAGTTGATCAATCGGAGCAAACCTTTCTGGATGAGGAACAAATAGCCAGGGGATTTGTGCTGCTCTGTGTGGCTAAACCTCGCTCCAACTGTACGATTCGCACTCACCAGGAAGCTTACTTGGTTTGATAGACCGCTGCTCCTCAGTTACTTGCTGATAGTCTGGAGTAAGGCTTAAACAGCCTTTTTTTCTAGAATTGGGGATCCCTGTATGTTGGCCCCGTCCACGGTTCCTAAGATCTCAATAACTATATCTCCTCTCCAACTCATGAAGATTGGAGAAGAAGGTCGCATTTACCGACTGCGCGGATCCGAAGCTGTTTGCGCCCAATTGCAGCAAATGGGGCTCACTGTGGGCACCTATCTCCAGGTTGTGCAACGTCATCCTGCGTGGATCCTACTCCTACCCAATGGCCAACTTTCCCTTCCTGCTTATTTGGCTAAACCTATCTGGGTTTGCATGGATCCCTGTTGCACACTAGCGCCTCCCCAAGAACCGAATAAGAAAACAATCTTAAATTTGCCAAGAGCCTTCTAAAATGTAGTCTATTTACCCAATTTTTAACTTGCAATGAGGGACACTCAAGGTAAGCACATCTCTTCATAATCTATCTTGATTTGGGAGCAAAGCTATGAACACCTGTTTGCTACACCTGGGCTCCATCCTTAAAGCTGCTGAAGAGCTTAGCCTTGTGGAAAAACCATTTCCCAAGTTGCAACACATTCAACTCTGCACAGGGCTCAGCCCAGAAGAAATCGTGCGGGCGCTGGAGCTAGAACCCAATCCCTTGGGTTGGCATCTGGAGCCAAGCCACAACCTTGCCGATGAATCGGCGTATTGGGTGGGGGGACGGCCTTGTGTCGGCTTGGTTATTGAGCGTTTCGCCTGACACTTGTTGCAGTTCGGATCCCCAAAAGGCTCTCAAGGGGGGAGGAGTAGCCTGCAAAGCCATCTCAAAAGTTCACTGCAAACATTAGAAGTTAAGAGAAAACAAAGCTTTCCAGAAGGTTCACCTTAGACCAAATCTCCCTGGCCTGCCGGGGATCTTTTGAGGTATCGTTCAATCCAGTTCACGAATTGAGCTTGGGAAACAGACCTTAAACTAAGGTCTCTGGCCGGGCTGCCACGGCTTTGCGAGGAAGGTCTCCATGGCCGGGTTTAGGGTTTTGCAGATGCGATAGCGGGCGTGAACACAAGGAGAGCTCCAGGAAAACGCTATGGAGTTTGAAGGCTATGGCTTATCAAATCTCAGGGGATTGTATCGGTTGCCATGCTTGTGTGGATAGCTGTCCTACAAAAGCTATTGTTGTCCAGGATGGGGAATACTGGATTAATCCTCTGTTGTGCAATGACTGCGAAGGTTTCTTCCCAGAACCTCAGTGTGTTAGCCTGTGTCCCGGTTCCGCCCCTCAACCCTATGAAGCAATGAAGGGGCGCAACCGCACGGTTACCACCCGCATTCGCAGCAGTCCACCTCTATTTTTGAACGGCCATAGCCACGCTTTTGCTTCGTCAATTGTGGTCTGGGAAGCTTGCAATTTCCTATCTCAATTTCAATCTCTCAATCTGCAAAAGCAGGGAGATAACCAGGTTTGCTATCAGAAATCGGTTGGCCACAACCGGGGATCCCTGACCCTAACTCTATGTTTGGACGGGATCCCCCAGGGTGCTCCCATTGATGTGCGGACTGCCTGCTTGCATCTTATTTTTGCTGCCTATGCCGCTGGGTTGGACAGCCCCTGGAAGGAATCCTTTGTTTTCACCGACTCACAATTGGAGTCCTATTTGGGCTGGGATAAACGTAAAGATCTGAGCAAGATGACCCGTCTCCACCTGTTCATGACCTGGATAGAGCAGCTCTGTCGGATTCAAGTCTCCATCGATTGGCCCGAGCAGGGGCGGGTGAAGGGGTTTTCGGTACCGGCTGGCCCCCTGTGGAGGCTGCTCAAGATGCATCGCCACTTTCAAAAAGATGATCAGGGCTGCAACCATCTGGTGGGCCTAACTTGGGCTATCCAGCCCGGCGAATGGACGCGGTACTTTCTCAATCGACAAGGGTGCCGCCAGGGGCAAGCCTTTTATCAGTACAGCAGCCTGCCCCTATCCCTGTTGCAGGCGGTGATGAGCCATTGGCAGCATCATGAAGGAGCCATGCGTCTGCTGCTGTGGCTGCTGTTTAAAGTGAGGATGGGGCGGCAACAGCGTCTGACGGTGCCCACCCTGATGCGGGTGGCCTACGGGGAGGAGCGACTGCAGGAAGCCTATCTCAATCTCCAGGAACGCAAGCGGCTGGTGCGCACCTTTGAAAGCGATCTGGAGGTTCTCAACCACTATGGCCTCAAGCCGGAGTTTGATCCCCTCACCTATCCTTCTTCCATTCAACCCCTGTGGGCCCGCCTGGAAGCTGTGCCTGAGGATGCGGACGAGGCATTGAACTTTTGGATTGAAGATGCCAACAATGGCGGCCCGCTGACGGCTGCTGGGCCACGGGGCAAGTGGGGACTTTTGATGCAAGCCCGCATTCAACGGTTTCACCTGCCCTCCGACTGGCAGCGTCAAGCAGTTCAAGAGGCCAGATCCCCAACTCGAGAATCGGGATCCCGGCGGCAGCGCAGGGCAAAGTCTGCACCTGTTGCAACAGCCTCTGATTCCCCTGGCCATCCCGAAAACCCGAAAGACTTCTCCTCAAGCAAAGCTTTGCGTGGGGCAGATATCTCGGCAGCACGCCAACAAAGGGGAATCAGCCAGCGGGAACTGGCCCAAAGGTTGGGGCGTAGCCAGAGCTGGGTGCGGGATGTGGAGAGTGGTCGGCTTCAGATCAGCCTGAACGACCGCCAGCGCCTTATCAAAGCCCTGTATTTGGATCCCAGGCAACAGCAAGTCTAGGCCAGTCACTCAATTCACTAATCCACCACTAATCCACGGCGATGACCACATCTGAGGCTTTAATGGCAGCATACGCTTCTTTTCCAACTGCTATACCCAACCGTTCGGCAGAGGGCTTAGAAATAATGGCTGTTATTTCTATGCCTGGTGCAACTTCCAGAACAATTTCGGCATTGACCATGCCCACCTGGACGCTTTTTACAGTTCCTTTAAAAAAGTTGCGAGTGCTGATTTGCATGGCTTCTCCTTTGTTGAACAAGCAGAGCAACAGGGGTGTTGAACGAACTGAACAAGAGAGGAGCTTGCCGGATGGTCATTCAACACCAGTTTCAATACTATCAAATGCTTATCGTTGCTTCTGGGGAGGAAGGGCTGCCGATAGTCTAGATTATGTATCTAAAGATACAAACTACAACCTCTAATGGTCAAAGTACCGAGCGATTGGTGGATTTTCCTGTTCTGAAAGTCGTCACGGGTCAAAGAAGAATGGCTATGAAACGAAGAACTGCAATGTTATTCCTGGGAATCCTGGCCGCTCTGGCTTTGAGGTGGGGGTCGGCTCCCGGCTTGGCGCGATCTCAGTCAATTTTGGTAGGGGCTGCGGTGAGCCTGCAACCGGCTTTAACGGAAATCGACCGGTTGTTCGCTGCCCGCTATCCCGACATCAAGGTTGAGTACAACTTTGCCAATTCCGGCTCTCTCCAGCAACAGGTGGAGCAGGGGGCTCCTCTGGACGTGGTATTTTTCGCAGCTGCCTCTTTTATGGACGCCCTTGCCAAGCAAAACCTGCTGGTGGAGGGATCTCGGCGGGATCTTCTCAGCAACCGCATGGCTTTAATTGTGCCTGCCAATGCTCAAACCAAGGTTCAGGATTTTGCCGACCTGGTGGCGGAAGAGATCCGGGTTCTGTCCATCGGAGACCTGCAGGCTATGCCCGCCGGACGCTATGCCCAGGAAATTCTCACCCAAGCAGGGGTATTTGAGGCGCTGCGGCCCAAGATGGTGTTTGCCAGCACGGTGCGGGAAATCTTGACGGCGGTGGAACAGGGCAATGCCGACGCCGGGATCCTGTTTACCTCGGATGCTCAGCTTTCGGATCGGGTGCGGGTGGTGGCTACGGCGGATCCCATTACACCGATTGTCTATCCGGTGGCATTGGTGCGCGATACTCCCGCCGGACGGTCTTACTTAGAGTTTTTGACCTCAGAGGAAGCGGCAGAGGTGTTTGTGAAGTACGGCTTTATCTGCTTGTAAGGGATCCCTCTGGGACGGGCCGGATAAGTTCTCCCCGATGAGCGGCTACGATTTATCCTCTCTTTGGATCTCGTTGCGGGTTGCCAGCCTAGCCACAGCCATTACCTTTGGGGTGGGGACGCTGGCGGCTTATGGGATGTTGCACTACCGAGGTCGCTGGCGTTCCCTCCTCGAGGCTCTCCTGTTGGCGCCGCTGGTGTTGCCGCCCACCATGGTGGGGTTCCTGTTGCTGCTGCTGTTTGGCCGGCGAACCCTTCTGGGACAACTTTTGGCCTCGCTGAACCTATCGGTCATCTTCACCTGGTATGCCGGGGTGATCACGGCAGCGGTGGTGGCCCTGCCCCTGATGTACCGCACGGCCTTGGGAGCTTTCCAGCAGATCGACCCGACGCTGGTGGCAGCAGCCCGCACGCTGGGGGCAAGCAGGGCCAAGATTTTTACGCAGGTGCTGATCCCTCTGGCTTTACCAGGGATCCTAGCAGGGGTTACCCTTAGTTTTGCTCGCGCTCTGGGGGAGTTCGGCGCCACCTTGATGCTGGCAGGCAACATCCCAGGCCGCACGCAGACCCTGCCCATGGCCATCTTCTTTGCCGTTCAGGCGGGGGACATGCGGGGGGCAGCCATTAGCTCGGCCTTGGTTCTGATGTTGTCCTTGGGGGTGATGACGGCAGTTAACCTTTGGTTTCAGCGGCGGCCTTGGCAGCGACCTCCCTCTCGTCCTCTACAGGTTCTCACCAGAAGGGATCCGGATTTCTTAACCCCCACCCCTCGCCTCTGGGTAGACATTTACAAGAAGCTGCCCCAGTTTGAGCTGCAGGTACAACTGAGCTGCGACGGGCGGCCACTAGGACTGCTGGGGGCCTCTGGGTCTGGCAAAAGCCTGCTTTTGCGCTGTATTGCCGGGATTGAAACCCCAGATGGGGGGCGCATTTTGCTCAACGAGCGGGCCTTGTTCGACGCCGACCGGGGAATCCGGCTGCCTCCGGCTCAGCGGCGGGTGGGGGTGATCTTCCAGAACTACGCTCTATTTCCCCATCTCACCGTCGCCCAGAACATTGCTTTCGGGATCCCTGCGGGCTTGAGCGAGGCCGAAAAACAGGAGCGGATCCAGGCCCAGCTCCAGTTGGTCAAGCTGAAGGGCTGGGAAAACCGCTACCCCACTGAGCTTTCCGGAGGACAGCAGCAGCGGGTGGCCCTGGCGCGAGCGTTGGCTTCCGAGCCGAAGATCTTGCTGCTGGATGAGCCTTTTTCTGCTTTGGATGCCCACCTGCGCAGCCAGCTAGAGCAGGAGATGGGGGAGATCCTGGCCGACTACAAGGGAGTCACGCTTTTGGTAACCCACAACATCGAGGAGGCCTTTCGCCTCTGCGGGGATCTGGCTGTAATGGAGCAGGGACGCATCATTGCCCAAGGGGACAAGCGCCAGCTTTTTGAGGCTCCCCCCTGCCTTAGAGTGGCACAACTGACGGGCTGCAAAAACATTTCCCGGGCCAAGCCCCTGGGCCCCCGACGGGTGCTGGCCTTGGACTGGGGCTGTGAGCTGCAGGTACAGGGATCCCCAGCCGGGGAATACATCGCCATCCGCGCCCACCACCTCACCTTCCGGCCAGACGGGAGACTGCCCAACACTTTTCCCGCTTGGCTGGTGAAGTGGAGCGAGACCCCCCACCGACTGACTCTTTTCTTTAAGCTGGGCAGCCCCCCTGCCCGCAGCCAAGAGTATCACCTGCAAGCCGAGGTGTGGCGGGAGCGCTGGCGGGAAGTAGAGGCTGGGGGGCCTCCGTGGTGGCTGCAGTTGGACCCCCAGTATCTCATGATGTTTTCATGATGTTTCGAAGCAGGGCTCGCCCAGGCAATAGCCCCGCGGGGTAATCAGCCGGTTCCCATGGCGAAAGGTCTGGGAGTTGCCGATAAGGACCAGGGTGAGCATGTCCACCTGCTCTGGATCCAGCTCCCCCAGGGTGGTGAGGTGGAGGGTTTCGCCGGGGCGGTAGAGGTTGCGGGCCAAAGCCACGGGGGTATGGGCGGGTCGGGCCTGCAAAAAGATCTGCAGAGCCTTGAAGAAGGGATCCAGCCGCTGCCGCGAGCGGGGGTTGTAGAGGGCCACCACAAAGTCCGCCTGGGCAGCCGCCTGAAGGCGTTTTTCAATCACCGGCCAAGGGGTAAGCAAATCCGAGAGGGAAATGGCGCAGAAGTCGTGCATCAGCGGAGCTCCCAGTCGGGCGGCAGCCGCCTGGAAGGCAGAGATCCCCGGCAGCACCTCCAGGGAAGGGCGGATCCCATCCCAGCCAGAGCGGGCCAAGCACTCCAACACCAGCCCCGCCATGCCGTAAATGCCCGCATCCCCCGAAGAAATCACCGCCACCTTCAGCCCCTGCTGGGCCCAAGCAATGGCTTGTTTGGCCCGCTGCAGCTCTTGGGTAATGGGAGAGGCCTCCCGGATTTGGCCGGGGTGCAAAAGGGGATCCACCAGATCCAGATAAAGCTGGTAGCCAACAACCGCATCGGCCTGGGTTAAAGCCATACGGGCAGCCAAAGTCAATTGACCCAGATCCCCAGGGCCGGTGCCGATGAGCCAGAGGTGGCCGCTGCGAGGGGAATACTCCTGTGCCGCGCGGGCAATGGCCAGGGTGCAGGCCCCCTCAGTTTCCGAGGTAAAGATCTGCTTGGGGCAGAGAAGCGCAACGCAAGAGGGCATCTCAAAAGCTCCGTCACCTCTTCCCCAGCTCTGAGCTGCCAGAAGAGCAGCCGCCTCAGCCACCGAGGGAGTGCCCACCGCCTGCCGAACAGCCTCCGAAGGATGGGGAACCGGGATCCCGGACAAGGCCTCTGCCGGGAAAAACTCAATAGGCCAGCCATAGGCTTGGGCCAGCTCCAAAAGACCTGGCTCGTCTTGCTTGAGTTCCAAGGTGGCCAGGCCGGCAATGGCCTCGAAAGCCAGCCCCTGGGCTTGCAACAGGCAGCGCAGGGATCCCTCTAGCCAAGCGCGGGTAGTGCCCCGCTCGCAGCCCACCCCCACCCAGAGCACCCGCGGATGCCAGTGCACGGTTGGGATCCCCGTGGCAGGGGAGAGGTATTCCCCGATCCAGATCTGAGCTACTGCTTGAGAAGGAGAAGAGATCCCCAAGGGATGATCTGCCGGCCAAGACCGCCGCCAGAGCTGCGTGCCACAGGTCTGGTGAACGGCCACCGGCTCTCCGCGAGCCAGGGCAGCGGCCACCCCGTTCCAATCCCCTTGGCCCCGTCGCCAGCCGTAGGGATCCCCCAGCAAATCCAAAGGCGGGATCCCCAGCCCTGCGGAAGCAGAGGTAAGAACCGGCTGGGCCCCCAAAGCAGCAGCCACCTGCCGGGCCAGGGCGTCTGCTCCCCCCACATGTCCCCCGCACAGGCTGATGGCCCAGCGACCGGCTTCGTCCACCACCACCACCGCCGGATCCCGATGCTTATCCTGCAGGAGAGGGGCAATGAGCCGCACCACCGAGCCGACAGCCAGGATGAAAAGACAGCCCTGCACCTGGGGCCAAGTTTGGGCAACAGCTTCTGCCAGAGATTTAGGCGCTGTGGGATCACTGGGATCCCCGTAGGCTTGCCAGGGGGAAGGCAGCCCCTGCGGTTCCGCTTTGCTCCAGCAGATCGCTTCCTTGCCTAGGAGGGGGATCAGGGAGTCCGCCAATCGACGGGCGCGCGGGCTGGGGGCAAACAGAGCAAGCTTCATCGAGGGGGGCCAAGGCTGGAACTTCCCCGGATCCTATACTGGACATAGAGCCACCCGCGAATGGACAAGTGCTGATGGTCATCCCACTCGGACTGATGCTGCCCCTGATCCCTCTGGAGGTTTTACTCTCCACCAAGGGGCTGATGTTTTTGCTGCTATCGGCCTATGGGGGGGCCATGTGGACATTCCTAAGTGGCGCTCCCCGTGTCCACACCATCATCGTGCCGGACTTAGAGCAGGCCAGAGGGTTTTATGAGAAGGTGTTGAAACTGCCGGAAGCGGAGCTGCCCCTGCAGTACTACTATGGCTACGAGCAAAGCATGATCAGCTCTGGCCTCGGATCCGTCTATTTTCCGGGGGATATTGGCCTCAGCCCCCGCTTCGATGCCAAAGCCCGTCCCACCTCTGGGCCGACCCAATTGGATACCCCCGGCCTTTGGTATCAGCTTTCCGACAACGTGCAATTGCACGTGATCCCTGGCTCCACGGATCCCTATGCGGGCTCTGGCCCCTATGGCAGTGCCTCTAGACCCAGCTCCACATCTGCTGCTTACGGAGCTGCACCAGCAGCGGGCCGCAGCAGCGGCGTTCGCTATCGCCATGCCAGCTACGAGCGGGAGTCTCTTAAGGCCCTTCTGAAGCGGATCAACAAGCAAGGGATCCGCAACAGCATTCGCTCCGAGAAGCCTTTTGTCTTTTGGGTGCGGGATCACCAGGGTCAGATTATCGAATTTGCCGAACTGAAAGGTTAACGGGATCCCCTAAGATTGGTAAAGGAAAACAAAAAGTCGGCGGTGGGGAGACGCCAACGGATGAAACGGATGCTGCTGTTGGTGCTGGGTTTGCTGTGGCTGGGGGTGTGGGGCGGCCAGCCGGCCATGGCTCTGTCACGGGCCAAAGACAATCCGGTGGTGAGCGTGCAATCCCCAATCAAGGACTTCATCACCACCGAGTCGGGATTGCAATACTACGACATTGCTCAAGGCAGTGGGCCTTCGCCTCAGCCGGGGCAAACGGTGGTGGTGAACTATGTGGGCAAGCTACAGGATGGCACCATCTTCGATAGCTCCTACAAGCGCAATCAGCCTTTTGTCTTCACCTACGGAGTAGGGCAGGTGATCCGCGGCTGGGAGGAAGGGCTGGCCACCATGCGGGTGGGAGGCAAGCGCTACTTGCGCATTCCACCAGAGTTGGCCTATGGCAGCCGCGGGGCAGGCGGGGTGATCCCCCCTAACGCCACCCTAGATTTTGAAGTGGAACTCCTGAGCATTCAGTAGGCTTCCATCTTCATGGCGGGGGAACTTTTAGAGAATGCTCTGCAGCCCTGTCTCCCATCCCAACGGCTAGGGAGAGCCTCAGAGAAGTCTCAACTGCGGCAGCACTTTCGCCAGGTGCGGCAGGAGTTGGACAGATCCCTTATCAGCCAAAAGGTAGTGGCTCAGTTGGCCTCTTGCCCCCAGCTCTTGGCTGCCAAAACCATCCTGGCTTACGTAGCTTTTGGCTCCGAGGTGGATCTGGGATCCCTGTTTGTCCTCTTCCCAGAGAAGCAGTGGGGGATCCCCCGTTGTCTGCCGCAGCGGCAAATGCAGTGGCATCGGTACAGTTCGGCTGAGCTGATTCCCAATCGCCGGGGGCTACTGGAGCCCTCTCCCCACAGCGAAACCCTCGATCCCACCGAAGCAGATTTGATCCTGGTGCCTGCCCTAGCCTGCGATTGCTGGGGAAGGCGTTTGGGCTACGGCGGCGGCTATTACGACCGCTTTTTGGCCGCTTTGCCGGATCCCAATGTGCCCAAGTGGGGCATTGTTCCCCAAGCCTGCCTGTTGGAGCAGCCCCTACCCCAGGATCCCTGGGATCAGCGTCTGGATGGGATCCAAACCGAGGAGAGGTTTTACAAGACGGGGATCCCCTAGACTAAAGAGGGTGGGCCTTGGAGGAAAACCGATGAGCCAAGTTTGGAAGCCAGCGCAGTGGCTAACCCGAAAGCTTCGCCCTGTCTGCATGAGCTTGGGCTGTGTGGCATTGGCGGTGCTCTTGATGGGCTTTGGGGCGATCCCATTGCAATTGAAGGATCTCCACGTCACTCCCTGCCCCGATACCCCCGAGTACGCCAACCTGGTTACCAGCAACGCCAACCCCATGGCGGCCAGGTGCCTGTTTATCGAAGGCAGGGTGGTCAACCGCTCCAAAAACACCGTTTTCAATGCCGATGTCTTCGGTCGGCTTTACGATGCCAACGGCAACGATGTCTTGCCGGAACGCACCCGTCTGGGGGCCATTGAAGAAGTTCCTCCCGGCGAGAGCCCCTTTTCCATTCGCATCTCCGTGCCGGTGACCAGCCCCCTGCCCCTAACCCTGGAGCAATTCAAAGCCAGCGGCTTCAGCGGCACCGTGCGTCGTTAGCGTCTAAAGCTGGCGGGTGAACTCCACCTGGGTGGGGCGCTCAGGCAAATGGAGTTGGGCGACCACAGGCGGCGTTTGGGCGATCAGCCGGCCCCGGCGGAAGACATACAGGCAAGCCGGTTTTAGGCGAATGGCTTCGACGGCATCAGCAGCCTGGAGCACCACCAAATCGGCATAGCAGCCGGGTTCTAGGCCGTAGCCTTGCAACCCCAGAATGCGGGCCGGGTTCTCCGTAACCGCCAAGAAACACTGGCGCATCTGCTCGTAGCCTGTCAGGTGGGCGGCGTGGATGGCCATGTGGGCCGCCTCCAGCATGTTGCCGCTGCCCAAAGGGTACCAGGGATCCATCACACAGTCATGACCAAAGGCCACCGTCAAGCCTGCGGCCATCAGCTCGGGCACCCGCGTCAGCCCCCGTCGCTTCGGATAGGTGTCGTGGCGACCTTGGATAACCATATTGACCAGCGGGTTGGCAATCACCCCCAGCTCTGCCTCGGCCATCAGGGGGATCAGTTTGCTGACGTAGGAGTTGTCCATCGAGTGCATGGAAGTTAGGTGGGATCCAGCTACCCGCCCCTGCAAGCCCAGCCGCAGCGTTTCGTAGGCCAAGGTTTCCACATGGCGCGAAAGGGGATCGTCGGTCTCGTCACAGTGCAGATCCACCCGCAGACCCCGCGCTGCTGCAATCTCACATAGGGCCCGCACCGAAGCCGTCCCTTCGGCCATCGTCCGCTCGAAGTGGGGGATCCCGCCCACCACCTCTACCCCCAAATCCAGAGCCTTCTCCAGGAGCTGCACTGCCCCTGGCGAGCGATAGTAGCCATCCTGGGGAAAAGCCACCAGTTGCAAATCCAAGTAGGGAGCCACTTTTTGCTTGACTTCCAGCAGCGCCCGCACCGCCAACAGGTTGGGATCACACACATCCACATGGGTGCGGATGGCCAGGATCCCACGCGCCACCGCCCAGTCGCAATAGGTCAAGGCCCGCTCCATCACTGCCTCGGCGGTCAACAGCGGCTTCAACTCCCCCCAGAGGGCGATCCCTTCCAGTAGGGTTCCCGATTGGTTAACCCGCGGGATCCCGTAGGTGAGGGTGGCGTCCATGTGAAAGTGGGCATCCACAAAGGGGGGCGATACCAAGCGATTGCTGACATCAATTTCCTGGGGGGCAGTGGCTTGTAGGTTGTTTTCCAGAGCAACAATGCGATCCCCCTCGATACCGATATCGATCCCCTTGCGGCCATCCGGCAAATTGGCCCGGCGCAAAATCAGATCCATATGTTGATGTTGTGGCTATTTCAACTTAGGTTGTCCATTACAAACAAGCTTCTTCCCGAAAAATCGTGTTTTACAATACACATTTCTGGGGATCCCCCCCTTAGGATAAGCCGAGCAGTAACCTGATCTGGAAGTAACCTCAACAGAAGCGACTATGGCACGTTTAGAACTCTCCCGGCGAGACTTCTGCCTGCGTTCTGGGGCTTTTGTAGCTGGCCTGATGGGGAGCCGCTGGTTGGTTCGCGATGCCGCAGTGGCTCAAGGAACCAGGCTGAAGGTGGCGGGGGTTTATACGGTTCCCATTGAGCAGCAGTGGGTGAGCCGGATCCATAAGGCGTTGATGGCTGCTCAGGAGCGGGGGGATATTGACTACACCTGGTCGGAGTCAGTTTCCAACACCGACTACCCACGGGTGCTGCGTCAGTACGCCGAGAGTGGCGTCCAACTGCTGGTGGGTGAGGTCTTCGGGGTGGAGCGGGAAGCGCGGGAAGTAGCCAAAGACTATCCCAAGGTCAGCTTTTTGATGGGATCCAGCCTCAAGCCAGATCCTGCCCTGAGCAATTTTGCCGTGTTCGACAACTACATCCACGAGCCTTCCTATTTGACGGGAATGGTGGCTGGGGGGCTGACCCGCTCCCAAATCATCGGCATGGTGGGGGGCTATCCCATTCCAGAAGTGAATCGCCTCATGAACGCTTTCATGGCAGGGGCGAGGGAACTGCAGCCGGAGGCGAAGTTTTTGGTCACCTTTATCGGCAGTTGGTTTGATCCCCCCAAAGCCAAAGAAGCGGCTTTTGCCCAAATTGATGCCGGTGCAGATATCCTCTATGCAGAGCGGTTTGGGGTATCTGATGCCGCCAAAGAGAGGGGCGTTTTGGCCATCGGCAATGTGATTGATACCCAGCCGGACTACCCGGAAACGGTGGTGGTCAGCGCCCTGTGGCACATGGAACCCACCATCGACAGAGCCATTGCCGCGGTGAAGGCCGGAGAGTTTAAGGCAGAGGATTATGGGATCTACAGCATGATGAAATATGGGGGATCCAGCCTCTCCGACTGGGGAACCTTTGCCGACAAAGTTCCGGCTGAACTGAAAGCTAAGGTGATGCAGCGGCAGGCAGAGATTCTGGCGGGGTCTTTTGTTGTGGCCATCGATGACAGCGAACCCAAGTCCACCCTCTGAAGCGCCTTTGGCCTTGAAGGTGGTGGGCATCACCAAGCGCTTTGGTGCTCTGCTGGCCAACGACCAGATCGATCTCGAGCTGCGGGCCGGGGAGATTCTGGCCATCTTGGGGGAAAATGGGGCGGGCAAAACGACGCTGATGAATATCCTGTTTGGGCACTATGTTCCCGATCAGGGTCAGGTGTGGGTGTTGGGTCGGCCCCTCAAGCTGGGATCCCCGGCGGCTGCCTTGGCGGCAGGGATAGGCATGGTGCATCAACATGTGGTCTTGGCCGATAATCTGTCGGTGCTGGACAACATTCTTCTGGGCACTCAGCCCCTCTGGCACCTGTGGTCTCGGCGGCGAGAGAGACGGCGGCGCATCCAAAAGCTGGCCGAGGAATTGGGGTTGGCCGTGGATCCCGATGCCCTGGTGGGATCCCTGACCTTAGGGGAGCGGCAGCGGGTGGAGATCCTCAAGGTGCTGTACCGAGGGGCGCGGATCCTGATTTTGGATGAGCCCACGGCGGTGTTGACCCCACCGGAAATCGAGCCGTTTTTTCACACCCTACGGCAGATGGCCGGTCGCGGGCTGGGGATCCTGCTGATTTCCCACAAGCTCCAGGAGGTGATGCGCATCAGTGACCGGGTGATGGTGCTGCGGTCAGGGCGGGTGGTGATGACGGGCAAGACGGCTGAGATCCATCCCGCAGCACTGGCAGAAGCGATGGTGGGGCAGCGGTTGGCGGCGGTGGTCAAAGCCCCTTTGTCTCCGGGGGAGACGGTCTTAGAGTTGCAGCAGGTCTCCTGTGGGGTGCTGGAGCGGGTTTCTTTGACGGTGCGGCGTCACGAAATCGTGGGTATTGCTGGGGTGGCGGGCAATGGGCAATCCGTCCTGGCAGATCTGGTCTGTGGGGTGATCCGGCCCCAGCAAGGTCACCTGCATCTGTATGGCCGAGTCCTGCGGCTGATCTCTCCTGCTGAGATGGTGCGGCAAGGCATGGCTCGGATCCCGGAAGACCGCCACAAGACCGGGCTGATCGGTTCGCTTAGCCTGTGGGAGAACTGGGTCATCGAGCGCTATCGGGATCCCGAATTCTCGCGGTGGGGGATCCTGCGTCACCGGCAAATCTATCAGCAGGCCTACACTTGGCTACAAACCTACGATGTGCGAGGGCTTCAGGGGGAGGATCCCCGGCGGGCGCTCCAGATGCCGGTGCAACTGCTGTCCGGCGGGAATATGCAAAAAGTGATCCTCTCGCGGGAGCTGTGTCGGGATCCCCAGGTGATTGTGGCTCACCAACCGACGCGGGGACTGGATTTGGGGGCTGTGGCTTACGTGCACACTCAACTGCTGGCAGCAGCCCGGGCTGGAGCCGGGATCCTGCTCATTTCTGAAGACTTGGATGAGTTGCTGAGTTTGGCCGATCGAGTGGCGGTGCTCTATCGCGGTCGGCTTTCCCCAGCAGCCCCGACCCACACCACGACGGTGACCGCCTTGGGGTTGCGTATGACCGGGCAGGAGGTAGCCGATGCGTGTTGAACTTCGCTCCACCGTGCCCCTCTGGCTGATCCTGAGTGCGCCGATGGCAGCCATTGCCCTGGCTTTCCTCTCCTGCAGCCTGCTGATCCTGTGGACAGGATCTCCGGTTTTGGCAGCCTATGGAGCTTTGCTGCGGGGAGCGGTGGGATCCCCCTTTGCCCTGAGCGAGACCTTGACGCGGGCCGTTCCTCTGATCCTGACGGGATTGGCGGTGGCAGTGTGTTTTCGGGCCAAGTTGTGGAACATCGGTGCAGAAGGCCAGTTTTATGGTGGGGCTCTGGCTGCCAGCCTCTTGGGCACCGGTGAGCTTTCGCTGCCGCGCCCGGGGTTGGTGCTGGTGCTGCTGCTGGCGGGCTGGATTGCCGGAGGGCTGCTGTTGTGGATCCCGGCTTGGCTCAAGACCCAGTTCCAGGTGGACGAAGTGGTGACCACCTTGCTGCTCAATTTTGTCATTCTTCTTGGGATCAGCTATCTCCTGGAAGGTCCCCTCAAAGATCCTCTGGCTCTGGGTTGGCCCCAAGGTCGTGCCCTGGTAGAGAGTGCTCTTCTGCCGCGGCTGATTCCCCGCAGTCGTCTCCACGCCGGTTTCATCATTGCCCTGCTCGCTGCCCTGGGGGTGTGGGCCATAGAGCAGTTCACCGTTTGGGGCCTGGAAATGCGAGCCGTAGGCGCGAACCCGGAAGCCGCTAAATTCCTCGGCATCCCAGTCCAGGGAGTTATTCTGTATACCTCATTGCTAGGAGGCGGGCTGGCCGGCTTGGCAGGAGCTTGTGAACTTCTCGGGCTCAAGGGCTATCTCACTTTGGATTTATCCCCGGGCTTTGGCTACACCGGCATTGTCGTTGCCCTGTTGGCCCAACTGCATCCCCTGGGGGTGGTGGGGGCGGCAGTTTTCATTGCCGGGGTTTATGTAGGAGCCGATACCATGGGGCGTAGCTTGGGCGTTCCCACCTACCTGGCCGATGTCATTGTTGCCGCTGCCCTGCTGTGGATGCTGGTCTGCATGGGGTTGGCCCGTTATCGTCTGCGCTGGGACTGAGCACCCATGTCTGCACTCCTGAGTCTAATCAGCTTAATTAGCACCACCAGCTTTTGGGTAGCCACCCTGCGCATTGCTACTCCCTTACTCTTTGGCACTTTGGGCGAAGTGCTCTGTGAGCGGGCTGGCGTTCTCAACCTAGGCATCGAAGGGATCATGACCCTGGGGGCTATGGCCGGTTGGCTGGTGGTCTATCAGGGATCCGGGTTGTGGTGGGGTGTAGCCTTTGCGGCCATCCTCGGTGCTGGTGTGGGCTTGGTTCACAGCCTGTTGACCGTCCGCCTTGGGGTTTCCCAGCACGTCACCGGTATCGGCATCACCCTCTTGACCATCAACGCCGCCTATTTTGTCTATCGCATGGCCCTGCCCCAGGTTACCTCTCCCCCCAAAATTATCCCCTTCAGTCCTTGGCCGATCCCCGGTCTCTCCAGATTGCCCTTTCTGGGAGAAACCTTGTTTACCCAGCCGCCCCTTACCTACCTCAGCCTTCTCCTAGTGCCTCTCATGGCCTACATCCTCTACCGAACTCCGCTGGGCCTCGCCGTGCGCATGGTTGGGGAAAATCCCCAGGCTGCCGCTTCCCAGGGGATCCCGGTCTATGCCGTTCGTACCGGAGCGGTGATGGTGGGCAGCGCTCTCATGGCCGTGGCCGGCGCTTTCTTAACCCTCTCTGCGTTTGATGCATTTTTCTTCAATATCGTCAATGGGCGGGGGTGGATTTGCATTGCCCTGGTGGTTTTTGCCGCTTGGGATCCCTGGCGAGCCTTGGGAGGGGCATTGTTGTTTGCCGGGTTTGATGCCTTGCAATTACGCCTTCAGCAGCTTTGGGGCAGCCGGATCCCCTATCAGTTTTTTTTGATGTTGCCCTATCTGCTTAGTATCGTGGCGTTGATCTTGGTCTCTCGCCATACCAAGGCGCCCCGCGCTCTTTTGATCCCCTTTCGCCCTGAAGAACGCATCTAACTGCCGGGTTTTCAAGAAGCCAAAAATTGCTTCTATCAAGCCCTTATCCTTGCCCCAGAAGCCTGTATGTCTTACGTCAAGACCATTGTCTGTTTCGCCAACTCCAGAAAAATGGCCGGTCGCTGTATTGCCGGCAAGGAATGGCAGAACGGAGAGCCAGGAGAATGGGTGCGTCTCATGAGGCCCTAGAAGCTCGTCTGCTTGCCCTTTGCAAACTTCCAGCGGGCGACTTGTTTAGAAGTCGGGAAGAGTGTATAGCCGAAGCCTATCTCATTCAAGGCAGACGTGTCGCCTATCGAGATGAGAAAATGTCAAAAAATGATGAGCGGAGCGCGAGGCCATGAAGATATTTACGATAGGGTTCACGAAGAAAAGTGCAGAGCAGTTTTTTAATCGCTTAAAACAGCCTGGTCTGGTTCGAGTTGTTGATGCTCGACTTAACAATACATCGCAACTGGCGGGATTCACGAAAAAGAGTGATCTAGAGTTTTTTCTTCACGAGATCTGTAAGCTTGGATATGTTCATTTGCCGGAATTGGCACCAACCCAAGAAATTCTTGACGCTTATAAAGCTAGTGGTGACTGGTCCAATTATGAGAGACAGTTTTTGTCGTTGATGGCAGAGCGTCGCATTGAAGATCAAGTGGACAAAAGTATTCTCGATGGAGGGTGTCTGCTTTGTAGTGAAGCTACTCCTGAGCACTGTCATCGTAGGCTGGTTGCTGAATATTTGCGCAGAAAATGGGGTGATGTTGAAATCGTGCATCTATAATAACTAAAATAACTAAATAACTAAGAGCTGGCACTGCGGATTTTTCCGATTTATGCAGCTACTCCAAGTTGCAGCAGGGTTCTGGCAACACGGAGCGAAAGGGATGCCCAACCGATTTCGAAACTCTCTCACCGACAGCAATCTCGATACAGGGATCCCAGCTTGCGCAGCTCCAACACTGGGCCAGGGTTTGCCGCCGTTGCTTTTGGATCCCAAGTTCCCGCCGGCAGCTAGCGTGTATGGTAGATGAAAGCTTGTTTTTGGGTCTATCCCCATCCCTATGCCCAGGGCTAGCGCCTCTCGCCATCAGACCGACCCCTGCTTTGGTTCTGCCATCGCTACGCGACGCTTTCGTGAACAGGCCAAAGGGTTAAAGCCCCACCAACAAAAGCAACTGCAACGGCTCTATCAACTGCGCCTACCCCCCAACCGCTTGGTGACGGTGGAGTTTGCCCAACGGCTGGGATCCCTGACCCAAGATCTGGAAGGCCGGCCCATCAGCGTTTACCTCAACCGGCGCGGCCAGGTGATCCGTGTGGGGGTGGGATCCCCTTTTGAAACCCAAATCCCTGCCTGGGAATTGCCCCGCCAGGGGGCCGAGCGCCTATCTGGGATCCGCTGTATCACCACCCAAGTGGGGGAAGGGGGCCCCAGTCAAAAAGCGCTGACGGCCATGGCTTTGCAGCGTCTGGATGCCCTCATCACCCTTTCTGTGTCCAAGTCGGGGGGGCACCGAAGCCGGGGAGGAACGGCCACAGGCTTTGTCCACTGGGCCTATCTGGCCCATTTGCTGCCGGAGGGAGAGCGCCGTTGGCAGGTTTCTGAGCCTTTGCCTTTGGGGATCCTGGCAGAACAGGATTTACAGGAGCTGGTGGCGGAGCTGGAGGATGGGTTTCGGCGCCAATTGACCGCCCGTCAGGTGGAGCTGGATCAGGATCGGGCGATCCTGGTGGGGCTGCAGGAGCCCGGACGGAGCTATGAGGATCTCATGGATGGGTTGGCGGAGCTAAGCCGCCTGGTGGAGAGCGCCGGCGGACAGGTGCTGCAAGCCCTCTGGCAAAGACGGGAGGGCCCCAACTCGGCCACGGTGATTGGATCCGGTAAGGTGCAAGAGCTGGCTCTGCTGGTTCAGGATCTAGGGGCTAACCTGGTGGTGTTCGACCGGGAACTCACCCCTAGCCAGGTGCGCACTCTGGAAGAGGCAGTGGGGGTGCGGGTGGTGGATCGCAGCGAGGTGATCTTGGATATTTTTGCCCAGCGGGCCAGAACCCGGGCCGGAAAATTGCAGGTGGAGCTGGCTCAACTGCAGTACTTGCTACCTCGCTTGGCCGGTCGAGGGCGCACCATGTCTCGTCTGGGCGGAGGCATTGGCACCCGTGGCCCTGGGGAAACCCAACTGGAAATGGAGCGGCGGGCCATTCAGCGGCGCATTGCCAAGCTACGGCAACAGGTGGAAGAATTGCGCCACCACCGGCAGCGGCTGCGCCAACGCCGTGAGGGATCCCAAATTCCCGTGGTGGCCCTGGTGGGCTACACCAACGCCGGCAAGTCCAGCCTTCTCAACGCCCTCACCCATGCTGGGGTGTACGCTGCCGACCAACTCTTTGCCACCTTGGATCCCACTACCCGGCGGCTGGATCTGCCCAACCGGCAGGCGGTGCTGTTGACCGACACGGTGGGATTCTTAACCGAATTGCCAGACCAACTGGTGGATGCCTTTCAAGCCACCCTGGAAGAGGTGACGGAAGCCGATGCCCTACTGCATGTGGTGGATCTCTCCCACCCCAACTGGGAGGGGCAAATCGAGGCGGTGGAAGCATTGCTGGACGAGATGCCCTTGGCCACGGGCCCCCGACAACTGGTGTTCAACAAAATCGACCGCCTAGATCCCGAATGGATAGAAGACGTGTGCCTGCTCTACCCGAAGGCCCTGTTTGTTTCCGCCACCACCGGCCAAAACCTGGATCAGTTGCGCCGCACCCTGGCTCAGTTTGCTGCAGCCCTAAGTCCTAACCCCTTCGATGGGCAGGAACCCAAGGATCCTTAAAAGCATTCCATAAGGATTTCCAAACCTGCATAGCTCATCTTCATCCCCCGTCAACATAAACATTCAGTTACATTGAGATCAGGATTGTGACCCGACTTAAAGTTAGGGAGAGAACATGGCCACCACTGTAGTTGCACCTCAAGTCGCACCTCGCCTGGCCCAGCCCCATCTGACGCTGCAAACTCTGCCCATCGGGGCCGACACCCTCGCCATTCGCTCTCAAGATTGGGATCGGGATCGATTTGACATCGAATTTGCTCTGGAAAACGGCACCACCTACAACTCCTTTTTGATTCGCGGCGAGAAGGTGGCCTTGATCGACACTTCCCACGAGAAGTTTTGCCAGTTGTACCTGGATTGCCTGCAAGGGATCCTGGATCCCACTGCGATCGACTACCTGGTGGTCAGTCACACCGAGCCAGATCACAGCGGCCTAGTCGGGGATCTGCTGGAGTTGGCACCCCAGATGACGGTGGTAGCCTCCAAAGTGGCCATGCAATTTCTGGAAGATCTGGTGCATCGGCCCTTCCGGCAGCTGGTGGTGAAGCAGGGAGATCGCTTGGATCTGGGCAAAGGACACGTTCTGGAGTTCATCTCGGCCCCCAACCTGCACTGGCCTGACACCATCCTCACCTACGACCACGGCACCCAGATCCTCTACACCTGCGATGTGTTTGGGATGCACTACTGCGACGACCTTGCCTGGGATGAGCATCCCCATCTGCTGCAGGCGGACTTTAAGCTCTACTACGACTGCCTCATGGGGCCCAACGCCCGCTCGGTGTTGTCCGCCCTGAAGCGCATGGAAGCCTTGCCTCCCATCGCTGCCATTGCTACTGGCCACGGCCCCCTGCTGCGCCATCACCTGTCCGACTGGGTGGAGCACTACCGTACCTGGAGCCTGGAGCAGGCCAAAGCCGAACGGATGGTGGCGGTGTTCTACCTGTCGGGATATGGCCAGGGGGAAGCGTTGGCCCAAGCCATTGCCCGTGGGATCCACAAAACCGGCATCCAGGTGGAGCTGGCAGATTTGCGGCTGGTGGATGCCCATGAGGTGCGGGAGCTGATGAGCTTGGCCGCCGGTGTGGTGATAGGCATGCCACCCCAGTCGGGGCCTGAGGCCGCCACCACTCAAGTGCTGCTGAAAACCCTTTTGGCCTCTGCCCACAGCAAGCAAGGCTTTGGTCTGTTTGAGTCGGGCGGCGAAGATGATGAGTCGGTGTACCTCTGCCGCAACACCCTGCAGGAGATCGGTGCCAAAGAGGTGTTTGCCCCCATTCTGCTCAAGCAGCCTGCCGGCGAGGCTTTGCTGCAACTGGCCGAAGAAGCGGGTACGGATCTGGGGCAGTGGCTGACGCGGGATCGCAACATTCAGCAGATGAAAGCCTTGGATGCCGACTTGGATCGCGCCCTAGGCCGCATCAGCAATGGCCTCTACATCATCACTGCCCGCAAAGGGCAAGCCACCAGTGCCATGCTTGCCTCCTGGGTGGCCCAAGCCAGCAGCGATCCGCCGGGGATCAGCATTGCGGTAGCTAAGGATCGGGCCATTGAATCCTTCCTGCAGGTGGGCGATACCTTCGTGCTAAACGTGCTGCAAGAAGGCCATTACCAACCCTTGATGCGCCACTTCCTGAAGAGATTTCCCCCAGGGGCCGACCGCTTTGCCGGGATCAAGACCTACCCTGCTGCCAACGGATCCCCCATCTTGGCCGATGCTTTGGCGTACCTGGAGTGCCGCGTGGTGAGCCGCCTAGAAACCAGCGATCACTGGGTGGTGTACAGCACCTTGGAAGCTGGTCGGGTCTCCAGCCCAGAGGGCCTTACTGCCATCCACCACCGCAAGGTGGGGAATCATTACTGATACTGGTAGTGAGCGGTGAGAAGAGAGAAGTGAGAGATGATCCCTCACTCTCAGCCCTTCTCCCTGGGGAAGCTGGGATCCCTGTGGCGAACAGACTCACAAAGACTCAATAGGACTGCCGATAGACCAACCCACTGGGATGTAGGAAAAAAGGGCTGTCTTCTCCCAGGCGGATCCCGACCTGCTCCAGCCGTTCCCCTTGGCGGGTTGCAGGCCCTAAGGGCAGCCCCTCTATCCCCTGTTGATGGGATCCCTGCTGGGCTGGCCGATGAGTGATATTGTTCAAACCTGAAGAGAGGGGATCCGAGGGGGCATACCTCTGCCGCCAGCGCTGGTAAGGGCTGATTTGGATCCCTGCTTTGTCCATCTGGGTTGTCGAGAGGGTAGAGGCAGGTGTTGACGCCTCTGACAACTGCAACCGTGAAGAGGGCGAAAGGGCGACCACTGGGCATGGCTCAGCTTGTGCCCAAGCCCCCGCTGCAAAAACCCAGGCAAGAAAGCAGCCACCCCAGCAGGAGAAGATGGCACACCGCATGGGAAGATCCCTCCATAAGCCCAACCCAGTTGCTTCTCAGGCCATTTTTCACAGGCAGGACTGAGAGCGCAGCTCCCATCTTGCCCATGCCAACTTGCAGGCCGGATGATTGGGATCCCCTTGGCTGGGTGATCTCGATCAGCAGACCCACTCTTGATCCAAAAGTGCTGTGAGGGCCCCAGCTCATCCGCACCGGTAGCGCAACTGGCTATAGGGGTGTATGGTCATTTCGATTCAAACTAGGACACTGCACCCACGCCTCAAACCACGCCTTAAACATTGAATGATTGAATGCACGAGGCCAGAAGGCTTTTCAAGGACTCCGTCCCGCTGGCGCGACCAGTAGCTCAGTCGTCTCACCCTAAACTGAAACGACCATAAAGCGCAGTGCAAAGCGAGATTTCAGCGGCAGGGTAGTTAAAAAATGTGCTTTGAGTGCCAAGGTTTTGGCTTGTTTCCGCAAACGGTGCCCAAGGGCAAGGAGCATGTCAAGAAACGGCGGATTTGCCAGGATGGTCTGCACTGGTGACTCGTACATAGGCGTGCCAAGCCAAGTCCAACAGACCATCCAACACTGCTGCAGCCACCGCGGGGCCTCCCTTCCGCCCCTCGGTGCGGATGTGGGGCACCATGGAATCGGCCAGCTCTTGCTTGGCTTGCACCACATTCACAAATCCAGCCGGTGTGGCAATGACCAGAGCAGGGGCCACCTCCTTCTCGGTAATCAGTCGCACCAAGGTGGAGAGGGCGGTCTGGGATTGGCCAATCACAAAAATCGCCTCAGGGTAGCGTTGGGCCAGGGTTTCCAAGCCCCAAGCAGAGCGGGTCTTGTCCCTTTGGGGACGGGTAATGGCTTCGCTGCTGCAGTAGATGGGGTTGGAAAAGGTGTTCTGAACAGCCCAGGCAATGCCCACCTGCACCATCGGCTCATCGACCACAATGGTGGTACGTGCTGCCAGAGCCGCCGCTCCAGCCTGTAAGGCTTCGTTGCCAAAACGGATGAGGTGCAAGTACTCAAAGTCGGCAGTAGCATAAATAACCCGACGAACCACCTCATACTCCGCAGGAGAAAGCTCGTGCTTGCCCACCTCCTGGTCGATGATCATCAGGCTCTCTGCATCGGTTACATGCCACTCCATTGGTTCCAGACCCCACCCGCCACTTAACCTCAGTGATGACAGGATTGTACCTGCAGAGGCCCCAATTGGTGGGAAAAGCCGTTGCTTAACCTGGGGGCCAGCCCATCCCCCGACCGCCCAGAACGTGAATGTGGAGATGAAAGACGGTTTGCCCGCCATCTTCTCCTTCGTTGATCACCAATCGGTAACCTTTGCTTAAACCGGCCTCGGCAGCCACCCGCTGAGCGGTCAGCAAGAGATGTCCCAGCAATGCCTCATGTTCGGGCTTGGCCTGGGAAATGCCGGAAATGGGTTCTTTGGGCACCACCAAAATGTGAACGGGGGCTTGGGGGGCAATGTCTTTGAAGGCCAGGGCTCTGTCGTCTTCGTAAACGATTTGTGCAGGGATCTCCCTACGGATGATCTTGCCGAAAACCGTGTCGCTCATGGGTGCTCACAAACCAGTTCTGCCCTTAGCCTACCTGCTAACTGTGCATTCTCCCACTGGGGTGGTGAGAGTGGTGCTCGGCATCTACTGCTTCAGCAGCCATTCAAATTCCTGTTGCAGGGATTGAATGTGCGCCACCCGCGAGACCAACAGCGCATCTCGCCCAGCATCGCGAAAACGAGAGCGCCACATACTGACCAAATCGGGGTTGCTGCACCAAAAGCGGATAACGGTATCCACCAACTGATCCAAGTCCCAGCCGCGCCGGGCCGGCACTTCCTCCAGGGATCCCAGCAACGCATCGAGGGTGCAGGGGCTGGTACCCAGGTATTCCACCCCACAGGGCCGCTGGGCCAGCTTCTGTTGCTGACGAAAGAACTGTAGAGCAGGGGCAATGCCGATGATCTCGAAGGTATAGACCATGTTGCTCCGCAACACTGATGTGACTGGGCTGAGTCCTACAGAGTTTTCCTGCGAAAACAAAGGTTTTAGAAAAATGGGGTTTAGCAGTCCCCTGACCAGCTTGAAGTCGGGATCCCTTCCCAACTGCTGTCGATCTCTGATTAGGCATTGATTATACCCAACTTGGGCAAGCTGCCAAGCCGGAAAAAACTCTGCCCTGCTGACGCGAGCGGCAGATAGGGATCTTGTTGAGGGATCACGGCGACAGCGCTATTGCCTTGGTGTCCGGTGCATTTAGCTAGACCGCCGGGGAGCCCCCCCTCTGTGCATCAGCGTGAGTGCGGGAGTATGTCACTGCTGCAGGGATCCCATCCAAGTTGGTATTGCGTCTTGGGCCTTTTCTTGAGTGGGGGGGAGTTGAAACTGAAGGCGCGGCTGCCCCACTCCATAGGTAAGGGTGTAGCTCCACTGCAGACAGCGCAGCCACAGGCGGGGATAACGCGCTTCCAGCCAGGGCTGCAGGCGGCGCAGCAGCCTTGGAAGCCAGCCCCTCAAGAGAGCAGAAGTCAAGACCAGGCCGGTATAGCTGAAGTAGGTGGGCAGCCACTGGGCAAAGCCTTTGGCCCCTACAGCCTCCCAGATCCACAGCAGCAGCCGTGGGTTTTGTAGGGCAGCTTTGATGGCCATGCGGTTAAACGCCAGCCAGCCGGCCCGGTCTTTGATGAAATCGTCCACCACCTCCGGCGGCTCGGTGGCGAGAATGCCAAAAAAGCTGTTGAGGGTGGCATTGATGCGCTCGGGGGGCAGCACCTTGCCGGTGGGCACCATCATCCCCCGCGAGAAGAGCCAGGTGACGGCGGAGTTGCCCTGGTAGGCTCGGATCTGAGCTAAGTCCGCAGTCCTGAGCAGGTCGTGGCGCAGCGCTGTATCCAGAAGATCGCACAGGCGGGGGCAGTTGCGCACCAGGGATCCAAACCCGGTAAAACTAAGGGGCGATTGCATGGCTGCCGCATCCCCAATGAGCAGCACCCGGTCAAACTCCGTCCCCCCGCTGCCAACGGGATGTCGGCGCTGGTCAAATCGTCCGGGAATATAGCCGAAGGTCGCTTTTTTCCACTGCAGGCGCTCCGGGTCGCAGCGGCGGTATTCCGGCAGAATGGTGAAAAAATCTTCGTACAGTTCCAGCAGGGATCCGGGGTTTTCTGGATGCACCTGGTGGTAGTGGAACAGGTAGAAGGTGAGATCTTCGCCTGGCCCGGGGAACAGCTCCCAAATGAGTTGCCGACCGCGACTGATGTCTCCATGGCTGGCCAGAATGTCCCCAAATTGGGGATCCCATACCCCCGGCTCAAACCCCCCTTGGATGGTGGCCCCCACCGTGGGGCAGACGCTATCAAAAGCTCGATGGTGGTAAAGCTGCTGGGCAATGGGAGAGGCCGTTCCCATGGCATCCACCACAAGGCGGGATCCCAGCCGAAACTCCTCGCCGGTGGACAAATCCTTCAAAACCAGCGTGACGCCTTGTTCGCCAATGTAGGCCCGCTGGAACTCGGTGCGCTCGTAGATGGCCCCCCCACAGGAAGTGAGGATCTGGCCACAAAGCTGCAGGAGTTTTTCGGCATCAATGGCCAGATTGAGTACCGTGGGCGTGTGCAGGACAGGGGCGCGCACCGGGCTATTGCCGTCAAAAAACTTGTTGAACCCATCCGTATATTCGCGCAGGATCAAGCTCTCCATCTGCTCGGCGCTCAGAAGGCCCAAATCCACCAGGGTTTGCAGCTCCCGCCGGGAGATGTTCCACTCGCGGTTCATGCGGCCAAAGGGAAGCCGCTCCACCAAGGCCACGCGGTAGCCCAAGCGGGCCATGGCCGCCCCATAGAGGGCTCCCAGCGCTCCCCCCACAATGGCCAGATCCCACTCCACCGGGGCCGGCTCAGGGGCAGGCTGGCGAAACAATACCGGCTGAGCGGAGCAGTGGGCTGCATGGCGATGTTGCACTTCTTCCCGCCAGCGCTTTTCCCACCAGTAGACCCGCTGCAGGTCAAATTCTCCATTGGGGATCCGGCGAAAATACTTCACCGTTTGCGGGTAGAAAGGCTCAAGCTGATCGAAGATGGATCCCCGGTTCAGATCGATCTGGGGCAACTGCGGGTAGCGGTGGGGAAATTGGCTGTGGATGGCCTGTTCCAGCTCTCTCAGCCAGCGAGCTTGGCGAGGGAAAGGCTGCTCCGACCACTGAAACACCTTGAGATAGGTGGTGTTCAGCCCCGACCACAAGAAGAGAGCCAGCTCAGCGCCGGATCCCTGTAGGCGCAGGCCCGTGGGGGTGAGAACCTTCCGACTGCCCTGGGGCAGGGGGATGCACTCCTGTAGCCAGCGCAGCACTTGGGCGCTATCAGGGCAAGGGATCTCGCGATAGTACAGGGAAGTGAGCACGGCGCGGAGATTAAGAAACGGAGCAAATCTTTACCCATTGTGACATGAGGGGATCCTTTCCCCTCACCGATCCCGGGGATCACCCCTGCCCAGTCTTTCCCCAAGCTGCAGATCGGCAGGGGTATTGCAATTGGTGAGCATCCTCCCTAAGGACTCCGTCCCGCCGTCGCAAACGGGCAGGGGTAGGATAGCTGTGGGCACCTGGGACAACCAGACCTGAAAGGATCTTCCCCCTGCCTGCAAGAAACTCTCCAGGGAGCCTAGCTGCGCCAAGCGATAGAAGCCACACAGAGGTTCCCAGCGCCGCTGACTTTGTTGCTCCGCAACGCTGTCGCGACTGGGCAGGGCAGCCACTGTCTGAGGGGGCAGGGCGGCAAGGTGTCGTCGCCAATCCCCAAGAACCTGCTCCTGCAAGCAGGGCAGATCACAGGCCAGCAGCAGGATCCACTCCGGGGGAGCGGCCAAGGTTTGCAACCTTCGGATCCCCTCTTGAAAGGCCAGCAACGGGCCTCGGTGTTGCTCCGCAACGCTGTCGCGACCCCATGAGTCTTGCCCGGCAAGCAGGGGAAGGGTTTCCCGCCAGAGGTGCCAACCGGGATCCACCAGCGACGCATAGCGCTCCGGCCAGGGGGTGAGGATGTAAACCGCGTCGGCACAGGCTGCTGCCACCTGAGCCACCCGTCGCAGCAGGGGGATCCCCTCCCAAAGCACCAGGGCTTTGTCGGATCCCATGCGGCGGCTGTTGCCCCCGGCCAGGATCAAGGCCGCAACGGTAGGTAGAGAATCTTTAGGCATTTGCTGCTTCGCAACGCTGTCGAGACTGAGTATCCGGCTTTTCCACAGGGTTAGCGAGCAATAGGCATGGGTGGGGGAATAGGATAGGGATCCCATCCTCTCCTCACTCTAGTCGCCATGTCTGAGCCTTCTGGCCGTCTGGTTTGGAACCACTCTACCCATATCTCAGGGTTGATCCCTGTTTTGGAACGTCTGACCCAGCAGGCCGGCATCAAGACCGTGACGCCGGGCGCTCTGTCCTGCAGCCGTGGGCGGATCCCTCAGTTGCAGTTGCGGGTTTCGGTGCCGATCCGGGGCGGGTACAAGCTGGTGGCCCGCAAGGGAAGCAGCGTGCAAGAGGTATTTGTGGTAACAGATCTCAGCCAAACCGAGCTCGAGGCAGCCATTCTCCGCTGTTTGCAGTGATCCCTTCTGGCAACACAACCGAGCCTCGTTCTTGCTACACAACGCTGTCCCGATCCAGGACTCCGCCCTGCCAACGCGAATAGCACCTCTGATTATGAGTCAATCTTATGTCTCGTACTAGCCTCAAGCCTGCCCGTATCAGTGCTGTTTTGCCAGGATCCCTGGCAGCAGAAGCAGGCATTCAACCTGGAGAGGCCCTGGTCAGCATCAACGGCGAGCGACCCCGCGATCTTATCGACTACCGCTTCCTCATTGCCGAGGAGTATGTAAGCCTGGAGATCTTGGATAGCCAAGGGATCCCGCGCACAGTTGAGCTGGAGAAGGGGATTGACGAGGATCTGGGGCTGGAGTTTGAGACAGCCCTGTTCGATGGCCTGATCCAGTGCGCCAACGCTTGCCCCTTTTGCTTCATCGACCAACAACCCCCGCAGATGCGGGCGACGCTGCACCTCAAGGACGACGACTACCGCCTCAGTTTTCTCTACGGCAGCTACCTCACCCTCACCAACTTGCCTGCCGCCGAATGGGAGCGCATTGCCCGCCTGCGCCTTTCCCCCCTCTATGTCTCGGTACATGCCACCGATCCCGATCTACGCAGCCGCCTGTTAAAGAATCCGCGGGCTGGGCTGATCCTGGAGCAGTTGGCCTGGTTTCGCCAACATCGCTTGCAACTGCACGCGCAGGTGGTGGTCTGCCCAGGGTGGAATGACGGGGAACACCTCACCCGCACCTTACTGGATCTGGCTGCCTTTCGTCGGCCCGTGGACGGGATCCCTACGGTGCTGTCGGCTGCTGTGGTGCCTGTGGGGCTGACCCGCTTTCGCCCCCCTGGAGATGAGCTGATTCCTGTGGATGCAGCCAAGGCCCGAGAAGTGATCCAGCAGGTGGAAACTTTGCAGGTCGGGTTTCGGCAAGAATTGGGATCCACCTTTGCCTGGCTGGCCGATGAGTGGTATCTGCTGGCGGGGTGGGAATTGCCCCCGGAAGAGCACTATGAAGATTACCCCCAGCTGGGGAATGGTGTGGGATCCCTGCGCCTATTTTTGAGCCAATTTGAGCAGGTGAGTTTGCCTGTCGGCTTGGCATCTCCGGTAAAGGCCCTTTGGGTGGTGGGCAATGCCGTGGGGCAAGCCTTTCAGCCCATCGTGCAGCGCCTGAATCGCATCCATCATTTGCAGCTCACGCTGCTGCCCATCGCCAGCCGATTCTGGGGCCAAACCCTGACGGTGACCGGGCTGCTGACGGGGCAGGATATCTTGGATGCCCTGAAGTCTGTGGAAAACTTGGTAGACTACGATGGGCTGTTGCTACCCCAGATTGCCCTCAAGGACGGGGAGCGCTTTTTGGACGATCTGACCTGGCAGGATCTGCAGGCCCAGGTAGGGATCCCAGTGGTGCGGGTGGACGGTGGGCCGGCAGGCTTGGTGCAGGCGGTGCAAGAGCTAGAACAGGGCTATGCCTATGGCACCCTACGGTGCTCGGCAACGCCTAGGCAAACGGAAACTGCACCGCTGGCGCGACCAAGAACAGCTTTAAGCCGAGGATCCTGAGGCAATGCAGAGGTTACGGCGAGGATTGCTTCTGCTGCTTTGGGTGGGGCTGGGGATCCTGGCCATCACGGGCTTGGCGGCTTTCTACGTGGATCTGGCCTGGTTTGCCGAGCTGAATGCCTTGCCGGTGCTGTGGACGCGGGTGATTGCCCGCTGGGGGCTGGGCCTAGGGGCTTTCCTCTTTGCCCTGGCGGTGGCGGGATCCAACATCTGCTCCTGCTGGCGGGGGGCAACCTTGACCGGAGCCTGGGTGATCGCCATAGGTTTAAGCGGCTTCTTTGCTGGGTCTCTTTCTAATCACTGGTTCACGCTGTTGCTCTGGCTGAACCAGGGGCCCGTTGGGGAGTCGGATCCGATTTTCAACCGCGATCTCAGCTTCTTTCTCTTCAGCCTGCCTTTTTGGGAGACGCTGCAGCAGTGGTGCTTCAACCTGGTGTTGCTCACCTTGATTGCCGTTGTCCTCATCTACTTGGTGGAGCTGGGGCTTTCCGAGCAACGGCTGACCTTGGCCCTTTCTCTCTATGCCCAGCGGCACCTGCTGATCTTGGGGGGATCCCTGTTTCTCATTCGGGCTTGGGGCCATTGGCTGGATCGCTACGAGCTGCTCTATTCCACCCGCGGCGTTGTGTTTGGGGCCGGTTTTGCCGATGTACATGCAACTTTGCCGGCCACGACCTTGATGAGCGGGGTGGCGGGCTTAACGGCAGTGGGATTCTGGGTTTTGGCCCGCCAAGGGATCCGCCTCAACCTTCCCTTTCTCAAGTCCTGGTGCCCCCCCTGGGCCAGCTCTCTCTTGGCGCCAGCCATCCTCTGGGGAGCTTACCTGGGGTTTGGGCTGCTGACCACCCAACTTTACCCCCAACTGGTGCAAACCTTCTTGGTGGCCCCCAACGAACTGGAGCTGGAGCGCCCCTACATCGAGCACAACATCCGTTTTACCCGTGCCGGTTTTGGCCTTAGCCAGGTGGAAGTGCAACCCTTCCCAGAAGAGGGATCCCTGACCTGGGAGATCCTGCAGCAAAATCAATCCACCCTGAGCAACGTGCGCCTTTGGGATGCGGATCCCCTATTGGCCACTTATCGGCAACTGCAAGAAATCCGCCCCTACTATCAATTTCCCTATGTGAATGTGGATCGCTACCGCATCGGGGGAGAATTGCGCCAAGTCATGCATGCCGCCCGCGAGCTGGACTTTGCCCAGGTGCCCCCTGCCGCTCAAACCTGGGTCAACCGGCGGTTTTTCTACACCCACGGCTACGGCCTCACCCTCAGCCCGGTGAACGTGGTGACCCCCGAAGGCCTGCCGGACTTTTTCCTGTCGGATATCCCGCCGCGGGTTTCTCCCCGCTACCCTGAGGTGGCCCCCGTCTTGCGGGTGGAGCAGCCGGCCCTCTACTACGGCGAGCTGACCACCACCGATGTTTTCGTGGGTGCTGAGGCGCGGGAGTTGGACTACCCTGCGGCAGAGCGCTATGTGTACAGCAGCTATCGGGGCAGCGGTGGCGTGCCCATTCCCCACCTCTGGCAGCGGTTTCTCTACGCCTGGCATTTTGGCGATCTGCGTATCCTTCTCAGCCGCGAGCTGTCTTCCACCACCCGCTTTCTCTATCGCCGCCAAATCCGCGAGCGCATCCGTCGGGTGATGCCGTTTTTGCTCTACGACGGGGATCCCTACCTGGTGATTGGGGATGGCAAGCTCTACTGGTTTTTCGATGCCTATACCACCAGCAGCCGCTACCCCTACTCCGAGCATCTGCCTGGCTTTCCCTTCAATTACATCCGCAACTCCGTCAAGGCAGTGATGGATGCCTACAACGGCAGCATTGATTGGTACATTGCTGACCCTCAGGATCCCCTTATCCAAGCCTACGCTCGCATCTATCCCACCCTGTTCAAACCCCTGCAGGAGCTGGACGAGCTGCTGCGCCAGCACATTCGCTACCCGCAAGATCTCTTCCGCCTGCAAGCGCAGCAGTTTGCCACCTACCACATGACGGATCCCCGTCTTTTCTACAACCGCGAGGATCAATGGCAGATCCCCGGCCAGTTCCGCAACCGGCGGCGCATCCCCATGCAGCCGCAATATCTTATCCTCACCTTGCCGAGGGATCCCCAAGAGGTGACAAATCACACTCCTGAGTTCGTCCTGCTCTCCCCCTATACCCCCGTTAACAAGCAGAACATGGTGGCTTGGATGGCGGCCCGCTGTGACGGGGAAAACTACGGCAAGCTGCTGGTTTACGAATTTTCCAAGCAACGCCTCATCTATGGCCCTGAACAGGTGGAAGCGCGGGTCAATCAGGATCCCTTGATCTCCGAGCAAATTTCCCTCTGGAACCAGCATGGGTCGCGGGTGAACCTGGGCACGCTGCTGGTCATCCCCATCGAGACCTCTTTGCTGTATGTTCAGCCCCTCTACATCGAAGCAGAACAGGGCCGCCTGCCCCAGCTCACCCGGGTGATCGCCGCCTACGAAGACCGGGTGGTGATGGAACCGACCCTCAGCCAAGCCTTGGAATCCCTTTTTCTACCGAGAGGCAGCCGCTAGAGCAAGGGATCCCTTCTCATTTTTGTGTCAGGTAGTTGACGAAAGTTAACGGATGTTTTAAGGTTAGGTTGTCAACTTCGCACTTCCTCAGGGAAGTTTGTCCTCATGACTACTGTTATCCAACGTCGCTCAACCAGCAACGTGTGGGAGCAGTTTTGTGAGTGGGTCACCTCCACCGACAACCGCCTCTACATTGGCTGGTTCGGGGTGCTGATGATTCCCACCCTTCTGACTGCCACCACCTGCTTCATCATCGCCTTCATTGGGGCTCCGCCCGTGGACATCGACGGGATTCGCGAGCCTGTTTCCGGTTCTCTGCTGTACGGCAACAACATCATTTCTGGGGCTGTAGTGCCCTCCTCGGCAGCCATTGGCCTGCACTTTTACCCGATTTGGGAAGCCGCCTCACTGGACGAGTGGCTGTACAACGGCGGCCCCTACCAACTGATTGTGCTGCACTTTTTGATTGGGGTGTTCTGCTACATGGGCCGCGAGTGGGAGCTGAGCTACCGCTTGGGGATGCGTCCCTGGATTGCGGTGGCCTACTCGGCGCCGGTGGCCGCTGCGACAGCCGTGTTTTTGATTTACCCGATTGGGCAGGGGTCGTTCTCCGATGGGATGCCCCTGGGGATTTCGGGGACGTTCAACTTCATGCTGGTGTTTCAAGCGGAGCACAACATTCTAATGCACCCGTTCCACCAGTTGGGGGTAGCCGGCGTGTTTGGAGGGGCGTTGTTTAGCGCCATGCACGGGTCGCTGGTGACCTCGAGCCTGATTCGGGAGACTTCGGAAGAGGAGTCGCAGAACCTGGGGTACAAGTTTGGGCAAGAGGAAGAGACCTACAACATCGTGGCAGCGCACGGGTACTTTGGGCGGTTGATCTTCCAGTATGCGTCGTTCAACAACAGCCGGAGCCTGCACTTTTTCCTGGCGGCATGGCCGGTGGTGGGGATTTGGTTTACGGCGCTGGGGATCAGCATCATGGCGTTCAATCTGAACGGGTTTAACTTCAACCAATCGATTGTGGACAGCAACGGTCGCGTGGTGGGGACCTGGGCAGACGTGTTGAACCGAGCCAACTTGGGGATGGAAGTGATGCACGAGCGGAATGCGCACAATTTCCCGCTGGACTTGGCGGCGGTGGAAGTGGCGCCTGCGGTGCGGGGCTGAGGGTTTAACCTGACAGTTCCACAACCCCACAAGATCCCCTAGCATAGGCTGGGGGATTTTCTTATTGTTGTTCCCCTAGCGGCAAGGCAGTTTCACCTATCTTCCGAGTGGAGCGGCAGGGATCAGCGAGTGGCCCTCAGTTGCTTAGTTATGATGTGGCGTTGCAGAGCCACAGGGCATCTGTATCCCAGAGAATCTGTCCATCAAGAGCCATTCTCCCCAACACCGGTACTCCCACTTGGGCTTCCAGGCGTGGGATCAAGGTTGCATCCAGCTCTGCCAAAGCTTGGGGATCCCTAGTTTCGGGCAGGGATCCAATCAGCACCCACCCCAAAGCGTGGGCCTTGGCTTGGCGCAACAGGGCGGCAAAAGCAGCAGCTTGGCTCAGGGCAGCCTCCCGTTGCAGCGTCAACAGCAAGCTCAACCCCCACGCATGGGCCAGATCCGCCCAAGTTTGGCCTGGCCCTAGGGGATCGGCAACGCTGCCCGGCAAAACCAGTAGGGGATCTCGTTCTCCTGCCCACTCGGAGAGCTGTTGCCAGAGGGCCTTGAGCTGAGCTTCCGAAGGGTTGGGATCCACCCTGAGCCGGCCCCAAGGGCGTTGAACCACCTGCTGCCAAGCGTCGGCCACTGCTGTAGCTCCTGGGATCCCTGGCCAGGTGTCGGCCACCATCACCTTCATGGCTCTGCTTCCCATAGGGTGAGAAACTCCGGCTGGATTTCGAAGCCAAACACCAAAGCCATATCCCGCAGCATGGAGACGGATCCCAGGTTCTGCTGCTTAAACCACCGCATCAACACAAAGATCTTCTGATAGACAAAGATCTCCAGGGCTTCTGGGTTGTAAACAATGCCCTCCCGAGGGTTGAATTGGTGGGGCACCATCATAGCCGCGTAGCGGGCCAGTTCTCCTTGGCGCCAATTGAGGAAGTAGGGCATCCAGGGATAGACCGTATCCCACCGAATAAACCACAGGCGCACCTCCGGGATCTCGGACAGCTCCCGTGGATCCTCAGGGCTGCGCGGCCAATCGATGGCGCATTGCACCTGCTGGGCAGCACGCACAGGATCGGCCATTAGGGTTTTCACCAGCTCATGGCCGGGGGTAAGATCCAGAGTTTGAATGGCCTTGGCGGGAAGGTAGAAGGTAATCGGCACGGCAACACGGCTATCTGGCTTGCAAATGCAGCTTATCTCAGCTCTGCTCCATCTTGCCTGCCACCGGGATCCCTAGGCGGGTGAGATCGAGGGCAAAACCTGCCGTTACCAAAAACACTTGGTCAGCCAGAGGAGCCAGCCTTTGGGTGAGTTCTCCCATCCGATCCCGAAAGCGCCGCCCCATGGGATAAGCGGGCACCACCCCCCAGCCCACCTCTTCAGACACCAGGAGAATCTCCCCCCCACAGCTTTGCAAGGCTGCCAAGAAGGATTCCACCAAGGGATCCCATTCTGAAGAGGGACAGTCTAGGCCCTGCGCCACCCATCCCCCCAGCGAATCCACCAGCGCACAACAGGGCTGGGGCAACTTTTGCAGTTCTGCTCCCAAGTCCCTCCCGGTTTCCCACGTCTGCCAACTGCAAGGCCGCCGTTGCCGGTGCTGTTGAACGCGCTCTGCCCACTCTGGGTCAGTCTCAGGATCGGGTTTTGGCCCGGTAGCCAGGTAGACGACCAGCAAGCCCGAAGCTGCAGCCAAACCCTCTGCTAGCCGACTTTTGCCGGAGCGCACAGGGCCACAGATCAGCACAATCGACATTACCCTGGAAATCCACTGACGCTTGAGTTTAACCTAACAACAGCGCACTTGAACTTCAGGCTCAAAAGCCCAACCATGACAGATCCCAAGCCGATATCGCCGCCTGCACAAAAGGCTTCTTCAGCCTCTTCTCGATCTTCTCAACCGCTCTGGCTCAGCCTAGCGCTAGGGATCACCACTGCCCCCGTCTTGTTGGCATTGGTGCTGGCGGATCGAGCCGAGAAATGGCTGGGATCCCTGAGCTGGGAAGATCCGGGTTGGTGGCTGGGGGAGCGGTTGCCCAACTTAGACAGCGCCCCGCAACAGGCCTATGGGCAACAGCGCAAAAACTCTGCCCCACTCGAGAACCCATAGCTTCTCTGCCACTTTCGTATCATAGGTAAGCGAACCAGCAGCAGGAGTTAACAGCCTTTGCGTAGACCGGCCAAACTGTCTCAGGAGTTTGCCTCCACATTCTCGGGGGTGCTGTTTTGGGTGAGCGCATTTCTCTTCACAACGGTGTTGAGTGCTTGTCTGGGCTACCTATTTGGCCAGCGAGCCCTATCCGGCGTTTCTTCTCCTGTCACCGGCTCTAGCCAGGCTTCTCGCTCCCGCGAAGTTCGGGATCCCCGTACGGTGCCCTTGCTGAACGAGGCTGAGGTGATTACAGCAGCCCAAGCCAGCCTTCGCCCGCCCCCGACTCCCACCCCCCTCTTTACCCCAACGCCCAGGCCGGTTACAACTCCCACCCCCACGATCACCCCCAGAGTGTCTCCTGAATTGGCGGCAGCCCCATCGCCAACTCCTCGCCCCGCCACCCCATCTCCTCCACCTCCCCGTTTACGTCAGCAGGACAGAGTCCTTGCCCCGCCAGTGTCCACACCGCCTCCGCCCCCCGCACCCATTGCCGCCAGTGGACAGGTCTCTATGCAGGTGCTCTCGGTTCGTCGCGAGGGAAGCCAAGTGGTCTTGAATGTGGCCATGCAGAACAACTCGCCAGAGACGGTGCGCTTTCTCTACAGCTTCCTAAACATTACCGACAACAACGGACGGTCGATCAACGCCCTCACCCAGGGTTTGCCGGGGGAGCTGCCCCCCAACAGCCAAGTCTTCCAAGGAACCATCCGCATCCCAGCCTCCAGCCTGGCTGGATCCCAATCCCTGTCCCTGAGTTTGGCCGATTACCCCAGCCGTCGCCACCGAGTAGGGGCCAGTGGGATCCCGGTGCCGCCGTAACACCTCTCTTCCTTTGGCTTCGAACCAGGGATCCGGTTGCGTAGCGTTACAGAGGAATGAAGTCTGTAGGATACGGGGAACAGGAGATGGAGTTGAGAACCGGTGCCTAGCCCAACCTTTAAACAGCCTGAGGAAATCCGAGCGCTCTTTGACCGCATTGCTCCCCACTACGACTCCCTCAACCAAACCTTGAGCCTGGGTCTCCATCAGGTTTGGAAGCGTATGACCGTGCGTTGGTCGGGCGCCAGCTCAGGAAGACATGCTCTAGATCTGTGCTGTGGAACCGGCGATCTGGCTCTGCAGTTGGCCCGCCGAGTAGGAAGAAGGGGACATGTGGTGGGCCTAGATTTCTCTCCCGCCATGCTGGACATTGCCCGGCGTCGCTCCCGGCTGTTCCCCGGCTACTCCCTGGAGTGGGTTCTGGGAGATGCCTTGGCCTTGCCTTTTCCCGACAATAGCTTTGATGCCATTACCATGGGCTACGGCTTGCGCAACGTAACCGATATTCCCCAAGCCTTGCGAGAGATTGGGCGAGTACTGAAGCCGGGGTGTCGTGCCGCCATTTTGGATTTTCACCGTCCCACAGGGATCCCTCTTTTCGAGCAATTTCAGCGCTGGTACTTGAACACCCAGGTGGTTGCCCAGGCCAAAACCCTAGGTCTGGGATCCGAATATGCCTACATCGATCCCAGTCTAGATCGCTTCCCCTCTGGAGAAGAGCAACGACAAATGGCCCTGCAGGCAGGGTTTGCCAGCGCCAAGTTCTACCCCCTGGCTTGGGGCATGATGGGGGTACTGGTGATTGAGAAAAAGAATCCCTCGGTCTGGCCGTGGGGAGAGTGCCAAGCAGGTTAGAAGTGAACGAAAATGAGATCTCGATAGGATGTTGGTTTGCCTATCGGCTGTTGTCGCTATAGTGGTTGAACACCATGCTGGATCCCCTTTTGGAAGAGAAAATCCGTGAACAAATCCGTACCCACAAGGTGCTTATCTACATGAAGGGCACCCCGGAAATGCCCCAGTGTGGGTTTTCCTATGCCGCCGTTCGTGTGCTGGATAGTTTAGGCTTCCCCTACACCGCGATTAACGTCCTTGAGGATCCGGAGATCCGTCAGGGGATCAAAGAGTTTTCCAACTGGCCTACTATCCCGCAGATTTATATTGATGGGGAGTTTGTGGGCGGTTGCGACATCATCCAAGAGATGCACGCCCGCAACGAGCTGCGTCCTTTGGTCGAGGCAGCCTTTGCCAAGGCTATGGCTCAATCTTAGAGGATCCCATCTCATCCAGAGGGGTTGCCATGCTTACCCCCGACTACCTTCGGCAGCATCTGATCGAGAAGTTGCAGGCTCTTCATGTGCAGGTAGAGGATGAGTCCCACCTTCACATCGGCCACGGGGGCGGGACAGGAGGGCACTACCGAGTTCAAGTGGTGTCGCCTTTGTTTGTTGGCAAAACAACTCTACAGCGACATCGTCTGGTGTACGCCGCCCTGGCGGAACACATGGGGCAGAGCATTCATGCTTTGGCCTTACAAACTTACAGCCCTGGAGAGGTTTCTGCACCAGGGATCCCTGAGCAGATCGGCTAGCATAGAGGGCAAAATCGCGGCCCCATCAGGGCAGAGGAGGGAGCATGGCAACTCTTTTGGCCACTTGGCTGATGTCAGCCTTGAGTGTGATGATCCTGGCTTGGCTTTTGCCTGGGATCCATGTCTCTGGGTTCGGTGGTGCTTTGGTGGCGGCTCTGGCCATTGGTCTGGTCAATGGTTTGGTCAGGCCGATTCTCCGGTTGATCACCCTGCCGATTACAATTCTTACCCTGGGCTTGTTTTGGCTAATTTTGAACGGCATCTGCTTGGTCATTGCCGATAAGCTGGCCGGGAACGCTTTCAATATCGATAACTTCGGTTGGGCGTTCGTCGGCGCGATTGTACTTTCCATCGTCAGTGGCTTGGTTCAGCAGGTTTTTGAGCAAGGTGTGCAGAACTGACTCTGTCTGGAGCCGCCAGGGGCCAGGGTTGATATTGCTGTTCTCGAAAGAATTGCGGTAATGCTTTATTCAGTAACACGCTGCCCTGATAACAGCTAGCCTTTAAAGTTATCGGCAACTGCGCTCTGTTGGCCTTACCTGCTCAATTGCTGTCCAAGAACCACAAGCTCCTCTGTAGGAAACCTGCAGGAACCCCAAACTGCTAACGTAAAAAAGATATTACAAGAAAACTTTGCAAAGGTTTGTGCAGCAGCTTTATCCAAAGCCACTTGTGGGATTATCTAATCAATCAAAAACAAACGAGAAAAAGGCGAGGATGAAATCAATTGCGCCGGGATTTAGGAGCCGATTGGTATGAAGGCATTGTTGCTCTATCCGCGTTTTCCTCAATCGTTCTGGTCTTACAATCGCACCATCGAGATGGTGGGACTAAAAGCGCTAATGCCACCTCTGGGCTTGATCACCGTTGCTGCTCTGCTGCCCCAACACTGGGAGATTCGCTTTGTGGATCGCAATGTTGCTGCTGAAACAGAAGCCGATTGGCACTGGTGCGATCTGGTGATCTTGTCAGCCATGCTGGTGCAAAAACAAGATTTTCACGCCTTGATTCGCAAGGCTGTACAACTGGGCAAAAAAGTGGCTGTGGGCGGGCCATATCCGACTTCTGTGCCGCAAGATGCCCTGGAATCTGGGGCTCACTATTTGGTTTTGGACGAAGGGGAAGTGACCATACCGGCCTTTGTCAAGGCTTTGGAAGCTGGGCAAGAGTCGGGTATTTTTCGGGCTGTGGAAAAGCCAGATGTAACCCAAAGTCCTTTGCCGAGGTTTGATCTGCTGCGCATGGATCAATACTTCATGATGTCAGTCCAATTTTCGCGAGGTTGCCCCTTCAATTGCGAGTTTTGTGACATCATCTCTCTTTACGGACGCAAGCCGAGAACCAAGGAGCCAAGTCAAATGCTAGCCGAGCTGCAAGCCCTCTATGATTTGGGCTGGAGGGGCTCAGTATTTGTGGTCGATGACAATTTCATCGGCAATCAGCGCAACGTCAAGCGATTTTTACGAGAGCTGATCCCTTGGAGCCAGAAGCGCAACTATCCATTTACCTTTATGACAGAGGCTTCAGTCAACCTGGCGGAAGACGAAGAGCTGATGAGGTTGATGGTAGAAGCGGGGTTCTATGCTGTCTTTTTGGGCATTGAGACCCCAGACCAAGACAGCTTACAGATGACTCAAAAGCTACAAAATACCCGACACCCTTTGGTGGAAGCCTGTCGCAAGATCAACGAGGCCGGACTGCTGATCTATGCCGGATTTATTCTGGGCTTTGATGGAGAGCGGCCAGGAGCAGGGGATCGCATCCAGGCTTTTGTCGAGCAAACCGGTATTCCTCAGCCGATGTTAGGCATTTTACAGGCTTTGCCAAACACGCAACTCTGGAATCGCTTGAAGAAGGAGGAACGTTTGCTGGAAGGGATCGGCGTTACTGAGTTTGGGGATCAAAATACATTGATGAATTTTATTCCCACCCGTTCTCTATCGGAAATTGCCCGAGAATACCTGGAAAGTTTTTGGAAACTGTATGATCCTGCACGATATTTGTCTCGCTGCCTGCAGCAGTGCCTGAATATCGGCATCAAAGATGGCCGACGGCAAATGATGAAGCTGCCCCTCCGCAAAGGGATCCATCTGCTTCTACAACTCATGTGGCGGCAAGGGATCCTTCATCCCGAAATCCGCGCCCAATTTTGGCGGCAGCTATGGACGATTTGGCGTCGGAAGCCGAGCCTGCTGAACCTATATTTGGGCCTCTGCGCTGCAGGAGAACACTTTTGGGAATATCGGGAATTGGCCCGCGCCCGGCTTACCCAACAACTGGGATACGATCCTTTGCTGGCCAGCTCATCTTGACAGTATTTCTGGGGGAATGGTCTATCGACAGAGGATGCCCGGATGAGGCCTATGCGGCGACGACAGTTGGGGGCAATGGTGCTGGGATCCCTGTGGACTGTTTGGGGAGGCTCTCGGCAGGCCCAAGCGTCTGGGCGCGGAGATTGGCTGGCCGTGGAGCTGTTCAGCCGCTGGGGTGCGGATCCCTTGGCCGAGCTGGAGCTGGTTGGCCCTTTTGTTTTGAATCAGCAGCCTTTTCCAACAGGTGCCTGGAAGTTACAGGTGCGCCGCCAAGAGCTCCTGCTGACCGGGCCGGGACAGCCTCGTCGCTACCAGGGATCCCTTTGGCTACAGGGGGGAGCCCTACGCCCCTTCGCAGGGGAGGAGCGTCGCTATCGGGGTTGGGTACAGATTTGCCCTGAGGGTTCAGGTCGCCTGCATCTGGTGAACTGGGTCAAGTTGGAAGACTATCTGCTGGCTTTGGTGCCCAGCGAAATGCCTGCCGATTGGCCAGCCGCCGCCTTGCAGGCGCAAGCCATCTTGGCCCGCACTTTGGCCATTCCCCATCTGCACCCCGGCCCCAGAAGAGAATGGCCCTCTACCTCGATAAGGCCATTGCAGGATTCCACCGCCCACCAGTTTTATGGTGGCCTGGCCTATGAAACGGCGGCGACCACTGCTGCGGTGCGGGCAACCCGAGGGCAGATCCTAACCCATGCCGGCCAGCCGATAGAGGTTCTGTTTCACTCCACCTGCAGCGGTCACACCAGCGCCAACCAGGATATTTTTGCCCCACCCGCCCGCCCCTACCTACAAGGGGTGATCTGTGACGGGTGTCGTGCCTCTCCTTTCTATGGCCCTCACAGCGTCCGACTCAGCCGACGGGAGTTGGAGCAAGCCTTGGGCAACGGCGATCTGGAGATTGTGCAGTCGGATCCCTGGGGTCGCCCTGTGCGCATTCGCGTTGGATCCCAACTGTTGACCGGCCAAGAGTTTGTGCTGCGCCTTGGCCAAACCCTGGGTTGGGGGATCCTCCCCAGCAACCGCTTCACATGGGAACGTCTCCAGCCAAAGCCCGGCCAGCAGGAAGTGTACCTTTTCACCTATCGTGGGGCCGGCCATGGGGTGGGACTGTGTCAGTGGGGATCCCGTGGCTTGGCCGACCAGGGCTACACGGCGCCGCAAATTCTCAATCACTACTTCCCCGGCACCCAGGTGATAACGTTGAGCTGAAGGTTGTCGGCCCGGACTTCAACTCTCGTTCGCTCCCATGTCCCTTGTGCATTCCCATCGTCGCCATCCTGCCTACTGCTACTGCAGCGAGCTGGAACACGCCCAGATTCTCAAGCGCCAGCAGCAGGATCCCTTGCCGTTTGCAGAAGCGATGCGGGTGCATTGCCAATCGGGAAGCCGCTGTGGCCGCTGCTTGTGGCCCTTGGAGCAGTTGTTTCGTCGGCAAAACTGCTACATAGCCGATCCTTGAGCCACCCTAAGCAGGCGACCTCGGGCCATCGCACCCTACAGAAGCTGCCCTCAGGCGCGAGCTTTGGGCGTGATCTTCACAATGGTGGGACGAGATCGGGTTTGGGCTTGCGGCTCTTTGGCCATCCCGCTGCCGGTGGAAGTGGTTTGCGCTTTACGCCGCTTCTGCGGCACAGTATCTCTAGCCTGCTGGACTGTGGAGCTGCTGGAGGCAGCTTTTTGGCTGACCGAGGAGCCCGCTTTGCCAGTCGAGCGGCTTTTCCCCTTGACCTCTGCAGAGGAACCTTCTTTTTCGGCCAGCACCTGCAGGGCTATGTCCAGGGTAACCGCTTCGGCAGGGATCTCTTTGGGCAAAGAGGCATTGACCTTGCCATGTTTGACATACAGCCCATAGGGGCCGTCGTGCAGGTGAACCGGCTCGCCATCCTCAGGATGGGATCCCAGCTCCCGCAAGGGCTTGGCGGAGCCGCGCCCACGGCCTTTCTTGGGCTGGGCCAACAACTCCAGCGCCCGCTCCAGGCTGATGGTCAGCACATCCTCATCGGCGGGCAGAGAGCGAAAATCGCCATCGCAGACCACGTAGGGGCCGAAGCGGCCAATGCCGGCCTGCACTTTTTTCCCCGATTCCGGGTGTTCCCCCAAGGTGCGGGGCAAGCTCAGCAACCCCAAGGCGATCTCTGGCGTAACCTGATCCGGTTTCAGCCCTTTGGGCAGAGAGGTGCGCTTGGGTTTTTTGTTGTCCTCAGAAACTTCCCCCAACTGCACATAGGGGCCATAGGGGCCCTGCGGGATCACGTAGATGGGCTCTTGGGTTTCCGGGTGAAAGGCAATGGGCTTGGGGCCTTCCTGCTTCCGCTGGATCAGCTCCGCGATGTGTTCTGCGCTCAGATCGGCGGGGGGAATATCTTCCGGCAGGTTGGCGCGCACCTCTCCCGACTCGGTTTCGACCGCCACATAGGGGCCATAGGGGCCAATGCCGATCTTGACGGGCAAGTTCTCCAGATGGATGGAGCGGGCCAGGCTGGAGTCAATTTCCAACTCGCGGGCCTTCACCTGTCCCTCAAGACCCTGCTCGCCCAAGAAGAAATGGCGCAAATAGGGCAACCACTCCGCCTGTCCAGAAGCGATGTCGTCCAGCGTTTGCTCCATCTCAGCGGTGAAGCGGGTATTCACCAGGTTGGGAAAGTATTTTTCCAGCAGCTCGGTGACTGCAAAAGCTGTGTAGGTGGGCACGAGGGCATTCCCCATCGACCTGACGTAGCCACGGCTCATGATCGTATTCAAGATGGTGGCGTAGGTGCTGGGGCGGCCAATACCCTCACTTTCCAACACCTTGACCAAGGACGCTTCCGTATATCGGGCCGGGGGCTGGGTTTCGTGGGCAACGGGTTCCAGCTTCTGGCAGCGGAGGGGATCCCCCTGCCGCAACAGGGGCAGATGCACCTCCCGATCCTCCAGGGCGGCCTCCGGGTCGTCGGATCCCTCCACATAGGCGCGGAAAAAGCCGGGAAAATCGATGCGTTTGCCGCTGGCCCGGAACACCGCATCCTCTACAGCAATGAGTACCGTGGTGTGGGTTTGCCGCGCCTCGGCCATTTGGCTGGCAACAGTGCGCTTCCAGATCAAATCGTAGAGGGCCAGCTCTTGACCGGACAGGGGAGTTTGGCTGGGCAGACGAAACTCCGATCCGGCAGGACGAATGGCCTCGTGGGCTTCTTGCGCCCCTTTGGTTTTGGTGGTGTACTGCCGGGGTTCGGGGCTGAGATACTCCTTGCCGTACATCGACTCTACACAGGCGCGGGCAGCGCGGATGGCCTGCTCCGACAGGTGTACCGAATCGGTCCGCATATAGGTGATGTAGCCCTCTTCGTAGAGCTTTTGGGCGATGCGCATCGTCTGCTGAGCAGACCAGTGCAGCTTGCGGTTGGCCTCCTGCTGCAGGGTGGAAGTGGTGAAGGGAGGGGCAGGTTTGCGGGTGGAGGGGCGTTCCTCCACAGAGCTGACAATCCAGGCTTTGCCCAGAAGACGTTCCCGCAGGGCTTCGGCCTGGGCTTGATCCAGCAGCACCACATCCCGCCCGGCGACAAGCCGCCCAGTGCTGGGGTCGAAGTCTTGCCCGCTGGCCAACCTCTTGCCGGCTAGGCTCACCAGCTCTGCCGGAAAGACGGTCTGCCGCTCCTGGGAGGCAGTGCTCGGCTGCAGCTCTGCCTTCAGATCCCAGTAGGAGGCTTTTTTGAAGGCCCGCCGCTCCCGCTCCCGATCCACCAAGAGCTTGACCGCCACCGATTGCACCCGCCCTGCCGAGAGTTTGGGGGCAATTTTTTTCCACAGCAGCGGCGACAGGGTATAGCCCACCAAGCGATCCAAGATGCGGCGGGTCTCCTGGGCACGCACCAGTTGCTCATCCACCTCACGGCAGTTTTGCAGCGCCTCCTGAATGGCCTCGCGGGTGATCTCGTGGAACACCATGCGGCGGGTGGGCACTTTGGGTTGCAGCACTTGCTGCAAGTGCCAGCTAATGCTTTCCCCTTCGCGGTCTTCGTCGGTGGCCAGGATCAGCTCGTCGGCTTTCTTGAGGGCCTCTTTCAGCTCCTTGACCACCTTTCTTTTGTCTTTGGGGATGACGTAGAGGGGCTCGAAGTCGGCGTGGACATTGACCCCTAGGCGGCTCCACTCTTCTCCTTTCAATTCTTCTGGAATTTCAGATGCCGAATCGGGGAGATCCCGCACATGTCCCATCGAGGCCTGAACTTCGTACCCTGCGGGCAAGAACCCACGGATGGTACGGGCTTTGGTGGGAGATTCGACAATAACCAGCTTGGACATAATGAGGTTGGCAGCAATCGGCTCGGGTTGTCGCACGTCCCGCTCCAAGGATTGGGCGGGCCAACGTACACCGCAAGAGGTACTAACGTACACCGCAAGAGGTGCTCTGAGATAGACAGCCTACTTTTCTGGAGCGTAGCAAGTCTGTCTGCGCTTGACCAGCCGTCAGCGGCGATTCTCCGAGCGGTCTGCCCCCATCTGGCTGCTTTACAGGACGATGCAACTACACCATTTTTCCATTCGCACCACCGATATCTTTCGCTCCATCGCCTTTTACGAGGGGCTGGGCTTTGCGGTGGAAGAACGTTTCACTGCTGGGATCACGTTGGCCTGCTGGATGCGCGGTCCTTGGGGGCGCTTGGAGCTGATGCAGGTGCCGGAGCCCCGGCCTGCCCCGGATCCCTTTGGGGATCCCCACTATGTGGGCTACTACCATCCCGCTTTGGAGATCGAGCCTGCATGGGAATCCTTGGCCGCTTATTTGGAGCATCTGCAGGCGCAAGTGCCCTTCACCCTGCTGCTCCCGCCTCAGCAGCAGCAAATCGGCAATCAAATCTACGAGGTGGCCTTCATCGCTGATCCCGATGGCCTACCCATCGAGTTGCTCCGCCTACAGGGATCGCCAAAATCCGAACGGGGTTAGCAGTCTGTATTCGGCAAGGGGAGTGGTTGAGGCTTTCACCCAGAGAAGTGGCGCCGACGTTTGCTGAGCTGCCGATCCTTCTGTTGGACTTGTCATTGAGTGGGATCCGAAATTATGGTTGTTTCAGGCTAGGATGAGAAGCCTGGGCTACTGGTCGCGCCAGCGGGACGGAGTCCTTGAAAAGCCTTCTGACTCCCTGCATTATTGCTTCACAACGCTATTGCTATGCCTACGGCACCCTGACGGGAACCGCAAGGCTATTGCTCCGCAACGCTGACGCGAGGACGCGAGGACGCGGCGACGCGACCAACGGTTTAGGTGTGGGCACAGTGTCTTAGTTTGAATCGAAATGGCTGTAAGTCTAAGGCTAAGCTGTTGATATCCCCCCTGCCTGAAGGAAAGAGATTCTGGTTCTGCGACAGCACTAAAACCTATTTGGTTTAGGTTGGATCCAGTCGCGAGACTGTCGGGTTTTTATAGCGCTCCGCGCCGCCGTAGGCGAGAGCGGTTGACTACCCTGCCCCTGCTAATAAACACATATAACTATAACAAACGTATAAAGTAGCACAAAGCTGCCCTGGAAGGGCGGGGCTTTAAACCCAGCTTTCTTGGTAAAGCCTGTGGGGAACTAGAGAGGATTTGTTGGTTGTAGACCGAATTGGCAATGAAAGCTCAGCTTCCGGTTACCCTCTTGACGGGCTTTTTGGGCAGTGGTAAGACTACCCTACTCAAGCGCATCTTGGAGGAGGAGCATGGGTTGCGCATTGGAGTGATCCTCAACGAGTTTGGCGAAATTTCCATCGATGGAGAGCTGATCAACCTGCCCGAAGAGGGGCTAATGCAGCTCAGCAATGGTTGCCTCTGTTGCACGGTGCGAGACGATTTTGAACAGGCAGCCCGAGAGCTGCTCCGGCGCGCCCAGGCATTGGACTACTTGGTGGTGGAAACCAGTGGAGTAGCGGATCCCAGGCAGGTAACAGAGCTATTTGTGCAGAGGACGTTTCAGGAAGAGTTGCGCTTGGATGGTGTGGTGACGTTGGTGGATGGGGCCGAATACTGGCGCAATTTCCAGCGCTCGCAAACTGCTGCCCACCAGATCAGCAGTGCTGACATTGTGTTGCTCAATAAGGTGGACTTAATCGGCGAAGCCGAACGAGAGCGGATCCTTCTCGATCTGCGCCGCTACAACCCCGATGCCCCTTGCCTGCTCACCACCCATGCTCAGGTGCCCCTGGCCCGCATCTTGGATGTGCATGCCTTTCGTCCGGAATTGTGGGATCCTAGGCTGCCCGATGCGGAGACTGAAGCGCACCCCAGCCATCACCTTGAGGAAGACGGGATCCAATCCGTGAGCTTTCAACTGCAGCAGCCGCTGGATTTGCCAGCCTTTCGCGATTGGCTACAAGACTTGTCCGAGACCGTTTTTCGCGCCAAGGGGGTGCTGTCGGTTCTGGATGAGCCGCAGCGGGTTATCTTTCACCAAGTAGGCCAGCGGCAAACCCTTTTTCTGGAACGGGACTGGGATCCCGATGAGCCCCGCTTGTCCAAAATTGTGTTGATCGGCAAGGGGCTGGAGCGGGAACAGCTAGCTACCGGCCTCAGCCGGGTGTGCGGGACAACTGCCGCTGGCTAGGGATCCTCTTCACTACCATTTCTCTCAGCTTCTTTTGGATTGGGTGATCTGGGATGGCTCGCAGCAAACTTTCAGAGCAAGAGCAACAGCAAATTGTTAGCGCCTACCGCGGCTCGGCAGCGACCGCCGTGGAATTGGCGGAGCAATTTCAGGTGAGCATCACCACCATCACCCGCGTGTTGAAGGAAAACATCGCTGCCGATGAGTATCAGCGGTTGATCCATCTCAAACGCTCGGCTGCCCGCCGCAAAGACATGGGAGAAAAAGTTGCCGTTGGCGGGATCCCAGCCCCAGAGCAGCAGATTTTGCCGCTGGAGCCGGAGCTGCCTTTTCCATCTCCCTCGCTGGATCCCCCCGCAGAGCCGAACGCAAACGAGGAAGGCGAGGATAACACTGCTGGGACGGAGTCTCTGCCAGAACTGCCCCTAGAAGAACTGCCGTTGGCGGCTGAGCTTCGGGAAGATCTGGAGGATGTGGAGGAAGAGACCGAAGAAGACGGTGACCTCGAAGACGAGGACGAAGATGAGGACGACCCTGACTATCCCTTAGAAGATGAAGATGGGCCAGAAGAGGATCCCCTCACCGATCCCGGCTATCGAATTCAGGTGTTGCCCCTGGAAGAGCTCACCCTGCCGGAAACCTGCTACGTCGTTGTTGACCGCTACCAAGAACTGACCACCCGCCCTCTTAAGGAATTCTTTGGCTCCGGATCCCTGCCCATCGAAGGGATCGACAACGCCAATACGCTGCCTATCTTCGACAACCACAAGGTGGCCCGTCGCTTTTCCGAAATGAGCCGTCGGGGCAGCAACACCTACCCGCCCTACCGGGTGATTCAGTTCCCCGGCTACATCCTGGAGATTGTACGCACCCAACTGCAAAAGAAAGGCATTACCCATCTGCTCGTAGATGGGCAGATCTACAGTCTTTGACAGGATCCTCAAGCTCAGAAATGGGGGACTCCTGTTGCTAGCGCAGGTTGGCAACACTACGTGAACGCCAGCCGCACTTCCTGTTTTAGCCTACCTCGCCGCAGCAGCAGTACCCGTCTCTTCAGACGTTTGGACTGCCCCTGCTCTCACAGGCTTATGGATCGCTCCTCAGCTCCCCCCTCACACCGACAGAACCGAAGGCTCCTGCCCTAAGCCTTGTAACATGCAGAAATACGCAAAGTCTGTGATCATTCCACAGCCGCCGCCGCGTATTCCAGCTCCTCTTCCACCACTTCCGGTGGGACCTCTGCCGCTTGTCCTTGCTTAGCGGCCAACAGTTGCTCGCGGTACTTGGCTGCCATCTCCTCGGCCTTCTCGTAGACCAGCTTGGGATCCCGAATCATGTCGCCGGGATTGGGCTCCAGTTGCTTGGTGGACAGCGAGATCCGCCCCCGCTCCGCATCCAGATCGATGATCATCACCTTCACTTCGTCGTTGACGTTGAAGACGCTGTGGGGCGTGTCAACATGATCGTGGGAGATCTCGGAAATGTGCAGCAGACCGGAGACACCGCCAATGTCGATAAAGGCACCGTAGGGCTTGATGCCCCGCACTGTGCCAACCACCACCTCGCCCACTTCCAGCTTGTTCATCTTCCGCTCCACCAAGGCGCGGCGATGGCTCAGCACCAGGCGGTTGCGGTCTTCGTCCACCTCTAAAAACTTCAGGGGCAGCTCTTCGCCCACCAGCTCTTCTTTCGGCTTGCGGGTGCTGATGTGGGATCCGGGGATAAAGCCCCGCAGCCCTTCAATCCGCACCAGGGCTCCACCTCGGTTGGTGGCAAAAATGGTTGAGCGAACGGTGGCATCTTCTTTCTGGAGCTGCCGTACCCGTTCCCAGGCCCGCATGTACTCGATGCGACGGATGGAAAGGGTGAGTTGCCCCTCTTCGTTTTCTTCGGTGAGGATAAAAAACTCGCGGGTTTCTCCAGGCTGCAGCATCTCGTGCGGATCTTCCAGGCGGCTAATCGACATCTCCTGGAGCGGCAGAAAGGCAGCCGTTTTGGCCCCGATATCGATTAAGGCACCGCGCGGCTCCACCGAGAATACTGTACCTGCCACAATTTCGCCAGGGCTGAAGTGATAGTCGTACTTATCCAGGAGGGCGGCAAAGTCCTCAGTGGTAAAACCTACATCGGCAGCGGTGAATCGACTCATAGGGGTGCAGTAACCGATCAGTTGCGCGGGATAGATAAAGGCCAGTTGAGTTTAGCAGAATCCCAGATGAGAGTGTATTCACTCTCCCACTTTCCCACCTGCGGGGGACAGGGCTGGGAAATACCATCGTAGCTTAGGGGAGCGTCTTTTGTGGCAAGTTTCCCGGCAATCTTGCCAAGCTGGAAGATAGGAGATTTGGGGGAGAAACAATTGCACTTTATCGACCAAGCGGAAATTGAAGTGCAGGGGGGGAATGGCGGAGATGGCATCGTTGCCTTTCGCCGCGAAAAGTACGTGCCGGCTGGGGGGCCATCCGGCGGCAACGGTGGGCGGGGCGGCTCGGTGATCCTAGTGGCAGATCCCGGCTTGCAAACCCTGTTGGATTTTCGTTTTCAACCGGTGATCAAGGCAGAACACGGGGCCAAAGGGGGGCCCAACCATCGCAGCGGGGCCAGTGGTGCGGATCGGCTGGTGCGGGTGCCCTGCGGTACTGTGGTGTTCAATGCGGAGACGGGGGAATTGCTGGGCGATCTGGTGGGCAAAGGGGATCAATTGCTGGTGGCCCGTGGGGGCAAAGGCGGCTTAGGCAATGCCCATTTTTTGAGCAACCACAATCGCGCCCCCCGCCAATTTACCAAGGGCGAGGCAGGAGAACGGGTGCGCCTGCGCCTGGAGCTGAAGTTGATTGCCGAGGTAGGCATTGTCGGCCTACCCAACGCGGGCAAGTCCACCCTGATTTCGGTGGTCTCCTCTGCCCGGCCCAAGATTGCCGACTACCCCTTCACCACGCTGCAGCCCAATTTGGGAGTAGTGCCCCATCCAGCAGGAGATGGGGTGGTGTTTGCCGATATTCCGGGGCTGATCGAGGGGGCGCACCTGGGGGTGGGGCTGGGCCATGAGTTTTTGCGCCATGTGGAGCGCACCAGGGTACTGATTCATTTGGTGGATGGCACGGCGGCGGATCCGGTCAAGGATTACCAGATTATTCAGCAGGAGCTGCGCGCCTACGGCCACGGGTTGATTGATAAGCCACAAATCCTGGTTTTGAACAAGATCGATGTTCTGGATCCCCAGCAGGTTGCCGAGCATGCCCAGAGGCTGTCTGCCGCTGCCGGCACTTCCGTGGTGGCCATTTCTGCGATTGCCAAGCAGGGGCTGGATCCCCTTTTGCAGCGGGTGTGGCAGTGCCTGGGTCGGGGATCCCAACGGCCTGCGGAGTTGGATCTTGTGGCGGCAAAATCCATCCAGTCCTAGGGCGGATAGAATAGGAAGGCTCCTGCCTTCCCAGAATCCAGAGACGAGTGGCTATGTATATCTCGGCGGAGGATCTGCCACCGGATTTGCGTCAGATCATGTTGGCCGTTGAACAGGCAGCCCAGGCGAGGGCGGGAGCGTGTGTGGAGCTGCTGATGCTGCTGCGGCTGCTGGAGGAGTTGCACCGTGCAATCCTGGAAGGCGCCTTTCGCGAGTCTTTGCCCAACACCCGCCAAGCTCTGTATCGGGTGCTTCAGGATTTGGAAGAAGCGGGCGACTGGCCCTATCTGCCCCGTCTGCACATCCAAGCCCTGATGCAACAACTGAAGGACTGGCCCGAATCCCAGGGATCCCTGCCTGTGTCGGTGCCACCGACCCCCCGCCCTCTTGTGGAAAACCCCCTGGGGGGAAGCTGCCCCGAGTCTTGACCTTTTCCCACCTGCCCGATGGCCGAGTATTTTAAGCTGCATCCTCAACAGCCCCAGGCCCGTTCCATCCGGCGGATCGCAGCGGCTTTGCGGGAGGGGGCGGTGATGCTTTACCCCACCGATACGGTTTACGCCATTGGCTGCGACGTGACCCACAAACAAGCGGTAGAGCGGGTACGCCGTATCAAGCAGCTCTCCAACGATAAACCCCTCACCTTTTTGTGTCCTTCTCTCTCGCGTATTGCCCAGTACGCCCAGGTCACCGATTCGGCCTATCGGCTGATGCGGCGGCTGATCCCCGGCCCATTTACCTTTCTGTTGCCGGCGACCAAGCTGGTGCCCAAGTTGGTGATGGATCCCAAGCGGAAAACCACCGGCATCCGGGTACCTGATTCTGCCATTTGTCAGGCTTTGCTAGAAGAGTTGGGCAATCCAATTGTCTCGACCTCTGCCAAGCTGGGGGGGGATCCCGTCGGATCCCTGGACTTAAGTTCCGCGCAAGCCTGGGAGTGGGAGAGCGACCTTTGGGCTGAGGGTGGGATCTTTGCGGCTGAGGAGATGCAGCAGTTGGAAAAACAGGTGGATGTGGTGCTGGATGATGATGCCCCCCGTCAGGCCAAGGTCTCTACGGTAATCGATTTGACCGGATCCGAGCCGCTGGTGGTGCGGGCCGGGCTAGGGTATGAGCAGGTGGCAGATCTTTTGAAACCGGTGGAAGAAGACGGTTGAGGGCAGAGGGATCCCGCGTTCTCTAGAATAGGGTCAGTGCCTTCGGAGTGTGCCCATGTCTGAGGCCTTGGCTCAGCAAAAATCGGCTCTGCTGCACCTACTGGAGGCGGCTGACCGGGGCCGGAAAGTTTCCCCTGAGCAGAAAGCCCAGATCTTGTCTCAAATTGCCGCTCTGGAAGCGCTCAACCCCACCCCCAAGCCAACATCGGCTCCTGAAGGGTTGGAGGGGAACTGGCTTACCCTATTTACCACCAGCACAGCTCTGCTGCGGCTGGCGCAGTTGCCCCTTTTGACCACCGGCGAGATTTACCAGTGTATTCGGGCCAAGGCTGGACGGGTCTTCAACGTGGCCGAAATCCAGGGATCCGGTTGGCTGGGGGCTTGGGTGCCACGGGGAGTCTTGGCCGTATCGGCACGCTTTTACCCCGAATCTGAGTGCCGGGTCAGGGTGATTTTTGAGCGATTGGTGCTCGGAGCCCAAGCTTTGATGAGCTACGAGATTGAGAGTTTTCTCTATTTGCTCGAGCGAGCTCCAGAGCGGATCCCGGCTATTCAAATCGATATTCGCCGCCGCGAGCCAACGGGTTGGCTGGATATCACCTATTTGGATGAAGACTTACGCATGGGTCGGGGCAGTGAGGGGAGTGTATTTGTTCTAAAGCGGGTCGGCTAGTCAGAGGATCCAGAGGATTCCGTTTCGGCTATTTTGTGAGATGGGTTTTGGGTTAGGGTGGAGCCTATTTCCTGTAGAACCTGCAAGGCGCGGTAGGACTGCTGTAAAGCTTGCAGCTCTTGTTGGATTTGCTCCAGTTGCCGGGCTTTTTGCTCCTGTAAAAAGCGCAGCCTTTGATTTTCGGACGCCGTGCGACGCAGAACGTGCTTGAGTTTCTGCTTCTGCTGCTGAAGCCGAGTCCGCCTCACCTCCAACTGCTGCAGTTGAATTTCTTGGAGTTCCAGTTCTATTTTCAGAGTGGCGACCTGCATCTGGAGTTGGCGAAGTTTTGGGTTCAGCTCTGGCTCTGGTGTGGGTTTTGCCGACTCAGGGCTTAGGGAAGAAGGTGATGACAATTCTTGTAGGGGCTGCAACTGTTGGGCCTTGGCCTGCAAAGCTTGATCCTGTTGCTGCTCGCCCCGCAGTCTTACTTGAGTGTGTTCGCTTACTTCGGTTTCAGTTTCCGTCTGCTGCTCAGCGTGGTCAGGAGTTCGCCGATTGCCGATCTGGGTCTGAGGGCCCTCTTGAACCGACTGCAAAGGAAGAGAATTCTCCTCGGGTTGCCGAGGGTTGCCGCCATGATCGGCGGGATCAAAGGGAGACAGAGCCGCTACCAGCGAGGCCCGAAAATCGGTCCAGGAGCCCGATTGCAGACCCATCTGAACCACCTGCCAAACCCCATAGGCAGACCCAATTCCAGCCAGGATCCCGGGGATCCCGGCCAAGGATAGGGAAACCTTGGGCAAGGTTGGCAGGATCCGATCCAGCAGCCCCACCACCAGGGCAAAGACCAAAATCCCGCTCCCCGCGGCAGCAGCACCTGAAACCCAAGAGGAGCGGGAAAACATCGTCATTGGCTTTTCGTTGTTACAATCGCCAGAGCGGGAAAACTAGGGCAGAAATCAGGTTTAAAAATGGCCTGTCTGCATCTTAGTTTATCCCGCCAGCAGTCTCTGCTTCCCTCTCAGGGCACCTGCCAAGCCCGTTGGTGGTAGCCCTCTAATTGGGCCCAGGGATCCCCAGCCGCTGCGTGGGTATGGCCGTGGTCGTGGTGAGGGTGGGAATGAGGATGGTGATGGGATCCGTGCCCGTGATGGTGATGATGATGCTCGTGAGGATGGTGATGGGCATGCCCAGCTCTGACCTCTGCGCTCACGGCCAAGCGAAACTTGCACAGGTGGCAGTTCATCTGGGTTTGGCCCTGTAGGGCTTCCTGCTCCAGTTGCTGCAGGCTGTGCAGCACCGTGTCCACAAGGCCCAATTCCGGCAGCATCAGCCAGTCGATTTCCGGCTGTCGTTGTCGTTGTTGTTCCACTGCCGCCTCGATTTTTTTCACCAACACTCCGGTAAACAGGAAGTAGGGCAGCACGATCACCCGGCGCGGCTGCCAGGACAAGGCCCGCTCCAACCCCACAGGCAGGCGGGGATGGGTAATGCCGATAAAGCAGGTCTCCACAGCGGCAAACCCAGATCCTTCCCATAGCAACCGGGCCAATTTATAGGCTTCGGCATTGGCCTCGGGATCGCTGGAGCCGCGACCCACAAACAGGAGCACAGTTTCTGCCTCTGGGATCCGCTGCGGTTGGGCGGCCATCAAAGCGGCCAATCGGTCTCGCAGCAGTTGCAGGATCTCGATGCGGATCCCCAACGGCCCACCGTAATGAATGCGCAACTGGGGATAGAGGGCCTGCAGGCGATCCAATTCCATCGTTACATCGAACTTGTTGTGGCGGGCCCCAAACAGCAATAGCGGCAGGGCCACAATCTCTTGCCACCCTTGGGCAATACACTGCTGGATCCCTTGGGCGATGCTCGGCTCCGTCAACTCCAGAAAACAAGGGATCACCGGTCGATGGGGAGTGAGGGATTGGTAAACTTGGGCCAACTCCAGAAAGGCTTGCCGCCCTTCAGGGTCGCGGGATCCGTGGCCGATAAGCAATAGGGGCAATGAAGGAGAAGCAAGCTGCCCAACCGAAAGGGGAGGGGAAACACTGAGGGTATTCAACACAAAAAACTCCGTTCCTTGTGAATCGCAAGGGGTACAGGACAACGGCAGGTGGGTGTTCTGGCTGAGGGAGGGATCCCATCACAGTTGCGTCACAGTGGCGGATTTGCACCGCACTTTCCCCAATCTGCCTGAGCTTTTTAGGTTAGCTTGCCTCTTGCCATTCACCAAGCTCCCGGGGGGGATGTTCTTGTCTGCTCTCCCGGTGGGAGGGGGTTGGGGGTGAGGGCCTAACGCCGGCCTGTCGGTCTGTGGGGTCGAAAGTGTCGCAGGCGCAGGGCATTGGCGACCACCGAAACGGAACTCAAAGCCATTGCTGCCCCGGCCAACATGGGGTTGAGCAACCAGCCTGTGAAGGGATAGAGCGCCCCAGCAGCAATGGGGATCCCAAGTGTGTTGTAAATAAAAGCAAAGAAAAGGTTTTGGCGGATGTTGTTGAGGGTGGCCCGGCTGAGTTGAATGGCAGTGGCGACTCCACGCAGATCCCCGGACATGAGGGTAATATCGCTGGCGGCCATTGCCACATCCGTACCTGTACCGATGGCGATTCCCACATCTGCTTCTGCCAGAGCCGGAGCATCGTTAATGCCATCCCCCACCATCGCCACCCGCTGTCGAGGCTGTCTTAAGCTGCGAATGCAGGCTGCCTTCTGCTCGGGACGGACTTGGGCAATTACCCGCTCAATGCCTGCCTGCCGAGCAATGGCTTGGGCCGTGGTGGGGTTATCCCCAGTCAGCAGGATCACCTCTAGGCCCATCTGTTGCAGGTGTTGCACGGCCTCGGGAGAGGTGGGTTTGAGCGGATCGGCAATGGCCAACAGCCCCACCAAACTCCGGGATTGGGCTACGCCGATCACCGTTTTGCCCTGGCTTTCCCAGGTCTGAACCCGCTCTGACCAGGAGGGATCCCAAGGGATCCCCATCTCCTGTAGCCAGCTCAGCCGACCGATGCGAATCCACTGATCTTCCACCCAAGCTTCTACCCCACTGCCTACCCTGGCCTGAAAATGCCAGGCAGGAGGGATCGCCATTTTTTCCGCTTCGGCTTTCTGCACCACCGCCTGGGCCAAAGGATGTTCCGAGTGCCGCTCTACTGCCGCTGCCAGGCGCAACACCGCCAGGGAAGAGGAGCCATTGGCCCAAATATCGGTGACGGTAGGGCGACCTTCGGTCAGGGTGCCGGTTTTGTCCAAAACCACCGTGCGCAAGTGGTGGGCTAATAATTCTAGACTGTCAGCGCTTTTCACTAGCACCCCTAACTCCGCTCCTCGCCCCGTGGCCACCATGATTGAGGTGGGGGTGGCCAACCCCAGCGCACAAGGACAGGCGATGATCAGCACCCCAATCGTGTTCACCAAGGCCAGCGTCAGGTTGTCCGCCAGCACCCACCAGAGCCCAAAAGTTAGAGCTGCCACCCCGAGCACCGCCGGTACAAACCAGGCAGTCACCCGATCCGCCACCTGTTGAATCGGAGCTTTGGATCCCTGAGCTTCCTGCACCAGGCGCACGATCTGGGCCAGAACCGTGTCTTTGCCCACCCGCCGCGCTTCCATCACAAAGCTGCCCGTCCGATTCAGCGTTGCCCCAATCACCTCATCCCCCGCCGATTTGAGTACGGGCAGGCTCTCGCCGGTCACCATCGACTCGTCGAGGCTGGAGGATCCCTCTAGAATGACCCCATCCACCGGCACCTTCTCTCCGGGGCGCACCCGGATCCGATCCCCCACCTGCACCTCCCGAATGGGGATATCCTGCTCTACCCCATGGCGGATTACCCTCGCCGTTTTTGGTTGCAGCCCGATCAGCTTGCGAATGGCCTCAGAGGTTTGCCTTTTGGCCCGCTGCTCCATCCACCTACCCACCAGAATCAGGGTGGTGACCACCGCCGACACTTCGTAATACACATCCGGGTGCAGTCCCTGCTGATGGAAATAGTCGGGGAAAATCGTTGGGAAAAGGGAATAGAAAAAAGCTGCGCTCGTTCCCAAGGCCACCAGCGTGTTCATATCCGCCGCTCGCCGTTGCCAAGCAGCCCAAGCTCCCCGATAAAAATGCCTGCCCACCCAAAACTGCACCGGAGCCGTCAGCAGCAACTGCAGCCAAGGATTGTGCAGCCACATGGGAAAGCCCGGGATTTCCATCCCCAGCATCATTGGCAGGGATCCAATCACCAGCACTGTACTGATGCCCACCCCTATTGCCACCTTCAGTTTCAATTCCCGTTCCGCGGCCCGTTGGGCGATCCGCTCTGGATCTGTTGGATCGTCCAGTTGCCAATCCTCTTGGATAAGGCGCGCCCGATACCCCGCCCGCTCCACCGCCCGAATCAACGCCTGCGGATCCACCAGCCGGGGATCCCCTCTGACGGTGGCCTGCTCACTGGCAAAATTCACCGATCCGGAGGATACTCCCTGCACCTGAGCGAGGGCTTGTTCGATGCTGTGGGCACAGGAAGCGCAGCTCATCCCTTGCAAGGCCAACTGCCAAGTGCCCTCGGAAGAAGGCGCAGAGGCCGATAATGCACCCGATGACTTTTCAGGGGCAGACATGGCAACACCTTGTTGATGAAATAGCGGCTACTCCCCACCCTGGACAGGGTGAAGGCAACCATCTGTAGGGCAACTCAAAACAGACGCCCGACCGTTCCTAACCCAGCCTTGACTAGGCCGGGGGATATCCCGCCTGGGCGAGGGCCTGCCCCAAATCGCCCATAGACCGCTCAGAAGTAATCCGCACCTGCTTGGTTTTGGGATCCCCTTCCACCTGCGCCTGGGGATCCAGTTGCCGCACCGCCTGCACAATGGTGTCCACACAAGCCGCACAGGCCAGCTTGGGCACCGTCAAAACAACCTGCATCTTGGGAAACCTCCCCAACCCAATTCCACTGAAAGGATGCTAAACCTTACAGTGGACTGGAAGGTCAAGAGGGGGGCTGCGGCTCGTCCATATTCCAGCGGTAGTCCACCTGATAGCCCCGCTGTCGCCAGTCTTCTTCCAGTTGCACCTGTTGGGTGAGGGCTTTGCGCAGAGAGTTAATCAGCTCTTGTGTGCGGGCTCGGTTGCCGAAATCCTGCTCTTCCACTGCCGGAAAGGTTTGCCGCTCCAATACCCGCAGCAGAAATTCGTAGTGGATGTGAGCCGGCACAGGAATACGTTTCATCGGTCTAAGCAATCCTTAGAGAAAGCGATTGTTCTTACGGAAATCCATTGATGGAGGGTTCTCATTCACTGAGATGACAGCAGATGGCGCACAGCTTGGCCGGGATCCGGCTGTCTCACCAGGGCTTCCCCCACCAGCACGGAGCGTACCCCCCAGGCCCGCAACTGCTGCAAATCGGCAGGGGTATGGATGCCGGACTCGCTGACAACAGGTAGATCGCCGAGGAGATCCGAGTGGGCGGCCAACAGGTCGCGCGTTGTGTTCAAGTCCACCGTAAAGGTTCTCAGATCGCGATTGTTGATGCCAATGAGCACCTGCCCCCTAGCCTCCCGCAGTTGGGGCAAACGCAGCACCCGCTGCAATTCTTGGGAGGTGTGCACCTCCAGCAGAGCCGCCATGCCTAATTGCCGAATCAGCTTGAGAAAATAGCCCAAATCGGCATCGGAGAGAAGGGCGGCGATCAAGAGCACCGCATCCGCCCCTAAGGCGCGGGCCCAGAGGATTTGGTAGGGGTAGAGGATGAACTCCTTGCACAGGATGGGGATCCCTGCCGCTTGGCGGATCTGCCGCAGATACTCGCCGCTGCCTTGAAAGAACCGCTCATCCGTCAGCACCGAGAGACAACTGGCCCCACCGGCCTCATAGCTCTGGGCAATGGCCACCGGGTCAAAGGGATCCCGGAGAACGCCGCGGCTGGGGGAGGCTTTTTTGACCTCGGCAATCAAGGAAACAGGGTGAGGAGACTGAGTAAGAGCCGCCACAAAGTCCCGCACCGGCAGGGCTTGATCCAGTTGCCGTTGCAATTGCTTCAGGGGAAGCTGCTCCCGTTGGCGCTCCACCTCCTGCTCCTTGTGCCAGACGATCTCTTCCAAAAGGTGGCGCGGTTTAGCCTCCGGCGCTGTTGTCTGGTACACCTGAGAGGCTACGACCACCGGCGGGGCAGGAGAACGCCGACGAACAGAAAGCGGCTCACCTTGCAACTCCATAAAACCCCTGAACAAAACCCTACACCACACCCTAGACTACTTTAGTGCTCCGCCACCGGTTTGAATAGCTACCCCAGGCATCCCCAAAACTCATCTGGCGAAGGTGCTTTTTTTAGCCTATGGTTGAGTCTAGTAACGGTAAGGTATAGAGTCTGATGCCATCTTTTGCACCTTGGGGAGCCCTACTCCGGCAGCCGTCCATTGTTTCCCAGTCAGGGACAATGGTTTGGTGGGGTTTGGGTTTGGGGTTGGCGTTGTCCATGCTGTTTTGAAGGAGTTCAGGCGTGCTGTACCTGGCAGAGCTATCCAAGCCGATTGGGTTTGCTAAGTCGTCTCTGCAATTGCTGGCCAAGCAGCAGCAGGACAATACCTGGGTGGCCGTCAACGAAGAATCCATTACCCTGGAAGGCCGCATTGCCCAGGAGGCCGGGCGTTTCAAGGATGGGTCACTGGTGCTGGCGGAAATCTCCGGCAGCCGTCAGGTCGCCCGCATCAGCGAAGCCGCTCGCCAACTGGTGACCTACCTGCAAAACTTCAGCCAACTTCAGCTCAAAGCCCGCAGCCAGGAAGAGGAGATCGAGGTTTGGAAACAGTCCCTCACCTTTCAGGCCCATGAGCTTACCCGCCGCGAGATGGAGCTGGCCGCCCAAGAAGAAGAGGTGCAGCGGCTCTACGAGCAATATAAGAGTGTAGAGGAAGATCGCAAACTCCTGGACAGCCTCAAAGAGGAGCTGGCAGCCCAGCAAGCTTACTTGGCCGAACAACAGCGCCTAATCGGAGAGCAGCGGGAAGCTCTGAATCGACAGCGGCAAGAGTTGGAAGCTCAATTGCAAGAAGCTCGCTCCAGCCGATTGGGGGAAGCAGAAGCAGCGCAGCTACAGGCTTTGGTGCAGCAGCTCCAGGAGAGTCTACATCCGGCTGGGGATCCCTTGGCGCTTCTGCAAAGCTTGAAAAGCCACATTCAGCAGCAGCAGGAGCACTTAAATCAACAAATTGCCCAACTGGAAGCAGAACGTCAGCAGGCCCAGATCCGGCAAGACGAGCTGGATCGCGACTACCGCGCTTGGCAAGAACGCCGCGCCGCTTGGTGGGGATCCCGACAATCCCTGGAGCACAGCCAAGCGGAATGGCAAACTCGGCAGGGATCCCTGCGAGCCTATCAAGAACAACTGCAACAGATCACCCGCCACCTGCATGCGCAGGAAACTCTCCAGCAACAGATGTATCGCCTTGTCCAAGAGTACGACTTCATCATCGCCCATCACGACGGCGGGGCAGGGTCTGCAGATCCTCCCATCTCGGTAGAGGAGCTGGCAGCTTTGGTGAGTCAACTGCGCCGGGATTACGAGCAGCGGGCGGCCCAAGTTAACCAACAGCGAGCCGAGCTGGAGCAAAATCGCCAAGCCCTACGGGAGCTGCAGGAGCGTTTGGCCACTGCCTCTCCCGAAGAGCGGTTCGATATCGAAATGGATATTGACTACGCCCAGTCTGCTTGCAGCGCTCTCGAAGAAGCCCTGCTGCCTCAGGAGAAAAACCTACAGCGAGAATACGAAGAGTTGACCCGCCAAGAGGCTCGCCTTAGCCAGCTTCAAGGGCAGGCTGCTGCCGCTCCTACCTTGGTCGATATTGGCCCGATTCTGGCGCAGATCGGCAGCCAAAAACAGGATCTTCTTCAGGAAAAATCTCGCTTGCAAAGCCTCATCCAACAATTGGACTCTTCTTTGCCTTCTCAGCAGGAGCAGCTCGCCCGCCAACGGCAAGAACTGGAGCAGCAGTGGCAACAACTGGAGCAAGAGGAGGGATCCCTGCGGGCGCGTGCCCAGGCCATGGCAGAAACCTGGGGTCGCCTGAATCACCTAGGGGCCACCCTCTACCCAGAGCGGGAGCGGTGGGCAGCGTTGGCGGGAGAATTGGCACGCCTGGAGGCGGAGCTGGGCCAACACCAGGCTAGAACCTCCACTGCACGCGACCACGTCCAGCAGGTACACTCTCTCTTGGCTACCCTCGCGCAGGCGTGAGGAAGTCCACGTTTCCCATGGAGGGTGGGGAGAACCCGTGCAAACGGATCCCTTGGAGCTTGGCGCGGAACCTATGGCCTTAACTAAACGTGCGGAATTCCCCACCGTCTGTAAGGTGGGGCCGGATAGCACCACTGAGTTAGTTGCTCAGGGGATAAAGTCCTCAGAATGGGGATAGAGTGTGCACATGGCAACCAGAAGGCAGACCTTTCGACTGTATCCCAGCAAAGCGCAGGAAAAGGCTTTGTTGTATGCGCGTCGTCTGCATTGCTACCTCTACAATGCTTGCCTTGCCCATCGAGAAACGGAGTCCAAGCTACACCGCCGAACGGTTACTTACTTAGAGCAGCAGAACTTATTGCCTGAGTTCAAGCAGGTGTGGGTGGAGTATGCGGCACTGCACTCCCAGTCCTTGCAGGCTACCGTAAAACGGGTTGATTTTGCTTACCAAAGGTTCTTTCAAGGTCTAAGTGGTAGGCCTAAGTTCAAGTCCATTCGCCGGTATTCGGGCTGGACTTATCCTGCCCAGTCGGGGTGGAAGGTAAACAGCACAGGCAAGCACGGCACGGTAACGCTTACTGATTTGGGCATTACCCTCAAGATGCGGGGTCAGGCTAAGGATTGGGGGACACCAACAACACTGACCATTGTGTACAA
>ENA-ORXB01000130-ORXB01000130.1-sediment-metagenome-genome-assembly--contig:-NODE-130-length-189190-cov-7.398217_pt1 | contig 189190 bp, 187 predicted proteins | sample MGYA00237863_ERZ511475 | MGnify/ENA primary metagenome ERZ511475 (study PRJEB26305, sample SAMN06343858) | sediment metagenome | isolation source: hot spring sediment | place: Canada: British...
ACGAGGCGGCGGCGGGCTTCCCGGCGGTCAGCGGAGATCATCGAGGCGTCCTCCGGCCACAAGGGTTCCGCGCCGGGGACGGCGGCCAGGTAGAGAGGGGCATCCTCCGCGGCCACCCAGGCCCGGAAGACCCCTTCATTCCTCGGCCAGGCCAAGAGAACCACTCGTTTTGCCTCTTTCAGTTCTTCAAGCCAGACCGCCCGATCCCCCTCCAAGAACTCGGGCGCGAGTTCCCTTCCCGCGCGTAGCCAGGCATGGAGTTCATCGGCGCTGCGCGGGCGGAGATGGGCCGCTTCGCCGCGCGCCTCGGCATCGACCGCGGCGATGGCCTCCGGGTCGAGGAGATGCCGGAGACCCTCCCGGCCCAGGAGTTCGCGCAGGGCGGCGGAGTCGAGCCCGAAGGCCCGAAAGCGGCGTTCGCCCTTGGGCAGGTCTGGCACGTACATGTAGATGCCGAGGAAACGGAAGGCCAGGGCGCGGGCGAAGGGGGAGGGCCGCTGGGTCCGGCATTGGTGGACGGCGATGGCCCCGGTCCTGAGGCCGGTCGAGACTTGACGGAGGCCGTCTAGGTCCAGGGTACGCTCGAGACAGTCGCGCATGGTCTCGAGGACCAGGGGGAAGTCCGGCCGGTCGCTCACCACCTGGAGGAGATCGGCCGCCCGCAGGCGGGCCAGCCACAGGGGGGTTCGGCCCCGGCCGCCCCCGCCCGCTGGGAGGAGCAGGGCGCGGGCCGCGTTCTCGCGGAAGGCCATGGCGAAGAGAGGGAGCCCGCGGAGGACGGCGCCGAGCCTCTCTGGCAGGTCCTCCACGGGGAGGGAGGAGAGCCCCAGGGAGGGCGGCTCCTCTCCGCCCGGAGCGTGGAAGAGGATGCCGTCGTCGTCGTGGAGGAACTCGAGTTCGAGACCTTCCCTTTCGCGAATCCCCTCTTCGATTAGCAGGGCCAGCCCCAGGTTGACCCGGCCGCCGAAGGGGGCGTGGAGCATCACCCGCCATTCGCCGAGCTCGTCCCGGTACTCCTCGACCACCACCCGGCGATGGCTCGGCAGGAGGCCGGTGGCCCGGCGCTGGGCGCGGAGGTATTCCCGGAGGTTGCGGGCGGCGTTCGGGTCCAGGAGGCACTCCTCGGCCAGCCAGGACTCGAGGCCTTCGTCTTCGAGCCGGGCCGAGAGCTCCTCGAGGAACTCGCCCATCCGCCGGCCGAGTTCGTAGCTCCGGCCGGCGGTCTCGCCGCGCCAGAAGGGAACGAGGGCCTCGCCGCGGCCGGCCGGGCCCACCATGACCCGGTCGCGCCGGATCTCCTCGATCTGCCAGGTGTTGGTGCCGAGGACGAAGCGGTCCCCCACCCGGCGCTCGAAGACGAACTCCTCGTCGAGCTCGCCCAGGCGGACGTTGGTCCCCGCCAGGTAGACGCCGAAATAGCCGCGGTCGGGGATGGTGCCGCCGTTTCGGTAGAGGAGGCGCCGACCGCGTTCCGTCGCCCGCACCCGCCGGTTGATCCGGTCCCAGAAGACCAGCGGCCGCAGCCCCAGGAAGCGGCCGTCGTCGTCATCGCCAGCCAGCATGCCCAGCGTCCGCACGAAATCTTCCCGGCCCAGATCACAATAAGGATGCGCACCGCGAACGATCCGGTAAAGTTCCTCTTCCCCTTTTTCTTCCGTGGCCGTCAAGGCCACGAGCTGCTGGGCCAGGACGTCCAGCGGCTTTTCGGGGAGGATCAAGCTGTCGAGGACACCCGCCCGCACGGCCCGCACCGCCGCCGCGCACTGCACGAGCTCATCCCGGGTCAGGGGAAACAGGACGCCTTTGGGCTCCCGTTCGATCCCGTGCCCGGACCGGCCGACCCGCTGGAGGAGCGTTCCCAGCGACCGTGGTGCGCCCACGTGACAGACAAGGTCCACGTGTCCGATGTCGATCCCCAGTTCCAGCGACGCGGTGGCCACCACGACCGGAAGCTCGCCGTTCTTCAGCCGCTGCTCGGCGTCCAGGCGCACCGCGCGGGCGAGGCTCCCGTGGTGGGAGGCGACGCGGCCTTCGCCCAGCCGCGCGGTAAGGCGATGGGCAACCCGTTCCGCGAGCCGGCGGGTGCTCACGAACACGAGGGTCGTGCGGTGCTGGCCCACGAGATCTGCGATCCGGTCGTACACTTCCCCCCACACCTCGTGGGTTGCCACCGGACCCAGCGGCTGGGACGGAACCCAGATGGAGAGGTTCCACGGGCGTTGCCAGCCCACGTCCACGATGGCGCACTCCGGACGTCCGTCGGGCCTCCTGCGATCGGCGCCCACCAGGAGCTGCGCGATCTCCTCGAGGGGGCGGGCCGTGGCGCTGAGCCCGATCCGCTGGCATCGCCGGCCGACCAGGAGGTCAAGGCGCTCCAGCGAGAGCGCCAGGTGGGCGCCCCTCTTGTCCTGGGCGATGGCGTGGATCTCGTCCACGATCACCGTGCGCACCGTGCGCAGGAACCGACGGCTCCGTTCTGCGGTGAGGAGGATGTAGAGGGATTCGGGCGTCGTGACGAGGATGTGGGGCGGACGCCGCGCCATCCGGTCGCGGTCCCGGGGCAGGGTGTCGCCGGTCCGCACCTCGACGCGCACCTCCGGGACCCATGTGCCTTCCCGTGCCCCCAAGGCACGGATCTCCTCGAGGGGCTCTTGGAGGTTTTTCCGGATGTCGTTGCTCAGAGCTCGAAGGGGCGAAACGTACACCACGATCGTCTCGTCCGGGAGGAGCCCGCGGGAGAGCAGCTCATTGAGGGACCAGAGGAAGGCGGCGAGGGTCTTGCCGGAGCCGGTGGGGGCGGCGATCAGGGTGTCGCGGCCTTCGGCGATGGGAGGCCAGCCCATCGCCTGGGCCGGGGTGGGCTCCCCGAACCGCTCCCGGAACCAGCGCGCCACCATCGGGTGGAAGCGGGGATTCATGCGACGATTGTAGCAGGCGAGCCCGGTGCGGTGGCGTGCGCGGGTCCGCCAAGCGGCCTATCATGGGGGCGTGATGCGGTTCGTCCTCGCTGTCCTCCTGGTGACCTTCGGGGCCCTCGGGGCTTCACCGGAGGAGGCAGCCCTTCCCGAGCGCACGGCCAGGCGGCTGGGGTTGCGGCCGGGGGACCGGATCGAGGTGGGCACGGATCCCGCCATGCGCACCGGCCGTCCCGTGCGGGTCGCGGTCGTGTGGAGCCCCTCCGAGCACCCGGCGGATGTGGCGCGGGGCGAGCTGCGCGTGGTCTTCCGGCTCCCCTTCCTGGAGTCCCTCACCGGACGCCGTGATGCGGTGGACCGCGTGGTCGTGCGGCTCCGGCCGGGGGCCGATGGGGCACGGGTGCGGGACGACCTCGCCGCGGCGACGTCGTCCTTCGACGCCTACACCGCCCAAGATCTCGTCCGCTTCACCTCCCAGACCTTCGTGGTGGTCTCCCGGTTCCACAAGGCCATCGCCGTCGTCACGCTCCTCGCAGGCGGGATCTTCCTCGTGGCGGTCACCGGGCTGCGGACGAGCGAGATGCGGAGGGAAGTGGGCGCGCTGCGGCTGGTGGGGATCCCGCACCGGACGATCGCCCTGGCGGTCCTCGGGATCGCCTCCGGCATCTCCGTCCTCGGTACCCTCACCGGCCTACTCATCGGTGCAGGGCTCGTGGCGGCCATCAACGCCTACTACCGGATCCTCTTCCAGACCGAGCTCCAGTTCGCGGTCCTCACACTCCAGACCGTGCTCGTCACCTCGGTCCTCGGCGTGGTCCTGGGGATCGTGGCCGGTGGAGCCGTTGCGGTGCGGCTACTGCGGGAATCCCCGCTGGATCAGGTGGGACGGTAGTGGTCTGGTTCCTCGCCCGACGCTCCCTGCGGCGCCACAGGACCCGTACCCTCCTCCTCGTGACGGGCGTGGTGGTCTCGGGAGCGCTCCTCTTCGATATGACGATGCTGGGAGAAGGGCTTACGACGAGCTTCGCGGCCGTCCTGGGACGACTGGGGTACGAGATCCGGGTGGTGCCCCGGGGTGTGCTGCCGCTCTCCAGCGACTTCCTGATCCCGAACGCCTCGCGTCTTGCGACCCGCATCGCCTCTCATCCCGGCGTCCTGTGGGCGAGTCCCATGATCGCGACCCAGGTCTACGTGTCCGCCCGAGGACGTCGGGTGACCGCGGTGGCCTACGGGCTCCGGCCGGAGGTCGCCGGGATCGTCCGCGTGGAGGACGGGACGGGAGCGGAGGGCGGCCTCGTGGTGAACGCGGCGCTCAGTCGCACGTTGGGGCTCCGGATCGGGGAGCGGGTGATCCTCGCCTCCCGTGTGGACCCGCAGACCGGTGCGCCGTCCTCGGCCATCGCCCTGCGCGTGGTGGGCTTCGGCGAGTTCCCCTTCGACCTGCGCGGCCAGCGCACGCTGGCCGCGCCCCTGGATGCCCTCCAGAGCCTTGTGGGTGTCCAGGACGGCGCGTCGTTCCTCGTCGTGAAGGTGCGGCGGGGAACGGATCCTGAGGTCGTGCGGGCGTGGGTGGACCGCACGTTCCCCGACGTCCAGGCGCTCTCGATCCCCAGCCTGCTGCGGGCCGTACGGACACAGCTCCGCTACTTCGACCACTTCTCGGCGATCCTGAGCGGGGTGAGCCTTGTGGTCGCAGTCCTCCTTGTGGGCACCGTCCTCACGCTGCAGCTCGGCGGCCGGCTGGCAGAACTGGCAGCGTTGCGGGCCATCGGGCTTGCGCGGGCGCGCCTTGTGCTCCTCGTCCTCCTGGAGGGAGCCGTGGTGGCGGGGGTGAGCATGCCGCTCGCCCTGGGCGTGGGGCTCTTGCTCAGCGGTCCGCTGGACGCGATCCTCCGGGCGATGCCGGGCGTTCCTCAGGACCTACGGTTCTTCGTGCCGACCGCCCAGGCAGCCATCCGCACCGTGGCACTGCTCCTTGCAGCCGGGACCCTGGGTGCCGCCTACCCCGCCTGGGTGGCGGGGACCCTCCAGATCGCCGCCACCCTCCACCGGGAGGTGTTGTGATGGCACCGGTCGTGGAGCTAAGGGACGTGCGCCGGGTCTACCGGCTGGACGGCACCGAGGTGCACGCCCTGCGGGGGGTGTCGCTCGCGGTGGAGCCCGGCTGCTTCCTCGCCGTCGTGGGGCCTTCCGGGAGCGGCAAATCGACGCTGTTGCACCTCATGGGCGGTGTGGACCTCCCGACCTCCGGTGAGGTCCTCCTCTTCGGGCAGCCCACCCACCGCCTCGGAGATGCGCACCTCGCGCGGCTGCGCCTCCGGCGGGTGGGGTTCGTCTTCCAGCGCTTCTTCCTCCTCCCGATGCTCACGCTCGAGGAGAACGTGATGCTCCCCATGCTGGAGGCAGGGGTGCCCGCTCGGGAGCGGCGGGAGCGGGTGGATCGGCTGCTCGCCTATGTGGGACTCCAGCACCGCCGCCACCACCTGCCCGGCCAGCTCTCGGGCGGTGAGATGCAGCGGGGCGCCATCGCGCGGGCGCTCGCCAACGGCCCGGCGTTGCTCCTGGCCGACGAGCCCACCGGTGAGCTGGACCAGCAGACAGGTCGGGAGATCGGGCGGCTCTTTGCGAGGATCCACGCAGACGGCGTGGCCGTTGTGGTCGTGACCCATAACCCCGAGCTCGCGTCCCTCGCAGAACACGTCCTCACGATCCGGGACGGACGGCTCACGTGAGCGCGCTCCTCATCGCCTCCCGCACCCTCTTCCGCCGTCCCCGGCGCACCGTGCTCCTTCTCCTGGGCTACGGGCTCGGCGTAGGAGTCATGGTGGCCCTCCTTGCCGTGGGCGATGCCCTCCTCCAGCAGGCACAGGATCGGGACGTGGTGGCAGGCGGAGACCTCGTGCTCCTGCCAGAAGGGATCGATCCGGAGGTCCTCAAGGTGGGTGCGGCGACCGGGATGTTCCTGGAGATCCCCAACGCCCGGGCCCTGGCCCGGCAGATCCTGCTGGGACCTCGGTACGCGGACACGATCGCCTCGGTCTCCCCGGAAGTCACGGACCGGCTCGTGTACATCCGGGTACGGGGAAAGGTGTATCCGGCGAAGGCCGCTGGCATCCTGCCGTCGGCCGCCCACCGCACCCGCAGCGCTCTGGCGGTCCCCGGCTGGGAGGACACGCCCCAGGACCGGGCGTGGCTCCGGCCAGATCCGCGCGTAGAGCTAGTAGAGATGGACCAGTTCCACGCCCCAAGCGGTCCGTCGTGGGCCGAGTGGTGGTACTTCAACTTCATGGATCCCGCAGGCCCCTACGGCTACCTCACCTTCGCCGCCGACGGTCAAAGAAGGGCCACCGTGGCCGTCACGGTGCGCCTGGGGGATCGGCTGATCCGGTGGACCGAGTCCCACGCAGGGGCGATGCTTCCGGAGGGAACGCGGTCGGAGCCGGCGTTTGCGGCCGGTCCCCACCGGGTGGACCTGCGGGGCGGTGCGTACCACATCCGGCTCCGGCGGACTGCCTTTGCGGCCGATCTCGTCGTGCGGTCGGAGCAGCCAGCCTGGGTGTTCCCGCCGGTGGAGTGGCGGTCCAAGAATGTTCGATCGGGGTACGTGGTCCCCATCCTCCGGGGGACCATCACGGGCCGGATCCGCGCATTCGACCGCACGACCTCCATCCGCGGGGTCGCCTACCACGACCACAACTGGGGGAACTGGGCGCGGGTGACGTGGGAGTGGGGGACGGCGAGCACGCCGCAGTACGCCCTCCTCACCGGGCTCGTCCGCCACCCCGAACTTCCGGGCCGCGAGACGTTCCTCGCGCTGTACGCCCAGCATCCCAGTAGGCCGGGGCTCCTTGCGACGATGCGGGGAACGATCCCCGAGCTAGACCGGTGGCGGTCTCAAGGGTCCATGCGCCTCCCCGGCCGGCTCCGGTACCGGGCGGCCAACGACGCAGGGGATCGGCTGGCCGTGGAGATCACCGTGCGCGACACGGTGCTGTCACCCGTCCAAAGCCTGCTTTTCCTCCAGATGCGGGGCCGCTACCACGTGACGGGCCGCGTGGCAGGTCGTGGGGTGCGGTTTGAGGCCGAGGGATTTGCCGAGACGTTCCTCCCGCGGGGTCGGACTGTCCGGTAGACTAAGAGCACCCCACAGGTGGGCTTTGCCTTTCTGTGGGGACCCCGCTCAGTACCGGAGATGCTGCCTGGCTCTGAGGGGTTTTGCTCGGTGCCCTACGCTTGACACAGCAGGAGGTGTCCATGAACCGCTGGGCTTCCGCGCGCGTACGGGCGATGCCCGAATCGGTCTTCCACCTCATGGACCGGGAGAAGCGGCGGGTGCGCGAAGCAGGCGGAGAGGTGATCGACCTCTCGCTGGGCAGTAGCGACCTCTCTCCGCCGGAGGAGCTCTTGGAGGTCCTGCGGGAGGCGATCCTCGACCGGACGACCCACCGCTACTGCCTGCGGTCCGACACCCGGCCGTTCCTGGAGAGCGCCACCCGGTGGTACGCGAGACGGTTCGGGGTCGCCTTCGATCCGGACCGGGAGGCCCTCGCCCTCATTGGATCACAAGAAGGGCTCGCGCACCTTCTGTGGGCGGTGGCAGACCCCGGCGATGGGATCCTGATTCCGGCGGTGGCCTACCCGTCCTACTGGGGCGCAGCGGCGGTGGCCGGGCTTGAACCGTGGCCCATCCCGCTGCAGGAAGACTACCTGCCCGATCTCGGAGCCGTTCCGGAGGAAGTGGCCCGTCGGGCCCGCGTGCTCGTCCTGAACTACCCCAACAACCCTACGGCCGCGGTGGCCACAGAGGCCTTCTTCGAGGAGGCGCTGCGGTTCGCGGAGCGATACGATCTGCTCTTGGTCCACGACAACCCGTACGTGGACATGGTGTTCGAGGGATCCGCCCCTTCCCCCCTCGCGCTCCCCGGTGCCAGGGAACGGGTGGTGGAGCTCTTCAGCCTCTCCAAGTCCTACCACATGGGCGCCTTCCGGTTGGGGTTTGCCCTCGGGAACGCCGACGCGATCGCCGCGCTCGAGGCCGTGAAGGCGCCCATCGACTTCAACCAGTACCTGGGGATCCTCCGCGCGGGGGCCATGGCCTTATCCCTTCCGGCCGAGCGCGTACGCCGGGACGTGGAGGTCTTCCGCGCACGCCGGGATGCCCTGGTGGGCACGCTGCGGGATTCCGGGTGGGAGGTGAGAGCGCCCAGGGCCACCATGTACCTGTGGGTGCGGCTTCCGGAGGGCACCGACGACGTACTCTTCTCGGTGGAGTTGGTGCGCCGGACCGGGGTCGCGGTCTCCCCGGGCCAGGGCTTCGGGCCAGGCGGGTGGGGCTACGTGCGGATCGCCCTCGTCCAGCCGCCCGAGGTCCTCGCCGAGGCCGCGCGCCGCATGGGCACGTTCGCCCGGGCGGCCGCCTCGCGCTGATCCGAGAGGACTTTCCGCCTACACCTGGAACCATCCCCTCGATTCCACGCAGGAGGTGACGCGGATGCACCGATGGGGAACGGTCGTGCTTCTGGTCTGTGCGGTCGTGGGGACATTTGCGGCCGGGCGTGCGGTTCAGCACCGGACGGCCGCTGGAGGCGCGCGCCGTGGTCTTTTCCGTGCAGCGGGTGATCGCCCTGAACAAGCCGCCGGCCTTTCTGTTCAAGGACATCGCGGGCTTACATGAAGCAAGCGTCCGCGCCCCAGACACCAGGACCGTGGAGTTCACGCTCCCCAAGTCCAGTAGCCCGCAGGCGTTCCTCTCGATCCTCGCCTTCTCCGTGGGCGGGGTCGTGGACCCCGATGAGGTGGCCTCCCACCAGAGCGGTCAGGACCGGGGCGAGGCGTGGCTCAGGGATCACTCGGCCGGTACAGGTCCCTACGTCGTGGAGCGGTGGGAGCCGGAGTCCCAGGTCGTGCTCGTGGCGAACCCCAACTACTGGGGCCCAAGACCTCGAATCTCGCGGATCGTGATCCGACACGTGCCTGAGTCAAGCAACCAGAAGTTCATGCTGGAACGCGCGGACGCCGATATCGCGAACGACCTGACGCCGGAGCAGGCCCGGGAACTGGGGAACCGCCCGGGCGTGCGGATTCAGCGGGGCCGTACCCTACTGCTCGTATACGTGGGAATGAACGTGGGGCACAAGCCCCTGGACAACCCGAAGGTGCGGGAGGCGGTGCGCTGGAGCATCGACTACGACGGGATCGTGCAGGGGCTTTTGCGGGGAAACGCCCAGAAGGTCCAGACGATCATCCCGGCGGGGCTGTTCGGCCACAACCCCGCGACCTCGTTCCGCCAGGACTCATCCCGCGCCCGACAGCTCCTCGTGGAGGCCGGGTTCCCGGACGGATTCTCGGTGGAACTCCTCACGCCCACGGGTGCCGCGCCCGGCGGCGTGAACTGGGCGGATCTGGGGGCGAAGCTACAGGCGGATCTTGGGAAGTCGGGCATCCGCGTCACCGTGCGCCAGACCACCCAGGCCGAGCTGTTGAACGTCTACCGGGCCCAGAAGGGGCAGATGGTGCTCATCCTGTGGGGACCGGACTTCCCCGATCCTGACGGAAACGTGACGCCGTTCACAGATTACGAGGCGAAATCCATCGCTTGGCGCAACCAGTACCGGGACGAGGCCCTGGCGCGCCTGGCGAAGCAAGCGGCGCTGGAGACGAACCCGGACCGCCGGCGGGCCCTGTACCGGCAGATCACCGAAAAGGTCCTCCATGAGGGCCCTTACGCGGTCCTCTACCAGCCTACGCTCGTGCTCGGCGTCCGCAGCGATGTCCGGGGGTTTGTCTGGAACCCCATGGGGTACGCCGAGTTCCGGACCGTCACGAAGTAACGAAGCGCTGCGGGCCGGAGGAAGATCCTCCGGCCCGCCTCTCCCATGGCCCGCTACGTCCTTCGACGCCTGCTCGCCATCCTCGTGGTGTTGGCCGGGGTCTCGGCCCTCACGTTCTTCATCTCCCACGTGATCCCGGCAGATCCCGTGCTCGCCGCTTTGGGCGAGCACGCCCGCGAAGACCAGATCCGGGCTTTCCGGCGGCAGTACGGCCTGGATCGGCCCCTCCCCGCGCAGTACGCGATCTACGTCCGCGGGCTTTTGCGCGGGGACCTGGGACTCTCCATCCGAACCCGCCGGCCGGTGGCGGAGGACCTGCGGGAGTTTTTCCCCGCCACCATCGAGCTCGCGTCTGCGGCCTGGCTTGTGTCCCTGGCCATCGGGCTCCCGGCCGGCGTGCTCTCGGCCGTGTGCCAGGACCGGCCCTTCGATCACCTCGCCCGGCTCGTGGCCCTGGTGGGTGCCTCGATGCCGGTGTTCTGGTTGGGACTTGTGCTTTTGGGCCTCTTCTACTACCGGCTGGGCTGGCTTCCGGGCCCGGGCCGCCTGGACGTCCACATCGCACCTCCGCCGGACCGGACCGGACTTCTCGTTCTGGACAGCCTTCTCGCCGGACGGTGGGATGCTCTGGGGAACGCCCTTGCCCATCTCGTTCTGCCCGCCCTGGCGCTGGGAACTTTCTCCACCGCCGTCGTCGCCCGGATGACGCGGTCGGCGATGCTGGAGGTCCTGCGCCAGGACTACGTGCGGACTGCACGGGCGAAGGGGCTCCCGGAGGGCCGGGTGCTGCTCGTCCACGCGCTGTGCAACGCTCTCCCGCCCATCCTCACGGTGGTCGGGATCTCCTTCGGCAACCTCCTCTCCGGTGCCGTGCTCACGGAGACGGTCTTCTCCTGGCCCGGGCTGGGCCGGTACGCCACGGCGTCCGCCGTGAGCCTGGACTTCCCCGCGGTGATGGGCGTCACACTCTTGAGCGCGGTGATCTATCCGCTCCTGAACCTCCTGGTGGACCTCGGCTACCTCCTAGTGGACCCGCGCATCCGGTATGGGTGACCTCCTGCGCCGCAACCGCCTCGCGGCGGCCGGTGCGGGCGTCGTGGCGCTGCTGGCCCTGGCCGCGCTTGCGGCCCCGCTCCTGGCACCCTCTCCTCCGGAGGCCCAAGACCTCGCCCATCGCCTAGCGCCGCCCTCTCCCGGACACCCGCTGGGGACCGACCAACTGGGCCGCGACATCGCAAGCCGCCTGCTCTACGGCGCTCGCATCTCCCTCACCGTAGGCCTTGTGGTCGCGGGCCTGGCAGGCAGCCTCGGAAGCACCGTAGGGCTCGTGGCGGGGTACGCGGGTGGGTGGGTGGACGACGTGCTGATGCGGGTGACGGAGATCTTCTTCGCGTTCCCGGCCCTGATCCTCGCCATGGCCATCGCCGCGGCACTGGGGCCGAACCTGTTCCACGCGATGATCGCGATCGCCGCCGTGACCTGGCCTGTGTACGCCCGCCTCGCGCGGGGCCAGGTGCTCCGGCTTCGGGAGGAGGAGTTCGTGGTGGCGGCCCGGGCCATGGGCGCTCCCGAACCCCGCATCCTCGGCCGCCACGTCCTGCCCAACGTCCTCTCCCCCCTCGTGGTCCAGGCCTCGTTCCACATGGGGGAGGCGATCCTCACTGCGGCCGGGCTGTCCTTCATCGGGTTCGGGGCCCAGCCGCCCACGCCGGAGTGGGGAGTCATGGTGAGCGAGGGCCGGGACTACATCACCACCCAGTGGTGGGTGCCCACATTTCCGGGGATGGCCATCCTGCTGGCGGTGACGGGGTTCAACCTGCTGGGCGACGGCCTGCGCGACGTCCTGGACCCGCGGATGCGCCGACGGTGAGGGGTCAACCGTCTTCAGGCTCCCGCTGGAGGTGGTCTTCCTCGCGGGCCTTCGCCTCCGCCGCCGGCGGGGCCTCCCGCACCCGCTCGGCGAACTCCCGCAGCCGCCGGTCCACCCGCGCGTTCACCGTCCCTTCGGGGAACCGACCGTCGGGCCCCCGCTCGCCAGCCGGGACTCCCGTGAGGAGCGTCATGCCCTCGTCCACGGTCTCGATGGCCCAGATATGGAAGCGGCCCTCGCGGACGGCTTCCACCACGTCCTCCCGGAGCATGAGGTGCTTCACGTTGCTCGCGGGGATGATTACCCCCTGGTTCCCCGTAAACCCCTTGACCCGGCAGACGTCGAAGAACCCCTCGATCTTCTGGTTCACCCCGCCCACCGCCTGGATCTGCCCGTGCTGGTTGACGGATCCCGTGACCGCGATTCCCTGGCGGATCGCAAGCCCGCTCAGGGCGGAGAGGAGCGCGAAGAGTTCTGCGGCAGAGGCACTGTCACCTTCCACCATCTCGTAGCTCTGCTCGAACACGAGCCGGGCAGCGAGGGTGAGGGGTTTGTCCTGGGCGTAGCGCTGGGCGACGTAGCCGCTCAGGATGAGGACGCCCTTGCTGTGGATGGGGCCACCCAGCCGCACCTGCCGCTCGATATCGATGATCCCCTCTCGACCAGGCGCCACACTGGCGGTGATCCGACTCGGCCGTCCGAAGGCGTAGTCCCCCAGTTGGATCACCGAGAGCCCGTTCACCTGTCCCACGGCCTCGCCGTCGGTGTCCACGAGGAGGATGCCGCGGGCGATGAGTTCCCTTATCCGCTCCTCAATCAGGTTCGCCCGGTAGACCCGCGACGTCAGGGCCTTCTGAACGTGATCCGCGGTGATGTGGTCCGTACCGTCCTGTCCCGCCCAGTAGTTCGCCTCCCTGATCACGTCGCTCAGGGCCCCGAATCGGGCCGAGAGCTTCTCCTGGTCGTCCGCAAGCCGCAGGCTGTGCTCCAACAGCTTCGCCGCGGCACCCGCGTCGAGCGGGCGCAGCGCCTCCTCCCGGCACACCTTGCTGGCGAAGGCGAGCACGCTCCGCACGTGGTCGGCGTCGAAGGGCATCTGGGTGTCGAAGTCGGCCCGCACCTTGAAGAGCCCTGCGAACTCCTCGTCCAGGGCGTGGAGCAAGAAGTACCAGAGCGGATGGCCGACGAGGACCACCTTCACCGAGAGGGGAACGGGCTGCGGCCGCAGCGTCTTGGCGGCCACGAGTCCCAGCCGCTCCACCAAGTCCTCGATCTCCACCTCTCCTGCGCGCAACGCCCGCTTGAGGCCGTCCCAGCTCAGGGGGTTCCGCAGGAGGTCCTCCACGGGGATCACGAGGTAGCCCCCGTTGGCGCGGTGCAAAGCGCCGGGCTTGATCATCGTGAAGTCGGTGTAGAGGGCGCCGAACTGGGCCTCCTTTTCCACCTTTCCGAAGAGGTTCGTGTAGCTTGGGTTGAGCTCCACCACGACGGGCGCTCCCTGCTGCTGGCTGTTGTCCACGAGCAGGTTCACGTCGTACCGCCGCAGGAAGAGCTCCCGGATCCACGGGACCGCGAACGGCACGGGCGGCATCGGCATCCCGAGGGGTGGAGGTCCGCCCTCGGGAGGTGCCTTGAAGAACTCGAGGTTGTGGACGATGTCCTGCTGGACCGCCCGCAGGTGCTCCACCACGTCGGAGCAGTCCGCGTACTTCTCCATGAGGTCCTCGATGAGGCCACCCACCACGTGGAGGACGATGGACCGGTCCAGCTCCCGCACCTTCTCCTCCGCCTCGCGCTCCAGCGCCCGGACCCGCTTCAGGACGGCTTTCAGCTCCTCCTGCAGCACCTCTCTTCGCCGCTGGAGCTCCTCCCGCGCCGCCGGCGGCAGGGCCTGGAGCTCGGCGTCCGAGAGGGGCCGTCCACCGAGGACCGGCACCAGGACGATCCCGATGGGCGTCGGTTGGAGCGCGAACCCTGCCTGGGACGCCCGTTGCCCGAGCTGCTCGAACGCCTCGGACCGCTGGCGCTCCAGGCCCTTGAGGATCTCGTCGCGGCGGGCGCCGTACTCCTCGCTCTCGAAGGCCTTTGGAATCTCCCGCCGGACGCGCGTGATGAGGGACCGCATGTCGTGCTGGAACTCCCGTCCGCGGCCGGCAGGCAGCCGACAGGCCCTCGGTTGGTAGGGGTCGGTGAAGTTGTTCACGTAGCACCAGTCGGGTGGAGTCGGCCGGTCCCGCGCGGCCTCCTCCAGGAAGGAGCGCACCGCGGTCATCTTCCCCAGGCCCGGAGGTCCGGCGACGAACACGTTGAACCCTTGATCCCGGATCCCCAGTCCGAACCGCAGCGACGCCACGGCCCGCGGCTGCCCGACGATTCCCTCTAGCGGCCTCACCTCGTCCACACGTGCGATCCCCAGTTCATCCGGATTGATCGTGCGGCGCAGCTGCATCGGGTCCAGGCGCTGCATCCTTCCCTCCCCCTTTCCCGACAACGCACCGAGCGTCCTTGAGTGCCCCTAGAACCGGGCGGACGGCACGCCGGAGATGACCTCCGCCGGAGCATCGTGCGCGCCGTCCCGGCTGTGGCGGAGGGCCCGCGCCGCTTCTACCTTCCGTGGATCCAGCACCTTCCGGAGGAACTGGCCGGTGTAGGAGTGGTCCTGGGCCGCGACCTCCTCCGGGGTCCCCTCCGCGATCACCCGCCCTCCAAGATCCCCTCCTTCCGGGCCTAGGTCGATGATCCAGTCCGCGGTCTTGATCACGTCCAGGTTATGCTCGATGACGACCACGGTGTTCCCCGCATCCACGAGCCGGTGCAGGACCTGGAGCAGGCGCTCCACGTCCGCGAAGTGGAGTCCCACAGTAGGCTCGTCGAGGATGTAGAGGGTGCGGCCGGTGTCCCGCCGGGACAGCTCCGCGGCGAGCTTCACACGCTGGGCCTCCCCGCCCGACAGCGTCGTGGCGGGCTGGCCCAACTTGATGTAGCCCAACCCCACGTCGTGCAGGGTCTGGAGCTTGTGCCGGAGGCGCGGGATCGCGCCGAAGAACTCCAGCGCCTCGTCCACGGTCATCTCGAGCACGTCCGCGATGCTCTTCCCCTTGTAGAGGACCTGCAAGGTTTCCCGGTTGTACCGCTTGCCCTTGCATACCTCGCAGGGCACGTAGACGTCCGGGAGGAAGTGCATCTCGATCCGCACGATCCCATCGCCCTCACACGCCTCGCAGCGTCCGCCGCGCACGTTGAAGGAGAACCGGCCGGGTCTATACCCGCGCATCCGCGCCTCCGGCGTCTGGCTGAAGAGCTCCCGGATCAGGTCGAAGGTCTTCGTGTACGTCGCAGGGTTGCTGCGGGGCGTGCGGCCGATGGGCGACTGGTCGATGTTGATCACCTTGTCGATCAGGTGGGCGCCCTCGATCCCATCGTGGTCGCCGGGCCGCACGCGGGCGCCCATCACCCGCTGGGCGAGGGCCCGGTAGAGGATGTCGTCCACGAGCGTGGACTTGCCGGAGCCCGACACCCCCGTGACGCAAACGAACACGCCCAGCGGAACGCGCACGTCGATGTTCTTCAGGTTGTGCTCCCGCGCGCCCCGCACGACAATCCAGCCGCCCTTGGGCTTGCGGCGGCGGGACGGTAGGGGGATCCTCCGGGCCCCGGAGAGGTACTGGCCCGTGAGGGAGCGGGGCTCCCGGATGACGTCCGCGAGGGTTCCCGAGACGACGATCTCGCCACCCTGGGCACCGGCTCCGGGCCCGATGTCCACGATCCAGTCCGCCGCCCGGATCGTGTCCTCGTCGTGCTCCACCACGATGATCGTGTTCCCCAGATCCCTCAACCGCTTGAGGGTCTCGATGAGCCGGTGGTTGTCGCGCTGGTGGAGCCCTACGCTGGGCTCGTCCAGCACGTACAGGACCCCCATCAGGCCGGAGCCGATCTGGGTCGCCAGCCGGATGCGCTGGGCCTCCCCGCCCGAGAGAGTGTTCGCGGTGCGGTCCAGCGTGAGGTAATCGAGCCCCACGTTCACGAGGAACCCCAGCCGCGCCCGGACCTCCTTCAGGATGCCCTCCGCGATGAGGGCTTCGCGCTCACTCAACCGGAGGTCCCGGAAGAACTCCAGGCACTGCCGCACGGTGAGGGCGGTGACCTCCGCGATGTTCTTCCCACCCACCCGCACCGCGAGGCTGGCTCGCCGCAGCCGCGTGCCCTTGCACTCCGGGCAGGGGCTCGTGCTCATGTACTTCTCGATCTCCTCCTTCATGGACTCGGAGTCCGTCTCCCGGTAGCGGCGCTCCAGATGGTGGACGACGCCTTCGAAGTACGTGTCGTAGACCCGCAGGACGCCGTAGCGGTTGTGGTAGCGCACGCGGATCGGCTGGTCCGATCCGTAGAGGAGCGCCCGGATGAAGGGCTTGGGGAGCTTCCGGAGGGGGGTCTTCGTGTCCACGCCGTAGGCGGAGGCCAGAGCGCGGAGCACCTGGTCGTAGTACTCGCTCGAGGAGGCCGCCCAGGGCACGACGGCCCCGTCGGCCAGGGACTTGTCCATGTCCAGCACGAGGTCCGGGTCGATCTCCTGCCGGAACCCCAGCCCCGAGCAGGCGGAGCAGGCGCCGTAGGGGCTGTTGAAGGAGAAGATGCGGGGCTCGATCTCCGGCAGGGTCGTCCCGTGGTCCGGGCAGGCAAAGGCCGTAGAGAACACCATCTGCTCGCCCCGGCCGCCTTCCGTCTCCCGCCACACGTACACGAGGCCCTGGCCAAGCTTGAGCGCGGTCTCGAGGGAGTCGTGGAGGCGTGAGCGGATCTCGGGCCTCGTGACGAGGCGGTCCACCACGACCTCGATGTCGTGCTTGCGGTTCTTGTCTAGCTGGATCTCCTCGCCGAGCTCGTAGAGGACACCGTCCACCCGCACGCGGACGAAGCCCTGCTTGCGCAGGTCCTCGAAGAGCTGCCGGTACTCGCCCTTCCGGCCGCGAACGACCGGCCCCAGCACGTAGATCCGCGTGCCCTCCGGCAGGGAGAGGACGCGGTCGGCGATCTGCTCGGGCGTCTGCCGGCTGATGGGCCGGTCGCAGACCGGGCAGTGGGGCTGTCCGATGCGGGCAAAGAGCAGCCGCAGGTAGTCGTAGATCTCGGTGACGGTGCCCACGGTGGAGCGGGGGTTCCGGGGGGCCCCTTTCTGGTCGATGGACACCGCGGGCGAAAGCCCCTCGATGGCGTCCACGTCCGGCTTCTCCATGAGGCCCAGGAACTGCCGGGCGTAAGCGGAGAGCGACTCCACGTACCGGCGCTGGCCCTCGGCGTAGATCGTGTCGAAGGCCAAGGTGGACTTCCCCGACCCCGAGATCCCGGTGAAGACCACAAGCTTGTCGCGGGGGAGCTCGACGGTGATGTTCTTCAGGTTGTGCTCGCGCGCACCACGTACGATGATCCGATCCAGCGGCATGGCAACAGGATCCCCTCTCTCATTCAGCCAGGGAGAGTGCTTCCTCCAGGGTCTGTGACCACTGCACGGCGTCGTCGCTCGACATGAACTCGATCTGGTTGCCGAAGGGGTCCCGGCAGAAGAACCGGCGCACCCCGGGCCGGGGCGGCAGGTCCTGGACCGCGATCCCGTTTCCCAGCAGGATCACCCGGGCCTCGTCGAGATCGTCCACCTCAAGACAGATGTGCCGGCGGGACCGGACGAGGGCGGCAGGGTCCTCGATCCCTACATGGATCTCGCAGTTGGCCACCTGGAACCACACCCCGCCGCGCTCGCGCAGAGGAGCGGGCTTAGGGATCTCCCGGAGGCCCAACAGCTCCCCGTAGAACCACCGGGCCTTGGACTCGCACCCCGGCGGCCCCGTGATGTGAACGTGGTTCAACCGCTCCACCCGCACGGCTCCTACCTCCGGCGCCCGCGCCGACCCCTCCTTGGGCTCCCTGGTGCCTGTGGACCGTTGCGCCTTGCGACCGGCCTGAAGAAGGGTTCGCCGAGGCCCTTCTTGAGCTCTGCGATCTGGTCCCGCAGTCTGGCTGCCTTCTCGAACTCCAGGTTCGCCGCGGCCCGCCGCATCTCGCCCTCGAGCCGACCGATGGTCGCCTCGAGCTCCTCCGGCGAGAGCAAGAGAAGACGCGCGACGTCCCAGGGCACTGTCGCGCCCTGGCGCTCCACGAGCTGGATGAGCTCCTCGGCCGTGAGGACTTCTGCGGACTTCGGCACGTAGGGCGCCGGCTCCTCCGCCACCTCCGGCAGGTCGATGAGGTCGCGGATGGGTTTCTGCACGGACTGGGGGGTGATCCCGTGCTCCTCGTTGTACCGGAGCTGGATCGCCCGGCGGCGGTTCGTCTCCTCGATGGCCCGGCGCATGGAGTCTGTGACCTCGTCCGCGTAGAGGATCACCCGGCCGGAGACGTGACGGGCCGCCCGGCCCATGGTCTGGATGAGGGCCGTCTCACTGCGCAGGTAGCCCTCGCGGTCGGCGTCCAGGATCGCCACGAGGGACACCTCCGGGAGGTCCAGCCCCTCCCGCAGGAGATTGATCCCCACGAGCACGTCATAGGTGCCCAGCCGCAGATCCTTGAGGATCTTCGCCCGCTCCAGGGTGTCGATCTCCGAGTGGAGGTAGTGGACCTTGAGGCCCATCTCCTGAAGGTAGGCCGTGAGGTCCTCGGCCATGCGCTTCGTGAGGGTCGTGACGAGGGTGCGCTCGCCCCGCTCCACCTGGGCCCGGATCTCCGCCAGGAGGTCGTCCACCTGTCCCCGGGCCGGCCGCACCTCCACGTGGGGGTCCACCAGGCCCGTCGGCCGCACGATCTGCTCCACGACCCGGGAGGAGACCTCCAGCTCGAACGGTCCCGGGGTGGCCGAGACGAACACGCACTGGTGGATCAACCCCTCGAACTCGTCCCACCGGAGCGGCCGGTTGTCGTAGGCGGAGGGGAGCCGCCATCCGTAGTCCACGAGGTTCTTCTTCCGCGCCCGGTCCCCCTCGTGCATCCCCTTGATCTGGGGGACCGTGACGTGGGACTCGTCGATGAACATGAGGAAGTCGCGGGGGAAGTAGTCCAGTAGACACCCGGGCCGCTCGCCCGGTGCGCGGCCGTCTAGGTGGCGTGAGTAGTTCTCGATCCCGGGACAGTACCCGGTCTCCCGCAACAGCTCCATGTCGTAGCGGGTGCGGAACTCCAGGCGCTGGGCTTCCAGGAGTTTCCCCTGCGAGCGGAACCACGCCACCCGCTCCCGAAGCTCCTCCTCGATGCTCCGGAGGGCCCGCTCGAGCCGGTCCTCCGTGGTAACCCAGTGCTTGGCGGGCCAGATCGCCACCGCATCCTTCTCCTCGAGGACCTCACCGGTGAGGGGATCGAGCTCCAGGATCCGGTCCACTGCATCGCCAAACAGTTCGATGCGAACCGCCCGGTCCTCGTAGCTCGGGAAGACCTCGATCACATCCCCCCGCACCCGGAACCGTCCTCGGGCGAAGTCGATGTCGTTCCGCTCGTACTGGATGTCCACGAGCCGCCGCAGGATCTCTTCGCGCGTGCGCACCTCCCCCCGGCGGAGGACGAGCATGACCTCTCGGTAGTCCTCCGGCCGGCCTAACCCGTAGATGCAGGAGACGGAGGCGACCACGATCACGTCGCGCCGCTCCATGAGGGCCTTCGTGGTGGCGTGCCGCAGCCGGTCGATCTCGTCGTTGATGCTGGCGTCCTTCGCGATGTAGAGGTCGTGCTGGGGCACGTAGGCCTCCGGCTGGTAGTAGTCGTAGTAGGAGACGAAGTAGCGGACCGCGTTGTGGGGGAAGAACTCTCGGAACTCGCTGTAGAGCTGGGCGGCGAGCGTCTTGTTGTGGGCGATCACGAGGGTCGGCCGCCCCATCCGCTCGATCACGCGGGCCATGGTGTACGTGTTGTGGACGAACACTCCCCCATCGCCCCCAAGGAACGTCTCGTCGCCCTCCACCGCGAGGTCGTAGACGAAGCCCGTCCCCGGTACCCGCTCCAGCGATCGAACCGGCGTCCAAAACAGCGGGAGGGCCGCTTCCAGTTCCTGCAGTGTCCGCAGGGCCGAGAGGTTCTCCTGATCCACCGCGATGCTCCAAAGCAGGGCCACCACCCGCTCTGCTAGGGACCGGGAAGGGAACCGGTGGCCGTGCTCCCAGAGGGAGACGAGAGCGCGGCAGCACCCTACCCGGACCGCCATCTGGGCCTGCGTGAGCCCCAATGCTTCCCGCACCGCCCTCAGGGTGCGTCCATTCCAGGGGACGACATCCACGTTCCTGTTCGCCGTCTTACTCACGAAGGCGAAAAGCCGCGCGCTCTTCTCCGAGGTGAAGAAGCCGATGGCCTTGTGGAACGTCCGAAGCGCGTCCTGGCCTGAGATGGTTACGGTCCAGTAGATCCTGTGGGCCTGCCAGCCGGGCGCGCGCCTCCGCCGGCGCCGGATCCGGGCCACGATCCCGAACCGGAGGAGTGCATAGGCAAGGTCCGAGGCGAGCCGGTGACTGGATGTGGTCGCGGTCACCCGGGCCCCCTCGAGGCCGCCGTCCGCCGTGAAGTAGGCGCGCAGCAACTCCCCCAACTGCTCGTTCGAGAGTTCCGGCCAGAAAGGCGGGAGTCGCTTCGATCCGGCGTCTGGGCCGCACCACTCCGCGAGCAACCGGCTCCAGAAGGCAGACCAGACCCGGTAGTCGCAGGTTCCGGCCGCCCGGTACCACCGGAGTCCCAGGGCCTTGAGCGTTCTGAGGAAGTCTGATGTTACTTCCGGATCCGCGGAGGAGAGGATGAAGTAGTTGTCCTCGCTGTGCCCCTCGGCGACGTAGAACCCGATCAGGCGCAATAGGCCCGCATCCAGCTCGAGGGTGGGAGGAACCTGAACCTTCCGGTGCCTGGTCCCAAGCCAGGCAGCGCTAAGTTCAGGAGCGATCTCCACCGGAGTCCGGTACTGCGCCGGCGAAAGTCGCTCCCCCTGCAGGAGGGCCGAGCGTTTGGACGCGGGGAGGACCCCTACAAGTTGGTCCGCGTGGCCCTTCCACCCGACGAAGACGCCCTCCACCTGCACGTAGACGTTCCGTGAGTTCGTCAGCGCCTCCAAAAGCGAAAGGCGCTGGAGGGGCGCAGTGGGCTCCGGGAGCCTTCGGGGGCGCGGGAGGAAGTCTTCCGGCCGTAACTCCTGGGTCCGGAGCAACGTGAGGCGGCCGTTCCGGAGGGCGAAGAAGTTGTGATCGCCGGTGACCGTCACCTCACACCCGCACGCCGTGGTCACCCTCCAGAGGGCCTCCGGACTCCGGTGGCGGAGGACCTGCAGCACCCGCTTCCACGACGGGCGTCCCGTTCGGGGATCGAAGCTGAAGGCCTCCAGCGCTCCATCCGCATCGCCCAGGTCGAGGACCTCGGTGTCCCCTTCCTGCCGCACCCGCTCGGGGGCCTGGGCCATGAGCCGCTCCACGAGGGGCCCGATCTCCACCAGACGGATGTGTCCGGCGATCCGGACGAGCACAGAGGTCTGGGGGACCACGCTCTTCCCGCTCCCCGTGACCCCAAGCAAGGTGGTGTACTTGTGGCCGGCCCGCAGGCTCTGGACCAGCTCCTCGATGGCCTTGGGCTGATCCCCCCGCGGCGGCAGGTCGGTAACCATACGGAACTCGGACACTACGAGGCGACCTCCTCGCGCTCCACGGGCTTGCCGGACGCGATCCAGCCGGTGATACCCTCCGGCATGATGTACACGTTCCGGTACCCCATCTGGATGGCCAGACGGGCCGCTCGGTGACAGGCCGTTCAGCTCGGACCCGAGCAGTAGAACACGAGCGTGGCGTCCCGGTCTGCCGGGAGGTCCTGCTCGGTGAAGGCCGACGGGTCCAGGTGCCTGGCACCTGGGACGTGCCCTTGGGCCCAGCGCCTGCGGTTGTTGTTATCGAATACGTAGAACCCCGGAGTGCCAAGCCGCCGTGCGACCTCCTCGACGGTGAGTGCCCGCAGATCCTGGGTCATCAGGCCACCCCCTTCCATCGGATCTCCACGATCTTCATTCTACGTCACGACGGGTACAGGGTCCGGATCATCCGCTCGTTCTCCCGCCAGTCCTCGCTCACCTTCACCCACAGGTCGAGGTAGACGCGGGTGCCCAGCAGCGCTTCGATCTCCCGGCGGGCGGCCCGGCCGATCTCCCGGATCATCCGGCCGCCCTTGCCCACGAGGATCGGCTTGTGGGATGCCCTCTCCACGTGCAGGGTCGCCCGGATGTAGGTGAGCTGGTCGTCTCTCGGCTCGAACGCCTCGATCTCCACTCCGATGGAGTGGGGAACTTCCTCGCGCACGAGCTCCATCGCCTTCTCCCGGATGATCTCGGCCACGAGGCGCTGGACGGGCTGATCGGTCACATCGTCCTCCTCGAAGTACGGGGGCCCGGCCGGAAGCCGCTCGATGATCTGTGCGACGAGTTGCTCGAGCCCCTCCCCCAGCAGGGCGCTCGTGCGCACGATTGCGGCTTCTGGCAGCACCTCCCGCACCCACGCCTCCCGCGCAGCGAGGATCTCTGGCGAGGCCTGGTCGCACTTGTTCAGGGCCACCACGACCGGTCTACCGCTTGCGCGGGCGAGTTCCAGGGCCATCTCCGACTCCGGGCCGACCGGTCGGGCGGCGTCCAGCACGAGGAGGACCACGTCGGCCTCCTGGAGCGCGGTGCGCACCGTACGCATCATATGCTCGCCCAGCCGGTGGCGGGGCTCGTGGACTCCGGGGGTGTCCACGAGCACGATCTGGGCGCCCGGCCGGTGGACCACCCCCCGGATGGCGAAGCGCGTGGTCTGGGGCACCGGCGTCGTGATGGCGACCTTCGCGCCCACGAGGGCGTTCGTGAGGGTGGACTTGCCGGCGTTCGGAGGGCCCAGGAGGGCCACGAACCCCGAGCGGAACTCGCTCATTCGGGCCGGAGGAAGGCCTGCGGGAGGAGGTCCTGGAGCCGGTGTACCCGCGCGCCGCCGCGGTCCGAGGTCACCACGAACCGCGTGCCGAACTCCACGAGCACCTGACGGCAGGCGCCGCAGGGCATGAGCGTCGTGCGGACACGGCCGGCCACCGCGACCGCGACGATCCGACGGTGACCGCTGGATACGGCCTTCTGGACTGCCACCCGCTCGGCGCACACCGAAAGCCCGTAGGACCCGTTCTCCACGTTGCATCCGGTGTACACGGAGCCATCGTGGGTCAGGACCGCAGCGCCCACCCGGAAGCGGGAGTAGGGGGCGTAGGCGTACCGACGGGCCTCGCGCGCCGCCTGGAGGAGCCGGGCTGCGGTGCGGGGGTCCAGAAGGCCGGGCATCCTACGTCCGGGCGGCGGTTTGGGGTGTGATCCGCTGGATCCGCACGCGGGAGATCCGCTGACCCTCTAGCTCCTCCACCCGGATGCGCACGCCGTTCACGGTGACCTCCTCGCCCTGGGTCGGCACGTGACCGAGGCGGCTGTAGACGAGGCCACCCACCGTGTCCACCTCGTCGGTGGGCAGGGTGATCCCCAGCGCCTCGTTCACCTCTTCTAGGTGCATCCGGGCGTCCACGAGGGCGGTGTGCTCGTCCAGCCGCACGAGGGGCGGGGCTTCCTCCACGTCGTACTCGTCCCGGATCTCGCCGACGATCTCCTCCAGCACATCCTCGATCGTCACGAGTCCTGCCGTCCCGCCGTACTCGTCCACGACGATGGCGAGGTGCACGTTGCTCTGGCGCATCTCCCGGAAGAGTTCGTCCACCCGCTTCGTCTCGGGCACGAAGTGCGCCGGCCGCATGATCTGCTCGGCGGTGACGTCGGTGCGGCCTTCCCGGATGTACCGGAACAGGTCCTTCACGTACACGACCCCGACGACCTGGTCGATCGTCTCCCGGTAGACGGGGAAGCGCGAGTGGCCCTCGCGGAGGACGAGGTCGATGATCTGCATGAGTGTCGCGTCCGTCGGGACTGCCTTGATGTCCACCCGAGGCACCATGATCTCCCGGACGATCGTCTCCCGGATCTCGAAGATGGAGGAGATCATCTCCCGTTCCCCGGCCTCCAGCGGGCCGTTCGCCTCACTCGCCTCCACCAACAGGCGCAGGTCCTCCTGGGTGAGCATCGGGTGGTCCAGGGGAACCTGGGCCCCGAACGGCCAGCCAACCGCGTACGCGAGGCGGGAGAGGACGGCGCTTAAGGGTCCCAGGAAGAACATGAGGAGGTGGACCGGGATCGCACACCACAGCGCCACCGGCTCCCGGTAGCGGGAAGCGATCGCCTTGGGGACGATCTCCGCCAGGACGAGCACCGTGACGGTTGCACCCAGAAACGCTATGACCTCGCCCCAACCGAGGCCGAACCGTGTGATCGCCAGGCGCGTGGCCACGACGGCGGCTCCGAGATCCGCAGCCGTGTTCCCCACCAGGAGCGTGCTCACTAGGCGCGACGGGTCCTCCAGGAGCCGGACGGCCACGGAGGCACGCAATGATCCCCCGTCGGCCAGCTCCCGGAGCCGCCGTCGGCTCGAGGCGAGGAGGGCGACCTCGGCGAGGGAGAAGAAGGCGGAGAGCAGGACCAGGACGCCCAGCAGGACGTACTGGATCAAACTGCCTGAGTCGTCCAACTCGGAACCGTTCCCCCCTCTGCTCCTTCCCGATCCGGGTCACGGAGCCCTGGCACGGCGCATCACTCCTCCAGAGCTCCGTCCACCGGTCCGGTTCACCCGGTGCCTGGACCCGGTGATCTGTCGCGCATTCGGCCTCCATTCTAGCATGGGAGGTCAGGTGTCCTCAACCGATCGAGGAGCATCGCCAGCACCTTTGCCCAGGTCCTCCGGTTACTCTCCCAGTGCAGCCTGCTGCTCACCTGATCCGCAGGCACCCAACCGAACCCGTCGTGCTCGTCCTCTGCAATGCGCACTTCATCCCCCTTGACGACCGCAAGGAAGAGGGCCTTCCGCACCATCAGATCGCCCAGGTCAAACTCCATGCCATCGTGGATCGGGATCAACCCGGCCGGGTCAAGGGCAATCCCCGTCTCCTCCCACACCTCCCGGCAGCAGGCATCCGCCGCCGTCTCCCCCGACTCGATCCCGCCTGTTACGGGCTGCCAGAAACCATCCGGGGCATCCGGCACCGGAGGAACGTGTAGAAGAAGAATTTCCCACCGACCACCTGACCCTGACAACCTCCGGGCAATCCAGCATTCGATGCTGTCTTTGACCCGCTGGCGCTGCATACTGCTCCCTCTGGAAATCTGTCCGCGGATTCACAGGCCCGAAAGGGGCCACCCCTCCTCAACCGATCGAGGGGATGAGTACGCTCCTCATCGACCCTGACACTGCGCACGGGAGGTGCCCTCCCGGAGTCGTGTAATGAAGTCGCCTGAACAGGGACGGTCCAACCATGCGGTTTCCGGTCCCGGTCAACCAAACATGGGCTGGAGCGCAGCCACGCCCAGAACCTAGACGTCGGGAACAGGGTGTCCGGCGGACTCGTCCACCCCGCCCGTGCGCCGGCATATCTCGAAGAGGGTTGTGCCCGAGCTGTACCGGCACCCCGCGGTGGACCCCCGCGCCTTCCGCCGGGCCGTGAGGAGGCGGTCGGCGCACGCTGAGCAGCACGCACGACTGGGGGTGCGCGGAGCCTTCCGGGATCAGCCCAGCTCCCGTCGCAGCCGGTCCGGTTCTAATACCCGGATCCGGTCTCGTTCCCGGCGGAGGATGCCGGCCCGTTCGAACCACCTCAGCCACCGGTTCACGCTCTCCCGCGTCGCGGCGACCATGTGGGCGAGCTCCGCCTGGCGCAGCCGCAGGGAGAGCACACCTCCGGAGCGATGTCCGTGTTGCGGGCCGGCGAGCTCCAGCAACACGCGCGCGAGCCGGCCCCGCACGTTAAGGAAGGCGACATCACGGACCTGCAGGTTGGCGGCCTGCAGCCTGTGGTCCTGCAGCTGGATCAGCCGAAGGGCCGTCTCGGGGTGGCGCCGCAGCCAACCCACCAACTCCTCGCGGGCGACGAACACCACCACGGAGTTCTCGTGTGCCACTGCGTCGGCCGAGCGTACGCCGCCTTCCAGCACGGGGATTTCCCCCACGACCTCGCCTGGGCCCAGCACAGCCAGGGTCTGCTCCTTCCCGTCCAGGGACGTGAAGCCCACCCTAACCCACCCTTGCTCCACCAGGTATACGCCCGTAGAGGCATCCCCTTCCCGGAAGATCACGTCGCCCCGGCTGTAGAAACGTCGCTGCGCGGCACCCACCAACGGGGCGAGCTCCTCAACGGTCCACCCGGCGAAAAGCGGGAGCTGCGCCAGGTCGGCGTCGCAGGCTGTACCCTGACGCCCGGCCCTGGCCGGCGCTGTCCGGTCCGGCTCCTCTCGGTCTGCGTCCTGCACACCGAACACCGCCAGCATCCCGAGGAGGCCAGACGCCCGAACCCCGCACCGTTCCACTACCTGGCGTGCTAGGCCGTAGAACCGGCTGAGCAGCTCGTGTGCGTCCTGGGGATTTGGCGGGTCATGGGCCGTCACGCTGGCCGTGGGGTCGGCGAGCACCACGCTGACCACCCGGCGGCCGGAGACGGACCACTCAGCCAGGGCGGCCGGCTGGGCCGCCCCGCAGTGGGGACAGAATCTCACGGTCGCGGGAAGCAGCCGCTGGCAGGTCAGGCAGACCTCCGCCTTGCCCTTCATCGCCCCACCCCGCCGGCTGGTCCGCCTGCACCACCCAGCTCGTGCAAGCATACCACGAAGGCCGGCCGGTGTCACGTAGCTGTTCAGGCCGCTGCCCCTCTGAAGCCTTCCGCGCAGACTTGTGACGCAGTTCACCTCCTCCCGGTGACCCCTGTCACTGCAGCCCGCCCCGGCACCCGCTACAGTCTTATCGACTAGGCACCCAAAGGAGGATCCTCCACTCACGTCCAATGTCACTACACCGATCTTTGTCAACTCGGCATTCGGACGTAGTGCCATCTTCATCTCGCAGCAAACCGATAGCCAGCTATTTGGAGCGGCGCCGTCTGAACTGCTGGATAGGAACAACGAGCTGGCAATGTTCCGCACGCTATTCCTGACCAACGCTGGCGGATCACTCGTCATAATAGGCATCTTTATCGTTTCTCTTGCATGGTTCGGCCTTCGCCAACATCAAGTGTGGGCGTTCGGAACCCTCGTCCTGGCGGGGCTGGCCGTTCTCCCTTACTGGTTCCTTATTTTCAAGCCCTACTTGAACGCTGGCATCTCCATTCGGTTCGGCGACCTTCCACCGATCTTTTGGATACCAACTCTCGCCCTACTGCCGGAGATCATCTTTGGCTGGCTCGGCCTACGCTCCTCTTGAGCCACATGAACCGGCAAAATGAACTAGAGAGTGAAGCGCAATGAGTACGAGCATCACAAAGCCAGACCAGGCGAAGTGGGGCAGCATCATCTACCTGAGGATCGACGTCCCCTACCCGCACAGCGGCGACCGGCGCAGCGAACAGGCGGTGGTCGTCGTCCAGGGCAACCCTGGCGGGACTGCACCGGGTGGCGCAAGGCGACCCGCTGGTGGCGAAGGTCTTTAACGATGAGGCCAACCTGCTGGCCCCACCGCAGGGTCTGATGCAGCCGACGAACTTCTTCCGGTCGAAGCAGAACGTCCGGCTGGCCTAGGCGGGGAAGTGCGGTCGTTCACACCTTGGCCGTGACCGATTTTATATCCACCGGCCGGCCCGCACAGTACCCTGAAGGAACGCCGCCGTAGAGGAGGTCACGATACCCTCTCAGGATGAACAGGCCATCCACCGGGAGATCGAGGCGTTCTCCCGCGCGTGGAACGCCGCGGACGCCGACACCCTCGCCGCCTTCTTCACCGAGGACGCGGTTCGGGTGGGCGCGTTCGGGGACGTCCAGCACGGCCGCGGGCAAATCGCCGCGGCCTTCCGACACCTCCTGCAGGAGCGCATGGCAGGGGCCACCGTCCAGCAGGAACAGGGGACGGTACGCATGCTCTCCCCAGAGATCGCCGTCTGGCAAGGCGGGATCCAGATCCGCCTCCCCGGGGGGACCCTGCTTCGGGGACACGCCGTCCAGGTCATGCGCCGGGTGGGCGACCGCTGGCTGGTCGTGGAAGCCCACCCCAAGCTCTTCCCCGCCGCCCCCTAGGGCCCCGGGGCCATCTTTCCCTTCGCACGAGGAGGTCTGACCACAGAGAGGGAGGAGAGAAGCGCGATGCGCGATGCGACCGGCGCCATGGGGGAGTACCTGGAAGCCGTCTTTCGCCGTGATTTCGAGGGAATCTGCGGGCTGCTCCACCCCAGGTACTCATACGCGGGCTCCGACGGTCAGCACCTGGAGGGGCCCGAGGCGGGCGTCGCGGTCGCCCAGACGGACACGGCCGCGTTCCCTGATCTCAGCCTGGCGTCACCCGCCTGCACGCCGTGGGGGATGGCGTGGTGGTTACCGAGTTCACCGCCCGCACTACCCACCGAGGGGAGCTCATGGGCGTCGCGCCCACGGGCCGGAGAATCGAGATCCCAGTGTGCAGCGTGGTGGAAGTGCAGGACGGCAAGATCCTCGCGCAGCGCGAGTACTTCGACACCGGCCTGCTGCACCAGCAGCTCGGCGTGGCCGGCCGGCCCGCGTAGGAGCCGCCGGCGAGGAGGGCAGACCGGAGGGTAGGATGATGCACTGGTGGTTGCTCCTCGAGCTGGCGCAGCAGCGCACGAAGCAGGAGCTCGCGGACGCGGAAGCCGCCCGCAGGGCCCGGCTGGCGGAGAAGACGAGGCAGAGGAAACGGTCCGGTCGGAGCGCGGCCGCGGCGGTGTGGGGTGCGGCGCGCGAGGCCGCGTACGCGCTGGCCCGGGCGGTGCGGTGAGGACGGGTCGCGCCTGCTCCAGCCCGGGAGGAGAACAGGCCGTCGCAACACGAGACACCACACACGGAGGTGGAGCGATGAGTGAAGCACCCCGCTGGGAGATCTCCGGTGAGTACTTCGAGAACTGCTCGTGCGATGTGGTCTGCCCCTGCGAGGTCTCGCCCCTGGGCCTCATGCAGGCGCGGCCGGACCAGGGCCACTGCAACGTGTACCTGGTGTTCCACCTCACGGAGGGGAGCTACGGCGGGACGCCGCTTGCCGGGCTGAACGCCGTCGTCGCGATCCACACTCCCGGTCCCATGGCCCAGGGAGACTGGACCGTGGCCGCCTACCTGGACGCCCGCGCCTCCGCTGCTCAGCAGGAGGCCCTGGGGGCCATCTTCTCAGGGAGCGCCGGAGGACCCCTCAGCGCCGTGGTACCCCTCATCACGAAGAACCTGGGGGTCAAGGTGGTCCCCATCGAGTACCGGAACGAGGGCCGCAAGCGCAGCGCCCGCATCGGCGGGATCCTGGAGGCCGTCGTGCAGGCGGTGCCCGGTGCGAATCCGGAGGAAGAGATCGTGAAGCGCAACGCGCACCCCCTGTTCTCCGAGACCGTCCAGGCCGCTGGCGTGGTGAGCCGCTATACGGACCACGGCCTCCGATGGGACCACGTGGGCAAAAACGCGGACTACGCGGCGTTCCGGTGGGCGGGTCCGTGACCGAGAGCTCCACGCTTCTGCGGGGCCGCACAGCGACCGTCGCGGCGTCGCTTTTGATGGCCGTCGCCGCCTGGGCAGTGGTAGTGTGGCAGGCCACCCGCGCGGGCGATATGAAGATGGGGCCCCTCCTGTTCCTCGGAAGTTGGGCCGTCATGATGGTGGCCATGATGCTCCCGTCCGCGCTTCCGGTGCTGCTCACCTTCGACCGGATCCAGGCGGGCAGGCGGAAACAGGACCGGGTCGCCGTACCCACGTGGGTCTTCCTCGGGGGGTACCTGGTGGTGTGGATCGCGTTCGGTGCCGTGGCCCTGGGAGTCCGGGAGCTGCTCGGGGCCACGGGGGTCTCGTTCCACGGGCCGGCTGCCGCAGGCGTGCTGCTGGTGGTGGCCGGACTCTACCAGTCCTCGCCCCTCAAGCACGCGTGTCTGGGGAAGTGCCGGAGTCCGCTCGGCTTCGTGCTCGGCTCCTGGCGCGACGGGCCTCTCGGGGCGCTCCGCATGGGCCTCGAGCACGGTGCCTTCTGCCTCGGCTGCTGCTGGGTGCTGTTCCTGGTCCTGTTCCCCCTCGGGCTCATGAATCTGGCGGCAATGGCAGCCCTGACTGCCCTCGTTCTTGCGGAGAAGGTCCTCCCGGCCGGCCCGAACCTCGCCCGCGCCGCCGGGGTCGGCCTGCTCGTTTGCGGGCTACTCAGCCTCGCCCGCACAACCTCACCGTAGGACCCGCACCCCGCCTCACCCATCCCTTGACACCACGGAGGACGATAGCCTATAGAGATTTTAAACTACAAGCAGAATCCCTCAAGGGGGCTCCCATCATCCCCACCGAGCCGGAGCTTACAGCGAATTTCGTCGGTGCAATTCAAGCGGTCGCAGAGCTTGCTCGCGGTGAAGTGAAAAACATCTCCGGCGTCATCTGATCAAAAGCCCCCTGCAACTTACCTTATTCAACACTGCCTACTTGAACGCACATACGCCCCTCAGCGACAATCTACTCGAAAATATCAAAGCCTTCTACCGTGCCCGCCACGAGTGGTCCTTTACCGTTTCACCCGGAGCGGAGTCTCTTTTTAAAACCGCATTAGAGCATACAAAAGGCACTGCTAGAGGTATACTATCTGAAATGGTCGTCAGCAAGGAAAAATGCGAAGTTCAAGGAACAACCTTCCGACCTTACGATCGAGGTAGTTTCCAGCATCGACCGTCTCGCCGCGTGGGTAAGCGTACTGCAAAAAGAGTTTCGGACTTCAGCCCGGCTCAATGAGCCCTCTTTTGACCGAGAACGCGTTGCAAGTTCCAGGTCTAACCTATTTCCTTGGGGTCAGCAATGGAAACCCGGCCTGCACCTCAAATGCCTTTATTTCGGGCAGGGTAGTTGGGATCTACTGCGTTGGAACTATTCCTGAAGCGAGGGGTCGAGGATTCGGCGAAGCCCTGACCGCCGCAGCGGTCAAACATGGGTTCGCCAACGGATGCACCATATCCACTCTGCAGGCAAGTGGAAAAGGTTTCCCAGTTTACTTCAGGATGGGAATATCGCAGAGTCTACGACTATGAGGTCTGGACCATCAAAAGTGGGTTTTAGCATAGTCCGTTTGAGCGGAAGAGGCAGCCCTGGAAACGTCGGAGGGAGTTCGTCCACAAGGTCCGCATCAGGGCGATCCCCTCCCTACAGGACCCCTACGACCTTCACCAGAACCCGCTTGTGGCGCTGGCCGTCGAACTCTGCGTAAAAGATCTCCTGCCAGGGCCCCAGATCCAGATCCCCGTTTGTAACCGGCACGATCACTTCGTGATGGAGGAGCAGGCTCTTCAGATGGGCATCCGCGTTATCCTCACCGGTGCGGTGATGCCGGTAATCCGGTCGGAAGGGCGCCAAGCGGTCCAGCAGTTCGATCATATCCTGCATGATGCCCTCTTCATGGTCATTCACATAAACGGCCGCCGTGATGTGCATCGCGCTGACCAGTACGAAGCCTTCACGGATCCCGCTCTCCCGCACCGCCTGGCGCACCCGATCGGTCAGACGGATGATCGCCCGCCGTTCCCGCGTCTGGAACCAGAGATAGAGGGTCACGGCCCGGGAGGGTCCATTTTCGTAGCGGCGGATCTCCTCTCTGACGAGATTCTCCGTCAGCGGGGCGTCCAGCTCCACGGGCCGGTTATCGCTCATGATCCGTATGGTCATTCAGGCCTCCTCGGATTCATCTTCAGTTTTGGAATCACACCGCCGACCTCCTCGTCACATCCCGCACGGACCTACCGGACCGGGATCGTACCGATCGATCCATAGTCCCGAGCGGCCACCGTCCCGATCCGCTACCGGGGCTACTACTCGTCCGCAGCCCCGAAGGCCTGGGCGACCAGCTCGGGCACCACCCGCCTGATCGTGTGCACCGGATAGCGAAGTGGTGGTTGGTGACGAGTGGCATCCGTCCGATTCCGGCGCTCTCGTTTGTGAGTGCGTTACAGGACCCGATCGGGCCTGCAGGCATGCATGACCGCACGCACCGCCTCGATGCCGGGCCGGGCGGCGACGACGCGCACGATCGCCAGATCCAGCCCCTGAGCCAGGCGCCGGAAGGCCTCGGCGGCGCCCGCAGCCGGTCCGTAGTAGCCGACGCGCTGGAGCAGATCGGTGGGGAAGGCATCCACGAGTTCCTCACTGGAGGCGCCGCGCTGGCGCATCCCGTCGAGGCGGGCCAGCGCTTCCCCAAAGCCCATGCGTTCGAAGTGGGCGCGGTACCCCAGGCGGCGCTCGCGCGCCCTCGGTACTTGCGCCCCGAGGGCATAGGCCAGCACCGCCCGCGCGAACGCCCGCCGGGCTCGATCCGGATCTTCGTCCACACACACGCGGATGTACTCGATGACCTTGACCGTGGCCGGGTCCCGGCCGGCGCGTGCCGCACCTTCGGCAACACGATCCCGGCTCCAGGCCACCTGCTCGGCCGTGCACCAGTTCAGCACCACGCCGTCGGCCAGCTCGCCGCCCAGGCGCAGCATCTCAGGACCGAGGGCACCGAGGTACACGGGCGTGTGCGGCGGTCGGATCCCCAGCTGAACACCGTGGAGCCGGATGGCGTGGCCCTCGTAGCTCACCCGTTCGCCAGCCAGGAGGGCGCGGAGCGTGACGAGGTAATCGCGCATGAGCGCAAGACTGGAGAACCGTGCGAGGCCGAGCGAGCGGCGGTAGCGTGCCTGGTAGACGCCGCCCGCACCAATCCCGAGGATGAAGCGGCCGCCGGTGAGCTCACCGAGCGTGCCAGCGCTCATCGCAAGAGCCACCGGTGTACGCAGCGCGACCGGTGAGACGGCGATCCCCGTCAGGACACCTTCGGGTTGCGCCGCACGGCTACCAGCCCAGCGCAGGACACAGAGCTGGAAGGCGTCATGCCCCGTGCCCTCAGGGGTCCAGACGCTCGTATAGCCGAGGCGGACGGCTTCCGCGGAGAGCACCGCCTGTTCCTGGAGCGAGAGGTTCAGGGTGGCATCCAGTCCGACGCCGATGTCCATATCTTGTGCCCTCCTGAAGGACTCAGACCCTGATATCGTTTCCTTTCAGCGTCCCCGCAACCGGACGAGGAGCGCCGCGCATGCAACCGCCGCACCCGCGAGTACAGCGGGTGTGGGCCAGCGGTTGGATAGCCCGAGGCGCACAAGGAGCGCAGGTCCGAGCACCGCCGCCCCGCCCGCCGCGGCGCCGAAGGCGCAGACGAGGACCGCGGCTGCCGCCACGTCCTTCACCACGCCCGCGTGCGCCCGATGGTCCGGGGCCACGAGGTCCACGAGGGCTTCGATGCTCGTGTTCACGAGTTCGGCAGCGACTACGAGCCCTCCGAGTCCGACCACCACCGCCACCTCCACGGGACCGAGCTCCAGCAGCGCGCCCACCAAGAAGACGAGAGCCGCGAGGGCGAGCTGGACCCGGAGGTTCCGCTGGGTCCGGACGGCGTACGCGAAGCCGGCCGCCGCAGCGCGCAGCGCCTCACGGAACGGACGGGCCAAGGCGTCCCCTCCGTCGCGCGAGCCGCCGGAGGATCTCCTCCTGCCGCTGCCACATGCGGGCCCGTGCGGCGTCTTCCTCGTCCTCGTACCCCAGGAGGTGGAGGGTGCCGTGCACCGCCAAGAGTTCCAGCTCCTCCTGGAGGCTCCATCCGGCCTTCCGGGCCTGGGTGGCGGCGCGCTCTACCGAGATCACCACGTCGCCCAGCATCTGAGGCCGCTCCGGAGAACCGGCTTGAGGGAAGGCGAGCACGTCCGTGGCCCGGTCCTCTCCGCGGTAGGCCCGGTTCAGTGCCCGGATCCCCTTGTCGTCGGTGAGGACCACGCTCACCTCCACCGGGTCAGCCACCCCCTCGTGGGTGAGGGTCGCCCGCACGGCCCGCCGAATCCGGGATCGGTCAACGCGGTGCTTGCCCTGCGCGTCCCGCACCACCACGACGCTGCGCGCGGTGCGCCTCAAGGCTCACCTCCGGGTACTCGATCCGCGGGTGGAACATACTCACGAGGATCCGGGTGAACGTCTCGGCGATCCGCTCCAGGTCGCGGAAGGTGAGGTCGCACTCGTCCAGTTGCCCGTCCTCCAGCCGCTCGCGGATCATCCGGCGGACGACTTCCTCGATCCGGTTCGGCGTGGGGTTCGCAAGGGCCCGCACGGCCGCTTCCACGGTGTCCGCCAGCATGACGATGGCGGTCTCCCGGGAGCGGGGTTTGGGTCCCTCGTAGCGGTAGGTCTCCTCGTCCACGGGCCCTCCGCCGCGCTCTATGGCCCGGTGGTAGAAGTACCGGATGAGGCTCGTGCCGTGGTGCTCGGGGATGAAGTCCGCCACCGCCTTCGGGAGACGGTACTGCCGTGCCAGCTCGAGCCCCTCCCGCACGTGGGACGCGATGGCGAGGGCGCTCAGGCTGGGCGGCAGGCGATCGTGGGGGTTGCGGGTCCCCAACTGGTTCTCCACGAAGAAGGCGGGCCGCCGGAGCTTCCCGATGTCGTGGTAGTAGGTGCCCACCCGGACCAACAGTGCGTTCGCACCGACGGCTTCCGCGGCCGCCTCCGCCAGGTTCGCCACCATCACGGTGTGGTGGTAGGTCCCGGGTGCTTCGAGCTGCAGCCGGCGGAGAAGGGGGTGGCTCGGGTCGCTGAGCTCGAGGAGCTTGATCGGCGTGACGAGGCCGAAGAGGTCCTCCAGGTACGGAAGGGCGCCGACCGCGAGCACGCCGGAGAGGACCCCGTTGAGGGCCCCCCATCCCGCGTCCTGCACGAGTTCCACGAGCGGCACACCGGCGATGAGGTCCACCGCGGCCACCGCCAGCACGTTTGCACCGGCCACGAGCAACCCGGCATAGGCCAGGTCCGACCGATGCCGGATCCGGCGGATCGCGTACACCCCGGCAAGACTCCCGACGTAGGCCACGACCCCGAACCGGAGGTCGTTCCCGCCCACCACACCGGTTAGGATCGCGAGCGCCCCACCCGCAAAGGAGGCCAGGCGCGGGTTCAGGAGGATCGAGAGGAGCATCGTGATTCCGGCCACGGGGACCAGGAAAGCCGACAGCCGCGTCGCGACGATCCGGGTGCCGAGGGCACCGAGGAGGGCGAGGAGGGCAATGAGCACGAGCCTTCGGTCGTCCGACCACACCTCCGGCTGGAAGCGCCAGAGGTACCCTGCTCCTACCGCCACGAGGAGGGCCATGAGGAGGGCCGTCCCGGCCACGCGCGGCCAGTTCACGGGCTGGGCGACGAGCCCGAGGGCTGCGAGCTTCCGCACCTGATCCTCGGTGACCACCTCACCCCGCCGGACGATCACCTCGCCTTTGAGGATGCGCTCCCGTACCGGCTCCACCGAGGCGCGGGCCGCTTCCCGCTGGCGCCTCGTCTGAAGCGCGTCCACGAACAGGTTGGGCCGCACCGCCCGCTCCGCGAGCCACTCGGCAAGGGCTAGGGAGGGCGAATCAAGAGGAAGGGCGCGGATCCGATCCCGCACGCGCATCCGCGCGGCCACGATTCCTTCCGGCCACACCCCCTCCCGCATCACGCCGGCAAGGGCCACAAGGGCCGCGTCCCGCACCCGGAGAAGGGTCGTGCGGTCCAGGCGCTCGGCGGCGCGCAGCGCATCCCCCCCGAGCCCGAGGCTCACCAGCCGCGTGCGGAGTTCGAGGTCACCGGGCCGACGCGCCCGGACGGCGAGGATTGACTCGATGAGGGTCCGCACCGTCTGCTCGGCCTCCCGCGTGGCCACCGGGTCCAGACGGTAGACGGGGTGGGCCGCGGCGGCCGCCTCCTCCCGGAGCCGCTCTGTCCGCTCGCGGTCCACGTACTCGACGGTGCGGGGCGCTGTGACGTCATAGGGGCTGACCATGCCGGCCCGCAGCGGGACCCGCTGGAGCACCGACTCCAACGATCCCACCGCGGCCAGTGCCAGGACCAGCGCACCGAACAGGAGCGCCCGACGGGGAAGGTGCTCTGCCTTCAGGAGCCTCCATGTGCCCATGCGTGTGGATTCTATCAAGTCACGGGCGGCCTAGGAGGGCCCGGAAGGTTCGGAGGACCTTGGGACGGTCCGCAGGACGCCGGACCACCACGAGGATCGTGTCATCACCTGCCACGGTTCCGGCCACCTCCGGGATCCGGGCCTGGTCGATGGCCACCGCGACGGCGTTCGCCCGGCCGCTCAGGGTCTTCACGAGGAGGATCGCATCCCCCTGGTCCAGGTCCGTCACGAACGCCCGGAAGGCTGCCGCCATCTCCTCCCAGGCCGCGGGCGGAGGGGTCGTGCTCAGGGCATCGGGGGGGGCGTAGTGGGCCACCCCGTCCGGACCCGTGACCTTCACGAGGCCCAAGCGCCGGATGTCCCGGGACACCGTGGCCTGCGTCACCTCAAGGCCCCGTCGCCGCAGCTCCCGCACGAGCTCCGCCTGGGTCGCCACCGGACGCGACCGCACGATCTCCAGAATCGTCCGCTCCCGCCTGTGCCGCGTCACAGCTCGTTCGCTAGGAGTCTTCCCGCAAGGTACGCCCGGTAGATGGGGGGGCTCTCGCATCGCCCAAGCCACCGCCGCACCTCCCCCACCTCCTCCTCCGCACGCCGCAGTTGCTCTTCCACCCGCTCGGGCGATGGCCCACCGAAGGTCCTGCGGCTGCGCACGGACGCTTCGGGCGAGAGGACATCGTAGATCTCGGAGCCAGCCTCCGGACAGCACGCCCGCAGGACGTCCAGCGGGAGCTCCCGCAGCTCGCACCCGCGTGCTTCGGCCTCCCGCACGGCCCGGCCCACTTGCTCGTGGGCGGTCCGGAACGGAACGCCCTTCCGGACCAGGTAGTCGGCCAGGTCCGTGGCCGTGAGGAACCCGCCGCTAAGCGCCGCCCGCATCCGATCCGGATCGTAGCGGATCCCGCGGCTCAGGGCGAGGGCGGCCCGCAAGGACCCGGCTACGGTGTCCAGGGCGTCGAAGAGCGCCTCTTTATCTTCCTGCAGGTCGCTGTGGTAGGTGAGCGGGAGTCCTTTCACCACGGTGAGGAACGCGGCGAGCGATCCGATCGTCCGGCCGGCCTTCGCCCGGATGAGCTCTGCGGCCTCGGGGTTCTTCTTCTGGGGCATGAGGCTGCTGCCGCCGGCCACGGAATCTAATAGCGACGCGAAGGCGAACTCCGAGGTCGTCCACAGGATCACCTCCTCGGCCCAGCGCGAGAGGTGGACCTGGAGGAGGGCGAAGGCGAACAGCGCCTCCAGGACGAAGTCGCGGTCGGCAACGGCGTGCATGCTGTTCGGCACGACCCCTTCGAAGCCGAGGAGCTCTGCGGTCCGCTCCGGCCGGATGGGGTGCGGCGAGCCGGCCAGGGCCCCGGCCCCCAGCGGTGAGAGCCCGCTCTTCCGGTGCACCCGGATCAGGCGGTCGGCGTCCGCCAACAGCGCCCACACGTGGGCCAGGAGGTGGTGGGCGAGGGTCGTGGGCTGGGCCCGCTGGAGGTGGGTGTAGCCGGGAAGCAGCGTCGTGCGGTGTCGGGCGGCTTCCTGGAGCCAGGCCTCGAGGAGCAAGAGGAGCTCACCCACAAGACCTTCCACCGACTCGCGCAGGTACAGGCGCAGGGCCGTGGCGACCTGGTCGTTGCGGCTGCGGGCGGTGTGGAGCCGACGGGCCTCCTCCCCGATCCGCTCGGTGAGGACCCGTTCGATCCAGGAGTGGACGTCCTCGTCCTCCCCGTCCACAAGGAGCGCACCGGACTCTACGTCCTTCAGGATCTCCCCCAGACCCGTGAGGATCGCCGTCCCACTCATGCGGTCCAGGATCCCCGCTTCCAGGAGCATGCGGGCGTGGGCGAGGCTTCCGATGAGGTCGTGCTTTGCGAGACGGCGGTCGAAGGGGAAAGAACGGGTGAACGCGCGGATGGCCGGATCCGGGGGCTCCCCGAACCGCCCGCCCCACATCCCCGCAGGCCGTCCGGCCCCCTCCATCCCGCTACGCCGGCCGTTCGGGGAGCCCCACGTCCTCGGGGTGCACCGCCGCGTAGACCTGGGTCGGAAGCCCCCACAGCCGGATGAACCCCGTGGCGTCGCGGTGGTCGTAGACGGCATCGGCACCGAAGGTGGCGAGGTCCTGGCGGTACAGGCTGTGGGGCGAGGAGCGGGCGATCGCCCAGCAGTGCCCCTTGTAGAGCTCCACGGTGACGGTCCCGGTGACGTACCGGTGGGAGGACTCCAAGAACGCGTCGAGGGAGGCGCGGAGGGGCGAGTACCACAGGCCGTAGTACACGAGCTCGGCGTACCGCTGGGCAATGGACTCCTTGAACCGCACCGTGTCCCGGTCCAACGTGACGGCCTCGAGGTCCCGCAGGGCGATGTGGAGCACGGTTCCGGCGGGCGTCTCGTAGACACCGCGGCTTTTCATCCCCACAAGGCGGTTCTCCACCATGTCCACCCGGCCGACCCCGTGGGCGCTGGCCACGTCGTTCAGGTGCTGAACGAGCCGCGCCGGGCTCATTCGCACGCCGTCCACGGCCACCGGGAACCCCCGCTCGAAGGCGATCTCCACCCGCTGCGGGGCCTCCGGCGAGCGGCGGGGATCTGTGGTGAGCTGGAACAAGTCCTCCGGCGGCGGGTGGGCCGGATCCTCGAGGACGCCACCCTCATAGGAGGTGTGCCAGAGGTTCTGGTCAACACTGTAGGGCTTCTCCTCCGTGACGGGGACGGGGATTCCGTGCTGGGCCGCGTAGCGGAGTTCGTCCTCCCGCGACCGCAGCGTCCACTCCCGCCACGGCGCGATGATCCGCATCTCCGGTGCGAGCGCCCGGTACGCCAGCTCGAACCGCACCTGGTCATTCCCCTTTCCGGTACACCCGTGGGCCAGCGCGTCGCAGCCCGTCGCCCGGGCCACCTCCACCTGCACCTTCGCGATGAGGGGCCGCGCGAGGGCCGTGCCCAGCAGGTACCGTCCCTCGTAGAGCGCACCTGCCCGCAGGGCCCGGAAGCAGTAGTCGCGGGCGAACTCCTCCCGCACGTCCACCACGTGGCAGGTTGCGGCCCCGCTGTGGAGGGCCTTCTGTCGGATCGCCTCGAAGTCCTCCCGCTGCCCTACGTCGGCCACCACCGCCACGACCTCGCACCCGTAGGTCTCTCGGAGCCAGGGGATCGCCACCGAGGTGTCCAGTCCCCCCGAGTAGGCAAGGGCCACCTTCTGAACCCTCATCCCGCACCTCTCACCCTGACCGACTCCTGTCCTCCGACACGTGGGTCCGGACGTCCTCGAGGCTCTCTTCAAAGCGCCTGAGGGCTTCGTCCACTTCCGCCTCCGTCACCACAAGGGGCGGGCTCAGCCGCACGGTCTTCGGACGCACCGCGTTCACGAGCAGCCCACGCCGCAACGCCGCCTCGACCACCGGTCCGGCTTCCACCGTGAGGTCGGCCGCGACCAAAAGCCCCATTCCCCGCACGGCCTCGACGATCGGCCGGCGCTCCGCAACTGCCCGGAGCCCCGCCAGGAGGTGCCGGCCGACGCGCCGCACGTGCTCCAGGAAGCCCTCCCCGGCTACCACGTCCAGCACCGCACAGGCCGCCACACAGGCGAGGGCGTTCCCGCCGAAGGTGCTCCCATGGTCGCCGGGCCCGAGCTGACAAGCCACCTCCTCCCGGGCCAGGACGGCGCCGATCGGGACACCTCCGCCGAGCCCCTTAGCCAGGGCCACCACATCAGGCCGGATCCCCTCGTGCTCGTAGGCGAACATCCGGCCCGTCCTGCCGATCCCGGTCTGGACCTCGTCCAGCACGAGGAGGACCCCGCGGTCGTGGCACAGGGAAGCAAGCCCGCGGAGGTAGCCGGGCGAAGGTACGATGACCCCGTTTTCGCCCTGCACCGGTTCCACGAGCACCGCGCAGGTGCGTTCGCTGAGGGCGTCGGAGACGGCTTGGAGGTCGTCGTAGGGGACGAACCGGAACCCGGCGGGCAGCGGCTCGAACCCCTCCCAGTACCGGCGGTTGCCCGTGGCCGCCAGCGCCCCCAGCGTACGACCGTGGAAGCTCCCCTCCATGACGACGATCTCGTACGCGTCCGGCCCGCGCACGGCCCGGCCCCACCGCCGGGCCAGCTTGATGGCCGCCTCCACCGCCTCGGCCCCGCTGTTGCAGAAGAAGGCGCGATCGAGGCCGCTTACGTCAGTAAGCCGCTTGGCGGCCCGGGCCTGCTCGGGGATGTGGTAGAGGTTGGAGACGTGGATGTAGCGGGAGGCCTGTTCGCACAACGCCCGCACGAGGGCCGGATGGGCGTGGCCCAGGCTCGAGGTGGCGATCCCAGCCACGAAGTCCAGGTACTCCTTTCCGTCCAGGTCCCACAAGCGCACGCCCTGCCCTCGGGCGAACGCCACCGGCGCGCGCCGGTACGTACGGAACACGTACCGATCGGTCCACGCGAACGTCGTGGGATGATCCATCTATGCCTCCGGGTTACGGATCATGGTGCCGATCCCGGTCTCCGTGAAGAGCTCCACCAAAAGGCCGTGGGGGGTCTCCGTGCCGATGATGTGGGCGCTCGGCACCCCGCCCTCCAAGGCCGCCAGACATGCCTCCACCTTGGGGATCATCCCGCGGGAGACCACCCCTGAGCTCAATAGCGCCCGCGCCTGCTCCGGCGTGAGCTCGGAGATGAGCTCCCGCCGCCCTTCCACCTCCCGGTACACGCCGGGCACGTCCGTGAGGAGGATCAGCTTGTGGGCCCGCAGTCCTGCGGCGAGGGCGGCAGCTGCGGTGTCGGCGTTCAGGTTGTAGCTCACGCCGTCCGGACCGAACCCCAGCGAGGCGACCACCGGGACGAACCCGGCACCGAGCAGCACGTGCACGATCTCCGGCTCCACCCTCTCCACCTCGCCCACGAACCCCAGGTCCTCGGACGCGTGCCTGCGGGCCTGCAACAGGCGGGCGTCCTTGCCCGACAGTCCCACGGCCCGGCCGCCGGCCTGCTGGATGAGGGTTACCAGGTGCTTGTTCACGCGGCCGGCCAGGACCATCTCCACGACCTCCATCGTCTCGGCGTCCGTCACCCGCAGCCCGTTGATGAACCGGCTCGCCTTCCCCATCCTCTCCAGGGTGCGGGTGATCTCGGGGCCTCCGCCGTGCACGAGAACCGGCCGGACGCCGGCCCTCTGGAGGAGGACGAGGTCCTCGGGCAACGTGCCCAGCTCGTTCGCATCGAGCACGCTCCCGCCGAACTTCACGACCACGATCCGCTCTCTCCAGGCCGCCACGTAGCGGAGGGCCTGGGCCAGCGAGACACCGATGGCAGGGGAGGTCAAGGGGAGGACCTGCACCTCTTCACCCCTTCAGGTGATGTAGCTCCCGTTGATCCGTACGTAGGTCTCGCCGAGATCGCACGTCCACACGTGCCACGCTCCGCTCCCCACCCCGAGGTCGACCCGGATCGTCACTTCAGGCTGGCGGAGGGCTTCGGCCGCGGCCTCGAGCACCTCCTTGTTGCCCACCCCGTCCCGCACCACCTCCACCGGGCCGAACCAGATCCGGGTGCTCGCCTCGTCCATCTCCACGCCGGCCCGGCCCACCGCGGCGAGGACCCGGCCCCAGTTGGGTTCTGCGCCGTGGAGCATCGTCTTCACGAGGAGGGAGGTGGCCACCGCGTACGCGGCCCTGCGGGCTTCGGAGTCGTCCTGCGCCCCCGTGACCTCGACCCGCACAAGCCGCTCGGCCCCCTCTCCGTCCCGCACGACCATCTTCGCGAGCTCCTGCGCGACCCACGTGAGGGCCTCCGTGAACGCCCAGAACGCCTCACCCTCCTCGCACGACCGGCCTGACCGTCCGTTGGCCAGGGCGATGAGGCTGTCGTTCGTGCTCGTATCACCGTCCACCGTGATCCGGTTGAAGGAGGCGTCGGCGGCTCTTTCGAGCGCCTCGCGGAGCCGCCCGGAAGACAGGGCCGCGTCCGTCGTGAGGAAGGCGAGGGTCGTCGCAAGCTGCGGATGGATCATCCCCGCGCCCTTGGCCATCCCGCCCACCGTGACGACGCCGTCGGGGAGGTGCACGCGGGCCGCCGCGACCTTGGGGAAGGCGTCGGTGGTGAGGATCGCCTCGGCCGCGGCCTTCCCGTCCCGCTCCAGGGCGCGCGCGGCGAGCGGGATCCCCCGGCGGAGGGCGTCCATCGGGAGCGGGGTGCCGATCACGCCGGTAGAGCAAACCAGGACCAAGGAGCGGGGGATCCCGAGTGAGCGGGCCGTGAGTTCTGCCATCTCGTAGGCGTCGCGGAGGCCCTGCGGCCCGGTGCAGGCGTTCGCGTTCCCGCTGTTCACGACGATCGCCTGGGCCATGCCAGCCCGGATCACCTCCTCGCAGTAGCGCACCGGCGCCGCCTTCACGCGGTTCGTCGTGAACAGCCCTGCCGCGCTCGCGGGCACCTCCGAGACGATGAGGGCGAGGTCGCGGCGGTGGGGCTTGATTCCGCAGTGCACGCCCGCGGCGAGGAAGCCCAAAGGGCTCGTCACGTCACCCTCGACCCGCTCGATCACCGCATCCTCCTAGGGGTAGAGGGGCGGCTGGAGGAGGCCTTCGGTCTCCGGCCGCCCGAACATCAGGTTCATGCACTGGATCGCCTGTGTCGCCGCACCCTTGCCCAGGTTGTCGAGGGCACCGAGCGCGACCGCCACCCCGCGCTCTAGGTCCACGCGCACCGTCACGTCGCAGAAGTTGGAGCCGTAGGTGGCCTTCGTCTCGGGCAAGGAGTCTGTGAGCACCCGCACGAACGGCTCCGGGTCGTACGCCTCCCGGTACAGGTCGACTGCCGCCTCCTGCGCGAGGGGTTCTTGCAGCCGCACATAACAGGTCGCCAGGATCCCCCGGGTCATGGGCACGAGGTGCGGCACAAAGCACACCGACACCGGATGGCCCGCATCCCGGAGGACCTGCTCCATCTCGGGGATGTGGCGGTGGCAAGCCACGTTGTAGGGACGGACGTTCTCGTTCACTTCCGAGAAGTGCGTGCCGAGGGACGGGCTCCGGCCGGCACCCGAGACGCCGGACTTGGCGTCTATGACTACAGGGCCTTCAGTCTTGCCGCTCCGCAGGAGCGGCTCCAGGGCCAGCACCGCCGCGGTCGGGTAGCATCCGGGAACGGCCACAAGCTCACTCTCCCGCAGGCGGGCACGATGTAGCTCCGGGAGGCCGTAGACCGCCCGCTCCAGGAGGTCTGGAGCCGTGTGGAGCCGGCCGTACCACCGCGCGTACTGGTCGGGGTCACGCAACCGGAAGTCCGGACCCAGATCTACGACCCGTGCGCCGGCCCGGAGGATCTCGGGGACGACCTCTAGGGCCGCGCCGTGGGGGAGGGCGCAGAACACCACGTCGGAGTCCTGACCCAGCTTCGACCAGTCGGCGGCCTCCAGGACGTGGGGCAGAACATCGCGCAGGTGCGGGAACACCTGCTCCATCCGCTGGCCCTTGTGTTGGCCGGCCACCAGGTGCACGAGCCGGACCTCCGGGTGGCGCACCAGCCACCGCACGAGCTCCCCACCCGTGTACCCCGACGCCCCGGCCACGCTTGCCCGAATCATAGCATAACGATACATGGAACTGCATAGAGCTGCAAGACCGGTGTCAACAAGACCGGTGTCAAGCGGTGCGCTCTTGCGGGTGCCCTTAGTGGAGGGACGCGGGGCCGGCCATGGGTGCGGGGGCGACGAGCAGTCCGGAGGTGAGGGCCGCGAGCACATCGCAGAAGGCACTTGCGGTCTCCAGGGTGGTGAGGCAGGGGACTCGACGTTCCACCGCCTCCCGTCGGATCCGGAACCCCCACCGCCGGGGATCGTGCCCGACGGTGGGCACGTTCACCACGAGTCCCACCTCCCCGCGCCGGATTGCCTGCACCGCCTCCCCGTGGGTCACCGGCCGGCACGGGATGCCGGCCGCCTGGAGGGCTGCGGCCGTGCCGGGTGTCGCGAGGAGGTCAAGACCCAGGGCCACCAGACGCCGCGCCAGCGGGAGTACCCCGCGCCGCGCGCGGGCGGCCACCGAGAGCAACGCCACACCCCGGGGTGGTACCGTGAACTGAGCCGCGACGAACCCCTTGTAGAGGGCCGCGCCCAGGGAGCGGTCGATCCCCATCACCTCTCCGGTGGAGCGCATCTCGGGGCCCAGAGCGACCTCAGCACCGGCGAGCTTCTCGGAGGAGAACACCGGGACCTTCACGCCCACCCGGCGCGGGTGCGGGAAGCGATACACACCCGGGTATCCCAACTCGGCGAGGTTCGTTCCGAGCATCACGCGGGTGGCGATCTGGACGAGCGGCACCCCCAACACCTTGCTGATGAAGGGCACGGTGCGGCTTGCGCGCAGGTTCGCCTCCAGGACGTAGACGCGGTAGCCGTGGACCACGAACTGCACGTTTAGGAACCCGCACACCGCAAGGGCCCGGTTTAGCTTCTGGAGGATCTCTGTGATCCGGTCGGCGACTTCGGGCAGGACGTTCGGGGCGGGAAAGATGGCGATGCTGTCCCCGGAGTGGACGCCTGCGGGCTCCACGTGCTCCATGATCCCCGGGAGGAGCAGGTTCGTCCCGTCCCCGACCGCGTCCACCTCCAGCTCCTGGCCCCGCAGGTAGGCGTCTACGAGCACCGGACGGTCGGGGTCCAGTGCGAGGGCAGCGGCCACCACCTCCGTGAGCTCTCCAGGGTCATGGACGATCCGCATCCCGCGGCCGCCCAGCACGTAGGAGGGCCGCACGACGAGCGGAAAGCCGAGCCGCGCGGCGAGGTGCTCGGCCTCCTTGACCGACCGCACCGCACCACCTTCGGGGTGCGGGATCCCCAATCCGTCCAGGAGCCGGTAGAACTTCTGCCGGTCCTCGGAGATGTCCAGGCTCTCCACAGCAGTCCCGAGGATGGGGACCCCGGCCCGCGCGAGCGGCGCCGCCAGGTTCAGGGCGGTCTGCCCCCCGAACTGCACGAGCACGCCCAGGGGCCGCTCCTTACAGACCACGTGGAGCACGTCCTCCACCGAGAGGGGCTCGAAGTACAGGCGGTCGGAGATGTCGAAGTCGGTACTCACGGTCTCCGGGTTGTTGTTCACGACCACGGCCCGTACGCCGGCCTCCCGCAGGGAGCGGACTGCGTGGACGGTGCTGTAGTCGAACTCGATCCCCTGCCCGATCCGGATGGGCCCGGAGCCCAACACCACCGCGCACGGCCGCGGGTCGGCTTCGGCCTCGTCCTCCTCCTCGTAGGTGCTGTAGTAGTAGGGGGTGGCGGCCGGAAACTCACCCGCGCAGGTGTCCACGAGCTTGTAGACCGGCCGGATCCCAAGGGCTTCTCGGGCCGCGCGCACTTCCTCCTCCGGACAGCCCCACACCCGCGCGATCTCCGGGTCACCCAACCCGATCCGCTTCGCCGCCCGCAGGGTCTCCTCGTCCCGTCGTTGACCCAAGGTGCGCTCGGTCTCCACGATCCGGGCGATCTCCCAGACGAAGAAGGGGTCGATCCGGGAGGCCGCGGCGAGCTCTTCGGACGAGGCGCCCCGGCGCAACAGCTCCGCCACCGCCCACAGCCGTTCATCGCAGGGGGTGCGCACCCGCTCCCACAACGCCTCGTCGCCAAGCCGCGCCAGGGCGGGGTGCCAGAGCCCGCGGTTGTTGGACTCCACCGACCGCGCCGCCTTGAGGAGCGCCTCGGTGAACGTGCGGCCGATCGCCATCACTTCGCCCGTGGACTTCATCTGGGTGCTGATCCGCCGATCGGCCTCCCCGAACTTGTCGAAGGGCCACCGCGGGATCTTCAGCACGACGTAGTCCAGGGCAGGTTCGAAGCAGGCGGTGCCGCGGGTGATGGGGTTCTGGATCTCCCACAGCCGGTAGCCGAGGGCGATCTTCGCCGCCACCCGCGCGATGGGGTAGCCGGTGGCCTTGCTCGCCAGCGCACTGCTGCGCGACAATCTCGGGTTCACCTCGATCACGTAGTACCGCTCGGACTGCGGGTCCAGCGCGAACTGGACGTTGCAGCCACCTTCCACGCCGAGCGCCCGCACGATCGCGAAGGCCGCGCTCCGGAGCATCTGGTGCTCGCGGTCGGAGAGGGTGAGGCTTGGTGCAACCACGATGCTGTCCCCGGTGTGCACTCCCATGGGGTCGACGTTCTCCATGTTGCAGATGGAAAGGCAGGTGTCGTCTGCGTCCCGGAGGATCTCGTACTCGATCTCCTTCCACCCGGCCACCGACCGCTCCACGAGCACCTGCCCGATGGGGCTTGTGCGGATCCCGCGCGCGGCCGCCTCCCGCACCGCCTCCCGGCCGCGCGCAAGCCCCCCTCCGGTGCCGCCCAGCGTGAAGGCCGGCCGGATCACCACCTCGGCGTCCCCCAGAGCTGCGGCGAAGTCCACCGCCTCCTCCGGCGTGGAGGCGACGGTGCTCTCGGGGACGGGCTGTCCGATCCGCTGCATCTCCGCCCGGAAGAGCTCCCGGTCCTCGCCCTTGTGGATCGCCGAGAGCGGCGTGCCGAGAACCTCTACCCCGAGCTCCCGAAGAACCCCCATGCGGTCCAGGGCCGCGGCCAGGTTGAGGCCGGTCTGTCCGCCGAGGGTCGGCAACAGCCCTTGGGGCCGTTCGGCCTCAAGGACCCGGGCCACGAACTCGGGTGTCAGGGGCTCGATGTAGATCCGGTCCGCCACTTCAGGGTCCGTCATGATCGTGGCGGGGTTGCTGTTCACGAGGACGACCTCTACGCCCTCCTCCGCCAGGGCGCGGCAGGCCTGGGAGCCGGAGTAGTCGAACTCCGCGGCCTGCCCGATCGTGATGGGGCCGGAGCCGATCACCAGGACCTTCTTGAGCTCGGGTCGCCGCGGCATCTACCCGACTCCGACCCGCACTTCGGCACAGAACCGGTCGAAGAGGTCGCGGGCGTCTTGAGGGCCGGGAGAAGCCTCCGGATGGAACTGCACCGACCAGACCGGGAGGGTCTCGTGCCGCATCCCCTCCACCGTGCCGTCGTGGAGGTTGCGGTGGGTGACCCGAAACCCCGTGCCCGCAAGGCTCGCCTCGTCCACCGCGTAGCTGTGGTTCTGGGTCGTGATCCGGACGCGGCCCGATTCCACCTCCCGCACCGGGTGGTTGGACCCGCGGTGGCCGAAGGGGAGCTTGAAAGTGCGGGCCCCGGCGGCGCGGGCCAGGAGCTGGTGCCCAAGACAGATCCCGAAGATCGGCACCCGACCCCACAGCGTGCTTAGCTCGCGGGCGAAGACGTCCAGGCGCGCGGGATCGCCCGGGCCGTTCCCCACCACGAGGCCGGCCGGCCGAAGGGCCAAGACGTCGGAGAGCCGCGCAGTACCGGGGAGCACGATCACCTCGCACCCGCGGGCCACGAGCTCCCGGACGATCCCCCGCTTCAGGCCGCAGTCCAGCACCGCCACCCGGGGCCCCGGCCCCGGAAGAACGGTCGGCTCCTCCGGCACCACCTCGGCCACCACGTCCTCCTCCGAGAGGTCCGGCAGGGCCCGGGCCCGGGCGACCAGGGTATGGGGGTCCTGCTCCCCCGTCGCGATCACGCCCCGGCGCAGGCCATGGGTCCGGAGGTGCCGGACGATCCGGCGGGTGTCCACACCCCCGATCCCCACCACGCCGTGCCTGCGGAGGTACTCGGAGAGCGTGAGGCGGCCGTGCCAGTGGCTCGTGTAGGGGCTCGCCTCCCGCACCACGAACCCACGGACGAACGGCCGGCGGGACTCCAGCCACTCCGGCGCGATCCCGTAGGTGCCGATCATGGGGAAGCTCATCACGACGATCTGGCCGGCGTAGGAGGGGTCGGTGAGGACCTCGGGATAGCCGGTCATGCTCGTGGTGAACACGACCTCTCCTCCACACACCCCCTCCGCGCCGACGGACACCCCGCGGAGGACGAGGCCGTCTTCGAGGGCAAGCCACGCGGTCTGCATGTTCATGCTCAGTATTGTATCATTATGCAGCCCGGGGGAAAGACGGGGAACCTCTGGGGTCCTCGTGTGGTCGGGCGTTCCGTGCGTCGCCATCGCTCCCTCCCGGAGAGCATTAATGGCCCAGGTTCTAGCTGACTATACCAGCTGATGTAATCCGGCGCAACCGCGCTACCGTCCGGACAGCAGGGCCCACAGGTCGTCTGTGAGGTAGACGAGGTCGAAGAGCATGACGCCCGCCGCGCCATGGACCACCCGGATCGCCTGCCGCAGCCGTTCCGGATCCCCCGCGTAGTGGGGGAGGAACAGAGAGGCGACCACGGGCACCTCGTCCGTGACGAGGGACCTCGCTAGCCTCCACCCTCCCTCCACGCTGTAGACGGGGTTCGTGCCCCTTCGCAGCGCCTCCCACACCGTGACCGGCCGGTAGTAGAGGCCCACCATGAGGTAGTCCACGAGCGGCGCAAGCCCCGCCCGCACCCACTGCTCGCCCACCCAGGGGTAGGGCGGCCGCACCGAGGGGTGGGCCCAGTTCACGCCCTCCTCATAGGAGGTGGGGTACCACCCGCCTACGTACATCCCTACGCTGATCTCCGGCCGGAGGGCGCGGACTAGGCGGGCGGCCGAGAGGACGTAGGACCGGACCGTGCGGGCGCGGAACGCCAGCCACGTCCGGTACAGCGGCCCGGGCTCCCGCGCCACCCACTCGCCTTGCGGCACGTACCGGTAGACGTCCTCGGGCCAGCGGCCGACCGGATGCTTCAAGTGCTCCTCGAAGGCGCGGCGGCTCGATTCCGAGAAGTCCTGGGTGAGATCCTCGTAGCGGGTACGGTCCAGGACCACGCCGTCCAGGTCGTAGCGCTCGAGGAGCTCGTGGAGGACGGCGAGCTCGTAGAGCCGGACCTCGGGGTGCCCGGGGTTCACGAAGGCGAAGGGGCTGCGCTCGTAACCCGGCACCATCCGCACGCGCACCGGACCGATCTGCACCCGGGAGCCCACAGGCAAGGAGTGGCGGAGCCACTCCGCCGCCCGTCCGTGTCCGGCGAGCACGTAGCCGGCGGCCGGGATCGGCGCGGGACCGGGATCCGGCTCGGTCCCGGCGCGGTCCCGCACCCCCACCACCTGTCCCCGGACCACCACGACTTCCACCCCGTACCGGCTCGTGGGGGCGGCCTCGCCGCTTCGCCGGGTGTAGAGGACGAGCTGGTCTGCAAAGCGCACGACGTCAGCACCCGCGAGGTCGTAGGACGTGCCGTCGGGTGCGGTGACGGACCGTGTCGCCACGTAGGCCACCGCCGTCCAGTCCGTCCGCTCGAAGACCGGCCCGGCCCGCTCCGCCGCAAGCCCCTCAGAGAAGGTGTTCACCGCGGCGTGGACCCGAAGGCCCCGGACGCGCGCCTCCCGGAGTACCGTACCGAGGAGGTCGTAGTCCGGCGCAAGCCAGGTGGCAGGTGGCGGGTAGCTGGGAGGAGCCGTGCGGGGGACCTGGGCGCGGTTCAAGACCGGTGCAAAGGAACTCGGGTAGGTCACGAATCCCCACGCGTTCTTCGCCTCGAAGACCACGGTGTCGAACCCGGCCGCCCTGACGCGGTCCAGCACCCGGCGCACGCCCTCCACCGTGCTCAGGGCGGGCAGGTTCGCGCCGGGCTCGATCCACAGGGCAAGTCGCGGCACCGGTCTTGGGCGCGCGGCAGCCGGTGTGCTGAGGACGACCCCGAGGAGCCCTACGAGGAGGGCGTAAAGCGTCCGGCTGATCATCGGAGGAGGAGGGCGAGCGCCACGGCGAACGCCACGACGACCACGGTCCGTTCCACGAACGCCCGGCCCAGCCACCGGGCGACCCCGGCCGAGGCATACCCGCCGGCGACGGCTCCAATAGCCACCCATACCACGTCCGGCCAGAGGACCGCCCCCGAGAGGAGGAAGTAGGCTGCCGCGACCCCGTTCCCGGCGGCGGTGAGGATCCCCTTGATCCCGTTCATCTGGTGGATGTCGTCTAGGCCCAAAAGTCCCAGCGTCGTGAGGACGAGGATGCCGGTGCCTGCGCCGAAGTAGCCCACGTACACCCCGATGGCGAACTGGAGCGCGATAGCCACGCCCAGGGAGGACCGCTTGGGGAGCAGGGATCGGATCCGGCCTCGGGCGGCCAACAGGAGGGCTGCGCCCAGGATGAGGAACGGGACGATGGCGCGGAACGTGCGGACCGGCGTGTGGAGGAGGAGCCACGCGCCGAACGCACCGCCAAGGAGCGTGGGCAGAAGGAGCAGGCGGATCCAACCGCCGCTGCCCCGTAGCTCCCGTCGGAACCCCCACGCACCTGCAAGGCTTCCGGGCCACAATGCCACGGCGTTCGTGGCGTTGGCGAGGACCGGATCCCGGCCGAGCCACACGAGGGTAGGGAAGGAGATCAGCGTACCGCCGCCGGCGATGGCGTTCACCGCCCCCGCCACTAGCCCCGCTGCGATGAGGATCACCGCGTGCTGGACCTCGCTCACCCGTGGCACCGACCGGATCCGCGGTCCGTGAACGCCGCACCGGAGACCGCGATGAACTCCCACGCGTACCCCCCGGGCTCCAGCCGCAGCCGCAGGACGCCGAAGGTCCGGTCCGTGGCTGCCTCCCGCGTTGCGAGCGGGTCCGGCCGCAGCCGGTAGAGGCTCCGGCCGCCGGTTCCCACCACGAACTCCCGGATCCCCCGGGGATCCCGCCGCCCCTGCGGATCCATGGGCGCGTACCGCTGGTAGTTGTGGTCATGGCCGTTCAGGACGACGTCGGCCCCGGCCGCGTGCAGGAGCTCCCAGAAGGGCCGCACCTCCGGGAAGCCCGCATAGCGGCCGGCGGTGTAGAGGGGATGGTGCCAGAAGGCGAGGGTACACCGACCGGGACGCGCGGCGAGATCCGCCGCAAGCCACCGGTGCTGAGGAGAGCCGGGTCCGCACCCGCCCACCGCCCAGCAGTTGGAGTTCAGGGCGACCAGGTGCCAGGGGCCGAGGTCGAAGCTGTAGTAGCCGCTCCCCGCAGGGCCCGCCGCCGCCCCGAAGTAGGCGAAGTAGCCGGATCCACCGGGTGTTCCATACTCGTGGTTTCCGGGAACCGGCCGGGTAATGGACTTGTACCGGCCCCAGGTGCGGTGGTAAGCCGTCCGGTACTTCCACAGGGCGCCGTCCCGGTACTGCCCGTCGCCCAGCATGAGCACGAGGTCCGCACCCTCCAGGAGCTCTGCGGTGGCCTCATCCCGGCACCAGCTGCGCTCTTGGGGATCGCACGCCACATCGCCAGCCGCCGCCACGAGGTACACCCGCTGGGCCTCCACCGGAGGTACAGCGAGGAGCGCCGCGAGGATCGCGATGAGCCCCAACGAGAACCGCATGGAGATCATCCCTCCCGACCGGTCGCCCACGCGAGGAGGACTGCGGCCGCGGCGATCCCTGCGGTTTCCGTCCGGAGCACGAGGGGGCCGAGCGTCACCGCCTCCGCGCGGGGTGTTAAGGCGTTCACCTCCTCCGGTGCGAACCCACCCTCCGGCCCCACGAACACGCCGATGTCCGGGTCTTGGGCCGGCGCACCCAGGGCTACAAGGAGCGGGCGGCCTCCGCCCTCCCACAGGAACAGCCGCCGCCCGTGGCCGGAGAACTCCGCCACGGCGTCCGCGAACGGGAGCGGGTCCTGAACGTCCGGCACGTCGGCGCGGCGGCACTGCTTTGCGGCCTCCTCGGCGATGCGCCGCCACCGGTCCACCCGGCCTCCCCTCTTCACCGACCGCTCCATGAGCACCGGCACGAACCGGCCGATGCCGAGTTCTGTGCCCATCCGCACGATCGTGTCCATCTTGTCCGACTTGGGCATCCCCTGGTAGAGGGTGAGCCGGTGCGGTGGCACGATCCCCGGCCGCGGCCGCAGGAGGCGGGCCACTACCACAGGAGAGGTACAGACGACCTCGGCCTCCCACTCCCGTCCGCGCCCGTCGAAGGCGATGAACACATCGCCCGGCCGAAGCCGCAGGCTCAATCGCGCGTGGCGGGATTGTCGCGGATCGAGCCGGAACGTCTCCGGATCTTGGGGGTCTGGGTGAACGAGCAGCCGGTGCACGTCAGGGTGCGACGAACACGAGGGCGCGCCACTCGGCCTGGGCCAGGAGCCGGTCGCACAGGAACCCGACGTCTTCCGCCCGCGCCAGGAGCTCAGGGACGTCCGCGTCCACGAACCCCGAGACGATGAGGACCCCGGCCGACCGGAGGTGGGCACGGGCCGGCCCGAGGGCTCTTGCCACCACCGGCGCGGTGATGTTCATCGTGATCACGTCCGCCCGCTCGGGACTCCACTCGAAGAGATCCGCGCAGCGCACTTCTACCCGGACCCCGTTGTGCCGCACGTTCTCTTCGGCCACCGCACAGCTCACGGGATCGTTGTCCACCGCGATGACCCGGTCCGCGCCGAGCTTGGCGGCGGCGATAGCCAGGATCCCCGATCCCGTGCCGATGTCCAGCACGGTCTCCCCGCCCCGCACATAGTCCGAGAGGGCGTGCAGGCACAGCCGCGTGGACTCGTGGAGTCCGGTTCCGAAGGCCATGCCGGGGTTCAGAACGATCTCCATCTCGTCCTCGCCGCATTTCACCGACTCCCAGGGCGGCCGGATCCGGAAGGGGCCGACCCGGAAGGAGTGGAAGTGGGTCTTCCACGCCTCCGCCCAGTCCTCGTCCTCCACCGCCCGCACGGTGACTTCGGCCGGGCCGGGATCAAGGCCGAAGGCGGGCAGGCTTCGGATGCGTCGGCGGATCGTCTCGATCTGGGAGGAGGCCGCTTCCCCGTCCCAGAGGTACGCCCGGAGTATCACCCCGCGCGGGGTCTCCTCCTCGGCGTAGCCTGACCGGAGCTCCAGGAGGACGGCGGCCACGGCCTCGGCGGCCTCCCTGGAGGTGAGGACCGAGACCTCCAGCCACCTCACGAGAGGAGGTCCTTCACCTGGTCCAGGAGGCGGCGGGACGGCTTGATCCGCTCGCCCCGTAGCCGCGCGAACTCCAGTAGCACCCTCCGCTCCTCCCGGCTCAGGTGCTTGGGGATCTGGACTTCGAACCGCACGTGGAGGTCGCCGCGCCGACCGTCCAGGGAGGGCATCCCCTTGCCCTTGAGGGTGAGCACGGCACCCGGCTGGGTCCCGGCCGGGACCGTCACGGGCTGCGGGCCGTCGAGGGTAGGGATCTCCACCTCATCACCCAGAGCGGCCTGGGTCATGGAGATGGGCACGGTGCAGAAGAGGTCAAGCCCCCTTCGCTCGAACACCGGGTGAGGGGCTAAGCGGACGACCACGTAGAGGTCGCCCCGGGGACCGCCCCGCCGGCCTGCCTCGCCCTCGCCCACAAGGCGCAGCCGCGACCCGTCCTCGACGCCGGCCGGCACGCTCACCACGAGCTGGCGGGTGGTCTCCACGCGGCCGGCGCCCCGACACCGGGTGCAGGGGTTCCGGAGGATCCGACCGCGGCCGCCGCACCGCCGGCACGTGGTGATCTGAGTGAAGGTGCCGAACATGGTGCGCTGGGAGAAGCGGGTCTGCCCGGTCCCGCCGCAGGTGGGGCAGGTGGTGGGCCCTCCGCCCCGCTCGGCACCGGTGCCGAAGCAGGCCGGACAGGTCTCCAGGCGCGTCACCTCGATCGTCCGCTCCGTCCCGTGGGCCGCCTCTTCCAGGGAGATCTCCAGGTCCACGCGGAGGTCAGCGCCCCGCTCGGGCCCGGGCTCCCGGGCCGGGCCCGTCCGCACCCGGCCAAAGAAGGCGTCGAAGAGGTCCTCAAAGGGGCTCGGGAACCCGAACTCCTCCGGGATCGGTTCGAGCCCGCCCCGGAGCATGCGGTCGTACTGGGCCCGCTTCTCGGGGTCGCTGAGGACCTGGTAGGCCTCGTTGATCTCCTTGAAGCGTTCCTCGGCCGCCGGGTCCTCCCGCCGCACATCCGGGTGATACTCCCGCGCGAGCCGGCGGTAGGCCTGCTTGATCTCCTCCTGGGTCGCGTCCGGCGGCACGTTCAGGATCTCGTAGTAGTCGCGTGCCATCTCCCCTCAACTATAAACCGGAGGACCGGGCCCGGTCCTCCGGCAAGGCCCCCCGGGGTCCCTCAGAACGCTTCGCGTCTTGTGGGGCGTTCTCAGTGCTCCCCGGCGGCGCGGCTTAAGACCACGCTGAGGGTGGAGGCGAGCGTCCGCACGAGGGCCATCACGCGGCCGTAGGGCATCCGCATCGGCCCGACGACACCAACCGCCCCCACCGGCCGGTCCCCGACCCAGTAGGTGGCCGAGACCACGCTGCACATCTGCATCTGGGTCACCGGGTTCTCCGCACCGATCGTCACCCGCACGCCGGAGGCGAGCGGGGTAAGCACGCTCCACAGGACCTCCTCTCGGTCCAGCGCGGAGAGAACCGGCTGCGCGCGCCGGACATCCTGGAACTCGGGCTGCTTGAACAGGTTGGAGTGGCCCTCCACGAAGATCCGGCCCGGCGCCCGGGTGCTGAGGTAGGTCTGGAGGGCAGTCTGGATCCGGCGCAGGAGCGGCCCGAGGTCCGGCCGCTCCGCGGCCATCCGCTCGATGGCGCCCGCCCGGATCTCCGCCAGGGTACAGCCGCGCAACCGGTCGCTCATCCACCGGGAGAGCTGCTCCAACTCCTCTGGCTTCACCGGTGCAGAGAGCTGGAAGACGACCCCCTCGATGGAGCCGGCGTCCGTCACGATCACGATGGCAGCCCGGCCTTCGGAGAGCGGCACAAAGTGGAGGTGGCGGAAACGGCGGTGGTCTGCGGCCGCCACCGCGCCCACCGAAGGGTACTCCAGGAGCATCGCGAGCTCGTGGGCCGCCTGCTCCACCGCCCGCTCGGCCTCGTCGGCCGCCTCGGCCAAGGTGCGGAGGATCCGCCGCCGTTCGCCGACCGGGATCCGCTCCTCCTGCACCATCGTGTCCACGTACAGCCGGTAGGCCCGGTCCGTGGGCACCCGTCCGGCCGAGGTGTGGGGCTGGTGCAGGTAGCCCATCTCCGTGAGGGCGGCGAGCTCGTTCCGGATCGTGGCCGGGCTCACGTCGAACCCATACCGGCGCGCCAACGTCGCGGACCCCACCGGCTCGGCGGTGAGGATGTGCTCATGGACCACCGCCTGGAGGATGCGTCGCTTGCGGGGATCCAGCACCCGACGCTCACCTCACCGGACGTGCAAGACACTCCCACGTTCACCGTAGCACCGGTGTTCCGGAGCGGTCAAACCGCGCGCCCTTGGGAGGCCGCCGGCGCACGAGGTCGAGCACGAGGTGGAGTTCCTCGGACCGGAGAAGGGCGCTTGCGCCCAGGTAGGCGACTCCCGCCGCGAGGAGCGCCATGGCCAGCCGTGCGCCGATCCCCGCTCCTAGAGTCTGGATCGGCGCCCAGGATGCAGCCCAGGCGACGAGCCCCACCCCTGAGGCGGCGAGCGCCGCGCGGGCCGCCGCCTGCCCGATCCGTCGGCCCTGGATCGTCCCGAGTCGCCGCCGCAAAAGCCACAGGAGGATCCCCACGTTCAGGGTGGTGACGATGGATGTCGCGAGCGCGATCCCCACGTGCCCCCAGACCTGCATGAGGAGCCAGTCCAGAACGGCATTGGTGGGGATCATGAGGGCGCCCACCCGCACCGGCGTCGCCATGTCGTGCAGCGCGTAGTAGGTGCGGGTGACCACGTAGTAGCTCGCGATGGACACGAGCCCCGCACCGTAGGCCGCCACCGCGCCGGCCACGGCCCGGGTTGCCTCGGGCGTAAAGGCGAACCGTTCGAAGAGGACCCGCACGAGGAGGTCCGGCACGGCGAGGTAGAGGGCCAGGACGGGCAAGGTGGTGAAGATGGCAACCCGAAGCCCCAGCGACGTGGTGCGCCGCAGACCTTCCAGGTCTCCTTCTGCCGCGTCCTGGGACAAGATCGGGAAGATGGCGGTGGCGATGGAGATGGCGAAGAACCCCACCGGTGCCTGCACGACCTCGTAGGCGTAGTCCAGTGCGGCCACCGCGTTCACCGTGCCAGAAAGTCGCAGGAACGACGCGAAAAACCGGTCCACGTAGGCGTTGATCTCCACCACCGCAAGCCCAAGCATCGCCGGAAGCGCAAGGCGGGCCACCTCCCGCACCGCGGGGTGCCGCAGGTCCAGGGTCGGACGGTGGCGCAGCCCCGCGCGGCGGGCGGCGGGGAGTTGGACTGCGGCCTGCAGGGCCGTTCCCGCCACCCACGCCACGGCGAGGCCATGGATCCCCAGGCGCGGGCCCAGCAGGAGCGCACCTCCGATGATCGCCAGGTTAAAGAGGAGCGGGGCGAAGGCCGGGACCGCAAACTGCTCGCACGACTGGAGGTAGGCGGTCAGGAACACCGAGAGGGCTAAGAACAGCATCGCCACGAACAGGATCCGGGTGAGGGAAGTGGCGAGGGCGATGAGATGCGCCGGAAACCCGGGGGCTGCGATCGGGACGATCCATGGAGCGATGACCTGGCCCAGGAGGACCATCCCGATCCCGATGGCGAGCACAAGACCCGTGAGGTTCGACAGGACCTCCCTGCTCGCCCGTTCGTCCCCGCTCTTCAGGTAGCGGGTGATCGTGGGGATGAACACGATGCTGAGGGTACCGCCCAACAGCAGCCGCTGTACGAAGAAAGGCACGTAGTACGCGATCACGTACGCACCCTTCGCGTCCCCCGCACCGAACAGCGCCGCCACGACCGCCTCCCGGACGATGCCGAGGAGGCGGCTTGTGACCGCGGCCGCGGCCATGAGGGCTGCGGCCTGGGTGATCCGGCGCGTCCGGGCGTCCGTCATCGCACGGTCCCTATGGTACAATGCGCGCGGAATTTCTCGTGGAGGTGAGCAGTGGCCAAGCGCACCCGTTCTGCCCTGAAGCGGCAGCGTCAGACCCTCAAGCGCACGCTCCGCAACCGGGCGTGGAAGTCGAAGGTGAAGACGCTCATCAAGAAGGCGCGGGCCCTGGGCACGCCCGAAGCGCTGCGCGAGGCCCAGAAGGCGATCGACAAGGCCGCATCGAAGGGGATCCTCCACCCGAACGCGGCGGCCCGCCGCAAGTCGCGCCTCATGCGGGCGATCCGGAAGGCCAGCTCGTGAGCCGGCCCAGCCGTACGACAAGCCGCTCCAGGACCACGCGCGGCGGGAGGGTCGTGGTCTTGAGCGCCAGGTCCGCCTCCCGGAGCGCCTCGAAGGCCGCGGGGAGGTCTGCGTCCCCCATCCGGTCCAGCTGCGCCAGGTAGTGCCGGTACTGCCAGGCACGGTTCCCCAGTGCCGCACGCACCCGCTCCGGCGAAGCCCTGCACCCGAGAGCCTGCGTCACCAGGAGCGCCCGGAAGTGGGAGGCGATGAGGGCCACGAGCCCGACGGGGTGCTCGGTGGTGAGCAGGGAATTGAGCCACCGGAGGGCCTGCGGGGTATCGCCCTCGGCGATGGCGTCCACCAACCGGAACACCGAAACCTCGGCTCCGCTCGTCGCCGCCTCCAGGACGTCCTCGAGCCCGATCTCCGCGCGATCGCCCACGTACGCCGCGAGCTTACCGAGCTCGTGGACCAACGCCCGTAGGGACGGACCCGCCCGGCCCACGAGGGCCTGCGCCGCCTCCGGCGCAAGGCGCTTTCCGAGTCCCTGTGCCCGCCGCGTGAGCTCCCGCACGAGCCCTTTAGTGTCCATCCGCCCGAACTCCCGGACCTCCGCCACCCGCCGGAGCACGGCATACAGGCGCCTGCGGCGGTCCAGCGCAGTCGCGGTGAGCACGAGCACAGTGGGCGGAGGACCGGCCTCCAGGTACGCGGCGAGCCGGTCCTGGGACGCGGCCGGAAGACGATCCACGTTCCGGACGACCACGACGCGTTCACCGCCAAAGAACGGGAGCGTGTCGGCCCGCACGAGGATCTCGTCGATCCCGACCTCGTCGGCATACAGTCGGTCAAGCCCCAGGGTGCGCTCCTCGGGGGGCAGGTGGGCATCCACGACCTGGGCGATCGCTTCCTCGACGAGCAGGTCCTCCTCGCCGAGGAAGGCGAACACCCGCCAGGACCGCCTTGCGGTCATAGGCCCGCGTCCGCGCGCGGACGTCCTTCCCGGCGCCGTGGCCACAGCCGCACGCTGAGCTCGATGGCGATCCCCTCGCGACTGCCCGGCGGCAGGATCGTCCGGGGGAGAAAGGCGGCGTGTCCGTCCTCCAGGAAGACCACCGCCACCTCCTCCTCGATGCGGTCCACCACGCCCCGACGCGTCACCTGCGCCGCATCGTCTGCACCCATAGTGTCCTCCCATCACTTGCCACGCTCACCGCACCGTCCCGATCCGTCCGGTAGACCCGCACGCCCAAGTGGTCGTACCGACGGAGGGTCCGTGGGTGCGGGTGTCCGAAGGGATTCGCCCGTCCCACCGAGAGGACGGCGATCCGCGGACGGACCTCCCGGAGGAAGGGTTCGGTGCTGCTCGTTCGACTCCCTTGGTGGGGAACCTTCAACACGTCTGCGTGCAGGGTTTCTCCGGAGGAGACCAAGGCGGCCTCCGCGTTCTCCTCCACGTCGCCGGGGAAGAGGAACGCGATCTCCCGGTGCACGAGCCGCAGGACGATGGAGTTCTCGTTCACCCCGGAGCGACCGGCGATGAACTGCGTTTCGGGCCACAGCACGCGTACCCTCAGGCCGTCGTCCAGCGTCACCTCCAGGCCCCGCCGGGCCCGGTGGTACAGGACGCCCCGCGCCGCGACGGCCCCAAGGAACCTGCGGTAGGGCGGCGTCGGGTGCGGGTAGCCCACGTCCAGCACTCCTCCCACCGCGAAGTTCTCGAGGAGCGGGAGGAGTCCTGCCACGTGGTCGGCGTGGGGATGGCTGAGGACGACAAGATCGATCCGTCCCACCCCTTCGTGCCGGAGGAACCGTACGGTCGCCCATCCGTCCGGCCCGCCGTCGATCACCATCGTACGACCCCCGGGCGTGCGCACGACGATGCTGTCGCCCTGACCCACGTCTAGGAAGGTGACGCGCAACCGGTCCGGGTGTACCGAAAGCCCCTGCCACGCGGCGCACCCCGCCGCGAGGAGGGCGATCCATACGACCGGCCGCACCCCACGGAGCGTGCGTGCGCCGACACCCAGCGCGAGGACGCTCGCGGGGATCGCCCACCAGGGCGGTGGGGGAAGGGCGACGAAAGCACCCGGAACGGACGTAGCCGCCCGGGCCACGAGCACGACGAACCCGCACATGAGCTCGGCGAACGGAACGAGAGGCCACGCAAGCGGCGCCCACACCGCGCCGAGGAAGCCGATGACAAGACCCAGGGGAACGAGGACGCCGACCGCGGGGAGGGCGAGGAGGTTTGCCGGAAGGCTCAACAGGGAGGTGCGGCCGAAGTGCCAGAGAAGGAACGGGAGGACCGCCGCCTGGGCGCCTATGGTGGAGGAGAGCAAGTCCCGGGCGCGCCGCGGAAGACCGCCGAGGCGTCCGGCGATGGGCGGGGCGAGGGCGATGAGGCCCCAGGTGGCGGCGAAGGAGAGTTGCCACCCCACGTCCTCCACGAGGAGCGGGTTTGCGACGAGCAACACGACCGCGGCGAGGGCAAAGGCCGTTACGGGATCCGCCTCTCGTCGGAGGAGTGTCGCACCGACCGCGACCGTCGCCATGACCAGTGCACGGGCCATGGAGGGCTCCCACCCGCTCAGGAGCGCAAAGGCGAAGATCCCCACGAGGGTCGCACTCCCCCGCACCCAGGGTCTTGCCCGCCGCAGGAGGGCGTACAGCGCGGCCGCCACGATGGCGAGCTGGGCGCCGGAGGCCACGAGGACATGGGCGAGGCCCGCATCCCGGAAGGCGCGCTCCAGCGTCTCGTCCTCCACCTCGGTGCCGAGGACGAGGGCGGACAGGACCGTGCCGTAGGGCGGCGGGAGGACCGCGTGGTAGACAAGCCGGAGGGCTTCGCGGGCGCGCGCCGCCTCGCGGAGCACGGGGAGGCCGGTACCCCGGGACGTGACCTCTACGTGGTCCGCGACGAGGAGCCCTCCGATCCGGGATCGGCCGGCCCGCTGGGTCGGTCTCGGATCCCCCGGGTTGCGGGGCTCCGGGAGGGGCCGCACGGTGCCGCGGACGCGCACCCGATCCCCGACCTCCACGACCGGGGATCGCGCGCTGCGCACTTCCAGCCGCCCCCGCCGGATCTCGGGGAACTTTACGGCACGCTCCACCGCCAGGACGAACCGGCCGCGGCCCCGCACGGCCACCACGAGGCCTTCCAGCGTCGCATCGCGGCCCACGAGCGACGCCGCGTCGTCGGGGGCTGGAGGTGCTGTAGCGGCGAGGTAGAGGCTTGCACCCGTGCAGGCCACGAGCCCGAGCACCGCCCAGCTCCGCGCGGCGGTGTGGAGGACCAGCGGGAGAGCGAAGAGGATCGCCAGGAGCGCTAAGGCGAGGGCGGGAAGGGGCGGGTGCCACAGGATCGCGGCCGCGATCCCGCCCAAGAGCGCGACACCGCACCACGCGAGAGGCCGCCGCACGCGTTCCTCCATCGGGGTCTATGGAGTGAACGTGCGCACTGCAGGGATCCTAGGGGGTCACGTCGCGATGTTTGTGCAAAGAGCCTACTCCGGGGTCTGTCGGGGTCCGAGGGTTTGCCTCGATCGAGCCGGCTTCGCACGTGGCCTCCGGAGAAGGCCCTGCGAGCCCTTAGGAGTGCAGGTTTTAAGATGCGCAGCGCGTCCTTTTGCTCTTGCTCCGCGTGCGGGGCAAGAATATCGTGGACCCTGAAGGCACTTCCGGTTACCTCGAGGGCCACCCGGGCGTCCTGACCCAGCCCGGAGGTGAACTGAGCCCAGGCTCGCGGGCAGTTGGGGAACCGGAAGTGCCTTTCCTGCAGATTCCCCGCCTCGTCCGCCCGAAGCTCGCGGTACGCCTGCTCCCCTCGCCTCTGCCCGCCTTCACGGCAACAAGCTCACCTGCCATACCTCGGTCCTTGTCGTCCCCCTACCACAACGAGGGTCTACAGGTCAGTCCCAGAGCGTCACTCGATTTCCGGACTCGTAGCGGCGGAGTCCGAGGGAGAACAGTACCACCGCGAGCAGCCCGAAGAGGCCACTCGCCAAAACCAGATACAGGAGCAGCGTCCACGAATGCGTGCGCAACACCCAGGCGGGCACCGCGCCGACGAGCAACGCCGGCAGCAGGGTGTACAAGAGCAGCCGCACCTCGGCCGGGTATGCCGTCGGGGGCCACGTGGCAAACTGGATCAGGCTCGCATACGTCTGTTCTTGCAGTCCCTGCGAGCGTCCGAGCCAGAAAGCCGCTGAGCCGAAGATCGTGAGCACGCTCGTCACCACGGCGGCCACGCATAGGGTGAGGGCCGCGAACACGGCGAGGTCCGCCGGCCGCCATGGGTAGAGGAGCAGGAAGGCTCCCCCCGCCCAGAGGACGTCTCCCACGGCAAACGGATTCATGCGGCTCACCAGCACGTGTAAGAGCACCGGTTTGGGGTGGGTGAGGTACAGGTCGAGACCTCCCTGCTCGATCAGCCGGGGCAACAGCATGACGCCGGCTCCCAAGACGTTCGTCAGCCCAACTCCTCCAGCGGCGACCGACCACATGGCGACCATGTCCCTGAAGGTCCAGCCGCGCACCTCGGGGAATCGCTGGAAGAACAGAGCCCAGAACGCGACCCAGGTGGAGTTACTCACAACAATCGACGCCGCCTGCATCACGAAGCTGAACCGGTATTCCGCGTGAGCAGCGAGGTTCGCACGCCAGTAGGTCGCGATGAAACCGATACTGCCCATTCCCTCAGCCCCCTGAACGAAAACTCTTCGCTGGACCGCTCCGTACAGCAGGCGCACGATAGCCCCTAGCAGGAGGAGCCAGGTCAGCTGTCCGACCAGCACGAGGGAAACCACCTGGGGATCGGCCGAAACGAATACCCGCGCCGGGCCGTAGACGATATAAGGAAATGGCAGCCAGCTGGCCACCCGGGCAACCCACGCGGGCATCAACTCCAGCGGCAGGAGCACGCCACCGGCCAACAGCCTCAGCATCGTCACGACCACCGCGTACCCTCCGGCGTCCTCGCTCCAGAACGCTCCCAGGCCGACGAGGGCTTCCAGGAGGAAGTTCAGCACGAGCGCGAGCAGCAAGACGACTACCGCAACCGGTAGGATGCGGGTATCCACAGCCAGGCCGCCCACCCGCGCGAACACGATGACTCCACCCACCGTGAAGGCCAAAGGAACCCGCACGGCCGTCTCACCAAGATACTGGGCGAAGTGGAAGCCCAAATAGTCCAGCGGTCGCGCCAACGTGATCGCAACGTCGCCGGACCGGATGTCATGCTGCATCGCTCGCCAAGTCCGCGGCGTACCCATAATGATCGCTTCCGTTACCACAAGGTAGGTCAAGAGCTCCCGCAGGGAAAGGCCGGCCACGCTGGGTCGGTCGCCGTAGGCTACTGGCCACACGAACACGACAAATATGACAGCCAGGAGCAACGTCCCCGTAACGAGTTCGGCGGGGTAGGCCAAACGTTCCCGGGCGGTGATCCGAAAAAGCTCCCCGTAGGGCCGAGACCGCCGCCGCCACCCGCTCAGCTTCTGTGCCGCAGCGCGTTCAGCCGTGCCGCCCATGTCCCGCAGGCGCCAATGCCGCCCCCCTCCGGTACAGCTCGGCGATGACGTCCTCAAGGGGCGGTGCCTCGATCCTCAAATCCTCGATCATATGGTGGCGGAGCAGCTCGGCGACCACTGTGTCCACGGAAGCATCGCCAGGGCCCACCTCCAGCGTCACGCTGTGAGGGCTGAGTTGCTGCACGCGCACACCTCCCACCCCGATCCCTCTCCACGGACTGGCGAGGTGAACGACGATCCTCCTGCGCTCCGGAATGACGCGGTGCAAAGCCTCGACTGGCAGGTCCAAGATCAGGTGGCCGCGGTCGATGAGGACCGCCCGGCGGCAAACCCGCTCCACGTCGCCAGCATCGTGGGAGGTGAGGAAGATTGTCACCCGCTCTTCCGTGTTGACCTGCCGGATCAGGTCACGCACGCTGGCCTTGGCCAGAGGATCTAGACCGATGGTCGGCTCGTCGAGGAAAAGGACCACCGGGCGGTGGAGCAAGGCTGCGGCCAGTTCGCACCGCATCCGTTCTCCCAGGGAAAGTTTGCGGACGGGGACGTCCAGCAGGTCCCCCAGCCCGAAGCGGGCCACCAGCTCCTCGCGCCGCTCGCGGTACTCGTTCCGGTCGAGGTCGTAGATGGCGGCGAGCAGGTCGAAGGTATCGGTGGGGGGGAGGTGCAACCACATCTGGCTCCGCTGTCCGAAGAGCGTGCCGATGCGGCGGGCAAGCAGCTGGCGCTGCTGCCAAGGCACGAACCCACACACCACAGCCTCTCCGGCAGTGGGCGTGAGGATCCCCGTCAGCATCTTGATCGTGGTGGACTTCCCGGCGCCGTTGGGACCTAGGAACGCCACGGCCTCACCGGCCTCCACTTCCAAGTCGAGGCCAGCGACGGCCACGACCGCATCCCGCTGTGGGCGGAGGTAGGAGCGCAGCCGGCGCCAACCGCTGCCCGCGCGCCGGACCAGCGGATAAACCTTGCGCAGTCCTCGAGCCTTGATGATCGTCACGCCGGCCTGCGGCTCATTCCAGGACTACGTTTACGAAACGGGGCGGGCGGGCGACGATCCGGACCGGCGTCTTGTTGCCCAAAGACCGCTTCACCCGGTCCGACGCGAGCGCGAGACGCACCGCTTCCTCCTCGGTAATGTCCGGCTCCACCTCCAGGCGGTCCCGGACCCTACCGTTTACCTGCACCACGAGTGTTTGCCTGGCCGCACGGGCCAGTTCCGGGTCGACCCGCGGCCAAGGGCGGCGGTGGATGGAGCCCTCACCGCCCATCCGTTGCCAGAGTTCCTCCGCGATGAAGGGGGCCATGGGCGCGAGGGCGTGCAAGAGCATGGTCGTTCCTGCCCGGAACTCGGCCCAGGTCCCGGCCCGCGCCGCAGCGCGCACCTCCTGGAAGAGCTCCATCAACTTGGCGATGGCGGTGTTGAATGCGTGCCGCTCGTAGTCCTTCGTGATGGCAGCAAAGAGCCGGTGAATCGCAGCCAGCCGCTGGGTGGTCCCGGCTTCGGGTGCGTCGCCCCGTCGGAGGATTTCTAGGTGTCCGGTCACCAGCTGCCACACCCGGCGGAGGAAACGGTGCATGCCCGCGACAGCGGCTGCGCCTTCTGGGGGCCACTCGTGGTCCTGCTCGGGCGGAGCGGCGAAGAGGACGTAGAGCCGCAGCGCGTCGGCACCGAAGCGCGCCACGACTTCTCGGGGGTCAACTACGTTCCCCCGTGACTTGGACATCGCCTTGCCACCCATGGTGATCATTCCGTGGTTCAAGAGGCGGCGAAATGGCTCCGCACACGGGACCAAGTTCATGTCGAAGAGGACCTTCGTAAAGAACCGAGCGTAGATCAGGTGGAGGACCGCGTGCTCAACCCCGCCGATGTACTGGTCCACGGGCATCCAGGCCGCCGCCAGCTCAGGATCAAACGGCGCACGGGAATTCTGTGGGTCGCAGAACCGGAGAAAGTACCAGGAGGAATCCACGAAAGTGTCCATGGTGTCCGTTTCCCGCTGAGCGTGCCCTCCGCAGGCCGGACAAGTCGTCTCCACCCACGAGCGCACCGAAGCGAGCGGAGAGACAGCCTCTCCCGTGGGCCGGTAATCCACATCTTCGGGGAGGAGCACAGGAAGTTGGTCGTCGGGCACGGGAACGGCCCCGCACCCCTGGCAGTATACGATGGGGATCGGCGTTCCCCAGTACCGCTGCCTCGAAATGAGCCAGTCCCGGAGGCGGTAGTGCACCACGCGCCGGCCCATCCCCCGCTGCACCAGGTCAGCCGTGATGAGGCGGCGTGCTTCCTCAGAAGGCAGGCCATCCATCCAGCCGGAACCTACCATCACTCCCTCCCCAACGAAGGCAACCTTCATCGCCTCTGGGTCGAGAGACTCGCCGTCCCGAGGTTGCACCACGACCCGGATGGGGAGTCCGAGCTGGCGGGCCAACTCGAAGTCGCGCTGGTCGTGTGCGGGCACCCCCATGACCGCTCCCGTCCCGTGCTCAAGTAGGACGCACTCCGCCGTGACCACGGGGACCGGGTGCGAGCTGAGCGGATGGACCGCGTACGCTTCAAGGTCAAAGACCCGCTTTGCTTTTCCGAGGGCCAGCCGTTCGATTTCAGACACGCGCCGGACCGTGGACAGGAACCCCTCATAGACTTCCAGCTTGCCTGCTCGCTCCGCCAGCCGACGGGCCAGCGGGTGCTCGGGGGCCAGAGCCAGGAACGTGACGCCCCACAGAGTCTCCGGCCGCGTCGTAAATACCGGGACCTCTTCGTCCAGGTCCACGATCCGGAAGCGCAGCTGGAGCCCTTCCGACCAGCCGATCCAGTTCCGTTGCTGCTGCAGGACGGCCTCACTCCACTCGAGCCCTGCCATGTCCTCCAGGAGTCGATCTGCGTAAGCGGTGATCCGCAGGAACCACTGGGGAAGGTCACGGACTTCAGGCGGCGATCCACAACGCCAGCACCCGCCGGAGGCGGTTTGCTCATCGGCCAGTACCGTCTGGCACGAAGGGCACCACTTCACCTTGGCCAGCTTCCGGTATGCCAGGCCCCGTTCGTAAAAGCGAAGGAAGAACCACTGGTTCCAGCGGTAGTACTCCGGATCGCAAGTCTTGAGCATCCGGCTCCAGTCGTAGGAGAAGCCAAGGCGCTTGCAAGAAGCCGTGAACTGTTCGATGTTTACGGTGGTCCACTCCCGCGGGTGCTCACCGTGCTGGATGGCGGCGTTCTCGGCAGGGAGTCCAAACGCGTCATAGCCGAAGGGATGGAGAACCTCGTAGCCGCGCATCCGCAGGTAGCGGGCAATGGCGTCTCCAATGGTGAAGTTCCGGACGTGTCCCACGTGCATGTCGCCTGAGGGATAGGGAAACATCTCGAGGACATACTGCTTCGGCCCCCCGGGCACCCGTGGAACAGTCCAGGCACGGTCCCTCTCCCACGCCTCCGCCCACCGCTCTTCGATGGCGGCGAAATCGTAGCGTTCCATTCCTCCTGCACCCTCCCCGCTATATGGCCACTTCCCTACTCCTAGATTGTAATTGTATTGGGAGAGTACAGGTGCGGAGCTCCTCCACTTACCCGAAGCTCAGTACACCCCCTGCGGGCTCGCCCTTAGCTGGAGTCCACCTCAGCCCGCGCACCACGGTGCCGACTACCGCTCCAAAAGGGACCAAAGCCGCTGCTGAGGCACCACCGAGTCTCCCTAATAGTCCTGGGATGTCCTCCACGGTGCTGCGCCGGTTCGGGCGTAGCGCCTGTCCCTGTGGCACCAAGGACTTCCGCGAACGCCGCAGCCGGAAGCGCGTGTGACGGCCACCGCATGGCGCGCCGCATCACCAACATACCCGTGCAGTACACCCCACTCTGGCGCGCAAGCTCCAAACACCCTCACGAACCCGCGGACCAGCAGCAAACCGGCCGTCTCGCCCACGAGTGTTACTGCTGACGGTTCTTCACGTCGTGCCGCCAAACTTCCAAGGGAATCCGCTGCTCCATACGCTACAGCTGCCGTCACCCCCTACCACTACGCTCCTCATCATAAGAGGCGATTGCCAACCCCCACACGCGCCCCATTTTGTCTTTAGATGATCCTGCTCAGGCAAGTTGTGACCATACCTGCGGCTGCGAAGAGTCTTTCCAGCGCGCTCGGCCTAAAGCTCTCCGAGGACGCCCTCAGCTCCGCTCCAGCAACACCTGTGAGGATGCACGTCACACAATCGAACGTCCCCTCCTCAAAGGGCAAGGATACCATGTCTCCTTCGTGAAAGTAAACGTGAGCGTTGCATTCTGTGGCTTTTGCACGCGCCACGCGCAACATTTCAGGGAGACGTCTATGCCGTGTACTTCGCGAGCTTTCTGCGCAAGAGCAAGAGTGATTCTGCCTGTGCCACATCCAACATTAGCCGGTTGAAGGTTACGAAGCCTGGCCTAACCTTCCCCTCCCGAGAATCCACCACGAGGATTTCCCCATGGGGTCCCCCATGCGGCGCTGGCTTGTGGTCCTGCTGCTCGCCCTGCTCCTGGCAGGCCCCGCCCGGGCCGATCCCGGTGCCGGGGGCGACTCCGGAGCACAGAGCCCGAACGGGCCGCCTGCGCCCTCCGAGGACCGCTAGCCTCTTCCCCCAAGCCGCCGAACCCGGGTTCGGACGAGCGGCCGGCGGGGGTCGGCGGGCGGGAGGGCCTCCAGCGCGGCCTCCCATAGTTCCAGGTCGTCCCGTAATCGCTCGGCCAGTAGCAAGAGCGCCTCCAGGTCCCGAGCAGCAAGCACCGCCCGCCGCACCCTCGCCTCAAGCACCCACCGTACCTCCTCGATCTCCTTCACCTCTGAGTGGGGCAGGAGCGGACCGGCGTACAGTGCCACTGCGCGACGGACCTCCCCCTGCTCGAGGAGCCGCTCCAGTTCTTGAAAGTCGGCTCGGACCGGGAGAGCGATGCGGTAGGGCCGGGAGGCCAAGGGCACGGCCTCCCGTAGCCTGGAGATCGTGACCTTCACCGCGTTCTCGCCGGCCCGGTTCCCATAGATCCGCCGGGCAAGCTCCTCCCCGGTTAGCCCCTGGGGGTGCAGCGCAAGGAGCGCCAAGATCTCGGCCTGGCGCGGCTCGAGCCGCACGTACCGGCCGGCCACCCGGGCCTCGCACCGGCCCAGCAGCCGTAACTCCACCGCGGCGGCTCCGGGGGGTTCGAGCAGGGCCAGCACCTCGCAGAACTCCTCCGGCGGTCCTCCCAGCAGCCGGAGCCCGGTCTCCGCGAGCTCCGCAAGCCCGCACCGCGCTCCCTCCAAGGCCGCCTGGGCAACCGCACGGTCTCCGACCCGAAGGCACGCGCGTCCCAGATGGAGGGCAGCCTGGGCCAGCCGGTAGGCCAGCAGGGGTGCGCGGTAGGCCTCGTACGCCTCGCGCAGGAGCGGAATCCCATGTTCCGGATCGCGGGCGGCAAGCGCCATCCCGTAGGCGAGGCAGGCGTTCCTGCGGTGCACCAGGAACTCCTCCCGGCACAGCCGATAGACCCGCTCTCCCACCTCCACAGCTTCGCCTATTCTCCCCAACTCCACGAGCGCCCGCACGAGGCTACGGGCCGAGGCCGCGACTTCCCGCCGCCCAGCCTGCTCCCAGTTGCGCCGGTAGTACGCCGCCGCCCGCTCGGGATCTCCCCGGCTCAGGTGGTAGTCACCCAGAGTGGACCGGTACAGCCGTGCCAGGCCTGGGTAGGCGCGAGAGAGCTTCCGCTCGCCCGCCTCCAGCAGCTCCCCGAGCCCGGCCGTGCGGCCCGTGAGGATCCGGGCGTAGGTCCAGTCATTCACGACACTCAACCAGCGCTGGACGTCGCGAAGCCCGTGACGCTCGAACCGCTCCAGGGCCCACGCCGCCCAGGCTTCCGCGTCCAGGTACCGGCCCGCGCCCAGGAGGGCCACCGCAAGACCCTGGGCGTTCCGTACCTGTTCGTAGGGACGGCCGACCTGCTCCGCCAGGCACACGGCCTCCCGCAGGACGTCCACCGCCCGGTCGCGGTCCACGAGCTCAAGGCGCATCCCGTACTGGTAGGCGGTATAGGGCGTGCGGGCAGCCCGGTACGCCCGCTCGGCCTCCTCGGCCGACCTCTCCAGGGGGGCCAGGGTACCGGCGTAGAGGGCCCGCAGCTCCGGGGCCTCGTGGGAGGCCAGGTGGGCCTCCACCTCCTCCCGGACCTCATGCTCCCGGCCCAACCGTACCGCGCACGTAAGCCGCCAGAACAGCACCCGCTCGTCCTGCCGGAGGCTCTCCGGCAGGCCGGACATTAGCTTCCACAGCTCGTGGTGCAGCCCCAGCTGGTGGCAGAGATGGCCTGCCTCACTCAAGGCTTCCGGGAGGTGCTCTGGGTCATCCCGCGCGGCCCGCTCCAGGGCCTCCAACGCGACCGATGCCCTCGATGACCGCTGGCTCACGGCACCCTCCCCAGATCGCCGGGAACGCGTCACAGATCTCGCCCGAGTCGGATATACAAGGCGTTGCTACCGGTCAAGACACACCTGACCGTTCCTGAAAACGTAAGCATTCAGGGGAAACAGCACCCCTTCCTGCGTGGGTACGCAGACCAGGCCACCACCCACAGCTCGAGCGGGGCCTTCCGCCCGGAACTGCCGTCCCACCAGGTCCGGAGCCACACCTGCCCGGGGGTCCTGCACAGTGGTCATCCTCCGTCGCCTGCGGGGGTAGGCCCCCACCAGCCCCGCCTCCCGCATCAGCCGCGCTCAGTGGCTTGCGGCTGCACCGCACCCCACAGGCCCCTAGCTCCGCCTACACCCACAGCACCCCGTACGTCCGGCCGCTCTCCTCCCAGGTCCTCCGAACCCGCTCCGATAGCACCGTATCCTCCCGCCGTCTGCGACTCACCCCGCGCCCTCGCTCAGGGTAGTACCCGCTGGGGGAGCCCCTCATCCCCCGGCACATCCGGGTCACCACGTGATGGGCCCTCTCTCGCAGCTACCTGCCCAAACGCCTCTACGGCTTGGACGGTCTGGTTGAGCGAAGAAGGCAGCCGGCGCAACTCCTCCCGCTCCGCGGTCGCAAGCCCGTCGCTCCGAAGCCCCGCATCCAGCTCCGCTCTCCCCTCGGCATCGTGGGCTCCTCTCCGAGGCTGTTACCTCCAGTGTCAGGGTGTCCACGAAACCGGGGCCAGCTCATCCTGCTTCTGCACGTTCCCTATTGACAGCTTTCGTCCGCCCTGCTAGGGTGATCGCCAAAGAAGGGATTACGCTCCCCCGCGACGGGTACACCCGGCATGACACCAGAAATTCCCGCACCCGAGCCGCTACCTGCAGGACCCTCGACACCAGCCCGTGTTGGCGTGTACGCTACCTGCGAGCGGATATCCTGAGGTGCTCGGTAGGCCCTTTTGCTTTCATGCAGCTGAACATACAGCATCTTACCAAGGTCTATCCCCCGAATACACTCGCGCTGGAAGACGTCTCTTTGGAAGTAGCCGAGCGAGAGCTCGTCGTCATCCTTGGCCAGAACGGCGCCGGGAAGACCACCTTGCTCAACTGCGTCCTCGGCTTGGTGAAACCGGACCGGGGAAAGATCCTAGCCGATGGCCAGGACATCCTGGCTAAACCTGGGTTAGCGCGCAGGCAGATTGCAGTCGTCTTTGAGGAAGCCTCAAACATCTATGGCTATATGACGGTGGAGGAAAACCTGCTGCATTCTGGTCTCCTTAATGCCGTTCCCGCTTTCTACCTACGCGAAAAGATCGATCGCCTCCTCGGCGAGTTTGGCCTGTATGAAAAGCGCCACGTACTTGCTCATATGCTCTCGCGAGGAATGAAGCAAAAGCTCGCCCTAGCTGCCGCCTTCCTTAAAGGGGCACCCATGCTTTTTCTTGATGAGCCCACCCTTGGATTGGATGTGGACGCCAAGGCTCAAGTGATCGACGTCCTCTTGCATAACAAAACAGCGTGCAGCATTCTTCTTACAACCCACGACATGCACCTGGCTCACGTGCTAGGAGATCGATTCTACCTGATTCACAGGGGCCGGCTTGTGTGGTCAGGGACCAAGGATGCCCTTCGGGCCTCTGGAATAGCAGACGGCCGCGACCTTGAGGAGATGATGCTGGCCATCGCCCGGACGTCATGTTGAATTCCGTCAGCGCAGCCATAGCAGCCAGCGCCATTAGGAAGTTCGCTGAATACCGAGCTTACTCCTTTGACTTCTTCGTTGGCCTCGTGATCAAGTTCGTGTTCTTCATGGCTGCGATGTATGCGACGCCACTTCGCGAGCCCGTGGAAGCCACCGCCCGGGTCTATGGGTTTGTGATATGGTATCTGACCTCTCACCTGCTTGCCAAGACCGCAAACATTGTGGTCGAGGAGGCTTATATGGGCACGCTAGGTCAGGTTTTGACTGCACGCACGTCTTTTCCCGTTTTTGTCATCAGCGTGGCGGTAATGGAGGTCCTCTTCTCGATTCCCTGGGTCTTAGGTTTCTTAGGGATTGCAGCCCTGTCCACGCCGATACGGTCCGTGCTGCCGTCGCTACTGCATGCGGCTCCTACCGCGGTCGGTTTGGCATGCTTGAACTTCATTGGGGTTGGAGGGATGGCCATTGTGTTACTGGGGCTGTCTTTCCGGTTCAAGCGTGTGGGAGCTCTAACGGAAATCATCTCTTTTTATTTGTTGTTCTTCTCTGGGTTTTTCTTTCCCCCCGATCAGCTGCCTGCGGTTGTCCGGCAAGCTAATAGGCTTTCACCTCTATTCTGGGCTGTCAGGGGCCTGACGGAGGGATGGGCTATCGTTCCCCATCTGCTGGGTAGCAGCATGCTGTGGATCCTCTCGGGCGTTCTGGTGTTCAGATACTACTGGGAGTGGGCCCGCTGGACCGGCCGCCTTACTGCCTACGTCTAGGATGAACTGTTTCGGAGTTCTGTTGACAGCGGAAGAGGATCGTATGATGGATCCTTCCCGTTGGACACCAACCTCTCATGGGGTGACGGGGAGGACTTCCGCCTGCGGGGATCGCCCGGGCGTAGACCCTGGGCAACGTCAGCCAGGCCTGGACCAACGGGTTCGTCGAGCGCCTCCAGGGCACCGTCCTCACCGAGCTGTGGCGCGTGGGGTTCCGCCGTCGGTTCAGTACCCACGTGAGGAGAGACTAGGATGCGGTACGAGAGGTCACTTCCGCCCGGGCCCGCTGGATGAACGTCTCCAGAGGCATGGGTCCGAGGTCGCCTCCGGTGCGGTGCCGCACCGACACCGTGCCGCCCTCAGCCTCGCGGTCGCCCACGACGAGCATGTAGGGGACCTTCCAGACCTGCGCGTCGCGGACCTTCTTCGTGATCTTCTCGTTCCGTCCGTCCACCTCGGCCCGCAGTCCCGCCCCGCGCAGGCGCTCGACGACCTCGCGGGCGTAGGAGAGGTGGCGGTCGGCGATGGGCAGGACGCGCACCTGCTCCGGTGCCAGCCACAGGGGGAAGGCACCGGCGTAGTGCTCGATGAGGATCCCGAAGAAGCGTTCCAGCGACCCGAGGATCGCCCGGTGGATCATCACGGGCCGATGCGGCCGGTTATCCTCGCCCGCGTACTCCAGCCCGAACCGCTCGGGCAGCGTGAAGTCGAGCTGGATCGTGGTGAGCTGCCACTTCCGTCCCAGGGCGTCGAAGAAGTACACGTCGATCTTGGGGCCGTAGAAGTTCGCCTCCCCCGGTGCCCGCGTGTAGGCGACACCCCGGCGGAGGAGGGCAGCTTCCAGGGCGGCCTCCGCGTGGTCCCACACCTCCGGCCGTCCTGCGTACTTCTCGGGGGTCTTCGGGTCGCGGACGGAGAGCATCACCTCGTACCGGTCAAACCCGAACGCCCCGTGCACCGCGAAGGCGAGGTCTAAGAGGTCCAGGACCTCGGACTCGATCTGGTCGTTCCTGCAGAAGATGTGGGCGTCGTCCTGGGTGATCATGCGGACGCGCAACAGCCCGTGGAGCACACCGGACCGCTCGTACCGGTACACCGTGCCGAACTCCGCGAGCCGCACCGGAAGATCGCGGTAGCTGTGGTGCTTGGACTTGTAGATCATGATGTGGAAGGGGCAGTTCATGGGCTTCACGAGGTAGCGCTGCCCCTCGATCTCGATCCCGCTGAACATGTTCTCCCGGTACCAGCTCATGTGCCCGCTCTGCTCCCACAGGGCCTCCCGGGCCACGTGGGGGGTATAGACCCACTGGTAGCCCCGGGCATCCAGCTCGCCCCGCAGGAACTCCTCGATCTCCCGGCGGACGATCGCCCCCCGCGGGTGCCACAGGACGAGCCCGGGCCCGATCTCGTCCTCGATGCTGAAGAGCTCCAGTTCCCGGCCGAGTCTGCGGTGGTCTCGGCGCTTGGCTTCCTCCAGACGGTGAAGGTAGTCCTGGAGCTGGGCCTCGGTGGGGAAGCTGATCCCGTAGATCCGGGCAAGCTGCGCCCGCCGCTCATCCCCCCGCCAGTAGGCGCCGCTCGTGCCCAGGAGCTTGATCGCCTTGATGAGGCCGGTGCGCGGGATGTGCGGGCCCCGGCACATGTCCAGGAACCCGTCCTGCCGGTAGAAGGAGACGCGCTCGTCCGGGATCTCGGACAGAAGCTCCAGCTTGTACGTCTCGCCGAGCTCGGTGTACAGCCGGATCGCCTCCTCTCGGGGGATCTCGATCCGTTCGATCCTCTGGTCGAGCCGGGCAAGTTCGGCCATCTTTGCCTCGATCCTGCCCAGATCTTCGGGCGAAAACGGCCGGCCGATGTCGATGTCGTAGTAGAACCCCTCCTCGATGGGCGGCCCGATGGCGAGCTTGGCTTGCGGGAAGAGTTCCTTGACGGCCTGGGCCAGAAGGTGGGCGGAGGAGTGCCAGAAGACCGCCCGGCCTTCGGGATCCTCGAAGTAGAGGAACCGCACCGTGGCGTCCCGCTCGAGGCGGGTCTCCAGGTCCTTGGGCTCGCCGTCCACCACCGCCGCGAGGGCTCCTTCCTCTCCCCGGAGCCGTGCGACCTCGGCGAGGGTCGTACCCTGCGGCACCCGGATCTCGCTCCCGTCCGGAAACCGGACCCGCACCTCCATCTACATCGCGCTCCCCGTGGCCCGGACGTGGAGGGTGTCGATGTGTCGGGCGATGGACTCCGAGAACCCACAGTTGATGAGCCGCCGGATGCGGTTCTCGGACATCTCGTGCCGGAACTCCGCCACGCGGGCTATCCCCCGGCCGAACGCCGGCCCCTTCTCGGCACCGCCGGCGAGGACCACGAGGGCTTCCAGGACCGGCTCGGGAAGTCCGGAGACTTCGCGGGCAAAGCCGAGCCGCTCCTCCAGGGCCTGGACAAACCGCTCCGCGGCTTCCGGCTGGCGGCCCAGCTGCACCCGCAGCCGGCCCACGCCGTAGGCCACGTGCCGGGCCTCGTCCTCGTGGGACCGTACGAAGAGGGTGCGGCTCGCCTCATCGGGCGCCACCTTCTGGAGGAAGTCAAAAAGGTCGAGGAACGTCCCCTCCCCCAGCACGTGCAGGAGGAAGGAGGCCTTGTCGAACTCCTCCTGCTGGATGAGGCCGCGCAGCGACGCCTCGGTCTCCGGGTAGTGCCCCACGAACCCGACTCCGTTCAGGAACAGCCGCTTCGTGAAGGCCTCCACGTGCCGCGCCTCGTCCACCACCTGGGTGGAAAGGAACAGGACAGGCTCGAGATACGCAGGGTGGATCCGGCCGATGAACTTGCTCGGCACGTACCAGGCGGCGAACTCCTGCTGGACCATCCACGTGAGGACGGTGCACAGGGCCCGCTCAAGCGGCTCCGGAACGCCACGCCCGAGCTCCCACGGCGTGTCCTGGCTTGCGTTCCACTGCCGCTCCTTGGCCTGCTCGTACAGGCGCTCCACGCCTTCGGCCCACACCACGTGGTGCTCCACCACGGTGAAGTCGAAGGCCTCCCCGGCTCCCGGCGGGTGGAGTCCCCGAGGGCCGAGCCCCCGCGGATCTACACGGTCGGGCGGTGCACCGAGGAACCGTGCGAGCAGGAGGTCTTGCGTCTTTTGCTCCATGGCGTCGCTGGAGCCGATGATGGGGCCTTGCGGGCCTTCCGTCAAGCGCCGGGAGGCGACCGGCGCCACTTCACCGTACAGCCTACCGGCCGCGTGTCCTCTACCGGGACGGGCTCGCCAGCGAGGAGGGCATCCAAGGCATCCCGGAGGTAGTGGGCCCGCACGCGGGATGGGTCCTCGTAGTTGTCGTCGATGGCGCCGTGGTAGCGGAGCCGACGGTCCCGGTCGAAGACGAACACTTCGGGAGTGCGCTCCGCACCGTACGCCCGCGCCACCTCCTGGGTCTCGTCAAACAGGTACGGGAAGGGATACCCCTTCAGGCGGGCCCGCTTCTGCATCTCCTCGAAGCTGTCCTCGGGGTACTGGGTGGGGTCGTTGCTGTTGATGACGAGGAACTGGACTCCGCGGTCTAGGTAGTCCCGCTGGATCGCGATCATCCGGTCCTCCCACGCCTGCACGTACGGGCAGTGGTTGCAGCTGAAGATGACCACGAGGACGGGCGTGTCTGCGTAGTCGTCGGTCCCGTGCATTCGGCCGTCCACGCCCGGAAGCCGGAATGGGATGAGGGGATCGCCGATCCGGATGCGTGCCATAGTCACCTCCTTGACTGGGTCTTGGTCTTGGTGGCGAGGGCCCGTCGGACCGCGCGCCGGATCGTCTCGGCGGAAGGAAGAGGCGAGATCCGGCCGTCTTCCCACCGGTAGACGCGGCACGTGAGGCGGTAAGGGCCTGCGGACGGGACGATGTCCTCGCCCTCCACCAGGATCGTAGGGGAGCCGGGGAAGCGCAAGCGTTCTGCCTCCTCCTCCGTGTCCACCCGCACCATCTCCACCTGGGCCCGTACACCCTCCTCCTCGAGCACCGCCCGGAGGCGGCTTAGGGCTTCCTCATGGGAGGGACATCCCTCCCAGTACAGGAGGGTCACCCGCAGGGCGGGGGTGGAGGTGTCGTGTCGCTCGGTCACGGTCACCTCCTGCGCGTCGCAAGGCGCAGTCCCTCGTAGACGTTCTGCTCGGTGACGACGAGGTCCATGTAGACGTCCTGAGGCCCCATGGGCACCTCGTCCACCACCTGGCACTCGTAGGCGAGTCCCACAAGCCAGCAATCGGGCCGGGCAAGACGCAGCAGCTTGTCGTAGTAGGCCCACCCGTGGCCGATCCGGCCGCCCCGACGGTCGAAGACGACACCCGGCACGAGGATGAGGTCCACGTCCCGGACGTCCCACTGCTTTGCCGGCCGCTCCCGCAGCGCGGCCTTTGGTTCGAGGATCCGGAAGGCACCCGGCTCGAGCTCGTCGAGATCCTCAAGGGCGAACAGCCCCAGGACCTCCTCGCCCCGCTCGTCCCGGGTGCAGTACGGGACGACGACCTTCTTGCCAAGCTCCAGGGCCCTCGGGATGAAGCTCCGGGTGCGGACCTCGCTCCCGGTGTCGAGGTAGAACTGGACGGCCCGCGCATCCCGGAAGGCCGGGAGGGCCAAGACCCGCTCGAGGATCGCGCGGCTTTTCCCGTCCTTGTCCGGCTCAGCCGCGCGGGCCTTCGAGATCCAATTCCGGAGCTCCCCCTTCAGGGTGCGGACACCCGCGCTGTCGGCCACATCCAAGATGGTACACCGTCACAGCCCTTCGTGCGGTCGTTACATTCCGATCGCCCGGCTCCCGGAGCCGGTGGAGAGACCCGCCGCGTCAGCCGAGCACCTCCGGCAGCAGGAACACCGTCAACCCCGTGCCCGCGGGCGGGATCTGGCGGAAAGGACCGTGGGTGCCTCCCACGGCTTTACGCGGTAGAGATCGACCACGAACTCGCCGATCCCCGCCGCATGGCCCCCGTAGGTGCCGAGCTCCCGGTAGTCCACGAGCAGGCGGCTTTTCCAGGTGCCCGAGGCCACGAGCGGAAACGGGGGGCTTGCGGCAGGCTGAAAGGTGCCGTGCCTGCAGCGCTCACGGCCAAAAACCGCACGCCCCGCTGCCCCTCCGCGAGCGCAAGACCCCGGGCCACGTCAACCAGGGCCGGCGCAGATCCCACCGCCAACGCCCCGAGGCTCACCGTTCTGAGGAACTCCCTGCGGTTCACCATCGCTCTCCCCTCCTCCCCTAGACGCTCAGCCGACCACCCATTCGCCTTCACGTGAGTAACCCGTCGCCGTCACTTTCCCACGCCGGTTCGCCTTCCGCGGCGTCAGCCGCCTGCGCCGGACCCAGAGGAATTGGCTTTCACATCGCCCCCCGGTTTGTGGGCGCGGAAGATCACAGACCGCGCCACCGAAGACTGCCGTGCGGGAGGGATCAGCCGGCGCATGAGGGCGATGAGCTCCGGCGTGAACAGCGGGTACTGCTCGCACTCGTCCACGCCGAACGGCAGCACCTCACCCCGCTCGATCTCGACGAAGCCGGCCTTCTGCAGCTTGTTGACGAAGACACGCTCCGCCAGGGCTCCCGAGAGTCAACCCGCCCACGCCGCAGGACTGGTCATCACCTCGGCCGGCAGGTCCTCGTCCACCACGATGTCCGCCACCACCATCCGGCCGCCCGGCCTCAGGATCCGGTAGACCTCCGCGAACACCCGAGACTTGCGGGGCGAGAGGTTGATCACCCCGTTGCTCAGGGCCACGTCCACGCTCGCTCGCGGCAGCGGGATCGCCTCGATCTCCCCGAGCACCCACTCCACGTTGGCGACACCGGCCTTGTGTGCGTGCCGTGCGGCCACCTCCAGCATCTCGGGCAGCATGTCCAGGCCGATGGCCCGCCCGCTGGGTGCCACCTGCTGCGCCGCGAGGATCGTGTCGATGCCACCCCCGCAGCCCAGGTCGATCACCGTCTCTCCCGGCCGCAGCCTCGCCGCCCGGACGGGGTTGCCGACCCCCAGGGCCTGCTCGACGGCACCCCGGGGGAGTTGCGCGAGCTGCTCGGGGTCGTACAGACGCTCCGCCGCCCGAGACGCCGTGCCCACGACGTTCCGGTAGGCCTCCCGGACCAGATCGCGAATCGCCTCCTGACCCAGCAGGTCCATGGATGGGTGCCGGCTTGCGTGGACGTGATCACTCATCTCTGCCCTCCCAGCTCACGGATCAACGCCTCGATCCTCGCGCGGGTCTCCCCGGGCAGCGCGGCAGCCTCCCCCGATCGCCGGAGCAGGGCCCGAATGTGGCGGGCGAACTCCAGCTCCCCGCAGCAATGCCGGCACAAGCCCAGGTGCTCTTCCAGTTCTTCTTCCTGCAGCCGCTCCAGGTTGCGGTCCAGGTATGCCCACAGCCGGGCCACGGCCTCCCTGCAGCTGATCACGTGTCGCCCTCCCCTCGGGCGATGAGATGGTGGCTCACCGCGTACTCCCACAGCTCCCGTTCCAGTTGCTTGCGTCCCCGGTGAAGCCAGCTCAGGACGGTCCCAACCGGCCTCCCGCTGATCGCTCCGATCTCCCTGGCCGTGAAATCGTAGACGCAGGCCAGGATCACCGCCACCCGGTACTGGGGGAGCAACCCCTGGAGCACCTGCAGGATCTGTGCGTCGTCGAACAGGTCCAGGAAGTCCAGGTGCACCCGATCGGAGTACGGAAACGGGTCCTCCTCGGCGATCTTGTCGAAGAGGTCGAAGTCCTCCCCCACCGAACGGTGCAGGGCGTCGTTCATCTCCACCCGGACGCGGTCGTAGAAGGCACTCGTGAGGACCCGCGTGAGCCACCGGCGGGGGTGCTCGCGATCCCTCAGGGTTCCGAATGCCCGGAAGGCCCGCAGCAGTGCGTCCTGCAGGAGGTCCTCCGCGTCCGTCCGCTTCCCGCACAGCCGGACCGCCAGGCCGTACAGGTAGTCGAGGTGCGGTCGGACACACGCCTCATAGCTCAGGGCAGGCCCCGCCGCCTCCGCCATCTCCCTCTCCCCGCCTCGCCCCGCCTGCATGGCCCGCGGGTCCCGTCTTCCCGGAAACTGCCCGAAGTTCCAGCCAAACAGGCTTCCGCCCTCTCCCGCCCTTCACGATTCCAGGCTCACCGTCACCAGCACCGCATTCCGGAGGATGTCTAGCACCGGGGAAGTCCTCTGCACGTACTCACACAGCGCGACGATCTCGTCCCGGGGCGCGTCGGCCTTCACGCGGTACGCCACCCGGATCCCCTCATACCCGGGCCGCACCCGGTCCGACAGGCCCAGGAAGCCGTGGAGGTCGACGTCACCTTCCAGCGTGAACTCCAGGCTGTCCACCCGGATGCCTCGTGCGGCCGCGTTGTAGACGAACCCCACCGCAAGGCAGGACGCCAGGGCGTGCAGGACGGCTTCCACCGCGTTGGGCGCCGCGTTCGTGCCGAGCAGCACGGGCGGTTCGTCCCCTTCCAGGACGAAGGGCCTGGTGCGCGAGGTGTCCTCCTGCCCGGCTCCGTAGAAGCCCTGGACCTTGGTCCGGCACCGGCCGCCGCCCACCCACTCGCTCGTGGCCCGGAACGTGAACCGTGCAAGGCCCGGATTCGCCTTGATGGCCTCCACGGTCCCTACCAGCCGCTCCACATCTACCCCGTTCAGGCTCTTCTTGCCGTCCACGACCCCCACCCCCTCTCCGTGGTATCCGGCTCCTACGGGGAAAGACGACCCCCGCCCTCCGCTTTATTGCGGGCGGACACAACTTGGGGCCTACGCCTATCGACCCGGTCCTGCGGTCGCTCGAGGATCGGGCAGACGCACGGGATCCCGCTCGTCCGACGCGCGGCCCGCTGCCGCAGGCGCCGGAGCTCGTCGTGCAACGCCTGCAGCGCCTGGAGCTGGGCTTCTACCTCTTGGAGCTTGCGCTCGAGCTGGCGACGGACGTGCCCGCAGGGTACCTCTCCTCGATCCCTCAGCTCCACGACCTCCAGCATCTCGCGCAGCGTGAACCCTGCCCGTTTTGCACACAGCACGAACCGCAACCGCTCCCGGTCCCCCTCATCGTACATCCGGTATCCGGAAGCCGACCTGTGGGGCCGCAAGAGGCCCACCGCCTCGTAGTACCGCAGGGTCCTCGGGTTGAGCCCGAACTCCCGCGCCAGCACCCCGATGCGCACGCCACCCTGTACCGTCCGCGGCATCCCTACCTCCCCGACCTTCCCCTCGTCTTTCCCTCCACGGACCGCGGCAACAGACGCCCGGCCAAAGAGCGAGCCAGCACTAGGCTCACGCTCGCCGCCATGGCCAGCATCGCCCACACCGGCCTGACGAGTCCCGATACCGCCGCCAGGACTCCCACTCCGTTAAACGCGAGGGCCAGGACCACGTTCTGCACGGTCAGGCGGGAGCTGCGCTTGGCGAGCTCCACCGCTTCCACCACCGCTGCGAGCCGCTTCCCCACCAGGACCACGTCCGCGCTCTCCACCGCCACGTCGGCTCCGGTGCCGACGGCGATTCCCACGTCCGCCTGCATGATGGCCGGCGCGTCGTTGATCCCGTCGCCTACCATGGCGACCCGACGTCCCGCGCGCTGGAGCGCCCGAACGACATCCGCCTTCTGCTGCGGGAGCACCTCGCTTAACACCTCCCCGATGCCCGCCTCCTCCGCCACGGCCCGCGCGGTGCGCTCGTCGTCGCCGGTGAGGAGGACCACCCGCAGGCCCCTTCTGCGCAGCTCCCCGACGGTCCTGACGGCATCGGGCTTGAGCCGATCCGCGATCCCCAGTACTGCCACCGCCTCGCCGTCTGCGGCCACGAGCACCGCGGTCTGCCCCGCCTCCCGGAGCTCCGCAGCCGCCGCCCGGAACGGGGAAGGGTCCACCCCGCCTTCCACGAGGAACCGGTCCGTGCCCACCAGCACCCGACTCCCCCCGACCTTCGCCGCCACCCCGCGGCCGGGGCGGGCGGAGAACTCCTCCGGCTCTAGCAACGGGATCCCCCGCACCTCGGCGCCCTCCACGATGGCCCGGCCGAGTGGGTGCTCGGAGGGTCGTTCTGCGCTGGCGGCCAGCTGTAACACTTCTTCTTCCGGCATGCCGCGGGTGGAGCAGGCCACGAGGTGGGGCCTCCCCTCCGTGAGGGTCCCGGTCTTGTCGAAGACGAAGGTGTCCACCCGGCCGAGGAGCTGGAACGCCTCCCCGGACCGCATGAGGATCCCGCGCCCTGCGGCTTCCCCGGAGGCCCGCACGATGGCGAGCGGGGTGGCCATGCCGAGCGCGCACGGATAGCCCATCACGAGCACGCTGAGGGCCGCAAACACCCCGCGCGCCGCATCGGGCCTGCCGGTCAGGATCGATGCGCCCACCGTCCACAGGACAAACCCCGCCGCAGCGGCCGCGAACACCGCGGGCACGAACCAGAGCAGCACCCGGTCCACGACCCGCAGGATGCCCGGCTTGAGGGCCCTCGCCTCCGCCACGTGCCGGGCCACGGACTGCAGGAAACTGTCGGCCCCCACCCGGGTCACCCGGACCACGAGGCTGCCCCACTGGTTCAGGGATCCGCCTACGACCTCGTCTCCCGGAAGCTTGTCCACGGGAAGGGGCTCTCCCGTGAGCAGGCTCTCGTCCACCGCGGAAGCGCCCTCCACGACCGCGCCGTCTGCGGGGACGCGCTCTCCCGGCCGCACCCGCAGCAAGTCCCCCGGCCGCAGCTGGTCTACGGGCACTTCCTCCTCCGCTCCGTCCGGGCGCAGCCTCCACGCGGTGCTGGGGTTCAAACTCAACAGCTTCCGCACGGACTGCGAAGCCCGCACGTGGACGAGCACCGATAGGTACCCGCCCACCAGGTGGAACGCGAGCACGTACACCGCAGCCCCGAAGAACTCGCCCGCTGGGAAGCCCGCGGCACAGAGGCCTGCGACGCCACCCGCCAGCCCGGCGAGGGCTGCGGCTGCGGCCAGGACGTCCTGGTTGAGGATGCCCCGGCGCAGGGACTGCCAGGCGTTGCGCAGGACCCAACGGGCAGGTCCTAGGGCCGCAAAGCCGGCCAGAAGGCCCATCACCAGGACACGCGTCCGAGTGGGCCCCCACCACGAGGACGTCAGCATGAGCGCCGAGGCGGTCGCAAGTAGCCCTGCTGCGACCCAGGCCAGCCGCCGCGCCTGCGCGAGCTCCCGTTCCTCTTCCGCGAACCGGTCCGCTTCGTCAGGCGGGTGCACGGTGAACCCGACCGCCTGGAGAGCCGCGGTGACCGCCTCGGGGGTGAGGCGGGCGGGGTCGTACTCCACCAGGGCTTCCTGGTGCGCGATGGAGACGTGCACGGACCGCACGCCCGAAAGCCTCAACACCGCCCTGCGCACGGACTCCACGCACAGGGAGCAGTGCATCCCGCCGAGCTTTAGGTGGAGCCTGGCTGCACTCACCGCGACCACCTCCCACGGGAACCCTACGACTTCCAGCTCGCTGGAAGGTCAAGACCTAGCCGGGCGGTACCGCCCGCTGCATCCGGACTCTTCCATACGGACTTCGGGGTCCTGCACGCTTTCGGGAAGCGGTGGTGCGGTGCGAAGCCTGCCCCGTGGCCTCTCGTAGCGGACTTGGTGAAGAGCCAGGAGGGTCTTGACAAACCGGGCCGGGATCGGCTAGTGGCTAGGGTAAGCGACCGGAAGGGGCCAGGACGCCCCTGGCGGGCTAGCCCGCCAGGGGCGTTTCGTTTTACCCCCGGCGGAGGCGACCGCATGACGACGTCGATGGTGGGCGCGATCTCGGTGTTCCTCATCACGTACGCAGCCATCGCGTTCGAGAAGCTCAATCGGACCGTGGCCGCGGTCGCGGGGGCCGCGGTGTTGCTGGCATTGAACATCCTGAGTCCGGGGGAGCTACTGCGGAGCTACGTCCACTGGGAGACTTTGGGGCTGCTGTTCGGGATGTTCGTGCTCGTGACGGCCCTCTCCGAGGCAGGGTTTTTCTCCTGGCTGGCCCTCGTGATTGCCCGCGCGCTCGACTACCATCCGCTCCGGCTGTTCGTGGCCTTTCCCCTTCTAACGGGTCTTCTGGCCGCCTTTATGGACTCCATCACGGTCATGCTCTTCTTCGCAACCCTCACATACGAACTGAGCCGGCTTTTGAGGTTCGATCCGGTTCCCATGGTGGTGGCGGAAGTGGTGACCGCGAACATCGGCGGCGCAGCCACCCTGGTCGGGGATCCCCCGAACGTCATCCTCGGCATGATGCACGGGTACACGTTCAACGACTTCGCCGTCCACAACGGCCCGCTTGCGCTGCTCGCCCTCCTCTGCGCGATCGGAGTTGCCTTCTGGCTCTGCCGGGGAGAGCTGATCCCCGGTGAACGCTCGGATTTGGATGAGCTCTGCCCGCCCGAGCCCCTCCAGGCGATCACGGATGCGTGCCTGTTCCGGGTGGGCGTTGCGGCGTTCTGCACCGCGGTCTTCCTCCTGGTCATCCACTCGTCTGTGGAGCGCGCGCTCCGTCTCCCTCCGGTCACCGCCCCGCTGGCCTCGCTTTTGCCGGCTGTTGCGCTCCTCGCGGTGCTGCCGGACCGGGCGAAGCGCGTGGCCGGAAAGGTACACTACGACGTCTTCCTGTTCCTCATCGGGCTGTTTGCGATCGTGGGAGGGCTTGAGAAGACCGGTGCCATTCGGGAACTCGCCCGCGTCATCGGCGACGTGTTCCGGGACCAGCACCTGGGTCTGGCCTCCACCCTGATGTGGTTCTCAGCCGCCTCCTCGGCCATCGTGGACAACGTGCCCTTCGCGCTCAGCATGGGGTACGTGATCGGAGAGCTCGCCCGGCAAGCCGGAGCACCCGCCCTCTCCCTGATGGTGTGGGCGGTATCCCTCGGCACGGACATCGGCGGCAACCTGACCCCGATCGGCGCCTCGGCCAACGTGGTGGCCTACACCACACTGGAACGGCTCGGTCACCCGATCGGATGGGGACGCTGGCTGCGGCTCGCCCTCCTGCCCACGCTCGCTGCCCTTCTCGTCTCGAACCTGGGTCTGGCGGTCAAGCTGTGGGCGCGCTTTTTCTGACAGGTCCCGGGACGCAGACGAACGCCACCTGGACGGTCTTCTAGGCCGCTTTGATCTCCGGACCGCGAGCCTCTTCTCCCAGAGCGTCTGAAGGGGACCGCTCCTCGAAGACGGCGTCCGGCCACAGAGAAACGTGAATGAGATCTGACACCCCTTGCCGGGACGTTCAGGCCGGAGAGGTCTTCGGGTACGCTTGAGCCGTGAAGGCCGCAGTTCTCCACCGGTTCGGGCGGCCCCTGCGTCTTGTGGACCGTCCGCGGCCCAGGGCTCGCACCGGTGCAGTGGTCGTGCGGGTCCGCGGGGCCGGGGTGTGCCACAGCGACATCTCCATCGCGGAAGGGCGGTTCGGGAGCGTGCGCCTCCCGCGCATCCTCGGTCACGAGATCGCAGGCGAGGCCGAAGGCGTGGGGAACGTCCTCGTGTACGCCAGCTGGGGCTGCGGTCGCTGCTCGTGGTGTAGCCGCGGCGAGGAGCAGCTGTGCCGGGAGTGGACCGCCGCCGGCTGGACCCACGACGGCGGGTACGCGGAGTGGGTGTGGGTCCCCTCCCGACGCTACCTCATCCCCCTGGGAGACCTGGATCCGGCGTACGCGGCACCCCTCGCCGACGCCGGGGTCACTCCCTACCGGGCGGTCCGGCGGGCCCTCCCGTGGCTTGGGGAGGGGTCTGTGGCCCTCGTCATCGGCGTGGGCGGGTTGGGACAGTTCGCCATCCAGTACCTGAAGCTGCTGGCCGGCGCCCGGGTGGTGGCCGTGGACCGAGTCCCCCAAAAGCTCTCGTGGGCCAGGGAACTGGGCGCAGACGAGGTGCTCCGGCCCGGTGACCCTCTCCCGCGGGTCGGGGCGGTCTTCGACTTCGTCGGCTCCTCCCGCACCCTCGCCATGGGCACATCGGCCCTCCAGCCGGGCGGGATCCTCGTCCAGGTAGGGGAGGCAGGAGGACGGCTCCCCTTCGGGTGGGACCACGTTCCCCAGGAAGCGCACCTCACGAACTCCGTGTGGGGATCCCTCGGGGAGCTCCGGGAGGTCGTGGCCCTCGCCCTGGAGGGGAGGATCCGGTGGCGCGTGGAGAGGATGCCCCTGGAGCGGGTCAACGAGGCGCTGGCGCGCGTGCGCTCCGGAACGGTGGTGGGTCGGATCGTCCTCGTGCCGTAGAACTCCGCGGGCTTCGCGTTTCGTCGCGCCCTAGAGGCGGAAGGCGTCGGGCAGCACCTCGACGGCGAGCGGTGTTCCGTTCCGGTCCAATTGGACCGCCACCACGTCGAACCGGCAGGCACGCGCCCAAAGGCGCCGCCGCTGGAGGTAGGCTTCCGCAAGGCGCGCCACCTGCCGGCGCTTGTGCGGGGTCACCGCCTCGAAGGGATCGCCTGCCGCATGGCCACAGCGCGCCTTCACCTCCACGAACACGACCACGCCACCATGCTCGCACACGAGGTCCAGCTCGCCGAAGGCGAACTGCACGTTCCGGTCCAGCACGCGGTAGCCCAGCCGTCGCAGCGCCGCGGCCGCCGCGTCTTCCGCAGCGGACCCGATCTTCCTCCGGTTCACCCTACCGGAACGAACGCGGGTCCGGGCCGGTTCGGAAGGGCGCGAAGCTCAGGCGGTGTACCGGCGAGGGCCCCAGGCGCGCGAGGGCGAGGAGGTGCTCCCGGGTCGGGTACCCCTTGTGCCGGGCGAACCCGTAGCCGGGGTAGAGCCGGTCCAGCTCGACCATGATCCGGTCGCGCTCCACCTTCGCGAGGATGGAGGCGGCGGCCACCAGGGCCACCTGCGCGTCACCGTTCACCACGGTTCGCTGCGGGAACGGGATGGGGATCGGCCAAGGGCCATCCACCAGGACGAGGTCCGGTGCCTGAGGCAGAGCCTCCACCGCCCGCCCCATCGCGAGGGCCGCAGCCTTCCGGATGTTCAGGGTGTCGATCTCCTCCACCGAGGCGACCCCCACCGCCCACGCGTCCACCTGCCGGGTGATCTCCTCCGCGAGCGACGCCCGGAGGCCGGGGGGGAGCCGCTTGCTGTCCGCCACTCCCGGGATCCGGAGGGGGCCGCTCGTCTGGACCGCGGCAGCCACCACAGGTCCGGCCAGCGGGCCGCAGCCTGCCTCGTCCACGGCGCTCAAGATCCTGTACCCCGCGCGGCGCAGACGGCGCTCCAGGGTTCCTGTGGCTAGTGGACGAGCCCGATCCGGTGGGGCGGCCAGTACACGACGACGGCCCGGCCCACCACGTTCCGGACCGGGACCAGCCCGAAGAACCGGCTGTCCTCGCTGTTGCACCGGTTGTCCCCCAGGACGAAGAGATGCCCCTGGGTCACGGTCTTCGGCCCGTAGTTCTGGACGCAGGAAGCGTCCCCGCGGGTGGGCGTGAGGTCGGGCCGGGCCTGTCCGTTCACGTAGACGACGCCCTGGCGCAGCTCCACGCGGTCGCCTGGAAGGCCCACCACGCGCTTCACGAAGTCCTTACCGGGGTTCAGGGGGTAGCGGAACACGATCACGTCCCCTCGCTGGATCGGCGCAATTCGGTAGTAGAACTTCGCCACGAGGATCCGGTCGCCAATCTGGAGGGTCGGTTCCATCGAGCCGGAGGGGATGAAGAACGCCTGGACCACGAAGGTGATGATGAAGAACGCGAGGACTACAGCGAACAGTGCTGCGTCGATCGTCTCGACGACCGTGCGCCGAAAGGTCGGGGAAAGACCGTAAAGTTCCCGGACCGCAAGCCGCAGGACGATGAGGGCCGCCGCGGCCAGGAGGATCAGGACCGGGATGCTCATCTCGTTCCGGATGAGGGCCAACTGGAGCACGGGCTAGCGCTTCTCCTTGATCCGCGTCTCCTTACCCACCTTCTCCCGCAGGTAGTAGAGCTTCGCCCGCCGCACCCGCCCCCGCCGCACCACCTCGATCCGCACGAGGTTCGGGGAGTGCAGGGGAAAAATCCGCTCCACGCCCACCCCGTGGGAGATCCGCCGGACTGTGAACGTCTCCCGTAGCCCTCCGCCACGGCGGGCGATCACGACGCCCTCGAACACCTGCACCCGCTCCCGGCCACCTTCGCGCACCTTCGTGTGGACCCGGACGGTGTCACCGGGCCCGAACTCCGGGATGTCCGATCTCTGCTGCGCCCGCTCGACGAGTTCGATCCTGTTCATGGGTCTGCTCCTCGGCCCTTCGCCTCGTCATTATAGCGCGGGCACCCGCTCCATCTCGGAGCGGACCTCCTCCAGGAGCCGCCGATCCTCCTCGGTGAGCTCGGCCCTCTCCAGGAGGTCCGGCCTCCGGAGGAGCGTGCGCCGCAGCGCTTCCTTCCGCCGCCACCGGGCGATCGCCCGGTGATCGCCCGAGAGCAGTACTTCGGGCACCCGCATCCCGCGGAACTCCGCGGGCCGGGTGTAGTGGGGGTAGTCCAGGAGGCCACTTGCGAACGACTCCTCCCGCACGGACGCCTCGTCCCCCACCACGCCCGGCACGAGCCGGGCGGTGGCGTCCACGATCACCATCGCCGCGAGCTCCCCGCCGGTGAGGATGTAGTCGCCGATAGAAACCTCCTCAGCACCCAGACCCCTCACCACCCGCTCATCCACCCCCTCATACCGGCCGCACAGGATCACAAGATGCGGCTCCCGCGCCAGTTCGGACGCCATCCGCTGGTCGAACCGCCGCCCCTGGGGAGAGGTGAGGAGGATGCGGCCGCGGCTGTTCGCCTCGCGCTCGATGGCCTCCACCGCCCCGAAGAACGGTTCGGGCTTCATGACCATCCCCGGTCCTCCGCCGTAGGGGTAGTCGTCCACCGTGCGGTGCCGGTCCGTGGTGAAGTCCCGGAGGTTCCAGACCTTGATCACGAGCACCCCGCGCTCCTGGGCCCGCTTTAGCACCCCGACCCGGAGCGGCACGAACGCCTCCGGGAAGATCGTCACGATGTCGATCCGCATCACCCACCCACCAGCCCCGGCAGGAGCCGCACGGTGATCCGGCCGGCCTTGGGGTCGATCTCCTGGACCACGTCGGCGATGGCCGGGAGGAGGATCTCGCCATCCCCCTCCACTACGTAGACGTCGTTCGCGCCGGTCCGCAGGACCTCGCGGACCCGGCCCAGTACCTCGCCCTCCACGGTGCGCACCTCAAGGCCCAGGATATCGGCCACGTAGAACTGTCCTTCGGGCAGCGCCACCGCCTCCTCCCTCCGCACGTGGAGCTCCTCCCCCCGCAGCGCCTCGGCCGCCTCCAGGGTGTCCACGCCCCGGAGCTTCAGGAGGAAGAAGCGGCCGTGGGGCCGGACGGCCTCCACGTCGTAGGGCACCGCGCGGGCCGGGTCTCCGACCAAGACCTGCCGCAGCCGCAAAAACCGGTCGGGGAAGTCCGTGTCCGGGAGAACCCGCACCTCGCCCCGCAGGCCGTGGGGCCTTGTGATCACGCCGATCCGGAGCGTCCTCATCCCCCATCCCGGATCTCCATCACGATCCCGTCCTTCACGACGATCTCGGTTCGGGCGAGCTTCCGGAAGAGGTTGTCGCCGACCTGCACCTCCACCAAGGCGTCCACCGTGCCGTGGGGGAACTCCGTCGCAAGCTCCAACCGCTCGGCCTCCCGGAGCCGGTCCTGGAGTTCGGCCCGCAGGGCCTCCTGGCGCGACCGCTCCAGCTCCAGCTGCTGGCGGACGGCCCGGCTCTGCGGGGTGATCTGCCGCTCCAGCTCCATGCGCCGGATCTGGGAGTCGATCCGGCCGATGAGGTCCTCCACGCTCCGGAGCGCCTCCTGCAGCTCGCGCTTGTAGCCCTCCTTGAAGGCCTCCGTGACGATCGCCTTGATCACCACCGGTCGGATCACCGTGATCGAGTTCATGGCGTCCTCTCCTCCACGATCTCTACCTGCACCCGCTCCCCACTCCGGGTGGCGGCCGCCCGCACGAGGGTGCGCAGGGCCCGGGCCGTGCGGCCGCCCCGCCCGATCACCTTTCCCCGGTCCTCCGGCGCCACATGGACGCGCAGGACGGTCCCCCCTTCATCCGAGGCCTCCTCCACCCGCACGGCTTCAGGGGCATCCACGATCCCGCGCACGATGTACTCCACGAGCGCCCGCAGGTCCGGCATCTCACGAGGCCGCCCGGCGCTGCTTCCTCTGCTCCTGCCAGATCCGCAGCACGCCGGTCTTCTCCAACAACACCCGGGCCGCGTCGGTGGGCTGGGCTCCCTTTGCGAGCCACTGCAGGGCCTTTTCGGTGTCGATGTGGATCGTCGAGGGATCGGTGCGCGGGTTGTAGTACCCGATCGCCTCGATGTACCGCCCGCTGCGGGGTGCGCGGCTGTCGGCCACCACCACGCGGTAGAACGGCTCGTGGCGCTTGCCGAGCCGCATCAACCGGATCTTGACCGCCACTGAGACCTCCTTCCTGGAGCTTCTCGCTCCGACTGGTTTTTGCTCCTCACAACGGCCACCGGATCTTGCCCGCCCGGCGGCCTGCGGCCTCAAGCTGCCGCACCATGCGCTTGGCTTCCTCGAACTGCTTGAGGAGCCGGTTCACGTCCTGCACGGTGGTCCCGCTCCCCCGGGCGATCCGTCGCTTCCGGCTGCTGTTCAGGATCGAGGGGTTCTGCCGCTCCTCCGGGGTCATGGAGTTGATGATCGCCTCGATCCGCAGAAGCTCCCGCTCGTCCACCTGCTCCTTCCACCCCCGCACCTGGCCGAGGCCCGGGATCATCTCCAGGAGGCTGGTGAGCGGGCCCATCTTCCGTACCTCCCGCAGCTGTTGGCGGAAGTCCTCCAGGGTGAACTCCGCCCGCCGCAGCTTGCGCTCCAGCTCCGCCGCGCGCTCGGCGCTCATGGCCTCCTGAGCCTTCTCGATCAGGGTGAGCACGTCCCCCATCCCGAGGATCCGGGAGGCCATCCGGTCCGGGTGGAAGGGTTCTAAGGCGTCCAGCTTCTCCCCGGTCCCTATGAACAGGATCGGCTTACCCGTCACCGCCACGATCGAGAGCGCTGCACCGCCCCGCGCATCCCCATCCAGCTTCGTGAGGACGATCCCGTCGATCCCCAACTGCTCGTTGAACTGTCGGGCGACCGAAAGCGCCTCCTGCCCGGTCATGGCGTCCACCACGAGGAGCACGTGATGGGGGTGGGCGGCTTCCCGCACCTGCCGCAGCTCCTCCATGAGGGAGGCGTCCACGTGGAGGCGGCCGGCGGTGTCCACGAGGACGAAGTCGTGGCCGCTCCCCCGCGCGTGGGCGATGGCCCGCGTGACGACCTCCACGGGGTCCTTCGTATCCAGAGTGAACACCGGGACGCCGGCTGCTGCACCCACCACCTGGAGCTGCTTCGTGGCCGCCGGCCGTCGCAGATCGGCGGCCACCAGGATCGGATGCCGGCCCCGCTTCTTGAGGTGCAGGCTCAGTTTCCCCGTCGTGGTGGTCTTGCCGCTCCCGTGCAGACCGCACAGAAGGACCACGGTGGGCGGCTTTGGGGATGGCACAAGCTCCCGGTGCTCGCTTCCCAGTAGCCGCACGAGTTCCTCGTACACGATCTGGATCACCTGCTGTGCCGGGTTCAGGTGCCGCCACACCTCGCGCCCCAGCGCCTGCTCCCGCAGGCGCTGGATGAAGTCGCGGGCCACTTGGAAGTGGACGTCGGCCTCCAGGAGCGCCAGCCGCACTTCCCGCAAGGCCGTGTCCACGTCCTCCGGCCGCAGCACGCCGCGGCCGCCCATCCTCCGGAAGGTCTCCTGCAACCGGTCGCGCAGGGTCTCAAACATCGGTCCCTCCCGCCTTGACGGCCCGATAGACCCGGAACCCGCCGCCCCGTTCCACCTCCTCCGCGTTCCCGAACACCTGGGCGATCAGGCGGCCCAGGGTCTTGGCACCCTGGGCGGTGCGCGCCACCAGGTAGAAGGTGCCGCCAGGCCGCAGGTGCGCCCGGGCACCCTCGATGATCGCCCGCACCACCCCTCGACCGGCCCGGATCGGCGGGTTCGTCACGATGAGGTCGAAGGTCTCACCCGCCACCGGCTCGTAGAGGGATCCCTGCCGCACCTCCACGTTCCGGAGGCCCGCCCGCGCGGCGTTGCGGCGGCTCAACTCCACCGCCCGCTCGTTCACGTCCACGAGGACCGCCCGGCCCAGGGGTGCCTGGGAGGCCGCCACGATCCCGATCACCCCGTACCCGCACCCCACGTCGAGGATCTCGTCCGTGGGCCGCACGTGGAGGGCCTCTAGGAGGAGGCGCGTGCCCCGGTCCACCCCGCGGTAGCTGAACACCCCGCGGTCGGTCTCAAAGACGTACAGACGGCCTCCGACCCGCAAGAAGACCTCCCTCGGACGCGAGGGCACGGTGGGTGTAGGGGTGAAGTAGTACGTACTCACAGGAGGTCCCGTACCCGTTCGATCCGCTCCAGCATCCGCTCGACGCGCGCGTCGTCTCCCAGGGCCCGGATCTCGTCCTCCAGGGCATCCAGCTGGCGGAGCGCCTCGAACCGCCTTCGCTCGTACCCCCGCGACTGCTGGGCCAAGCCCAAAAGCTCCTCGTACCGGTACAGTTCCGCAAGCGACCGCCGGATGCTGTCGTGGATCGCCTGGCGGGTGACGCCGAAGTGCTCTGCGATCTCACCCAGCGACAGATCCTCGTGGAAGTACATCCGGATCAGCCGCTGCTGCCGCGGCGTGAGCAGCCGCGCGTAGATGTCAAACAGGCGGATCACCGCGAACCGGTCCGCCAGCAACCGCTCCATACCGACAACACACTCTGTAAAGGAAATTCCCTTTACAGGGGATCCTACCACGCCGCCGCCTCGCATCGCAACCGCCTCCCTACGCCTGGGGGAGGAGGGCGTCCACGAACGCTTCAGGGTCAAAGGGGCCGAGGTCGGCGACCCCCTCCCCGGTCCCCACGAGCTTCACGGGGAGGTTGAGCTGGCGGCGGATCGCGAGGACCACCCCGCCCTTCGCGGTGCTGTCGAGCTTCGTGAGGACGATCCCGGTGAGCTGCACGGCGTCCCGGAACAGGCGCGCCTGGCTGAGCGCGTTCTGGCCGGTGGTGGCGTCCAGCACGAGGAGGGACTCCACGGAGCCGTTCGGGAGATGGCGGTCGATCACCCGCCGGATCTTCCGGAGCTCCTCCATGAGGTTCACCTTCGTGTGGAGGCGGCCGGCGGTGTCCACGAGGAGCACGTCGTAGTGCCGGGCCTGGAGCGCGCTCAGGGCGTCGTACACCACGGCGGCGGGGTCTGAGCCCTCCCGGTGGCGGACCAGTGGGACTCCGGCCCGCTGGGCCCAGATCTCCAGCTGGTCGATCGCCGCGGCCCGGAAGGTGTCGGCCGCGGCCACCAGGACCTTCCGGCCCTCCTGGGAGAGCCTAGCGGCGAGCTTGCCGACGGTGGTGGTCTTGCCCGACCCGTTCACCCCTAGGATCAGGACGACCGCGGGCGGCGGATCCAGGCGCAGGGGTTCTGCCGGACCGAGCTGGTCCATGAGGATGGACCGGAGGGCGCGACGCAGATCTTCAGGCCGGTGGAGGCCTGCCAGGGCCCGCCGGCGCAGCTCGCCGACGACCTCCGCAGCGAGGTCCGGGCCCACGTCGCTCAGGACAAACGCCTCCTCCAGCCGCTCGAAGAACGCCTCGTCAGGCGGCTGGCCGAACAGGTCCTCGAGGTGCTCGGCGAGCGCCCGGCGGGTCCGACCGAGACCCTCCCGGAGGCGCTGCAGGAATCCGACCTTCGTCTCCACGGCCGACCGATTCTACCACATCACCCGTACCCGTAGACCCCGGGGAACCGGTGCGCGAGGATCCGCACGAGGAGGGCGGCCGGAAGGCCCACGACGTTCAGGTAGTCGCCCTCGATCCGCTCCACGAGCGCCGCGCCTCGACCCTGGATCGCGTACCCCCCGGCCCGGCCCCGCCACTCGCCCGTCCGCACGTATGCCTCCACTTCGCGCGGGAGGAGCACCCGGAACACAACGCGCGTTACCTCGTGCCCGAGCTCCTCCCACTCGGGGGTTACAAGGCACAGGCCCGAGATCACGAGGTGGGTACGGCCCGCGAGGGCGGTGAGCATCTGCCGGGCCTCCTCCTCGGTTTCGGGCTTCCCGTAGACCCCTCCGTCCAGCACCACCGTGGTGTCCACACCGAGGACCGGCCGACCCCGTGCCTCCCGGAGGACCGAGCGGGCCTTCCCGCGGGCGTGGGCCCGGACCATCTCCACCGGATCTTTCGTGTCCTTCTCCTCGTAGCGGGGGGCCAGGACCACGAAGGGGATCCCCAACTGCCTGAGGATTGCCCGCCGCTGGGGCGAGGTGGAGGCGAGCGCGATCCGCCTGCGCTTGGCTTGGTGTCCGTTCATCATCCTGAAGTGTAGCGACTGCGGTGCTTGCGCGGGGACTGCATCATGGAAGAAGGGGCGGGCCTTCATGGCCACATCGCTTTGTTTGGGAGGTGATCGTATGGCGACGCGCACGGTTGTGAGGGACGCCGCTTCCGCCTGCTACCGGGAGCTCATGCGGATCCACAAGGAACTCCAGAGCCTCGGCGAGTACCCGAGCACGAAGGACGTCGTGAAGCACCTCCAGGCCCTTGTGGAGGCCCTGCAGCGGTTCATGCGGGAAGCGGGCGATTAGAAGCGCCTACAGCCGACCGACCAGCACCGGCTGGTTCTGGGTCCGGGCAACGCCAAGCGGGCCGCGCTCGACCGTGATCGCCACGATCTCGTAGCGGCGGAAGTCGGCCTGGATCGGGAGCACGAGGGACTGTCCGGGTACCGGCCGGAACACCCCGCCGCTGTCGGCCCGTTGCCCGGTGACGAGCCAGAGCTGGTAGACGAACCCGGCACCAGGGTCCTGCAGGTCGCGCACGACGAGGGCACCCAGGTTCCCCTGGGGGTCGTAGACGAGCCGGACACTCCCCGGCACGCGGCCGGTGAGGGTCGCAACGCGCGCGGTGGGACTCGCCAGTAGCGCGAGGACCTGCTCCTGCCGGGCAAGGCGCACCTCCAAGCCCACAAGGCGCGCGTACAAGGTGTACGCGAGGCCGCCCAGAACGACGGCCACCGCGGCGGCGAGGGCAAAGGCCACTTGCCACCGGGCCTCCGGCCGGGCGCGAGGCTGCAGGCGGCCCATGATGCGCTCCCGGAGCTCCCGCGGCGGCTCGGAGGCGGGGAACGCCCGTCCAAGCTCTGCCGCCACCTCCAGGAAGTGGGCGAGCTCCGCCCGGGCCTCGGGGTCGCGGGCGAGCAGCGCCTCTGCGGCCTCCCGCTCCTCCGGGGAGAGGGCGTCCAGGGCATAGGCCGCGATGAGGTCCCGATCCTCAGGCGTCACGGCTCCTCCCCACCGGCGCTGAGAATCGTCCGCAGGCGCAGGAGTCCGTCCCGCGTGCGGGTCTTCACGGTTCCGAGCGGGATCCCAAGCCGCTGTGCGATCTCCCGCTGGGTGAGCCCACCGTAGTAGGCCAGGACGATCACCTCGCGCTGGCCCAGCGGGAGCGTCTTGAGCGCCGTGCGGACCCGCTCGCTCTCCAGCAGCCGCACTACCTCCTCTACCACGTCCACGGCGTCGGGTGTCGTCTCGTCGGCTGCCTCCGTCCTCCGCACCCGGAGGCGCCGGAGCCGGTCCACCGCCTTGTGGTGCGCCAAGGACATTACCCACGCGGCGAAGGAGCCCCGCGAGGGATCGAAGGTCCTGGCGTTCTGCCACACGCTGAGGAACACCTCCTGGGTGATCTCCTCCGCAGCCCCTGGGTCCCGGAGCATGCCGAGGGCGAGGCCGTAGACCTGGCGGGCGTACCGCTCTTAAAGGGCCCCGAGTGCCTCCGGGTCTTTCTGCCGGACGCGCCCGAGCAGAGCCTCGTCCGTCTCCCCGCGGGAGGAGGTGCGCCTGAGCCGTCGGCTGAACATGGGCCGCGCCCTTGATTGGACGGCCGGTCCTGAGATTCCTGTTCGATCTCGGATGGATCATCGTCACCTTCCTACCCCGACCTTCGCAGGAGTTCTGCTTGCGGATTCGCAATCCGGCTGTACCGCCGCTGCGAAGAACAGGGTGAACACAGGAGGGAGGAGACGATGGTCCGTTTCACTAGAGCGTTTGTCGGCTATGCGGCCCTGCTCGTGCTCGCGTCCGCGTGCGTCGCGCCCGCGGCGTCTCAATCCACCGCCCCCGCCTCCCCCGAGGCGCAGGTGACGGTGGAGCTCTTCCAGTTCAAGCCGGCTCGCCTAGAGGTGAAGGTGGGGACCCGTGTCGTCTGGACGAACCAGGACGACGTCACCCATACGGTGACGTCCGGGGTGCCCGAGCGGCCGACGGGTCTCTTCGACGGACGTCTGGAGGGGAAGGGGAGCACCTTTGCCTTCACCTTCGACCGGCCCGGTACGTACCCCTACTTCTGCGCCCGGCACGAGCACATGCGGGGGGAGGTGATCGTCGCGCCCTGAAGCTCGCCAGTGACTCGATCCGGAACTCACACAACACGTATGGAGGTGGAAGGATGGTTCGGAACGTGACACATGCGATTGCGATCCTCGCCCTCGTGGCGGTTCTGGCCCTCCCCGGTGCGGGCGCACCCGGGGAGAAGGCCGGAGACCTGCGGATCGCCCTGAATAACCTGCTCACCGAGCACGTCGCCCTCGCCGCCAGTGCGACGCTCGGGGCCCTGTCGGGGAACAAAGCCCAGTTCCAGGCCGCGGCGGCGCAGCTGGATGCGAACTCCGACGACCTGATCCGGGCCGTGGGTTCGGTGTACGGTCCGGATGCGGAGCGGGCGTTTGGGCCGCTGTGGAAGAAGCACATCGGGTTCGTGGTGGACTACACCACCGGACTCGCCACGAACAACAAGACCAAGCAGGACAAGGCCGTCCAGGACCTCCTGAACTACACCCGCGAGTTCGGCGCCTTCATCAACTCCGCCACCAAGACCCTGCCCACCGACACCGTCGCCGAACTCGTCCGCGAGCACATCCTCACCCTCAAGGCCGTCATCGACGCGCAGAAGGCGAACAACCAACCGGCCGTCTACGGCAACCTGCGCAAGGCGATGGCCCACATGCAGATGATCGCCGATCCCCTCTCTGATGCCATCGTCAAGCAATTCCCCCAGCGCTTCCGCTGATCGGCCCCCGGGGGGCGCCGCGCGGCGCCCCCCCGCTCCCCTCCCTCGGCCCGCCGGACGCGCACCCGTACAATAGAGGGGATGACGCGGGAAGGAGGTCCGGATGGAACCGAAGCGGACGGAGCGGGCGACGCTTGGGGGCGGGTGCTTCTGGTGCGTGGAAGCGGCCTTCGACGAGCTGGAGGGAGTCCTCGAGGTGGTGCCCGGCTATGCGGGGGGTCACGTGCCGAACCCCACCTACGAACAGGTGTGCACCGGCACGACGGGCCACGCGGAGGCGGTCCAGATCACCTTCGATCCCGACCGGATCTCGTACCGGGAGCTGCTGGAGGTCTTCTTCACGATCCACGACCCGACGACGCCGAACCGTCAGGGTCCGGACGTCGGCCCCCAGTACCGGTCCGTCATCTTCTACCACACCCCGGAACAGGAGCGGGTCGCACGCCAGCTGATCGCAGAGCTGGAGCAGAACCGCGTCTGGCCCGACCCCATCGTCACCGAAGTGGTCCCCTTCGTGAACTTCTACCCTGCAGAGCCCTACCACCACGACTACTACCGCCGGAACCCGGACCAGCCGTACTGCCGGCTCGTGATCGCGCCGAAGCTGGAGCGGCTCCGCGCGAAGTACGCCGCCCGGCTGAAGATCCGGACCTACGGGTGAACCTGAGGCGGGTGCGCCGCGTATCTGGAGGCGAGATCCTCTCCGGAGGCGTTCGATGCGGACCGCGCTGTTGGCCGCCGTCGTCGTGATGGCCGCCGGCTTTCCCGGTCCTTCGGCCCAGGTCCTGAGGGGGGACCTGGTGCTCACCCTATCGGTGGACCGCGAGGCGTATGCGCTGGGGGAGTCTGTCCAGATGACTCTGGAGGTGCGGAACCGGGGGACCTCTCCGCTTACGTTCCAGTTCCCCACAAGCCAGCGCTACGACTTCGTCGTGACCAGGCAGGACGGCACGCTGGTTTGGCAGTGGTCGCACGATAAGGCCTTCGCCCAGGTGTTCGGTAGCCTCACCCTGGATCCTGGGGAGGCTCGGGTGTACCGGGAGCGGTGGGACCAGCGGGACAACGAGGGCCGCTTGGTCTCACCCGGCTGGTACATGGTGGAAGGGCTGTTCCCGCCCGAGCGGGTTGTCGGCCCCATTCGCCTGTACACGCCGCGGCCGCGGGTGATGATCCGGATCGGACCCGGCCGCGCCGAGGCCGCCGCCTACCGGAAGGTGTTCCGGCCGGGACACGTCCGGGTCCGGTTCTTCCCGTGGGTACCCTCAAGGGAGATCGAGCGGTTGCTCCGATCTCTGGACCTCGTGGTGGTCTCCGTGGATCCGGCGGGGTTCTACGTGGTCCGGGTGCAGGATCAGGAGGACGTGTGGGACGTGGTGGAGGCCCTGAATCGCTCCCCGCTCGTGGAGTGGGCGATCCCTGATTACGTCTTGGTCCGCCGGCCGTAGGGGGCGGTGTGTGGGCACCGCTGCCTACACGAAGATGGAGCGGGGCAGGTAGAAGGAGACGACCCAGTTGGGCACGTCCACAACCTCGCTGATCCGCAGGTCGCACGCCACACTGCACAGGGCGTAGGCCTCAGCCGGATCCAGCTTGTACTGCCGTCCGAGGTACTCGATCATATCCCGTACCGCATCCTGGGTCGCCACCATGAGGTCCGGTGCGATCCCTGTGGTCACGTGGTACCCCTTCTCGTCTATGTGTCGGGTGGGCGGCCCCGGAATGGTGAACTGAGGCCGGCGTAAGCCCGCTCCCCTCCGAAGGTCGAACCGTATTCGGATCCGCATAGGCGACTCAATGGCCGTACCGCACACCTCCCCATCGCCCTGCGCGGCGTGTGTATCCCCCACCGAGAACAGGGCACCCCGCACCTGGACTGGGAGGTACAGGGTGGTACCCGCAGTGAGGTCGCGGATGTCCATGTTTCCGCCCACCTCCCGGGGTGGGACCACCGAATGGCGCCCCGGGGCGGCCGGTGCGACTCCGATGGTCCCCGGAAAGGGCCGCACAGGCAGCCGGATCCCGGGAAGAAACTCCACCCAGCGGGCATCGTACCGGGAGATTCGGAGCCAGGGATCTGGGAACTGGTCCGCCAGCAACCCGAACCCCGGCACCAGGGCGGTCCAGCCCCAGCCGCTGGGCTCCAGCTCCTGGATCTCCGCCACCAGGGCGTCCCCGGGCTCCGCCCCTTCCACCCACACCGGGCCGGTGACCGGGTTCACACGCCCGAAGTCCAACCGGGCCACGTCCTGGGCCGTGGAGCCCGGGTGGAGCTGTCCTCCGGAGGCGTCGACGACCTCAAACTCCACGGTTTCGCCAGGCTCCACACGCAGCACAGGTGGGATGCTGTGGTCCCACCCGAAGTGATGGTGCTCGCCGTGGACGGTTCGATGTCTCATCGGATCACCTGCACTTCGTCGTAGTGCACCGGGATGTGCACAGGGTCGGTGAAGATCCCCTTCTTGCCGCCGACGCGGTCAGAGTGCATCGTGTACCGCCGCTCGTGGAAGATGGGGATCCACGGGGCGTCCTGCATGATCCGCCTGAAGATCTGTCGGTAGCGCTCGGCCCGGAGCCGTTCCTGGCCCGGTTGCACCAGGGCATCGGCCTGCGTAGCCTGTCGCTCCAACTCACGGTTGCAGTACCGAGCCCAGTTCCAGCCACCCGGGGTGGCACTAGTGCAGGAGAGGATCGGCCAGTAGAAGTTGTTCGGATCGGGGTAATCTGCGATCCAGGCCATGCCGCCTGACCACACGAGTGGCGCCTGCCCGCGTCCGGCAGTCTCGATGACGGTGCTTTGCGCGAGCGTCTTGAGCTCGGCGCGCACGCCGATGGCGGCAAGGTCTTGCTGGATCGCCTGGGCGATGCGGGGGTTGGGGTCCGTGTTATTCGCGTAGAGCGTTGTGGCAAAGCCGTTCGCGTACCCAGCCTCTGCGAGCAACCGCTTGGCCGCCCGTGGATCGTAGGGATAGCCACTGTAGGTGGCATCGTAGCCTGCCATGAGGGGTGGCAGGATTTGGACCGCCGGCACCGCGCGATTGTTGATGATCCGTACGATCCGTTGCTTGTCGATGGCCATGTTCAGGGCTCGGCGAACCCGCACGTCCGTGAACGGCTGCATCTGGACTTGGATCGTCACGTAGCCCGTGTGGAGCTGGTCTCCCACCTCTACCAGCCTTCGCCACCTCGGGTCGTTCATGATCTGCACGAAACGGGCGGGCGGGATCCCATCCCCCAGGATGTCCACCTCTCCCCGCTGGAGCCGCAGGAGGGCCACGTTGGGCTCTACACCCACGAGGAACACGATTTCGTCCGTCCGGGGCAGTCCCTTCAGGAAGTAGTCCGGGTTTCGCTCGAGCACCACGCGTTGCCCGAGGACCCACTCCTTGAGGCGGAACGCACCGGTTCCCACCGGCTTATGGCCGAAGTCCGCTCCGGCTCGCTCCACCTCCTCGCGGGGCACCACGTGACTGAAGTTGATGGCCATGGTGTGGAGGAATGCCGCGTTGGGCTGCTTCAGTGAGATCCGGAGGGTGTAGGGGTCCACCACCTGAATCCCCCGCACTTCCTTGGCCTGACCCTTCACGAACTCCTCAGCGCCCACGATCCCCATGAAAAATCCTGCGCCCGGACTCTGCGTCTTCGGGTTCAGAACACGTTCAAGGGAGTACTTGAAATCTTGAGCGCGCACCTCGCGACGGTTGTGGAACTTTACTCCACGGCGCAGCCGGAATGTATACGTGCGGCCGTCCGCAGACACCTGATAGGACTCTGCGAGGTGCGGTACGAGCTTCGTGGTCCCCGGCGCGTAGTCCATCAGGCCGTCGAAGATGGATTTGATGATGGACCAGTTCTGCCAGTCGTAGCCGATGGCCGGGTCCAGGGTACTCACGTCGTCCTTGAACGTGACCACCACCTGGTTACGGGTTGGCGCCGGCACAGCGGGCACGACCAACCCAGCTACGACCAGCCAGATCACCACGTAGAGAATCCACCGCCGCTCCATGTTCCAACCTCCTCTCTTCAGCTGTATCGGATTCGCGGATCCAGGAGGGGGTAGCAAATGTCTGCGAGCAAATTTCCTAACAGGATAGCCAACGCCGACGTCGTCACCACGCCCAAGATGACGGGGATGTCGACGATCTGGATAGCCTGCCATGCCAGCTGTCCGATCCCCGGCCAGCCGAACACGGACTCCACCACGACCACTCCGCCCATGAAGGTACCGATGTCCAGGCCGACCATGGACACCACGGGGATCAAGGCATTGCGCAGCATATGTTTGTGTACGACACGCCGAGTTGGGAGTCCCTTGGCCCGGGCGGTCCGTACGTACTCTTGACCCAGCACGTCGATCATGGATGAACGGATCACGCGGGCATACCACCCGGCTCCTGCGATCCCGAGGGTGAAGGCCGGCAGGACGACGTGAGCCCACGAGCCGTAGCCACCCAAGGGGAACAGGCCTGCCCGGAAGGCAAGCGTGTACAGGAGCAACAATCCCACCGCGAACTGCGGTGCGGACGCACCCGCGAAGGCGAGGACCATGACGAGTCGATCCAGCCGGGAGCCCTGGCGGAGTGCCGCAGCCACGCCTGCCGGGAGACCCATGAGGAGCTCAAACCCGATACCCGACAACATGAGGATGGCGGTTGGGCCCAGGCGCGAAGCCAGCAACTCGGCCACCTCCACCTTCTGGGCATAGGACCGGCCGAGGTCGCCGTGGAGCAATCGAGAGACATACCGCACGTACTGAACGGGCAGCGGCTGGTCCAGGCCCAACTCTGACCGGATCCGTTGCACGGTTTCGGGTGTGGCACTGCGACCCGCGATCATCTGGGCGGGGTCGGCAGGTAGCACGTAGAGGAGGAGGAAGGTCAGCAGGGTCACACCCACGAGGACGAACACGCTCTGGAGCAACCGACCCGCGAGATACCGTGTCATGGCCGTTCCCCTCGTCTCGGATCCAGGGCGTCCCTCAGCGCGTCGCCCACCAGGTTGAAGGAGAGCGACGTCAGGAGGATCGCCGCACCGGGGAACGCCACCAGCCAGGGCGCGTCCAGGAAGTAGGACTGACTCTCGTTGATGATCCCACCCCAGCTCGGCGTAGGAGGACGCACCCCGACTCCCAGGAAGGAGAGGGAGGCTTCGAACAGGACAGTTGTAGAGATCCCCAGGGTCCCCCACACCAGGAGGGTAGGCACGAGGTGAGGGAGGAGGTGACGGAACAGGATCCGGGACGCCGCCGCCCCGAGCGCCCGAGCCGCCTCTACGAACTCCTTGCGAGCCAGGGAGAGGGTCTGGCTGTACACCACCCTGGCCACCCACACCCAGTTCACCAGTCCGATGACGAGCGCCACGATCCACAGGCTCGGACGCAGGATGGCCGCGAGCGCGATGGCCAGGACCAGAGCGGGGAAGGCCATCATCAGGTCCGTGAGGCGCATGAAGAGGGCTCCCGCCCAGCCGCCCGCATATCCCGCCACGATCCCCAGGAGGGCGCCGATGCCGACCGCAGCACCGTTGGCGACGACCCCCACCATGAGGGAGACGCGAGCCCCGTACACCATGCGGGAGAGGAGGTCCCGGCCGAGGAGGTCGGTCCCCAAGAGGAAGCGGCCGCTGGGCGGAAGGGGACGGCCATCCGCCGTGAGGCCATCGGGGTGCTGGGCCGACGGGTCGTAGGGTGCCAACACCGGCGCCAGAAGCGCAGTGATTGCCACCGCGGCCACAACCAGGAGCCCCGCCATCGCCGTAGGATCGCGCCACACGCGGCTCCAAGGTGAGCGGCCGGTCAGTGTGGCCATCGGACGGTCGACCGGAGTGCGGGGGGCCACGTGTACCTGCACGCTCATCGTGTCCGACACCAACTCCTCCACGTCCAGTACGCTAGGCCCAACGCGAGGACGCCACCAACGGCGAGAAGAGACTCCGCGTTCCGGGCTCCGTACCGTGGGTCCAGCAGGTAGTACCCATCTACAAGCACGAGACTAGCCGTGCCCAGGACTCCCACCAAGGGCAAGCAAGGGAACTCGGCTGCACTCAGGTAAGGACGGCGGATCGGTAGGATGACTGCGCTCACTGACACCATCAACGCAGACAGGGTGAGGGCCAATATGCTACTCACGACGTGGAGGTACGGCGTGTAGCACAGGAGGACTAAAAACACCTCCGATGCAGCGCACACGGCTAGGATCCCCCGCCACGGGGTGTGCAGAGACGGGTGCACCTCGCCAAGGGCCTGCGGAATGAGGCCGTCGTGGGCCCAGACCATCAGGATGCGCGCGTTGCTGATCATGTTCTGAGCGAGGTACATCCAGCCTAAACAGAGGAAACCCAAAGCCGCCACGATGAAGGTGACGGGGTGATCCAGCAGGAGGAAGACGAGGTCGTGGAAGTAGGGCCGAACCGGAATCCCAAGTTCCTCACCCGCACCCGATACAAGAGCCGTCAGGAATTCGGACCCAGTGGTGCGGACCAGAAGACCTCCCAGCCCCGCTGTGGCCAAGGTCACAGCACCGAGGGCGCTCAGCATCCCCAGCGGCTGGTTACGGCGGAAGTCTTTAAGCTCAGGCGTAATGAAGGTTGTTCCTACGGTCCAGGGCAGCACCAGGAACGCGGCAGGCACGACGGTCAGAACGGACCCATCCGGTCGTGTCGGGGTTGGCGCCCGCCGTGTGAGAATGTCGTAGGCCTGGGGCACGCCGACCGCTCCGCGGATGAGAGCGTCGAAGCGGGCACGGAACTGTGCTTGGTCAGTCGTGGCCAGGGATCCCGCAAGGACGAGGACGGCCGATGTCGCCAAGAGGAAGGTCCAACGCTGGATCCGCAGGAACAGACCGATGCCGAGGGAGGCTACTACGCCAAACCCCAGGATGACGCCAGTCCCCAGCAGCAGGGTCGACCCGGGCCGATCCAGCCAGGCACTCCCTCGCAGGAAGTCAGGTCGGCCCAGGACGAGAGCCAGGGCGGTCATAACTCCGCGTAGCCCGACCGTCGGGAAGGAATAGGCACCGAAACCGATCCAGAAGCACAGCCAAATCGCCCAGTTCCAGCTGCACAGAAAGCCCAGGGCTGGGTGGAGTACCTGTCCCACGTAGGCGTAGTCCCCGCCTGCGCGGGGAATACGAACTGAGAGGAGGGCGTACGCTGCTACAGGAAAAACGGCCAGAATACCGGCCAGTAACACGCCGGGGACGAGGTGACGTGGGTGGCTCACCGTCACCGCCACGGCATACAGGTACACGAGCGCGAGGGCGAAGGAGGTGAAGTACACGTTGTAGATGAACACGTCGAGAGGGCGCATGGCTCTCGGTGCGAGCGCAGCAAGGGCGCTCGCGGAAGAGGCGAGGGTCTGCCCTACGTCGCGCCAGCCCGCCCGGGCGCCCGCACGGTGCAGGGCACCCGAGGGAAGAGCTGTGATCCATCGTTCAGCTGCCATGGGACCCTGCCTTGATCCACAAGGGCTCCCAGGCTTCCAGGTGGGCCTCCACCGCCCGGCGCGCACCATCAGGGTCATGACGGCGCAACGCTTCGAGGACGGCCGAATAGGTCTCGGTGAGCGGCAAGACCGGACCTGTCCAACGACGGAGGTTGGGCACAAGTAGCCGCAGCGGGTCGACAACTCCACTCCATAGGCGGCGGAGCCTCGGCATCCCCGCGATCTCCAAGAGTCGGGCGGAGAACTCGACGTCACGGTCCACCGTGGCTTCCCAATTCCCCACGATGGCCGCATCGTGAGCCGCACCGGCCAGCTGCTCAAGGTAGGCCAAGTCGTGCGGATCGCAGCGGGTCGCCGCGCATCCCGCGGCGTACCCTTCCAGGAGCGCCCGGAGAGCGAGGATCTCCCGGATATCATGCGGGCCCAACCGCACCACGAAGGTGCCACGATGAATCCGACTCACCACGAGCCCCTGCTCCTCAAGGCGCGCGAGAGCCTCCCGTATGGGTGCCCGACTCACCCCCAGCGCCTCGGAAAGTCGAGCCTCCACAATCCGTTCTCCGGGAGACAGGCGCCTCTCGAGGATGGCCCGCCGGATCGCTCGCTCGACGGCCTGGGTCAGCCCCTCACGCCCAAGGGCAGGGAAGATCTCCTCGGCCATGGAGAGTCGATTGTCGACAATCGGCCACATACTACTATGTCGGAGGCCGGCCGATCAAGAAGAGAGCCGGATCAGGCCCCTAGCGATGCCCTCACCCTACCTCCACCGGCTCTTCTCTCCGGATGCGGACCGAGACGATGCGGGAGACGCCCGGTTCGTCCATCGTCACCCCGTAGAGCATGTCGGCGGCCTCCATGGTGGCCTTGTTGTGGGTGATGATGACGACCTGGCTCTGTCCTGTCAGTTCCCGCAGGAGCTCTGCCACGCGCTGGGTGTTTGCCTCGTCCAGCGCCGCCTCGATCTCGTCGAACACACAGAAGGGGCTCGGGTGCACGCGCAGGAGCGCGAACACGAGCGCGAGTGCCACCATTACCCGCTCCCCGCCCGAGAGTGCACCGAGCTGGCGCACCTTCCGCCCGGGCGGTTGCACGGTGATCTCCACCCCTTCTGTCCCGTCCTCTCCCACCACCCGCACGAGGGAGGCTGTCCCTCCGCCGAAGAGCCGCCGGAAGCAGTCTTCGAAGGCGCCGTCCACCTCCTGGAAGGTCTTGCGAAACTGGCGGTCCATGAGCCATTCCACCCGCGCCATGAGATCCTGCAGGATCGTCCGGGCGGCCTCGATGTCCTCCACCTGGGCCCGCAACGCCGCAATTCGTGCCGTGAGCTCCTCGTGCTCCTCCTGAGCCCGCAGGTTCACGGCCCCCAGTGCCAGAAGACGCGCCCGCAAGTCCTCCACCCGCCGCAGGAGGACTTCCCGGTCGAGATCGCGCGGTGCCGCCACATCCGCCTCCTCGAACCCTACCCCGAACTCCTCCCGGATCCGGGACGTGGCCGCCTCCCACTCAGCCTCCAGGTGCGCCCGCCGGACCTCGGCCCGACGCAGCGCCTCCTCGTGCTCCCGCACAGCCGCCCGCACCGCTTCCTGCTCCGCCTGGAGGGCAGAAACCTCCTGGGCCGCCCGCTCGCGCGCCTGAGCCGCCTCGGTGATGCGGCGCCGCACGGCCTCCTCCTCGGCGCGGGCCGCGGCCAGCTGAGAAGTCGCCTCCTGAATTTGGGCGATGAGTTGCGCCCTCTCCCCGACGAGGGAGTCCTGCTCGGCCCGCAGGGCGGCGATGCGGGAGTCCAGCGACAGGTGCGCGGCCTCCCGCTCGGCGATGCGACCGCGTACGGTGCTTAACTGGGTGAGAGCCTCCGAGAGACCATCGCGTGCGCGCCCGACTGCTCCCACCACCTCTTCCCGCTCCCGCTCGGCGTCGGCGGCGCGCTTGAGCGCCGAGTCCAGCTCCGCCCGCACCCGCCGGAGCCCCCCCTCCAGGGCGGCGAGGTCGGCGGTGAGGCGCGCCTCTTGCTCATCCAGGCGCTCCAGCTCACTGCGCACCTCCCCGAGCTCGCGGGCGGCTTCCTCGGGCTGCGACCGGGCGAGCGCCTCTTCTAGGCGGGCGAGCTCCCACCGGAGGGCCTCCAATCCAGCCTCCGTCGCACTCCGGGTGCCTACGGCCTCGTCTATTTCCTCCCTGATGTGCGCGATCCGCGTGCGGAGCTCACCGATGCGCTCCTGCAGCGCTGCGTGATGGTCCTCCAGAGCCGCTAACTGGGCGCGCAGCGCCGCCATCTCCGATGCCCGGGCGAGGGGGCCATCCGGCAGGCCAGCAGGAGGGTCGGTGCGCTCCGGGACGTGCGGCATGCACCACGTGCCGTTGGGTTCCAGGACGTCACCCTCCCAGGTGACGAGGCGGCCCCGGAATCCTCGGGTGCGGAGCGCCACCGCTGTCTCCAGCTCTGGCACGACCCACGTGTCGGCCAGCATCGCGCGGACGAGGGGTGCGACGGTCGGATCGCACCGCACGAGCTCCAGGGCAGGAACCCCTCCCTCGGGTGCTTCCCGCTCTTCCTGCGGACCCACGAGGTCGGGTACGAGGAACTCCGCACGTCCGCCGCGCGCACGGAGCCAGGCCCGCGCGGCCCGGGCATCCCCCAGGGAGGACACCACGAGGGCGAAGAGGGAGTCCCCCAGGGCGGCCTCGACCGCGGCGCGGTTCTCGGGGTCGGCGTCCACGAACTCCACAAGGACGCCCCGCACGCCCGAAAGCTCCGGCACTTCGGGGCGCACGCGGAGGAGCTCCCCCAGATCTTCTCCGCCAAACCCTCTCCTTTCCAGGGTATCCAGCCGCGCCCGGTGGACCGCGCACGCGAGGGCCGCATCCCGCTCCTCGGCCTGAACGCGCTCCAGCTCCGCCTCAACGGAGGCACACTCGGCCCGCAGCGCCGTGATCCGGCCGACGAGGGCCTCCAGGTCGGCTTCCCGCCGGGCAATCCGGTCCTGCAGGTCCTGCCGCCGGGTCTTCGCGTCCGCGCGTTCCGCCCACCGGTGCATCAGGTGGTCGGTCAGCTGGGCGCTCCGGATTCGGAGGGTCTCCCGGCGGGCGTGGAGGGCCGTGAGCTGGTTTCGGGTCTGGGCGCGGGCGTGCTCCAGTTCGAACACGTCCGCCCGCAACCGCTCCACCTCCTCCGCGAACGCGCGGAGTGCGGAGGTGGTGGCCTCCAGGCGGGAGGTCTCCCCCCGCACCACCTCCTCCAGGCGGGCAACCTCCTCCGCCCAAGCCCGTTCCCGATCGCGCAACGCCTCAAGGACGTCGGCTCCGCCGTGGCGTTCCCGGAGGAGCTGTCCGAGGTCGCGCTCGGTTCTTCGGATCCGCTCCTCGCACGCCCGAAGGCGCTCCTCCAGGAGCTGCACCTGGGCCTGTGAGGTCCGGGCGGCCTCCACGGCCCGCACGAGCTCTCGTTGGGCCGCCTCCAGGAGGGCGGCCGCCTCATCGTGGCGGCCTCGCGCATCGGCCCACGCACCCTCCACGTCTCGGGCGCGCGTACAGGCGGCCTCGTACCGCTTCCGGGCGGATTCGGCCGCCGCGAGGGCGCGCCGGAGCTGTGCCCGCGTGCGCCGCGCCGCCTCCACGTGCAGGAGGAGTTCGGTCTCCCGCAGGGCCCGTTCGGTCTCCCGGTACTCCCGGGCGGCCTCCGCCTGGAGGGCGAGGGCGTCCCTTCGGGCCTCCAGTTCGGCGAGGAGGTCTGTGACCCGCTCCAGGTTCTGGGATGCGTGCGCAAGCCGCCGCTCGGCCTCCCCGCGCCGACGCTTCGGGCGCGTGAGCCCGGCCGCTTCCTCCAGCACGGCCCGGCGCTCCTCGGGCGAGGCGTTCACGAGGGACTCCACCTCGCCCTGCCCGATCATGGCGTAGCCCCGTCCGCCCAGCCCCGTACCCAGGAACGCCATCTGGATGTCCCGCAGCCGGCAGGGCACCCCGTTCAGGAAGAACTCGCCCTCGCCCGCCCGCGTGGCCCGCCGCGTCACGGTGACCTCCGCGAAGGGGAGCGGCAGGATCCCGGACTCGTTGTCGACCGTGAGGTCCACCTGCGCGAGCCCGTGGGGGCGGCGGGTGCTCGTGCCCGCAAAGATCACGTCCTCGGTGCGGTGGGTTCGCAGGGCCCGCCAGGACGTCTCGCCCAGAACCCATCGGATCGCGTCGAAGAGGTTGCTCTTGCCCGCCCCGTTGGGTCCCACGATGGCTGTGATGCCGGGGCCGAACTCGAGCTCCGTGCGGTCCGCGAAGGTCTTGAACCCGCGGAGCTCCAGGCGTTTCAGGTACATCGATGCCTCCGTGCGCTAGGGCGTTCGGCGGGATTGTTCTTAGAGGCTTCGACCTGCCGGCGTCCGATCCTCTTCCCAGAGCGCCCGGTACAGCCCGGCCACCCGCTCGGTCATCCCTTCCACGGACCAGCGCGCGGACAGGGCCTGAGCCCGCTCACCCATCCGGCGCCGCAACTCGGGATCGTCCGCAAGACGACCGCACGCCTGGGCCAGCGCCTCCGGATCCGGGGGCACGAGGAAGCCGGTCTCGCCGTCTCGGACGGTCTCGGCCGTACCCGTGGCGTCCACCGCGGCCACAGGTAGGCCGCACGCCTGGGCCTCCGCCACCGCGATCCCCTGGGTCTCGGTCTGGGATGCGAAGGCAAAGAGGTCACTCGCGCATAGCCACGCGAGGACTTCAGGATGCGGCCGCAGACCCGCAAAGGTCACGCGATCCGCGATCCCAAGACGCTCCGCCCGACGCTCCAGGGCCGGCCGCTCGGGCCCCTCGCCCACGAGCAACAGGTGGAGGTCGCGCCCCACACAGGCCCGTGCGAAGGCGTCCAGCAGGAGCTCGAGTCCCTTCTCCCGGGCGAGCCGGCCCACGTAGGTCACGAGGATGCGGTCGCGGGGGATCCCCAGCGTCGTGCGGTCCGCCGGACGGGTGCGCGCGATGGCATCCAGGTCTAGCGCCGCCGTGGGGATCACCGCGATCCGGGTCCGCACGCCCTGGGAGCGGAGTATGCGGGCGATCGCCTCCGAGGGCGCGATCACCGCGTCGCACCGGTTGCAGAACCGCACCACATGGGCCCGCACGGATCTGGCGAGGAGCCCGCGAGGGATCCACGGTGCGTAGTGCACATAGTCCGGGTAGCGGGTGTGGTGGGTGAAGACCACCGGGACGCCGAGCGCGCGGCCCACCTGGAGGCCCAGCCGGCCCGCCACGAAGGGCGAGTGCACGTGGACGACCTCGATGCCCAGGGTGCGAAGTCGGCGCAGCAATCCGGGTTGCCAGGGCAAAAGGAGCGGGAAATCCGGGTAGGGTGGAAGCCGCACCGCCGGGAGTCGGTGCACATCGGGCTCCGCATCCGAATACCCTGGATACCGAGGGACGAAGAGGTGAACCCGGTGGCCCAGGCGGCGGAGTCCCGCGGCGAGGGATGCCACTGAGTGGACGACGCCGCTCGTGCGCGGACGGTAGGAGTCGCTGAAGGCCGCCACGTTCACGCCCCCCAGTGTACCGGAGGGAATGCCGCGTTTGCGACCCGCGTTGAGGTCCGCGGCGAGAACAGGACAGGCTAGAATGGCTGAGTAGGACGATGAACCGCATCTACCTGGACCACAGTGCGACCACGAGGCCCTTGCCGGAGGCCGTGGAGGCGGTGGTGCACGCCCTCACCGGCCCGTGGGGGAATCCGTCTTCCCTCCACAGGATGGGGATCGAGGCGGAGCGGCTCCTCTATGAAGCCCGGGCGCACATCGCCGCCCCCCTCGGGGTAGACCCCGCCGAGATCCTCTTCACTTCAGGTGGCACCGAGGCGAACAACCTGGCGCTGTGGGGAGCGGTCCTGGATCGCCCGAACCCCCATGTGGTCACGACGGCCATCGAGCACTCCTCGGTCCTCGAGGTCGCACGGCGGATGCGGGATCGGGGCGTGCGGGTGGACATCGCTCCGGTGGACCGCGAGGGGTTCGTGCGGCTCGATGCGCTGCGGGAGGTCGTTCGGCCGGACACCGCGGTGGTGAGCGTGATGCTCGTGAACAACGAGGTGGGGACCCTCCAGCCCCTCGAGGAGGTAGTCCGGATCCTCGACGAGGTGGAGGCGCGATCCGGCCGACGGCCCCTGCTGCACGTGGACGCAGTCCAGGCGTTCCTCAAGGTGGAGGTGCGGCCCCGCACCCAGCGGTTCGACCTCGTGACCCTGTCGGGCCACAAGGTGGGCGGTCCCAAGGGGATCGGGGCGTTGTACGTGCGGAGGGGCGTGCGGCTCGCGCCGCTGCTCGTGGGCGGCGACCAGCAGCGCGGTCTACGGCCCGGCACCGAGAATGTACCTGGGGCTGCGGGGTTCGGGGCTGCTGTGCAGGCCCAACACCGGACCTGGCCCCAGACCAGCGAGCGGATGCGAGCACTCCGGGACCTCCTGCGCGATCTCTTGGCCGATATCCCAGAACTCGTTCCGAACACGCCGGCTCACTGCACGGCCCCCCACATCCTGAACGTCACATTACGCGGCGTCCGAGGTGAGGTCCTCGTCCACCGCCTGGAGCAGGAGGGCGTGTTCGTCTCCACGGGATCGGCGTGTCACTCCCGGAAGGCCAGGCCGAGCCACGTGCTCCTCGCCATGGGCCGCACCGAGGAGGAGGCGATGTCCAGCATCCGGGTGAGCCTGGGAGCTGAGACGACCGAGGAGGAGGTCCGCACCGCCGCGCAGGCGATTCACAGGGCGGTGGAGGAACTGAGGGCGGTCCCGGCGAGGCGGTAGCCGTGGAAGAGGTCGTCCTGGTCCGGTACGGCGAGATCGGCCTCAAGGGCCGCAACCGCGCGTTCTTCGTGCGCCGGCTTGAGGAGAACCTCCGCCGCGCCCTCGAAGGACTGGAGGGGGTTGTCGTGGAGAACCGGTTCGACCGGCTCGTGGTGCGGCCCGCATCAAGCCCCCAGGAGGTGGTCGAGCGGATCCGCCGCACCTTCGGCGTCGTATCGGTGAGCCCTGCCCTGAGAACTTCGGTAGCTCTGGAGTCCATCGAGCGGGCGGCCGAGGAGGCGATGGCCCGCGCCCTTATGGGAAAGTCCGGTGCCACCTTCCGGGTGAGCGTCCACCGCACGAACCCCCGCTTCCCGATGCGCTCCATGGATCTCGAGCGTCACCTCGGGAGCCTCCTCCAGGCCCGCTTTCCGGGGTTGGTCGCGCGGATGAAGGACCCGGAGATCGAGCTCGCCGTGGAGGTGCGGGAGGAGGCGTACGTCTACACGGAGGTGTGGCCCGGATGGGGCGGGCTCCCGGTGGGCACCGGGGGTCGGGCCGTGGGGCTGCTGTCGGGCGGGATCGATAGCCCCGTGGCGTTGTGGATGATGGCCCGCCGCGGGATGGAGATCGAACCCGTGCACTTCCACGCCTTCCCCTTCACGAGCGAGCGGTCCAAGGAGAAGGTGGTGGCCATCGTGGAGCATCTCAGGCCGTGGACCGGCCAAGACGGACTCCACGTCGTGCCCTTCGCAGAGGTCCAGCGGGCCATCGCCGCGTCCGTGTCCGAGCCTCTGTGGACCCTCGTGATGCGGCGGATGATGATGCGGGTCTGTGAACGGATCGCCCACCGGATCGGTGCGCGGGCGCTCGTGACGGGCGAGAGCCTCGGACAGGTAGCAAGCCAGACCGTGGAGGCCCTCCACGTGATCGAGGCGGTAACCCAGCTCCCTGTCCTGCGGCCCCTCATCGGCCTCGACAAGCAGGAGATCGTCCGGCGGGCCCAGGAGATCGGCACCTACGAACTTTCGGTGCTCCCCTACGAGGACTGCTGCACGCTCTTCGTCCCCCGCCACCCCCGCACGCGACCCACCCTGGACGAGGTGGAGCAGGCGGAAGCGCAGCTCCCGGTGGAGGCCCTCGTGGCGCAGGCGGTGGAGCAGACAGAGGTCGTCCGATCCAAGGAGACGGTCACGGCCTGACGGGACGCACGCGGAGCGCGGGGTGCTCCTAGAGGAGCTGGGCCCGCACGCGGGGGGCTCTGCCGTGGGGGGTTTGGAGCCACTCCACTCGGCCCGTGAGGGCGCTGCGGGCGTACCGGAGAACGGCGAGCGGTGCACTCAGCACCTGGTGGGATCCCATGAATAGGTAAGCCGCCATGGCACCTGCGATCCGGAGCGGGTGCCAGCCGATCCGGCTGCCGATGGAGATCCCCAGCGACGCGGTCAGGAGGAGGAACGCACCGTCCGTCACTGCCGGCGGGAGGGAGCGGCCGAGCGGCAGCAGGTACAGGGGCTCCAGGACGTTCCGGAGGAGGGTGGCGGCGCCGTACAGGTAGCTCGTGAAGATCGCGGCAGGGATCACCACCGAGCCGGTTAGGAAGAACACGAGGTCCAGCTTCTGGAACGGGGTCGCCCGCCCCGTGAGGATCGCCCGCAGGTGCGTGCTCAGTGCCCCGAGGGCTCCTTCTGACCAGCGCGTGCGCTGCCGCACGAGCTGCCACCACGTGGGCACCGACTCCTCCCACACGACCGCCTCCTCGCAGTAGCGCACCCGCCAGCCCAGGGCGTGGAACCGGATCGCGAGGTCGATGTCCTCGGTGAGGGCCTGGGGGTTCCACCCGCCGACGCGCACAAGTGCCCGGCGGTTCACGACGACACCGTTCCCGCCGAAGATCACACAGGCGCCGAAGCGCTCCCGGGCCCGCTGCATGAGTGCCTGGAAGACCCGGAACTCCACGTCCTGACCCCAGGCAACGAGCGTGCGGGCGGGATGGTGGAAGAGCCTGAGTCCCTGCACGCCGGCGACCCCGGGCTCCAGGAGGTAGGGGACCGCTCGGAGGAGGAAGGCCGGGTGCACGCGGGCGTCGGCGTCGAACACCGCCACGAGCTCCCCCTGCGCCTTGTGGAGGCCCGCGTTCAGGACGGCGGCCTTGCTCCCCCCAGCCCCCTCCGGGATCCGCACCACCTGTGGCGCGACGGGCAACCGGTGGGAGAGGGCCCGGACGACTTCTGCGGTGCCGTCCGTGGAGGCGTCGTCCAGCACGATCACCTCGAACCGGGGAGTTCCGTTCGGATCGTGGTAGCGAAGGGAGCACGCCGACCGCACGCTGCGGGCGATCACCGCGGCCTCGTTGCGGGCCGGGATGAGCACCGTGACGAAGGGGAGGTGGGGAAGGGGAGGAGCCGGAGGACGTCGGAAGCGGGCGAGCACGCCCAGCGCGTGCATCGTGACCCCGTACAGCGCGTAGGCGAGGAGGATCCCCTGGAGCCACACGATGTCGTGGGTGCGGATGCTGTAGAGGAGGAAGGCTACCCATACCGCGCCGCCCAGCGCGATCCAGGCCACAACCTCGGGCCGTCGGGCCGGCATCACGACGGGTGCCGGACGAGTTCGGCTCCCTCTACCAGACGGCGCAGGGACTCCTTGTAGGGCGGGGTCACGATCCCCGCGTCGGTGACGATCGCGGTGACAAGCCCAGCCGGGGTCACGTCGAAGGCGTCGTTCCAGGCGGGCGTTCCCTCCGGCGCGATCGGAAGGCCGCCGATGTGGGTCACCTCGCGGGGGTCGCGTGACTCGATGGGGATCACTTCTCCACTGGGGGTGCTGAGATCGATCGTGGAGCGCGGGGCCGCCACCCAGAAGGGGATGCGGTGGTGGCGGGCGAGGACCGCGAGGCTATAGGTGCCGATCTTGTTCGCCACGTCCCCGTTCGCCGCGATCCGGTCCGCTCCTACGATCACGCGGTCCACCATCCCGCGGGCCATGAGCCACCCGGCGGCGGAGTCCGGGATCAGGTGGAAGGGGATGCCGCACCGCAACAGCTCCCATGCCGTCAGACGCGCGCCCTGCAGCGTCGGACGCGTCTCGCAGGCGAACACATGGATCCCCTTTCCGGACTCGTGGGCCGCGCGGAGGATGCCGAAGGCGGTCCCGATGTCCACCGTCGCGAGGGATCCGGTGTTGCAAAGGGTGAGGATCCGCTCGCCATGCCGGATCATGGCTGCACCGATCTGGCTCAGCCGGCGGTTCGCCTCCACGTCCTCCTCGGCGATCCGGTGGGCCTCCTGGAGGATCGCCGAGGCGTTCGCCTCCGGGCTTTGGTCGACTTCCACGCGCCCAAGCACGCGCCGGACGGCCCACCGCAGGTTCACCGCGGTGGGCCGGGCGGAGGCGATCTCCCGCGCCGCCTCCTCCAGCCGATCCTGGAAGGTGGCGGGGTCGGTGGCGGCCTCCCGAGCCGCGAGGGCCACCGCGTAGGCACCGGCCGCTCCGATGGCCGGTGCCCCGCGGACGCGCATCGCCCGGATCGCCTCCACGACGTCCCGCCAGTCGGTGAGGCGCAGTAGATGAACCTCGTGCGGAAGACGGGTCTGGTCCACAAGGACGAGGGCGTCCTGTTCCCAGCTGACGCTTCGCATCGCCGCTCAGGGAAGCGGCAGGAGCGGACTCCCCGTGCGTGGGGTGGCCGCAGAGGGCGCGGTGATCGCCACGTGGCTTGGGGCGAACAGGAAGATCTCCTCGCCCACCTGCTGCACGTGGCCATCCAGCGCGTAGTCCACCCCGCACAGGAAGTCCACGATCCGCCGCGCCACATCGCGCTCTGCCTCGTGCAGGTTCACGATCACCGGCCGCCGGTGCTTGAGGCAGTCGGCAGCGTCGCGGGCCTCCTCCAGGTTCTTCGGCTCAAGCACCACGATCTCCAGCTGCCGGTGCGTGTGCAGGCTGAGGACGGGGGCCTTGCGCCGGCCTGGCTCCTCCGGGAGCTCTTCTTCCTCCTCGGGCTCTTCTTCAAATCCCAGGAACTGCAACAGCCGCGCCATCGCTCCCATACCGCACCCCTACGGCGTTCCGTGCTGCGTCTTACCTCGATCGCTCCCCAAACAGCGCCAGGCCGAGCCGGACCAAGGTGGCGCCCTCCTCCACCGCCACCTCGAAGTCGTCCGTCATCCCCATGGACAGCTCGGGCAGTGCCGTGCCGAGCTGCAACTGTATTCTATCACGCAGCGTCCGCAGCGCCCGGAACACCCACCGCACCGCCTCCGGGTCCGGACTCACGGGCGCGATCGTCATGAGCCCCCGAAGCCGCAGGCCCGGAAGCCGTACTGCCTCTGCGGCGATCCGGAGGGCGTCCTCCGGGGCGGCGCCGTGCTTTTGGGGTTCTGCCGCCACGTTCACCTGCACGAGCACGTCCACGGTCCGGCCGTGCTGGACGGCCCGCCGACTCAGCTCCGCCGCGAGCTCCACGGAGTCCAGGGAGTGGATCCACCGGAAGAGCCGGACGGCCTCCCGCACCTTGTTCCGCTGGAGGTGGCCGACGAAGTGCCACGTGGCCTCCGGGACGGCCCCCACCTTCTTGCGGGCCTCCTGAACGTAGTTCTCCCCCAACTCCTCTAGCCCTGCCTGGAAGGCGGCCCGGGCCACCTCCACGGGAAACCCCTTGGTGACCGCCACGACCCGCACCGCCCCAGGGTCGCGGCCCGCCCGCGCACAAGCCCGCGCGATCCGCGTCCGCACCACGGCCAGGTTCTCCCGGATCTGATCCGAAAGGAGTACTGCACTCATCGTCGGTCCGAGGATGAGGTCAGGGCGATGAGGGCCTCCATGCGGCCGGTGCGCCGATCCCGTCGGTAGGAGAAGAACCAGTCCGGGTGGCAGGCCGTGCACGCAGGGCAACAGGAGACGCGGTGCGCGGCGAGTCCAGCGGCCCGGAGCTGGCGGAGGGCGATGGCCCGCAGGTCCAGCCTCCAGTGGCCGGGGCGGGTCGGCGGGAGTGCCCCATCCAGCCACGGTTCCAGCGCCTCCACCACGGGAGCGTCTACCTCATAGCAGCAGGGACCCACGGAGGGCCCGATGGCGGCGAGGACCCGGTCGGGGCTAGCCCCTCGTGCGGTCATCGCCTCCACCGTGCGCAAGAGAATCCCGTCCGCCAGTCCCCGCCATCCCGCGTGGGAGGCGGCCACGATCCCGGCTTCGGGGTCCGCCAGGAGCACCGGGAGGCAGTCGGCGGTACAGACGCTCAGGACCACTCCGGGTGCGCAGGTCACGACGGCGTCCGCAACGCCCAGGCGCCTTCCGGCGTCGTGCGGGCTCGCCTCCACCACGTGCGCGGTGTGCCGCTGGTCCAGGATTACCACGCGGCGGGGATCGAAGCCCAACGACCGGAGCACACGGCGGCGCACCGCCGCATCTGCGAGGGGGTCTAGGTGGGCTTCTAGAGACTGGCGGGTCGTGAAGGCGTGGACCACGCCGGAAACCCGCAGGGAATGGGACCGCAGGCACAGAAGCCCGCCCGCCTCCACGACGGAGAAGTCCGGGCCGAACGTCACGTGATCTTCTCCCGCACCCGCGCGCTCAGGTAGTCCATGGCCGCCACCACCAGGGTGATCGCCCACACCGCGGTGGCAACCCGCTGCCAGAGGAGGAGGTTGATGTACTGCTGGAGGAGGAAGCCGATCCCGCCTCCGCCCACGAACCCGATCACCGTGGACATGCGCACGTTGATGTCCCACCGGTAGATCGTGAAGGCGATGAACTGGGGGACGATCTGGGGGATCACCGCGTAGCGCACCACCTGGAGCCAAGAGGCACCCGTGGCCGTGATCGCCTCGATGGGCCCTGGGTCGATGGACTCGATGGCCTCCGAGTAGAGCTTGCCTAACGACGCCAGGGAGTGGACGCCGAGGGCGAGCACGCCCGCGAAGGGACCGATCCCAACCCACACCGCGAACACCGTCGCGAGGATGAGGGGCTCGATGCTCCGCAGGATGTTCAGCACGGTGCGGGTGGCGAAGTACACGGTCGCGCCCACGGGACCGTGGGCGAGGTTTCGGGCTCCGAGGAAGCTTAGCGGGAGCGCGAAGGCGACGCCCATGGCCGTGCCCATGAGGGCTAAGAACACGGTCTCCACCATCCGCTCGGCCACAAGGCGCAGCGTCTCGCTGGGCCGCCAGGTCGTCTGCGGGAGGTACACCCGCACGAGGATCCGGCCGGTGGTCCCGATCGTGTCGGGGATCCGGATCCAGAGCGAGAAGCGGCCCTGCGGATCGGTCCGCAGATCGGTGAGCTTGGCCTGGGCACCGCTCTGGTCCTCCCAGAGGAGCTCTCCGGGCCGGTCCGGCCCGAACCCCTCTCCGACCACCTGCACCCGCTGACCCATCCGCACCGCCCGCGTCGAGAGCCGCAGGCGGGGTCCGGCGGAGGGTACCTCCTCCGGCGGAGGGCCCGACAGGGAGACAGAGGCCGCGGCGGTCTGCGTCACGGGTACGCGTTCTAGGATCTCCGGGCGCACGAGGTCCCGCACGAGCGGCCGGATGAGGCCGACCTTCGTCACGAGCTCCCCCAGGTCGATGCGGGTCACCCGCCAGCCGTAGACGAACGCAAGGGCGGTGATGGCCAGGAGTAGGAGGCGCTGACAAGAACGCCAGCCCAGCGCGGGCTCCCACGCCCGCTGGGCCACCGGGCGCGCGTGCGGCTCGACCGCCATGGGACCTACGCGATCTCCACCTCGACCGCGTCCTCGCCGTAGATCTCCCGGAACCGGCGCTCGTCGATCTCGGCGGGATGGCCGTCGAAGACGATCCGGCCCTCCCGCAGCGCGATGGCGCGGGTCCCGTAGCGCCGGGCCAGGCTCAGGAAGTGGAGGCTACAGAGGACCGTGATCCCCTCCTTGCGGTTCAGCTCTTCCACGTAGCGGAGGACGGAGTGGCTCGTGGCGGGATCCAGGCTCGCCACAGGCTCGTCGGCCAGGATGATCTTCGGTTCCTGCATAAGCGCCCGGGCGATCCCCACCCGCTGCTGCTGGCCGCCGGAGAGCTGGTCCGCCCGCACGTACGCCTTGTCCCGGATCCCCACCCTCTCCAGGCTCTGGAGGGCCCTGTGGCGCACCTCCGGGGGCCAGTAGTTCACGAGAGACCACACAGGCGGCACGTAGCCCAGCCGGCCGCACAGGACGTTCGTGAGGACGTCTAGGCGCTTGACGAGGTTGAACTGCTGGAAGATCATCCCGATCTCCCGGCGCAGACGCCGCAGGCCCTCCGGGTCGAGGGCCGTCACGTCCACCCCGTCCACGTAGATCCGGCCGCTGGTGGGCTCGACGAGGCGGTTGATGCACCGCAGGAGCGTAGACTTCCCCGAGCCCGACAGCCCTACGATGACGAGGAACTCGCCCCGTTGCACCTCGAAGGAGACGTCCCGGAGCGCCTGCACGCCGCCCGGGTAGATCTTCGTGAGGCGCTCCACGCGGAGGATGGGTTCGGGCACGGAGCTAGCGCACCAGCTTCCCGAGGTCTACACCGAGTTCTCGCGCCGCCTGCCGGATCGGGTTGAAGTAGGCATCGAGGCTTGGGACCTCGCGGCGGTTCACCTTGTACTTCGTGACGAGGTCCTCGTAGTCCGCAAACCCATCGATCTGGTATAGGTCCTGCAGGGCCTGCTTACCCGACTGTGTTTCGGCGATCCGCTTGAGGGCCCGTACGACCTTCCGGGTCATCTCGGGCTCCATCCCCCGGCGCACGGACACGGTATCGTTGGGGATGTAGGGCTTCACGTACTCCAGGACGACGACCTTCTGCTTGACGTCCGGGAACTGCCGCAGCACGCGCTCCCTGGCGTCTCCGGTGCCGAGCTCGTCTCCGAAGGTTGCCCCTCCTTCGACCTGCCGCTGGTAGACCGCCAGCACGACCTTGTCGTGCCCGCCCGCGAAGATCACCTGGGCGAAAAACCGCTCCGGGAGCAACCCCGTGCGCCGCTTGATGTGGAGGGCAGGGTAGAGGTAGCCGGAGGCCGAGGCAGGATCCACGAAGGCGAACCGCTTCGCCCGCAGGTCCAGTAGCTGCCGGAGACCCGACTCCGCGTGCACGAGGATCTGGGAGCCGTAGTAGGGCAGGTTGTTCCGGATGGAGATGAGCTGGACCTGAGCGCCGCAGCGTTCGTGGGCCAGTACGTACGAGAGCGGGGCCAAGAACGCAACGTCCGCGCGGTCCGCGCACATCGCCTCGATGGTGGCTGCGTACGAGGTGGGGACCGTGGCCTCGAACTCCATCCCGGTCGCCACCTCCAGCATCCGCTCCAACACCCGGCCGGTCGCGAGCACCCGCTGGGCATCCAGCGAGGGGACGAAGGCCAGCACGATGGGCCGTCGCTGGGCGGGCGTGACCACCGGGAGCCCGACCACGAGGGCGAGCAGGAAGAGCAGGACAGCCGTCCTCTTCACACCCATGCCATTCCCTCCCAGCACTCAGGATCGCCCATCTCATCCTACCCGAGTTCTGTGGAGAACGGGGGCCCGCTCTGGTAGAAGAGCAGGGGTCAGGGCTCGCGGCCCCACTTCTCCGCGAACTGCTCCCGACTCAGCCGGTAGTAGTCCGCGTTCATCTCGATGTACTCCTTCCACTGCTCGGGCACGTCGGCCTCGGCGAAGATCGCCTGCACCGGGCAGACCGGTTCGCAGGCCCCGCAGTCGATGCACTCGTCGGGGTTGATGTAGAGCATGAGCTCGCCCTGGTCTTCCTCGGCCCGGGGGTGGATGCAGTCCACCGGACACACCTCCACGCAGGCCCGGTCCTTCGTCCCGATGCAGGGTTCGGCGATCACGTACGTCATGGTTCCCCTCCTCTAGTGGGATTTGGGTTACACGGCCTTCCGCTGGCCACGCTGCATCCGGTCTACCAGGAACTCCACGTACAGGAGCAACGCCTCCACGACGTCCGCGGGGGCCGTCCGGAGCTTCTCCACGTTCGCCTGGAGCCGGGCCCACAGGACCGGGCTTGCCGGCTCTGGCCGTGCGCTCCGGAGCTCCACCACGTCCGCTGGCGTCACAAGGGCCGCCACCCGCTTCATCACCGAGGTCCGAACCCCCAGGGCCGGAGCGAGCCGCTCGATGTACCAGGGTTTGCGCAGGTCCTGCAACCCCCGCTCCCCCCGGGAGAGTACGCTTGCGGCGATCCCCGTCTCCTCGCTGAGCTGCCGCAGGCTCTTCCCCCTGCCCCGGCCGTAGAAGTTCTGGCGCAGGGACCGGATGTAGTTCCCAAACGCCCGTGCGCGCTCCTTCGAGTCCGTCAACCTCGGTGCTGTTCCCATCGTGGAACACCTGCCCCCATCATAAGGCTGTTCGTCCGGCCAGTGCAACGATCTACGTTACGAATTTGGAACACCCAGGACCATCTCCGGCGTAGATCGAACAGCTGTCCCATGGACAACTTCGCCTCCGCCCTCCTCGGGTGGTTCTCGCACAACGGCCGGTCCCTCCCCTGGCGCCGGACGCGCGATCCGTACGCCATCTGGATCTCCGAGGTCCTCCTCCAGCAGACCCGGGTGGAGGTGGCGATTCCCTACTACGAGCGGTTCCTGCGGGCCTTCCCCACCGTGGAGGCCCTCGCCGGAGCAGACCTGGAGGAGGTCCTCCGGGTGTGGGCGGGGCTTGGGTACTACGCCCGGGCCCGCAACCTCCACCGGGCCGCCCGCCTCGTGGTGGCCCAAGCAGGATTCCCCACCACGGTGGAGGGATGGAGGCAGCTTCCCGGTGTGGGGCCCTATACCGCGGCGGCGGTGGCGAGCATCGCCTTTGGCGAGGACGCCCTGGCCCTGGATGGGAACGTCCTCCGGGTGGGGGCACGCCTCCTGGGGATCCTAGACCCCATCGACGAGGTGCGCACCCGACGCCGGATCCGGGATGCCCTCGAACAGCTTCTCCCCCCGGGCCGGGCCGGAGAGTTCAACCAGGCCCTCATGGACCTGGCATCCACCGTCTGCCTTCCCAAAAGGCCCCATTGCAGGACGTGTCCCGTGCGGGCGTGGTGCGCATCCTTCCAGAGCGGCCTACAGGAGCGACTCCCCCGCCGGCGGAGGAGATCTCCAAAACCCCTCCGTCCCTTCGTGGCGGTGGTCGTTCGGGACCCCCGAGGGCGCGTGCTCCTCGTGCGCCGCCCTCTGAGCGGGGTCTGGGGCGGGCTGTGGGCCTTGCCGGAGGCGGAAGCAGCGTGCTGGAGAAGGGCAAGGCCCGCCCTGGAGCACCTGCTGGGAGTGCGGCTCCGCAAGCGGCGCACGCTTTCTGAACTCCACCATACGTTCACGCACTTCGTGGCCGCCTACACCGTGGTGGAGGCGGAGGTGGAGACCGTACCCCGCACGGGTCGCTTCGTTCGTCCTGAATCACCAGAGGTAGCGGTTCCGGTTCCGACCCGGAAGGTCCTCAGCCAGCTTGCTCGGCCCGGCGTACCGAAGCCAAGTACGGACCCAGGTCCTCACCCCGGCCCCACACGAGGAGGACGACCATGACTCCGTACACCGGCAGGTGCCCCAGAAGTTCTTCTGCACCCATGAACGGGAGCGTGAGGTTGAAGGGGAACCAGGCGAGGGCGATCACAAGGCGCGCGAGCACGCCGGAGGCGATGAGGACGCCGACTGTGGCCTCCACGTAGCCGGCGAGGAGTACGAACGCTCGATCGGAGACCCCCCACCCGCGGAGGAAGTTGAAGTCGTAGTGCCGGAGGAAAGCGACCCCGAGCTCCGGGTTCCACAGCTTCTCCCCGAACGCGAGGGCGATGATCCCAAGTCCCGTGCACCACCGCAGGAGCGGCACGGCATACGGCACCCAGCCCACGAGGGGCCGGACGGGCCGGCCCAGCACCCCATCAAGGGAGTAAGGGCCCCGGCCGAGGATCGCGAGGAACAGCGCAATTCCGAGGAAGTGCAGCTGCTCTGCGATCGCAAGGGGCGGGAAGAACATTAGCCCGATGGGGAACAGCGCAGCGAGGAGCCACGCGAACACCCGCGTGAGGGCCCCGTACAGGAAGCTCAGGGCCACCACGATCTCGGCGAGGGCAACAAGACCCCCCCAGAAGTTCCGGGGAAGGGAGAGGTTCGGCGCAAAAAGCTGCATCTGGATGCCGCTACCGAGCAACGTGGCGGCGGCGTGGGTCCCCACGATGACCGGCATGAGGGCGAACAGCCGCTCAAGCCGCGCCGCGGAGAGCTGCAGATCAACAGGGACTTTCGGCTGGAAGGCCCGCCACGACCGCTCACCGAGCCAAGCGACGCCGACTGTAATACCCGCCACGAGGGCGGCGATGAGGGCCCGTGTTCCATCGACCTCCCGGAGGGGGTGCATGGAGGGCTCCGTGAACCACTTCTCGTGGGCCTGCGCGGATTCCGCAAGGAGTACGACGAGGGCCGCACCCCACAAAAGCAAGCAGGCCCGCACGCTGCGGGCCCGCAGAAGCCACGCCGATCCCTTCATCAGGGACTAGAGTACCGGAGGAGGTGGGTCAGGGCAAGGGGGATCTGGTCAGCACTTGGCGTACCCGCACGACCGGCAGATGCTACACCCATTCTCGTGAACTAAGGTATCTCCGCAATCCGGACAGACCCCGGCGAACTCTAGGGCTTCCCCGTTCGCCGGACTGAGGAGCGGCTGCGCGGGAGGAAAGCGCAGCCGCTCCTGGCGGGCGCGCGGCACCGGCTCGGGGAGCATCGCCGCGCGCGGGAACTCCTTGTCCGGCCGGAACCCCTCCCCGTAGAGGGCCCGGCCCAGAGCGAGGGCCACCGCTTGAGCGATCGTGCTCACCCGCACGGGAGTTCCGTCGCTACTCCGGTCGATCACCGCCTCCTTGGACTGGACCCGCCACAGCTGCTCGATCACCTCCCGCGGGTCCACCCCGGCCCGCAACACCAGCGAGGCGAGCCGGCCGATGGCCTCGGCCTCCACGTCCAGGGACTCCACGAATACCTCGCAGATGCCCAGCTCGTCCTCGTTCACCGTCACGTACACCCTTCCCCGAGGGGTCTCGATCCGCTCCGTCCGGCCCTGTGTGACTTTGGGCCGCGCCCGCACCGCGGCCTGACTGGCCACACCTGCCTCACTGGATCGGATGCGCACCACCTCCGGGGCACCCCGCTTTCCGTCGCTGAGGGCCGTCAGGATGTTCTCCCTGGAGCCCGCCCGGTACACCGTGATCCCTTTGCACCCAAGCTTCCAGGCGAGGAAGTAGATCCGCTCCACGTCCTCCCACGTGGCCTCTTCAGGCAGGTTGACGGTACTGCTGATGCTGTGGTCGATGTGCCGCTGGATCGTGGCCTGCATCCGGACCCGCATCTCCGGCCGGATCCGGTGGGCGGTGACGAAGTACTCCGGCAGGTGCTCCTCGTCGGTGCCGAACTCCTCCATGTACTGCCGCACGAGAGGGTGGTAGACCTTGAACTCCCGCTGGCTCAATGACTCGCTGCGCCGGATGTAGTACAGGTCAAAGATCGGCTCGATCCCGCTCGTGACCCCTGCCAAAGCCGCCCCACTCCCAACCGGAGGTACCGTGAGGAGGGCGACGTTCCGTAGCCCGAACGTGCGGGCTTTCGCGAGTACCTCAGGACGAAGCCCAGCTAGGAAGGGGTGGAGCTCACCGTCGCGGTAGAAGTGCTTTTGGGGATCGAAGGCGGGAAACGGCCCCTTCTCCCGGGCGAGCTCGGCGCTCGCCTCGTAGGCCGCGTCCTTGATCCGCTGGAAGAGCCGATCCACGAAGGTGATCGCCTCCTCGCTGTCGTACCGGAGCCGGAGCTGCGCCAGCATGTCCCCAAGCCCCGTGCACCCCACGCCGATCCGGCGGGCCCGCCAGCTTGCCTCTCGCTGCTGGGGGAGCGGGTGGCGGTCCATGTTGTAGTCCAGGACGTCGTCCAGAAACCGCACCGTGTACTGGACCGCCTGCACGAGCCCTTCCTCGTCCACCCGGGCCCGCTCGGTGAAGGGCTCCAGGACGAACCGGGCGAGGTTCACGTTGCTCAGGTTGCAGGAACCGTAGGCCTCCAGCGGGATCTCGCTGCAGGGGTTTGTCGTGATGACCTCCATCCCGTCGTACTCGCTCGTGGAGAACCTCTTCACGGCGTCCCAGAAGATGACGCCGGGTTCGGCCCACCCCCACGCCCCCTCGATGAGCTCCCGCCACAGGTCCCGGGCCCGGATCGGGCGCTCCACGTGGGCCTTCTCGTTGTGGAAGCGCAGCACGTATTCTCCGTCGCGTTCTACCGCCCGCATGAAGTCGTCGTATACCCGCACGCTGATGTTCGCATAGCGCACACTCGTGAGGTCGCGCTTCACCCTGCAGAACTCCAGCACGTCCGGGTGGTCGTTCGCGATCGTGATCATGAGGGCCCCGCGTCGGCCTGCCTGCCCGATGGTACCCGTGGTAGTGGACATGAGCTCCATGAAGCTCACGGCCCCCGTGCTCGTGAGGGCGGCGTTGTTCACAGGACTCCCGCGGGGCCGCAGGACGCTGATGTCCCCGCCCACCCCACCGCCCAGGGAGTACGTGCGGGCGGCCTCCTTGCACCAGTCGAAGATGTCCTCCAGGGAGTCCCCCTTGATGGGGATCACGTAGCAGTTGCTCGCCGTGCTCCTGCGCGGGTTGCCGGCGGCGAAGAGGATCCGGCCGCCTGGGACCATCCGGAAGTCCTCCAGTAGCCAGTAGAACTTCTCCTCCCACTCCCGGCGCTTGGATTCCGTGGGCTCGGCAGAGGCGATCTCCCGGGCCACGCGCGCCCACATCTCGGGCGGGGTGCGCTCCACCACGTTGCCCCCAAGATCCCTCAGGGCGTACTTGTCCACGAACACCCGGGCCCGGAGCTCATCGCCACCGAACCAGCGCAGTGTCTCGTCGAAGAGGGTTTGGGGCTGCGTTGTGAGCTTCATGGGGTTCTCCTCATCGGGTTGATCCGTCTTCAGGGATCGGCAGGAGCGGAACCTGACGCTGGAGCAGCTCCTCGCGCGCCTTGCGCGCCCGCAGCCGCTCCACCTCCTCCACGATGCTCGCCACGTCCGAGAACCGCCGGTACTCCGAGGCGAACCGCACGTAGGCCACCTCGTCCACCGTCCGGAGCCGCTCCATCACCAGCTCTCCAATGAGGATCGAGGCCACCTCGCGTTCACCCCGGTTCCGCACGACCTGCTCCACTTCGGAGGCGAGCGCCTCCAGGACCTCCGTGGGGATCGGCCGCTTCCCCCGCGCCTTCAGGAGTCCCCCGAGGATCTTGGACCGATCGAAGGGCTCCCGCCGGCCGTCCCGCTTCACCACGAGGAGGGGGGTCATCTCCAGCCGCTCATAGGTCGTGAACCGCCGGCCGCAGCGCACGCACTCCCGCCGCCGGCGGATCGCCCTCCCCTCCTCGCTGGAGCGGCTGTCTAGGACCCGACTGTCCTCGTGTCCGCAGTAGGGGCACCGCACGCCCGACCCACCCTTACAAGATTTTGGCGCTCAAGCCGGTCCCGGCACAAGATATTGTAGAGAAGGAGGTTCGAAACCTTCAAGCTTCGTGGCTTGGGAGGGCGGGCGATTTCGGGCGGATTCCTCGCTCAGGCGGGCTCCCACGCCCGCAGGCGGCGTTACGGGCTCAACAGGCGCAGGGGCAGGAGGAGGTAGTCCAGGGGGAGGGCCAAGAGGAAGATCAGGAGGAGCAAAAGCCCCACCGCCACGCGGCCGGGAGAGGGTGGGGAGACGTCGTTGGCCGGACCTGGATGTCCCCGGGCAGTGAGGAACAAGAGCAAAAGTGCCATGGGGATGAGGCCCAGCAGGACCAGGAGCACGACGGCCAAGTAGGAGGTGATCCGGTGCCAGCGGGGGCCCAGAAGCGCCCGCACCGCGTGTCCGCCGTCCAGCATGCTGGCCGGCAAGAGGTTGATCCCGGTGACGAACAGCCCGATCACGGCGGCGTCGGTGATGGGGTCCGTGTAGTACAGGAGGTTCGGGCCGGATCCGAACCGCCACTCCAGGAGGCGCGCCACCGACCAGGGGAAGGGGAACGCCGGAAGGCCAGCGAGGTGCGGGAGGACCTGCCGGAGATCCAGCACGACGGTACGGGTCAGCCCGATGAGGAGGAGAGGGATCGCCACGAGCATGCCTGCAAGCGGTCCTGACGCACCCAGGTCAAACAGGGCGTTGCGGCTGGGCGCCGGCTCCCGGGTCACGATCACCGCACCCATCGTCCCGATGGACACCTGCCCCAGGATGACGGGTGGGAAGGGGATGAAGTACGGCCAGCTCGCGTCGATCCCGTGGACGCGCGCGGCGATCTTGTGGCCCATCTCGTGGACGAGGAGGATCGCGAGCAACCCCGCGCTGAAGAGGAGCCCGTCGCGCAACGGGTTCGGCACGTACCCCAGCCGTAGCACCGCGCCGGGCATCCGCTGGAGGAGGTCACTGAACCGCTGGGACCCGATGTAGCCCGTGGCGAAGGTCGTGGCGACCGTGGCGAGGAAGAGCAGGATGTGCACCCACGGCCGGCTGCGGGCGGAGAAGGGCCGGGGAACGACCCGGAGCACCATGACACCGTCCCGGTGCCGCAGGAGGGGCAGTTGCCCCCGCGGCGCGAGTTCAGCCCGCAGGGCCTCAAACCGCTCCTCCAGGTCCGGTGGAGCGAGGACGGTGAACTCCGGGACCCCGTCCCGCACCCGCTCCTCCTGCACCGGGAAATGGCGGTGGACGAGCCAGGCGAGATCCCAAAAGGGCGGCGCGCTCATGACCCCGCCCCATTGTAGCAACCAGCCGGAGGCCCCGGAGCCTACTCCAGACCCTCCCGCACGCCGCCGGAAGATCCTTCGAGCTGGCGGAGGAGCCGGCGCTCGTCGGCGACACCGTGGTTTACGGCCGCGATCCGGCCGGAAGGGTCGACCACCGCGGTGGCGGGCACGGTGAGGATCCCGTACCGCTGCGCCCGGTGGGGCTCCCGCTGGACGTCCACCACCTCCACGCGGACGTGCCCGGCGATGGCGCGAAGCCGCTCGAGGGCCGGCTGCTGGACGGTGCGGCATGGCCCGCACAGCGGGTGGGTGAAGGCCACGACCGCCGGACCCGGGACGTCCGCGGGACGGCGCAAGAATCTTCGGTCCCACAGCCGGAGTGCTGCCGGCAGGAGTACGAGCAGCGTCACCGTGATCCCCATCAAGAGGAGAACGCGCTCGAGCATACTACGACCGTCGCACAGCACCAAGGCGCGCCAGCTGTCTGAACACGAAGCAGCCGGCACAGAACCCGGTGGTGAGGTTCATGGCGGCCAGGGCCGCCACGAGCCAGGCCAAACTCCAGCCCACAACCGTGGCACCGCCCAAGAGGGCCACCGACGCCGCCAGGAGGAACGCACCCCCAAGCCCCTGGGCGAACCGGTGCGGGGCCGGATCGTCCGGACGCACGTCCGGACGCACGATCCGGCCCCGCAGCACCCGGTGGTAGAACTGCTGGAATACCGCAAACCGCGGGTCCAGGGCGCCGACCTCAAGGGCAAGGCCCAGGAGGAGCAGAAGCCACGGCGCATCCAGCACGAAAGCGACCGCCACGACCACGAGGATCGCCACCTGGTTCGTGCGCAGTGCGTTGCGGTCCACCGTCATCCCGCCTTCGCCTCCACCGGCACGCTCCGCTCGATGGGGACCCCGACGAGGCTTCCCCACTCGGTCCACGACCCGTCGTAGTTCTTCACCTTGGGGTAGCCCAGCAGGTACTTCAGCACAAACCACGTGAGGCTAGAGCGCTCCCCGATCCGGCAGTAGGCCACGATCTCCTTGTCGGGCGTGATCCCCTTGGGCTCGTACAGGGCCCGGAGCTCCTCTGCGGGCTTGAAGGTCCCGTCCTCCCGCACGTTCTGCGTCCACGGGATGTTCGCGGCCCCGGGGATGTGACCCGGCCGCTGGGCTCCCTCCTGCGGGTAGCCCGGGGGCGCGATGAGTTCACCGGTGTACTCCTGGGGTGAGCGGACGTCCACGAGGCCCAGCTGGGGGTCTCCGAGGCGCCGGAGGATCTCGTCCCGGAAGGCCCGCAGCTCGGGGTCTGGGTCTTTAGCCCGGAAGGTCGTCGGCGGGTAGCGCGGTACTTCAGTCGAAAGCGGCCGGCCTTCGTCGATCCACTTCTGGCGGCCGCCGTTGAGGATCTTCACCTTCTCCACGCCGTAGTACTTCAGCAGCCAGAAGGTGTAGGTCGCAAACCAGTTGTTCCGGTCACCGTACAGGATGATCGTGTGCTCGTTCCCGATCCCCCGCTCACCCAACAGCTTCTCCAGTTGCTCCCGGCTGATCCAGTCCCGGCGTACGGGATCCTGCAGGTCCGTCTTCCAGTGGATGTGGATCGCGCCGGGGATGTGGCCCTGGGCGTACAGCTCCGGGTTCTCGTTGGATTCTACGATCCGTAGTTCGGGATCGCCCAGGTGCCGGGCCAGCCACTCCGTCTCCACCAACACGTCCGGGTACGCGTACTGAGTCATCGGACTCCCTCCTGTCTGCTTTGGCTTTTTGTGGTGACCCCGCTCAGTACCAGAGATGCTAGCGCTGAGCGGCTTTGTTCGGCGCTCCTAGGACCGCTCCGAGGAGCGACTACGGGGAAGCGGAGACAGGAAAGCGCTTCGCGGGCTTAGAACGAGTGCGGCGAAGGCAGTCCCTGCCTCCGCCGAGGACAGATACAGCTGCGGGGAGCGTACCGTGCCAACCCGTGCATCTCGAATCCCTATGTACCACCCTTCGGCGTGCGCGTCAAGGCCGCCGTATCCTGGAGATGTGGGAGCGACGCCGGAGGACCTGGTAGAAGTGCTCATGGCCGAAGGGATCCGGGATGCACGGATCCTGCAGGCGTTCCGGGAAGTTCCCCGGGAGCTGTTCGTGCCCCCGGAGTTCCGGGCGCTCGCCTACGAGGACCGGCCGATCCCGATCCCCCACGGCCAGGTGACCACTCAACCCTCCCTCATCGCGAGAATGATCGAGGCCCTAGACCTCCGGGGGAACGAGGCAGTGCTGGAGATCGGCACCGGGTACGGGTTCCAGACGGCCCTCCTGGCGAAGCTTGCGCGGTTCGTGTGGAGCATCGAGCGGTACGCGGACCTCAGCGAAGCGGCCCGCAAGAACCTCCGGAGCGCTCGGATCTCCAACGTCGAGCTCGTGGTGGGGGATGGAACCTTAGGCCTTCCGGAGCACGCACCGTATGACGCCATCGTGGTGTCCGCGGCCTTCCCGAAAGTGCCGGAGCCCCTCGCGGAGCAGCTGGCGGTGGGCGGCCGCCTCGTGCAGCCCGTAGGACCGGGGGGCCACGACGAGGTGGTCCTGTTCGAGAAGACGCCGCAGGGCTTGGTGCGCCGGCGGCGCATCACCTGGGCCCACTTCGTCCGGCTCTACGGACGTCACGGGTTTCAGGACTAGAAAAGGGTACCTGCGCTTTAGGGCGCGCCGGCGTCGTGGAGGCCGATCATCGCCGTCCGCAACTTTTCCAGCGCCCGCGCGATCTCGGGATCCGAGCCGTCCTGAGGCGGCGGAAGGGTGGGTCCGAACCGCACGCCGACCCGCACCGGCCGGGGAATCACCTCTCCCAGCGGCAACGCACGGTCGGTGCCAAAGATCCACGCCGGCAGGATCGGCGCCTGCGCCCGGGCGCTCAGGAGGGCGATCCCGGGCCGGAGGGGAGCGAGTATGTCCGCCGTGCGGTTCACCCCCCTTCAGGGAAGAGGACGAGGCACCCTCCGCCTCGCAGGACGCGGAGGGCTGCCCGCAGGGCGCTGCCGGTGTATGCCCCGGGCTCCACCTCGGTCCGGCGCACGGGGATCATCCCGAACCACCGCACCATAGGCGCGATCACGCGCAGTAGCCCTCTCCAGGGTACGAACCCGGGGCTCACTCGGATCCCGAGCAGGTCCTCTGCGCCCACGAACACGACCTGACGCGGCAGAGCCGCACCGAGCACCACCGGATCCAGCCATGAGACGTGGTTGGCGGCGACGAGCAGGGGACCCTGCCGGGGGCAGTGCGCTACACCCTCCGTCCGGAACCCAAACAGGCCCCACAGGAGGATCCGTGCGAGGAGCCAGGCCGCCCGGTACGACCGCGTCACGGATCACGGGCGCGCCAGTCGCACGAGGAGCGGAAGGACGTCGACCCCGCGAAGCGGTCCCAACGCCCCTTGCGCAGCTGCTCGCTCCCCGAAGGTGCCACACCCGTCAGGCGCTACGCCAGGCCCCGCGATGAGCAGGGGAACGGGGTCGTCGGTGTGGGCGCGCACCGCGCAGGGGGTCGCGTGGTCGGCGGTCACCGCGACGAGGACGTCGTCGGGGAGTGGAAGGAGGGTCCCGAAGAAGTGCGCGTCGATCCGTTCGATCACCGTGCGCTTGCCCTCCCAGTCCCCGTCATGCCCGGGCTCGTCCGGTCCCTTCAGGTGCGCGTAGAGCCCCTCCCACGACCGTAGCGCCTCTTGGGCCTGGTGGGCCCAGGCGGCGTAGACGGATGGATTCGCTCCGGCTGATGGGACGGGAATGACGCCCATTCCCAGGACCCGCGCGATCCCCCGCTCCACCGGCATCTCCACGAAGCAGCCGAACCGCACGCCGAAGCGCTCTGCGATGCTCGGGACGCGGGGCACGTGGTCGGATGCGTCCCGCAACAGCACCCCGTTGGCCGGAAGTTTTCCCTCTGCCCGCCGGCGCTCGTTCACGGGGTGGCGCTCCAGGACGGCGTGCGCGCGCTCGGTGAACTGGTTTACGAGCTCTGCGGCCCTCCTCGCCTGGGGTGTATCGACAAGCGGCGTGCACGGCTCCACCTCCCTCCCTGCCGCCGTCCGCGCCACTCCGAGCCCTCCCACCCGACCGTAGGCCGGGTCGGTGTTGGTGATCTCGGCGGAGAGGGGCGTTGCAGGGTCGTACAGGACGAGCACGCACCGGTGGCCGATGCTCGCGGCGAAGGCGAAGCTGGCGCCCTCAAGCCGGACTTCCGACTGCACCGCCTCGGCGAGGGCGCGCGCCTCCTCGCTCGTGAGGCTCCGGCCGACCCGTCGGTCCACGATGCGGCGACCCTCCACCGTGGCGAAGTTCCCTCGGAGGGCCAAGTTCCCGTCGGCGAACGGCAACCCCATGCCCAGTGCCTCTAGCACGCCCCGGCCCGCGTGGTACCGCTGCGGGTCATAGCCAAGCATGCTCAGGACGGCCACGTCGGACTCCGGCGCGATCCCCCGAGCGACGGTCACCACGAGCCCCTGCTGGCCTCGCTGGGCGAGGCCGTCCAGGTGGGGCTTGTGCGCGGCCTCAAGCGGCGTGCGCCCCCCAAGCTCGGGGATCGGACGGTCGGCAAGCCCGTCCAGGATCACGTACAGGATCCTCCCCATGCGGTCCTCCTTACCCGTTGTCGGTGGGCTCCGGCCACAGGGCATCCAGCTCCGCAAGGTTCCGCACAACGAGGTCCGGCCGGAGATCCCCTTGCGGTGCCGCCTCCGACGCCACACCCGAGAGGACGAGGACGGTGCGCATCCCCATGCGCCTCCCACCCAGGACGTCGGTGGTAAGCTGGTCTCCGACCATGAGGGTCTTATCCGGTGCGCTCCGGAGCCGCCCAAGCGCTGCTTGGAAGAGCGGCCGCTCGGGCTTTCCGACCGTTACCGGACTCACCCCGGTGGCGGTCTCGATGGCGGCCACCAGGGCGCCTGCACCGGGCCAGAGTTCTCCCTCCACCGGGAGGTTCGGGTCGCGGTTGGTGGCGATGAACCGGGCACCGCGGCGGATCGCGCGGCAGGCGTCCAGGAGCTTCGCGTAGGTGAACTCCACGTCCAACCCCACCACCACGAAGGACGCTTCGGCCGGGCCGGACAGGAGAAATCCGGCATTCTCCAGGGCCCGGCGCAGCCCCTCCCCGCCCACCACGAACACCGGCGTTCCGGGTTCTGCCTGGGTCTGGAGGAACTCCGCTGCGACCACCGCCGAGGTGACGATCCGATCCGGGTCCACCCGGATCCCCAGGCGCCCCAGGCGCTCGGCGTACTGTTCGGGGGTCGCTGCCGAGTTGTTCGTGGCGAACACGTAGGGGATCCCAAGCCGCTCCAGCCGACGGAGAAACGCGACGGCCCCCGGAAGGGCTTGAACGCCGCGGTACACGACCCCGTCCAGGTCCAGGATGATGGCGCGGATCTCCCGGAGCCAGCCCACCGGCCTCACGGGAGACCCTCGACGAACTCCTGAGAGAGCACCCCGGTGTACACCTCCGAGGCGGGCCCGGTCATCTGGAGTCGGAAGCTCTCGTCCACGCGCACGCGCAGCACCCCGCCGGGCATCTCTACGCTCAGGTCGCACTCCGTCAGCCCGCGCCGCACGCAGGCCGCGGCCACGGCACAGGCGCTGGATCCGGAGGCCAGGGTCTCGCCCACCCCCCGCTCCCAGATCCGGATCCGCACCCGATCGCGCCCCAGCACCCGGACGAACTGGACGTTCGTGCGCTCCGGGAAGAGGGGGTGGTGCTCGAGGAGTGGCCCCACGCGGTGGATCTCAACCGCGTCGGGGTCGTCGGTGAGCACCACGCAGTGGGGGTTCCCGACGTTCACCGCGGTGATCCGGAGGAGCCTGCCGTCCACCTCGAGCGGCTCATCGACCATCTCCCGCACGGGTCCAGTGGCCGGGATGCGGTCGCTTCGGAAGGTCGCCTCCCCCATGTCCACGGTGACCTGCACGACGCGGCCCTCTCGGACTTCCAGGGCGCAGGTCGCGATCCCGCCCGGCGTCTCGACGGTGAAGCGCTCGGCGCGGGTGTGGCCGTGCTCGTAGAGGTACTTGGCGAAGATCCGAAGGCCGTTGCCGCTCTTTTCGGCCTCGCTCCCGTCGGGGTTGTAGATCCGGAGCCCGAAGTCCGCCCGCGTGGAGGGAACGCGGGCGAGGATCCCGTCCGAGCCGACGCCGGTATGCCGGTCGCAGATCCGGCGGATCGCCTCCGGCGTGAGGGGAAAGGAGAGGCAGGCCGGGTCCAGCACGATGTAGTCGTTCCCGAGGGCGTGGGACTTCGTGAACCGGTTCATCCGGCCGCGCCTCCTTCCAGGGCCCGTCCGCCCTCGTAGGTGGTCCGGAGCGCATTCTTCTGCCGCCACCGCTCCAGCGCGAGGTCCACCAAGCGCGAGATGAGCTCCGGGTAGGAGATCCCGGAGGCCTCCCAGAGCTTCGGGTACATGCTGATGGCGGTGAACCCCGGGATCGTGTTCACCTCACTCACGTAGATGGGTCCGTCGCGCTCCACGAGGAAGTCCACCCGCGCCATCCCGCACAGCTGGAGCACCCGGTACGCCCGGAGGGCGAGCGTCCGGACCTCCTCGGACCGATCGGGCGGCAGCTCGGCGGGGATCACGAGCTCGGCACCGTGCGGGTCCACGTACTTCGCCTCGTAGGTGTAGAACTCATGGGTGGGCCGGATCTCGCCGGGGATGGAGGCGATGGGGTCGTCGTTCCCCAGCACGCTCACCTCTACCTCCAGGGGGTTCGGGACGGCCCGCTCCACGATGACCGAAAGTCCGTACTGGAGCGCGTCCAGTACGGCGCGTCCGAAGGCGTGGGGCGTCAAGACCTGGTGGACGCCCACGGAGGAGCCCAGGCGCGTGGGCTTGACGAAACACGGGTAGCCGATGCGCTCCGTGACCTCCCGCCGTACCCCCTCGGGATCCCGATGCCAGCGCACGGCAGGGAACACGAGGAACTCGACCACGGGGAGCCCCGCGGCTTGCAGGAGCGTCTTCTGCACACCCTTATCCATGCCTACTGCCGAGCCCAGGACGTCTGCGCCCACGTAGGGGACGTTCACCATCTCGAAGAGGCCCTGGATCGTGCCGTCCTCGCCGTAGGTACCGTGGAGGACCGGGAACATTACGTCGCAGACGACCTCCCGGCCGTCAACCACGAAGACCGCCTGGCCCATCCGGTCAAGCCGCAGGGCCGCGGGTTTACCCTCCACGAGCCAGGTCCCGTCCCGATCGATGAAGATCTCCACGACCTCAACACGCCTGGGATCGGCGGCCCGGATCACGTTGCGGGCGGAGATCCGCGAGACCTCGTGCTCGCCCGACCGACCTCCGTACACGACGCCCAGCCGAATCCGCTCCACCCTGCACCTCCGCTCCTTCCGGAAGTAGGCTTCGTGCAGGGATCGTGTCAAGCGGCCAAGAACGGATGGACACCCGGCAGCCTCCGCTTACCTGACCAAACCACCTCCGTGAATCAGCCCGCCGGGAGCTCGACGACGAACCGGGCACCGCCGGAGGGCCGGTTCTCCGCGCGGACATCTCCGCCGTGGGCCGCCACGAGCTGCCGGACGACCGCCAGCCCAAGCCCGCTCCCTCCGCTCGCCCTCGACCGGGAGCGGTCGGCGCGGTAGAAGGGCTCGAACACGTGCGGGAGGTCCTCCGGCGGGATGCCGGGACCGTCGTCCTCGACGGTGATGCGCACCCATCCGTCCCCCGACGAGACGGCGACGCGGACGGCGCCCCCCGGCGGAGTGAACCGCACGGCGTTGTGGAGGAGGTTTTGGATCACCTGGCGCATCCGGTCCGGGTCGACCTCGGCCCGCAACGGCTCCCGTACGTCGAGCGTCACGCGGACGCCGCGCTCCTCGATCCAGGGCTGCAGGCCCTCCACCGAGGCCTGGCACAGGGCCGCGAGGTCGGTCGGCGTGCGTTGGAGTTCCAGCTGTCCCGCACCGGCTAGGCTGAGGTCCCTAAGGTCGGTGATAAGCCGGTTCACTAGGACGCACTGGGTGTGGAGGGCTGCGATGCGCTCCGGTGTGGGATCTGTGACGCCGTCGAGGAACGACTCCAGGCTCGCCTGGATGATCGCAAGGGGCGTCCGGAGCTCGTGGGCGACGGCGGCCAGGAACTCCCGGCGCATCCGTTCGTGGGCCGCAAGCCGTGCGGCCATCGTGTTGAATGCCTGGGAGAGCTCTCCGAGCTCACCGGGCCCTACGCGCACCTGCTCGTCCAGGTGCCCTGCGGCGATCCTCCCAGCCGCCTGCCGGAGCTCGCCGATGGGCTTCGTGAGGCGGTGGGCGAGCCACATGCCGACAACGGCCGCCAGCACGGCCGCCGTGGCTCCGCCAAGCCACAGCGATTCGTTGAACGCCCGCAAAAACTTCCGCTGCGACGCGTAGAAGAGTTTGCGCGTCCAGGTGGGCCGCACCGTGGAGTAGAGGAGCTCCCGCACGTGGGGCGGCTGCTCGGTGACCCACGGCGCCTCGCCTTGCCGGACCCGCTCCAGGAACCGGGAGAACTGTCGGTTCGTCGTGTGCTGGGCCCACAGCCCCACAGCCGCCACCGAGAAGACCGCCACGAGGACGAAGGCGAGCGCCAGTTGCGTCCGTAGCGTCCATCCTCTCCAGGGACGTCCCGGCTCATCCGTCATCGGGTTGCCCTCGCGAACTTGTACCCCACTCCGTACACCGTGAGGACGTAGCGGGGCTCTTTGGGGTCGGGCTCGATCTTCTGCCGGAGGTTCTTCACGTGGGCATCGATCGTACGCTCCAGTCCCTCGTAGGAGTGGCCGTAGATCCGCTCGATGAGCTGGGCCCGGGTGAACACCTGGCCGGGGTGGGCGCTCAGGACCTCCAGGAGCTTCCACTCCGTGGGGGTGAGGGTGATGGGCTCGTCTTCCCGCCAAACCTCACGGCTCAGGTAGTTGATGGACAGATCCCCAAAACGGGCCTCCTCGCGGCCACCCCACCGGTTGCGGCGGAGCACCGCCCGCACCCGGGCCACCACCTCCCGCGGACTGAAGGGTTTCGTGACGTAGTCATCTGCCCCGAGCTCCAGCCCTGCCACCTTGTCCTCCAACCCGTCGCGGGCCGTGAGCATGATCACCGGAACGCGGGACGTCTCGCGGATTGCCCGGATCACCTGCCAGCCATCCAGGCGCGGGAGCATCAGGTCCAGGACGACCAGATCCGGGCTCGTCTCCTCCAAAGCCCGGAGGGCGGCCTCGCCGTCCCGCGCCAGGACCACCGCATACCCCTCCCGCTCCAGGTAGGACCTGAGCAGACGGGCAATCTCAGGCTCGTCCTCGACCACGAGGATGGTGATCATCCCTGGACCAGTCCGGGTGAGCACGGTCCCCCTTGCAGCCTTCCACGGACGCACGCGTCCGGTCAACGGTCAGAGGGCGGCACGGTAGAGCGCCGGACACGAGCGGGTGCTCCTAGAGGATCCTCCGGAGGTGGCGCCTGCGCCGCCACCTCCGGAAGGACTCGAGCGGGCTTGTGAGGGGGCCGTAGCGGCCGGCCCGGGTATACCACCAGGCGAACGCGCAGCCACTCAGGGCAAACAGGCCCAGCGGGAAGGGAAAGGAGAAGAACACCAAGACGGTCGCCAGCAAGCCAAGCCACCGGCCCTCCAGCGGGATCGCGAAGTACACGAGCAGCCGCTCGTACGGGTGGATCACCGACCACGCAACGGTCACCGCCGCAAGCGGCATCCACAGGCCCGACAGGAACACAACCCGGCCCAGGAGGATCGTTCCGACCCACAGCCCGAGTGCTGAGGTCAGCGAGGCTAGGGCGAGGAAGAGGAGGTAGTCGCGCCCGCCCCACGCCCGCTCGAGGCTTCCGCCCAGGAGCCAGAAGGCGTACGCACCCACCAGAACCGCGAGGATCGATCCGGTCCCCACGAGCGGGTAGGTGAGGGCAGTCCACGGCCGCGCGGGGAAGGAGAGGGGATCGAACCCAAGCCGCGCTGGTGCCAAAAAGCCTGCGAAGTCCAGCAGGAACGTGAGGAGGTTCAGGCCGATGACCGCCCACGTGAGGGGGCAGTCTCCGGGAAGGGACCCTCGGCCGACCATCACGCCCTCCTCTGCGACGAGCTGACCAACACCCTACACCGGCAGCCGGCCCCGCAGGCGGCGGGGGTCGTGGGGTCCGGGTTCGGCGATAAGGGATCGGGCGGCGTCTACCTGGCCCCACACGTTCCAGAGGAGTACCCCTCGGACGCGGTCGTCCCGGATGTAGTACACGACGCCCTCCCGGTACGGCTCCTTCCAGTCCTCGAAGGTGTTGTGCCGCGCATCCAATTCCCCCACGGCCTCGTAGCCCAGATCGAAGAGGTCGGAGTAGAAGAACGGGAGGTGCGTGTAGGGTTGTTGGGCGCCCGCCATGTTCTGGCCGGCGGTGATCCCCTGGGTGTTCGCGTTGTCCTCGTGCTCCACCCGGATCCACTTCCCCAATGCGGGGTTCAAGAACCGGGCGACATCACCCGCGGCGTAGACGTCCGGATGCCCAGCCCGCAGGAACTCGTCCACGAGGATCCCGTCCTCTACGGGCAGTCCGGCCCCCTCGGCCAGCTCGGTCGCGGGCCGGATCCCGAGCCCGGCCACCACGGCGTCGGAGTCGATCCGGTGCCCGCCATCGGTGTGCACGACGCATCCCTCTCCCACGCGCTCGATCCCCCGCACATTCTGCCCGGGAAGGACTTCCACACCCCTCTCCCGGTAGGAGTCGTTCAAAAAGCGCGCAAGCCCGGCGGGAAACAGCCGCCCCCCGATCCCCTCCTCCGGGAACGTCATCGTGACACGCTTCCCGCTCATGGCGAGGGCCGCCGCGATCTCCGAGCCGATGAACCCGCCGCCGATCACGGCGAAGTGCTCTCTCTCCTCCGCGAGCCGGCGCAGCGCCAGGTAGTCATCTAGGGTGCGGAAGTAGATGGCGCCATTGGTAGCGAATCTCTGTGGGGCGCCACCTGTGGCCAGGAGCACCTTCTCGAAGGTGTAGACCGTTCCCGCGTCGTCCGTCGCCTGCTTCGTCCCAAGATCCAGGTGCCGGACCGTGCGACCGAGGTACAGGGTCACCCCAAGCGCCTCGGTGTTCCGCCAGATGCGCTCCAGCGGTGCCCCCTTCCACAGACCCTTCGAGAGCGGCGGCCGGTTGTAGGGAGGATGCGGCTCGGCACCCACGAGGCCCACGGTGCCGTCGGGATCCAGCTCCCGGATCCCGCGCACCGCGGCGTCTGCCGTCATCCCGCCCCCCACGATGAGGTACCTGTGGTGCGGCATTTTGGCCTCCTCCTCGACGGCCGCCTCCTCCGGGTACCGGGGGTACTGCTCACACAGCGCCCTGCGGATCCTACCGGGTGTGCGTCGCACGGCTCTCCCCCAGGATACACCCGCTCCGCACATGACCTTCACCGTCCGGTGACAGAGAATCCTCCTTTTGGAGGAGCGGAGAATCGCTTGGGCCGTCGAACGGCCAGTTCGGGCGACACCGAATCGGAGCGTACGATGCGGCATCGAACGGGTGTCCTCGCCGGAGCTGCTCTCGTCCTCGTTCTCTCATGCCTTCCCTCGCCAGCCGGCATCCTTGCGTGTCGGATGACCACGATCCACCCCGCCCTGTGGACCTGGGTCCACGTTTTCGACCGGAGGTGTCATGTGCTGTGGCCCCGGTACTGGCCGGGCGGGGTGACCCTCGCCACGGCACGGGCCCGCACGCCCGGCGCGCTCCACGTAACGACGGGCACCTACCACTGGAGGGGCGAGCCCATCGAGCGCGTGCGGATCGGCCGGATGGAGATCCTGCCCCAAGCCGCGCACCCCGACTGGCCCTACCTGGCCTGGCGCGACGGACAACTGGGTGCGCACCACGCCCCCGATCCCCGGGCTGCCTGGGAGATGCGGGGCGGCCCCCTCCTCACCGGAGGGCGCATCGTGGGCCGGAGCTACGATGCCCGGGTGTGGCGCGCTACCACGCAGCGGCGCGCCGTTCTCTGGGTCGAGGGCGGAACCGGGTTCGCCCTGCTGGAGGGCCACCAGAACCTTCCGGGCGTGGATGTGCTGATGCGCCAGCTGGGCTACACCCACGCGTTCCTCCTGGACGGCGGATCGAGCACCGCGCGCTGGGCCCGGAACCCTGTCTACCTGTTCGTGTTCCCGGTGGGCCGGCGCCTGCCCTGACCGATCACCACATGGCGAACACCCGGCAGGGCCCACCCGAGCCCGTCGCCACCTTGGGTGCCCCCACGAACACCCAGGCGCCGGAGGGCGGGATCCGCGCCAAGTTCGCCAGGTTCTCAAGCCCCCAGCGGTTGGCCGGAAGCCAGGTGGTGTGGACCTTGAAGTCCTTCGAGGGACCGTGATCGAGGCTCAGGGTATCTACGCCGATCCCGACCACCTGGCGCTCGCGGAGCAAAAACTCTGCCGCCTCCGGGTGGAAGCCCGGGAAGTGCATGACACCGGAGGAGTCCGGGTTCCGGAAGGCCTGCCAGCTCCCCACGCGCGCCTCCCAGCCGCTATGCATGAACACCGCGGCACCGCGCGGAAGCCGGCCGTAGCGGCGCTCCCACGCCCGGATGTCGTCCACCGTGACGCGCGTGTCGGGGTCGCGGGCGGCTCTTTCGTGGATGTGGATCACCGCCACCGGCGCGATGAGCATCCGAGGCGGCAGCTTCTCCACGGTCATCGCGCCCTCGCCGAAGTGGGCCGGGGCGTCCATGTGGGTGCCGATGTGCTCGAAGTAGCTCAGGTTCAGGCTGTAGTACCCGTCCTTCTGGATCGTCACCGCCACCTCGGACTTGAAGGGCCGGTTGGGATCGAAGGGTGGGAAGGTGGGTTTGAGGGTGTGGGTAAGGTCCTGGACGCGGCGGAAGCGGGGCATCCGCATCTGGGCCACGGCTTCCGCCGGAGCAAGCCACTGGGATGCGACCGCGCCCGCGACGGCCGCACCCGCCGCTTTCAGGAAGCCCCGGCGGCTCACCTCTCTCTGGACGGCCTCCATGACGATCGGTCCGCACATCTTGCACCTCCTAGGCAGTCCTCACGGACGAGATTCGCGGCCCTCCGCCGGCGTCCTCTCTGGCCCGGGCCGCGCGCGCGGCGGCACGGGCGTAGCGAAGGGGCACAGGGGTGCGCCACCGCTCGGTGAGGTATAAGAGGACCCGGGCCGCTGTGTCCGGGCCAGTCCGCCACGCCGCATGGGCCACAAGGGGCCGAACGCCCTGCTTCGTGCGCACCCAGTAGGCCACGAGTTCTGTGCCGATCCACAGCGGGCTCACCGCCCCGCGGACGTCTTCCGGGAGAGCGCCTGTGGCGATCATGGGGCGCTGCGTCACGCCGACCGTGGCCACCCCAAGCCGGGCGCCCAGGTGCAGTGCGAGGCCGGCACGGCGGGGGTGGTCCCGGCCCGTGGCGTTCACCATGAGAAGGTCCGGAAGGGCCGGAAGGGCCCGGACGGCGGCCTCGAGGAGCGGTCCCTCCCGCAGCGCGAGGAGCCCCGGCTCATACGGGGCGCCGGCCCGTCCCCGCACGACCACCGTGGCCACCTCTCCCTCGCGGAGGAGGGCTGCTGCGGCCCAGCCCGGATCCCCCGCCGCACCCGGGCCCGAACGGCCGGTGGGGAAGCAGACGAAGCAGCCCGCGACGGAGCGCACCGTGCCCACGAACTGCCAGGGTTCCGGCTGCATCCGGCCGAGCTGCTCCTGGAGGGCGATCAGGGCTTCGGGCTCCTGAGGCCAGGGTGGAGCTTTAGGATCCATGCGCGTGCCTTCTCGAGGACCGCGTCCCGATTCGCCGGCGTGAGGACGAGTTCGGTGACACCCGGCCTTCGACGCAGCGCATCCGCCCAGGGATGGGAGGACGCGAGGATCGTCGCGACCACCGGGGAGGGACTCTTCATCGCCTCCTCGACGGCGTCTCGGAAGCGGGGACTCAAAAGTTCCATCTTCCCGATCTCGTCGATGAGGACCACCTTCCCCTCCGAGATGGCCCGGCGGATCGCCTCGACCCCGATCCGGTCGAGGACCGAGATGTCCACCCCGTACCGTCCCACGCGCTGCGGCCGATCCTTCCAGTCCACGTGCGCGAACACCGCCTCGTCACCCTGGAGGGTGACGAGGCGGAACCCCACGCGCGCGTTCCTCAGGCGGATCTCCTCGGTGTAGAAGCCGCCCGCCTTCGCCCCCAGGTCCTCGGCGAGGCGGCGGATCAGGGTGGTCTTCCCCACACCCGGTCGGCCGGTGAGGAGCAGGAGGTCGGCCATGGGTGCAGTGCTATGATGGGTCCGGTGAGGGGACAGGGACAACACGGCCAAACGACAAGCCCAGATCGGTGAGTTGAGTAGGGAGACCCTGAGGGCGAAGCGCCATGCGCCTGTACCTGGTCCAGCACGGCGAGGCCAAGCCTGAAGCCGAAGACCCCGCGCGACCTCTCACGGAGAAAGGACGGCAGGAGGCGGAGCGGGTGGCGCGTCGTGTGGCCGAGCGCGTCGGCGCCCGCCCTCATCGGATCGTGCACAGCGGACGGCTCCGGGCACGGCAGACCGCGGAGATCTGGGCCCGGTTCTTCCCTGATGTGCCACTGGAGGAGCGCGACGGTCTTGGCCCCAACGACGATCCCTCCATCTGGGCCGAGCGGCTCCGGGCCGAGGCCGAGGACCTCGTGCTGGTCGGTCACCTTCCCCACCTCCGGCGGCTGGCGGGTCTGCTCCTCTGCGGGGATCCGGATCGGGAGGTCGTGGCGTTCACCATGGCCGGGGCGGTCTGTCTTGAGCGCGACGACCCGACGGGCCGCTGGACGCTGCGCTGGTCCCTCCCGCCGGACCTGGCTCCCTGACGGCACACCATCCGGTTCAGAGATCCCGCTCTAGAGTGTGATCCCCCCTGGTCCGGCTGCGGCGACGGCGTAGGGGCCGGGGAAGTGCCGACGGAACGCCTCGACTATATCCTCGCGCGTCACGCGCCGCACGAGGTCCGGGAACCGCACCCAGTAGTCGAGCCCCAACCCGTGGAACTCGGTGTACGTGAGGAGCTGCGCCTTCGCCGGCCCACCCTCGAACGACACCTGGAGCCAGCCGATCCGGTTCTGGATCGCGTCCAGTAGTTCCTCCGGCGTCGGTCCTTCATCCCGCATGCGGGTGAACTCCTCAACCATCGCCTCCGCCGCCTCCCTGACCCTTTCCGGCGGCACACCGGCGATGGCGTACCACGGCCCCCCCCACTTACCGGCCGTGAGCACGCTCAGGGCGTAGTACGCGAGTCCCTTGCGCTCCCGGACCACGTCCCCGATCCGGCCCATGAGGCCCATCTCTCCCAGGATCAGGTTCCCCACCCGCAGCGGCAGGTAGTCGGGATCCGACCGCCGGACGCCCGGAACCCCAACTGCCACGTCCGCCTGGACCTTGCCCTCAATCGTCACGACCTCCCTCACCACTGCCGGAGGGCGCGGAGGGTCTCCCGGGTCCGGAAGGGGTTCGAGGGAGGGTACCTGCCACCGGTCGAACCGTGCGGCGACCGCGTCCAAGGCTTCTTCCGGCTCGATATCTCCCACCACCGCGACGATGGCGCCCTGCGGCCCGTAGTGACGGTGCCAGAACTCCACAAGGTCCGGGCGCTGAAGTCGCACGACGGTCTCCTCAATGCCTTCCGCAGGGATCCCAAACGGATGCGGCGGCGGGTAGAGAAGGCGGCCGAGCGTCCACTGGGCGACCGTGCGGGGATCCTTTCCGAGTACCCGGAGGGAGGTCACGATCTCCCCGCGTAGCCGCTCCACCTCGTCCTCCGGGAACGCGGGATGGATGAGGACCTCCCCGCACAGGTCCAAAAGACGCCGGACATCTTCGGCGAGGGAGCGGGCGGTGAGCTCTGCGGCTTCGCGTCCGGCTGAAACCTGCAACGAGGCGCCCATCCCGTCCAGCTCCTCGGCGAGGGCGTCGGCGGAGTACCCCTCGGTCCCCCGCGGGAGGATCGCGGCCACGAACCGCGCCCGTCCCGCCGCGTCCGTCCCATCGGCCGCCGCACCGGCATGGGGGAGCAGGATCCGCACCGCCACCGTGGGCGAGGAACGATCCTGGAGCGCCAGGACGACGCAGCCGTTCGGCAGGACCCGGCGCAGGACGGTCTTTGGCCGGATCGGAACGTCCATCACGCAGTACCTCCCGGGAGGTACCATCCCACCGTGCGTGTCCGGCGCCGGAGGTAGGCCTGGGCCACCCGCCGTACGTCCTCCGGGGTCACCCTCTCGATAAGGGCCGGTAGTTCGGTGAACCACTCGCCCACACCCAGCATCTCCGCGGCCCCCAGCCACATGGCGCGGCCCGTGGGATCGTCGGTGCTGTAGGCGAGCTGGGCGCGCAGCTGACGCGTCGCTCGCCGCACCTCCTCCTCTCCGACCAGCTCCTCCAGGAGGCGTTCGATCTCCGCATCGAGGGTCGCCTCGATCGCTTCGGGCCGGACGTCGGGCTGGGCGGTGACGGAGATCCACAGGAGCCCGGGGTCCACCGTGGGCGTGAGGTGGCTTGTGGCCGAGGCCGCAAGCCGCGTGCGCACGAGCGCCCGGTACAGGCGCGAGGACCGGCCCATCCCGCCTTGCCCGGCCGAGGTGAGGGACTTCCCTCCAGAAAGCACCGCGTCCAGCACGAGGAGCGGGATCGTATCGGAGTGACCGACCGCCGGGATCTTGTAGGCCACCAGGACGAGGGGGGTGGCCCCACCCGGCCGTTCCAGCACGACCCGTCGTTCGCCCTCCTGGGGCGGCTCCTCCAGGTGCACCTCCGGCGCGAGAGGGCCCGGCTCAAGGGGTCCGAAGTGCGTGGTGACGGCCCGGATCACCTCTTCCGGAGTCACCGCGCCCACCGCCACCACGGTGGCGTTGTTGGGCCGGTAGTAGGTGCGGTAGTGGGCCAGGAGTTCGGCCCGCGAAATCCGCTGGAGGTCAGCCCGCCAGCCGATCACGGGCTGTCGGTAGGGGTGGACTTTGAAGGCGAGGGCCTCCACCTCCTCATGGAGGAGGGAGGCCGGGTCGTTCTCGTACATCCCTCGTTCGGAGAGGATCACGGTGCGCTCCCGCTCCACCTCCTCCGGGTCGAACACCGTGTTCACCATTCGGTCTGCCTCCACCTCGACCGCCACCCACCAGTCCGATTGCGGAAGCGTCTCCAGGTAGGCGGTGAAGTCCGAGGTGGTGAACCCGTTCCACTGGGCGCCGAGCCGGCCGAAGAGTCGGTCCAGCTGCCCTCGGCCGAGCCTCGGAGTGCCCTTGAAGAGCATGTGCTCCACCCAGTGGGAGATCCCGGTCTGTCCCGGCCGCTCGTACCGGGCGCCCACCCGGTACCAGACCCAGAAGCTCACCACCGGCGCCGAGCGGTCCTCCAGGGCGAGGATCCGCAGACCGTTCGGGAGGGTCGCGCGGACGACTTCCATCACCGGAGCAGCCGAATGAACTCCTCAAGCTCCCGGTTCACCTCCTGGATCCGGCCCGGGTTCTCCTTGAGCGTCTCGGCGCCGTCCTCAGTGAGACGGCTCAGCATGATGTACGTGGGCATGGCACACCCCCTCCGATGGTTTGTCCCGCTGGAAGGCGCGATCATTATAGCAGCGGAGGAAGGCCATGCTCGAGGACGTCCGAGTGCAGCTCGACTACCTGCAACGCCACATCCCCACCACACGCCGGATCGCCGAGCAGTTCACCGCGCGCGACCGGCGCGGGGTGCGCATCGCCTTCTCCATCCACCTCGACCTGAAGGTGGTGCCCGTGGTCGAGGCGGTAGTACGCTCCGGCGCCGAGCCCTTTGTCCTCACCTGCAACCCCCACACCGTGCGGGACGAGGTCTGCGCGTACCTTCACGAGATCGGGGCCCGAGTCCGGGCGCGGCACGGGATGTCCGAGGCCGAGCGCATCGAGGCGATGGACTGGGCCATCGCCCACTCCCCGCAGTTCCTGTGTGAGATGGGGGCCGACCTCACCGTGCACCTAGCAACCGCGCACCCGGATGCCGCCCGGAGTGTCCGGGCCGCCATGGAGGCCACGGGAACGGGGATCCTGCGTCTTGCAGACCTCCCTCTGCCGTTCCCCGTGTTCAACTGGGACGACCTTCCCCTCAAGCAGGGCCTGCACAACCGGTACCTCGTGGGCCTCGTGGTCTGGACCACCTTCCTTCACGTGGCGCAGGTGACCCTCTACGGCCGGCGGGTGGCGGTGCTGGGCTACGGACTCGTGGGTCAGGGGATCGCCGAGTACGCGCGCCTGTTGGGCGCGATCCCTCTCGTCGTGGAGCCGGATCCCGGCCGTCGGATTCTGGCGCGCCACGGCGGCTGCTGGGTCATGTCTCTGGAGGAGGCGTTGCCGCAGGCCGACGTCGTCGTGACCGCCACCGGTCGGGAGCGGGTGCTCCGGGAGGCACACTGGCCGCTCCTGCGGGACGGTGCTTTCCTCCTGAACGCCGGCCACAGCAACCTGGAGATCGACGTCGAAAGCCTCCTCACCTTCCCCCACCGGACCCTGCGGCCTCACGTGGAGGAAGTCTGGCTCGGCGACCGAGGCGTCTACCTCCTCGCACGAGGGGCCATGTTCAACCTGGCGGCAGGACCGGGGGATCCCTACGACGCCTTCGACCTCACCTCGGCGCTCATGCTCGCAGGGATCGCCTACATGCTCGACCACTACGCCGACCACCCGCCAGGTGTGCACCTCATGCCTCCCGAAGTGGAGCGCCACGTGGCGGCCGCTGCCCATGGGTGATCGGGCCTTGGTATGCTGGGGCGGGAGATGGATGGACGTCCGGGTTGAGCCCCTCAGTTCGTGCGATCAGTTCCGGGCCGTCGAAGGGCTCCAAGTGGCCGTCTGGGGGATGCCGGACCGCGAGGTGGTGCCGGCCCATCAGTTGCTGGCGGCCGTCCGCACCGGCGGCCTTGTGCTCGGCGCGTTCGCCGGAACCGTGCTCGTGGGCTTCTCCTACGGGTTTCCCGCCGTGCGGACGGGAGCGCGCTTCTTCTACTCCCACATGACCGGGGTCCTTCCCGAATGGCAGTCCCGCCACGTGGGCTTTGTGCTGAAGTGCGCCCAGCGGACGTGGGCCCTAGAGCAGGGGTACGACCGCATCGTGTGGACCTACGACCCGCTGCAGGCCCGCAACGCCCACTTCAACCTCCACCGACTGGGGGCCGAGGCGAGCCGCTACTACGTGAACTACTACGGCGAGATGACGGACGCCCTGAACCGGGGCCTCGAGAGCGACCGGCTGGAGGTGGACTGGTGGATCGCCCACGATCGCGTTCGGGCCCACCTGGAGGGCCGCACGGAGGGCCCGCCACCCCCGGCATGCCCCCCCGTGCTGGAGACGGAAGGCGAAGAGCCTGGGCCGGTCCGGGAACCCCAAGGACACCGGGTCCGGATCGCCATCCCCGCCTCGATCCGATCCCTCCTGGAGCGCGACCCCGGTCTTGCCCACCGGTGGCGGCTTGCGACGCGTGAGGCCTTCCAGCGGTGCTTTGCGGCCGGGTACGCGGCGGTGGACTTCGTCCGCACGGACCGGGGAGGGTGGTACCTGCTGGAGGCGCGGACGTGAGGGTTGAAGTCGTCGAGCTGCGGGCGGTAGAACTCCCTCTGCGCTTTTCCTTCGAGACGAGCTTCGGGCGGGAGGAGACGAAGCGGGCGATCCTCGTGGCCGCCTATGCCGACGGCCTTGTGGGATGGGGCGAAGTCCCGGTGTCCGGTGCGCCGCTCTACAACGAGGAGACGATCGAGACCGCCTGGCACGTCCTCCGTGACTTCCTCATCCCCCTCGGCCTGCGGGAGCCCATCGAGCACCCAAGCGACCTTCCCGGCCGGGTCGCGCGGATCCGTCGCCACCACATGGCGAAGTCTGGGCTTGAGGGGGCCCTGTGGGATCTCGCATGCCAGCAGGAGGGGATCTCTCTGGCAGAAGCCCTTGGGGGTGTGCGCGAGCGGGTGGAGGTGGGCGTGAGCCTCGGGATCGAGCCGACGGTCCCAGACCTCCTGCGTCGGATCGAGGCCTTTGCCGCCCAGGGGTACCGGCGGGTGAAGATCAAGATCCGGCCGGGCTGGGACGTGGAGGTGGTACAGGCGGTACGGCGGGTTTTCCCGAAGCTACCGCTCCAGGTTGACGCGAACTCCGCCTACACCCTCCAGGACGCACCGATCTTCGAGGCCATGGATGAGTGGGGGCTCCTCATGATCGAGCAGCCGCTGGCCGAGGACGACCTCGTGGACCACGCCCACCTCCAGAAGCGGCTGCGCACGTCCGTCTGCCTCGACGAGTCCATCGTGCACCCGCACCACGCCCGCCAGGCCATCGAACTCGGCTCCTGCCGCGTCGTGAACATCAAACCGGCCCGGCTGGGAGGACTCTCGGCAGCCCGGGCCACCCACGACCTCTGCGCCGCCCACAAGGTGCCCGTGTGGTGCGGCGGGATGCTGGAGACCGGGATCGGGCGCCTCGGTAACCTCGCCTTGGCCTCGCTTCCGAATTTCCGGTTGCCCGCTGACCTCTCGGCGAGCGACCGCTACTTCGAGGAAGACCTGATCGATCCACCCGTCCGGCTCAACCCCGACGGGACGATCGACGTACCGCGCGAGATCGGGATCGCGCCCCGGGTGAACCTCTCCCGGGTGGAGCGGGTCACAATCCGCCGGGAGCGGGTGCGCGTCCGCTGAGGAGCCTCTGGGCCTGAATCCAGTCCTCCGGGGTATCCACATCCAGGGTGGCCTCCGGGAGCGGTACCCAGACGGCCTCCGCACGGTACCGTTCGATCACCGGCTTCGCCCCCACATCCCCCATAAGACGCACGAGGTCCGGGAAGATCGACCGGTGAAAGATCACCGGAGGGCCCACCGTCCCTCCGTACGTGGAGGCCACCACGCGAGCCGAGGTGCGCTGCCACACGTCCACCAACGTCCGTAGGTGGTCCGGCGTGACCGCCACCTGGTCGGCCAACAGCACGAGGACGGCGTCCGCACCCGAAGCCGCCTGGATCCCGCGTCGGAGCGAGGTACTGATCCCCTGCGCGTAGTCCGGGTTCTCCACGACCGTGACCGGGAGGCCTGTGAGCTCCTCCCGCATCCGGTCGGCCTCCGCACCCACCACGACGACGACCTGCGGGCAGACACCAAGGGCTGTCTTTGCGGCCCGGCGGAGGAGGCTTTCCCCCCCAAGGCGCAGGAGCAGCTTGGGCTGCCCCATCCGCCGGCTCCGGCCCGCTGCGAGGATCACACAGGTCAACTCCTTCACGCCGGGACCGGCTCGTGGATCGGCGCCGGTCGGGCGCGTAGGAAGCCTCCGGACCGTCCGTTCAGGGCTGCGAGGATCTCGGCGAGGATCGCCAGTGCGATCTGCTCGGGCCCCTCTGCCCCGATGTCAAGCCCCACCGGCGCGTAGATCCGGGGCTCTAGCTCCAGCGAGGGACGCACGCCTAAAGCCTCCAGCTCCCGCAGGATCTTCTGAGTGCGCTGCCGTGGGCCCAACAGCCCCAGGTATGCAGGCGGTGTGGGATGGGTGAGGAACGACCGGATAATGTTCCGGTCGTGCAGGTAGTTGTGGGTCATGACCACCACGCAGGTGCGGTGGTCCGGCCGGATGGCCTCTGCCGCTTCCGGGAACTCCGTCCGGATGAACCCGTGGGCTTCGGGGAACCGCTCGCGGGTGAGGAACTTCTCCCGGCGGTCCACCACGACCGGACGGAACCCCAGTTCATGGGCCAACCGCACGAGGGGAATCGCGTCGTGGCCCGCACCGCAGACCACCAGGCGCAACGGCGGCTGGATCGGCTCGATGAACACCTCAAGACCATCTAGCCCCTGGCGGGAGGGCTTCCCGCGCTCCAGCGCCGCCCGCGCGAGGGGGAGGGCACGGGCATCCAGGGCACCTTCCCCGAGGGTCCCATCGACCGCCCCGTCGGCGTAGGCCACGAGCCGGCGTCCCAGGTGCGGGTGTTCCTCCGGACCCACCACCGTGACGACCGCCAGGGGCCGCTCCCGCTCCACGGCCTCGGCCAGGAACGCTTCGGGCGATGGCTCGATGGCGCCCACCTTCTCCACGAGCACGTCGATCATCCCGTTGCACCCGAGCCCGAGCCCCCACACCGCCTCGTCGTCAGCGGTGAGGTCGTAGTGGATGATCCTCGGCCGCCCTTCCCGCAGCACCTGCTCGGCCACGATCTGCACGTCCCCCTCCAGACACCCGCCCGAGATGGACCCCACGAGGTCGCCGCTTTGGGGGATCAACAGGCGCGCACCCTCTCGCCGGTAGGTGCTCCCGCGCACGCCGACGACCGTGGCGAGGGCGGCTGCTTCCCCGCGGGACCGTACCTCCCGCAGCGCGTCCAGGATGTCCTGTAGCTCCCGCACGTTCCGTCACCTCCTCAAGGCATCCCGCGAGAGGCTTCACGTTTCGTCCGGCTCCCGACCACCAGCGTCTTCTCCAGCTGGCGCAGGCTGTCAAGGTTGTGGGCCGAGGCGAACACGTCCACGAAGGGCAGGGCCGCCTGCATCCCGCGGGTGAGCGGCTGGTAGCCGGGGCTTCCCAGGAGCGGGTTGAGCCAGATCACCCGACCGGCCCGGGCCCGGATCTCCCGCATCGCCCGCCGCAGGATCTCCACCTCCCCGGTGTCCCACCCGTCGCTCAGGACGACAACCACGGTGCGACTGTCCACTAGGTGCCGCCACCCCTCCAGGAACTGCATGAGGCTCGTCCCGATCTTCGTTCCGCCCGACCAGTTAGGGACCGTGCGGCTCAGTCGGTCCAGGGCCGCCCGCAGGGTGCGGGACCGCAGGGCCGGTGTGACCCGCGTGAGAGAGGTGCTGAACACGAAGGACTCCACGTTCGAGACCGCCTCCTGGAGCGCGTACACGAACTGGATCAGAAAGCGGCTATAGATGTCCATGGAGCCCGAGACGTCGCACAACAGGACGATCCGTGTCTTGCGCACCCGCCGTCGCCGGTACGCGAGCTCGGCCAGCTCTCCTCCCCATCGGAGGTGTAGCCGCAGGGTGCGGCGCATGTCGATCTGGTGGCTCCGGTGGGCCCGCCGCATCCGGCGGCTCATCCGGGTGGCGATCCGGCGGGCGATGGCGACCACGAGCCGCGTGATCTCATGGAGGTCTTCGTCCGTGAAGGCGGAGAAGTCCTTCCGGCTCAGGACTTCCACCGCGCTGTAGCCCGGGACCTCCTGGTCGCCCTCGGCCTCGCGGGACGACTCCAGCCACTGCCGCACCGCCACCTGCCCCTCGCCCCCCGTCCCCTCAGAGGTCGTCTGCGAGGGGGTGGACTCCCTGCGTTCGGTAAGGGTCGGGTGCACGGCCCAGTAGACCGGGAAAAGGGCGTCGAAGATCCGGAGGTCCTCAAGGCGGTGGGCGAGGGTCGTCCGGAGGGCAAGCCGGAACTGCTCCCGGTCCCCGAGGTCCACCCGGCTCAGGGCCTGGAGGGCGTCGGCGATCTCGCCGGGGCCGCACAGGACCCCGCGCTCCCGCAACGCCCGGGCGAAGCCCACTACGTGAGCGCTCAGGTCCCCGCACTCGAACCGGATCATGCCCTCAGGGTGCGCTCCGCCCGGGCGAGTGCCCGGTCCCACCCTTCTCCGTCGCGCTGGGCCTCGGCGATGGCCGCGAGGGCCGCATCGAGCCATGGTCCCCGCACGAGGCGAAGGTCCTCGTGGTGCTTGCACAGGCACGCCAGCGTCTCTTCCACCACGACACGGTCGAGGTGGTCCCGGTGCAACCGCAACAGCGCGGCACTCCAGTCCAGCGTCTCCGCCACGCCGGGCACCTTCTGGAGATCCAGCCGCCGCAGGAGGTGCATGAACGCGGCGATCTGCTCGGCAAGCCGCTGGGAGATCCCGGGTACCTTCCGGAGGACGATCCGGAGCTCCTTGTCGAAGCTCGGGTAGTCGATCCACAGGTACAGACACCGGCGGCGCAGGGCGTCGCTCAGCTCCCGCGTGCGGTTGCTCGTGAGGACCACGTAGGGGACGTGCTGGGCACGGATCGTGCCGATCTCCGGGATCGTGATCTGCCAGTCGCTTAGGACCTCCAGGAGGAACGCCTCGAACTCTACGTCCACCCGGTCCACCTCGTCGATGAGCAACACCGGCGCACGGTGGTGGGTGATCGCCTGGAGGAGAGGGCGGCGCAGGAGGAACGGCTCGGAGAAGATCGTCTGCTCCTTCTCCTCCACCGGGCGGTCCGTCCCCTCCTCCAGGCGGATCCGGAGCATCTGCTTCTGGTAGTTCCATTCATATAGCGCCGTGTGGACATCCAGCCCCTCGTAGCACTGCAGCCGGATGAGGTCGGTGTCGAGGGCCCGGCTCATCACCTTGGCGATCTCGGTCTTCCCGACCCCGGCCGCGCCCTCCACGAGGAGCGGCTTGTGGAGCTCGATGGAGAGGTAGATCGCCGTGGCGATCTCGCGGTCGGCGATGTAGCCCTCCCGCTCCAGCGCCTGGAGGATTTGCTCGATGTCACCCAGCGTCGGTCGCGTCGTCTGCATCCCTTCACCCATACGTGTATTCTACCGGAGCCCTACGGTCTCGGGCGGAACACCAGGATGAAGCCCACCTCGGCCCCGGCCCGGCCCTGCCGGATCCCCACCAAGAGGCCTCGGGAGGTCCACTCCAGGAGCACGGGAACCTCCGAGTCTGCTTCCACCAGGACGAACTGAGGGTTCGTGCCGACCAGCCGCAGCACGTCCAGCATCGCGCTCCCCACACCCAGCCCTCCTGGAAGCCGGAACCGGGGATCGTCGGTCGCAACCGCGAGCACACGGCCCGGAGTCTTCGTCGGGTCCTGGTCTTGGCCGTACCGGTAGTAGTCGTAGACGCACACCCCGATGTTCGGCTCGCTGTTGCACAGACGACGGCCGTCCTCGGTGTTCTCGTCCCGCACCGGCCCGTACATCCGCGCGATCCCCGCGGCCTCGTCCATGGGCATCCCGATCTGCACAGGACCGATGGCCTGCCCGGCGACGATGGCCGTCGCCACCGGCTGGCTCAATGCCGGAGCTCCGACCAGGACCACGAACAGCACCATCCACCTGAGGCGCATTCTTCCCTCCTAGAGTCCCAAGTAGGCGCGTCGGATCTCGGGGTGGTTCATGAGTTCTGCGGACGGCCCGTGGAGCACGATCCGGCCGTTCTCCAGGACGTAGGTTCGGGAGGCAACCCGAAGCACCTGCCGCACGTTCTGCTCCACGAGGAGCATCGCGAGCCCCGTCCCTGCCACCTGCTCGATCACCTCGTAGACCTCCCGCAGGACGAGGGGGGCAAGCCCGAGCGAGGGCTCGTCCAGGAGCAGGAGCCTCGGTTCGGACATGAGCGCCCGGCCGATGGCGAGCATCTGCTGCTCGCCGCCCGAGAGCTGTCCTGCGAGGGTGCGACGTTTGCGCTCCAGCTGGGGGAACAGGGCGTAGACCCGCTCCAGGTTCGCCCGCCGGCGTGGGCGGGCACGGGGGAGGTAGGCACCGAGGAGGAGGTTCTCCTCCACGGTCATCTCAGAGAACAGTTGCCGGCCCATGGGCACGTGGGCGCAGCCCAGGGCGAGCATGGCGTGGGGCGGAAGGCCGTTCGTGACCTGGCCGTTCAGGAGGATGCGGCCCGAGCGGGGCCGGAGCATCCCGGAGATGGCTCGGAGGATCGTGGATTTTCCGCTCCCATTGCCGCCCACCAGACCTACCACCTCACCCTCCCCCACCTCCAGGCTCGCGCCGTAGACGACCTGCACCTCGCCGTATGCGAGGTCCACCGACTCCACCCGGAGGAGGACGTCAGGCAACGGCGGCTCCCAGGTACGCCTCGATCACCCGCGGGTCCTCGGCGACCTCTTGAGGCCGGCCCTCCGCGATCTTCTGGCCAGCCGCGAGGACGACCACGTGGTCGGAGAGCTGCATGATCACCCGCATGATGTGCTCGACCACCACGATGGCGATCCCGTCTGCGGAAAGACCCCGGAGGAGCGTGACCATCTCCTGCTGGGCCGGCGGCGTGAGGCCCGCCATCACTTCGTCGCAGAACAGGACCCGGGGCCGGACCGCCAGGGCCCGCGCCAGCTCCAGGCGCCTGCGGCGGGCCAGGTTCAGATCTCCTGCCGGCTGCAGGGCCCGGTCACCCAGCTCCACGCGGTCCAAAAGCGCCCGGGCGACCTGTTCGGCCTTGTGCCGGTCCTGGGTGTGGAGGAACGCCGGGATGAGGACGTTCTCCAGGACCGTGAGCTCGGCGAAGGGCCGTTCGATCTGGAACGTGCGGCCCATGCCCATCCGGGCACGGGCGTGGGCGGGGAGGTGCGTCACATCCTGTCCGAAGAACAGGACCCTTCCCCGCTCCAGCGGCACGTAGCCCGTGAGGGCGTTGAAGAGGGTGGACTTCCCGGCACCGTTGGGGCCGATGAGGCCGAGGATCTCTCCCTCCCGGAGGACCACCTCGACGCCGTCCAGGGCGACGAGGCCGCCGAATCGCACCGTGACGTCAACGGCCCGCAACGCTTCGCGCATACCGACGCCTGACCCTCCACCGCTCCCACTGGCCCACGATCCCCCGCGGGGCGAAGAGGACCACGAGGACGATCAAGAGGCCGTAGATCAGGAGGTTGGCGGACGCGAACAGGTTCCGGAACAGTTCCGCCGCGAGCACGATGAGGACCGCACCCACCGCCGGTCCCCAGACCGTGCCGCGGCCGCCGATGATGGCCGTGAGGGCGATCTGGACCGAAAGCCTCAGGTCAAACAGCGCATGGGGCACCAGCGCCGAGAGGTACGCCCCGTAGAGAACCCCACCGAAGGCCACGAGGCCCGCCGACAGCATGAACGCCCGCAGCTTCACCGCCACGGGATCCACCCCGGCCGCCTGCGCGGCCTCTTCGTCCTCCCGCACCGCCCGCATCTGGTAGCCGAACCGTCGGGGCGCGAGGTAGGCCACAAGAGCCACCGCACAGGCCGCGTACAGGAGCGCCCAGTAGTACTGGACGTGGCGGTCGAAGAGGTCTAGGCCCAAGGGCCTGGCAAGCTCCCGGACGAAGATCCCCTCTCCGCCACCGGTGAGCCACCGCTCGTTGATCGCGCCGAGCCGCAGGATCTCGGCCACGGCGATCGTGGAAAGTGTGAAGTACGGACCCCGCAGCCGGAACGTGACCCGGCCCCACGCCCACGCGAGCCCCACCGCGAGCAGCACCGCGACCGGAGCGCTCACCCACGGCGGCATCCGGTACGTGTTGGCGCCGAGGCCGAGGGTGTAGGCCCCGAGCCCCACGAACGCCGCATGCCCCAGGCTCACTTGCCCCGTCCACCCGCCCAGCACGTCCCACGCGGTCGCCCACCCCACGAGCACGAGCAGCGCGATCCCGAGGTTCAGATAGCCGGGAAGGAGTTGGGGCAGGAGGGCGATCCCGACGAGCACGCCGCAGCCTGCCGCCCACCCCAGAACCCGATCCACGGCGAAGGCAGCGGGTTGAGGGATCACCTCGGCAGGCCGCACTACACCCTCCGTACCGCCCGACCGAACAGGCCTTGGGGCCGGAACAGGAGAACGGCGAGGAACGCCACGAGTCCGTACGCGTCCCGGTAGCCCGCCGCAAGGTACGAGGCGCCCAAGACCTCCACCACGCCCAGCAGCATCCCGCCGGCCACGGCGCCCGCGAGATTCCCCAGTCCACCTAGGACCGTGACCACGAACGCCTTCAGGGTGTAGGTCCCGCCCACCGCCGGCGTCACGAAGAGGAGCGGGATGAGGACCACGCCGACGACCACCGAGAGGGCGGTCCCAAGACCGAAGGTGAGCCGGTGGTGGGCGAGGGTGTCGATCCCCACGAGTTCGGCCCCAACTCGATTCTGGGCCGTCGCCCGGATTGCTCGGCCCGCCTCACTCCGGCTCAGGAACAGGACGAGGGCTCCGATGAGGGCCAGCGTGCCCGCACCGGCGATGAGGAGCGGGACGGACAGGGTGACCGGGCCCAGCCGGACCGTGGCGGTGGCGTACCCCACGTAGAGGGAGCGGGGTTCGCCGCCGAACAGGAGGTGGAGCGTGTTCGAGACGACGAGGGCGATCCCAAGCGTCGCAAGCAGGGTGCTGTCGGGCGGGGCGTCTATAAGACGGCTCAGGACGAGCCGCTCCAGGAGGAGGCCGAGCCCGTAGCCGAAGGGTGCAGCCACGAGCAGGCACAGGTAGGGGTCTAGCCCCCAGTACCCGTAGAGGAGGAGCGTCAGGTACATGCCCACGGCCACGAACTCCCCGTGGGCGAAGTTGATGACCCGCATCACGCCGAACACGAGCGACAGCCCCACCCCGATGAGGGCGTATACCCCGCCGATGAGGAGCCCGCCCGCCAGGTTCTGGGCGAAGGCGACGAGGGCTTCCATGGAGGGCGGCTATCGCCTGTCCCAGGGCGGAGCCGGGAACAGGATCCGGCCCACCGCCGCCTCTTGCGGGTAGACGGTCACGAACTGACCGCGCTGGACCTGTTCGGCGATCATCTTCAATGGGTTCTGGTTCCGGTAGCCCCGGAAGTCCGCGAACCGGATGGGACCGTAGGCGGTCATGAGGTTCGTCTCCCGCAGGGCCCGCCGCAGGCTCTCGGGATCGGTGAGCGAAGCCCGGCGCAGAGCATCGGCAGCCGTGAGCAGGCCCGCATAGGCCTGCGCTGCATGGTAAGAGGGCTCTTTGCCGCCCAGGGCGCGCTTCAACCGCTCGTAGAGCGACTGCGCGCCCGGGTACTTCACGTCCTTCGTCCACGCGGTGGCCGTCACCACGTACTCCGCGGCATCCCGGGCGCCCGTGAGGAAGCCAGGGAGCGCGAACCCCGCAGCACCACCCGCGTAGATCTTCGCGTTCAGCCCCACCTCCTTCACCTGCCGCATGAGCGCCACCGAGTCCTCGGCGTAGGAAACCATGAACAGGGCGTCCGGGGAGCGGGCCTTGAACCGGTTGAGGATTGGTCGGAAGTCGGTGAGTCCCTGGTCGTAGGACTGCTTGTCCACGAGCGTATAGCCCCGGCCCTTGGCGAGCCCTTCCGCCGCAGTGGCCACCGCGGTCTCGAAGGCGCCGTTCCCGTGGATGAGCGCCACGGTCTGGATCGGCCGGCGGCCGCCGGAAGCCTGGTTCAGGGCGTCGAACACGTCGAACAGGACCTCCGCGTACGTGCTGGAGGGCTGGTTGATCCGGAACACCCACTCCGAGCCCGGCCGGGTGATCGCGTCGTCAGAACTCGTGAACACGAGGAACGGCCGGCGCTGCCGGGTGAAGTACTGGGCCACGGGACCCGTGATGGAGGAGGAGTAGCAGCACAAGACCAGCGGCACGTTCTGGTTGATGAGCCTCTCGGCGGCCGCAAGCGCCGCGGTCACGCTGCTGGTGTCGTCCTCCACCAGGAGCACAAGGCGCTGGCCGCGCACCCCACCCCGCGCGTTGATCTCCTCCAGCGCGACGGCCAAGCCCGCCCGGTGCTGTTCCCCGAACTCCGCGAACCGTCCGGTGAACGAGCTGATGACCCCGAGCACAGGGCCTGCGGGCGCTGCATGGGCAACGGGGATCCCCAGGACGAGGACCAGGAACAGGATGCCGATCCTCCGCATCGCGTCCTCCTTCCCCAAGCCCCACCGGGCAGGACGGGCGGTGGGGCCCGTTTGATCGGCTTGGCGTCGCACCGGGAGGGTTCGCTGGACGGTTGGGGGTCTCCTACTCGTACCGCAGGGCGACGATGGGATCGAGGCGCGCCGCCCGCTGGGCCGGGTAGAGGCCGAAGAAGATTCCGACGGCGACCGCGAACAGGAAGGCCATCCCCACCGCACCCGGTGTCACGATGGTGAGCCAGCCTGCTGCGGCCGAGACGGCCCGGGCGGCCGCGATGGCCACGAGGATCCCCACCACCCCTCCCCCCACGCTGAGGAGGACGGATTCCACGAGGAACTGGAGGAGGATGTCCCGCCGGGTGGCGCCCACGGCCTTGCGGATCCCGATCTCCCGGGTCCGCTCGGTGACCGAGACGAGCATGATGTTCATGATCCCGATCCCGCCCACCACGAGGGAGACCGCCGCGATGGCCGAAAGGAGGAGCGTGATCGTCCGCGTGACTCCCGTGAACGCCTGCACGAGGTCCGCTTGGTTGCGGATGACGAAGTCCGACTCCTGGTCCTCCCGGATCCGGTGGCGCAAGCGGAGGAGAAGGTCCACCTGGGACGCCACGGCGTCCATCCGTGCGGCGTCTTGCACCTTCACGTAGATGGTCCGCACGAAGTCCGCACCGAACAGGCGCTTCTGGGCGGTTGAAAGCGGCACGAACACCACGTCGTCACGGTCTGCGAACCCGCTGGATCCTTTGGGCTCCATCACGCCGATCACCGTGAACAGCTCCCGGTTGATCCGGATCTGCTGACCGAGGGGATCGGTGTTCGGGAACAGGGTCTGCCGCACGGTCTCGCCGAGCACCGCAACGCGGGAGCGGGCCCGCATCTCCTCTTCCCCGAAGAACACGCCCTCCGCCGGACGCCAGTTGCGCACCTGCGGGAAGGTGGGTGTAACCCCGCTCACGGTGGTCGTGTCGTTCAGGGAGCCGGCCACCACCCTTGCCGGCCGACTGAGCTCGGCGGTCACGGCCTCCACGTCCGGGAGGGACTCCTGGATTGCCCGCGCGTCGTCCCACGTGAGGGTCTGGACGCTGCCGAGCCCTTGACCGATCCCCCCGGGACCCGTGACCCGGCCCGGGAAGATGATGAGGAGGTTTGTGCCCAGCGCCGAGAGCTGGTCCTCCACGCTGCGCCGGGCGCCGGCCCCGATGCTCACGGTGGTCACCACCGCCGCGACCCCGATGATCACGCCGAGGGTCGTGAGGGCCGAGCGCAACGGGTTCGACCCCATGGCCCGGAGCGCGACCCGCAGACTCGCCAGGAGGGTCATGGCGCCACTCCCACGGTGCGGGGGTGGTTCGGCCGGTCCCCCACGATCCGGCCGTCCCGGAACTGGACGATCCGGCGGCTACAGGCGGCGATCTCCGGCTCGTGGGTCACGATCACGACCGTGATCCCCTCCCGGTTGAGCCGCTGGAAGAGGTCCATGATCTCCAGGCTCGTCTGGGTGTCCAGGTTGCCGGTGGGCTCGTCGGCCAGGATCACGGCCGGACGCATGACGAGCGCCCGCGCGATCGCCACGCGCTGCTGCTGCCCGCCTGAAAGCTGGGTGGGGAAGTGGTGGACACGGTCCTCCAGCCCCACCCACCGCAACGCCTCTAAGGCCCGGTGGCGGTCCACCCGCCCTCCGTACACCATCGGGAGCTCCACGTTCTCCAGGGCCGTGGCCCGCGGCAACAGGTTGAACGACTGGAACACGAACCCGATCCGGCGGTTCCGCAGCCGTGCAAGGGCTCCATCATCCAGGCGTGCGGCGTCCTGACCCTCGAACCGGTAGACGCCGGATGTCGGCCGGTCCAGAAGGCCCAGGATATGCATGCAGGTACTCTTCCCGGATCCCGAAGGGCCCATGATCGCCACGAACTCACCGGCCTCAATCCCGAGGCTCACGCCCCGGAGGGCCCATACCTCCACGCCGTCCAGCCGATAGACCTTCGTGACGTCCACGAGCTCCAGGAGCATCACGGCCCTCGGGGCGGTCCGCCTGCCGGGGTGCGGCGTGGGAACTGCGGCATGAACGGGTTCCGGGCGGGCTGCGCACCCCCGCCCCGTACCTCGCCTAGGAACACGACCTCACCCTCCCGGAGCCCTGACCGCACCTCCACCATCCGGCCGTCGGTGGGCCCCAGAATTACGCGGCGGGGGCGGAGGCGGCCGTTTTGGACCACGAGGACAGTACCCTGGCCGCGGATCGCCTCCCGCGGGACGAGCAACACCCCCTCGTGACGCACGAGCTCGAACTCCGCCTGCACGGTCATCCCCAACCGGAGCCGGTGATGTGGGTCCTCCACGCGCAGGGTGACCGCGTACTGCACCACGTTGTTGTTCACCTGGGCGTTCGGCGAGATCGAGAGCACGCTACCCCGGAACACCTCGTCCGGAAGGGCGTCGGCCCGCACAGAGGCCGCCATCCCCGGCCGGATCTGGGGGACGTCGATCTCGTCCACCATCACCTTCGCGAGCACGGGATCCACCACCGCGATCCTCATCACCGGCGTACCACCCTGGGCGCTTCCGATCACCGACTGTCCAACCTGTACTGAGAGGGTCGAGACGAGCCCGCTCACCGGTGATCGGATGAGGGTCTCCCGGACGCGCTCTCGGGCGTTCTCCAGGTTCGCCTGGGCCTGGCGCAGGGCGGCCTCTGCCGCGGCCACTTCCTGAGCCCGGACCGCATCCTGAAGGGCGGCGGCCCGGGCTTGGCGGAGCTGGGCTTCGGCCTGGCGGACTGCAGCCCGGGCCGCCGCGATCTCCTGAGCCCGCACCGCCTCGTCCGCGGCCAGTGTAAGGGCCTGGCGGAGTTGCGCTTCGGCTTGACGCAGGGCGGCCCTCGCCTCCTCCCGTTCTTCCGGGGTGGGGCCGGACCGGAGCTGGGCAAGACGGGCCGTGGCAGACCGGACCTGGGCGACGGCCTGGGTGACCCGTGCGGCCGCTTCGTCCAGCTGCTGGCGGGCCACAAATCCCTGCTGGACGAGTGGCTCGATCCGCGCGTACTCCTTGCGGGCCAACTCCAGTTCGGCCTGGGCGCCCCGGAGGGCTTCTTCGGCCTGCTGGACCTCCTCGGGCCGCGGACCCTGCTCCACCTGCCGGAGTCGGGCCCACGCCGCCTCCAGCGCTGCCTGGGCCTGAGCGATCTGGGTCTGCCGCTGGGCCCGGTCCAGGGCGTGCTGGGATTCCAGCTGCCCTAGGCGCGCTCGGGCCGCCTGGAGGTTCGCCTCCGCCTGCTGGATCTGCTGGCGCTCCTGGGCGGAGGCGGCAAGCCGCTGGGCACGCACTTGAGACAGGCGGGCGCGTGCCGCCTCATAGTTCGCCTGGGCCTGCTGGAGGGCACTTGAAGCGTCCGGGTCGTCGATTTCCACGAGCACCTGTCCTGCTTGCACGCGGTCACCTTCGGCCACGAGCACCCGGCGGACGATCCCGGTGGCCCGCGAGCGCACCTCCACTTCGGAGGAGGGGTACACCGAGCCTGACGCGCTCACCGTCACGACCAGGTTCCCCCGCACCACGGGTGCGGTGCGCCAGCGCGCCTCCTCCGCACCGCGGGGCGTCCGGCGCACCACGACCACCGTGCCTGCAGCCACGAGGGCAGCGAGCAATCCGATCCACCAGAGGCGTCGCATCTTCTCCCTCACTCCGGCAGCACGCTCATCCCAAGGGCCCTGCGCAGCGCTACCAGGGAGGTCCACCGGGAGCTAGCGGCCTGCACGAGGGACTCCTGGGCGCTGGCAAGTTGCGCCCTGGCCTGTGCCACCTCCAGGATTGTTCCGACTCCTGCCGCGTACCGGCCTTCGGCGACCCGCAGGGCTTCCCGGGCCGCGGCGACCGCCCGCTGGGCCGCGACCTCCCGGGCCGCCGCCGAAATCCACCCGAGCCGCGCTTGGACGGCGTCCCGCTGGGCATCTAGGCGCGCCTGGGCGAGGGCTGCCCGGGCGGACTCCAGGTTCGCCCGGGCGACCTCCACCTGGGCCGCTCGCTGCCCGCCATCGTACAACGGCACCGACACCCCGGCTCCCACCGACCAACTCCCCGCTCCGGGCCCACCCACCGTGACGAGCACGTACCGCCCGTCCAAGGTGACCGTAATGCCTCCCTGGATCATGGCGGCGGCGAGGGCCGCCTCCGCGGCCAACACCTCGGCCTGCGCCCGCCGGACCTCCGGTCGGCCGAGGGCCCGTTCGCGGGCTTCGGCCTCGCCCACCTGAAAGGCGGGTGGAGCGCCGGGAGGGGTTGCGGTCACCGGGGTCCCGGGATCGAGGCCGAGGAAGGTCGCGAGCTGCGCCCGGCTCACTTGGGCATCCGCCTGCGCCTCCAGGAGCGTCACCTCGGCCGACGCCAATTGGGCCTCGGCACTCGTGACGTCGGCCTGGGGTGCGGTCCCGGCCCGGACCCGGGCCTGGGCGGACTGGAGTTGCGTGCGCGCCTGGGCCACGACCTGTTCCCTCAGGGCCACCACCTGGTCTGCGCTCAGTTGGGCCATGAACGCCTGGGCGACCTGCTGGGCGACCTGGGCCCGCACGGCCGCCAGGTTCTCACGGGCCGCCTCAAGCCGCGCTTCCAGCTGCCGGATCTGGGCCTGCCGCAGCCCGCCGTCATAGAGGAGGTAGGTCACCCCCAAGCTCACCTGGGCGGAACTCCCCAATCGGTCCCAGCTGGCCGAGGCCGAAAGCCCGGCCGAGGGGAAGAGGGCCGCCCGCGCTGCGTCGAGCTGCGCCTGGGCGGCCTGGAGCGCGCGTTGGGCGGCCTGCACTTGAGGGCTGTGCTCCAGGGCGACCGCCACGGCCTGGGCCAGAGTGTACGAAGGAACCTGGGCGTGGGCCGAGACTGCCCCGGTGAGGGCGGCCACGGCGCACAGGGCGAAGATGAACGCCCTCATCCCTATTCGTACGAGTTCCGCTGGCGGCGTGCGGCCCAGACGTACCGACCGACGTCCGTGAGTTTCCGGCTGTCCATGGCACACCTCCGATTGCCTGCCCGATCATCCCGACCAGCTGTGAAGCCCGTGTGAAGGCGCGGCGTCGTTCAGGGCTGGATCCGCATCCCTCCAGACCTCGCTCCGGCTCGCCCGGTCGGTGGGCCGGGCGAGCCGGCGGTAGACGTCCCGGATCCCATGGGCAGAAGATGCGCGGTAGTAGGTTCCGCCCGGCGGCCACCCGTCGGGGGGTACTCGGGCACGCCCCGGGAGGGCCGCCTCCTTGGCGGCTTCCAGACGTGTGGGAGTCAGGTCCTGGGAGCGCATGCTGCCGCTTACATCGATGCTCAGCACCACCGCGGTCCGGTCCGCTGGAGTCGGGAGAAGGAGGACCGGAGGGCCTGCGGCCATCGCCGCAACACCGAGACCGGCGAGGTACGGCGCCGGGGACGGTCCGCCCGGAGTTGGGTGGTACCAGAAAGGGTCCCCACGGGACCGCAGGCCAAACGAACCCCGGACAGCCCCTCCTCAGGGGCGGGCGCCAAGCACGAGCTCGACGGAGATCAGCGTCCCCTCCCGGACGATCCCCAGCCGCAGGCGCTGTCCCGGTTCCCGTTCGCCCAGCACCCGCAGTAGATCCTCCCACCGCGTGATCTCCCGGCCGTCCGCAGAGACGATGACGTCCCCGGGCGGACCGTCCTGTCGGTCCGCCCGGATCCCCGCCGCCTCGGCCGGGCTCCCGGGCGCCACGTCCAGGACGAGGACCCCTCGGGTCACCACAAGGCGCCGACGCCGGCTGAGCTCGGGGTCAACCGTCATCCCCGCGATCCCGATCCACGCCCGTTCCAGCCGCGCGCCAGCCACGAGATGCGGCAGGATGGCGCGGATCACGGAACTCGCCACCGCAAGCCCCCCTTCCTCCCCCGGCTCTCGTGAGACGCCGATCACGAGGCCGATCACCTGACCTTGTGCGTTGAGGAGCGGGCTCCCGGAGTGGCCGGGCACGATGGGCGCGTTGTGGCGGATGAGGATCCCCGGCACGAGACCCGGAAGTGTGGCGTCCACCGCGAGCACCTGCCCCGCGGTCCACGTGATGGGCCGACCGCGGGGAGACCCGATCACCACCACGGGATCGCCAGGCCGCACGGCGGTGGAGTCCGCGAGCTCCAGTGTCGCAAGACCGTTCGGGGCGTTGGCCCGGAGGAGGGCTACATCCCGCCGGGCGTCGTAGCCCACGAGGTGGGCGGTAAGCTGAGACCCTCCCCGCTCCAACACGATCCGCTCCCGGCCGCGCGCCACGTGGGCGGCGGTGAGGGCGAAGCCATCTTGGCTAATGAAGAAGGCGGTCCCACTCGTCACCCCTCCGTCCGAAGAGGCCCGCACGATGACGACCGCAGGCCGCCCGCGCTCCAGGATCAGCTGGAGGTCGGGCGGCTGCGCGGTGGCGACCGCGCAGAACAGGACAGCTCCGAGCGTGCCCGCGATCCCGAAGATTACCCGCATCTCCTACACCTCAACGGGCCCGGCGGGATGTAGCTCACGCTCCGACCGTATCGGGGCAAGGTAAAGGGGCCGTGAACGGGCGTCACTCCCTCTTGGGCGGCGGGTTGAAGGGGATGAGGCCGACCTGTCGGGGGCCTGAAGGCTTGCGCTGCGGAATCCGGGGGTGCATCGCCAAGTCCAGGTTGAGCTCTTTGCCGCACGTGCAGGTGATCCGCTGGGCCTTCCCCGCGTCCACCCACACGCGGCCCTGGGCCTCGGCCCGGGCGCGGAGCGAATCCAGCGCACCGCTGCGGGCTTCCTCTTCATCTTCCCGGGCGCCCTGCTCGCGGGTTCCCTGTCCGTAGAGGGGGTAGACGATGGCCTTCGGGTAGTACACCGCGTACTCCCGGCCGCACCGCCCGCACGGGAAGGTCAACACGAGCGCCATCGTCTCCCATTGTACCGGGGCGGGTACTTCGCAGAGAATCACGGAGGTGACGGGAGCATGGGACGGATCGTGCAGGCCACACCGGAGGCGATCGAGGAGGCTGCAACGATCATCCGGCAGGGCGGGCTCGTGGCGTTTCCGACGGAGACCGTCTACGGGCTTGGGGCGAACGCCTTGGACGCCACAGCTGCCTCCCGCATCTTTGAGGTGAAGCGGCGGCCGGCCTTCGACCCTCTCATCGTGCATGTCCGCGGCCAAGCGATGCTCCAGGAGGTGGCCGCCGAAGTGCCGGAGCGGGCCCGGACCCTCATCGGCCGCTTCTGGCCCGGGCCCCTCACCCTCGTCCTGCCCCGACGGCCGAAGGTCCCCTCCGTCGTCACGGCCGGACTCCCGACCGTGGCGGTGCGCGAGCCCTCACACCCGGTAGCTTCAGAGCTGATCCGGCGCGCAGGCGTCCCGGTCGCCGCACCCAGCGCGAACCCCTTCGGCCGGCTGAGCCCCACGCGGGCCGAGCACGTGGCGCGGTACTTCGGCGAGGGCGTCGACCTCATCCTCGACGCGGGCCGGACTCCCCACGGGATCGAGTCCACCATCGTGTCCGTGCTGAACGAGCGGGTGGTAGTCCTGCGGCTGGGTGCCGTGCCCATCGAGGAGATCGAGGCGGTCGTAGGCCCGGTGGAGCTCGCGCGTCCTGTAGACCGGCCGACCGCACCGGGACAGCTCCCGTCCCACTACGCACCGGCCACGCCGCTTCGGATCGCGCGGCCGGAGGAGATCGGACAGGAGGAGCGGCGTCGGGCAGGCTACCTCGCGTTCCGTGACGTACCCGAGGACGGGTTCGCCGCGGTCCGGGTCCTCTCGCCCCACGGCGACGTGCGGGAGGCGGCCGCGCGGCTGTTTGACCTCCTCCACGAACTGGACGCGCTGGGTCTAGAGGCGATCTACGCGGAGCCGGTGCCGGAGGAGGGGCTGGGCCGGGCGATCATGGACCGACTGCGTCGGGCCTCGCTCAGGGCGAGCTGAGGCGGAGCCGCATGGAGGAGGTTGGCGAGGGCCTCGCTGATGGGTTGCCCTGTAGCCCGCTCGTAGTAGCTGAACCCAGGAGAGGGGTTCACCTCGAAGCAGTAGTACGCTCCTTCGGGCGTCTCCCTGAGGTCGATCCCCGACATCGCGAGGCCCAGATCGGACGTGAGGCGGCGGCAGCGTTCTGCCACGTCCTCCGGGATCGAGCACGCCTCGATCACCAGCGACGCGCCGGACCGCGGAGCGTACCGGTAGTCGGTGGCCTCCGAACGCACCCGGGCGGCGAAGACCTCCTCCCCCACCACGTGGACCCGGACGTCGCTGCCTGGAACGTACTCCTGGAACAGCACGGGGCAGTTCCGGAGGAAGCGCAGGCGCCGGAACGCCTGCGGCTTGAGGCGCCGCACGATGGACCGGGTCCCACTCATCGACTTGTACACCACCCGGCGGCCGCAGGCCTCGTAGAACGCGAGGACCTCGTCTGGCTCGGTCGTGATCCGGGAGCGGGGTACCCGGAAGTACCTTGCGCACCACCGGCTCTGGTAGGGCTTCGACTCGTTGCTGGCACAGGCACCGATGCGGTTCACGACGACGCAGGGCATGAGGTCGAACATCTCCCCGAGCGCGAGCGTGGCCTCGGCCTTGATGATCTCCCGCTCGCGCTGCCGGAATCGGCGCAGGACGTCGCGCCCGCGGTAGTCGGAGTACCGTACGTAGACTCCGGTGATCCGGTCGAGGTCCACGCGCTCTGTTCCGATGCGGAGGGAGCCTGACGGTCGGTCCCCCTCCATCCACCACGTTACCGGGATCTTCGCAGGGAACCGGAGCTGGTCCAGGAGCACGAAGTCGTACCCCAGGCGGAGGAGGCGCGCGCAGAGGAGCTCGACCACCTCGTCGGCCACGACACCGGAGACGATGATCATCTGGTATCCCGCTGCAGCTCGTCTGTAAGGGCTCCGACGAGCTCGGAGGCGAGGGCGATGTCCTGGGCCGGAAAGGTGGGGTACAGCTCCATCCCCAGGGCGAACACCTCGCCGCCTCTCCCTCGGAGGAGACGGAGCTGGGCGAACACCAGTCCCAGGTGCGCCGCAAGCCGCACGCACTCCCCCCGGATCGCGTCCGGAACAGACGGAGGGTCTCCCCCGCTCTGGGAGGCCACGAACGTCCGGGGGCCGACCACGTAGCAGTCGAGCTCCTCTCCCTCCACCGCCTCCACCAGCCGAACCGGGATCGTCCGCATGAGCCGGTGGAGGCGGTGGAGGTCCCGTTGGGTCCGGATGGGATAGGGGATTGGGGCAGATAGCGGCAGGAAGACCATCCCGCCATGCTCCCGGAAGAAGGTGGTGGCCGTGTCCGGGTCGCTCGTCACGATGGCCTTCCGGAACTGGAAGGTTCCTGGTGCCGACGAGCTGGCGAGCTCCGACTCAGGAATCCAGCCCTTGAACCAGAGCTCGTGTCGCGGGCGGTTCACCACGGGACAGGGAAGTTCCTGGACGAGGGCGCAGAACAGGGCGACGAGCTCGCTCGTGATGTACTGCTGGTCCCGGACGGTGAAGCCTGCTGGAAACGTCAGGGCACCCGCGAACCGGAAGAACACCCCCGAGACCTCCGCGAGGCGGAGCGCTGCAGGGCCGGTCCCCAGGGTGGCCGGGAAGGCGAGGTCGCCTGGGGCCCATGACACCCGAAGCCGACCGACGAGCTCGGCCTCGTTCAGGAAGACCGAAGGGATACACCGCCGTGCGCACTCCTCCTCGAGGAGTGCGCAGAACGGGTCCAGCCCGCTGCCCAGGATCAGGACCGTCACGGGCGCCGCCGGACGCGGACCTCGGCTCTTACGTCCCTTCTCCTCCCAGCAGCGACTGCAGGGTCGATAGGTCCAGCCCTTCTGTCGGCGTCGCCTCTTCTGGTGCGACGTCGGCGAACGTGAGGGGGTTGAGCTGCATGAACATCGGGAGGTGGAGCAGGTAGAGGAGCTGCGCCACCGTGAGGTCGGTGAGTTTGGTGTCGGGCTGGATGTCCGGGATCACCAACTGCTGGGCCTTCTCCTCCGGGCGTTCGCGTGCCATCGCTGGACGCCTCCTCTGGCGGTTTGACTGGCCTCGTACCCTTCGTGGCGGCATCTTGCGTCTACTGCCGTTGCTTCAACTCGCCGATCTGTCGTTCCAGACCGCTGATCCGCTCGATGAGCTGTTCGAGCTCGCTCAGAACGGGTAGGACGCCTCCAATCCCCACATCGGTGAACTTCTCCTGGAGCCCTTTCTCCCGGATCTCCTTGGGTTCCTTCAGTTCCTTAAAGGGCTCCTTGAGTTCCTTCCGTTCCCCCTTGATCTTGTCCCGGATGTCCTTGAGGTCCTTGCGTTCTTTGGGTTCCTTCACATCCTTGAGGCCGTCCTTGAAGTCCTTGAAGTCCTTCCGGTCTTTTCGGTCTTTGATATCTTTGGTGTCCTTGCGGTCTTTGATGAGGTCCTTGCGGTCCTTGAAGTCCTTCGCATCCTTGACGTCCTTGCGAGAACGATCCTTGAGGTCCTTGATGAGTTTCCCGATATTGGGAACCGTTCCGATCCGGCCCAGGATGTCGTCGAGGTCACGGATCGTCAGGTCACCGACCCTGCGGTTTAGATCCACGATGATCTCCGGCCGGATCTCCCGCCCGATGAAGACCTCCTGCTGTCCCCGCTGTTCTGGCATGCTCTTCCCTCCCCCCATGGATTCGGATCAGTTCCCCTGCTGAGCAGCGTACACGAGCTGTGCGGGCGGCGGCGAGGAGGTGGCAAGACATCTCCGGGGAGCAGGAGCCCCGCCTGGACAACGCGAACCCCGAGCTGCGTCGCCCAGGTTCACCGTCGCTCGAACACTCTTACTAAACGCCGGCGCGCCCGTTTTGTCAATACCTTAATCGGCTCTCCTGCTCTCCCCGCCACACTTATTGACCTAGAGCCTCCGCGTTCCGAGGACCAGGGCCATGGTGTCTGATGGTATGAAAGCGCCGCGCCTTTGACGAAGGGAAGATGAAGGGGGCAGCGGCAGATGCAGGATATCGCCTTTGACGTGCACAAGCACGACACATGGGCTCGGGTGGAGGCGGCGGACGGTCGGCTGGTGGGTGAGCGGATCTGCGGCGGCTGATGACCCTGCCTGGGTTGGGGTTCACTTGAGCGGCCGACGCGGGAATGGTCCCGCGGGTCCACAAGTCCGGGGGGAAACGTTTTGGGTCCTCTTGGGCCTCCATCACACGTGGGCGTTGGCCGCCACCGCCGTATGCCCGGAGCTGCGCTCCTCGATCCAGCGCTCCATCTGGGCGATGAGGTCTAGGGTCTGGACCGCGTGGAGGCGGAGGACGGCGAACGCGGGTTGCTGCTCCCTTGTGTTGCTAGCTAGGTCTCCCTTTCATCCTGCAGCACCCGCTTGTAGAGCGCCTCGCTTATCCGGAATCCCGCCAGGTCACGCAGGGCGTCCAGATAGGGCTTCAGGGCGTTTATCAGCCCCTTGTGTTTGGCTTCAAGGAGAACGCCGATCAACCCGATGCAGCGCAGGCCCAAGTGGCGCGCCACCTCCCTACCAAGGCGCTCGTCCATCAGGAGCAACTCGGCCGGCAGCTCCAGGGCCAATGCGATGGTCTCGGCTTCCCCCGCATCCAGCTCTTGTTCCAGGGCTTGGACCAGGGGCCGGTTTTTGACCGCATGCCTCTTGATCCAAGCGGCTGCTTGAATCTCCTCAGCCCCGGACTGTCCGGCTCCTCGAACCACCACCTCTTGCCAAACCGCTTCGGGGAGGTGTAGCTCGCCGTACAAATGGTGGAGCAGATCGAGCTTGCCGATTCGGGCTAAGTTGATCAGCGGAGAAGCGTCGCTCACGACGGTCATAGCGTGGTAAGCGGGTCTACAGGCGACCGAGCGCCTTCAAGGTGGCCCGATCCTCCTCGTAGTCCTGTACGTCGTAGTGGACGGGGATGCCCCGGCTCCCCAGCAGCTGCTGGAAGGCCCACGCGCTCATCTCGGCCAGCTCCCTCGCCTTGCCGAAGGAGAGCTTGCCTTGCTGAAAGAGGTGGACGGCCAGCTCCCGCTTCAGCTCCTGAGGGGTCATCTTGGTCGCGTGGAGGATCTCCTGCGGGATCTCCAGAGACACTTTAGAAGACACGTTCATCCCTCCTGCACACCTGCCCGTAGATCTCCGTCAACATCTTCATGGTTCCTCTCTGCCGTATACTTCTCTCCATACCCAGCCGGCTCTACGCTGAAAAGTGTGGTTCAATCGCCGCGCTGTTGGGGTTGCAATCGTGGATCGTCTACCGGGTCGAGCCGGGAGGAGGGGAGGTCGGAAGGAGGCCTGCTGCCCGGCTTGTTGGGCCCGCACCCGACGGGTCCATAACCGGGCCCCGCGAAGGCCGAGCTCTGTAGCCACCACCGGCACCGCGCCACCAGCACCTACACCGAGGGCATCCACACCAAGATCAAGCTCCTCAAACGCCTCAGCCTAGAGCCTCCCCAATTCTATCGAAGCCGTTGACCCCGGGCCGCTCCCTCCCGGACAATGGACCTGTGCCGGCCCGTTTCATCGCCCTGTGGGGGAAGCCTACCGACCCGGACGCCTTCGAGGCGCACTACCGGACGGTGCACCTGGAGATCGTCCGACGCTGGCCGAAACTGGAGTCCTACCGCGTGACGCGGATCACCGGTTCCCCCCTCGGCGGAGAGCCCCCCTATGCCGTTCTCTTTGAGGCCACCTTCGCGAGCGAGGAAGACCTCCGGGAGGCCCTGCGGAGCTCTGAAGTCGCCGAGGCCGGCCGTGACGCCGTTGAGCTCTCCCGGCGGTTCGGCGCTACCCTCGTCGTCCTCACGGGCGTGGACCTCTAAGTAGCACCCGACTCCGTTGACGCGAACGTATGTTCGCGTACCATGGGAGTGTGCGGGAGTACGTGGAGGTTCGGGTAAAGAGCGTGCTGAACCGGGTGGAGGGGATGCCCTTCCGGTGGTCCGTCAACCCCTACCGGGGCTGTGTCCACGGGTGCCCCTTCTGCTATGCCCGTAAGACCCACTGGTTTTTGGACCAAGATGGGGTGGCGAACTGGTCCCGCCGAATCTTCGTGAAGGTGAACGCACCGGACATCCTCCGCGCAGAACTCGCCCGGCCCACGTGGCGCCGCGAGGAGGTGGCGGTAGGAACCGCCACCGATCCCTACCAGCCCATCGAGGGGAAGTACCGGATCACCCGACGCATCCTCCAGGTGCTCTGCGAGTTCCGGACGCCCGCAAGCCTCGTCACGCGTTCGCCTCTCGTCGTGCGAGACCTGGACGTTTTACAGGACCTCGCGCGAAGGGCCCACGTGACCGTCTGCGTGAGCATCGCGACGTTGGACACGCGCCTCGCCCGGGAACTCGAACCCGGCGTGGCTCCCCCTACGCAGCGTCTGCAGGCCGTCGCGCGTCTTGTGCACCACGGGATCCCGGTAGGCGTCCTCCTCGCCCCGATTCTTCCCGGCCTCACGGACGCACCCAAGAACCTACAAGCGGTGATCCGGGCGGCGTGCGACCACGGTGCGCACTTTGTAGGCTACAACGTCCTCTACCTGGGACAGGTGACCCGCGAGGCGTTCTTCGGATTCCTCCGGGAGCGCCACCCGGACCTCGTGCCGCTCTACGAGCGGCTGTACCCTCGAACGCACGCGCCGAGGGCCTACACCGCCGCGGTGGGCCGGATCGTCGCCGCGTACCGCGCGCGCTCGGGCTTGGGCCCACCGCGGCCGCGGGGCCGCGCGGCGCCCGAGCAGCTCGCGCTGTTCCCAGAAGATCGGCTAGATGCGCGCGAACCTGAGATGTGAGGGATTCCGCGGGCCGGGGCCACGCCTCCTCCGTCCCGGTGGTGAGCGCTGGTGGGTTCGGTCACCGACTCTCCTGCTGAAGGCTCCGGAGGAAGGCCTCCACCTCCCGAGTGAACTCCTCCGGTACTTCAAGGCTCGGCGTGTGCCCGCAGCGCTGGAGGAGCACGAATCGGCCGAAGGGGATCTGCTCGGCCATGCTCCGGGCGTGGTCGGGCGGGATGAGCGCGTCCTCGTCGCCCGCGACCACAAGGACGGGGACTCGGATCTCCGGAAGCAGGGGTCGGCTGTCGGGCCGCTCCATCATCCCCGCAAGACAGGCGGCGAGGACGTGGTCCGGAACACCCGAAGCGATCTCCCGCAACCGGTCCAGCACGCCCTGCCTTGTGGCCTTGGTCGTCCCTCCGACCAAGCTCGGGAGGAACGAGTCCAGGAATGCCCCAGGACCCCGGGTGCGGATCACGTCCATGCCCTGTCTCCGCCGCGCCCTCGCCTCCTCGGTATCCGGTTCCGCACGGGTGCAGATGAGCGCAAGTCCCAGGATCCGCTCGGGTGCCCGAGCCACGATCCGGAAGGCCACGTACCCGCCCATGGAGTGGCCGGCGAGGACGAACCGCTGGATCCCCAAGGCATCGGCGATCCCGAGGACGTCTTCGGCCAGGGTGTCCATCGTGTACGGCCCTTCGGGCTTGTCCGAGCGTCCGAACCCGCGCAGGTCTGGGGCCAGAAATCGCCACTGCCCGGCGATCGTGTCCCGCAGAGGAAGCCAGATCTCGCTGGAGAGGGGGAACCCGTGCAGGAAGACCACCGGTACGTTCCGGCCTTCCCCCACGTCCTCGCAGTAGAACTTGTGTCCGCGCACCTCGACGAACATGGAACCCTCCTTGGGCTTGCCCTTTGATCCTAGCGCACTGGCCTCCTTGACAGCCAAGCGATGCACCTGAAGCTGAATGAGCTGATCCGAGGCCTCGAAGGCGCCCACACCGCCCTGTTGGACCTGGAGAGTCTAACCGAAGAAGATCTGGCCGCCCCCGGGCGCCGTACGAGGAGCTGATTCGGCGCGGCTCCGACAAGGGTGCTTGACACGGGCCGGACAATGCGGTCGGCGGCCAGAGCATGCTGCACGAGGGCCTTCGGATCACCTACAATGTCGGGCGGGGCCGTTAGCTCAGCGGGTAGAGCGCCGGGCTTTTAACCCGGGCGTCGGGGGTTCGAGTCCCTCACGGCCCACCACCTCAGAGCCGGTCCACACGTGCCCTCCGGCGTATCCGCGTGTTGCGGAAGGCCCTACTCTAAAGAGAGGGATGCCGGCGAACCTCACGCCCGAGTACCTGGCGGCCGAGCAGCGGTTCCGCGAGGCGGCCTCTCCTCAAGAGAAGCTGGAGGCCCTGGAGGAGATGCTGCGGACCGTCCCCAAGCACAAGGGGACGGAGAAGCTTCAGGCCGACATCAAGCGGCGGATCGCGCGGCTGCGCCAGGAGATGCAGGCTCGGCGCGGCGGGTCCCGCGCGCAGCCCTTCTACCACATCGAGCGGGAGGGGGCTGGGCAGGTGGCGGTGATCGGCCCACCCAACGCCGGGAAGTCCTCGCTCGTGGCCGCCCTGACCAACGCCCAGCCGGAGATCGCTCCCTACCCTCTCACGACCCGCGTACCGGTTCCCGGGATGATGCGCTACGAGAACGTGCAGATCCAGCTCGTGGACACCCCACCCATCTGCCCGGAGATGGAGGAGGGGTGGCTGTATGGCCTCATCCGGGCCGCGGACGCGGCGATCTTCGTGCTGGACCTGAGCGATGACGGGATCCTCTACCTGGAGGACGCGCTCGGGCTCCTCCCGAAGAACCGGGTGTTCCTGGAGCCTGAGGACGCTCCTCTCGGGGACGATCCCGCCCTCCCCCGCGGAGCCCGCAAGCGGACCCTCGTCGTGGCGAACAAGTGGGATCTCCCAAACGCCCAGGACAACCTGCGGGTGCTCTTGGACCTCCTGAGGGACCGCCTGCCCGCCCGGCCCGTCCCTGTCTCCGCGGCCACCGGGTACGGCCTGGATCACCTGCCGGGCCGGGTCTTCCGGATGCTGGACGTGATCCGGGTCTACAGCAAGCCGCCGGGCCGGAAGCCGGACCTCTCGGCCCCTTTTATCCTCCGGCGGGGCGACACCGTCCTGGACGCCGCGGCGCTGATCCACAAAGAGCTCGCCGAACACCTGAAGTTCGCCCGGCTGTGGGGTCGGGGGTACCAGGGCCAGATGGTGGGACGGGACCACGTCCTCGAGGACGGCGACATCCTCGAGCTGCACGCCGAGTAGACGGCACGGGAATTGCTCCCGTGCGGGAGGCTGCGCCATGATCACGCGGTGGAGACGACCCGGGCGAGAGGAGCGCCGAGAGGATCTCGAGGAGCGGCTCGCCTTGCTCTGGTCCCTCTCATCCGGAGCGCTCCTGCAGGTAGACCCGCAGGGCCGGATCGCGCGGGCGAACGAGGGGGCATCGCGCCTCCTGGACCTCCAGCCCTCTTCCCTCGTGGGCCTTCCCTTCCGGGACCTCCTGGACGGCTCCTCCACCGCCTTCCGGTTCCTGCGGAACGCCCTCCAGCGCCGCACGTACACCGGACGGGTCCGGTTGCGGCGGGCCAACGGGGAGGTGGTTGAGGTCGAAGCCCGGACCGCTCTGTGCGCGGACGGCTCCCTCCTCGTTGCGCTCCAGGAGTCCAAAGACCAGGCCGCGCGTGGCGCGGTGGAGTGGATCCGGTCGGCCATCGCGGAGCTCCCGGTGGCCGTCGAGGTGTACGACCTGGAGGGGAACGCCATCGCCACGAACCCGGCCTGGATCCGGCTGTTCGGACTTGGACCCGAACCCGCTTCGGGCACCACGAACCTCCTAAGCACCTCCCCGGTGTTCGGTGCGGCGGACCGGCCGCAGCTGTTGAGCGCCCTGCGCGGTCACGTGGTGAAGTTCCCTCCCCGGGAGTGGACGCCGCCCGGAGGGGGGCCGACCCGGATCGTAGAGCTCCACCTGAGCCCCCTGCGTGACCCTCGAGGGGCACCCCACCACATCGTCGCCTTCGCCTACGACGTCACGAACCGCCGACGGGTGGAAGACAGCCTCCGGGAGTCCGAGGCCCGCTACCGTGCCCTCATCGAGGGCTCGCCGGACGCCATGTTCCTGGTGGAGGACGGTCTTTTCCGGTTCGTGAACCGCCCGTTCTGCGCCATGTTCGGCGTCTCCTCCACGGACATCGTCCACAGGACCGGTCCTCTCGCCCTCTGCGCGGAGGAGGACCGTGGTCGGCTCGCCCGCTACCTGAGCGATCGGCTGGCCCGGGCGAACACACAGGAAGCGATCGTGTTCCGTGGAGTCAGGTCCGATGGACAGGAGATCCAGTGCGAGCTCCGGGCGAACCGGGTCCTCCTGGGAGGAAAGCCGATCCTCATGGGCACGATCCGGGACATCACCCACGAGCGCCAGATGGCGGACACGTTGCGCTTCCAGGCAGAGCTCCTGGAGTGCGTCCACGACGCGGTGATCGCCACGGACTGGGAGGGGCGGATCCTCTACTGCAACCGGGCCGCCGAAGAGCTCTACGGGTGGCGCAGCGCCGAGGTGGTGGGGAGGCGGCTCGTGGACCTCGTCACCCTGGAAGGATCCGTAGACTTTTCCAAGATCCGCATGTCCCTTGCCCAGCACGGTCGCTGGCGGGGAGAGCTCCGGCACCGAACGACAGAGGGCCGCCTCCTGTGGCTCGACGTGACGCTCTCGGTGACCCGCACCGAAGGTGGTGAGGCGGTGGGGATCGTGGGGGTGTACCGGGACGTGACGGAGCACAAGCGCCTGGAGGAGCAGCTCATCCAGGCCCAAAAGATGGAGAGCCTTGGCACGCTCGCCGGTGGCATCGCCCACGACTTCAACAACATCCTTGGCTCCATCATCGGGTACCTCGGGCTCATCAAGGAGGACCTGCCGGCGAACTCCGCCCTCCACCACTACTTCGAACTCGTCGAGCGCAGCGCCCTGCGGGCCTCCGAGCTCACGCGGCAGCTCTTGGGGTTCGCGCGGCGCGGGAAGTTCACCGTCGAGCGGATTCACTTCGGGCGCCTGTGCGAGGAGGTCCTCACCCTGTTCCGCAGTACGCTGGTCGAGCGCATCGAGCTGGTGACGTGCTTCCCGGACGATCTTCCGGAGGTCGAGGGGGATCCGAGCCAGCTCCAGCAGGTCCTCCTGAACCTGTGCATGAACGCCAAGGACGCGATGCCCAATGGCGGCCTGCTCCGGGTGGAACTCCAGGAGGCGTTCGCCGCCGACCCGCGCACAGGCGAAGGGGCCGAACTCCGGCACTACGTCGTGCTCACGGTGAGCGACACCGGCGTGGGAATGGACGAACACGTGCGGAGCCGGATCTTCGAGCCCTTCTTCACGACGAAGGAGCCCGGAAAGGGAACGGGACTCGGGATGGCGATGGTGTACGGGATCGTGCGAAACCACGGCGGGTTCATCGACGTCCAGAGCGAGGTCGGAAGGGGTACGACGATCCGGGTGTACCTGCCGGTGGCGGAGGCGCGCACGGTGGAGGAGAAGGAGGTGTCCTCGGGCGTGGCGGAGGGATCGAGCGAACTCATCCTCGTGGTGGACGACGAAGAGCCTCTGTGCAACCTGCTCCGCGACGTGCTCACCCGCCGCGGGTACCGCGTCCTCGTCGCCCGCAGCGGAGAGGAGGCGATCGAGCTCTACCAGCGGTGGCGGGGCGAGGTGGACCTCGTGATCCTCGACATGATCATGCCGGGGATGAGTGGGCAGGAGACGTTCGAGGCGATCCTCGCCCTCGACCCGAACGCCCGCGTCCTCCTCAGCAGCGGCTACACCCAAGAGGGCGCTGCCGGCGAGATCCTGCGGAAGGGGGCCCGGGGGTTTTTGCAGAAGCCCTACCTGATCACGGAGCTCACGGCGAAGGTACGGGAGGTCTTGGATCAGCAGGACGGTTGAGCGGGCACCGACCCTGGTTGTTCTGCACGGCGACCAGACCGGAGAGGAGGTGCTGCAGCAGGCCCTCCGGGTGCTGGCGCCGGAGGTCATCGGCCTTGAGCTCGAACTCGTCCACTTCGACCTGAGCTTGGAGAACCGCCGGGCAACCCGGAACCTCGTCGTGTACGAGGCCGCACAGGCCCTCCAAACTCACGGCGCAGGCCTAAAGGCGGCCACCATCACCCCGGAAGGGGCCGGGGACGTGGGCAGCCCCAACGCCATCCTCCGGGAAGCCATCGGTGCCCAAGTGATCCTCCGCACGGGTCGGCGCATCCCCGGAATCCGGCCCGTCACAGGGGTGCTCGGGCCCATCAGCGTGGTCCGCATGGCGGTGGAGGACGCCTACGGGGCCCAGGAGTGGCGAGAGGGCACAGGGCTGGAGGAAGTCGCCTATCGGACGAGCCGGATCACCCGCCGGACCTGCCGGATCGTGGCCGAGTTCAGCTTCCGCCACGCCCGCCGGATCCGGGGGAAGGTGTTCGGCGGCCCGAAGTACACGATCAGCCCGACCTACGAGGGCATGCTGAAGGAGGAGATGGACGCCTCCGCCGCGCGGTATCCGGACGTTCCGTACGAACCGCAACTCATCGACGCGGTCTACGCCCTCCTTTTGCAACCGAGCGACGAGGCCCTCGTGATCCCGGCCCTCAACCGGGACGGTGACACCCTCTCAGACCTCGTGCTCCAGATGTTCGGGAGTATCGCGGGTGCCGAATCCCTCGTGCTCTCCCTCGACGATAAGCTCGAGCCCCGCGTGGTTCTGGCGGAGGCGCCGCACGGTACTGCGCCAAAGCTCTACGGGAAGAACCTGGCGAACCCCATGGCCATGATCCTCGCCGCGGCCGCAGTCCTCGGCTACCTCCGGGCTCCCGGTGCCCCTCAGGTCTCCCGGACGATCTGCGAGGCCACCTTCGAGACCGTCCAGGCTGGCGTGCGGACCCCGGACCTCGGAGGTGCTGCCACCACCACGGAGTTCACCGACGAGGTGATCCGGAGGGTCCGCGAAAAACTCGGGACGTAAAGCGCGCCGGAATTCCTGAAAAGGGGCCCCACCAGAAGGCAAGGCGTGTTTGTGAGATGCACCTAGCTCCGAGTTGTGCCGGGAACCTCCTGCGGCATGGCGGGTACTGCTCCGGCTGGCTCCTGGGGCGTGGCTACGGGCGGGAGGTGCTCCTCGCTCCGCGCATGGGGCAGGATCGCCGGGACGAGCTCCCCGAAGATCACCTGTAAGGCGGCCGCCACGGGGATGGAGAGCAGAACGCCTACGATCCCCATGAGGGCACCACCCACGAGCAGCGCGAAGATGGCGAGGATGGGCGAAAGACCTACGGCGCGACCCATCACCCGCGGCACGAGGAAGTTCTGCTCGACCTGCTGGGCCAGGGTAAACAGGACGATGACGCCCACGAGCCTCCAGGCCGGTTGAAAGAGGGCCACCGCCACCGCCGGAACAGCACCCAGGAACGGACCGACCACCGGGACCAGTTCCATCAGTCCCGCTACGAGCCCGAGGAGGAACGGGTAGGGCATCCCGAGGAGGATCAGGCCTACTGTGTCGATGGCGAAAATGGAGAAGGCGAGGAGGAACGTGCCCCTTAGCCATCCGCTGAACTTCCGGGCGATCCCGTCCAGCACACCCTCCACGGTAGGGCGTCGGTCCACCGGCCACAGCCGGAGGAAGCTCCGCTTGAGTTGCGGTCCCTCCAACAGCATGTAGATCACGATCACGAGGATCGTGCTCCCGGTGAACACACCGCTCACGAACCGCCCGAAGAAGGCGGCGGCGGTCCCGAAGTACTGGGCAAAGTTCTGCACCTCTTGCGGGAGCCGCGCAAGCCAGCGGCTTGCGTCCGGAAGCCAGGGGAGCCGGGAGCGGAGCCGCGTGAAAGACGCCTCCGCCTCCTGCACGTACTCGGGGAGGTGCTCGATGAAGGCGGAGGACTGCTGGACGACCGGCGTGATGAGGATCGTGAGCATCGCTCCCACCGCGGCGAGGATCAGGAGGACCAGGAGGAGGATCGCCCCGCCCTTCCCGAGGCGACGGCCGCCCACCAGGCGCGCGTTCTCCAACGCCCCCACCGTGGGCGCGAGACCGGCGGCGAAGATCCCAGAGATCAAGAAGAGCACGAGGATATCGGCGAGGCGGACGAGAAGCCACAGGACGCCGTAGGTCGTCGCCACGACGAGCGAGACCACGAGGGCGTTGATGGCCACCTCGGTCCGCTGCACCGGTCCCTCCGTTTGACAGCATACCCCGTCCGCCCCTATGATCCTCCTGGCGTTCCGCGGTAGCTCAACGGTAGAGCGCCCGGCTGTTAACCGGGGGGTTGCAGGTTCGAATCCTGCCCGCGGAGCCAGCTCCTCCAAGCTCGCCCTCTTTCAAGCCCCCAGTGGCAACGATTTTGCTCAACCGCCGGGGGACGGATGGAGAACGTGGCGCGCTCACGGCTCGGCGAGATCCTCGTCCAGGCGAACCTGATCACCCCGGACCAGCTTCAGGAGGCGATCGCCTTCCAAGAACGGACGGGGCTCCGGATCGGGGCGGCCCTGATCCAGCTGGGATACGCCTCCGAGGACGATGTGGCGTGGGCGCTTGCGGACCAGCTCCGAATCCCCTACGTCCACGTCTCCCCGGAGATGGTAGACCCCGCGGCAGCAGAGCTCCTGCCCCAAGACCTCCTGGAGCGCCACCAGGTGTTTCCGGTCCTCGCGTCGTCCGACGAGCTCACCCTCGTGATGGCCGACCCCACCGACGCCGAGGCCATCGCCGAGATTGAGCGGGTCACCGGGCTACGGGTGGTACCGGCCATCGACCTCCAGAGCAACATCCGCCGGCTCATCGAGCGATCGGGCCGCATCCGCAGACCCCGGGCCGGGCTCGACTCCGCGCTCACAGAGGTCCGGTTCCACCTGAGCGCCGCCGCCCAGGCGGGGGCCCAGGAGGTCTACTTCGAGCCGTACTTCGGGGGCGTGCGGGTCCGCTACCGAACCCCTGTCTCCCTCGTGGATGGCCCCGGTCCCAGGATCGACCGGTCGACCCTCGCCCGCCTTGCGGACGAGCACGGGCCCCTCGTCCTCCAGATCCCCCTGCCGGACCGGACCGTGGCCGCGAGGCTACAGGCGGTGTCGACGGCCCAGGGGCATGCCGTCTTTGCCTGGCTCGAGGCTGAAGCCCCGCCTCTTGCCGCCCTCGGGATCGACCCGGCAACCCTCTGCGCCCTGGAGGCTGCGGTCCTGGGGGGCGGCATCGTCCTCGTCGGCTCCCCCGACGGCGCATTCCGTCGCCTCCTCCTGCGGTCTCTCGCCGCCCGGGTGGGCCGAAACCCAGGGATCCGCACCGTGGCCGCAGGCCTCAAGTCGCCTCGTCCCCTCGAGGGCGTGCTGGAACTGGAGTCCGCCAAAGACCTGTGGGGTACCCAGGCGGAGGTCACCTTCGTCGATTTAGGCACGGACCTCGGCACCGCGCGCTCCCTCTGTCGGGCGGTGCGCCCGGGTACCGCCCTCGTGCTGGGCGTTCCGGACCTCCGGGTTAGCTGGGCCCTGGAGGCCCTCCGACCCGGCGGGCGCCTGGTGCTCGGCCATACCCTCGCGGGCGCCCTCTGCGGCGCCACAGTCCCGGCCCTCTGCGCCTGTGCCCTCGTCCACGACGGCCCACCGGAGGGCTGGCCGGTGGAGCCCTCACCCGTCCGGTGGGGATCGCCGGTGGGCTGCGACCGGTGCCGCAATACGGGCTTCCTGGGACAGGTGGCGGTCTACGAGTGGTACCGGCCCGGTCCAAACCGGGAGGATGTTCTGTGTGCACCGGCGGCTACGATGCACCGCCGGCTTTTGGACATGTTGTCCCCATCCCTTGAGACCTGCGCCCGGTCTGTCGTGGAGGCTCTCCGGGCCGAGCCCCGGTCAGTCGCCCGGCTCTTGGGGAGCTTGTGGGGGTGATCCCATGGACATCACGGATCTCTTGATCCTCGCGCGGGAACAAGACGCCTCAGACCTCCACCTCACTGTGGGTGCGCCGCCGCGGCTGCGGGTCCACGGAGATCTCATAGATGTGGCGGGCCATCCGCCGCTCACCCAAGAGCAGATCCACCGGATGCTCTACGACGTCCTCACCGACACCCAGAAGGCGCGGTTCGAGGAGCAGCTGGACCTGGACTTCTCCGTGGAACTCGCCCACCTCGGCCGGTTCCGGGTGAACGTGTTCCGGCAGCGCCTGGGGGAGGGTGCTGTCTTCCGGCTGATTCCGTCCCGGATCCGGTCGCTGGAGGAGCTGGGTCTCCCGCCGATCCTTGCCGACCTCGCCCTGCGGCCGCAGGGGCTCATCCTCGTGACCGGCCCGGCCGGCTCGGGGAAGTCCACGACGCTTGCGGCCATGGTGGATATCGTGAACCAGAACCGCCGGGCCCACGTCGTCACGATCGAGGATCCCATCGAGTTCGTCCACACGCACAAGAAGTCCCTCATCAACCAGCGGGAGATCGGGGTCCACGCCACGTCCTTCAGTGCCGCCCTGCGGGCTGCCCTGCGGGAGGATCCGGACGTGATCCTCGTGGGCGAGATGCGGGACCTGGAGACGATCGCCCTGGCCCTCACCGCCGCCGAGACCGGCCACCTCGTCCTGAGCACCCTCCACACGGCGGGCGCGGCCCGGACGGTGAACCGGATCATCGACGTCTTCCCGAGCCACCAACAGGACCAGATCCGCGTGCAGTTGAGCGAGACCCTGGTTGCCGTCATCGCCCAGATCCTCCTCCCGACCACCGACGGCCTCGGACGGGTCCCGGCCGTGGAGGTGATGGTAGCGACCCCGGCCATCCGGAACCTGATCCGGGAGAACAAGGTCCACCAGATCCCCTCAGCGATCCAGACCGGCCTCAAGGACGGGATGCAGAGCCTCGACCAGAGCCTCCGGAACCTGGTGAAGACCGGAAAGGTAGCGCCCGAGGTGGCGGCCCAGTGGGCCACCGAGCCCCAAACCCTCTACCGGCCGGGGACCGGAGGAGTGTCCCCGGCCGGTAGTGCCTGGGGGTAAGGACGTGGACATCCGCGATCTCCTCATGGCAATGGTCGAACTCGACGCGAGCGACCTGTACATCAAGGTCGGATCCCCCCCGACCTTCCGCGTCCACGGCGAGTTCCAGTCCGACTCCAGGGCCCGGGTGACGATGGAGGTGGCCCGAGAGTTGGCCGACCAGCTCCTGAACGACGAGCAGCGCATGCAGCTACGGACGGAGCAGAACGTGGACCTGGCCTACAGCTTTCCCGGGGTGGGCCGGTTCCGGGTGAACATCTACCAGCAGCGGGGGTCCATCGCGCTGGTGGTCCGACGGGTGCGCACGGAGATCCCATCCTTCGAGGCGCTGGGCCTCCCGGAGATCCTCGCCGACCTCGTGATGCGGCCTCGGGGGCTCGTCCTCGTCACCGGGCCAACGGGCTCCGGAAAGAGCACCACTCTCGCGGCCATGATCGACCACCGGAACACCCACGCCTCCGGCCACATCATCACGATCGAGGATCCCATCGAGTTCCTCCACCCGGATAAGCGGAGTCTCATCAGCCAGCGGGAGGTGGCCACGGACACGCCGAGTTTCCACCACGCTCTGCGCGGCGCGTTGCGCCAGGCCCCTGATGTGCTCCTCATCGGCGAGATGCGGGACCGGGAGTCGGCGGATGCGGCGCTGTACTTCGCGGAGACCGGCCACTTGGTCCTGAGCACCCTCCACTCGGTGAACGCCTCCCAGACCCTAGAGCGCCTCCTGGCGTTCTTCCCCATGGACCACGCCCAAGAGGTCCTCCACAGGCTCTCCATCACCCTGGAGGGGATCGTCTCCCAGCGGCTCGTACCGCGCTCCGACGGTCGGGGACGGGTGGTCGCCGTGGAGGTGATGGTGGCCACCCCCCGCATTCGGGAGCTCATCAAGCGGGGGGACCTCGGGGGGATCAAGGCGGCGATCCAGGCGGGCATCCAAGAGGGGATGCAGACCTTCGACCAAGCCCTCTATGCCCTCTACCAGCGGGGCGCCATCTCCCTGGAGGACGCCCTGCGGGCCGCAGATTCACCGAACGACCTGCGGTTGCGGATCCGCGGCCTGGTCTAGGGCCGGGCGCTCCCGACGTGACGGCTCCGTGACACGGACAACCCACCATCGTGGTAGAGCGCCGCGTGGGGGGATCAGGATGCGTCGGGTCGGGGTCCTCTGTGCCATCCTCGTCTGCTTGGCCGCCCAGCTCGTCTGGGCCCATGAGGTCACCGAGCCCGGTCAAGGGATCGACGAGACCGCCCAGATGTGGTTCAACCGCGGCCTCGAGTACGCGAAGCGCAAGGAGTGGGCGCGGGCCATCGACGCCTACCTCCAGGCGATCCGCTACGAGCCGCGTTTCCCCGAAGCCTGGAACAACCTGGGCTACTGCTACCGAAAGGTGAAGGAGTACCAGAAGTCCATCGAGGCCTACCGGCGGGCGCTGGAGCTCCGGCCCGACTTCGCGTACGCCCACGAGTACATCGCCCGCACCTATCTCGCCATGGGGAACCGGCAGGAGGCGATGCGGCACTACGAGATCCTGCGCCGCCTCGACTCCAAGCTCGCCGAGCGCCTCCTGCGGGCCATCCAGGCGAACGACCCGGATCTCGGGGACGAGGACTGACGAACCGGTGCGACCCACGTCCCGGGCACGGATGCCCGGCGGACGGCTTCTCGCCTGCGGGCCTGTGGACACCGCCCTCCTCCTGATCCGCATCGCCCTCGGCACCGTGTTCCTGGCCTACGGCGCGCAGAAGTGGGCCGGCGGGATGGACCGGTTCGTCGCCCTCCTCATGACCATCCGGATCCCCTTCCCGGAGGTCACCGCACGGGGCGTCGCCCTCCTGGAGACGGTCGGGGGTGCACTCCTCCTCCTCGGGCTGTGGACGCGGCCGGTGGCCGCCCTGCTCGCCTGCGAGATGGTGGTGGCGATCGTGCGGGTCGTGTGGCCGCGGGGGTTCGTGGGTGGGTTCGCCTTCGAGTTCGTGCTCCTGTGCACCGCCCTGGCGCTCGCCATCGCCGGAGGAGGGCGTATTGGGCTTGGCCGGGGCTGTCTTGAACGCACCGATTGATTTGCGCACGCGCACCGCACATCCCTACAATGGAACCAAAGGACGCGTGGGGGATGCACGATGCGGGAACGCGAAGCAGCAGGATTTCCTCCGGAAGACGAAGAACTCCCCTTCATCACGGAAGAAGAGGAGGACGAGGAGATGGCGGACGAGATGGAGCGGATGGCGCCGACGGAGCCCACACCGGCTCCGGCGCCCGAGCAGCCCAAGCCGGTGCGTCCGGCCCGCAAGCCCACAGCCCGCAAGCCCACAGCCCGCAAGCCCACAGCCCGCAAGCCTGCGGCCAAGAAGGCGGCGCCCAAGCGCAAGGCCACAAAGAAGGCGACGCCTGCTCGGCGCAAGACCGCCGCACGGGGTCGGGCTGGGGCTGCGCGGAAGACGGCCACCGCGCGCCGCAGCACGGGCACACGCCGCGCCACCCAGCGCAGCCGCCGGCGTCGGTAGCGCATCGGCACACCGGGTGTAGAGGCCTTCGGGCAGGACGCCTGAAGGCAACAGGGAGAGGGTCGCTCGCGGGGCGGCCTTCTGTCTTTTCATGACCTACTACGCATGTATCGGCTTCCCCGTCCGGGACGCACGGGATCTTCGGCGTCTGGAAGAGGAGGCCGCACAGTCGGGCGAGGAGATCGTCTCCGGTCCCGGGCTGGGGCTCCGGCGGTGGGCACCCGGCGCTGGCGTGGAGCTGTGGGCCGAGATGGGGCCGCAGGGGGAGGTGCTCGGGGCGTTGCCCTTCTACGACTCCGGCCGCGACCACCTCCTCGCGGTCGTGGCCGCAAACCCGGACCCTGATCATCCCGAAGAGGGTTGGATCGAGGCCTGGATCAACCCCCTAGATCTGCAGGAGCCCTACTCCGGCGAGTTCCCCCTCGTCTGCGACCTCGTGGACTACCTCGCCGCGGGCCCGATCCTGGAGAACCTGCCCCGAACGGTCCGAGCCCGGCTCACCGTCTTCCTCCACGAGGCATCCCTCTTCGAGGACGAACTCGAACTCGTGGAAGCCGCGCAGAGGCTCGGGTTCCGCCTTCCACCCCGGACGTTCGCGAGCACGACCCATCTGAGCCTTGACGAGGGGACCGACCGCGAGCGGCCCGAGGCCACGGCCCTCCTGAGCGGCCGGATCGTGCAGGCCGACCGGGTCTCAAACCCCCTCACCGGCCACCCGTTCCTCGCCCTCGCCGTGGACGTGGGGAAGGTCACCCTGGATGCGGTGGCCCCGGCGGAGCTGCTCCCCGATGTGGAGAGGAGGCTCCTGCGGGGGGCGTTGCTGCTCCAGGGGGCGGGTTGGGTCCTCGGGAAGATCGTCGCTTACCCGCCGAACATGACCGACTCGTCGGCGCGTCGGTAAGAAAAGATCTCCTCCTCCCGGAACCAGAGGGCGATCTCGTAGGCCGCCTCTTCGAGGCTTCCGGACGCGTGCACGAGGTTTCGGACGGGTCGGGACTGGAGGTTTGCCAGGGTGGGCGAGTCCGTGGAGAAGTCACCCCGGATCGTGCCCGGCTCCGCGAAGATCGGGAGCGTCTTCCCGACGAGCTTGCGCACGGCACTCACCGCGTGCACGCCCTCGATCACCGCGGCCACCACCGGGCCGGAGGCCATGAACTCGATGAGCCAGGCCCGTACCTGCTCCCCAATCTCCCGAGGGTCCTCGGTCCCCATCCGCTCCCGGACATCCAGTCCGTAGGCCTCGAACGCCTCCTTGGTCTTCCCGCCGATCGTCCGCAGGAACTCGTCGGTATCAGGGTAGTGCCGCTCCAGCAGGCCCCTTGAGGCCTGCAGCATCTTGAGGGCGACCACCTTTAGTCCCGCCCGCTCCAGCCGTGCGAGGATCTCACCCACCAATCCCCGCTGGACACCGTCGGGCTTCACGACGAGGAGCGTGCGTTCCGTGCGCGGGTCGTACACCACCCACCTCCTGGAGCCGAACCGGCCGGTTCGATTCTACCGGAGGCAGGCGGCCCCTCCGCGCGGAATCTCTCCGTATGACGCTCCACCTCCTCGCCTGCTGCCTCCTCGCGGCGGCCGTACCGGCCTGGGAGGTGTTGCGCATCCCCGAGGCCGGCCGGGATGCGACGGCCGGCAACAACCAGCGGAAGATCGTCACACCAGGCCCGGTGTCCGTGCTGGGGTACGTCACGTCCCGGGGAGAGGTGACCGTAGTCCACTGGAGTGACCGAGGACGGCCGGAAGTGGTTCGGCTCAGCCGGCCAGGGATCCGGGCAGGACTCGTGGCCCTCGCGGCCGCAGGTGAGGTGGTCCACGCCGCCTGGGTGGACTACGGGACCGTGGGCCACGTGTGGTACGCCGCGCGCACTCCGTCCGGCTGGGAGGAGGGCCGGAAGATCTCGCCGGGGCCCACCTATGCGGGGTTTCCGGCCATCGCAGGAGGTAGCTCGGAAGTCCACGTGGTCTGGTACGGGGTACGGCCGGGAGGGCCCACGCGCCATGGCGCGGTCTACGAGATCCTCTACACGCGCGGCCGGGGGGGTCGGTGGAGTCGGCCCGAAGTGATCTCCCCAGGACTCCCCGACGCCCTGAACCCTGCCCTGGCCCTCGGCCCCGATGGGACCTTGCACGCGGCCTGGTACCAGTTCGACGGCCGGTGGTACCGGGCGGTCTACCGGGCCCGCCGGGGGGAGTGGCACCCACCGGAGATCGCCTCAGGGCCCGGGTTCGATGCCTACGGCGTCGCCCTGGACGTGGGCCCCGATGGTACCGTCCACCTCGTGTGGGAGAGAAGGGAGCGCAAAGGTCCGCACGTCGCCTACGTCCGCCGTAGCCCCGACGGCCGCTGGAGTCGGGCAGAGCTCCTGGGACGCGGGGAGCGTCCGGTGGCGGCCGTCTCCTCCGGAGCGGTCTACGTCGCCTGGGAGTCAGACGGCGGGATCTACGTCCGGACCCGGACGACCCAATGGGGTGAGCCCGTGCGGCTCGGCCCGGGATCCCACCCTACCCTGGCTCCGGGTCCGCCTCCTCTCATCGCGTGGACGCGGCCCGAAGGGCCGGGGTACGCGGTGGTGGTCGCCTCCCTCGCCCCGGAGCCATCGGGAGTCTCGGGCAAAGGTGTGGGGGTCGTCCTCCTCACTGCCGGCGCCCTGTGGCTCGGGTGGTGGCTTTTCCGGAGGCACCCGCCGTTCTGAGCCAGGGTGGTGCACCTCGGTAAGGGGCCGAAGGGCACAGGTCGCGGAGGGGGCAGGCCGGGCACTGAGGAGCCCGGGCCGTGCAGACCTGACGGCCGAAGTAGATGAGCCGCAGGGCGAAAGGCCCCCACTCCTCCCGGGGCACGAGGGCCATGAGGTCCTGCTCGATTTTCTCCGGATCCGTGTTGGAGGTGAGGTTCAGGCGCCGGCTCACCCGGGTTACGTGGGTGTCCACGACGATCCCCGAGCCTCCCGCCCCCGGGGTGTGCGGCCATCCAGGCCACTTCTCGATCTGCGCGGCACTGAAGAGAACGTTTGCCGTCTTCCGCCCCACGCCCGGGAGCCGGACCAAGTCCTCCATCCGGGGCGGGACCGCCCCCCCGAACGCCTCCACGAGGACCCGGCTCATGGCCTGGATCGCCCGCGCCTTCTGCCGGTAGAACCCCGTGGGCCGGATGATCCGCTCGATCTCCCGAGGATCGGCGCGGGCAAGGGCTTCAGGCGTCGGGAACCGGGCGAAGAGGTGCGGGGTCACCCGGTTCACCATCTCGTCGGTGCACCGGGCCGAGAGGATCGTGGCCACGAGGAGCTGGAACGGTGACCCGTGCCGAAGGGGGACTTGAGGGTCGGGGTACAGGTGCCGGAGGATCTCTACGATCTGCTTGGCCCGATGCGCCCGCTCCTCGGGCGATTCCCGGGGCGGCGTAGAGCGCCTGCTGGAGCGGACGGCCATCCCAGCCCAGGATACCACTCGGGGAATTCGGGCCGAAATCGGTCTAAACCGGCGCTAGCCCGAGCAGGGTTTCGAAGATCGGCCGAGGATGCAGGAATTCGCCCTCCGGGAGGGCGAATTTGTCTTCGTACATGTGCTCGGACAATCTTCCGTTCGCCTCCGGGCGGGAGGTGGTGGAGTGCGGTTCGGGCTGGCTCAGATCCGGTACCGATGGGGCGAGAGCCGGTCCTGGGAAGAGGGCACCACGGAAAATCTGGACAAGGCGGTGGAATTCATCCGGCGGGGCGGTCGGGAGGGGGCTCGGGTCGTCTGCTTCTCCGAGTACTTCCTGGGGAACGTCAAGCCGATGCCGATCCCCTGTCCCATCACCGAGCGCCTGAGCCGGGCGGCACGGGACGCCAACGTCTACGTGATCTGCGGGGTGACCCGGGAGCTCATCCCAAAGCCCAAGGGCGCCCGGAAGGCCCCCAAGCCGCGGCTATGCTCCTTTGTGATCTCCCCGGAAGGAAAGATCATCAGCAAGCACTACAAACGGGTGTTCCATCCCTTCGAGCGGGGTCAGTTCGACCCCGGTCCCAACCGGCCGGTGACGATCGACGGGGTGAAGGTGGGGATCGTGGCCGGTTATGAGCTCCTGGTCCCAGACGTGGCCCACCGCTTGGCGCGCGCCGGGGCAGAGGTCCTCGTGGTGGAGATGGTAGCGGCCTCCGACATGCCCTACATGCTTGAGACGATGCAGTCCGCAGTCCGCACCCGGTGCATGGAGCTCCTCGTGCCTGTGCTGGCCGTCGGCCAGTATGGCGAGTTCTACGGCGGGGTGATGCAGCAGGGCGGGAGCATCGCCTACGTCCCGGAACTGGGTAAGGTCCTCGGGAAGTGGGCCCCCAACGGTGCGCGCCTCGTGACCCGCATGGGTGAGTACGAGAACCTCCTCCCCGTGGACATCAACCCCGAGCTCGCCCGCGAGGTGCGGAAGAAGTTCAGCTGGGTGGAAGGCTGATGCGGGAAGACCGCCTTGAGCGGGTGCGAGGCCGCTTGTCCGAGTTGGGGATCGACCTCCTGGTCCTTCCGCCCGGGGAGGACTTCTTCTACCTTGCCGGGTTCTCGCCGATGCGGGATGAGCGGGCCTGCTTTATGCTCGTCTCTTCCGAGAGGATCGCCCTCCTCGTTCCCCGGCTCAACGCCGACCAAGTGGCCCGTCACCTCGATGTCCCCGTGTTCACCTACGACGACGCGGAAGGTCCAGCAGGAGCCCTTCGGGATGCACTCCGGGTAGTTCCCCAGGCGGTGGTGGCCGTAGGAGATGACCTGCGGGCCGACCACCTCCTCCTGCTCCAGGAAGAACTCCCCGGCACCCGGTTCGTTGTTGCCTCCACGGTCCTCGCCCCTCTGCGGATGCGCAAGGACCCGGATGAACTGGACGCCCTCCGGCGTTCTGCGGCTACAGCGGATGCCGGGGTCCTGGGAGCGGTGCAGGCCTGTTGGCCGGGCGCGACGGAGCGGGACGTGGCAACCCGAGCCGCGCAGGCGATCCATCGGGCCGGAGCAGCGCTCTTTACCCTCGTCGCTTCCGGACCCCACAGCGCCTTTCCCCACCACGAGACCACAGACCGCGCCCTCCAGAGGGGAGAGCCGGTGTTGCTGGACGTTGGCGCTCGGGTGGACGGCTACTGCTCGGACATTACCCGGATGGTCTTCCTGGGTGAGCCCACGGCCCGCTACCGGGAGATCCACGGGGTGGTGGAGGAGGCGGTCCGGGCAGCTCACGGGGCAATCCGGCCCGGTGTACCCATCGCCGAGGTAGATCGGGCGGCCCGGCGCGTCATTGCACAGGCAGGCTACGCAGATCGCTTCGTCCACCGGACCGGCCACGGTCTTGGCCTGAGCCCCCACGAACCGCCCTCGGTCACCCACACGAACCTGCTCCCCCTGGAAGAAGGGATGGTGTTCACCGTGGAGCCGGGGATCTACCTTCCCGGGGAGTTCGGGGTGCGGCTCGAGGAGGTGGTGGTCGTCCATGCGCACGGTCCGGAGATCCTAAGCCGCCTGCCTCGCGACCCCATCGTCGTTCCGTAACGCGACCCTCTCCGTGGCACACTGAGGAGGGGGGTTTGTGCTGGAGTTGAGACCGGTATTCGATGCGTGAGCCGGAGGACCGGAGACTGGGCTACGGGGACTACCGCCCGTACCTGGAGGCCCTGACGGAGGCCTTTGTGGATCGGCTGGGCGCCTCCCTCCTCTCCCTCGTCCTCTACGGATCCGTGGCCCGCGGGACCGCCCGACCGGATAGCGACATCGACCTACTGGTCGTGCTGCGGGGGGCTTCTTCCAGTTACTTCGCCCGGCTCGCACCGATCCTGGACGTCGTAGGGGAACTGGAGCAGACCGCTGCGGCTCGGGCGCTACAGGCGCGCGGGTTGCACCCCCATCCCAGCCCCCTCGTGCTGTCGGAGGAGGAGGCCACGGAGAACCGGTACATCTTCCTGGACATGGTCGACGACGCCGTCGTCCTCTTCGATCCCGAAGGGTTCTTCGCCCGGCGCATGGAGGAGCTGCGCCGGAGACTGGAGGAGTTGGGGGCACGGCGGATCTTCCTGCCTGACGGCTCCTGGTACTGGGATCTCAAGCCCGACCTCACCCTAGGAGAGGTCTTCGAGCTGTGACGAATCGGGAGGCCGGAGAGGTCCTGGTGAGGGAAGCCCACCGGATCTTCGACCGGGACCTACGGGCCGCCTGGGAGGACCGGGACTACAACCTCGTGGTGCGGCGGGCTCAGGAGGCGGTGGAGCTGGCCCTGAAGGGGGCGCTCCGGATCCTGGGTGTAGACTTCCCGAAGGTCCACGATGTCGGACCGATCTTTGTACGGGAGGCGCGGCGAAAGGGTGGTGTGAGCTCCGAGGAAGAACTCGCGGAGGTCCAGCGCATCTCTGCGTGGCTCGCCGAAGCCCGAGCCCCGGCCTTCTACCTGGAGAGGCCCTACGGCGAGGACGATGCGCGCACGGCCTGCGATGGGGCCCGGTTCGTCCTGGACGTCGTGACCCGGGTGGTCGGGGGTTGACCTCTCGAAGCCAGATGCCTGATCCGCGCCCAAACCAGAACCCCGATTGTGAGGTACCCTCACGGGTTCGAGCGCAGGAGGACCCAGTTGAGGACCGCGGCGAACCCGGTGGTCACCCCGTATCCTCCCGATATGGCAGGGACCGGTCAAGCCCTGCCCGTCGTTCGCCGTTTCATGATCGCCTCCGAGCCGGGCGACGGACCGACGCGGAAGGCCACGAGCGAAGAGGCGTCGTCGACATATACGCGGGTCTGCGCCGCATGACAGTGAGCCGTCGGGAGCTGCCTCGCTCTAGCCGCGCGCGTTCGGGCCGAAGCCACCAGCGCATAGGAGTCCATCGAGGATTCTCCGTACCGCGGCCATCCCCGCTCGCGCCCTCCCGCGCCGATCTGTGCCCTGCTCATGTGCATCTACGCGTCCCCTACGCTGCTCCGCCGACCATCCTTGACAGCATGAGCCACGGCCCATATAAACCCCAGGAGTTCCCGGGCCACCACGACCTGCTGGCGTGCCTTCCCTCGCCCCAGCAGACGCTGATACCGTCGATGCAACCGATCCTGCGCCCGCCAGGCGATCGCCTTGATCGCTTTCGGTTGCCCCACCTGCCGCATACGCCATCGCCTCCCGGGGCGTGCGGAACCGCTGCAGATCCCCCAGCTCTGCCACCAGGGTGACGGCAGTCACCAGCCCCACCCCCCGCAGGGCCTGCAGGGCCGCCATCACCGCCGCGTGCCGGCTCGTCCTCGCCGCTTCCGCCAGCTCCGCCTCCACCCGGTGGAGCCGTTCCTGCGCTTGCTCCACCGCCAGGATAGACTCGCGCAAAACAACCTGCTGGCTCGCCCGCACCAGCTGGAGGCCCTGGGAGGGCGTCTCAAGGTTAGTTGAAAAACGGAGGGAGCAGCGCTCCGCGTGGGGAATGGAATCACGGGAAAAACCCAAACCACCACGAAAGGAGGCTGCTCCATGGCCAGGGTACTGCGAATCGGACGGAAGGGCAAGCTGGAGGAGGCGGCTCAGCTACCCGCCGGGTTGGAGAGCCTGGACACGCGGGTGGCGTTGATCCAGGCGCTGATTCCCCTGGGGTTGCAGGCGGTGGAGGAGGTGCTGCAGCGGGAAGTGGAGCTGCTCGCGGGCCCGCGGTATGCCCGGAGGGATGGGGCGCCGGATCGAGTGCGGTGGAGGCGGGTGCTGCACACGTGGACGGGCCACCGGCCAGTCTACCTGCGGGTCCGGCCCCGGTGGGTCCGCTGCGGGCAGTGCGGGAAGGTGTTCACCGAGTCCTTCCCGGGGATCCGGCGGTGGGGGCGACTCACAGATCACGCCGAAGGGGTACTGCTCTAGCAGCTGGCGGGACGCAGCTTCCGGAGTACCGCCCACCACCTGGGGATCGGGGTCGGGACCCTCCGACGTCTGGCCCTGCGTCGGGTGAGGCCCCAACCCGACGTTTCCACCGCCCTCCCCGCGGCACCGGAGGTGGTGTTGAGCCTGGACGAGCACAGCTTCCGCCACCAGGCCTGAGCGGTCACGGTCACCGCGGTAGGCCCCTGCAGGCAGGTGTTGGCCCTCCTGCCGGACGACCGTCTGCGGACCGTGGAGGGCTTCTTCCAGGGGTGGCCCGACTCTGCCCGGCGCCGGGTTCGGGCGGTGTGCGTGGACCTCAAAGACCCTTGAGCGCAAGCTGGTCCGGCGCGCCCTGCCGCTACCGGAGCGTGGTGGCTGATCCCTCCACGTGATCTCATCGCGCCAACCGCCGGGTGGACGAGGCCCGACGGGTCGAGCAGGAGCTCTGTCGGCGCAAGATCCCCCGCTGGCCCTTGCTCCAGAACCAGGAGCAGCTGACCCCCAAGCA